>ENA-UERG01000007-UERG01000007.1-human-gut-metagenome-genome-assembly--contig:-NODE-7-length-201120-cov-11.897604_pt1 | contig 201120 bp, 166 predicted proteins | sample MGYA00242954_ERZ507954 | MGnify/ENA primary metagenome ERZ507954 (study PRJEB26167, sample SAMN06115478) | human gut metagenome | host: Homo sapiens | place: China:Sichuan | collected 2015-01-21...
GAATCAAGGATCGTTCGTTATTGAGCCGATAAGCGGTTTCATCGTTGCGAGTGATTACTTGTATCTCTTTCGGCATGGTTTTCCCTGATTTCAAAAGAATGCGGATTCGTTGTGAGATGACTGAAGTCGGAGCATCGGTGATGATGCGTACCGTTCCCTCGGTTGCTGCCACGGCCTGGAGTTCTATCGGAGATGTGCCTGTCATGAGAACCGGCTTCTCAATTGCCATACGGGCGGTTGATGCGGCATTGCAGTGCGGACTGCGTCCGTCATGATTGGTCACCTGTGGATGAAGTTGGATTGCATTTCGACAATTTTTACAGTTCAGCTTGATCATGTGTTTACCTTTCTTTTTTATAGATGTAGAGTAAAAACTTAAAATGATGAAATTGCATACAGAACATACAGAACATACAGGGAAGCCATCTTCAATTTTTAAAAGCAACGTGAAAATACCCGGAACGATTGGTGGTTTTGCCATCCGCTCGACGACGGGGAATATCACGACGCAACGGAGATCCGAAATGACGAAGCATGGCATCTGGAATCTTCTTTTGAAACTCCCGCTGGTTCCACACCGGCCACTCCATTGCTACTGCAAACTCCATAAATGCTTTGAAAAGATCCTCTCCGGTAATCGTTGTCCCTTGTCTTTTTTCAACAGTGCTGGTAAGAAAAAATCCAGCGGCTCTGCTGCATAAAACAGATAATCGAGCTTTTTCGTTTGAAGCTTTGAGCAAGGCAACATACTGCTACCTGATAAAATAATTTTCCGCGCACCTTCCAATGCCCAATTCAGAATCCCCGAACCTTCTTCATCCATTAATTTTTCTGCAAAATTTGGAATCGCAACGAGCGGCTTATGATTTTTACTTCTGACCCAACGTAACCTCCGTCTCCATGCTGATTGATCGTCTTTACTCTCGAATTCCATTATCGGCGGAGTATTTCCCACAATAAAAACGTTGTATACGCCATTGATCATCTCATGTCGGCTGGAGTTTTTGACTTCCGCTCGCAGCTTGTCGTCCCCCACGAGTGATTTCTGTACCTGCATCCCGGCTGCGGTAAAGAATGAGGCATTGGATTCCTTCCCGGTCAACAGCGTTTTGTTCATAAAAAAACTGTTCTCAAAGCGCCCAGAGATCTGCCCCGGCCTGATCTGAGTGAAGTTGCCTTCTCCAATCAGACCTTCGGTGATATTGGCAAGGGTACCTTTCCCGCCGCCACCAGAGCCGGTCAAAAGTAAAATCGATTGCGTGATATTTTTTCCAGTCAGGCACTGCCCTATATATTGTTGCAATAGTGCCGCATCATCGTCTTCTACCAATGGCAGCAACAGCTCAGAGAGAAAACGTGGACATGTCGCTCCGGAATGATAAGCGATTTCACAGCGGTTACGGCTGTGGTAGGCGGGATCGAACGGACTCAGTTGCCAGTTTCCCGTTTCATCAAGCTTCAGAATCCCGTTAGCGCAATGAATGAAAATTTCTCCGATGGTTTTGAAGAAATCCCTGTCCGTACCGGCCGCCTTCAGAAACTTCATGATGCTGGACAATACGGACTGCTTACGCTTGCTTTCCAGCGATGCAATATTCCAGATTTCCGCGCATTCGTGCAAAAAAAGGCCGAGGAGATCTGACATTTCCTCTGAGCTGCATTGTTTCCATAATCCCGTTTGGGGTTCATAGAGATAAAATGCGTTTTCCTGCGGCAGATAGACGGGATTGGCCGATGCGTGAAAGAGGCGGGCAAAGCCTTGTTCGTTGAACATCGAAATGCGTTTCCCCTTGTCGTCCAGAACAAACAATGCACCGTATTGACGCTCGATTGTTCTGCGTTTTTCTTCGTTGAGCATCGTCTGGTCTCCTTCCTGTAAGGTTTGACGATGAATATAATTGTTCCGGTTCTGCTCCGCCAACCATTGCTTTGCGACGAAAAACAGCAACGAAAGAAAAGGCGGCAAGGGGAAAGGTTCGGTATTATGACGCCATGCGAATCCGCTTCAAACCGGAGGAACCGGGAAACACCGCGAAAGATTTTTCAATTTTTTTTGACAACAGACAGTCGGGCACGCCAACCCAAGAACGAATCAAAAAAATGTGGCAGAAATGTGGCATTCTCGCCTCGAATCGGCCACTTTGGGAGAGAATCGGCAACAGTGGGTAAAAAAGACCGGGAACCTGAGTTTGAGCTCAGATTCCCGGAATTTCGGCAAAAAAATGGTCGGGATAGAGAGATTTGAACTCTCGACCTTTTGACCCCCAGTCAAACGCGCTAGACCAGACTGCGCTATATCCCGATTTGTTATTTCTTAATATATCCCGTATTGCAGAGAATGCAAGCCGTAATTTGCCCGTAATCGGACTCATTTTTTACTTTTTTAGTCCTATGGACATTTGGATCGAACCTGCGCGACTCCGTGCTGATTTTCGCGACACCATAAACGGAAGCCCGGGCGCCGCACGTTGGGATTTGGTTATTTCGACGCCGTGAAACTCTAGGATCAAGATCTCTTTATGGAGTGCAAACTGCTTTTATTGTTGGGCATCATCAATGTAAATCGAGGCGAGCACCGCCACATTCTGTCGGAACCATCGAACGGCGATGTGATCGTGACTGCCGCTTGATCCGTGTCACGGAAGCTGGGCCGGGGGAGGCGGATTTCTGCTGCCGGCCGATATCGCGTTTGAGTATCGGTTCGTTCCGATGCGGACCGTGGCAGGGAAGGGCGGCTGAGAGGATTCACGAGGTGCGGCCGGTGGATTTATCGATGATTTCTTGGAGAATTTACGTCGCGGAATCTTGACTTGCAGCGAATGAAACACTATTGTAAACCGGATGTATGATCAAAACCGCAAGGATACAGTATGGATCTCGTCAATGTCGCGCATAAAATCCGCCAGCTGAGACAACAGCAGCAGCTGACCATCGACCAGCTTGCCGCCCGGAGCGGACTTTCCAAAGGGTATATTTCACGGCTTGAAAATTTCCGGACCGGCGCTTCACTGCGGGCGCTGAATCTGGTGGCGGCCGCGCTCGGCGTGGATATGATCGAGCTGTTCCGACGCGAAAACGCAAGCCCCGAATATGTGTTCGGCCATCTGAACGAAGGGGAGCAGATCGACCGGAATCAGGGACTCGAATACGGTATCCATTATTTCGCCCTGGCATTCGAAAAAACCGACCGGACCATGAATCCGTTTTTCATCGAATACCGCCCGTGCGACAAAAAACGGGAACTGCTGCAGCACGACAGCCAGGAGTTTTTCATCGTGCTGGAAGGGGAGCTCGATTATGCGGTCGGCAGCCCCGAGAACGCGCGCCGCATGAAAAAGGGCGATACGATCTATCTCGATGCACGGCTGCCGCACGGTGCGAATATCGCGCCCGGCTGCGATTACGCCGCGGCTATCGTGATTTACCACTGAGTACGGGTCTGGTCGAGAAAATACATCCGCATGACGCCTTTTCCCTTGACTTCACAGGGGGGCCGCTCGAGAAAACAGCAGTTCGGCGGTGCCGCTTTGCGGACCTCTTCGGAGACATTGATGCACATCGGCTCCGATAACTGTTCCATTCGCGCCGCGGTGTTGACCGTGTCGCCGAAGATGTCGTAGATATATTTTTCAATGCCGACAATGCCGCCGACGACGCGGCCGGTATGCACGCCGAACCGCATGCGCCACTCATGGGGATGATTCCGGTTGCGCTCCCGGAGGAATCCGATCGCTTCGCAGGCTCCCCCGAGAATGTTGCCGCAATGCCCGGGAGCGGCTTCCGGCAGGCCGGAGACGCAGAGATAGGCGTCTCCGATGGTTTTGATCCGCTCGCAGCCGTGATTCGCAAAAATGTGGTCGAAACCTGTGAAAATATCGGACAATTCGAACAGCACCTCTTCCGGGGCGAGTCTCGCACTTCCGCCCGTGAAGTCAACGATGTCGGAAAAGAGCACCGTGACGTGCTCGAACAACTCGGGTTTGCTGCTCCCGACGGTTTGCAGTTCACCGATGACCCGTTCCGGCAGGATATTGCGCAGCAGCTTCGCGGATTTTTCCTGCTCGCTCTCCAGCGACTCCTTGAGTTCAAGCAGCTTCAAATTGTTTTCGACTATGGCGAAGCGCTGGTCGAGCGCCGCCTCGCGCTCGGCGGCCAGCGTTCGTTCTAGAGCGGCGTTTCGCTCCCTTTCTTCTGACAGCTGCTGCTCGAGGCGGGCGATTTTCTGCAGCAGCTCCTCTTCCCGCTTCACGTGTCTCACCTTATCGGTTGTTTCCGAGCACTTCGTCCCACGGGCGGACGAAACTGGCCTCGTCGCTGCTGAACAGGTTGAACCGCACGATGTGGCAGAGCGCCGCCACGCCATCCTTCCAGCCGATTTTCTTGCCTTCGTCAAAACGGCGCGGATTGTAGGAGATCGGCACCTCCCAGATACGCAGCCGCCGCGACCGGGCGAGCTTCGCGGTCAGTTCCACTTCGATGCCGAACCGGCAGGATTCGAGCTTCAGATTCTGGATGACCTCGCGCCGGAACGCTTTGTAGCAGGTCTCCATGTCCGAGAGATGGATATCCGAGAACCAGTTCGACAGAAAGGTCAGGAATTTATTGCCCATTTCGTGCCGGAAAAAGCGGACCTGCCCGGGGGTTCCCATGAAACGCGATCCGTAGACTGCATCCGCCTTGCCGGCCAGCAGAGGGGCCAGCACCGCCGGATAATCCTCCGGCGTGTACTCGAAATCCGCGTCCTGAACGATGACGAACGGTCGGGCCGCCTCCCGGAAGCCGCGGATCAGCGCCGCGCCTTTGCCTTGATTGACCTCCTGGTTGAACAGGCGGATTCGCGGGTTATCTGCGAATTTCTGCAGATTTTCCCAGGTTTTGTCGGTTGAAGCATCGTTGATGATCAGGAGTTCGCCGACTTCGGTACGCGCCAGCACCCGGTGGATGATTTCATCGATGGTCTGCTCTTCGTTGTAGGCGGGCATCACGACGGAAAGGCATCCGGTTGAAGCGTCCATGGTTTTCTCCTCAACTGCGTCCAAGTTCTTCCGAGCGCGCGCAGGCGGCGCGCACTGCCTGGATGACCGTACCGGCGAAGGCGCGGTCTTCCAGCACTTCGAGCGCCCGGATTGTCGTGCCGCCCGGGCTGGTCACCTGGTCCTTGAGGGCGGTCGGGTGCAAACCGGTCGCCCGGACCATCTCGGCCGCTCCGATCACGGTCTGGACCGCGAGCTCCGTCGCCGCCGCCCGCGGGAGTCCCGAGGCGACGCCGCCGTCGGCCAGCGCCTGAATGAATTCGAAAACGTAGGCGGGGCCGCTGCCCGAGAGCGCGGTGACCGCGTCGAGATTGTGTTCGTCGACCAGCATGACGATGCCGACGGCGCCGAAGATCTTCTCCGCCAGTTTCAGCTCCGCTTCATCGACATCCGGCGCCGCCGCAATGGCGGATGCGCCGCGCCCGATCTGCGCCGGGGTATTCGGCATGACGCGGATCACCTTGCGGCTGCCGGTCAGTTCCGAAAGACGCTGCAGCGGCACGCCGGCGACGATGGAGAGGACGGTTTTTCCGGCCAGCGCCTCCGTGAGTCCGGTGAGGGCTTTCGCCAGAGTCTGCGGTTTGATCGCCAGCAGTACCCGGTCCGCCGCCGCCGCCAGTTCGAAACAGCCGGTGATTGCGCACTCCACGCCGGTCGCTTTGGTGAAGTCCGCCGCCGCGACCGGATTTACATCGTAGGCCAGAAGCTCGGCGGGAGCGAACAGGCCGGACTTGACCAGCCCTCCGGCGATGGCGGTCGCCATTTTACCGGCGCCGATCAATAAAAGTTTACTCATAATCCGTTAGCCTTTCTGATCATGACGGTCAGCTGCCAGAGAATCACTCCGGCGCCGAGGATATACAAATACCAGGCGAAGCAGGCGAGTTTGCCGCGTTTGATGAGCCTGGTAAGGAACGACAGGGCCCAGAAACTGACCGCCGCCGAAACGACGAGGCCGACCGCCATCTGCAGATAAGTGATGTCTCCGGCTTCCGGCGGGTGCTTGAACATTTTATATGCGTGGACGAGCGCCGCGCCCGCGATGACCGGGATCGCCAGCAGGAAGGAGAAGGTCCCGGCCGCCTCCCGGTTCACTCCGGTCAGAATGCCGACCGTGATGGTGGTGCCGGAGCGGGACAAGCCGGGCAGAATCGCGAACATCTGTCCGATACCGATCGCGAGCGCCTGGCGGACGGAGATTTTGTCGAGCGGCGTCGGCTCCGCGTCTTCCTGGCCGGACGGACGGATGATGAGCTTCGGTTTTTCCGACAGCCGGAGCAGCGTGGCGGTGATGAGAAATGCGAAACCGATCACCATCAGGTTGTCGAAGAGATCCTTGGCGAAGCCGGAGAGCTCGAGAGCCATGCCGAGAACACCCGCCGGAATCGTTCCGAGGATCAGCATGGCGGCGAGCCGCCATTGCTCCGGCTTCAGAAACCCGAGCAGGGTCTTCCAGTAAAAAATCACGATTGCGAGCAGGGAGCCGGCGTGGAGGACAATGCCCAGCGCCTGGCTTTTCTCCCCGTCGAATCCGAATAGGGCGCCGAGCAGCGCAAGATGACCAGACGAACTGATCGGCAGGAACTCCGCGATTCCCTGAATCACGGCCATGACAATGATGTAAAACCAGACGTTCACTCTTACAGACTACCTTACTTTCGAATCATATGCAAAACACACCGATACCTCCGCCCCTGTGTGGAGAGGAGGCATCGGCCGCACGGCGGCCGTCCCCGTTATGTTGCCCCGGCAAATCCGGCCGGGCGCCGATACCGGCATTTGTCTGCTCCTTTTCCGCTTCCATTTTGCCGGTTATCGTGCGAAACCCCATAACGCACCATAACCGGCGGAGGAAAGCGGCCGCGGAATCATCCGTCATGACTGCCGCAGGCAGTCGGAACGGAGACATTATTTCTCTTTCGGTTCCGGCTTCGTCGGCCGGATGATGATTTCCAGAACCGGCAGCTTCCAGCGGACACCGCTGGTGTTCGGCTTGCGGGTTCCGGCCAGCCGGAACTCCTTCACGCCGTTCCGCCGGCTCTCCTGCAGCAGGAACCGCTCTTCATTGGTCCGGCACAGGTCCAGATCCCGGTAATTGGAGGGCCGCTCGGACGAAACCAGCAGCAGCACCGTGCCGGGAATGCCGATGGCGAGATCGCGCCCCGAAGCGCTGATTGCGATCACGTTTTCCGGCAGGTCGCCGCTGCTGAGATCCAGCACCTTCGTGGCGCGGCGCCGGGCGAAATCATCGATCGACTTTCCGTCGAAATCCTCCAGATCGATCAGGTCAAGCAGCGGCGCCTGCCGCTCCGTGCTGAATTTGTACGGCCCATCCGGCTCGCTGACCACATCCTCCTCCAAGTAGCCGCCCTCTTTTTTGAGCTGGTCGATGACGCTTCGCGAGAGGCCGCCGACGCCGGCGCTCTGAAGCAGAGAAGCCGGGGTGCAGCCGAGGATCGGGGCGAGCTTGCTGGCTTCATCGAGGGTCGGAACCGCTTCAAAGCAGTTCTCGAACACCATCAGATGGGAAGCCGGGATGCCGGAAAGGTTGGCCAGCTGCTGATGGGTCAGCCCGCGCTGGCAGCGCAGGGCGAACATGGTCTGGTTGAAGGGGGAACGCATGTTTTCCGCCCCGGTACGGATGCCGGAAAGCATGGACTGCAGTTCGAACGCCTGCGCCCGGTCCAGCATCAGCAGTTCGCAGATCGTGGCCAGCTGCTGCTGGTTCGGCACGATTTTCCCGTGCAGCATCTGAGACACCGCCGAACCGGAAACCTTCAGTCTGGCGGCGAGATCATTCTGGCGAATCTCCGCATTGCGCAGATAGTCGCGAATCAGTTTTCCGAATTTCGTTTTCAAAGGTGTTATTGCCATAAGTATCCTCACTGAGCGTTTCGTATTTTATAAACAGGCTTTCAGGAAGACTGCCCGATTTCCGCCGGCAGGTGCATATCGTTCAACAATACGGAATTGATGGAAACAAAAAGAAAACAATAAGGCGGAAATAAAGAAGACGAGCCTGATTTTAAATTCCCCAACAACCATAATATACAATGCTTTTCCTTGATTCCAAACGAAAAAATACCCGATTTGTTAATTTTTTCATTGATTATCGGAATACACATGGAAAAAAAGAAATTCAAGTAAGGCCGCAATGCCGGAAAAAATATGATTTTACCGTTTTTTGGCACTGCATTCCCTTCCCGCATTTTTATAAAACTGTAATCTGTTGACCGGAAACATACAGATAAAATAGCATGACGGCAAAGCTTTTCAAGACGGGAACGGGAAAAAAATTAAAATCGGTTAAGTGTTGTCTGAAAGTCATCCGGAAGCGGAGCGCAGAATTCGATCTTCTCCCCGGTTACGGGATGCGGCAGCTGCAGTTTCCAGGCGTGCAGCATCTGGCGCTCGATTTCGGGAAGTGCGGAGAGCACCCCGCCGTAGGTCGCATCCCCGAGCACCGGTATTCCGACCGAGGCCAGGTGGACCCGGATCTGATGGGTGCGGCCGGTCAGGATGCGGACTTTCATGAGACTGACCGGGCAGCCGTTGATGCAGCCGCTTTTTTCCAGCCGGTAACGGGTGAGGGCGAACTTGCCGTTGCGTTCGACGACCGCCATTTTCTGGCGGTTGACCGGATGCCGGCCGATGAGTCCGCTGATTTCCGCCTCGGGCCGGTGCGGAATGCCGCGGACGATGGCAAGGTAGGTTTTCGACGTTTCCCGGCCCGCGAAAGCCGTGCAGAGCTTGTACTGGGCATCGGGCGTTTTGGCGATGACCAGACAGCCGGAAGTGTCTTTGTCGAGCCGGTGGACAATCCCGGGACGGCTCGAGCCGCAGGCCAGCGTCTCGGCCAGATTCGGATAGCGGCCGAGTAGCGCGTTGACCACCGTGCCGGTCGGGTTGCCGACAGCCGGATGCACAACGACGCCGGCCGGTTTTGAGATGACCAGCATCGCCTCATCCTCGTAGAGGATCGGGAAATCAAATGGTTCCGGAGCCGGTTCCGAGTTTTCCGGCTCCGGCAGCACTACACGGATTTCCATGCCGGCCCGCACCGGGTAGCGCGGAATCGTCAGCGCCGCGTCGCCGGACGTGACCAGCCCGCCGGCAATCAGCTTCTGCAGGTAGGTGCGCGATGAACCCGGAATCAGCCGCGACAGGCAGCGGTCCAGGCGGGTCCCGGCATCCCCGGCGTCAATGCGAAAGCTCAGTATCTTTTGATTCATGGCGTTGAAAATAGATGAAGAGACCGATGCCGGCCGGAATGATCAGCAGCCCGATCACCTGGGCGGGCGTGAAAAAATCGGCCAGCACCTTCGGATTGTCGCCGCGCAGCAGTTCATTCAGGAAACGGAAGATGCCGTAGAGCGTCAGATAACTGGCCATCGTGATGCCGCGCTTCGTATGACGCACCAGATAAAAATAGAGGAAAAAGAGCAGAAATTGCTCCCCCGCCTCATAAAGCTGGACCGGGTGCAGACTTTCGCCGGGATAGCAGAGCGCGGGATTGCTGCCTTCCGGATAGGAGACTCCCCAGAAGAGATCGGTCGGCTTTCCCCAGCAGCAGCCGTTCAGGAAGCAGCCGATCCGCCCGCAGGCGTGGGCGATGGCCATGGCCGGCGCGTACACGTCCAGCACACGGACGATGTCGAGCTTGCTGCGGCGGCAGTAGAGCCAGAGCGCGGCCAGCGCCAGCAGGAAGCCGCCGTAGAAAACGAGTCCGCCCTGATCCACCCGGAAGATGCCCCAGAAGTTGTCGCGGTACTGCTTGAAATACTGCACGACATAGAAAATGCGCGCGCCGATGATTCCGGCGATCATGGCGACAAAGAGCGAGGTGGATGCCTGATCCGAACTCATCCGGGCGTATTTTCTGTTCACATTGACCAGCCAGCAGCCGAGGACGAAACCGAGTGCGGCCATCGCCCCATAGCTGCGGATCGAAAAGCTGCCGAATGACAGAAGAATCGGATGCATTTATGCTTCCCTGTTTTTGGCCGCCGACTTCTTTTCCATCTGCCGGGCGACGGTTTCGAGGGCAAATACAATGATGAATCCGGCCGCGGCGAGACCGACCGCGGACCAGAATTCCGAGCCGAACGAAGTCGGCAGCACATTGGCCGCGTCATCGCTGCCGCCGGCTTTCCACGGCCAGACCTTGCGCAGCGACCCGGCCATGAAGCCGATGAGGACGGCGACCGTGAGATCGTGGAACTTCCGGAACAGCCAGCTCAGAAGCCGGACGAACGAACTGATCCCGAGGACGATGCCGGCGACGAAGAGGGCGAGAATCAGCAGGTTCTGCCCGAAATTGGTGCCGGCCTTGAGTTCGTTGACCGCGTTCAGCACATAATCGTACTTGCCCATCAGCAGCAGGATGAACGAACCGGAAATGCCGGGCAGGATCATCGCGCAGATGGCGATCGCTCCGCAGAGCACGAGGTAGATATAGCTGTCGGGCGGATTCCGGAGCAGCGGCAGCCCGACGACGATCCAGCCGGCAGCTCCCCCGGCGATCAGTGCGGCGACGCAGAACGGAGTCCATTTGCGCACCCGGTTGAATACGGCGAAGATGGACGCGACGACCAGCCCGAAAAAGAAGGCCCAGATCAGCACGGGCTGATTCTTGAGCATCCAGTGAATCGGCGTGGAAAGGACCGCGATGGCGGTGAGGATGCCGAGCCCGAGAACCAGCAGGAACGGCCACGGCAGGGTTTTGAACATTTTCCGGATCTGAAAAGTGGCTGCCATGCCGATGGCCTCGGCGGAAGTGAAGCGTTTGATCGATTCGATCAGTTCCTCGTAGATGCCGAGAATGAAGGCCATGGTTCCGCCGGAGACGCCGGGAACGATGTCGGCTCCGCCCATGATGAGGCCGGTGATGTAGATTCGCAGATGCTCTCTGATCGAACGTTTGGCTGTTTTCTTTTCGCTCATGTCTGTCCTTGCGTCATGGATTCTGAATATGGATGCATTGGGGAAATATACACCGTATTTCCAAAAAAACGTAATAAAAAGTCATCTTTTTATCTGGATTTTTCAGAAAAATGGACTATTTTGTAAAAATGCCGAATAAACAACCCCGTGGTGTAACGGTAGCACAACTGGTTTTGGTCCAGTTAGCCCAGGTTCGAATCCTGGCGGGGTTGCCAGACTTGACGAAGTCCCGAACTCCATCGATACTCAATTTTGAATACGTTTTTTTCTTCACACCGGATCCGGTCGATGTTGGCAATCAGGAGTTGCCGCTGGATTTCAAAATTATTTGGATTCTCGGCAAGGAGCCGGGAAAGGTTGGCGATTTCATCGATAAGCTGGTGCATTTCGTCGAAAATGATCTTTTTCGAGTTTTTCAAATCCCGATATTCAAGTATGATTTAGATACGTGGGCGGTTGAGGACGGTGGTTCTGCGGCTGCCGGGAAAGATGAGGTTTTATGGTTCCTGAATTCAGAAAAATCAGCGATTTTCCGAGGAGAACGCTGTTTGCCCTGCTGTCCGACGCGTATTCATTCGATTGCCGGTGCGCACGGCACTGGGGAGGCGACTGGAGGGAGTTCGACAGCTTCTTCTGCGACCGCCCGGAGATTGCCGACCGGTACGGATTTGTCACGACTCTCGACGGCAGGGCCGTCGGGTTTGCTTCGTGGGACCCGAGGCAACAGCCGGAATATGCGATAATCGGGCATAACTGCATTGCCTCGGCTTATAAGGGGCAGGGATACGGCGTCAGGCAGCTTCAAGAGACCGTCGACCGGATTTCCCGGTATGGCGTCGACAGAATCGTCGTGACCACGAACGAACTGATGGTTCCGGCCCGGAGAATGTATGAACGGGTGGGATTCCGGCAGGTCCGGCGCCGGCCGGCCGACGGGTTCGCCGGTGAATATATCGATTACGAGTACTGCCGGTAAATCTTTTCAGGTCAGAAAAGGCGGAAAGCGCGGTATTCTCCCTTTGCCGCCGGAATTTCTCCGGAGGCGAGCAGAAAGGTGTTGTTCCTGAAATCAAAAATATTGTCGATAGCCTCCGGTTGTCTGGCGTCCGAATCAGTATAGCATCGTCCGGCTCCGGATGCAACTCCGGCATCGGACGCGCCGCCGTTTTTCTGCCGGAAATATGGATATTTTTCGTTTCGGCATCGGTTTGCGGAGAGTTGTGCGCATCTTCTTTCATCATAGTCCGGCTTCTGCGTCTTTTCGCAGCATGAAAAGTGGAAGGGAGGAGTGTCACCGCTCCCTGATGAGTTCATCCAGAACACGGAAGAAATCGGCCTCCCTGACAATGCGGGGGGTGCCGCTTTTTTCGCGCAACTCGACTGCCGTTTCGATCTTTCGGCCGTAATTGCCGAAACGCCAGGCCGGGGAGCCGTGGTCGCCTACGACCAAAATCTCCACGACGCCGGACATTTTGTTGCTTTTGTGAGGAATTACCCCGGCTTGTTCCATCAGACGATAGAGTTCCCGGCGGACGATCTGCCGGGTCAGTCTGCCGGTCAGCATGGTTCGTCTGCCGGAGAGCTGTTCCCGGGTCAGCGTGTCGAAAACGAGTCCGGCCACCCTGCGGTCGGAGCGGATCGAGCAGAGAAAGCCGGTCAGGCGCTCTTCCCAGTCCGGGGCGGCCCGTTCGTTCTTCACCCGCTCCTCCAGCAGGCTTGCGAGCCGGCTGACCGGCCAGTGACTCCGGCTTGCGCGATGCTGGACAAACCAGGTGAACAGCCGGTTGAATTCGTAATCTCCGATTTCCGGCCTGCTGCATAAGAAGCCGGCCAGTTGCTGCAGATCGGCAACGGCCTGTTCATAGCTGCAGACCTCCTCTTCCGGTTGGGCGGCGCTCCGGCCGCGGAGCAGTTTCCATGCCTCGAATGTTTCCCTGACAACTCCGTTTTGCTGAATTTCGATCAGGGAGGCGGAAACGGGCCGGAATAGCGGAGTCTCCGCATGATATTCGATATATATTCCGCCTTGATTCACCCGGTTGCCGTGTCCGGCCGCCAGTGCGAGCCGGTCGTTCTTCGGCAGAAGGTTTCGCAAATTCGGAAAGCCGGCGGGAGGAGGTTCCGAAACGGGGGAGGGGGCGGGAGATTGCGGTTCCCGGCGGAATTCGAAGTAGGTCCCGTTCTGATTCACCCGGTGGTTGTTTCCGATTGCAACAGCCTGTTGCGGAACGTTATGGGGCCGGTCCGGCCGGGGCGTGCAGAAATAAATGCCTGCCGCTGCCGCTGCGGAAATACTGAGAGTGAGGGAGAGACGGAATATGATTCTGGGGCGGCGAAAAACTGCCCGGATCGGAAAGGGCATTGCAGAGCGGGCGGCATCCTCCGGTTTCCCGCTTTTCTTTTTCACGGGATAGTCCTTTGATTTTGATTCGACCCGTCTCCTCCCGCGTTTTCCCCGCTTTCGTGTTAGTATAGTGCATGCTCCGGCTTCTGTCAAATCGGCCGGAGCGAAAAAGAGCCGGAACGGCAAAAGCCCCTTGGGGTTCCGGCTCCTGCATTACCGGGCGGAAGCGGTAAAGCGCCGGGCGTCTTCCGCGATGGCGGAGAGCGGTTTGCCGGGCTTGTAGAGTGCCGAGCCGACGCCGATTCCGGCGCAGACTTTCAGGAAGTCCGCCGCATTGGCCGTATCGACGCCGCCGACCGCCATGATCGGCGCCTTGATCACCGCCTTCAGGTCCTTCACATAGCCGGGACCGAGAGCGCCGGCCGGAAAGAGTTTCAGGCAGTCGGCTCCGGCCCGCAGGGCGGCGAACGCCTCGGTCGCGGTGAAGAAGCCCGGCATGGAGACAAGCCCGAGGCGTTTCGTTTCGCGGATGACCTCGGGATTCGTATCCGGCGAGATGATGAAGCGCCCTCCCGCCTCTGCCACTTCGCGGACCGCTGCCGGGGAGAGGACGGTTCCGGCGCCGATCAGCAGTTCCGTTCCGGCGTGGTATTCCCGCGCGGCGCGCCGGATGCTCTCGAGGGCGTCCGGCGAGTTCAGCGGCACTTCGAGGAGCCGGATTCCGGCTTCCCGGAGCGTTTCGCAGACATCCGTAATTTCGTCCGGCGTGATGCCGCGCAGGATCGCGACGACGGGACAGCGTTCGCATTGCTGTTGAAAGGTCATTTTCTCACCTCGCCACCCGGCCCGAACCGGAGCCGTTCATGAGCGCGGCCGCCTCGGCATGGGTCGTATAGTTGTAATCGCCGGAAATCGTGTGTTTGAGGCAGCTGGCCGCCGCCGCGAACCGGATCGCCTGCTGCGGCTCGGCGTACTCTTCGCTGTAAAGCGCGTGAATGAGTCCGGCCCCGAAGGAGTCGCCGCCGCCGAAACGGTCGACGATGTTGCGGATTTCATACGGCGCATAATTGCCGTCCGGGTCGAGCGGTGCGAAAAAGGCACGGTCCGCAGCGCGGTCGTACAGCATTGCTCCCCAGTTGTTATGGTCGGCCGAGATGCTTTCGCGCAGCGTGACGGCGACCCTGGACGCTTTCGGGAAACGTTCGAGCAGCAGTTTCGCCACATCGCGGTAGCCGCCGATGTTGAGCTTGCCGGCCTCGATCTCGGTGGCGTCGGCCCGGATGCCGAAGACGTCGGAGGCATCCTCCTCGTTGCAGATGATCCAGTCGACGAAGGGAACGATCCTGCCCATGCACTCGGCGGCCAGCTCGCGGGGGGCGGTCCCGGGACGCCATTTCCAGAGCTTTTTGCGGAAGTTCAGATCGCAGGAGATCACGATGCCGCGTTCCGACGCGGCTTCGACCAGCGCGAGCGTCGATGCGAAGGCGTTTTCGCTGAGCGACGGAGTAATGCCGGTGATGTGGAGATGCCCGACGCCGTCAAGCATCGCGGCGAAGTCGTAGTCCTCCGGCCCGAGCAGAGAAATCGTGGAGCCTTCGCGGTCGTAGACCACGTTCGAACCGCGCTGTGCCGCGCCGTGCTCGGCATAGTAGACTCCCATGCGCCCCTTCGGATTCCAGGTGATGCGGCCGACGTCGACTCCGAGGCCGCGCAGTTCGGCCGCAAATGCCTGTGCGACCGGATTCGGCGGCAACGCGGTCAGGTAGCGCGACGGCGTCCCGAGCATGGCCAGAGACGCGCAGACGTTCGCTTCTCCGCCGCCGTAGGTCGCGTCCAGCGTTCCCGGCAGGCTCTGCATGAACCGTTTCCTCCCCGGCGGACAGAGCCGCAGCATGACTTCCCCGAATCCCGCGATACATGTTTCCCGCATGGTGACATCCTCTGTTAGTTGTTCTTATTATATGAGAATATATTCTCATTATATTTTAATATAAGCGGCAATCTCACCGGATGCAAATTGAAAAACGGAAAAAAAGCAGTAAAGTAAAGATATGGCAAAAGACGGTGAAAAAACAATAGGCAAGGGGCTCGAGCTGCTCGAGCTGGTGGGCCGGAGCCGGAACGGGCTGCGGGGAAAAGAGATCGCCGAAACGCTCGGGCTGCCGGTCAGCACGGTGTTCCGGCAGTTGAAGTTTCTGGCTGAACGCGGTTTTCTGCGCAACGCCGACGGGGTATACACGCTCGGCGGCGCTCTGATCCGGCTCGGCAATGCGGCCATGCGGCAGAACCCGCTGTCGCGCCTTGCGCATCCGCTGCTGGCCGCGCTGTCGGAAGCGACCTGTGAGACGGTTCACCTGGCCGAGCGGCGCGGCGGGAGCGTGGTTTATATCGACAAGGTGGAAGGGAGCCGGCCGGTCCGCATGGGGTCGATGATCGGCAATACCGGTCCGCTTTACTGCACCGGGGTCGGCAAGGCGATCCTCGCGTTTCTGCCCGAGGCGGAACGCGGGAGGCTGCTGGCTGAGATTGTGTTCACCGCCTGCACGCCGAAGACGATTACCGGCCGGGAAGAGCTTGAGACGGAGCTTGCCGGAATCCGCTGCCGCGGCTATGCGGTGGATGACTGCGAACACGAACCGGGGGTTTTCTGCGTGGCGGCGCCCGTTTTCGATTCACTCGGCGGGGTGGCGGGTGCGGTCAGCGTCTCCGGCTCCGAGCTGTATCTGCGGGACGGGCAGGAGTGCATTGCCGCGCAGGTGACGGCCGCCGCGCGGTCGATCTCCGAACTGCTCCGATAGCGGCAGGTCACATCTGCATGAGCGTCCGCGTGCCGGGCCTGCGGGCGGCGTCCCCGGAGGGGCGCGCCGCCTGTCCTGCGTTCACCCCTGCCTGCGGCGGAGCAGGCGGAAGAGTTCGCCTCCCCAGACGATCAGGCTGGTGGCCGCGATGATCGTCACCCATTCGACGATGCCGAGCGGCGTGGTCCGGAATACACGGCCGCCGAACTGCACCATGACGATCTGCCCGATAAGGATTCCTGCCGTGATCAGCGTGAACGAGCGATTGTCCGCCAGGTGCCGGAAGACCGATTCCCCCGTTCCGAAGCATTTCGCGTTGAAGAGATTCCAGAACTGCAGCATGACAAAGACGCAGAAGAAGACCGTGAGCCAGTGATTGCCTGCCGTCGAATTTTCCTCCAGCCCGAGGTGTTTGATATGGAGCAGCAGCCCGATCAGCGCCGCGAGGAAAACGGCCGCCCCGCCGAAGATGCCGCGCCACATGGCCGGCGTCACGATGAAAGCGCTGTTTTTGCGCGGCGGCCGGTTCATGACTTTCGGATCGGGCGGCTCCGTCGCAAGCGCGAGTGCCGCGAATGTATCCATGATCAGATTCACCCACAGCATCTGGATCACCGTGAGCGGAAGATCGACGCCGATAAACGGCCCGACCATCGCAATGGTCAGCGCCACCACGTTGACCGTCAGCTGGAACAATATGAACCGCTGGATGTTGCGGTAGAGCGATCTCCCCCACATGACCGCGTTCACGATGCTGCCGAACGAGTCGTCGAGCAGGATGATGTCGGCGGCCTCCTTGGCGACCGACGTGCCGGTCTTGCCCATCGCGATGCCGACGTCGGCATAGTTCAGGGCAGGGGCGTCGTTCGTGCCGTCGCCGGTGACCGCCACCACCTGCCCGGAGGCCTTCAGGGCGCGGACGAGCTTGAGCTTGTCGTTCGGCCTCGCCCTCGCCATGATTTTCAGCTTCGGCGCGGCTTCGACCGCCTGTTCGTCGGTGAGGCTGTCGAATTCGGCGCCGGTCATGATGGCGCCGGGCTCAGGTTCACCGTCACTCCAGAGGCGGATCTGACGGCCGATCTCCTTGGCGGTTTCGGGATTGTCGCCGGTGACCATCTTGACCTGAATTCCGGCGCGATAGCAGCTGCCGATCGCCTCCGGCACGTCCGGACGGACCGGGTCGGCGATCGCGGTGAATCCGAGCCAGGTCAGTTCTTTCGCTTCCTCGGCGAGTTCGTCGCTGCCGCCGGGATTTTCGCGGAATGCAAAGCCGAGCGTGCGCATTCCGCGCGACTGCCACTCCTTCAGCGCGGCCAGCTGTTCGCGTTTCACGGCGTCCGTGAGCGGAGCGGTTCCTTCGGCGGTTTCATAGTTTGCGCAGAGATTGAGCAGGATTTCGGGCGCCCCCTTGGCCAGCAGCAGCCGGACGCCGTCCGGCGTGCTTCCGCGTGTCGCCATGAATTTGCGTTCGGTCGTGAAGGTCCACTGATAGTCGATGGCGAACGAGGCGCGGGCGGATTCGTAGTCGATTCCCTGCGAATCGAGCCAGAGAAGCAGCGCACCTTCGGTCGGATTCCCGATGGGCTGCGGATCGGCCGGATCGACCCGCGAAAGGTTCGCGGTCGAGTTCCCTGCGATATTGACGGCGAGGAAGGCGAGCGCTTCCGGCCGCGCGAGCCGCGGGAAAGCCGCCTCCTGCACGTGCATCCGGTTCATGGTCAGTGTGCCGGTCTTGTCGGTGCAGATCACGGTCGCCGCGCCGATGGTTTCGCACGCGTGCATCTTGCGGACGAGGTTGTTGGCGGCGGTCATCTTGCGCATCGAGTAGGCGAGGCTCAGCGTCACGCTCATGGCGAGCCCTTCCGGGACCGCGACGACGATCAGCGTGACGGCGATCATGAAAAAGGTCACGAACTTCGGCAGCGCCTCCGGCGCGATCCACTCGCGCACCGCCTCCGGGAGCGTTCCGGCGAGCGCCATGATTCCGAGTCCCGCCCCGGCGATCGCGATTCCGGCGAGCAGGAAGACGAGCCAGCTTCTGAATCCTTTGTTCTGCAGGCCGGCGGGAAGGGGGGAGCGCCCCCTGATGAGCCCGATGCCGTCGCAGACGATCGGCAGCCAGACCTGAATCAGCGCGACGAGGATCGCGACGAGGAGCAGCCCGGAAACGGTCCACTGTGCGGCGCTCTGCACCAGCGAGCCGGAGACGATGCCGCCGAAAACGAGCGCCGAGAACGTGATCGCCGCGATCATGAAACCGACCAGCCCGATGAGTTTGCCGAGCTGGCCGAGCTGACGGTTCAGAGGGGTTTCCGTATCGCTTTTTTCGCTCGCGGCGACGGCGGTTCTGCCGATTTCGGTGCCGGCGCCGACGGCGGTGATTTCGAGATAGCCGTATCCTTCGACGGCGGCGGTGCCGCGCAGGACGAGAAACGGCGGATAAGTCTCCTCTCCGGGAGCTTGCGCGGCGGCGTCCGCCTCGCTGATTTTGACGGCCGGATCGGATTCCCCGGTCAGCTTCGACTGGTCGATCTGCAGATTGACCGCCTCGAGCACCTTGCCGTCGGCGGGAGCCTCTTCGCCGTTTTCGAGGAACAGGATGTCCCCGACGACGAGCTCGCGTTTCGGAATCTGGCGGAATTCACCGTCGCGGATCACCTTGACCGGCGTATCGTCGCTGACCTTGTTCAGAATGTCGAACTCCTTTTCGGCGCGGAATTCGTTCAGGAAGGACAAGCCGGTCGCCAGCAGCACCGCGATGACGATGCCGGCTCCTTCGACCAGGCCGCCGGTCGCCGTCGAGATCAGGGCGGCGATGATCAGAATCCGGATCACCGGGTCGTCGAATTTGGCGAGGAACTGTTTGTACCACGGTTCCCGTTCGGGGGGAGCCAGCAGGTTTTCGCCGTGCAGGCGGCGGCTGTTTTCCACTTCGGCGGCGGTCAGGCCGCGGTAACGGATGGCGGAACGACTGTTTTTTTCACTCATGAATTTCCCTGATGTATACGATCGAATTTAAATTTAATACAACATACATCCGCGCCGGTTCTTTTCCAGATCGGAATGGAAAATTAACGAGATTCTAATAATTCGCGCCGGGCGGCATATCGACACTATGAAGACGGAGTGCAACACGTCGCGACTGTTTGAGCTTTTAGCGAAATATCAACAGCATTTCGCTAAGAACTCCCGAGGCTGCGGCGTCTCATCAGGCAAATCGCTGCGATTGAAGGGGGCAAGTCAGGGAGTTCCGAAGATGAAAGAAACGTTGCCGACCATCCTCTGGGTCAACGCCGTCGCCATCCTTTTTGTGCTTGCTGCGGCAAGCATTACGGATACGTTGGATGTGAAGCTGTTCGGATTGGACATTGCCGGGGCGCCGTCACTATTATCCATCGTTTCCGCTGTTTCTCTTTTCCTGTTTCTTATTTTAAACGGGATTCTTTGCTTTTGTCGCCCGCGTATCGGGAGATATCTGTTTCTTGGGTTGAACGTGTGGTGAGCGGTCTGTTCCTCTTGGGATTTCCTGCTTGCGGTGATTGAAACACGGGGAGAAAAAATCGACCTGACTTTCCTGCTGCCGGTATTGATTTTAATTGCAATGATGCGGATCGGAGAGAAAACGGTATCGTGATCCGGCTGGAAAAAACGCATGCCGGACTGAGTGTCGGCATGCGTGAAATTACGGAATGGCCGGGAGCGCAATCATCCGCGCTTGGCGCGTTTTTCGGCGCGCTTCTCCTTCAGGGTCTTGGTGGGGGCCTTCTTGGTTTCCTTCTTTGCGTCCTGACTTTTGCTCATAATGGTAACCCTCCTTTTTTGAAGTTGAACTTAAGATAGCACCGGCCAGGACAAAGTCAAGCGTTGACCGCCAGAAATGCGATGTATGCGCAGTAAAGCGCCAGCAGCACGGCGCCTTCCCGGCGCACGACCTTCCGCCCGGTGTGCATGAACGGCACGAGCAGCAGCGTCGATACCAGCAGCATCCCCCAGTCGACCGGAGTGATGCCGGCGGCCGAAACCGGCCGGATCATCGGCGCGATTCCCATGATTCCGAGCATGTTGAACAGGTTGGAGCCGACTACGTTGCCGACCGCGATGTCCTGCTCGCCGCGTGCGGCGGCGACCAGGCTGGTCGCCAGTTCGGGCAGACTGGTTCCGACCGCGACGATAGTGAGTCCGATCACGGCTTCGGAAAGATGCGCCATGCGCCCGAGCCCGACTGCGCCGTCAACGATGAATTTGCCGCCGAGAACGAGGGCGGCGGCGCCGCCGATGACGAAGGCGGCGGCGAGCCACAGCGGATATTTCCGGCTGTTCTCCACCTCCTCCCTGATTTCGGTTTCCGCATCGCCGCTCCCGTCGCGCTTCTCAAGGCGGATGTTCCAGGCGATGTAGGCCAGCAGCCCGGCGAAGAACACGGCGCCGGTGAGCCGGTTGAAGCCGCCGAGCAGAAGGCCGATCGCTGCCATGGCCAGCGTGACCGCCGTCATGACCGGCAGGTCGAACCGCAGCACCTTGCTGTGCACCGAAAGCGGCGCGATGACGGCCGAAAGTCCGAGGATCAGCGCGATGTTGCAGATGTTCGAGCCGATCACGTTGCCGATGCTGATGTCGCTTGAACCCGCCAGCGCGGCCTGAACGCTGACCACGAGCTCCGGCGCGCTTGTGGCGAATGCGACGAGCGTCAGGCCGATCACGAGTGCGGAAACTCCGAAGCGGGTTGCGATCGACACGCCGCCTTTCACCAGGAAGTCGGCGCCGTAATAGAGAAATGCGGTTCCGCCCGCCAGCTGGAGGAGGATGGTCAGCATGGTCAGAACTTCTCCGCCAGCTTCGAGAGCGCCGATCGCGCGGCCGCTTCGTTTCCGGCGAGGCGCTCCTGGTCGAGGTTCGTTCCTTCGAGGGAGACCACGGCGGCGTCAAGCCCGTTGAATTCCGCCCAGAAGCGCAGGTACGGGCGCAGGTGGTCGAGTTTCAGCATCTCCGGCGTATCGTAGACGCCGCCGCAGGCGCAGACGAACAACGCCTTTTTTCCGCCGAGCAGCGGCACGTATCCCTTGCCGGGTTCCATGCCGAAGCTCCAGCCGGACTGCATGACGCGGTCGATCCACTGTTTCAGGTGATAGGGCATCGAGAAATTCCACATCGGCGTGCTGACGACGAGCCGGTCGGCCTCCCGGAGCTGTTCGAAGCTGCTTTGCGCGTTCCGCCACTCCCGCGCTTCGGCGGGGGTGAGCTCAAGCTTACGGGGCGCCTTGAATTTCGCGGCGGCGCCGGCTTCGCCGAACCGGGGCTGGGCGACTGCGCCGATATCGATCTCCGCCAGCCGGTAATCCGGGTTGCGTTTCAGGAATTCGGCGATAAACGCATTCGCAAGCCGCCTCGAATGCGAACGCTCAAGCCGCGGGGACGCGGCGATGTGCAGCAGTTTTTTCATCTTTCCTCTCCAATCGGGTTGACTCCGTTTTTGCAGCATGCGGGAACTATACCACAAATTACCGCGAAATTCAATCGTTCCGGCATGGTAATTTCGGAATATCGAATTATATTACAGGAAATGCACGGCCTTCCGCCGGAGAGAGAGCGTTGAAGATGTTGAGACAGTTATTTACCAGATTCACCGGCTGCTTCAGCCGTCGTCAATTCCTGGAGCCGGGCGGATACCGCGAGATCTGGCGGATCGCGTGGCCGCTCGTCGTGTTGAATGCAAGCAATACGGTCATGATGATCACGAACCGCGTTTTCATCGCCAGGAGTTCCCCCGAGGAGATCGCGGCGGCCATGCCGGCCGGCCAGATGTTTTTCACGCTGATGGCGTTTTTCCTGATCACCACAGGCTTCACCGCCACCATCGTCGCCCAGTTTCACGGCCACCGCGACGGCATCGGCTGCGTGAAGGCGGCCTGGAACGGCTTTTATTTCGGCGCGGCGGTCGCGGCGCTGCTCGCCTTTGCTCTCCCCGCGGCCGGGTACTGGATCATCATGCACAACGGGCACGACCCGGTCATCGCGCTGCAGGAGGCGGACTATTTCGTCGCCATGGCCCCCTGCGCCGGGCTGACCTGCATGGAGACCGCGTTTCTCTCGTTCTTCACGGGCCGCGGCAAAACCGCGCTCGTGGCCGGAATCAAGATCATCGGCTGCATTGTCTGCATCCCGATGAACTACCTGCTGATCTTCGGCGGTTTCGGGCTGCCGGCGCTCGGGATTCTCGGGGCGGGGCTGGCGAACTCGTTCGCGAATCTCTGCACGTTCGCGATCGCGCTTTCGTTTTTCCTGCTGGTCCGCCAGAGTGAGTTTCCCACCAGGAGTTACAAGGCATTCGACCGGGTGTTCATCCGGCGGCTGCTGCGGTTCGGCATGCCGGCCGGATTCCAGACCTTTCTGCGCAACGCGGCCTTCGCGGTCGTGGTCATGATGATCGGGCACCTCGGGAACGAAGAGCTGACCGCCACGAGCATCGCTCTTTCGATCAACATGATCGGCAACATGCCGATGATCGGGCTCATGGATGCGACCAGCGTGGTCACCGGCCAGTTCATCGGCCAGCGGCGGCTGCTCGTCGTCGAGCGGATCTCCGGCCGTTCGTGGCGGATGCTGATGTGCTGGACGCTTTCGATGGGGCTGCTTTACTGGCTCGCGCCGGAGTTCCTGATCCGTCTCTTCGGGTCGCGGAATACCGCGTCCGCCAGCATGGATATGTCGCAGGTGACCGACTATGCGGTCACGATTCTCCGTTTCGCGGCCGTTTTCAACATTCTCGACGCGACCCGCTTCATCGCCATGGGCAGCCTGCGCGGCGCCGGAGACACGACCGTTCCGCTCTGGATCGGCATGGCGACTTCGTGGCTGATCCAGATTCCGGGAACCGTGCTGCTCGTCTACGTGTATCGCGCCAGCATCGGCGCGGTCTGGGCGCTCATCACCTTCTATATCGCGGTCGATGCCGCGCTGATGGTCTGGCGGCGGCGGTCGGGCGCCTGGAAAAAGATCAACCTGATCGGGCTGCCGCCCGCTTCTCCGGCCGCGGAGCTGCGCGAGCACCCCGAAGACGCATCGGCCTGACGGGAACAGGGGAGGGGACGGATGATCTGCAAGGGACCGCTGACGCCGGCGCAGCTGGCGTCGTCTCAGCATAACTACCATATTTTCAGCCTGATCAACGGGCTCTCGTACATGTGTCTCGGCGAAACGGTGCTGATTCTGCTCGCCGTCCGGCTCGGCTGCCCGGATTACATCGTTTCGACGCTCGGGGCGATGATCTACTTCGGGTTTCTGCTGCTGCCGCTCGGCAAGGTCGTCACCGCCCGGGCCGGGGCCGCGAAGAGCCAGTCGATCTTCTGGGTCGCCCGGAATGCGGCCGCGCTGCTGGTCGCGCTGGCGGCTGTGGTCAGCATCTCGGGCATGCCGCGCACGGCCACGGCGCTGCTGCTGGCCGGGGCGTTCTTCTTCTACGGTTTCCGGGCTGCGGGCGTGGTCATGTCGCAGCCGCTGGTCGGGAACATCACGAACGAGAAAGACCGGGCGAAGGTGATCGGCGTCAACGCCGGATTCTTCTATCTGTCGTGCCTCGCCGCGCTGGTCACGATCAGCATTCTCCTGAAACTCTGCGACAGCCTGGCGATGCTGACCGGCATTGTGGTCGCCGGCGCGCTGCTCGGTTTCACCGCGTCGCGCTTCATCAACCGGATCTGCGAGACCGAAGCCATCCGCGATTCGGCCCGGAAGCCGATCGCCGGGGAGTTCAGGCTGCTTTTTCACGACAAGTCGCTGCTGCGGCTGCTGGCTTCGGGATTTGCAGTCAATCTCGCGGTCATCATGCTGATTCCGATTTCGATGCTGGCTTTGAAGCGCGGCTGCGGCGTCAGCGACACGGAAGCGCTGCTCTTCGCGCTGGCCCAGTTCGGCGCGAGTGCCGGGGCGTCGTTCCTCTCGGGGCGGATTTCAAACACGATCGGGCCGCGCAGGACGCTGCTCTATTCGTATCTCCTGCTGCTCGGCGCCGGTGTGCTCTGGGTGATTGCTCCGTCGGGCTTCAGCCCCGTCTACCTGACGCTGCCGTTCCTGATCGCGGGAGCGACCAATGTCGGGACCGCGAACTCGGTTACGCACTATTTCCTGCAGACGGTGCCGGAGGAGAAGCGCGTGGCCGCCTCGATGTTCATCGCGGTCGTCAACGGCGCCGGAGCCGGCATCGTCGGCATGCTGCTCGCCGGTATGCTGCTCGACCGCTGCACCGGCATAGAGGCGGATTCGCCGCTGACCGGTTACCGGCTCTATTTCGCGCTGTCGGTCCTGCTGCTGTCGGCCGGGATCTGGGTCATCTCGCGCCTGACGCCGCTGCCGCCTGAACGCCGGAAGATCAGGAAGAGCTGGAACGAGACGGTGTAGTTTCAGGAACGGTAGACGAATTCGCCGCCGGTCACGGTGAAGATGATTCCGGCCGCCGGCGTGTGCGGATTCGAAAAATCGGCGGTTCCGTCCACTTCGTCCGGGTCGAATGCCGCGAGATCGGCGCAGAGTCCGGGCCGGACCAGCCCCCGGTCCGCGAGTTGAAAGGTTTCGGCCGCGAGCCCGGTCATCTGCCGCACCGCCGCTTCGATCGGAGAGCCTGCGTCGAGCCGGAGCCGCAGGAACCGCGCCGCGCTGCCGAAGCCGCGCGGGTGACAGCGCCCGATCGAATCGTCGGCCGGACGCGCATTTTCGTCGCTGCCCATCATGCAGAACGGCAGACCGAGAATCCGCCGCATATTCTCCGGCGACATGCCGCGGAAGGCGGCGGTCGTCCCGGCGGCGTCCTCCGCCAGCAGTTCGACCGCGAATTCGGCGGGCGTCCTGCCGGCGCGTTCCGCGAGCGCCGCGATGGTCTGCCCGGCGTGGTTTCGTCCGGCGGAACTCCGGGTCGAGACAAGCGTGACGGTTTTCCAGTAGGCGGCGGGGCGGGAGGCGGCGAGCTCCAGAGCGAGCTTTTCGCGCTCCTCCGTGCTGTGCAGCAGCCGCGAAAGCGCGGAGTCGTCGAGGTCGCCGGCCTTGCCCGGCAGGATTACGCTGAGCTGCGTCATCGATTCGGTGTACGGGTAGCGGTCGACGGTGACGGCGATTCCGCCTTTTTGCGCTTCTTCCAGCAGTTCGAGCGCGGCGTCGAGTTTCTCCCAGTTCGCGGCTCCGGCGGTTTTGAAGTGGCTGATGTGAAGCCGCCTGAGGCCCGCCTCCCGGGCGCAGTCGATCGTTTCTCCGAGAGACTCCAGCAGTTCGTTCCCTTCGCTCCGGAGGTGGGTCGCATAAAGCCGGTCGCGCCGGGCGGCGACGCGCATGAGTTCGACGATTTCTCCGGGCGGAGCAAATTTGCCCGGCACATAGAGCAGCCCGCTCGACAGTCCGGCTGCGCCGGCGGCGAGCTCGGCGTCGAGCAGCGTTTTCATCTCTTCGAGCTGTGCGGAAGTGAGGGTTTCGGTTTCGTAGCCGGCCACGGCGGCGCGGAGCGTGTTGTGTCCGGCGAGCGCTTCGGCGCGGAGCTTCGGGGCACGGGCCGACAGCGCGGCGCGCCACCCCCGGAAGTCGGACCAGTCGAGTGTCACGCCGTACTGCGCCCAGAGCTCCTGCAGGTGTTCGCGGTTGCGGCCGGTCAGAGGAAAGGCGGAAAGTCCGCAGTTCCCCATGATCTCGGTCGTGATCCCCTGCGAAATCTTGCCGAATCCCTCCGGCCGGGCCGGGAGCGCGAGGTCCGAGTGGCCGTGGACGTCGATGAATCCGGGCGCGAGGATTCTGCCGCCGAGTTCGACGGTCCGTTCCGCCGCGGAGCGCGGCAGATCCGGCTCGACGGCGAGGATTTTTCCGTCGCCGGCCAGTACCGCGGAACGGCGGAGCGGCGCGCCGCTTCCGTCGGCCAGCCAGAGATCGCGGAACAGCGTCCTCATGGTTTCAGAATCCCGTAGACGCGGAAGAACTCCGAAACGCTCCACGCCTGCGCCGCGCAGCCGCCGGCCCGGTGCGGATAATCGCCGTCCGCCACCTCCGGCAGCTGCCCCGGCACTCCGGTTTCGAAGTAATGCGCCGAAGACAGCAGCAGGGAGAACGCGCGCTGCCGCACCGGTTCGCCGCCGACCAGGTAGAGCGCCTCGCAATAGGCCGGGAACGGCCAGCACCAGACGGTGCCGTTGTGGTAAGCGACCTTGCGGGAGGTGTCCTCGGGGCCGCGGTAGGAGGCGCGGTACGGACGCTCCGGATCATTCAGCAGCCTGCCGTCGCGCTCGACCGGCAGCCGGTACCGCACCGGCCGGTCGGCGAGGCTGCGGATGCCGCCCGGCACGAGCAGTTCTTCGGCGGAGGCGAGTATGCCGCGCCGGCGGACCGGGTCCTGCACGGCGCCGAGCGTCACGGCGAGCAGCTGGTTCGGCCGGTTGTGGTCGTCAGGAACGGCGTCGCGCGCCGGGACGCCGCGTCCGGCGTGCAGACAGTCGCTGCAGAAGAGCGGGCCGGCGGCGGAACGGAAATAGAGCTCTTCGATGCTTGCTGCGACCCGGGCGGCGAGCGCCTGATATTCGGGTTCCTCCCGCCCGAGGAATTCAAGCGACGCATACCAGAGCGCCTGAATCTCGATCGGATAGCCTTCGCGCGGAGTTCCGGCCGGAAAATTCGTATCCATCCAGGTGAAGTGCGGCGGGCTGAAGATCAGGCCGGATTCTTCGTCCATGACGATGCCGTTCGGCGTTCCGGCCCGGTAATGTTCGACGATCGACCGGAGCACGTCGCGCAGCTTGCGCCCGCCGCAGGAGGCGTCGAGAATCCGGTTCGAATGGTGTTCCGTATAGTCGCGTGCCGCCACGATGAGGTAGAGCGGCGCGTCGCTCGTGTCGCGGTTCCGGTCGTCGAGGCCGCGGATCACATTCGGGATCGTGCCGTCTTTTTCGAAGCAGGCGAACTGGCGGATGATCGCCGCGGCCTCCGTCTCGAACTCCCCTTTGACGAGCCCGCGCAGCGCGATCAGCGTGTCGCGCCCCCAGTCGAGGAACCAGGGGTAGCCGGCGATGATCGTGTTTTCGCGGTCGCGCTTCACGATGAACCGCCGCATGGCCGGTGCGAAGAGCGCGGCCGGATTCACCTCCGCCGGGATGCAGTCGTCGCAGCCGGGCGGAAACTTCGCGCTCCCGGGCGCGGTCCCGGACGGGCGGATTTCGGCGGTGAGCCCGGCGCTGCCGCCGCCGGCGAGGTCGATCTCGATATAGCCGGGGCTGAAGAGATCGGTCTTATCCTCGAGCCCGTAATAACGTTCGGCGGGCAGGTCCACCAGATAATACCACTCCGGTTCGCGGTGGAAGGCGCCGTTTTCGATTTTCACCTCAAGCGTGCGGTCGGACGGGGTGAATTCAAAGCCGCTCCCGGTTTCCCGGACAGATTCCGGGAAGCGCTTTTCGGGACCCGTGTAGGCTTTGGTCAGCTCGTGGTTGATGCGGTCCTCGAGGTCGGGCCGCAGGATCAGCCGCACCGGGGTCGCGTCGCCGAGTTCGCCCGGTTCGCCCTCCGGATCGGCGGCCGGCCGGTGGAAGCGGAAACGGACCGCATCTCCTTTTTCGGCTCCGGCGAAGTCGACGACGAGCCGCACACGGCAGCCCTGGCCGGCCGGGACCGAGAAGACCCAGCGCGCCCGGTTGTCCGGCATGGCGGAAAAAGAAGCGATCGAACGCAGGTCGAGCGGCTGCGAATAACCGTTGACCTGAAGCCAGCCGCGCAGCCGCGTGAACATCGTGCGGCGGTCGACCGGATAGTCCGGATTCACGTTTGCGGAGAGAATCGCTTCGTACTTGCTTGCGATTTCGCCCCAGGCGGCGCGGAAGAAGCTCATGCCTCCGAGGTTGTTCGCCGCGAAGGCGAGCAGCTCGCCGTTCCGGATTTCCGTGCCGGAATTCGACAGGCGGATGCGGCAGCGCGCACCGGGCGGCAGCTGCAGCAGGTGGCCGTCCGTCCTCCGGACCTTCCCGTCCGGGCCGAAGCTGCAGATCTGGATTCCGAGGTCGCGGCCGTGCGAAGCCGTGTTTTCGGGCAGCACGGCGAGAACGATGTCGCGGCCGTCTTCCGCCGTCAGGCTGCTGCCGGTGAACACGGCCCTGCCGTCAGCGAAAACGGTCAGGCGGAAGCGGTTTTCGCACTCGGCCAGCAGGATGTCGCCGGGCGGAATCATGACATGCCGCGTCGCGTCGCATTCGGCCCGGTAGTGGGTCACCGGCGGCAGAGCGGTTTCGGCAAGCGACGCGCAGAAACCTTCGGGGTCGGCCAGCATGGCGGCGCCGGCGCCGGCTTTTCCGGCGGTCAGCCCGGCGAGCTTGATCTGGACGGACATCGCCATCGCCTCGGCGCGCTGGCGGCGCGTCCGCTCCGGTTCGTATCCGGGGGGAGCTGCGGCGATCCGGTAGTTGTCGAATCCGATGCAGAGTGCGCCGCCCGGCTCAAGTTCGTGCGAAAACAGCGGGCCGCTGCGCTGGAAGCGGACCGGCTGTTCGGTCAGCAGCTCGGTGCCGCCGTCCGGCGTCAGGTCGCTTTTCCAGCTCACGCTCGACGGATGATCGCAGTCGAGGTTCAGCAGCGCGAGGATCACGTTCCCGTCAGGCGCAGTGCGGCGGACGGCCAGCACGTTGCCGGGCCCCTCCTGGATCAGCTCGACCTGCGCGTAGGCCTGAAAGGCGGCATGGTCGGCGAGCAGCGTATTGAGCTTGCGGATCAGTTCGACGAGGTTCGGTTCCGCTCCCCAGTTCAGCGCGGCGTTGCCGTGCACGTCGATCTTCTCGGTGGCGTAGAATTCCGCTCCGTTCGCAAAGCCGAGCGCGCCGTCTTCGGAGAGCATTGCGGCAACCATGAACCGGAGCTTCGCATAGGTTTTTCCCGAAGCGGCGAGCCGGGCGTTGTCATGGGTTTCGGCGAAGTTGACGAGCGTCCCGCAGGTCTGGCTGCAGCGGTCGACATACGGAAAATAGCGCGTGATCTCGTCGCGGGTATAGTTCTGGAAGAGTTCGGAGTATCCCCAGTTGAGACCGGCCCGGCCGAGCAGGTCCTCCTGCACCTTCAGCGGACCGCCGAGTCCCTCCAGCAGAAAGACCGTGTCCGGATATTCGCTGCGGACCTTCGGGACGATGTACTCCCACGCCTCGGCCGGCAACATGTAGCCCGCGTCGCAGCGGAAGCCGTCAACCCGCCGCCGGCACCAGAACAGGAAAACCTTGGCCATGAGCCGGTGCACCTTCGGCTCCCTGTAGTTCAGCTTGCAGAGGTCGGACCATGTGACGCCCCACGCGCCGGGACTCACGAAGGTTCCGTCCGGCTGGCGCACAAAGTAATCCGGATGCTCCATCTGCAGCTTCGACGCCCAGCCGGTGTGATTGACCGGGATATCCATGAAGATGCGTCCGCCGCGGGCATGCACCTGATCGACGAGTTCGCCGAACTGCTCCATCGGCGTCGCTTTCGTGTCGAAATCGGCCAGCGCCGGGTCGATGCTGAAGTAGTCGAGCGCGGCGAACGGGCTGCCGTACCGGCCCATGCGCCCGTACTGCGTCGGCATCGGGTGAATCGGCAGCAGCTGCAGAATCCGGCAGCCGAGCCGGTCGAAAATATGGTCGAGCTTCGCGGCGAGCTGCCGGAACGTTCCCGAGGGCGGAATGACGGTGTAGTTTTCGGCGTCGAGTTTTTCGACCGTCTCCGGCGGCGGCTCCGAAACCGGCCTTGCGCAGTTCACGCCGAACTGCCGCACGAAGGCCGAATACATCGTGTTGCCGCAGACGCCGGCGGCGGCTTCGACCTTCAGCCGGAAGTTGCTGGAGTCGGGCCACTCGATGCCGGGGCGGCCGGCCGGCATGAAACAGCACTTCGCTTCGAAGACGCCGACCTCGACCAGCGGCAGCGTGAGTGAAAACGTGCCGTCCGAAACGGCTTCCATCTCAAGGTCGTGCCAGTCGAGCCCGAGCAGCGGGGCTCCGGTTTCGTTGTGGTCGATGAGCTCCTGCCTGCGGACTGCGGCACGCCCGATGGTGCTTCGCAGGACGGCGCGCCCGGCCCGTCCTTCGAGTCCCGAAAGGGTGAAGGTGACTGTGTCTCCCGCGTAAAATATCGCCCGGTCCGGGCATATGCTCTGGTGCATGATATCCGTATCTTCCCCAAGTGCTTTGCATTGATTTCTTCTGGAGTAATATAACCCCGGAAATGAAAAAAAAAAAGCAAGTTGCGTTTTTTGAACCTTTATTTTCCGGTGAAACGTGTTATTTTATCCTGTAAGTTATTTGTCTTGACAACAAGGAGTGCTGATGCATAAAACAGGGGGTGTTTTGTAATGAGCAGAAAATTTCTGCAGCTGTTGCTTGCTTTTGTTTTGTTCGCCGCCGGGCTGACGGTTTCGGCGGCTCCGGCGAAGGGAAATGAATACGGAGACAAGGAGCTCGCGCTGATCACCCGCATCATGGCGCAGCTTCTGTCGCGGAACCACTACCGGCAGCAGGCGCTCGACGCCGGGCTGTCGAAGCAGCTGTTCGACGAGTATCTCGATGAGCTCGACCCGGCGAAGATCTATTTCACGGAGGAGGATGTTGCGAAGTTCTCCGCCGACCGGGATTTGCTCTGCAGGCAGCTTCAATCCGGCGACAGCTCGTTTGCCTTCAAGGTTTACGACTGTTTCCGCACCCGGAACGGCGAGTTCCGCGCCTTCGCCGAAAAACGGCTGAAGGAGCCGTTTGATTTCACGCTCGACGAGAGCTTCATGCTCGACCGCACCAAGGCGCCGCGCGCGAAAGACCGCGCCGAGCTCGAAAAGCTCTGGTATCTGCGGCTGAAGAACGACGTCCTCGCCTACCGGCTCATGAACCGCGTGCAGGAGGAGGAGCGCGCGAAGCAGCCGGAAAAAGCCTCCGGCGAGGAGCGGGAAAACGCCGCCGCGGCGAAGTGGGAGATCCGGAATCCGGCGGAGAAGGTTCTGTCGCGCCTCCGCGACATCAACAACGATATCCAGCAGAAGGACCGCGTCGATATTCTCGGCATCTATCTGAACTCGCTCGCGCAGGTGTACGGTCCGCATTCGAACTTCTACCCGCCGAAGCAGGAGGAGGATTTCGAGATGTCGATGAACCTCTCGCTCTCCGGCATCGGCGCGACGCTGTCGAGCGACGGCGGCTACATCAAGATCGTCGCCCTGACGCCGGGCGGTCCCGCCGCGCGGGACGGGAGGCTGAAGGTCGAAGACCGCATCATCGCCGTCGCCCAGGAGAACGGCGAGCCGGTGGATGTGATCGACATGCCGCTGACCAAGGCGGTCCGCCTGATCCGCGGCCCCGAGAAGACGAAGGTCACTCTGACGATCCTGCCGGGTGAGAAGGGGCGCAGCGCGGTTCCCGAAACCGTCACCATCACCCGCGACAAGATCGTGCTCGTCGACAGTGAGGCGAAGGGGGAGGTCAGGACGGTCAAGGGGGCCGACGGCGTTGAGCGCAGGGTCGGCATCATCAATCTGCCCGGCTTCTACATGGATTTCGATGCGGCCATGAAAGGCGACCCGAATTTCAAGAGCTGCACCCGCGACGTCCGTCGCATTCTCGAGGATTTCAGGAAACAGAAGGTCGATGCGGTCGTGATGGACCTGCGGCGCAACGGCGGCGGCAGCCTGCCGGAGGCGATCACGCTGACCGGACTCTTCATTCCGTCCGGTCCGGTCGTGCAGATCCGCAGCCCGAACAAGCCGATTCAGGTCAAGGAGGATGACGACGGCGATCAGGCCTATGCCGGGCCGCTGGTTGTTCTGACCAGCAAGCTTTCCGCTTCGGCGGCCGAAATTTTCACTGCCGCGATCCGCGACAGCGAGCGCGGAGTCGTCGTCGGCGACAGCCGCACGTTCGGGAAGGGGACCGTGCTCGACGTGGTTCCGCTCGACCGTTATCTGAAGTTCATCGGCGAGGAGTTCCAGGCCGGTTCCGCCACCTATGAGACGGCGATGTTCTTCCGGACGTCGGGCGGTTCCGTGCAGCAGCTCGGCATTGCTTCGGATATCCGTCTGCCGTCGCTGACCGATCAGATGGAGATCGGCGAGATGTTCATGAACAACCACCTGCCGTGGGATTCGGTCAAACCGGTCAAGGCCGGCTCCTATACGCCGGACTTCGCGGCGAAGGTCGAAAAGCTCAGGGCGGCGTCGCAGGCGCGGGTCGCGGCGGACCCCGAATACAGCGCGTTCCGCAAGAAGCTTGAGATGTACAACAAGTACAAGGACAAAAAGAGCGTCTCCCTGAATGAAGAGGTGCGCTGGAAAGAGTACAAGGAGGAAAAGCAGCTTCAGGACGAGGCGGAGAAGATCTATCTGGACCGTACCGCCGACGGAAAGAAGAAGAACAGCGATCCGGTTCTCGACGAGGCCGTGAATATCGCCTCCGACTTCGCCGCGCTCAAGTAACGCTGCGGTTGACTGCAATCCCGAAAACCGTCTCCGGGGAACGGAGCGGCTTTCGGGATTTTTTTGTCTGTTTTGCGGTTTTTCGACGTTGATTTTCGTCCGGATCATTATAGATTGTCATAAATAATCGATATTGAAATGGGAGGATCGAGCTTGACAATGAGAGACCGGACTTTATATGTGACCGCGTTCTGCGCCGCCTGCGCCGGAACGCTTCTGACGCTGGGTATTGTGAAGGGATTTCCGGAGACGGCCGCGGCGGCTTCCCCGGTTCCGCCGGAGCCGGAACCCGCCGCAGTATCGTTGAGCGGAGCGGCGGCGGAGCTGCAGGAGGAATTCGCCGGCGCCGTCGAGAAAGTGATGCCGGGTGTCGTGCTGATCACGTCGCAGAAGCGCGTGGGAGTGCTTTCGCCGATCGATTACTATCGGAGCCGGGTCGAGTACAAGGATGTCCCGAGCGGGCAGGGGTCCGGCTTTTTTGTCCGCGAGGACGGCTATATTCTGACCAATTTCCATGTCGTGCGCGACCAGGATTCGTTTTTCGTGACCACGAACGACGGGTCGGAGTTCGACGCGAAGGTGGTCGGGGTCGATCCCCCCTCCGACCTCGCATTGCTTAAGATCGACGGCGACCGGAAATTCGACGTGCTGAAGTTCGCCGATATCGACCGGGTGAAAATCGGCCATTGGGCGATTGCGATCGGTGCGCCGTTCAGCCTGTCGCGCACGGTTACGGTGGGGGTGGTTTCCGGCATGAAACGGCGCGGAGTCGGGGTAAATTTGCATGAGAGCTATATCCAGACCGATGCGTCGATCAACCCCGGCAATTCCGGCGGTCCGCTGCTGAATCTGGCGGGTGAGGTGATCGGGGTCAACGACTTCATCCTGTCGCCTTCGGGCGGCAGCATCGGCATCAGTTTCGCGATCAGCGCGGATCTGGCGAAGCACGTGGCGGAGGAGATGATCCGGCACGGACAGGTCAGGCGGCCGTGGCTCGGTGTTCTTTTCGAGCCGATTCCGCGTGAGGTCAGGACGCGGCTGAAGCTTGAATCCGGTGTGGCGGTCGCGCAGATCTACCGTGACTCTCCGGCGGCTCAGGTGCTGCAGCGCGGCGACGTGATTCTCGCCGTCGGCGGCGAACCGGTCAATGGTCCGGGGGATCTGCAGAGCCGGATTTTCTCCGCTGCGCCCGGGGATGAGGTGACGCTGCAGCTCCGCCGCTCCGGAGAAACGCGTGAGGTCAAGGTGAAACTTGAGCAGGCGCCGGCCAACTGGTTCCGTCGCGGAGCCGGAGGGCGGCAGGACATTTACGCGGTCCGGGACGCTCTCTGAAGCCGGTTGCCGGAGGATTTCGGGTGATTTTGCCGGAAAAATCGTAAAATATCCGATCTTTCCGGCAATTTGAGCTTGATTTTTCCGTAATCGGGGGTATATTCATAAAACGTAACCGATATGGTGGTTGTAGCTCAGTTGGTTAGAGCGCCTGGTTGTGGCCCAGGAGGTCGCCGGTTCAAGTCCGGTCTACCACCCCATTTTACAGCGCGGGGTAGAGCAGTGGCAGCTCGTCAGGCTCATAACCTGAAGGTCAATGGTTCGATTCCATTCCCCGCTACCATTTTTCCAGCTCAGAAATGCCGAAAGAACAACTGAAAAATGGCAAAGTCACAAGTTTGTGTAAAATTTGTGCAAATCCAGAGAGAAGCAGCAACGACAGTCCTCCCTGTCAAATCACAACGGATCGCAATGATCCAATCAGGGAGATGTTGCCATGTCAATCAAAATCCGAAGCAAAAAGTTCCATTACCGTTTCATGGTTGCCGGAGTCAGTTATTCCGGCATCTGTAAAGGCTGTGAAATTCCGCCGGGAGCTTCTGCGCGGGAAATTGCCACTCTCAAAAAGCGCGCAGAACACTTTGAGGCATCCGAGCGTACCCGCATTCTTCGCGAAAATGAAGAGCAGAAAGAGATCGAACGGGATATCCGCCGCAACAAAACGGTCGTCGCACTCGTCGAAAACTGCAAGTACGAATTGACCGGCGGTCATCCTGTCCTCTTGGATGAAGCGTTTGAATTGGCCGCTCAAAAACCATCCAGACGTATCGCCCAATCCAGTTATGCCGGATTGAAGAAAACTTACTGGCAGGATTTCCGTGCCTATATAGCGCACTTTTATCCCGATATCACGGAAATTTCCCATATCCGGCGTTTGCACTGCGAAGCCTATGTCAAATATCTGACCGATAACGGACGTTTCCGGAAAGAAATCCGGTATACTGTTCAAAATGGTCACATGTCACGCGAAGTCTGCTATCACAGGTCGAAATTGTTGCCGGGTCACATCCGCTGTTTCATAAACTGATTGATGCCGATTTTGATATCTGGGCCGAAAACGAAGACGGTAATGTCATCACTAAAGTTCTTCTGCCGCTGGACGATACTGCGCTTGCCGTTAAGGGGGCGCTTTCTTGATGAACGCACCTGCGGCACGGCGATCTGCGAAGCGAAGTTCGGTCTGGGACATGTTCTTTTCTCCCAGCTCGATGCCCTTGGGCTTTGGAGGCACAATGGTGCGGCTTCACGTTATTTGCGCAACCTCATCGCTTACGCGACAGCTCGGCATTCCGAGGTTCCGCCGAGGAGTTGCTCGAAAAGCACAATTACGTCGTGCTCTACTTCGACAATAATGCGGACCGGCTCCTGGCGTTTCTCTTGTTCGATATTCACACCGTCCGCGATTCCTGAGCGGCCCGGTTAGGCACATCGGGGCATTGGCCGGGTCATTCGTGGGGCAGGCGCGATCAGCCGCATCACCGGAGGCGCGATGAAGATTTTCAGGAAGGGAGACAATGTGCAGCTGGCTCTGGCGCTCCCCGGCAGGCGGGGTATTGGGAGATCGGCCTGATCCGGGGAAATACGGGACGCGGCGAGGTTTTCCTGTGGAGTGTGCCGGATGGGGCTGAAGCGCGGGAGACCGCCGCCCGCATCGGGCTTGAGACTGCTCGCGACGAAGCGCGCATTTCATTGGCGGCCGTCGGGCTTTCGGAAGAGGCGGGCCGGGCCGGATTCCGCTTCAACATGCTGGTCAGCGACAATGACGGCGGCGGGCGCGAGAGCTGCCTTGCCATATCACCCGGGCTCGGCGACGGGAAGGATCCCGGACTCTACCCGGTTGTAAAATTCTGATATTGCCGAATAAAAAGCCTGATGCTTTTCGGAGCTGCTCCGGGAAGCATCAGGCTTTGCAAATGATTGCAGGAATCGTAAAGCCGGCTCGGGATCGCTGCCGAACTCCCGAGCGGCTTTTTCCGGCCGCGTCAGAGGTTCTGGCCGAGATCGACCAGCCCGGTGTCCTTTGCCGGCTGCGGCGCGGCGACCGGATTGCCGGTCGCCTGTGCATCGTCGGCGGATTCGAGGTCCGCTACCCGGACCAGCCCCGCGTTCGGATCGGCGAAATCCACTCCGGCCCGGGCGGTCTCCCCGCCGAGAAGCGTGACGATGCCGGTATCCGGATCGCGCATCAGCATCGGGATGGTTCCGGAGGTCTTGCGGTATTCGTCCGCGAATTTCTTCCCGTCCGGCGAGAACGCGAGGTAATGGAACACCTTCGGCGAAATCGGCATCAGCAGGTGGAGCCGGCTCAGCATATCGGTTTCAGCCGTGAATTTCTCATAGCCGACCGCCTTGCCGACCCGGATGACCGAATAGATCATCTTATCGTCGTCAATGACGAGGTAATACGCTTTGGTGGAACCTTCGATGATGGAACGGAGGCTGTAAGTGCGCGCTTTGGCGACCTCGGAGACCGGCTGCTCCGGCTGGAGATTCGGCAGGCCGACGGAACGCTTCCAGACCGTGACGCCGGGCTCCACATTGAATTTCAGGTCTTTCGTCTTATATTCATACGGAAGCTGCGAATGAGAAACGTAGGCGTGAACGCGGTAGACACCGATCCGGTCGAGCTGGTAGTAGCGGTTGATCGGCACGATCATGCGTTTGATCTGCCCCGGCGAGAGTATGAGACCGGTCACGGAAAGCTCGGCCCCCGGACGTTTCGGCACGACGTTTCCCCGCTGGTCGGTCACTTCGAAAAGAAGAAAACCCTGCAGCTTCGGATTCTTGCCGAACACCAGCGGGCGCCCCGTGTCGTTCCGGAGCGTCACGCAGGCATAGATCGGTTCATACTGCATGTACATGGAGCGGTTGAGGGTCAGATCCATCCCCATCTGCGCCGACGCCGTCGCGGCGGTACAGACGATCAATATGGCGAGAGCGAGCGACTTGAACATGATTCGTTAATCTCCTGTGGTCAGAATTTGGATGCAGTCGTTGGCGATTTGGACGGCGTCGAGCCGGTGACAGGAGAGTTCACCCTTCGGACAGCTGCGCTTCAGGCAGTTCAGACAGCCCGGGCGACGCTGGTAGATGCGGTGTATTTTCCCGTACGGACCGGTCTTGGCCGGATCGGTGGGGCCGAAGAAGCCGAACACCGGTTTGTTGAGCGCCGCCGCCGCGTGCATCGGCCCTGAATCGTTGCTGAGAACGAGCCGGGCGCTGCGGAGCGCTTCCATCATGACGCCGAGCGAAGTCCTGCCCGCCAGCTCGAGGAGCGGAAAACCGGGACCGACTTCCTGACGTATCATCTCCTGTTCTTTCCGGTCGGACGATGCTCCGAGGACGGCGAACACGCATTCCGGTTTTTCCGCATGGACCCGGCGGATCACATCGGCAAACAGGGCGGGGGGGAACTTCTTGGTCTTCCACCGGCTGCCGGGCAGCAGGACGACCAGTTCCGCCGGCACGGCTCCGGCCAGCCGGCGGAACGCGGCGGCATTGGCCGGATTTTCCGGAAGGACCGGCATCGGAACCGGGGCGTTCCCGCCGGTGAGCGCATTGACGAGAGCTGCGTTACGCTCGACCGCATGCCCGGCCGGCACGTCGAAGCTCCGGCGGTAGCCGAGCCGGGCCGCCGGTTCGCGCGGACGGGCGAAGCCGATCACCGGGCCGCCTTTGGCCGCGGCCGCAAAGATCGCGCTGCGGGTCAGCCCCTGGAAGTCGATGACCAGGTCGTAGCGATTCCGGCGGATCTCCCGCACAAGGTGCAGGAACTCCGGGATCAGGGTCGGCAGCTTGCCGAGCCGTTTCCGGTTGAAGAGAATCCGGCGCGAAACCGGGAACGGGCTGTAATCGAGGATTTCCGCAAACGCCGGATGCACGAGGTAATCGAGCTCCGCTCCCGGGAAATTACGGTGCAACAGCTCCAGCGCGGGGAAAACATGCAGGATGTCTCCCAGGCTGCTCGGCTTGACCACCAGAATGCGTTTTACCGTTTTTTTCACTTGAATCGGGGATTCATCCGGGCATCCGGTTCTAGCTGCCGTTGGCGAGGCGCAGCGCAAGGCGTTCGGGCAGCCCGGCGTCGAGGATCTTCTGCTGCTGGCTCGCAATGTCGTACGGCAGCCGGTAGCGCGTGACGTAACGCGACACCGTGTCGAGCACGGCGAAGCTGGCGCGCGGGTCGCGGTTGCGCGGCTGCCCGATGCTGCCGACGTTGAACAGATATTTATAACCGACTTTCACTTCGACCGGAAGTTCGTCGGCCAGCGTGTAATCGAAATTGTCGTCTTCGATCTCGGGGTTGTAGTTCCACTCTTCGAGCTCCTCGAGATTGGTTGCGATCGGCTTTTTGCAGAAGGCGACCGGCACGTGCGAGTGGCCGCAGAAGCACAGCGAGGTGAACTGGTAGTTGAAGTTGTCGGCGGCATGGTGGGCGTCGAAAATATATCCCCAGTTTTCGGGAGAGTCGAGCGTTGCGTGGACGAGCGTCGTATTGCATTCCTGCATCGTGGAGCGGAACGGGGCGCTGCCGATCCAGGCGCGTTCGTCCTCGTCGAGATGCGCGCGCGTCCACTCGATCGCCTTCTTCGCGTGCGGATTGAAGCCGGACATCTCGATGTTGCCGTTGGAGGTGTACTCGTCATGGTTGCCGCGGACCCGGGCCACGCAGTTCAGTTCATACACCTCGCGCACGCAACGCTGCGGATCCGCATTGTAGCCGACGATGTCGCCGAGCGAAACATAATGGTCGATTTCCAGCTCACGGCATTTCTCCAGAACGACCTTCAATGCATCGTAGTTGGAGTGGATGTCACTGAGGATTGCGTACTTTGCCATCTTTTTTCAACATCTCCAGTTCTTTATCGGAAGCATCGCGGCGATTTCGCGCCCCGCTTCCGTTCCGCCGCCCGGGACCGGCGCGGAAAGGTTTATCTGCCATATCCCAAATAAAAAACAAATCAAAGAGGTACGCAGATTGCTGTAAGCCGGATTCTGTCCTCCGCCCTGCGGCGGATGGGCAATCATCTGTCTGTGCGACCAGAACCCGGGGTTCCTGACGCCGCGAGCAGCGACTCACCCTCTATTTGGTCTTGCTGCGGGAGGGGTTTACCATGCGGCGCCGCTCTCGCTGACGCGCCCGGTGGGCTCTTACCCCACCCTTTCACCCTTACCCGGATTGCTCCGGGCGGTATCCTTTCTGTTGCACTGGCCTTCCTGCGGCGTATCGTCCGCAGTATCCTTCTTTTCAAAAGGACTCCCCGCTCTATGCAGTCCGGACTTTCCTCAACCGGAACGGAGATGAATCCGCTCCGGCCGCGATTGCCCGCAACCGGCGTACCGTTCTTAATATAGCCATCTCCGGCGAATATACAAGAGCCTTCCGCGATTTTTTTTCCAGGAGCCTTCCGTTCGGTTCCGGGCGCCGTTTTTTGCGGCGGATTGCGCTTCCGGGCTCCTCGGGAGGGTTGCAATTCCGGGCAAGCCGGATTATATTTTCTGAACTATGTCACAACAAACGGACAATACCCCACCTCGCCGGCTTGCCGCCGGGCGGGAGTGGCGGACGCTCGGCGTCGTCGCCGCGGCGGCGTTGGCGGTGCGGGCTGTGCTGTTCATCGGCTGGCTCTCCTCGCCGTTGCGCAATTTCCATCTGGTTCCGGGGCTGGACATGCAGTCGCTGCTGCGGTACGGCGCGTGGGATACCGGAGCGGTCAGGCCGCTTTTTTCCCTTCACCGGGTTCTGATTGCCTCGATCCGCCTCTGCTGCGGCGCGGAGCATCTGGTGGAGACGCTGGCGGTGATTCAGCTGCTGTGCGGAACGGCGACGGCCGTGTTGACCGCCTATGCCGCGTTCCGGCTCTGGGGACGAAGGCGCGCCGCTCTGGCGGCCGGCCTGATCGCCGCGTTTTATGCGCCCGCGGCCATGTATGAACTTTCGATGCTGCAGGAGACGCTGCAGCTTTTTGCATTTACCGCGAGCCTGGCCGGGATTCTCCGGGCGCGGAAGCACGGCTTTTCGCTTTCGTACGCGCTGACGGCCGGCGCGCTTCTCGGCCTGGCTTCTTGCGGAAGGCCGACCGCGCTGCTCTGGGTGTTCGCCGCGCTGGCCTGGTGCGGTTATGCCGCCTGGAGGCGGGGGAGGCTGCGCCGGGTCGGGGCCGTCGCCGGAGGTGTGCTGGCGGTATGGGTGCTCGTCAGCGCGTTCAACTGGCATTTTTCGGAATATTACGGGCCGTTTTTCAATGTATTCGGCTATTCCGCCACCGTCAATGCCGCCGCTCCGGCGGCGGATCAGGCAGTCGCCGCGGCTCCGGCTCCGGCGGTGAACTCCTCGCCGGTTGCGGTTCTCTTCCGGATCGGGGTGAACGCTCTTTCGCGGCTGCCGAACGTTTTTCTGGCGCATGAAATTCCGGACAATCTGAATTACTACTTCATCCGCGACTATTTCCCGGAACTGAAGCTGTTGATCGGTCCCGGGCTGCTGGTGCCGTTCGCCCTGGCCGGCATGGTGCTGGCGGTCGTCTCGGGGCGCTTCCTGAAGCGGGACGGAGTGATTCTTCTGGCGCTGTTTTCCCTGGCGCTGCCGATCTGCGCGAATCATCCGATGGGGCGTTACCGGCTGATCCTCCTGGCGCCGTTCGCGCTGCTGGCGGTGGAGGCTGTGCGGATCGGGTTCTCCCGGCCGCGCCGGCGGTGGGGAGTGATCGCTGTGGCGGTGCTGGCCGGTGCATTTCTGATCAATCCGATCCCGAAAGGACGGTTCTGGCGCTCCTCCGATTTCGTCGCCTGGGCCCTGGCGCTGGAGCAGCCGGGCGGCCGGGTGAATGCGGAGTCGCTGGCGACGCTTGTGGAGGGATACCGTTTGAGCGGCAGCGAATCCACCGCGATGAATCTCCTGATCCGGCTGATCGAGCTGCGTGAATACGATGCGGCGGAACGTCTGATCGCCGATGCCCTGCCGGGCGGCCGGGTTAATCCGTCGCTGCTCCGTTATTACGGCGCGATGCTGGAGCTCGAGCGCGGCGATCCGGCCGGTGCGGAGGTGCTGCTGCTGCAGGTCGAACCGGCCCGGCTTGACGACCTGTCGGTCAAATACTATTTTCTGTGCGCGGAAACCGCCCTGCTGCAGGGGAAGCGGGATGAGGCCCGGCAACTCTATCGCCGGGCGCTGGCGGAGCCGGACTTCTTCGGCTTCCGCCCGATGATCGAAGCGGCGCTGCGGAAGCTGGACGGCTCACCGGCCGAGCCCGTCGAGGAATGACGCAGCGTCTTCCACTCCCTGCCGGAAGAAGATCTCCAGTCCCGGGAAGGTGATGAAACCGTGAACTGCTCCGCGGTAACGGCGCACCCGGACCGGCACTCCGGCTTTGCGGAGCCCTGCCGCGAAATCCGTCGCCTGATCGCGCAGGATATCGTATTCGGCAGTCACGAGCAGAACCGGCGGAAAGCTCTCCGGTGCGGCGTTCAGCGGGGAGACGAGCGGTTCCTTCCGCTGGGCCGGGTCCGGCACATAGGCGGCGTTGAATTCTTCCATCAGGTCCGCATCGAGGTTGAAACCTTTGCCGCAGCGCTTCCACGACTCGCGGCTGTCCGGCTCGAGCGTCACGACCGGGTAGAACAGAATCAGGCCGGCCGGTTTTTCCTCGGTGGTTTCGAACTCCTTCAGGGCGGCGGTGGCGGCCAGTTGGCCGCCGGCGCTGTCTCCGGCCAGTACGAGCCGGTCCGGATCGATATTGTAATCATCCGCATTCGTGGTCAGGTAGTTGTAGGCGGCAAGCACGTCGTCGAGGGCGGCGGGCCAGGGGGCTTCCGGGGCGAGCCGGTAGTCCGGCGCCGCGACCGCCGCGCCGGTTTTCAGCGCCAGCTCCGCGCAGAACGACGAACAGCGCTGTATGCTGCCGAGCACCCAGCCGCCGCCGTGCAGATAGAGGACGGCGGCGCGGGGAGTTTCGGCGGCGGATTCGGGCAGGAAGAGTCGCAAAGCCCGCGGGCCTGCTTCGGATTCATATTCGAGATTCAGGATTTTCACTCCCTCCGGCAGGAGCGGTTCTTCGGTCAGGCGCCAGGGGGCCAGCGCGGCGGGATTTCCGTTGCGCGCTTCGCGGATCGCTTCCATCTGCCGCGCGGCGAGTTCGGCCGGCTGCCGCCGGAGGAATTCCGCAGCCTGCGGGTGGAGTCCGGTTTCCGGCTGAACCGGTACGCATGTTTCCGGCGCCGGGCTGCTTTCGGGGGCGGGCGGCGGAGCCGGTTCTGCCTTGTCCGACACGCAGCCGGACAGGGCGAGGCACGGAATAACGGACAGGGCGGCAAAACGCTTCAGAGCAGGGGACATCGGTTTTTTCTTTCCCGGGGTTGAATTCATGTGGATCATGCGTGCAGGAATATACTCCGAAAACGCGATTTTGCCAGATCGGATCGTCATTAAGTTCTTTTTTTTTGAAAAATGTGATATCGTAAATAAGAAAGTCAGGCCGGGCTGCGTCTTACTGGTAGTGAAAATCGGAAACAATGCCGAAGGCCGCATCCGGCCGATATGGATGGAGAATGGATCGGGAAAGCTGCTTTAACGAATGCATAGACCGGAATCTGCCGATGCTGCGCTCGGTTGCGTACCGCATTGTCGGAAACTGCGCCGATGCGGATGAGGCGATTCAGCAGGCGATGCTGGCCGCCTGGCGGAAGTTCGATACGTTCCGCGGCTGCTCGCGCATGTCGAGCTGGATCTACCGGATCACGGTCAACGAGTCGTACAATATTCTGCGCAACCGCCGCCGCGAGGCTGAAAAGATTGCGCAATATGCCGAGAATGCCGATGCCGCGGAGGAGCCGGATGAGGACCGGTTCCGGAGGCTTGAGCTGGAGATCGGCAAACTGCCGGAGTTGTACCGGGAAGCGATCCAGGTCGGCGTCCTTTCCGGGCTCGACGGAGCCGATGCCGCCGACAGACTCGGGTGTTCGGCCAACACGCTGTATCAGAGAATATTCAAGGCCAAGACGCTGCTGCGCAAGGCGATGAAAGAGGTTTGCAATGAGTAGGGACTGTCTGGAAAAGGGATTGGAGCGTCTGAAGGAGAAGCGCACCGATGCATTCGGTCCGCCCGAGGCGTTCAAGCGGGAGTTTTTTGAGCGCGCCCGGCACGAGGCGCCGGCCGGAAAGAACGGCTGGACCGGCACGCGCTTCTTCCGCGTTGCGGCGGCCGCCGCGGTCCTGCTGGCTTTCGGCAGTCTGGTGGTCGTCGAAATGGTTTCGGAGAATGGGCAGCCCGCCGCCGGACTGGATTCCCGGTGCAGCCGGTTTGTGAAGGAAGCGCCGGACAGGTTGCGTGAAACGGTTTCTCTTTTCGAGGAACAGGTCGGCGTCGGTTATATCGGCGATGAGATTTTCACGTTTTCGCGGCAGTCCGGGGAGCGGCCGGACCGCATACTCAGGCTTTCGGTCTTCGACAGGAATATGACGCCCCGCGGCGAGTTCGAACTCGCATTCAGCGGAAACGATTTTGCAGCGATCGACACGCAGGCGCTCAGGGGGGAGATCGTGACGACGAAGGCCAGTGACGGCTCCGACGTGCTCGACGCGAATCTGCTGCTGCGGCTGCCGGACGGAAGGGAGCTGCAGCTTTCCGAGCTGGTGGTGGGGGCCGGGCCGGATTCGGCCCGCGTGACGAAGCTGAACGGGCTTCGCATCCGGCGCGAGCTCGTGAGGATATGATGGAATGCGGAACGGCATCCCGGGATTTTGCAGACAGCCCTCTCCCCGGCATTCGGCCGGGCGGAGAACCGGATAGGAGGAGACGATGAAGCGCTTGAGTTTTTTGCTGCTGTTCCTGTTCGTCTTCGGGGCGGCCGCGCCCGACGCCGGACCCGGGGAAAATGCCGCGCACCTTTATGCGGGACGCCCCCAGCTTTTGCCCTTCGAGGTGAAGGGCGAGTTCGTCATCCGCACCCGGCATGGGCGGATTCTGGGCTCCGGAGTCGGAGCCGGGCAGCTCACCGTCCAGGTGCCGGAGCTGGAGAAAGGCGGTCGGGTCGAGGCGGTGATCGAGTGGGACGGCCGGAGTCGCGATCTTGTCTTTCACCATCCGTTGCTTCTGCCGGGGCTGCGGGCGCGGACGGCCCTGGCCGGGCCGCGCCGCGCCGCGCTTTCCGAGGCGGGGATCGTGAAGGCGGCGGCGGCGCAAGTCGTATTTACTGATTCGTTCGGAGCGGCCGGAGAATCCGTTGTCTTTTTCTTCCCGCCCCGGAACGGGCTGCCGTGGAAAATTCCGGACGACTGGCGGACGGTGGCGCTGCACCGCACGAAAAATGCCGGAACGCTTTCCGTTCAGAAAGTGAAAGAGGATTTCCGGGTCGATACGGGCGGGCGGGCGACTTATATCGAAGTCGCCACCGCGCGGAATCAGAGAATATTCATCTTCGATCCCGGATTCGATTTATCCAGTGCGGAGAATATGCTGATCATTCAACAGATTGTCAAGGAGGCGAAAAAATGAAAAAATTCTGGAGTGCGCTTGTATTGGCGATAACAGCCGTGCTGATGCTGCCGGCTGCGGAGGAACCGCCTCCGGCGCCGGAGGCGGGGGCATCGATCCCGGTTCCGACGATCGCGGTCCTGCCGTTTTCCTCGCGCGGCACGCGGGTTCAGAACGAGGAACTCGGCAAGTCGATCGCGGAGCTTATCTCCGTCGAGCTGATGTCCAGGGGGGAGTTCGATCTGGTCGAGCGCGCGGAACTTGAGAAGATCCTGACGGAGCTTCAGCTCTCGGCCTCCGGCCTGATCGATCCGCAGTCCCGGCTCAACCTCGGGCGGCTGACCGGTGCGCGGGTGCTGGTCGCCGGTTCCGTCTTCACTTCCGGAGACAAGAATTTCATCGTGGCGAAGGTGATCGGCACCGAAACCGGCCGTGTGCTGGCCGCCGCGAGCAACGGAATCGTCGATGCGACCGATCTGGTGCCGGAGCTGTGCGAAAAAATCGCGGATTTGCTGCGGACGAAAGGGGCTGTCATTCTGCCGCCGCCGCGGACCGTGCTTTCCGTCGCCGGTGCGCTGTCCGCCGTCGTCAAGGGGAACAACCGCAAGGTGTATGTGAAAATCACCGAGACGATCGGGATGCCGGCCGCCGATCCGGCTGCGGAGACCGAAATCAAGAAGCTGCTGGTCACGCTCGGGTTTGCCGTGGTCGGCAGCCGGGCCGAAGCGGACTATGCGCTGATCGGGGAGGGCGTGGCGGCCGATTCCGGGAACTATCAGAGATTTACCAGTGCGACGGCCCGGGTCGAACTGACGCTTTATAAGGGAAAAGAGCAGGTGTTGGCTGTCGACCGCCAGAAGGAGACCGTCGCAGGGCCGAGTTATGTGATCGCAGCCAAGGATTCTCTCGCGTCGGCCGCGCTCCAGCTTGCCTCGCGGATGCTGCCGGCGCTGAAATAATCCGGGGCGTGCGGACAGGAAAAGAGCCGTCCGGAATATTCCGGGCGGCTCTCCCTGTGCGCTCGAAAGGACGGATCAGCGGCGCAGGCAGATGACCATCGCAAAGATCGTGCCGGGAATCCAGCCGAACAAAGTCAGCAGCAGCGTCAGGAGAATGACGCCGCACCCCTTGTCGATCACCGCCAGCGGCGGAAAGAGCAGGCAGACGATCAGGCGCAGCGCGAGTTCGAATGCGGAGGGAACCGATTGATCCGCCATGCGATTATTCCTTTGCAGTTTCTTCGCCGGCCGCTTCCGCCGCCGGAGCCTTGCTCTCTTCGAGCGCCTTGATCCGGGCGCTCACGTCGCGGAAACGCGGTTCGAGCTCATGAAGCTCCTTGTACAAGGCGAGCGCGCGCTCTTTGTTGCCGGTTGTCTCCATGATCTGCGCGAGGGAGTAGGTCGTGGGCAGCCGCTCCTTGTCGAGGCGCGGCAGCACCGAAAGCACGGTTTCGAGCTCGGAGACGGCTTCGTCGTATCTGCCCTGTTTTTCATAGCATTCCGCCAGCGCCATGCGCGAGATGATTTCACAGCGCGCCGACTGGCGCGACTCCATGAACTGCTCGATGGCGAGATCGTATTCGCCGCGCTCCAGCCGGAGCTTGCCGAGGTCGAACACAAGGCCGATATCGTTCGGATAGTGTTCGATGCGGCTCAGCGCGTGGTCGAGCCTCAGCTGGTCGCGTTCCGCCTGAAGTTCGGCGATACGGGCGGCCGGGTCCTCAAGATCCTTCGGCGGGCGGCGCTTGATCTGCGCGATTTCCTTGTCGATCTTGCCGATTTCGGCCTCTTCCAGCCGCTTGTCGAGCGTCGGGTCGTAGGCGCTGGTGGAGGCGATGACCTTGTTGAGCTCCTGAATCGCCTTGTCGAATTCGCCCATGATGATATAGGCCGAAGCGAGCTTGCGGCGGACGTCCATCGACTCGCCGCCATCGAGGATCTTCTGCAGCTCGATCGCCACGAGCTTGGCCTGCGCCGCATCGTGAATGGTGTTTTCGAGCAGCTGGAGGATCGCAGCGGAGCGGCTGCCGATCGCGTTGGAGCCGCCGCCCTTTTCAATGACCGCCATGCCGACGCTCTTGGCCTGCTCGCGCTGCTTGGCGTCCGCATTGATCGCGGCACGGTAGGCGTCCTGGACCTCCTTGTTGTCCGGATAATGGGTCGCCACGGCGTGAAGACGCTTCATCGCCTCTTCGGCGCGCCCTGCTTTCTGCAGGTAGGTCGCCATTTTAATCATATACTGGTACTCGTCCGGACGCAGCTCCGCGGCGCGCTCCATCGCTTCCGCGGCGATGAAGGGGGCATTCGCCTTGTCGGCGGCTTCGGCCAGGAGGTTGAGGATCGGCAGGTTGTCGAGCGTTTTGGCCAGCGTCTCCTCGCAGAGCGCCATGGCCTTCACCGGATTGTTTTTGGTCAGCGATTTCACTTTGCCGGACGGACTGCCGAGACGGGCGAAGAAGCGGCTGAGCCCGGAGACGCTCATGATCTTCTTGCGTTCTAGGTCGCGGAGCTTGCTGCGGGCCTCGACGAACCCGGGTTCCGCTATGACCAGGTCCTTCAGGGCGAGGAGCCGCTCATTCTCATTCGGGAGATGAACGGCTTTCTTGTAGGCGGCGCGGATATCGGGCGTGACGGTTGTTAAAGTTTTTCTGTCCATGGCTGCTGTTTGTTTCCGGGTTTAGTTCCTGAATCATATGGGATTGAACTTACATCACAATTCCCGTTTTGTCAAGCCGATTCCGGGACGATTTCACCTTTTCTCCCGGAAAGCCGTTTTCCCGGCTGGAAAAACCGTTTTTCGGCATTATAGTATACCGCAGGGATGTGAAACGGTTTCATATCCCGGGAATTCATACTTACCATGTAGAGAAGGAGCCGAAAGATGGCACTGGTTCGCTGCGCTTCCAACCCGGTATTGTCGGCGTCGGATATTCCGTTCGATGCCTCGCTGATCTTCAATGCGGGAGTCTGCAAATTCAACGGCAGGTACGTCATGGTGTTCCGCAACGACGTCGGCTTTGCCGCGGGCGGTTACGACCGCAGCAAGGTGTACACGAATCTCGGGATCGCTTACAGCAATGACGGCGTGAAGTGGGACGTGCAGCCGGAACCGTGGAAAGTTGCGGCGCAGATCGTCGACTCCAGCCCCGAAATCATCCGTTTTTACGATCCGCGGCTGACGGTCATCGACGGTCGCTGCTATCTCTGCTTTGCGGTCGACACCCGGCACGGCGTGCGCGGCGGAATCGCCGTGACCGACGATTTCGACAAGTTCGAAATCCTTTCGATGTCCGCGCCGGACAACCGCAACATGGTGCTGTTCCCGGAAAAGATCGGCGGCCTTTTCATGCGGCTCGAGCGGCCGTTCCCGGAATACAGCCGCGGCTATCAGGAGAAATTCGACATCTGGTCGTCGAAATCGCCGGACTGCCGCTACTGGGGCGATACGGAGCTCGTGCTCGGCATGGAGGACGTTCCGTACGCGAACGCGAAGATCGGTCCGGCCGCGCCGCCGGTCAAGACGCCGAAGGGATGGCTCTGCACCTTCCATGCGACTTACAAGGACAGGAACCGGAATCTGTTCGGCTGGGAGGCCGCGAATAATCCGGACGCAACCTGGAACAAGGAGTACCTCGCCGGGCTTATGCTGCTCGATCTCGAGAATCCGCAGAAGGTCATCGGACTCGCGCCGGAGCCGCTCATCCGGGCGACCGAGAAGTATGAGCTCGAGGGGTTCCGCGGCAGCGTGATCTTCCCGGGAGGCATGATCCTCGAAGAGAGCGGCGAAGTCAAGATCTACTACGGCGGCGCCGACACGGTCGAGTGTCTGGCCACCGCTTCGGTGGACGACCTGCTCGGCATGATCAGGCCGTTCAGCCGGTAACGGCTCCGGGACATGGGCCGGCGCGTCGCGGGAGTCGGACTCCCGGGCGCGTTTTTTGTTTCCGGCACCGGAATCTGCGTCGGGGTGCTTGTAAAAAGACGCGCCGGGATGTATTTTTACCCGGTGCCTTTTCAGTCAGGATGATCGGCCATGCACGACAAGCTCGAAAATATTCCCGGCGGTCCGGCCCCGGCCGGTGTTCCCGCCGCGCGGGACGGCGAAGTCCGCCTGCCGGAGACACGGCGGGCGGAGCCCGGCTCCGCCCCGTTTCTGGAGGCGGTTTCGGCCTGTCTGCCCGCCGACGTCGCCGGGACCGTGGCTGCCCGGCAGCGAAATTCCCGGCGCGGCTACCGGCGGGTCGAGGTGATCGTGATCGTCCTGGCGCTGGCCGGAGCGGCCTGGTTCGTCCATGCGTATTTCCCGAAGCCGCTGCCGGCGCTGCCGTTCAAATTCGAATGGCGCTACGAGGGGCCGCGCCTGATGCCGGATTCACCGTATTATGCGCTTTACCGCAAGGCGCGGGCCGACTTCGACGCAGGCCGCGGCGAAACGGTGATCCGGACCTTGAATGATCCGCTCGGTGTGATGCTGTGGGAGCGTTCCTTCGCCGGCCAGGATGAACTGTTCTACATTTACTTCGTTTCGTGCGGGCGGACCGTTTCGCGGTTTACGGACTGGACGCGGGCGCGGTCGTTCGCGGAGGAGCTGGTGAAAGCCGATCCGGACAATCTGCAGTGGCGCTATTTCAAGCTTCTGCTCGAACGGCGGCACCTGGGCGGCTGCCGGGAGTTTTACGACACGCTCCGCAGACAGCGCTGCGAGGACTGGCGGCTGCGGCTCGGCGAAGTCGGCCTGGCGATCGGCGACTTGCGCGATCTGCGCGGCAAGGTGCGGGAATTGAGAACGCCGCCCGGCGACGAGGCGGAGATCATGAAGCAGCTCGATCTGTGGGAGGCCGAATTCCTGGTTTTCGCCTGGATGCTGGAAGGCGGACGGGGCGGGGCCGCTTTCCCCGACGATGCCGGCAAACCCGGCGTCGAAGCGCGGGAGGAGGCGTGGCTTCTGACCCGGAAGCATGAGGACGACCGCTCCGCGCTCGCTTTTCTGAAGCTCCAGCTTTTCATTCTCGACGTGCTGCTGGAGCAGGACAGTCTGCTCAATACAATTTACTGGAGCGGGAAACCGCATTCCGCGCGGATGCCTCTGGAGGCGAAGCGGGAGGCGATTCTGCGGCGGCTGCCCGCCGGGGAAGGGGGATTGCCATGAAACGTCTTGCGGCGGCTTCGGCCGGGCGTGCGCGGGAGTGGCTGTGCGCACCGGCCGGAAACGATTTCGGCATTGCGGGTTTCCGCTGCTGGAAATTCTGGGCGGTGCTTGCGTTCTATCTCGGCGGATTCCTGCTGCTGGTCCGCGACCCGTTCTTCCTGCGCGGCGGCGCTTTCTCGTACCAGCAGGGAATGGTGACGCTGCTGCTCGCCTTTGTGATTGTGGCGGCGCTCTGCTGGGAGATGATGCTGTTCGGGCCGCCGCGCGGCGCGAACCTGCTGCTGCAGTTCATGATGTGCCTGCCCGCTTTTCTGTTTGTCGCCCGGATCACGGCGGCGCCCTCCATGCCTCCGGCTGATGTCGGAGTGATCTCGCTGACGGTGGACGGAATCGGGAAATTCCGGCAGTGGCTCGGCATCGGCCGGCTGCTCGAGTACATTCCGTTCTGGATTCGCGACCTCTTTGCGAATTGGCAGGTCACGCTGTTCTTCATGGTTGTCATGGGAGCGCTGAGCTTCCGCCGGACCGGGGTGCGGCTGTCGCTGCTGGTTCTGCTGCTGGCGGTCGAGTTTTTCGCGGTGTTCGCCGGAAGAGGTTCGGCGCCGGACTGGCTGCTCGGAGGGACGATCTGCCTGCTGGCGGGCATGGGGCTGCAGTTCTGCCGCTGCGACCGCATCGTCTATTACGAGAATGTCGTCGACCGGCTTTCGGCCGCTCCGTGCGACGAATCGGCGCTGCGGGCGATTCTGCGGATCGCGGCGCAGGGACGCGAGGACGGCCGGGTTTCGGAGGAGGGAGTCCGGCGCATCGTCAAAAGTGAATACGGCTCCCTCGGGAATTTTTCCGCCGCGGAGTTCGGCTGCATCGCGTCGGAGCTGACCGGCCGGATTCTCTACGAGTACCGGATCATGCACCTGTCGGGAGGCGCCGACGGCGTGTTCCTGATTCCGGCGCCGAACCTCTGCCGCTGCGAGACGCTGCTCGGCGGGCTCTCGGTCTGGCCGCGCGTCATTTTCACGCTGCTGGCGGCGGTCGTCTGGGTGCTGCTGCCGGTCGACCTGATTCCGGATTCGATTCCGTTTGTCGGTGCGCTTGACGATGTGACGGTCACGATCCTCTCCGGCATCGTGCTCCGGAACGCCATGGAGAACAGCCGGTGACAGAGTTTGTTGCGGACAGGCAGATTTATGAGAAGGTCATCCGCGTGCCGGTGCCGCTGGCGCAGGAGCGGCTCTGGATCGCCACGGCCGATATCAAGGACATGTATGTCGAAAAGCAGGGCAGGGGCGTCGCATCGATGGTGCCGTTTCTGCAGATTCTGTCGGAGCTGCTGCGGAGAAATGTCGAGATCCGGCTGATTCACGCGAAGGAGCCCGGCCCGGCGTTCCGGAAGGATTTCGATAAATACCCGCGTTTGTGGGAGGGGCTTGAGCGGGTGCTTTGCCCGCGCGTCCATTTCAAATGCATCATCATCGACGGAAGACTCGCCTATTTCGGCAGCGCGAACCTGACCGGCGCCGGGATGGGGGCCAAAGGCCGGACGCGCCGGAATTTCGAGAACGGCATCCTGACCGACGATCCGGCGTTGCTGGTTCCGCTTGAAACGCAGTTCGACGACGTCTGGCGCGGCGCCCATTGCGATCAATGCGGCCGCCGCGAATTCTGCACCGACTGCCCATTGATCTGAAATTTCCCGCATGCGCCTTTATCCCGCCGGGAGGAGGTTCCGCGCTTCCCGGAATCCCGCCCGGGCCGGGAGCTTCATTTCGGGGCGGCGAACAGCAGCTCTTTCTGCCAGCGGCGCGGTTTTACCGTCAGCCATGCGATGTTGGCGTGGCTGTCGATCAGGAGCAGTTCCGGTTCTCCCGACGTCGTCAGCACGAAGAGCCGGAAGTTCCGGCCGCGCGAAAACGGGCGCAGCTCTCCCGGCGAAACCGTGATCGACGGAACGACCTCGGTCGGAAGATGGTAAACGCCGATCGCCTCCTTCGGATCCTGCGCGAGGAACAGCAGCCGGTCCGCCGTCCGGACGCAGCCGGTCCCGGCGAATTTGTCGGTCAGCGGCCGGGAAATTTCGCCGGAGAACAGCAGCGCTTGCCCGGAGTTTTCCGCTAAGATCAGCAGATCCGCGCTGTTGCCCGGCAGCAGCGCCCACTCCGGATTGAAGTCCGGCGGCAGTTCCCGGCTCGAAAGCAGCTCCGGCGGTTCCGTCCCCGTGCTGTAAATTTCGCACCGGCCCTTTCCGTAGACGATCAGGAGCGAACCGTCCGGAGAGGCGGCGACGCGCGGCTCCGGAACCAGGGTTTTCATCTGCTTCGGAGTTTCCGTGAACGCTTCGTGCGGAATCGCCAGGACGGAGTCCCCGCCCTCAAGCGTGACGTAGGTGTTCCCCGCCGTGACGGCGAATGAACGGACCGGCCGTTCGAAGGGCTGCGACTCTTCCCGGAGCCTCCCGCTGCGGAGATCGACGGAGACCAGACGGTCCGGCTGTTCGAACGCCTCCTGCGCCGCCTGCGGGGCGACGAAGAGCGTGCTGCCCGGCACCGGCGCGGCTCCGGCGAGCTTCCGCTCCGGAATCGTGAAGCCGCGGACGATCTTGCCGTTGCGCAGGTTGCAGCAGATCACCCGCGTCGCATTCGGCCCCTCTTTTCCGCCCACCTTTTCGAGCACGACCAGCAGCGTTTCATCGGTGGAGAGGAAGGCGTCGACCAGGTCCGCGCCCCCCGTGATGCGGCTCCGGTCCGGCGACGGCGCCCAGTCGTAGACCACGCCGGGCCTGGCGACCAGCGAGGCGAGGGCGCCGGGCGGCGTGTTCCCTCGGTTGTCCGCCGCCGGATCCTTCAGTTCGAGCAGCCGGCCGGTTTCGGCGACGGCCGGACGCTCCGTCTCCTCTTCGAACGGAATCGGCGGCACATCGGCCGCTCCGAACAGCAGCACGGCCGACGCCAGCAGCGAAAAAGTCGGAAAGGCACGCATAATCTCCCTCAACTGTTTGAGATTCCACCATAATATGCTATTATAATAGTATGGCACCAAACAGGGATGATTGCAAATGGCGGTAACGAAAAATTTTCTGGATCGCTTCAGCGCCCGGCTCGACGATATCGACGCCGGCAGCCGGCAGGCGTATATTCTGCGGCTCATGAAGGAACGCGGATTTCTCGAGACGGTTTTCAACGCGATCGAGGAGGGAATCCTCGTGATCGACCGCCATTTGCTGATCCGCTATCACAACCGGGCGGCGCGGGAGATTCTGGCGCTGCCGGACGACCTGTCCGAAGTCCGGGTGTCGCAGCTGCTGCAGGGGGTCGACTGGCTGCGGATTCTCGGCTCCGATGAAAAGGAGTGGGTGAAGGTCGCGCGCCAGGAGCTCGAGATCATGTACCCTGTGCGCCGGTTTATTCAATTCTATCTGGTTCCGTATCCGGAAGATGCGGCGCTTGCCACGGTGATCGTCCGCGACGTGACCGAGAGCCGCGCCCGCACCATGAGCGATCTTGAGAACGAAAAGGGGCAGGCGGTATCGATGCTGGCGGCCGGCGTCGCCCATGAGATCGGCAATCCGCTCAACAGCCTCTATCTGAATTTGCAGATGCTCGACCGCGCCTTTGCGGGCGGCGAGGAGTTGTCGAAGGGCGAGGCGGCGGATATGATCAACGCCTGCAAATCCGAAGTGGAGCGGCTCGACAGCATCATTCAGGGCTTTCTGACCGCGCTGCGTCCGGGCAGGCCGCAGTTTGCGCCGGTGGATATTGCCGGACTTGTTCTGGAGGTGTTGAACTTCATGCGTCCGGAGATCGAGGCGCGGCTGGTCACCGTCACCTGCGAATGGGGGAAGGGCAAGCAGACGGTCCAGGGAGATGCCGGGCAGCTCAAGCAGGTGTTCTACAACGTGATCCGCAACGCGGTACAGGCGATGCAGAACGGCGGAACGCTGCTGATCCGGAGCTATGCCGATCCGGAGTATCTGACGGTTGAGTTCGTCGATTCCGGCTGCGGCATCACACCGGAGGAGCTCAGCACCATGTTTCTCGCTTTCAAATCGAACCGTTCCGGCGGGAACGGCATCGGCACGATGGTCGTCGAGCGGATCTGCCGCGAACACGGCGCAGAATTCGGGCTGCGGTCGATTCCCGGCAAAGGCACCGTGTTTCAGATCCGCTTCCCGTTCGGGGGGCGGAGGGTGCGGCTGCTTCCGTCGCCGGATATGCCGGCGGAAGAAGGGAAGAGGGAATTATGATGAAATTTGTCACCCTCGGCACGAGCCACGGCGATCCGACGCGCGAACGCTTCAACACGTCGACGCTGCTCGACGCCGAGGAGTGCGGAATTCTGTTCGATGCGGGCGCTCCGGTCAATGCGCTGCTGATCCGGCGCGGGGTGCCGTTCGGAAGGCTCCGGCATTTGTTCGTGACCCATATGCATGAAGATCATATCGGCGGGATTCCGGGGCTGCTGAAGTCGTTCGTCAAGTATCCGGTCCCTGGGCAGAGGCTGACGGTGCATCTGCCGGAGGAGGCCGGTATCGAAGCGATTCTCGGTTTCCTTCGCGCGACGCACCGGATGCCGCCGGAGGAGCTGGTCGGGTTCGACGTGCTCTCTCCCGGCGCCGTGTACCGGGAAAACGGCGTGACGGTCCGGGCCGTTCCGACCCGGCATATGGAGAACGAGGGGCTTTCCGGCGTGCCGAGCTTCGGCTTCTGTATCGAGTCGGAGGGGAGCCGCGTGATTTATACCGGGGATCTCCGGTTCGATTTCGCCGATTTTCCGCGAGGCGAGTTCAAACAGCCCGCCGGCTGCATCTGCGAATGCACGCATTTTCCGTTGGAACGGGCGGTGGAGGTGCTGGGTGCCCTGCCGGTCCGCAAACTGGTCTGCACGCATGTCGCCGACCGCTGGCACGGCGGGGAGGGAGAGGCGGAGTTCCGCCGTCTGGCCTCGGCGCTGCCGTTTCCGGTTGCGCTGGCGCACGACGGGGACGAGTTTCTATTTTAATTGCGGCCCTCCGGGACCGTCCGAAAGGAGGAGGGAGATGAAAATCGCACTGCTGGCCGACCTGCATCTGCCGGATTCGGAGCGTACCGTCAAAGAGGAGGTGCTCGACTGGGCTCTTTCGGCCGCGGTCCGGCTGGGCGCCGACCGCATCGTCGGCGCCGGAGACCTGACCGCCACAGGAACGGTTCGCGCCGCCGGACGGCTGCGCCGCCGCCTTGAAAGCACCGGCATCCCGTTCCTGCTGACGCCCGGCAACGCCGAACTTCGGACTCCGGTCGAACGGGCGAGGGTCCGGGACATTCTGCGGACTCCGGTCGAGGATGACGGGCTCCTGCTGCTCGACACCTCCCGGGGGCGGCTGTCGGAGGAGGCGCGCGTACTGCTGGGGCGTCCGGTTCCGGCGGGCGTACTCGCCGTGACCCACTGTCCTCCCGATGCGTGGCCGGAGGAGGACCGGCGGCTGCTGGAACGGGCGTTTTCGTCCGGCCGGGTCGCCCGGCTTGCCGCCGGACATCGGCACATCGACGGCAGCTTCGAGCGGATCGAACTCGTTCGCGGGCTTGACCCCGACAAAGCGCGGGGCGGCGCGCCGGCGCTTGTGATGTTCGACGGCGCGGCGCGCGAGGACGTCGTATTCGATGCCGCCGATCCGCGCGTCTGGCCGGAGGCGGAGCGCAGCGCATTTTTCGCAAGGCTCGGCTGTTCCGGCATGAAGGACCCTGTCGGCGTTCTCGGTCGCGGAACGGCTGCCGGAATGCCGGTGTTCGAGCTGCGTTACGCCGGCGCGGAATCGCTGTCGGACCCGGCGCTGAGCGCCGCGCTCGGCCGATGGCGCGCCGGCGGCGGCGGTTGCCTTTCGCTCCATCTTCCGGACCTCGCGCTCCGGGACGGAGAGATTCGCGGAGTGCCGGAACTGCGGCGGGCCGCGAAGCAGGCCGTCGATCTCGGCTGTTCGCGGGTCACCTGGCATGTGCCGCGCATTGCCGCCGCGGAATTCCCCGGGGCGGCGGAGGCTCTGCAGAGGGCGGCGGAGCCGGTCGCGCGCATGCTGCTCGACGCCGGGATCGAAATCGGCATTGAAAATCTGCACCTGACTCCGGGCGAAGCGCCGGAGACGCGCAATTTCGGTTATGTGCCGGAGGAGTGCCGCGAGTGGATCGAGCTTCTGCGCTGGAAGCTCGACTGCTGTTCGCGGATCGGTTTTCACTTCGATCTCGGCCATGCCCGCAACAACGGGGAGCTGGCGGGCCGCCACACGATCAGCGACTGGTATGCGGAGCTCGGCGATGAGATCAACGGCTTCCATCTGCATCAGGTCGTGCAGGACGGGGACGGGACTCTGCATAACCATATGCCGTTGACGGAGCCGTTCGGCACGCTGATTTCGCTCGCTTCTCTGTTTCTGGCCTGGCGGCGCGGCCGGGTCAACCCGTCGCCGATGTTTCTGGAAATCCGCGAGGGTGACCCCGTCGACTCGCTGCGGAGCCTGCGGCGGAGCCTCGGCGCTCAGTAACGGCGGCTGTCGTAGGCCCATTGCAGGAGCGCCTGCCGCTGGCGCGCGCGGCAGGCGGCGTCTCCGGCGCGGCAGTTTTTCACGAGCTGCGCGACATGGCGGCTCATGGCGGCCCAGCGCCGGATCTGGCGGTCGTCGTCGCCGCTTCTCCGCCCGAGGTAGTAACGGCAGTACCACTGGAACCAGCCGCGCGGGTCGTCGGGATGAATCCACCCCTTTGCGCGCCAGACGGAGAGCGGCTGCGATGCGAGGACGCCGAAGCAGTTCAGAGCCGGGTCGTGCCGCTCCGGGCAGAGCCGCGCCTCCCGGAACCAGTCGGCCGGGAACTCGCTGCGGCAGTCGGTCATGTATTTTCCGCCGAAGACGCCGAGCGCGAGCATCTCTTTCGGAGTCAGTTCCGGGGAGAAACGTTCGTCGAAGTGTTCCCCTTCCGGCTCGGAGAGGAGATAGCGGTAATTCGGCTGCATCCGGTCATGGACGGTGACTGTCGCGTGAATCATGGCGTTTCGAGGCAGAACCGCTGCGGCGGATATTCGAGTTCGTCGATGTCGAAACCGTTGGTCAGGGCGAATTCGCGCAGCTCTTCGAGTTCGTCGAGCTTCAAATACGGTTCGCGGGCGAGGAACCACAGGTATTTCCGGCCGGCTCCGGCAACGACCGCCCGCGTGTACGCCGGGTCGAGACGGATGATGCGGTATTCGCCTTCGAACGGACCGAAGAAGTTGACCATCAGCTCTCCGACCGTCTCGTCGCCTTTCGGCCTGGCTTTGCCGGAGATGCTGTGAAATTTTCCGTTGCGCACGCCGCTGTTTTCGATTGCAACCAGACCGTCCGCCGCTTCGGCGTAATCGGCCCGGACGCAGGACATGCCCCGCTCGAACCGGTGGGGCAGCCGTGCGATTTCGTACCAGCGCCCGAGATAACGTTTCAGGGAAAAATTCCGGACCGCCGGAATCGACTCCTCCTGCCAGATCATAATCCGCCTCCTCTCCGATCCGTCCGGGCTGAATATTGCACGGATTTTTTTGCGGAACAGGCTGTTTCCCGCATTATGCACGGTATTGTAATCATTTGCCGAACAGTATCGTGCGCTGGAACGCCTGAAATGAAACATAACATTCCGGAGGAAAACTTTCAAGGCCCGGGCCGCAGAAAAACGGAATTCATTCCGTGCCGCGGTTCCGGTAGCCCGCTTTTTCTCCGGGCGGCGCGTCGAATGCGGTGCCGATTCCGTCCCGGCCGGCGGATGCCTGCGGCAGGGCTTCGGCGGTCTCCTCGGGCGTCAGGAGCCGGCAGGTGTCGAGTCCGGCCACTTTCGCCTCCGTTTCGGCGGTGAATGCCGCGGCCGCCGTCGTGGTCGGAGCGATGAGACATGCGGCAAGCCGGGCTTCGCCCTTCTGGTCGGCATCCACGGCGATCGCGTTGCCGATGAATGTGCAGCCGACGGCCGCCGCCCTGCCGCCGCCGCAGACGTGAAGTCCGGCTTCGGTTCCGCTTCCGCCGCGCTTTTCCGCATAGCCGCCGAGGCAGTTGCGGAGTTCCGCATCGCCCCAGATGCGGAAATTGCGCTTGTTGCGCAGGGCGATGCAGTTTATCAGTACGGCGTTGCGGGTTTTGATGTCCCAGCCGCCGTCGGTGCAGTCGAAGGCGCGGCAGTTGACCCAGGTGATGCTGCGGGTGTTCGCCTCGGCGCAGAAGCCGTCCGCATTCCAGTATTTGTCTCCGGCATCGTCATAGGCGTTGCGGGCGACGCAGTCTTCAAACCGGATATCCGAGTCGATCGTCCCTTTGACGCCGCCCGTGCCGAAACACATCTGGAATTTTTCCGTGGCGAACTCTCTGCCGCCGGCGTCGGAGATGACGCTGCGGACAACGGCCTGCGTGATTCCGCCCTGCAGCCGCACGCCGCGCTTGGAGAAGCCCGTCATGGTGCAGTTTTCGATCCGGATTCCGGTTCCTCCGTTCAGGTAAATGCCGTCCCGGATGCGGGTGAAGTCGCAGTTGCGGATCACGAGACTGCTGTTGTCGCCGAACCCCATGACGCCTTCCCGGTAATCCGTGACCAGGAATCCGTCGATTTCGATGTGGGAGGCTCCTTTGCGAAGCTGAATGAAGTCGCGTCCTTTGGACGGCTCCTGCTTTTCCCAGTTTGCCGTGAAGCGCGGATAGCCGTCTGCGCCTTTCCGGCCGATCAGTTTTTTGACCTTTCCCTCGCGTCCGCCGTTGCCGGCGGTGATGACCAAACTCTGATCGGCATAGACGCCGGGGGCTACGAAAACCGTTCCGCCCGGCGCGGCCAGCTCCCATGCCGCGGCGATGGAGGCGCAGGCGTTTTCGGGATCGGCGCCGGTCCGGGAGCCGGAGCCTCCCGGGCTGACATAAACGATTTCCGGCAGTTCGGCGGCAGCGGCCGGCAGAACGCCGGACAGTACGGCGGAGAACAGAAGACAGAACAGCATTTTCATCAGAAAGCGTATCCTTTCGCTGCGGCATTGGCTCCCCAGAACGAGGTTTCGCGGTTGGACGGCATGGCATAATAATCAATGTTTCCGACATGGCCGTCGAGGAAAGCCGCGTTCCGGCTGCCGCGCGGATGCCGCAGAAGCGGCACCGGCATCCCGGATTCCCAGGCCATATTTTCGTGAACATAGGTTTTTTTGCGGTAGGACGAATTCGACATGGCGTCGTCGCGGTCCATGATCAGCATGCGCATCGAAGCGAATTTCACCTTGAGGATGTGTCCGGAACATTTTCCGCTGCCGTTCTCGGCCTGTCCCAGATAGTAGTTGAGGCCGTAGTGGTACATGAGATCGTCCGCCTGTGCCGGGCAGGCGAACTGCGGCAGCGGCTGCGAATGGTCTTCGTTCAGGGAAATCTGCTGCCGCACCGGGCCGCCGTAACCCATGTACGGATAAATGAAGTCCTGCCATTTCACATAACGCCAGGCGATGTCCGCCACGCCGCCGCCGTCAAAAGGCGGCAGAATTTCCCGGTTGTCCGCGGCATAGGAGCGCAGCGCCGTTGCCTGCTGCTTCAGGTTGCCGATGCAGTTTGCGCTGCGCCCGCGTTCCCGCGCCTGCGAGAGGGCCGGGAGCAGCATGGCAGCGAGAATCGCGATGATCGCAATAACTACCAGCAGTTCGATCAGGGTGAATTTTTCCGCTTTCATTATCGTCCCTTTCGTCTTGTCATGGTTGGTTGTTCAGGTCGACAGCATCTGTTTCGGTACGGTACATCCTCCTGTTTCGATTGTCATGATAACCGGTTCGGCTCCGGCATGCTTATGAAAAAAACAGTTCGCTGCGGACCGGACCCTGCTGCGGGATGCGGCCGGCCGGCGGCCGCAGTTTGAGGAAGGTGCGGGTCATGGCGGCCAGTTCAGAGGTCCCGCCGGCGATATCGTTTTCTCCGGCCAGAATCCGGTTGATGCCGGTCACCGCCAGGTGGTACAGGGTGCTGTCGTAGAGATTGTAGGTCGTGGTCATCTTCGGAATTTCCGTCAGGAAAAGCCGGTCGGCCGGCTCGAGCGGATTGAGCGACCGCCGCATGGCGGAAATCCGGATCGGGATGCCGTAACGGATTCCGGCCAGGTAGTTCTGGAAGCTTTTGCCGAGCAGCAGCCGCACCAGCCCGGCGGCCGTATGCATGTCGGCGCATTCGCGGCGGACGCAGAAGATGTCAGTCGCCTGGACCGTGGTGTCGATTCCGCCGGGAAATGCCGGCAGCGGCGCGGTTTTCCAGTCCCGGCAGCCGGCGCGGTCGAGCAGGGGCAGAAATTCGCGCGGCTGCATGAGGAACGGCAGTTCGCCGCCGATGAAACGCTCCCAGTAATTCGGCAGCTGCGGCACGAACGGGATATCGTTTTCCCGCAGGAGCGTACGAATGGCGGAAAGTCCGCGTCGCGTCTCCTCCGTATCGATCCGCACCGGGTCGGCGGCGGAGGGATCGATCAGCGTTCCGCCCGCCCGCCGGATGTAGTTCATCCAGAGAAACGGTTCCGCTTTCCAATAGTAGCGTTTTTCCGGCGGCAGCAGCGGCCGGAAGGCTGCCAGCGAGGTTCGGAACTGTTCCCAGCTCCAGCCGGGAACCGGTTCGGGCACGTTTGCGGCAGCGAGCAGCTTCGGATTGTAGAACATGACGCGGGGAGAGAAAATCAGCGGCAGTCCGATCTGCCTGCCGTTCATCCGGCATGCTTCGAACGGCGTGCCGGTGAAATCCGCATCGTCGGGAAACACCGCCCGGAAGATTTCGGTAAGGTCCGCGTATTCCGCATGATGCGACTGCAGGTATCCGGTCGTGCGCAGTTCGAAGATTCCGCGCCGGAAGCCGGTAACCACCCGGAGATTCGGAAATTCACTCCTCATCCGGCCGATCAGCTCTTCGCGGTAGGGCAGTTCGTAGAGCGGGTCGAAGAAGAAGACGTTCCGCTGCAGGACGCGGTCCCGCCAATCCGGATGGACGTATACGCCGTGGCGCGGAACTTTGTAGAGCACTCCTTCGTTCGACAGCGACTCCACTGCGCTCTGCACGATGAGCAGGGAGATTCCGGTCGCCGCCGCCAGGTCGCGGGTCACCGGCAGTTTTTCGCACGCGGGAACCTCGCCGGATTCCAGCAGATCGAGGATCTTGTTCCGTACGATGGTCAGTTTGTCCGGCTTCATATTGATCTCGCTGTGTATTAGTCACTGTATTATTCACTGTTAATTATACCTGAATCGACCCGCAATGTCAAGGGAATTCGGCAAAAAAAACAGGAAATTTGTCGACATACCGCCCGAAGCCGGAACCGGACAGGGAAATGCCGGTTCTGCAAAAAGCATTTTCGGGAGAGGTCAGGCGTGGCGGAGCTGTTCGAGGCGCTGTTCGCAGACGATCATGAGAATCTGGTCGAGAATCAGGTTCAGCTCGCCCTCCATCAGCTTCGGCAGGTCGAAGGTACTGACGTTGTAGCGGTGATCGGTGACGCGGTTCTGCGGAAAGTTGTAGGTGCGGATTCGCTCGCTGCGGTCGCCGGTGCCGACCTGGGAGCGTTTGTCGGCGGCCTGCTTGCTGGCCTCTTCCTGCTGTTTGTGCTCAAGCATCCGGGCGTACAGAATGCGCAACGCGATCTCCTTGTTGCGGTGCTGGGACTTCTCCTGCTGGCTCGCCACGGAGAGTCCGGTCGGGATGTGGGTTACCCGCACGGCCGAGTCGGTCGTGTTCACGCACTGGCCGCCGGGGCCGCTCGAACGGAACACGTCGAAACGCAGGTCTTCCGGCCGGATGTCGAGTTCGACCTCCTCGGCCTCCGGCATGACCGCGACCGTGACCGTCGAGGTGTGGATGCGCCCGCCCGCCTCGGTCGCCGGAACCCGTTGAACCCGGTGGACGCCGGATTCGTATTTCATCAGCGAAAAGACATCGCATCCGGAGAGCGAAAACGACACGTCCTTGATGCCGCCGAGATCCGTGTCGGACTGGTCGAGAATCTCAACCTTCCAACCCTGTTTTTCGGCAAAGTGCAGATAAGCGCGGAAAAGCTCCCCCGCGAAGAGGGCGGCTTCGTCGCCGCCTGCGGCCGGTTTGATCTCGACGATGATGTTTTTGGCGTCATTCGGATCGGGCGGCAGCAGGGAGACCTGAATCTCTTCCTCGAGCTTCGTCGACTTTTCTTCGAGCGACGCGATGTCGGCGGTGAGAAGGTCGCGCATTTCGCCGTCCTCCTCGACGGTCAGCATTTCGCGGTTGTCGGCGAGTTCGGAGAGGGCCTTCTTCCAGCTTTCGAATTTTTCGAAGAGCGCGCCGAGTTTGCGGTGCTCCTGGGAAACGCTGCGGAATTCCGCTCCCCTGGCGTAGATGGCCGGGTCGGCCATGCGTTCCTCAAGCTCGGCGAAACGGCCGCGCAGGTTATCGATATATCCGGCGATGTCTTCTGGTTCCATAATGCTCCAATTCCGAACTCACGGCCGCCGGAGCGCGGTGAATGCTCCGGGGCCGTCACTCAAAAAAGGGCTTGCAGAACGCGGACGTTCCGGCAAGCCCGGGAAATCGGTTTCAAAACGGCAGTTACGCCTTCTTGTAACGGCGGTTGAATTTGTCGATACGGCCCGCCGTGTCGACGAATTTCTGCTTGCCGGTGAAAAACGGGTGGCACTTCGCGCAGATACCGACCTTGTACTCGGGGCGGGTGGATTTGATATGCCAGACTTCACCGCACGCGCAGGTCACGACGGCATCTTCGTACTTCGGATGGATGTCCTTTTTCATTTTGCACAACTCCGTTTTGCAGGTTATATTATCAAAGTTCTTTTGCTTATGCATGAAATCAACAATCTTTATAAAATAACAGAAGTTACCGTAATTTCAAGCGGAAATCAGGAGAAAACACAATGAATTTGACGGAATTTTTAAAGGACGGCGGTTTTTCTCCGGAGGTCGGCGAACTGCTCGCGCCGTGGTGGAGGGAGGACCCGGCGCTCGAAACGATGCCGGAATTCCTCGACGGCGGTTTTTTCCGGGAATACGAGCCGCTGCTCGGGCTCCGGGAATCACCTGCTTCCCGTGTCGACGCGCTTGTCGCGGAGGTGAAAAAACATCCGGCGCTGCGCATCTATGCGAATCTGCTCGACCGCTGGCTGCTCGGCGGCGAACCGGGTCCCGACGGGGCGCGGCTGCCGCTGCCGGTCGGGCGTCTCGGGGAAGAGGGGGCCGGACTCTTCTCGCTGTTGCTGGCGCTGGCGGCACTGCCCCGCATCCGGAAGTCGCAGGCGGAGCTCGGGCTGCCGGAGTCCTGCTGGCGCGGCGTGGCGGGCTGGATCGCCGGGACCGTCACGATCTACAAGGCCGCGCACGACGGTTTTGCCGGGACGAATCTGCAGCAGATCCACTGGCTCCGTTTTTCGATCGAGCGCCGGCTTTTCCGGGTCGGCCGCTTCGAATATCTGGTGCATACCGTGCCGGATTGGGTTCCGGCCGTCTACCGCAGCCGGGCCGACGGCGGCGTGCTTGCGCTCTGCCGCGACGACTGGAGGATCGACGGCGGCGGATTCCGGGTGGAGGAAGGGGGGGAACGGACCTTTCTGGAATGGGACGGCTCCATGCTGACCGGCACACCGATCGACCCGGCCTCGGGGCGTGCTCTGCCGGGCGTGCGCCGCACGATCGATCTGGAGGTGTACGAACCGGTCCTCACTCCGCATGAATGGGTGCCGAGCGTCCATATCCCGGGCGGCGGCGGCATGACGGCGGAGCTGGCCGGGGCATCGCTCCGGGAGGCGGCGGCGTTTTTCCGCAAATACTTCAAAAAGGAGATCCGCGCATTCGTCTGCGATTCGTGGATTCTGAACCCCGCCTGGATGGAGCTGCTGCCGGAGTCGAATCTCGCGGCTTTCATGCGGGAGCTTTACCTGTTTCCGCGCACGCCGTATCCGCAGGCCGGGCTGTTTTTCGTTTTCGGGCGAAGCGACGGGGATTTTGCGTCGTATCCGGCCGATACTTCGCTGCGGCGCGCGTTTCACCGGCTGTACAACGCCGGAGAGCCGTTCCGCACCGGCGGCATGTTCGTCCTGACGGCCGACCTCGACCGCTGGGGAGGCGGCCTCTACCGCTCCCGGTAGATTCCGGCGACATCATCGGAGAAAGGGGGCGGGGCTTCCGGGCGCTTCTTCCGGAAAAAGCTTTCGGCGTGCGAAGATCAGCAGCCCTGAGGGATGGTTGATGACCCGGTATTCGGGATCTTCCGCAAGCTGGCTCAAAAGCCGGTTGACTGCGGTCAGGTCGCCGTTGTTGTGATAGTTGCCGCGGTCCAGAATGAAATAATCGGCCCGGTCGGGCCGGGTCTGCCCGGCACTGAGTTCCGGAAAATCGTAGACCGTGCCGCGGCGCAGGAAAGCAGGCCCGACCTCGTTCTGGCAGATCATCGTCGTTCCGGGCGGATACGGCAGCAGGTCGGTGACTGCCCGAACCTCGTCGGCGTGAAGCAGCAGGCGGGTCATCTCCTGCCAGTAGGCCGGACGCAGCGGCAGCGACAACAGCCCTCCGGAGTAGCTGAAATCCGGTTCGACGGTGTAATTCGCATACCGGGTCAGCGGCAGGTCGCAGAAGAGCAGGTGGACGGCCAGCATCAGGATCGCGGCGGAAGCGATTCCGGCACGCTGCTGCCGGCGTGAAGGTTTTCGGCGCCGCAGGAGCGCCCGCAGCGTCCGCGCTCCCCAGAGGGCGGCGACCGGCGTAACCGCGATCAGCGCCGAACTGTAATGGCTGAAAAGCAGCTGCTGGTGAATATTTTTCGATACCAGCTGAATTCCGAGTGTGGGCAACCAGAAGAGAAGACACATTTTCCAGTTTCCGGCCGGCAGGAATGCGAACGGCACGAGCACGCTCACCGCCACGCCGAGCAGATAGATGTTCCACAATCCGTCGACCATATTGAATATATTCATCAGCGTCTGCGTGAAAGTCGGCGCCAGAAGCGCATAACGGCCGTAGTGCCAGTAATTTTCGCCGAGCAGGAGCGGGTAGTAGATTTTCAGGACGAACAGCGTCCAGAAGGCGGCAGCCGCGATTGCGGCGGCTCCCCAGAGCCGTTTCCGCTTCTGCGTCATCAGCCAGAGCCCCGCCGCGGCGACCGGAATCACGAAGTCCTCCTTGATCAGCGGCGAGAGTGCGAGGAACAGAAAGAAATACGGCATGCGCTTCCGGCTGTAACAGTAAAATGCCGCGAAGAGGAAGAGCGGGAACAGGCATTCGGCGTGGAAGTCGTACAGCGCCAGCCGCGAATAATAGGGGTTGAAGAGGTACATTGCCGTGAGCAGCAGCGGAACCGGACCCGTCCGGAAATAACGTTTCGCGGTCCGGTACAGCAACGGGGCGGCAAATGCGAGCGCCGCCGACTGGATCAGCGGCAGCCAGATCGGGGAGTCCCGAAGCAGATAGAGCGGGGCGAACAGCATCATTATCGGCGAAAAGTGGTCGAACCTGCCGCGGTAATCCAGCATCAGGCCGTTGCCGGAGGCGGCATTGCGGAGCATGGAGTCGTAGATGCCGAAGTCCCAGTTGCCCACCTGCATCGCTTCGATCTTGTAAAGGCCGAGGATGAAATAACTCAGAAAAAACAGCAGAACCATCCAGCGCAGAAGCAGCGTTTCGCTCTTTGCCGTCAGGGAGAGGCGGGAGCGCGATGCGCCCCGGCCCGCCGCGGCGGCCGCTATTGTGATGAGGAGGATATAACCCAGATAAAGCATGGACTTCACTCTCCTGCGGCCTGGCGGTAAATGGCAAGGTCTTCGGCGGAGAAGCAGCAGAAGACGACCCGCTCCGGCAGCGTTTCGTTCCATGCCCTGACGGTTTCGACGGCGATTTGCGCCGCCTCGCGTTTCGGATAGCGGTAGACGCCGGTCGAAATGGCCGGGAACGCGATGGACGCACAGCCGTTTTTCGCGGCGAGCCGCAGGCTGTTGCGGTAACAGGCCCCGAGCAGCTCCGCTTCGCCGCGGTTCCCGCCGTGCCATACCGGTCCCGGCGTGTGGATCACGAAGCGGCACGGCAGCCGGAACCCGGGCGTGATGACCGCTTCCCCGGTCCGGCAGCCGCCGAACGGGCGGCACGCCTCGAGCAGTTCCGGCCCGGCGGCGCGATGAATCGCGCCGTCCACTCCGCCGCCGCCGAGCAGCGAACAGTTTGCGGCGTTCACGATCGCGTCGACGGCGAGCGTGGTGATGTCGCCCCGGAGGAATTCAAGCTTCATGGCGTCCTCACGATTCGCAGGTCATCAGGGGCCGCGCATAGATGCGGAGCGAGGCGACCCCGGCCCCGGTCGCCGCACGGGCGGGATTCGGGCGCGGAACCTGCTGCGGATCGAATCGCCGCCAGCCGAACTGCTGGAAGTCGCCGCCGTCGAGGAAACGGCCGTTCCAGACGAAGCTGACGATTCCGGCGCCGCCGTCCACATTGACGGTCAGTCTTCCGGCGTTGCAGTCCGGCAGCGGTTCGCTGACCGCGGTCGAACCGCCGCAGCCGTCGGACAGATAAAAAGCGATTCGCCCGTCCGGCAGAAGCTCGACCCGCTCGCCGCGGCCGTCCGGCCCTGTGTGGTCGAAGAGCGTTCCGGCGGCGAACGCCTCAAGCTCGAAGCGGAGCGCATAGCCGTTCCGGGTGCGGACGGACGGGCGGTTGACCGCTTCGCAGTTCCGGTCGAGGAACGGCGGGAAGCGGAACTCCTCCGCGCGCCAGTCGAGCTCCTCCGCCTCCGGCTCGACGGTTTCCCCGGCGGCGCGGCGCCACATCTTTGCGAGGAATTCCGCCGGGATTTCGTGCAGCCGCGCCTTGTTCTTCTCGGTCTCAGTCACAAAATAGCGGCCGTTCTCTTCGACGAGGTCGGGATAGCTGATGCGGATCATCGGGTCGTCGCTGTAAAGCAGCAGCTCGGGTTCGCCCCAGCGGATCACCTTGCCCTCCGGCGAATCGGCCTCGATTCCGGCCAGCAGCCAGACCGGATTGCGGTCCTCGTAGGTCACATACGGGTCGAGGGCGATGAAGCGGCCGCCGTGATTATGGAACCAGTAGAGGTAGTTCCCGTTTTCGCACTTCCAGACGAAATTCGCCGCGCGCGGGTGTTTGACCGGGCGGCCGTCCGCATAGCGCATGAATTGCGGCGGCTGCCAGCTTTTCCCGCCGTCGCGGCTGTATGCCTCGGCCGGGTGGCCCGCGATGGTGCGGAACGTATCGTAGAAGCTGCCGTCCGAAAGCGGCACGACGCAGTGCTCTTCGCCGACCGGTCCGGCGCCTTCCGGCGGACGGATGCCGGTCTCGCCCTCCGGCAGCGTCTCCCAGGCCGCATCGGCCGGATTGTCGGCCGTGAGCAGGTTCGGGCTCGCCAGAAGGCATCCCTCCGAACGCTGGAAAAATCCGCGCCCCATTTCGCCGACTTTGTTCAGCGTCACGTAAGCCGTTCCATTGTGGATGAACGGGCGCCCCACGTTCCAGAAAAAGCAGAGTTTGCCGCCGTAGACGTTCGCGCGGTCGCACTCGAAGAGACGGAACGGGATGTCGTAACGCTCCCGGCTCCAGCTCCTTCCGTTGTCATCACTGTATTTGAACACAAAGTGTCCGAGGCTGTCGACCCGGGTGATCACTTCCTGTCTGTCGTGGCTCAGGATCTCACGGACGTTGTCGGAGTTGCGGTTGTAGAAGACGAAAACGCGTCCCGACGGAGCTTTCAGCAGGACCGCGTAGGAGTTTTCCACGTCGCCCGGCGTCTCGACCGGAACCGGTTTCTCCCAGCTTTTCCCGCCGTCTGTCGAGCGGCAGGTCGAGACGTGCTGCCCGGGCGCGCCTTCCTCCCCGGAGCCGGTCGTCACGCAGCAGAGCCATGCGCCGTCATTGCAGCGGATGATATAGGGCTGATCGGCGTAAGTCACCGCCGGAATTTCGAGCCCGTTTTCGAGCAATCGCCAGTCATACATTTCGGAACCTCCTGATTCTGGACTCAAAATAGCACCGTTCCGTGCCGAATGCAACTTGAAAGCACCGGAAAGAGACGCTATATTTTCCGCAACTGACAAAGGACCTGTTGCTATGGAAATACTGTACCGCTCCGATGAAATCGCCGGGCGCATCGCCGCGATGGGGGCTGAAATCACCGAATATTACCGGGGGAAGGAGCTGACGCTCGTCACTTTGATGACCGGGGGACTCTGTTTCGCCGCCGATCTGGCGCGCGCGATCGACCTGCCGCTCTGGATCGATTCGCTCGCGGTGGCCAGCTACCGGGGGTGCCGGAGCACGGGAGAGCTTGAGTTCCGTTCGATGCTGAAGCTCGATCCGGCCGGGCGCGAAATCCTGATCCTCGACGAAGTGCTCGACTCCGGAACCACTCTGAAATGCGTCTGCGACTATTTCGGGAAACGCGGCGCCGCCGGGGTCCGTACCGCCGTCATGGTCGAAAAGAGGCTGCCGCGGCCGAACAGTCTCGCCCATGCCGATTGGACCGGATTCGTGACCGGCACGCGCTATCTGGTCGGCTACGGGCTCGACGCCGACGAGCTGTACCGGAATCTGCCGCACATCGCCGCTCTCGACTGACTCCGCAGAGACGGGGTCAGCCGCCGTACGGGACCTGCAGCCGCCACGCACAATGGTCGCAGACCGGCAGCGCTTTATCCTGTATGGCTTTGCGCCACAGTCCGGCGCGTTCCCCCTCGATCAGCTCCGGCAGCGGGTGCCGCTGCGCGTTTCCGATCGAAAAACCGAAGTAGTCGGTGCAGAAACCGACTTCTCCGTCGTGCCGGATGTGAAGGCGGCAGCCGGGAGCCTGGCAGGGCGGAGTGTCGGCGGGAAGGGACGGATAGCGGTGCCCGGTCACCGTGACCTTTACCGGATGACGCCGCTGCCGGACAAGCGCGGTCTGTTCCTTCAGGCGCGCCAGGTACGCCGCATCGTCGTCGCGGCGCCACGCTTCGAGCTCCGGATAGTCGCACCCGAAATGCGTGCGGCTGTAGTTCCGGTAGGCGGCGATCTCTGCTCCTGTGAGGTACATGAGCTGCTGCAGGATGATTTCATCCGGTCCGAGCGGAGCCAGCAGTTCCGGCAGTTCGGCCATGCGTTCCACGTTCGCGTCGGAGACGGTGGTCAGGAAAACCAGCCGGCCGCGCCGCTCCCGCAGTTTTTCAAGACTGGCGCGGACGCGGTCGAATACTCCTTTGCCGCGCACCGCGTCATGCAGCTCGCGCGGGCCGTCCACCGAGATGAAGATCCGGCGGAAGCGGCGGCAGAGCGTCTCGGCATGGCGGCCGGCGAGAGTGCCGTTCGTCACGATCTCAAGCGGATGCCGGCTCGCGGAGAGGCGCTCGGCCAGCTCCTCGAAGCCCGGATACAGCAGCGGTTCTCCGCCCCAGAAGGTGACCGGCGCGTCCGGTTCCGTCTCTTCCGCGCAGCGCAGCCAGAAACCGACCGGCAGCTCTTCGCGGCCGGTACCGAGCATTCCCTTGTTCTGCCCGCAGAAGCTGCAGGCGAGATTGCAGCGGCCGGTCAGTTGGAAATGAACGGCCTTGACCGGATGACGCAACGGCTCACCTCGCTCTGCGGAATTTCAGGATCGCTCCCGCGTTTCCCTGCACCGTGAAGCCGTGTTCGACCGGGGGCTCGCCCCAGACCATCGAATCGAAAACCCACTCCGGCGCGGAGGTGATTTCATCGGTCAGAGGCGACGGCGTGTTGTTGACCGCGATCACGAGCAGCGTATCCGCATCGAGCTCATGCTCGGTCAGCGTCAGGAGCGGATTCGTGCGGAACACGCGGCGGGTTACGCCGGCGGCTTCGGCCGCCGTCGCGTAGAGCCGGTAGAGCTCCGGCGCCTCCGGGAAAAATGCGCGCGGCGTCTCGGTGGCGGCCCGTTCGATCGGAGCCGCCAGGAACAGCGCCTTGCCGCGGCCGTAACCGCAGAGCGTGAAGATCGGATCGTCGTCGATATCGACGGCCAGCACCTCCGCGCGGCGGTTCACGAGATTGAGCTGGTATTCGGCGCGGCAGCGCACGTCGAACTCCCGTTCCTCGGAGCGGATCGTCGTCTCCGCAACCGCCTTGCAGCGGGTCGCGATGTCGATGCCGAACACCGTGCCGAACGGTTCGAGCGAACCGCCGTCGGAACTGACGAACAGCGTCGCGCCGTTTTCGACCTCCCGCAGCAGCGCGTGGTAGCAGCGGGCCGGAATCACATGGGTTCCGCTGACCGACGGCATGATGTAGAATTTCGACGGCTTGAGCGGCTGGCCCGCGTACTGGAATTCGACGTCGAAACCGGCCTGCTTCGCGAGCAGGAAGCTCGCGTAGGCGACACCCCACTGATCCTGGCTCTGGGTCAGAATCACGACGGCGTCGCGCCGGAAGGCCGGCAGCCGGCGGAGCCCGGTCCGGTCCAGGATTTCCCCGAACGCCTTCATTGCCCGGATCGTCGGTTTCGGGGTGCGGTCGACCCGCAGCAGGCCGAGTTCGCGCTCCACGGCGGCCCAGTCGTACGGCGCATGTTCGAGCCGGGTCTGATCGTTCGCGCACCACCACAGGAGCCCGCGGCAGTCATGCGCGAAGCAGTTCCAGAGCATGTTCCGCAGGTAGTTGCCGGCCACTTCATCGCTCGATTGCGACGGCCCGAGGTTGCCGGCCTCTTCGACGAAGGCCGGAACGCCGCCGATGTCGCCGTAAAGCCGGGTTTCGGCCGCGGCATGGAAGGCGTTCCGCATCGTATTGACCGGATCGGTCCCGCAGTGCGGCGTGAAAAGCGGGTACGGGTGCGTGCAGAGCACGTCGGTCACTTCGCCCTGATCCTGAATCGTCCATGCTCCGCGTTCGCACTGCAGCGAATGCATGCCGGAGACGACCGGACGATCGGGGTCTTCGACCCGGACCGCCGACGTGATCGCATTGCTCCAGCACCAGGCTTCCGACGGAGAGTCGCTCCAGGCCATGCAGTTGCATTCGTTGCCGAGGTCCCACGCCGCGATCGCCGGGCAGCCGCGCAGTTCGCGAACCAGATAACGCACCATGCGGACCTGCCACCTGATCGCCGTCGGGTCGGTGATGACGTTCACGCGCTCGAAAGCCGGCGGCACATGCATGCGGCCCGACATCCAGCCGGTCACCAGCCCGACGATGAGCTTGATGCGGTTCGCCTCGGCTACGCGGCACAGCTCGCGGAACCGTTCGACCATGACCTCGTCGACGCCGGCGCGCCCGGCCGGCGTATCCGGCAGCGGCCGCTCGCCGAACCGCATCTCGACGAAGGACTGGCCGCCGCCCGTCAGTGCCTGAATCGGCTGGAAATCCGGCCAGAGCGGGAACACCCGCGCGACCTCAACGCCGTTTTCGGCCAGCAGCCGGAAGTCGGCTTCGACGACCTCCGGGCGCCAGTCGCGCCACATTGCGGTCCCGGCATGGCTGGCCCAGTAGTTGCAGCCGACGAAAAATTCACTCCCGGGGGCGAAGATTCCCTGCGGCTTTTCTGCGTCTGTCATAGATCAACTCCATATATGATTAAGGATGTTTTTTTGTCCGGTCTGCATAATATATACCCTTCTCCGCGAAGGTTTCAATCGAAATTGATTGCTTTTTCGGCGATTCCGCGGTATTTTAATAAATGGAAACAGGATTTTTACCGTAAGGATACGCATGACACGCAGTGAATTCAAAACCCTCGCCATCCAACGCATTCTGCGCCTCGACGGCGCGACCGGGACCGAGCTGGCCAAACGCGGCATGCCGCCCGGCGTCTGTCCCGAAGCGTGGATTCTCGACAATCCCGATGCGATCATCGACGTGCAGCGCTGTTACGCCGCCGCCGGAAGCGATATCGTCTATGCTCCGACGTTCGGCGGCAACCCGCTTAAACTCGCGGAGTTCGGCCTTGCGGACCGGACGGAGGAGATCAACCGCGAACTCGCCAGGCTCTCGCGCCGGGCGGTTCCGGACAAGTTCGTTTTCGCCGATATCGCGCCGACCGGGCAACTGATTGAGCCTTATGGGGAGCTGGCGTTCGACGAAGCAGTGGAGATTTACAAGCGCCAGATCCGCGCGCTGCTCGAAAGCGGCGGCATCGACGGGTTTGCGATCGAAACCATGATGGATTTGCAGGAGGCGCGCGCGGCGCTCATCGCGGTCCGCGAGCTCTCCGAGCTGCCCGCCCTCGTGACGCTGACCTTCGAGCCGGGCGGACGCACGCTGACCGGAGTCCACCCCGTCTCCGCGCTGGTGACGCTGCAGGGGCTCGGTGCGGATGCGTTCGGCTGCAATTGCTCGACCGGGCCGGAGGCGATGGCCGGGATTATCCGCTCCGTCAAGCCTTACGCGAAGATTCCGCTTGCAGCCAAGCCGAATGCCGGCATGCCGCACCTGGTGGACGGCGAGACCCGGTTCGACCTCGGTCCGGAGGCGTTTGCAGCCTCGGCCGCCGCGCTGGTCGGTGCGGGAGCGAGCCTGATCGGCGGCTGCTGCGGCACGACGCCGGAGCATATCCGGCTCCTCTCCGAAGCGATCGGCAACAGCCGCCCGCGGCCGGTTTCGGCCGAGAAGCGCGGGATCGTCGCATCTCCGGGGCGTTTCCGCCGCATTGCGGCCGACGAGCCGTTCGCGCTGATCGGGGAGCGGATCAATCCGACCGGCAAGAAGGCGCTCCAGGCCGAGCTGCGGGCTGGCTGCCTCGATCTGGTCAGGCAGTTTGCCCGCGAGCAGTCCGCGCAGGGGGCCGCGCTTCTCGACGTGAATTTCGGCCTCTCCGGCATCGACGAGGCGGCGACCATGCGCCGTGCGGTCGGCGAGCTCGTGCTGACGACGGATACGCCGCTGTGCATCGATTCGACAAATCCCGAAGCGGTCGAGGCCGGGCTGCGGATTTATCCGGGGCGTGCTCTTTTCAACTCGATTTCGCTTGAGGAGGAGCGGATCGACACGATCCTGCCGATCGCGGCGAAATACGGCGCGATGCTCGTTCTGCTGCCGCTGACCGAGGAGGGGATTCCCGCCACGGCAGCCGACCGGCTTTCCGTGCTCGGCCGGATCGTCGAGCATGCGCGAAAGTACGGCTATACTTCGGCGGATTTCGTCGCCGATGCGCTGATCATGACCATTTCCGCGAATCCCGAGGCGGCCGGAGTGTCGCTTGATTTCATCGAGAAGTGCCGCCGGGAGGCCGGAATCAATACGATCTGCGGACTTTCGAATGTGAGTTTCGGGCTGCCGAACCGCGCCGTCGTGAATCAGACCTTTCTCGGCATGGCGCTCGGGCGCGGACTCACTTCGGCCATTGCGAATCCGGCTGCGCCGGGCATTATGGATACGATTGCGGCCGGGGACGCGCTCGGCTGCCGCGACCGGCGGCTCGAACGGTTTCTCGAACGCTTCGGCAATCAGCCGGCCGCACCGGTGGGGGGAGGCGGCCCGGCGGAGCAGGACGTCCGTCCTCCCGAAGAGCGCATGTTCGACGCCGTGCTGCGCGGCCGCCAGGAGACGGCGCTGAAGCTGCTTGATGAACTTATCGCCGCGAATGCCGACCCCGGCGCGATCGTCAACCGGATTCTGATTCCCGCCATCACCGAAGTCGGCGAACGTTTCGAGCGGAAGGAGTATTTCCTGCCGCAGCTCATGCAGAGTGCGGCGGCCATGCAGAAGGCGATGGAAAAGCTCGAGCCGCTGCTCCGGAAGGAGGGCGGCGGCTCGGACGGCCCGGTTTTCGTGCTGGCCACAGTCAAGGGGGACATCCACGACATCGGCAAGAATATCGTATCGCTGCTGTTCAGGAATCACAATTTCCGGGTCATCGACCTCGGCAAGGACGTTCCGGCCGAGACGATCATCGATACGGCCGTCCGCGAGAAGGCCGCATTGATCGGGCTTTCGGCCCTGATGACGACGACGATGCCTCAGATGAAGGTGGTCATCGACCTCGCCCGGGAGCGCGGGCTCGATATTCCGATTCTGGTCGGCGGTGCCGCGGTGGACGAGGCGTTTGCGGAATCAATCGGCGCGGTATACGGCGCCGACGCCATGGCGGCGGTGCGCAACGCGTCGAAGCTGCTCGGGCTTTAGCCCCGCAATTCCGTTTGCCTGACCGCGGGCGGGATTCGGAGGGGATTCCCTCCGAACTCCGCGGCGTTGCGGGAAAGGGGATCAGCGGACTTGGACGCCGTGCTCTTTCAGATAGGCTTTGAGGGCCGGAATTTCGATCATCCGGAAGTGGAAGACCGAGGCGGCCAGCAGGATTTCTGCGCCGGCTTCGACCGCTTCGAGGAAGTGTTCAAGCTTGCCTGCGCCGCCGGAAGCGACGATCTTTGCGCGGCAGGAATCGGCCATGGCGCGGATGACCGGCAGGTCATAACCGGTTTTCGCGCCGTCCCCGGCCTTGCTGGTCGGCAGAATCACCGGAACGCCGCAGCCGTCGACGCGCTTCGCCCATTCGAGCGCGTCGGTGCCGGTCGCGGTGCGTCCGCCGTCGATATATACTTCGTAACCGGAGGGCAGGGCCGGATTCACATCGACGTCGATCGCCACCGTGAGCGCGTCGGGACCGAATTCCCGGATGATTTCCGTGATGAGCTCCGGCCGGCGGTAGGCGGCGCTGCTGACGGAGACCTTGTCAGCTCCGGCTTCGAGCACATTCGCCGCCGCCCTGATGTCGTTGATGCCGCCGCCCACGGTGAACGGCACCGTGCAGACCGCCGCGACTTCGCGGACGACTTTCGCCAGCGTCGGGCGGTTTTCGACCGTCGCCGTGATATCAAGCATGGCAAGCTCGTCGGCTCCGGCGGCGCAGTAGGCGCGGGCGCACTCGACCGGGTCGCCCGCATCGGCGATGTCGACGAAGTGGACGCCTTTGACCACGCGCCCGTTCTGCATGTCGAGACACGGCATGATGGAAATAGTCTGGGACATTCTCTGGTTTCCTTAAAAAAGTTGTTTCCGGCGTTCCCGCACTTCGGCGGTCGCCATTTCGAGCATGCGTTCAAGAAGCCGTTTCCTGCCTTCGGCATCGAGCTGGAGAAAGCGGCCCATCAGCTGGTTTTCGACGGGAGAGAGCGCCGTATAGGCGGTCGGCCTGCTTTCGGCCGCTTCCCGGAGCAGTTCGTCAACGAGATTTTTTTTGCCGTTATCCGGCAGCACGTCGAATGCGTCGAGCAGAATTTTCTGGTCGCTGAACATTTCGACCAGGTCGGGGTGACGGCGGTAGGCGCGGCCGATGCGGATCGGGGGCTTCTCCGGCGGCGGTTCGGCGCTGGCCAGATAGGGGCGGAGCACCGGGTAGATCCTGTCCCAGGTCTCTCCGCGCACATGGCGCGTCTTTCTGGTGATGAACCTCCGGAGCAGTTCGATCCGTACGCCGGTGACTCTCGAAAGCTCGTTGATCGACAGCGCTTCCGCGCATTTGTCGAGGGCATGGGCAATGTCGTCGCTGATTTTTTTCATCGTTTAATCAACCTGTCAATCATTCCAGCTCGAACATCTTGTCGAGTTTGTCCGCCTGCCGGATCAGATTCTGGAATTCTTTTTCATTGTATTGGTACATCGTCTGCAGCTTGCTGACGATGCGTTTGCAGTTGTCGGTTTCGAGTTCGAGCTTTTCGATCGTGCCGTCCACGAGCAGGACGTTGACCGCCCCCCTGTGGTTGAAGGGCCAGTCGGCGACGAGCGGAAGCTTCGGATTCGATTTCGTCGTGAAACCGCCGAAATAGATGAAGGAGCAGTTGCCGATATCGAACAGCTCCGGGCTTTCGGCCGGCTCGTCCTCACCGAAAGCGCCCGGGCAGACCGTCGCTTCGAGCGGCAGGAATTTTCCGGCGAGAAGCGCGCGGATTCCTTCGATGTTCTCCTTCTCCGGGTAGGCGCCGCCGTGCCGTTCCGCGTATTGCGCCAGCGCATCCTTGAACAATTCGAGCTTGATCTGGCACTCTCCGGTCGTATCCGGCGCTTCGGCGCTCTCTTCCGCTCCCGGAAGGAGGCCGCCGTTTCGCTTCAGGTACTCTTTGGCGGCCATGCTGCCGACGGCGACCGGCAGGACGAGCTGGTTGACGAGTTTGCTCTGGTTGCTGTCCAGACTGCTGTTCCCTGTGGCGAGGAAGTTGTTGCCGTCACGGGTCAGGACGGTGAGCTGCGACGGAGTCCAGCTGTCCGGATTCACCCGGAAGGAGAGTTCGAACTCCTCCATCAGCAGGTTGAAGACTTTCGCATAGCTTTCATTGTTGTAGAGATAGCCGATGCCGGATTCCGGCAGCCCGGCGGAAAGGCGCTGGAACGCTTCCGTCGCCGCGAGCTTTTTCTCCGGGGCGGTAAACGCTTTTTCGGCGGCGAGGCTGCTGTACAGGGTGATGCGGCCCTCTTTCAGCATGGCGACGGGCCGGGCTTTCGGAGCGTGTTCCCCGAGCACCGTGCCGAATTCGATGCGCTCATTCTCCACTTTGGTTCCGGGCAGGAAGAGCACGACTTTGCGCAGGAGCCCGGCGAGCTTGCCTTCGCCGTCCGGCAGCGACAGCATCAGATGGTTGCCGGAAAGCGCTTCATCGGAGCCCTCGGCGGCGATGGAGGCGAAGCCGACGACGCCGGAGAGGCCGGCCAGCAGCTTCTCCGGAGGTTCGCCGACAAAGAGCGCAATCCGCTCGTCATGCAGATACTGCGAAAATTTTTCGCTTTGCGCGAATACCCGGTAGACCGCATCGGGCCGGAGCTCGAATTCGAAGGCCGAATCGACATCGGCGGGCAATGCGTTCCACGAAGCCGCGAGCGGCCGGTTCTCCGTGCCGGGCAGCGCCCAGAGGAACCCTTTGCTTTCGGGCCTGACCGCGAGGAAAGTCCGGTTGCGGAAGAGGAGCGGTTCACGGTCATCCGAAACGCGCACGGAACTGGACCCGCAGCCCTGAATATCCTCGAGGCCGGAGAGCCGGTAGGCCAGCGCCATATGGAGCGACGCATCCATGATTTCCGTGAAGTTTTCCGGCGGTTCCGGCATGGAGGTGAAGCTGTTGAACAGCTGAACGCCGATCCGGTCGGCCGCCTCGAACACATAACGCGGATTCATGATCTGATAGTAGGTGCCGCCGGTATCCAGCTGTGCGGCGACCGTGCGGTAGATGCGGGCGTCCTCCGCCTGGCCGGATGTGCTTTCGCAGCCGGCCGCCAGAAGAATCGCGCCGCCGAGCAGGGCGGAAACCGCTCCATTCTGTATCTTCATGAATTCACCTCTTGTTTCAAACTGTATTTGGCTCCTGTGGAAAAGAATATAAATTGTTTTCGTTCCCTGCGCAAATCGCAAATGAGATTTTTCCGGTAAAAAGTCACCGCGCCTCCTTCGGTTTCGGGAGCGTGAGCGCATATGCCGTGTTGCAGAGCGCCATCACCGCCGCGAAGATGAAGAGGAATCCGACGCCGAAGCTGGTCCAGAGCCAGCCGCCGAGCAATGCGGCCAGCACGCTGATCAGGTGGTTGACCGAAATTCCTGTGGTCAGCGTCGCCGTGACCTCCTCGGTCGAGTCGGAGATTTCACGCACATAGATGCTCGACGCCATCGACGCCGTCGAGATGATCGCGTCGAAAACGTAGGTGATCATGACCGCCCAGACGGCGACTCCGGGCGGAAACAGTCTGTCGGCGAACCCGTAGATCAGGCAGACGAAGAAGAGCACGACCGTGTCGTAGATCATGACGTTCCGGTAGCCGACCTTGTCGATCAGCCGCCCGATCAGCGTGCCGCCGAAGATGTTGATCGCGGCGCAGATGCCGACCAGCAGCGCCATTTCCGCCGTGTCGAGCCCGTAAATCAGGATCAGCACGAACGGGGCGAAGGTGATGAAAATCTGCTTGCGCGCGCCGTAGAAGATTTCGAGCATGTAGAATTTCCGGAATTTCCGGCTGAAGTAGAGCCGCGGCCGCCTGACCTGCTGCGACTCGGTCAGTTTCGGGAAGCTGGCGAGGTACATGGCGGCCAGCAGGACGATGATGACGATCCAGATGAAGTTATAGAGCGTTTTCTGCGGAATCTCCGGAAAATGCCGCCGGGCGAAGAAGAACACCCCGGCCGCGAAGAGTCCGCCGGCGACCTGGCCGAGAAAGCCCGCGCTTGACGTGAGGCCGAGCGATGCGCCCGCTTTTTCGTGCCGGGCGATGTGCATGGCGATCGAGTTCCGCGCCGGCATGAAGATGTGCTCTCCTGCGCTCCAGATCATGACCAGCAATATGAGCAGCGCGTGGCTGGAGCCGACGAAGAGCAGTCCGGCGACGCCGGCGAACGCGATCAGCGCCCCGATGCGCAGGATTTTCCACTCGCTCGCCCGGTGCATCAACGCGAGGATCACGATCAGGAAAAGCCCCGGCAGCTCCCGGAAGAATTCGAGCACACCGCGTTGCCACTCCGTGAAGTGCTGGATGTCGACGAGATAGTTGTTGAGCACTCCGTAAAAACAGTTGTAGGCGATGCCGTAGATCAGGACGCCCGCGAAGAAGTTCCGGACGCCGCGCCCGGGCAGGAAGATGTTCCAGTCGTTCAGAATACGGTTCCGCATGATCGCTTGTTTTGACTCCCGAATAAATAGTATAAAATAGCTTCGGGAATGCATTTTTTCAAGTTGCCGGAGGGTTCGTCTGCACTGAATTGCGCGGTTTTGCGTCCCTGCCGGACCGGCAGTGCCCGGCAGAAAACTTTGAAAATCTGCCGTTGCCGCCTTGATGTGCCGCCGATTCGGGGGTAGTGTATAACCGCCGGAGGCGGGGAGGGCCCGTTTTGCCGGAAATCAAGGGGACGGTATATCAATACCATCGAAACATTAACAATGCCTTTCTCGCGGAGGTAGTGCGGTGAAGCCGCACGAAGCGCCGGAGACGAGCACGACACGCAGTGTCGGGCACGGTCTTTTGAGACGAGCACGATACGCAGTGTCGGGCACGGTCTTTTGAGGCGAGCACGATACGCAGTGTCGGGCACGGTCTTTTGAGACGAGCACGATACGCAGTGTCGGGCACGGTCTCCTTCGAGAGAGGGGGCTTCCGAAAAGTACCCGAAGCTTTTGGGCACTGGGTCCGAAAGACCCCGGGCCTGCGGGCGGAGGAGGCGCTTTTTGGGGAACATGGGAGAATATCATGAAGAAGCTGATTGGAGTCATGCTGGTTGCGGCGGCAGGCGCCGCCGTGTTTGCCGCCCCGGCGTTCCGGGTTGATGTGAACGGCGCGCGGAAGGAGGGAAAGGTCCGGCTTGAGCCGGTCGCCGGCGAACAGATGAAGGTCATGGCGCCGGCGTTCCGCCCGGAAGCGGAGCGGGTCAACTACGTGACCGCTTATTCCGCCGCGCCGCTGAAGGCCGGGGAATGGACTGAATGCACCTTCTCGTTCAGGGCCGCCGACGGCGGCAGGGTCACTCTTGAGATGGGCGGCCAGTGGGCGCAGAACAAGGATGCCCGCGAATGGGTCCTGGTCGGGCCCGTCAAGGTCAACGGAGAGGTTCTGCCGAATTCGGATTATGCGAAAACCTACAAAGCCGGTAATGGCAGGACCATGCCGTCCGGCTATTGGCTGGCCGGAGTTTCCGAGATTGTGCCGGGCGCCGGTCCCGACGGCAAGGCGGCGATCCGCACGAACCATGACAACCGTTTCTACCGCGTCCTCGAAGTCGAACCGGGCAAGACCTACACGGTCAGCGCCATGGTGAAGCCGGCGGAGTAACCGGCCGGGAGAGAAGCGGGGGGCCGATTCTCCATCTCCCGCTTCATGCGCGCGGGATTCGGCGCGGCCAAAGGGGGGGCTGTTCCGAAGCATTTACTGCGTTTTCCGGCAAAACAATGTTTCTGCCGGCACGGGGATTCCAGAATATGATTACTGAAAAAGACGAAACCTTGACATCAGCAGCGTCTTAAAAAGAATTTTTTCCAGACATCAATGACGGTGATTCCATTGAGTTCGTAAAAAAAGAAGGTTATCGGGTACGCTTTGCCTGCAAGAATGAGAAAGCGGGGGCTTCCTGGGCGGTCGGAGAATGCTTCGGCTACGTGTGCTCAGGAAACTGCAATCGGTCAGAATCAAATGTGCGCACAAGTCTCGATACGGCTGATGACGTAAATATAATCAGGGTATTTAATAGAATGAAAGCCACTTCACGGGAATGGGGCAACGTTATTGAACTTGCCGAAAAGCTGGCTTTTAGCCAAGATATTTTAACTGAACGTAAAGCACGGCAAAAATACTTCCGGTATTTGTCAAGGCTGCGTAAAAAGTATGGACCGGAAGCAAATATTATTGCCTCGGCGGCAGATTTTTACAAAAGTAATTCCAAAGCAATAAAAGCACTGATTGATGCGTATCATCTATCAGAACAAAATCAGGATTATAAAAATTGTACATGGATCTCTTCGTCAATCGCGCACCGCTATTTAAACAATCACCCGATAAATGTTCAGGAGGGTTGCCATTGGACAAAAAAATTAAAAAAGGATTTAACCATTTTTTTTGATGATTCATGTGCAGACGAGCTCCATTCATGTATCGATATATTACAGGAGAATGACATATCCGTCAATTGAAAATCGTAGACGAGCCAAATATGATTTCCCGTACGTTCAGATTCGAGAGAGTTTGGCAATGATGGATGCATCGACATGGTTGTGGAGGCCTGCAGCAGGATTGCATTCGAATTCAGACGGATCAACTTGTCGGGAAAGCCATGAAGCAAGAATGCTGATCGGTGTTAATTTTGATTCTGAATCCGGCTGGATTGAAAAACGGATTTCGGAAGGATTAAAAGATTGAGATTTGGAATCATCAGAAAATCGTCAATATTCCGTCAACACCGATGGCCGGAGATTGAATTTTCCGGAAATTCATTCTAGATATATCGTGTCGGAACGCATAATATGCGGTCGTTCTTTAAAGCTGAAAAGCAAAAGGAGGAGCACAATATGTCGACCAGAGAAAAACTGAACAAGAAGATCGCCAGACAGATTCGCGAAGAGATTGCTGAAGCAATCCATGCCTCGGCAGAAAGAATCGCCAAGCTCAGAAGACGCAGTTCACAAAAACAGCAGACGGGAAATCTCCAGCCTGCTTCCGGAAAATAATTCCTCGTAAAATAAAGTGCCCCCCAAAAGCCGGGCCCGGCTTTTGGGGCACTTCATTTTTCATCATTTCCGGATATCGTTTCAACAAACAGGTCGGCCAATCGGATTCCCGGCAAATGACTGTTTTTCGGCGGCATCATGCAGTTTCTTTCATCAGGGGCAAATTCTCATTGTTTCAGAGAATCGGACGAATGAGTCAGGCAGTATTCGACCAGCTGGTCGATATGGGCGGTTGCCATGGCGATACAGATGTCTGACGCTCCGTAATAGATTTTCACCGAACCGTCCGGCTCCGGGATGATGCCGCATGGAAATACGACGTTGGGGCGGTAGCGGGGATCCAGTTCGTATTCCATCCGCGGCGTCAGCACGGGAAATGGGCAGCGCGCCCGGATCAGCCACGGTTTCTGAAGATCAAGCAGCATCAGGCCGGCGCAATAAACCTTTCCCCCCTCGGGAGGCCAGATTTTCCAGCCGTCCGCAGTGCACTCTTCCGGAACGAATGCACCGTGAAAGAAGGTCAGCCATCCTGCCCCGGTTTTAATCGGCGGGGCGGCGGGGCCGATTTTATGACTCCCCCAGGCGACATCCAGATAGGAGAGCACCAGATGGTGATTTCCCCAATACTCCAGGTCCGGAGAGTCGGAAAACCAGATATCATAACCATTCTCCGGGCGGTAAGCGCGGCGGAACGGGCGTTCCAGCCGCGCAAATTTTCCGTTGATCTTTTCAGGAAAAACAACAGCGTTGCGGTTATCCGGCAAAGAGCGGTAGATTCTTTCCCAATGGCGCAGGTCACGGCTTCTGGCAATGCACAGAAAAATTCCTTCCTCCCGCAAGTTGTCCTCCTGCGGATCGGAGCAGTAGGTCAGAATATATTCGCCGTCGATCATCGTGATGCGCGGATCATTCAGGTGTCCGCATTCCGAAGCGTCCGGCCGCAATATCGGCTCCGGTTCCACGGTGAAATGAATGCCGTCATCGCTTAACGCCAGTCCCAGCATCTGTTCGCCTTCATGGCTGTCCACCCGGATTACCAGCGCATAGCGGCCGTTCAAGCGGGTTGCGGCGGGATTGTACACGCGCTTGCAGCTGTAGGGGATATCTTCTGTGGTCAGAATCGGATTTTCCGGGCATCGGCGGAGCAGAGCCGGTTCCAGGCTTGTCAAAGAAGCGAAATCGAGTTTCATGATGATATACCTTTTTCTGGTGCTGTCGCGGTTAAACGAATAATACGCACTCCTTTTCCGGAATGAGAGACGAATTGCTCCCTCCGGGGCTCGTTGCGCATGAAGGGGTCAGCCTGGTTTTTGCGAGGCGTTGCGGTAGGTCGCGGGCGGAGAACCGAACAGGCGCTTGAAGGTGCGCGAGAAGTGGAAACGATCCTTTACGCCGATTTCGGCGGCGATGGCATCGATTTCCAGATCGGTCGATTCGAGCAGCCGCGCCGCGAGCGTGTAGCGCAGGTTCAGCAGATACTGGTGCGGCGTGCTGCCGGTCACTTCGCGGAAGCGGCGGATAAATGAATTCGGAACGAATCCGGCGCGCGCGGCCAGCTCGGGGATATCGAGTTCCCTGGCCGGATGATTGCGCATCCAGTCGCAGACGCGGGTGATGCGCCGGTCGCGGTCGAGCTCGCAGAGCGCTTCGGGCGGAACACGGGCGAGGGCCGAGGCGGCGAGGGCGAGCCCGATCAGGTCGGTCCGGCCTCCGGACTGTCCCTCGTCGACCAGCCGGCGCCCTTCGTCCACCAGCGCTTTCAGGTCGGGCGTCAGTTCGATGCGGTTCAGCCGGTATTCCGGGTTGCCGAAGAAGGAGGCGGCTTCGAAGTGGATGTAATACTGGCAGACCGGCCGTTCGCGCCAGGTGACGAGTTCCGGGTACGGCGGCAGCAGATAAAGGGCGTCGGGCAGCAGTTCGATCCGGGTTCCGTTCCGGTACACTCCGGCGCCCGGGCCGTCATGGTGGTACAGCCGCCAGTAGCCGCCGGTCAGATGGAAGTGGTTCCAGAAGCTGCCGAGGTGCGCCTGCCAGACGCCGTCGAGCCGCAACTGCCGCCCCGCGGGCAGAAGAATGTTTGTTTTCGTCATATCTGCCCGCACTTTCTTCATAGGAGAAGTGTTGCAAAAATACATATTCCCGGGTACAATATATGCAGCCTTCGATGTTTTTGCAAACGGCAAAGGAGAAAAAAATGGGAAAAGGCAACACGGCATGGTTTGTTCGCGACCGGTTCGGAATGTTCATCCACTGGGGACTTTATGCGCTCCCCGCGCGGCATGAATGGATCCGCAATATCGAGCGGATTCCGAACGAAGATTACGAAATCTATTTTGAGATGTTCGACCCGGATCTTTTCGACCCGAAGGCGTGGGCGCGGGCCGCACGGGAGGCCGGCATGAAGTATTTCGTCATTACGACGAAGCACCATGAAGGGTTCTGCCTATGGGATACGAAATATACAAATTACAAGGTCACGAACACCGCGGCCGGACGCGACCTGCTGCGCGAGGTCGTCGATGCGTTCCGGGCGGAGGGGCTGAGGGTCGGCTTCTACTATTCGCTGATCGACTGGCACCATCCGGATTTCCCGATCGACCGGATTCATCCGCTGCGCGACCTGCCGCCGGAGGAGATTGCGAAGCTGAACGCGCCTCGCGACATGAAGCGTTACGCGCAGTATATGCGCGATCAGGTGACCGAGCTCCTGACCGGTTACGGGAAAATCGACATCATCTGGTTCGACTTCTCGTATCCCGGCGAAAACGGCAAGGGGCATGAGGATTGGGAGTCCGAAAAGCTGTATGAGCTTGTGCAGCGCCTGCAACCCGGCATCATCGTCGACAACCGGCTCGATCTGCCCGAATCGGCCGATATCGTGACGCCGGAGCAGTATACGCCCGACCGCGGCATGGTCGATGCGGACGGCAGGCCGGTCGTCTGGGAGGGATGCCAGACCTTCTCCGGCTCCTGGGGCTACCACCGTGACGAAGCGACCTGGAAATCGCCGCGCATGTGTCTTGAGATGCTGATCAACCACGTGTCGCGCGGCGGGAATCTGCTGATGAACGTCGGCCCGACTTCGCGCGGCTATCTCGACAAGCGGGCGCTCGACCGGCTGGCGGCCTACGGAGCGTGGATGCGGTACAACTCGCGTTCGATCTACGGCTGCGGACAGGCCCCGGCTGAATTTGCGGCCCCGGAGGACTGCCGGTTCACCTGGAATCCGGAGACGAAGCGGCTCTATCTGCACTGCTTTGCCTGGCCGTTCAAGCATATTCATCTGCACGGCCTGGGCGGCAAGGTCAGGTATGCGCAGCTTCTGGCCGACGGCAGCGAGATCCGCATGCGCGAGTCGCAGGGCGACAGCCTGAACAGCGGCACGCCGGAGAACGCGCTGACGCTTGAGCTGCCGGTGCTCCTGCCGGAACAGGGCTGCGAGATTCCGGTGATTGAACTGATTCTGAAATAAAAGGTTTCGCGGAAAAGAAAGCCGCCGCGGCGTGTGGAACAGCGCGGCGGTTTTCTTACCGTTGTTTCCTCTCCGGGGTCCGCGGCGCATGCACTGAACCGGCGGCCTGGAGCTTATCCCTGAATAAGCTCTTAACGCAAATTCCGGGCTGAAATGCGTTCCTCGCAGGTGGCATTCTTCAGTTTGTCGTAGAGAATGCGGCATTTCGAGACGATACGGGTCTTGGGGCGGAACTGCGGATTGATCGGACTTTTTTCGGGCTGGAATCCGTCGTATTCGATTCTCCCGAGTTCGAGCAGCAGGAACGGAAGGTCCTCGCTGCTCCAGGGACGGGCGGTGCCGCGGGCGATTTCGTCCGCTTCTCCCGGCCGCATGGCGGCCCGATAGGCGTCGGTCAGGTAGAGCAGCATCGGGACTTCGACGGTCTGCCGGGTCGGCATGAATTCCATATGGAGAATCGTATCTTTTTCTTCATAAAGGTTTTCGCCGTGGTCCGGCAAATAGAGCAGGAAACCGTTCGGATTGCCCCGGCGCAGTCTGCCGATCAGGGTGTCGAGAATGAAGTCGTTGTACAGCACGGAGTTGTCGTAGTGGTTGACGATTTCTCGATTCTGTTTCTGCTGGGCGTTGAAGAATTCCGGGGCTTCGTCGAGCGGGAACCGGCGGAATGACGCGGGGTAGGTCGCTTCGTAGCCGCTGTGGCTGCCGATCAGGTGCAGGATGATGAATTTCCGGGGAGCCGGGTCGGCGAGCGCTTCGTCGAACAGCGGCAGAAGCGCTTCGTCGGGGCTCGATTTCCAGACGGTCATGGTGTTGCGGAACACGTCGGCGCGGGCGGCGATGGCCATATAGGTCAGCCCGAGCTCGGAGGCGTTCGCCTGGTTGCTCAGATACCAGGTCCGGAATCCGGCGGCCCGCATGAGGTCGATGATGTTCGGCACTTCGAAGAACTTTTCATCCACGTCGTGCGCCTCGAAGCTCAGGAGCTTGGGAAGGACATTGTTCGTGAAGGAGTTCGGCGCGGTCACGTCCCGGAATACGTAAAGCTCGTTCCGGGCCGCCAGCTCCTCCATGCGCGGCATGGTCCGGCGCGGGTAGCCGTAAAGCGAGCTGTGGTATTTCGAGTGCGACTCGCCGATGACGAGGACGTAGACGGCGGATTCCTCGCGGTTGACCGCTTTCAGCTCCGCATTGGCGGCCGCGAGATCGTCCGCCATGAATTCGGCGTCGAGCTTCTCTTCGAGAAAGCGGTCGATGAGGACCGGCAGCGTCATGACGCCGTACCGGTTGTTCTCCGCATCCGGCCGGAGCGAAAGGGCGAAATTCAGCAGGAGCGGCCCGGCGAAAATCCACGCCGCGAATCCGGCCGCGACGAATTTCCGCTTCAGGAACACGGCGAAAAGGAGGCCGCTCGCGGGATAGGCGAGGAGCAGCAGAACCGTTTTCCCGTTCAGCAGATAGAAATGAATGAAGCCGAGCACCTCCGTCCAGTTCGTCGCCCGGGCCAGGAACCAGAAGGAGAGCCGTGTCTGGCTCTGGAAATGCACGAAGAAAAAGAGATCCAGGAAATGAAAGGTTCCGGCCAGCACACAGGCCGCGAGCATGACCGTCCGCCCGAAGCGCGGGGAGCCGAAGCAGCCGAACACCGCGAAAAGGAATAATCCGGATACGGTCAGCAGCGCGGCGATCAGGAGATTTTCGAGGTCGAACATATGCAATCCGCGGCAGTTGGCGATCCAGATCGTCAGATCCGGGAAGACGAGCAGATAGCCGAAGAACCAGAACCACGGGCGGATTCCGGAGTACTTTTCCCCGAGCCGTTTCATGGTGTACTGATCTCCTCATGGAGTTTTTTGAGGGCGGCGACGGCGGCTTTCCGGACGGCGGACGCTTCGGGGTCCCCGCTCATGCGCGCCGTTTCGAAAAGCCGTGCGAGCACCGGGACGGCCTCTTCCGGGTGCCCGGCCTTCCGGAGCTCCCCCGCGAGCGCGAAGCTTGCTTCGGCCCGCATCGCCAGCGGCAGCTGCGGTTCTGCCAGGAGCGCGGTGAACGCGGCGGCGGCATTGGCGTGATCCCCTTCGAAAACATAAGCCGAGGCGGAGTTGAAGGCGGCAAGGCGGCGGATTTCTGGGTAGGTCGCCTTGTCGATGATCGCCGCATAGACGGCCCGCGCTTCGGAGAACCGCTTCGCGTTCATGTACTGATCCGCCAGCCGGATGCGGGCCTCTTCAACCGCCTCGGGGTGGGAGGCTTCGTATTTCGAGATGACTTTGACGAGCCGTTCCGGCGTTCTGGCGGTGAGGAAGTCGCGGTTTACGGCGAGCGCCCGGTAGCGCAGGCATACATAAGTTGCCGCTCCGGCGAGCAGAAGCAGCAGGAGCAGCGCGAGAATCCGGTCGGAGGAGCGCGAGGCGTTCCGGGAGGAGGCCGGGACCGTCTTTCCCTTTTGATTGTCATTGTCGATTCGGCACATGCTTTTACCATATCTCCGGCCGGTTTTTTTTGCAACTCCGTTCCGGAAGAGATTCGCGGCTTTTCGCTGAAAATCGATTGCGTTGCGCAAAGAATGAGATATATTATCGAAAAGATAAACGGTTCCGGGCCGGCGCCCGGCGGTATCAAGGAAAAGAGGGATCTGTTCTATGAAAGTCGCGATCGTTTCGAATCCGCGCCACCGGGCCGGGGATATGATCGAATACCTGCTGCTGCGGGCGGTGCACGCGTTCAACAAGTTCGTTCCGGCCGACCTGCTGATTGTGGAAGGCGAGCTCGGCGAACCGGAGGAGGGGTTCCTGAAGGATCTGTTTCTGTCGGTCGAGCGGCGCAGGCTGCCGCTGGCTCCGCTCTGGCTGGTGCGCCAGGAAGGCGCGGCGCTGCCGGAGGCGCCGGAACAAGTTGACGTGAACGGCGTGCCGGAGTCCCCGGCTGCGCTGGTGGAGCGCATTCGCCTGGCCGCGGGCGGCTTGCCCGACTTCTGCCGTGCTCCGTTCGAGGTGGTGCTGGCCGATGTCGGCGCCGACGGCTCGATCCGGGCGGAACGGGTGCCGATGGCGGTTGAGAAGCTTCCGGGCGTCACGGACTTTCACGTGCACACCCGCATGGCCTACTGCTGTGAAAACATGGATATCCCGAAGGCGCTCCGGATGGCGGAGCTGTCGAACATCGAAACGGTCGCCTTCATCGAACACTCCGGGCAGCTCTATTTCGATGTGGACGACTACTGGGCCGGGCGCTATGTCTGGAAGACGCGCGGCAAAGCCGACGGCTGCCCCGCGGTCTGCCGCATGCCGGGCTATGAGGAGACGATCCGCGAGGGGCGGCGCTCCGGCGCCTTCCTGAACGGCTTCGAGCTCGATGTGGACCGCAACGGCGACATCATTCTCGACGAACCCGACCGGCGGTTCGCGCAGGTCCGGCTCGGCGCATATCACCATATGGCCGAGAAGTATGATGCGCACATCGCATCGAGGCAGTTCCTGTTCTGCACCGAGGCGCTGCTGAAATACGGCGTTCACATTCTTGCGCATCCGTTCCGGATCTTTCCGTGGTCCGGCATGGCGAAGCCGAAGGAGCTTTACGAACCGGTCGCCGAGCTGCTGCGCCGCTGCGGCGTCGCGGCCGAAGTGAACTTTCACCAGAATGATCCGGAGCCGGAGTTTTTTGAAATATGTCTGAAGAAGGGGGTGAAGATCGCGCTCGGAAGCGATTCGCACAATCTTTATGAAGTCGGCTTCTTTCTGCCGCATTTCCGTTTTCTCGCGGAGCTCGGCGTGACGGGCCGGCTCGACGAAGTCCTGTACCGTTTTCCCGAACAAGCCAGATGAAGGAGTGAAAAAGGATGTTTTATAAACCGGATGAAAATCGTTACAAGGAAATGAGTTATCGCCGCTGCGGGAAGACCGGCCTCAAACTTCCTGCCGTTTCGCTCGGACTCTGGCACAATTTCGGCAGCGTCGATGTTTACGACAACGCCCGTGCGATGGTGCAGACGGCGTTCGATCTCGGAATCACGCATTTCGACCTTGCGAACAACTACGGGCCGGAACCTGGCTCGGCCGAACTGACCTTCGGGCGCATCCTGAAGCAGGACCTGATGCCGTTCCGCGACGAGCTGATTATTTCGAGCAAAGCCGGCTACACGATGTGGCCGGGGCCTTACGGCGACTGGGGCTCGCGCAAGTACCTGATCGCGAGCTGCGACCAGAGCCTGAAGCGTATGGGGCTCGATTATGTCGACATCTTCTATCACCACCGCTGCGACCCGGAAACTCCGATCGAGGAGTCGATGCGGGCTCTCGACCAGATCGTCCGTTCCGGCAAGGCGATCTACGCGGGGATTTCGAATTATCCGCCGGCGCAGGCGGCCGAGGCGTTCCGCATTCTGCGCGAACTCGGGACGCCGTTCGTCCTGCACCAGATCCCGTACAATATGCTGAATCGCGGCCATGAAGTGCAGGGCTCGTTCCGGCTGCTCGAGCAGGAGGGAGTCGGCGGCATTGTCTTTTCGCCGCTCGCCCAGGGATTGCTGACCAATCGATATCTCGACGGAATTCCGCAGGATTCGCGGGTCGCCCGCAACGGCTTCCTCAAGAAGGAGGCGCTGACGCCGGAACTGCTGGCGAAGATCGGGAAGCTGAACGGGATCGCATCCGGCCGCGGCCAGACGCTGGCCGAAATGGCGATCGCCTGGCTGCTCGCCCGCCCGGGCGTGACTTCGGCGCTGATCGGCGCAAGCCGTCCGGCCCAGATCCGTGATGTGGTCGCCGGGCTTTCGGGGGCTCCGCTGACTCCCGCGGAGCTGGCGCGGATCGACGCGATTCTCGCGTGACGGAGGACGCGCTGCTGCCATGAACGGGGTCGGCAAATGGCTCTGCCGGCTGCTGCCGGTGCTGTCTCTGCTGCTGCTGCCGGCGGCGGCACAGGCGCTCTCCTGCGCCGTGTGCGGGCGGCAGATTCACGGGCAGTACCTGCGGACCGAAGGGAAAATCGTCTGTTCGCCCGGCTGCTGGGAGAAGCTGCTGCCGCATTGTTCGGTCTGCGACTCTCCGCTTGCCGGGCGCTACACGGTTATCGACACCGGCGCGGAGAAGCGGCTTTTCTGCATGGAGTGCGCAAAGCTGCCGCGCTGCTTCGCCTGCGACCTGCCGTGCCGCGGAGAGCAGCTGCCGGACGGGCGCACGCTCTGCGGCAGCTGCCTGGCGACGGCGGTCACCGATCCGGCCGAGGCCGAAAAGCTCTTCCGCGAAGTCGAAAGAGAGGTTGCCGGGCTGCTCGGTTCGCCCGGCTGCGGCCGGACCGGATTCGTCCTCTGCGACCTCGCCACCCTGAACCGCGGGCGGGAAATCGTGCCCGGCGGCAAGTATGAGCTCGGCCGCTGCAACTACGAATATCGGACGCGGACCTATCCGGGCCGCAAGCCCGAAATCGTCTCCGAACGCTGCACGATCCTGATTCTGGACGCATTGCCGCGCGACCAGTTCATCGAGGTCGCCGCGCACGAGGCCGCGCACGACTGGCTGAATCATCACGGCCGCTTCCTGCCGCCCTCCTGGAGCGAAGGGTTCCCGGAATATGTCGCAAGTCTCGTCAACCTCCGGCACGGCAACGGGTCGCGCAATCTCCGCATGGAGAAGAACGAAGATCCTGTCTACGGCGCCGGCTTCCGCGAAGTGAAGGCCTATGCCGACCGGCACGGCCTGCGGAAACTGCTCGAATACGTCCGCCGGACGCGCTGACCGGGCGTCGTTTTTTTCTGCTGTTTTCTCGGTTTCCCTTCTGCTCTGGTTTCTTCCCTCATGCCGGTTTCACCGGAAAAGCGTGCCGATGATCGAAAACGGAGGCCGGAACTGATTGGCTGCGGAAAAAAGCCGAAATTTTCTTTCCGCCTATTGACATTTCATGAGAAATTGTTCATACTTATATCGGAGCTTGTATTTTACTTGTATTGTTTTGAGAAGGAGAGCAGATGGGTTCTCTTCCGAAATATGAAGAGTTGGCGAGACGGATTACCGGAGATATTCAGAACGGCATTTATCCGGATGGAACGCCGCTGCCGTCGGAAGCGGAGCTGGCTGCGCAGGCCGGTGTTTCGCGCGTTACTGTCCGTCAGGCTCTCGTGCAGCTCAGCCGGCTCGGCATTATCGTCAAGCAGCAGGGGAGGCGCAGTGTTGTAAATGTCGCCGCCGTTCCGGAGCGTACACGCACACTCCGGTTCGCCTGGATCAGCCGGGATCCTTTCGCCGGGGCCACTCCCGTTTATCTGGAAATTTTCAATACTCTGCAACGTATGATGATGAGAATCAACGCCAATCTGGTTTTCATGCCGATGATTGATCCCCGGGAGGAAGACTGGGTGCTTTCGGTTCTCGATTCTTTTGACGGAATACTCCTGGCCGGAGTCCGCAGTGCGACGATTATTCCCGCATTGGACCGGCGGCTTCGGGCAATGCCGAATGTGATAGAGATTGACGATATCGGAGACTCGCCGGCCGCCTGTACGATCTGTACGGATAATTATCTGGCCGGCTGCATGGCTGCCGATTATTTGATTGACCGCAATCGTAACGTCATTGCCTGCGTCAGTGGCAATTGTACGGTTTACCGCGGCTTTCATGACCGCACACGGGGAATGATCGATCGGTTTGCGGAACGAAAGAAACCTCTGGTTCTGTTCAATTCCGAGGATGAAAATATCGCAACTGAAGCGTATGGCGCCGCTCTGCTGAAGTTGCTGGAGGAGCAGCCTCAGCTTGATACGGTCTGGCACGTGGTCGACTTCACTGCGATTCAGGTCCGGCGCCGGCTGGAGGAGGTTGCGCCGCGCGAACCCGGATTTTACCGTTCCGCCGGTGTTGACGGCATGGCTTCCGTTCTCAAGGACGAAAAATTTCACGTTTCGCTGCGCCACCCGGTTGAGGAGATAGCCGACCGGGTTTTCCGGACCATGCTTGATTTTACTGCGGGGAAATTTCCTGCGCAACCGGTCCAGCTGATAGAGCCGCTGCTGCTGCCGTGGAGCTTCGCATCGGAAGACAGCGTCGTTAATGCCGGATAAAATCTTTCTGAAGGATATTTTTCGGAGGAAATGCGAAGACCGCTGGAGAAGAAAATGAAATGCAGGCCTTTTATTCTGATCGAACTTCTGGTGAATATGCCACAATATGACTGTAATTACGCATAATACCGGGTATGTGAAGTTTCCGTGTACGGTCTGTCATGATATAACTCCTTTGGTTGAACGAATTTATTCGGCCTCTGGCGGCAGAATTGTTCCGTTTTTGTTTCCTGGACTCGTCCGTCTGCATTGTCGCGGGATTCGCGGGGGAAATACATTTCCCCCGCACCCCCATTTCTTACTCTGTGCCGGGCTTTCATTTCCCGTGGGTTGCGCCCTTACCGCCCGCGGCGGAGGACTTTGTCCTCCTTACTTGTCCGCCTGCGGCGGCCAACTCTTCACCGCCCGCTTCGCGGGCTGCGGCAGAGGGCCTTCGCTCCGCTGCGTTCACCTTCGTCGCACCTGCTCCTCGCTGCCCGCTTCGGCTGCCGCCGAACCGTGCAGTCCGTTCACATCCGCTGCGCGGCGCATACCGCGCTTTTTTCACTGGGCGGCAATGCTGTTTCATTTCACATACCCGGTATTATGCGCAAACCGTTCACCTTGATCGAGCTTCTGGTGGTTATCGCGATTATCGCGATTCTGGCCTCCATGCTGCTTCCGGCGCTCAATCAGGCGAGGAGCAAGGCCCGGGATACCCAATGCATTTCCAATTTGAAACAGCTTGGCGTGTTTATGTTGATGTATTCGGAAATCAACAAAGGCTCCATGCCGAAAGCGGATGGAAATATCGGTCCGGCCGGTTATCACGGCAAATGGCAGGATATGATGATGCTGTTCTGCATGCCGGGCGTTGCATTGACGGATTCATGCAGCTTCGAGAGAATCGACGGCAATGTGAGGACTCCCCGCAGGATTTTTTCCTGTCCCTCCGGAGAATCTTCTTACGATGCGAGCAAAAGGAGCAGTCCCTACGGGATCAATGCCCATATCGCCGAACGTTCTCCCACACCGTTGGCGAAGATCAGGACTCCGGCGGGGAGGGCGATGATCTTCGACATCGACCGGGTCGGTGCGGGATATGACGGCAAGGCGCATGCCAGACAGGAAGGTTTCGGCCACTCCTACAATGAAAGTTACGGGTGGCTTCTTCAGGGGGAGGAGGCTCGGATGCGGCACATGAACAGCCGCGGAGCGAATATCACTTTTGTGGATGGGCACGTACAGGGAATGCGCTATGAGGAGATTCCTGAATCCCAATATGATCCGAGGCTGACCGGCTTTGCCTTCTGGTGCGATTGAGCGCTGCCGATTCCGGGTTTGCGGGTCTTGCGGTTCGTCCTCCGGGCCGCGAGGCAGGATTGAATTGCGAAGAGAGAACAGAAAGAGAGTATGACATGAAATTTCAATTTTCGATATTGCTGCCGCTTCTGGCCGCGATGACATTCTGTGCGGCGGCGGAGGTGAGGCCGTTCAACCGCCTGTCCCGAACGTTTTCCGGCAGTGTGGAAGGGGACGGCGGTTCGATTGCCGGTAATGTGCAGGGCTGGTCCTATGAAAACAAGCCTGTGCCGTTTACGTTAACCGATAAACGGGCAATGCCGGTTACGACGCTGACGCCGCAGACGGCCCAGCTTGGAAACCGCAATCCGATTACGCCGTTCCGGTATAAGCGCTCCGCGGAAATCAACGATTCTTTCAGCGGTATTGCCGTCGGCACCGGGGAAATTCTGTGCACCTCCACACGCGACACTCCCGGCTATCGCTGGAGTGTCGCCTACCTGAATGACGGCGACAGGCTGAAGGATAAGATCAACACCTGTTTTTCTTCGAAACTCTATCTGAATGAAACTCCGGAGGAACCGCCGTGGGTGCAGATCCGGTTTCGAAAACCGTGCATGATCAGCAGAATCGTCATGGCGAGACGAATCGACGGCGGCGGCGGATTTCCTCTTGATTTTTCCATTCAGATCAGCCGGGATGGGACGAACTGGCAGACCATCCTGAAAAAACAGGGATATGTTCCGGAAAAGTTGAATGAGTTTACGGTTTCTCCCGTCGAAGCCGGTTATATCAGAGTTGTAGCGACGAAACTGCGCAAAGAGAGCGACAAGGTTCACTATTTTCAGCTGCAGGAGCTTGAGGTTTACGACCGGGACGGGATCAACCAGGCACTGGCCGCCAACGGGGGAAAAGCAAGTTCAAGCGGTTCGGCCGCCAACGATTATTTTCAATACGACTATTTTTTCGACAGCATTTTTGAGGCCGGCGTCAAACACGTTCTCACCTCTCTGCCTGCCTGGCCTTATTATGGAAACTTTCTTGCCGGAGGGAACCGGCATCTTCCCGAAGAGCTGATTGCCAATCTGAAATATCTGAACGACAACGGAGTGAAGGTCCAGATCAGGCTTGACCCTTCGCCGCTGTACAACGGAGTGAAGAAGGGCGATATCGATCGCGCCATCGCCGACTGGGCCGGCTACAACGGCTGGTTTGCTGCCCAGATAAAAGACCATGCGAGCAGTTGGGTCATCGGCAACGAGCTTAATTTCCATACGGCCTTCACGCCCGATATCATCCTGCGGACGATTCGTGAGACGATTCGCGCGATTCGGGAAGCCGGCTACAGAGGACCTGTTGCCGTCAATTCGGCATTGATTGATTTCGAATGGACCGAAAAGATTCTCGGAGCCGGTGTCGGCAATGTGATCGATACGTTCAATTTGCATATTTACAAAGAACAGCCGCGATGGATCATCATGCCGGAAATGGCAGGAACATTCATGGTGAACGGGGAACGCCACTGGCCTTCCGAACAGCCGTATTCTGACTTCGGCGAAGAGTTTTCGGCATTTCGTGAACTGGTGAAGAAATTCAATCCTGATATCAATTTTCAGGTGACGGAGGCGAGCGTCAACGCCTGTGAAATTCAAAAGGGCGCAAGCGGTCCGTTCTCCGGCACATACGGGGTTTCCGAGCAAGCTCAGGCGAAATTCCTGATTCGGCTGTATCTCTACAACCAGATGCTCGATCTCGGGCCGACCTTCTGGTGGGTGCTGGAGCCGTTCATCCTCCAGACTCCGTGGGGATTGATCGACGAGCTTGGCCGGAGGAGGCCTGCGTGGTACGGGCTGCGAAATTTTTCAAGTGTTTTCGATACTTCGCTCAGACAATTGAAAAATCCCGAAAGAATCGTTTCCGTCGAAGGGAATGCTCCTGATCTTTTCTGTGCCGTTTTCGAGAAGAGTACTGGCGAATGGCTTGTCCCGCTGTGGTGCGCCGTACCGATGTGCGATGAGAACAGGGGCGAGGTTATCCATTTGACGTTTGACGGAATCGCGCTGAAGGAGGCGGTGGCTTACGATCTGCTTTCCGGTACGAAACAGCGGCTGAACTTCAGCAACGGCAGTGCGGGTGCGAAGATCGGCGATTTCATCATTCGCGATTACCCGGTCGTTTTGAAACTGCGGAGAAAATAAAGCTTTTTGCTGCCGGCCGGGCTGTCTTCGAGCAGGTTCCGGGGGAGGCACCCCCGGCCTCACACGCCTCTTCGGAAAACGCTTCGAGAGAGCGTTTATTCCCGATGCGCGCTGTTTCCTTCCTGCACGATGATGCGGCGTCCCCACGGGGCTCCTCCGAACGGCGCAATTTCAACGGAGGGGGCATACGGGCCGCCGGCGTCCGCCGCCGATTCCCATGCGGCGGAACTGCCGTCCGTATGTTCGCTGCCGTCATGCATGGTGAGTTTCAGAACCGCATGAAAGCCGCACGGCACGGCGCCCCCGTCCCAGGCTTCAAACTCCAGCAGGTTTTTTCCGGCATGCATCAGCGGAGTCAGATCGTAATGCTCGATTGAGTTCCAGCCGCCGCGCAGGTATCGGCCGGGCTCGTCACTGCCGGCCGGCCGGCCGTTCAGGCGGAAGCGGTAGAAATCGTCGGCTGTGACGTAGAGTTCCGCTTTCCGTACCTTTTCCCCGTCGAAACTGCGGCGGAAGAAGCTCCGGGAACCGGCCGGAGTTTCACATTTCCGCCAGATCCAGCGGCCGTGTTTCAGGAGCGCGCTTTCGGCATCCTCCTCCGCCGGGGCGTTGTAGGGACGCATGCCCTCTTCCCGGTAGATCTTTTCGCGCGGAGCGAACGGCTGCGGCGAAAGCACGGCGACTCCGCGGGCCGGAAGATCGAGCCGGAAGGCTCCGCCTTTCACCGGAATCTTTCTTTCGTCTTCCAGAAGCACATGCAGTTCGGCCGCTTTCGCCGGAAAACCGGCGAAGTTCGCCGAAACCGGAAGGCGTCCCTCGTTGGTTATGATGAGATAATCGTTTCCATTCAGCTTCTTATGCAGGAAACGGATGTTCACGCAATCGGTTTTCAGCGGAGAATCGAAACAGGTATCCGCCGTAATGATATCCGAGGCGTAATTCAGTTCGCGCGTAACCCGGCGCAAATCCCGCCAGAATTCTTCTCCCAGCACTTTCGCATACGGCAGGTAGTGGTAAATGATTCCCGTCGCGCCGTGCGTGATTGCATTGTAGGCCATGAAGCGGCTTTGTTCCCAGGTCGGATAGACCGCCTGTTCGGGCGGCAGCTCCGGATTGTGGCATTGTCCCCATGCGAATGCCTGCAGCACCATCCATACCGGTTTGCGGTGATCGACGACCCTGCGGCAGATGTCGGTGAACTTGCCTACCGCTGTAAGGCCCCGGTCCTCTTCGAGCGAACCGTGCGCTCCGCCCTCCGGGACCGGATAGATGTCGATGCCGCCGATGTCCGCCGCCTGCGAGTAGCGCCTGAGATCCCGCAGGTTGGTCACGATCGGAGCTTCGTTGATCCAGGACGGATGCCACGGGTCGACACTGCGCGTCAGCTCGTAAACCTCCTTCAGTCCGTCGAATGGAACCCCGATCCAGGCCGGTTCGTCCGCGCCGAAATAGCCGAGCAGCGCCGGGTGCGAGCTTTGCAGTTCGATATCACGCTTCAGCAGCTCGCGCATGGCGGCGCGCTGTTCCGGGGTTTTTCCGGCGATGGCGAGAGGGAGCGAACGCAGGATCTTGATTCCGTGTTTCTGCGCGGCATCGAGTATCGCCGGAGTTGCCTGAAGGGAAACGGTGTTGAATCCCGCCGCCGCGAATTCCCGGAACTCAAAGTCGAAGCCGCCGCGCCCGGTTGTTTCCGTATGGCCGATCGGGAAGAACCGTTTCCCTCCGACGACGAGATATCCGTCCCGGGTGAAGGCCACTTCGTTCGGGCGGTGCGGATAGATGTGCAGCGTTTTGGAACTGCGGGCGATTTCACCGCCTTTCTCATCGAACAGGATGAGTTCCAGCGGGAACTGCGTTTTCCCGGCAGGGGGCGTGAACTCGAACCGTTTTCCCTCCGGCTGAATACTTTTTCCGGCGGCAAGGAGGGTCCACTTTGCCGCTTTCGGGGTATTGATTTCGATTGTGCCGGAAATCTTCCGGTCCGGTGTGGTCGAAAAGATTCCGTCACGAAATGCAAACGGCAGATCCAGTTTGATTTCTCCCGGCGCTTTCCGTTCGACGACCTCTTCCAGTCTGAAGTGATCGAAGGCAACGGCGGCCGGCCCGCGCACTTCCACCGCAAGCGTGATGGTCTCCCGGCGCGGCGGCACGACGAATTCGATGCTTTTGCGCTGCGGGTAGTTCATACAACTCTGGAACTGTTTTTCCGCTTCGCCGGAGGGGATTTCCTCCGGATAGACGCGGAACCAGTGGAAGGCGTTCGCGTCCCCCGCGCCCGTGCCGCGCACATCGTAGGAGATGCGGTAACGCCGGGAGGATTCGACCGGAATCGCATACTGGCGTACCCGGCGGACGACCCCGTTCTCCCGGACCGCGACATGCAGTTCTCCTGCTTCGATTGCTCCGGCTTCGCCGAGCTCCCACGAAGCCGCGCCGCGCGAAAAATCGCCGTTCCGCAGTTTGCCGGGGGGAACCGGCTCCAGCCCGGTCAGCCGGACGCTTTCAAGTTCCAGTTCTCCCCGGCCGGTGAACTGGCAGACGAAATAGGAAGGCGCATCCGGTTTTCTGAAGGTGAAATATCCGCGGAAGACCCGGCTGGAGCCGTCTCCGTCCGCTTCTGCGATCATGACATTCTGCCAGACGCCGTTCGACGCATTTTCAATGTACATCCGGTAATGGGTGCCGGGGGTGCTTCTGACCCGGACCACGCATTCGTACGGCTGCATATCTTTTACGGCGAGGTTGCCGAGCACCGCTGTTCCCGGCGCGTTCATCGTCAGTTTTCCGTCACGGATTCTGCCGCTGCCGGCCGGCTGAATTCCCCAGTCGGGAGCCGTTGTTCCGCCGAGAAATTCCCGCGGTTCGCCCGGCTTTTCCGGCGGGGCCGGCTCGATCGTCAGTGAACGCAGTTCGGCATGGCCAGCCCCGAGCAGTTGAAAGACTGCGTGCGACGGAGCTGTTTCCACGTCGTGGAATGTGAACGAGCCGCGGATTTCGCTCCACTCGCCGTCTCCTGTCGCGGGACCGAGCAGTTTGTTTTCCCATTTCTTCGGATTTTCGATATAAATCCGGAATTGCGTGCCGGGAGCGGCCTTGACCCGGGCCGTCAGAATGTAGGTGCAGCCGTTTCTGAGCCTGATTCCGCCGATGCTCGCATACGGCGTCTGTCCGGCTTCCGGCGAATCGAGGGAGAGGACTCCGTTCTGTCTGCTTCCGTATTTTTCAATCAGGAAACTCCATTTATCCAGATTCGCTTTGCCCGCATACTCGGCGGCGGCCAGAATCATGCTGCCGCCGAACAGGGCGGCGGCAATCAGAGAGATGCGCTTCACGGAAAACCTCATCAGTAATGGGACCAGAACGGATATTGCGCTTTTGCCCAGACATCGATGTACGACAGCTCCGCCCACCGGCTCTGGAGCACGGACTTCGCATGGCCGTCCAGATACAGAATATTCATGCTGCCGGTGTGGGAAAACTTGGCCCATGCCGGAAATTCGAAACAAATCCACGGCGTCGGTGCTCCTTCCGATTCAAGCAGATAACCTGCCTGGGAGGGCGATTTGACCGCCGTCAGTTTGCGGCCGCTGCCTTCCTGCCCGGCATTCCCCGTGAAATAGGCGATGTCGAGGCTGCTGTTCTGCGCATAGCTGTTCGACTGGCCGTAGCGCTGGAGATCGTCGCCGGCGACATAGGCTTCCTGCGTGCTCGACGGACAGTGGAACACCTTTTTCTTCGAGTTGGCATCGTCGATGAGCCCGCTTTCGTTTGTCCCGTAGCCGACATAGGGGGCAAGCTGCACGGTCCAGGGCCAGTAAGAGGCGGAACGCCCGGAATAGGTGATGTGGTCGCTGTTGTTCGAAGCGTAGAAGGACAAACCGACTCCGAGTTGTTTGAGGTTGCTGCGGCAGTTGCTGCCTCTGGCTTTTTCCCGGGCCAGGGTCAGTGCGGGCAGGAGCATGGCGGCCAGGATTGCGATGATCGCAACGACCACCAGCAGCTCGATGAGCGTAAAGGGTTGATGACTCCACGGATGGCATGTTCGGGGTAGGGGGATGCCGGCTTGTTTCTTCATCGCTTTCTGTAAGGACTCCTGAATTTTCTTGATAACCGTACAGAAAACTATTTTACCATTTTTTTGCCGGAAATGCAAGATTCATCCGGGAAAACTTCATTACAATCAGGCAATGTTTCTGCCTCTTCCGGTATGCTTCCCGCCTTTTACTGTAAAAATCCGGGCGGATTTTTACGCATTCCCCCTTGCAAAGCGGGGCTGGTGCATGTATACTCGCTGTCAAACGGAAGGAGATGGCAGTGTCGATTACGGAGATCGCCCGGCTGGCGGGCGTCAGCACGAGTTCGGTGTCGAACTATTTCAACCGGCCGGAGCGGGTCGGGGCGGTGACCGCCGCGCGCATCCGTGCCGTCGTCGGCCGGACCGGCTACGTGCCGGATGAACGGCGGCCCGGCCCCAAGACCGGCGACCGGATCGGTGTCCGGGCCGGCTGCGTGCTGCTGCTGGCCGTCGGCTGCGGCTCCCTGCGGGAGTTTCTGGCGCAGTCCGGCGCCGTGCCGTTTCTGGACGGTGTCCGGGAGGGGCTTCGCGCCCGGGGGCTTTCGCTCCTGATCGATTTTGCTTCCTCCGCGAACGGATTGCCCGCCGGTTTCGATTCCCGGAAGTATGACGGCCTGATTCTGTTCGGCGGTTTCGCCGACCCCGCCGATGACCGGCTGCTGGCCGGCCGGATCGGCGCGTTTCCGGCCGTGCGCTGTTTTCCGTACGGCGGCGCTTTCCCGGAGGAAGTTGAACAGGTCATCTGCGACAACGGGGCGGCCGGCGGCGTCGCAGCCGGATTCCTGCACCGGCAGGGGCATCGCCTCGTCGCCGTGTTCAATCCGGACGGCGGTGCACCGGAGCTGGTCGAACGCGCCGACTGCTTCCGCCGCGCTGCGGAGGCGTTCCGGATGGAGGTCGTCGAATTCACCGTCCCCCCCTTCCGGATCATACCGCCGCGGCTGCGCGGCGTGCGCGGCCGGCTGCTGGCGGAACAGTTTCTGCGCAGTCCCGCTGTGCCGTCCGGCGCATTTTTCTGTACCGACGACTCGCTCGCCGGCGTCTGGCTGGCGATGGGAGGGCGCATGAAAAGCCTCGACCCGCGCCATCTGGTCGGCTGCGGCGCGGACGAGTGGGTTCTTTCGCTGCTCGATCCCGTCCCGGCGACCGTGGACCCCGATACGGCGGAACTCGGCCGCCGCGCGGTCGAACGAGTGACCGCGCGTCTGCGCGGGGAGCAGCTCGCACCTCCGGTCCCGGTCCGGCCGCGGCTGCTGCCGGGGCATTTCGGCGTTTCCGAGAGAGCGTTTGCTCCCCGGAGGTAGGGCGATACCGTTTTCAGGACAAGGCCGTTCCCGCTCTTCCGGGCCGGGATGCGATGCCGGATAAGGCTGCGGCGATAAAAAAAAGCGCGGCATTTACCGCGCTTCGTTCCGCCGCCGGCAGGTCCGGTCAGGCATTCCGGCCTGCCGGCGCCCGGAAGATTATTTGTCCGTAAACGTGAGTTCGTCGCCCTTGCGGTCGATCACGAGCTTCGTATCCGGCAGGATTTCACCGCCGATGATCTTGCGGGAAACCGGCGTTTCGACCAGCCGGATGATCGCCCGCTTCAGCGGCCGGGCGCCGAACGACGGGTCGTACCCTTCGTCCGCCAGCAGGTTCTTCGCCTCGGGCGTGACTTCGAGCGCGATATCCTGGTCGGCGAGCCGCTTCGACAGGTTCCGGAGCTGGATGTCCACGATCTGCTTGATCTCCTCTTTGGTCAGGGCATGGAAGATCAGCGTTTCATCGATCCGGTTCAGGAACTCCGGCCGGAAGTGGCGCCGCAGCTCGATCATCAGGTCCTCCTTCAACGCGTCCACATCGCCCGAGGCGGCCAGAATCCGGTCGCTGCCGATGTTGCTGGTCATGATGATGATCGTATTCTTGAAGCTGACCGTGCGTCCCTGCGAGTCGGTCACGATGCCGTCTTCGAGGATCTGCAGCAGGATGTTGAACACATCCGGGTGCGCCTTTTCGATCTCGTCGAACAGCACGACCGAATAGGGCCGGCGGCGGACCGCTTCGGAGAGCTGGCCGCCTTCCTCGTAGCCGACGTAGCCCGGAGGCGCGCCGACGAGGCGGGAGACGCTGAATTTCTCCATGTATTCGGACATGTCGATGCGGACCATCGCACGTTCGTCGTCAAAGAGATCCGCCGCGAGCGTCCGCGCCAGCTCGGTCTTGCCGACGCCGGTGGGGCCGAGGAAGATGAAGCTGGCGATCGGCCGGTTCGGGTCTTTGAGCCCGGCCCGGGCGCGCAGGACGGCGTCCGAGACGGCCGCGACCGCTTCGCTCTGGCCGATCACGCGCTCATGCAGCCGGCCGCTCAGCGCGAGCAGCTTCTCTTTTTCGCTCTGCACGAGCTTCGCCACCGGAATGTGGGTCCAGCGGCTGATGATCGCCGCGATGTCCTCTTCGTCGACCTCCTCCTTCAGCAGCCGCGATTCGCCGGATTCCTTGATCTTCTTTTCGGCTTCGGCGATCTGGCGCTCAATGCCCGGAATCACGCCGTGCTGGAGCTTGGCCGCCTCTTCGTAATTGTAATCGCGCGTGGCTTTTTCGAGCTTGGCGCGGGCGGTGTCGAGCGACTCGCGCAGCGTGCGCAGGTCGGTGATCGCCTTTTTCTCGTTCTCGTAACGGGCGCGCAGCGTCTTGCCCTCGGCCTTCAGCTCCGCGACTTCGGCTTCGAGGTTCTCGCGGCGCTTGACCGAAGCGGCGTCCTTCTCGTGCTTGAGCCCGGTGATCTCGATTTCGAGCTGCATGACGCGGCGCTCATTTTCATCGAGTTCGGTCGGCGAGCTGTCGATTTCGGTCCGCAGCGCGGCGGCGGCTTCGTCGACGAGGTCGATCGCCTTGTCCGGCAGGAAGCGGTCGGAAATGTATTTGTCCGACAGCACGGCGGCGGCGACGAGCGCACTGTCCCGCAGCTTCACGCCGTGGTGCAGCTCGTAGCGCTCCTTGAGTCCGCGCAGGATCGAAATCGTGTCTTCGACGCTCGGCGGATTGACCAGCACCGACTGGAAGCGGCGTTCGAGCGCGGCGTCCTTTTCGATGTATTTGCGGTATTCGTCGAGCGTGGTCGCGCCGATGCAGTGCAGTTCGCCGCGCGCGAGCATCGGTTTCAGGAGATTGCCGGCGTCCATCGAGCCCTCGGAGGCTCCGGCGCCGACGACGGTGTGCAGCTCGTCGATGAAAAGGATGACCTTGCCTTCGGCGGCGGTGACCTCCTTCAGCACGGCTTTCAGCCGCTCCTCGAATTCGCCGCGGTACTTCGCGCCGGCGATCAGGGCGCCCATGTCGAGTGCGACGACCTGGCGGTCCTTCAGGTTTTCGGGAACGTCGCCGCGGACCACGCGCCGGGCGAGTCCTTCGACGATGGCGGTTTTGCCGACGCCGGGTTCGCCGATCAGGACCGGGTTGTTCTTGGTCCGGCGCGACAGGATCTGGATCACGCGGCGGATTTCGTCATCGCGGCCGATGACCGGGTCGAGCTTGTCCTGCATCGCCATCAGAGTGAGGTCGCGGGAATATTTTTTCAGCGCTTCGAAAGTCCCTTCCGGGTCGGCCGAGGTTACCCGCTGGTTGCCGCGCACGCTCTGGAGCGCCTGCAGCACCTTGTCGGCGGTGAGCCCGGCCTTGCTCAGCAGCTCGAGCGCGCCGGAACCGGTCGCCTGGAACATCGCCAGCAGAAGGTGTTCGACGCTGATGTATTCGTCCTGCATCGATTCGGCCTGCTTGGCCGCGTCGACGAGCAGCGTGCTGAATTCGCGCGACTGGTAGACCTGCTGTTCGCCGCCCTGGACGGTCGGCAGCTTGGCGAGCGCCTCGTCGACCTGTTTGCTGAAGAGCTGGCGGCTGACGCCGAGTTTTTCGAGCAGCGACGGAACGAGGCCGTCCTCCTGGCGCATCAGGGCGGCCAGCACATGAATGTCCCGCAGCTCGGTATTGCGGTTGCCGACGGCGATGTTCTGGGCTTCGAGCAGCGCTTCGCGGCTTTTGTTGGTGAGTTTTTCCATGTTCATAATCAATTCTCCTTTTCATGCATGAAAGCAATAACGGGAATATAGCACGAAACATGCCAACAGCCGGCCTTGCAAAATACGGATTCGGGTGTACGTTATCCGGATGAAAAAGGCAGGCGCCGCCGGGACAGAATGTCCCGGTCGCCGGGACAAAGTGACACAGGAGCAACGCCATGCAATCCGGAGATTCGGTTGATTGCCCGCATTGCGGGGAAAAAACGATTGTGAAAACGAAGAACAGGATGGACGGTTTTGCCATCGTCGGGAGCTGTCTGGTCTGCGCGCTCTGCGGCGCGGAACTCGGCGGGGCGGAACCGGCCTCCGGCGACGCCGCCGGACAGAAGGCGGCCGAACGGTTGGCCGCGCTGCTGGGGGAGGGGGCCGCGCCGGAGGCCGGGGCGGACCTGACTCCGGACGCGGATTACGGCCGCTTCTGCCGGAACTGCATTCATTTTATCGAACACCCGTTCAGAACACTTTGCGGACGCGACGGCAGAACTGCCGACCCGATGGGGGAATGCGGCCATTTCAAAGTTGCTATGGTAAAAGTAATGAAGTAGCGCATGTGAAATAAAAGAGGCTGATTCTCAAAGATGTGATACTGTAAATAAGGCATCGGCTCTGACGGTCAGAGTCATGCAGACAGTTAAAACATCCCAAAGGAGACATCAGCCATGAAAGAATGTAGCACGGTATCGTTCAAAGGTCAAGTGATTTATTGCGGAATAGATGTACACAAGAAGAGCTGGCATGTGACAATCAGACATTGTTGTCACCAAATAGAAAACTTCAGCATGAACCCGGACCCAGTTGAACTGGCGAACCATTTGAAGCGGAATTATCCGGAGGCTGAATATCGGAGTGTATATGAAGCGGGCTTCAGTGGTTATGAGGCGCATCGTACGCTCTGTTGCCTCGGCGTGAAAAATATTGTTATCAATCCGGCCGACGTTCCGACCAGCGGAAAGGAGAGGGAATACAAAAACGACAGTGCCGACAGTCGTAAGCTGGCACGGGAACTGGAGAATGGCAGCCTGGAAGGAATTTATATTCCGGAGCCGGAAAATTTGGAGCTGAGAAATTTGACGAGACGCGAAACCAAGTTAACCGGAAATATCGTCCGGATTAAGAATCGGATTCACAGTCATTTGTTTTTTCTGGGCTTGAAGTTCCGAAGCTGGTCAGGAAGGTCATTGAAAATCATGGAATTGGATGCGGTAAAACGGCATGATTATGCTCTTCTGAGCGATTTACGCGAGCTGCGCTTCTTGCGAGAAGAGAAAATCCGTGTAATTCGTGATGAACGGGAATGTCTGAAACGTCTGAATCGAGACAAAATTCAGGAAAATCTCCAAAGTATACCGGGAATTGGATTCCGCACAGCGGTGGTATTGCAAGCGGAATTGTGGGATCTGTTAAGATTTCCAAACAAAGATTCATTGAATTCGTATGTGGGACTTGCTCCGCATACGGTAGGGAGTGGCGAGCATGAGAAAATCAAATTCGGCGGTAACCGCAAGAAAAAGCAGTTGCATTATCTGCTGATCGAAGCCTCCTGGCGAGCTGTAAGATTCAATCTGGAATATCGAGCCAGATATGGAGCAATACTTTCAAAAGGAGCTTGTCCGCAGCGTGCAATCTCGATTATAGCGAAGAAACTTCTGCTTTCCATTCGCGCAGTCTGGATTCAAAACCGGCTGTTTGTGGAACTGCTACCCCGTACGAAATGAAATAGGCTTTATCCGGTTATGATCTGTTTTGCTGTGAAAATGGAAGTTCGGTTTTGATAGTACGTCGTTTGTCTCTTTCCTGCCCTGAAAAATGAGCATGTTCAAAGTTTGCGAGTACTATTTTTGAATGGAACAGCAAAATGCAAGAGAGTCTCGGCTCCCGTTGCCAATAATAGTGTCCGATTTTTGATTCGAACAGGAAAACAGAAACAATTTTACAGACAGGAGATAGGAGGCTACAAGGAATTGTAGACAGGAGAGTTTTTGTCGATAAATAAAAAGCTAGAGAAAAACAGTAAAAACAACAAAAAGCGAGGGATCAGCCCTTGACTTTTACATAATAAGGAAAGAGTACTTATGCTGAAATCCTGTTTCCGGACGCGCGCAGAAAAGGCGATCGCGTTCGACTCCGCCGACATTTATCCGGTGATTTCGTCCGAGTTCTGCCTCGGCCGCCCCGTGCTCGACATTTTCCGCGCGGTGGCGGAGGGGGGGGCGAAACTCGTGCAGCTGCGTGAAAAGCACCAGGGCAAACGGGTGCTTTTCGACCTCGCCGTCGCCTGCCGCCCGATTGCGAACGAGTACGGCATCCTGCTGATCATCAACGACCATGTCGATGTGGCGCTCGCGGCGAATGCGGACGGCGTCCATCTCGGGCAGGAGGATCTGCCGCTCGCGGCCGCCCGGAGCCTTTCGGATACGCTCTGGCTCGGCAATTCGACCCACAACCTCGAAGAGGCGCTGCGGGCGCAGAAGGAGGGGGCCGACTGCATCAACATCGGGCCGCTGTTCCCGACGCAGACCAAGGAAGTCGGCTGTTCTCCGCTCGGGCTGGAGACGATGAAGCAGGTTGCCGCGCAGATTGAACTGCCGTTCTCGGTCATGGGCGGCATCAAGGCGCGGCACATTCCGGAGCTCGTGCGCTCCGGTGCGAAGCACATCGCGATGGTGACCGAAATCACGCAGGCTCCGGACGTCGCGGCGAAGGTCCGCGAGCTTCGCGCGCTGTTTCGATGCTGACGGTGCCGGAAGAGGCGGTCGCGCCGCTCCTCGGCTGGTACGGTGCGAACAAGCGGTCCCTGCCGTGGCGCGATAATCCGACGCCGTACCGGGTCTGGATTTCGGAGATCATGCTCCAGCAGACCCGTGTCGAGGCGGTCAAGCCGTACTACCGGCGGTTTATGGCCGAGCTGCCTGACGTGGAGTCGCTTGCGGCGGTCGATGATGACCGGCTGATGAAGCTGTGGGAGGGGCTCGGCTATTACAGCCGCGCCCGGAATCTGAAGAAAGCCGCGCGGCTGGTGGTCGATGAGTACGGCGGAGTGTTTCCGCATTCGCGCGGGGAATTGCTGAAACTGCCCGGAGTCGGCGATTACACGGCCGGGGCGGTCGCTTCGATCGCGATGAACCTTCCCGAACCCGCCGTGGACGGGAATGTGCTGCGCGTCGTTTCGCGCCTGACCGGGAGCCGGGAGGATATCGCGAAGCCGCAGACGAAACAGGCGTTTTCGGATGCGCTGCGGAAGATTTATCCGCCCGGACGCTGCGGCGACTTCACGCAGGCGCTGATGGAGCTCGGCGCGACGGTCTGTCTGCCGAACGGCGAACCGATGTGCCTCGTCTGCCCGTGGCGGGGGCTTTGCGTCGCCTGCCGCGAGGGGAGCACGGACGAAATTCCGGTGAAGGCCGCGAAAAAAGCGCGGAGCATTGAAGAGAAAACGGTTTTCCTGCTGCGCTGCGGGGAAAAAGCCGCATTCCGCCGCCGTCCGCGGGCCGGGCTGCTGGCCGGAATGTGGGAGCTGCCGAACGTGGAAGGCGTGCTGCCGGCTGCACAGGCGTCGGCGCAGGCCGCGCAGTGGGGCGCCGAACCCCTCTGTGCCGTTCCGGCCGGAAAGGCCGTCCACGTCTTTACCCATAAGGAGTGGCATATGCAGGGCTTCCGCATCGAATGCGGCCGTGAGGCGGAAGCGTTCGCCTGGATGACCAGAAGCGAATTCGAGGCGGCCCTCGCCCTCCCGTCGGCCTTCCGGGGATTTCTCGATTTTCTGTGGCGCGGGCGATAAGAATCGGGGGCGGCAAACCATCTTATCTTTGAAACGGGAGGTCGGGGGGCATGGATATTGTTGTCGCATGTAAACGATGGGGGATCGCTTGGGCCGGAGTGTTCCTCTTCTGGCTGGCATTCATTTTTGCAGTGGAGACTGTTTCAATCTGCGATGCGGAAAGTTGGAGGCCGATCGATATTACTCTCGGGGCCGTTTTTTTCTGTTTGTTCTTGCATTCAGCTATTCCAGTTGGATTTGCCTGGAAATCAGCCGAAAGGCCGGACTCGACGGCTTGTCGGATTGCTGGAGTGCGATTATCCTGATTCCTGATGATGTCCGGGAGCAAATACCTGCGGCTCGGTATCTGCTCCATCGGATTTGCCCCTGATCTCACCACATTCGGGTGGAGGTACAGCGGACCGCTTTCATAATATTCGGAATTTGGTCCGGATCAATCGTTTTTTTCCGCCAGGATCGCGTTGACGCGGACCAGCGCTTTGTCGATGTTTTCGCAGACATTCTCGGGGCCGACCTCATTGCTCACGCCGTACTTGTGGAACTGCCGGAACGGCTGCGGGCGGACGCCGGAGAGCACGAGCGGGATGTTTTCCCGGCGGCAGCGCTCTGCGAAGTCCGAAATCACGTGCAGCCCGGTCGCGTCGATCGTCGGCACATGGCGCAGCCGCAGCACGATCAGCTTCGGGCGCCCGCTGCGGAGCATGCCGAGCGCCATCTCCTGAAAGCGGTTCACCGCGCCGAAAAAGAACGGTCCCTGCACTTCGAAAACGGCGACTCCGGCCGGAATGTGCTTCTCGCGGGTCGCGTCGGGGTCCGGCTGCTCGCTGCATCCGTCGTAGCCGAGTTCGCCGGTGATGAGCTTGATGTCCGCGGCCAGCGCCATGCGGCGGATGAAAAGCAGCGCCGAAAGCAGCACGCCGACTTCGACTGCCGCCACGAGATCGACCAGCACGGTCACGAGAAAGGTGATGACCATGACGATCCAGTCGCTTTTCGGCCCTTTGAACATCCGCACGAAGACGTGGCATTCGCTCATGTTCATGCAGACCACGATCATGATTCCGGCCAGCGCCGCCAGCGGGATCAGCTTCGCCTGGGAGCCGAACAGCAGCAAAATCACGGTCAGCGTGACGGCGTGGATGATGCCGGCCACGGGAGTCCGCGCGCCGCTGCGGATGTTCGTCGCGGTGCGGGCAATCGCTCCGGTGGCCGGGATTCCGCCGAAGAGCACCGAGCCGATGTTGCCGATTCCCTGCCCGATCAGTTCCGTGTCGGGACGGTGGCGGTCGCCGGTCATGCCGTCGGCGACGGTGGCGCTCAGCAGCGATTCGATTGCAGCCAGGAGCGCGATGGTCATCGCCGGGACGAAGAGCTGCGGCAGTTCATTCCAGCGGAAATCCGGCAGGGAAGGGGAAGGGAGCGCCTGCGGCAGTTCTCCGAACCTCATGCCGATCGTTTCGACGTCGAGGTGGAAAATGACGGCGGCGACGGTTGCCGCGAGCATTCCGATCAGCATGGCGGGAAGGCGCGGGAACAGTTTGCGGCAGCCGAGGATGACCGCCGTCGTACCGAGACAGAGCAGGAGCGCGTGAAGGTTGGTTTCCGACAGGTGTCCGGCGCAGAATTTGAGCTTTTCCAGGAATTCCGCCGGCAGATCGGCCTTGAGCCCGAGGATCTCCTTGAGCTGGGTCGAGAAGATCACGACCGCGATGCCGGAGGTGAAGCCGGTCACGACCGGGAACGGCACGAATTTGATGAGTCCGCCCATGCGGAATAACCCGAGCAGGATCAGGAATACTCCCGCCAGCAGCGTGCTGACCGCCAGTCCCCCGAGCCCGTGCTGCGCGACGATCGACGCGATGATGATGATGAATGCCCCCGTCGGCCCGCCGATCTGAACCCGGCAGCCGCCGAAGAGCGAGATCAGGAATCCCGCCGCGATGGCGGTATAGAGCCCGCGTTCCGGCGGCAGTCCGCATGCGATGGCGAACGCCATGGCCAGCGGCAGCGCCACCACACCGACGGTCAGCCCCGCGAAAAGGTCCGCGCGGAACGTCTGGAAATTGTAATGCTTGAGATCGGAGAAGAGAACGGGCCTGAACATTTGCTGCACCTTGACACCTGGCCGGGAACCAGTCCCGGAAATTAATAAAAAATAAGGTATATAATATAACCTCCGGCCGCATCATTTTCAAGGCGTTTTCTGCAGTTTCGTCCCTGAACGGCTGCCGCATGGCTTCAGGCGGCGCTTCGGCCCGGTTTCCGCTTTAACGGCGCCGGGGGAGGGGCAGCGGGGAGAAGGGACCGGAATTCGGACATTGTTCCCCTGAAATCAAATTTGCACGGCATTTCCGTTTGCATCGGTTTCATGCAAATGCTATATTCGTTACCATGCAGTTGAAAGATATCAGGAAAGGGAGAAGATGATGACGGAGAAAGAAAAATCGCATGCCGGCCTGCTGTACCAGCCCAATGATCCGGAGTTGAGCGCGGACCGCGATCTCACCGTGAAGAAACTGTACGAGTACAATCATATTCATCCGCTCGACCGCGAGGCGCGTCAGGCGGCGATCCGCAATATATTCGGGAAGGTCGGCGAGAACTGCACGGTGGAGCAGCCGCTGTTCTGCACCTACGGCTACAACACCACGGTCGGCGATCATTTTTTCCTGAATGTCAACTGCAAGCTTATGGACAGCGGGAAGATCACCATCGGCAGCCATGTATTCATCGCTCCGAATGTCTGCATCATCACCGAGGAACACGCCATGGACGTGGAGCAGCGCCTGGCCGGGCTGGAGTACACGCACCCGGTGAATATCGGCGACAATGTCTGGATCTGCGCCGGCGTCATCGTCCTGCCGGGCGTGACGATCGGGGCGAACAGCGTGATCGGCGCCGGCAGCGTCGTCACCAGGGATATTCCGCCGGACAGCCTGGCTGTCGGCAATCCCTGCCGCGTGATCCGTTCCCTGCCGTAATTCAACTGCCGCCGGAGAGAGGCGGCGCTAAACAGGAGTTTCCGCTTTGGACATCCCTCGTATTTTCACGATTACCGAAAGCGCTCATCGCATCCATAACCCGTTTACGGAGGAGAAACTGGCCACGCTCGGCGCTGTGCTGCGCCTGGCGCCGGGAACCCGCGTGCTCGACCTCGGCAGCGGTTCCGGCGAAATGCTGTGCACCTGGGCGCGCGATTACGGAATCCGCGGCCTCGGCGTCGACCTGTGCCGGTTGTTCACCGAACAGGCGAAGCTCCGCGCGGAAGAGCTCGGAGTCGCCGGCCGGGTTGAATTCATCCACGAAGACGCCGCCGGTTACGTCGCTTCCGAAAAAGCCGGGGTCGCGGCCTGTCTCGGCGCCACATGGATCGGCGGGAGAGTCGCCGGTTCCGTCGAATTGCTGGCGAAGAGCCTTCTGCCCGGCGGAATCATCCTTATCGGCGAGCCTTTCTGGCGGCAGGTTCCGCCGACGGAAGAGATTGCCCGGTCGTGCTTTGCAAATTCGATATCCGATTTTCTGACTCTTCCGGACCTTGTCGCGTCCTTCGGCGGCCTCGGCTGCGACGTCGTGGAGATGGTGCTGGCGGATCAGGAGGGGTGGGACCGGTACGAGGCGGCCAAGTGGCTCACCATGCGCCGGTGGCTCGCCGCGAATCCCGGCGACGACCTGGCGGCCGAAGTCAGGGAGCTGCTGACTTCGGAACCCGGACGCTACGTCACCTATACGCGCGAATATCTCGGCTGGGGAGTGTTTGCGCTGATGATGCGCTGACGCGGCGCATCGGAGCGGACCGGCGGGAGGCGGCTTCTGCTCCGGCTTCTGCCGTTATCCCTGCCGCCGGATTCACCCGGTCCGGCTTTCCGGCGGCAAGATATTTGCAGGATCTGATTTTCTGCGCGGCATATCTTTCTCTTCGTCTTTTTTTTGTTGTTGTTTGTTAAGTCATTGATTGTTTTAATAAAATAATTTTGCTTGTTGAAATATTATTATGATTGAGATATATTATATGACATGGAACACTTCATCTAATGAGGGGAAATGTATGTTTCTGCTGAAAACCTTCGGCTTGATATGTGCCGCATACGGCATACTGTCGATCTTAACCGGCTGTGATTCCACGGTGGGTTTTAAATCCCAGGTCAGAACGGAGACTTGGGAAGCTGTCGTTATTCTGGAGAATGAGCCCCGAGTGCCGGATGCGGACCAGCCGTCAATCCAGCCCGCCGGTCAGGAGGATTCAATTTCCGTGCCGGATGTCGCGCTTGAAAATATGGCTGCGGATAAATCGGAGAAGACGGTGTCCCGAAAAAGTGCCGGTCGTGAACCGGTGAGAAGTTCTGCGGCATCCGCTCCGAAAGCTGTTTCTGCGTCGCCGGCCGCGAATGAGCCGAAAGCTTATTATGAGCTGGATGAAATCGAAGAACCTGAGACGTTCTAGCATGTTGTAACTCGAATATGCGGCAGGAGTTGCTGACGGGCTGCAAATGCAGATTCCCTGAGTGATGCAAGGTCCGGGTCAGTTGTCCGCCGGTTGCGAAAGATTCGAAAAGTGAAAGGAAAGTCCGAATGATGAAACGAAATCCGATTCTTGTCATGCTTGCCGTTTTGTTTGTCGCTTTCGGGGCCGCGGGCGAAGAGAAGGAGACCGTCAAGGTCAAAAGCGGAGCTTTGCTTGAGGTGTGGCAGCTCCCTAAAAACTACCGGTGGGGAACCCGGCCCCAGACTCCCGCAGTCGGAAGCATTGTGGATAACGGCAATGGCTGGTCCGTGAAAGCACTGGCCGATTCTGAAGAATTGGCGTCAATGCAGTCTGCCCGCAATCTCATGCTGAAGTGGTCCGGACTCCTTGCCGTCAAGAAGTCCGGAGAGTGGAAGTTTTCGATCGTCGGACCGACCAGGGGAGATTATTCGATTCTTCTTCTGGTTGACGGTAAGGAGCTGGCTAAAATCGTGTTCGAAAAGCGGGGACAGGAATTCACGGCGATTGGAAAAATTCAGCTGAAACCGGGGTATCATCCGATTTCAGTTTACGCGGCAGGGAAAATCGGGCGTTTGATTGCCCCGTCGATTCTTGTTTTCGAACCCGGGGAATCCCAAAGCCGTCCTCTGACTCCCGGAGAGTTGTTTCATCGGTAGTTTGATTCAAGTGTGGGCAGATATCCTGCTCTCAGCGATGTTGTATCCGCCCCGGCCCCGATGGCCGGGGTTTTTCTGTTTACCGGGCCGCCGTCTGCCGGGGCATAACCGGAATTCCGTTCGGGATGCCGGAATGCGGAAGGGGATGCTACAGCTGCCGGCTGGGCGGTGTCACCGCATGGCACACGCTTTCTCCGGAGCAGCCGGTGCTGCCGCGGCCGGCGGGGGAGGCGCCGTTCAGCATCTATTACTGCCGGAAGTACTTTGAAGTGGAGATGGTCGGCCCGGAGTGGACCCTGTCGCGGGGGGAGTCGAAAACGCTCGTGCATCGCCGGCGCCTCGAAAGACAGGATTTGATTTTTTCTCCATGATCACGTATATTGAAGGAGCGTGGATGCAGGGAATCCACTCCTGTCAACAACCCCATGGAGACATCGATATGAAAGTGATCGGAATTCTCGGAATTGCCGCGGCAATCCTGGCGGCGGGCGCTGCTGAGGTTCAGGTTTCGGACCTGACCGGCAACGCGAAGGTGAGCAAATTCAAAATCTACGGGAAAAACCGGGTCGTCAACGCCGGATTCCCGATTACCGCTCTGCCGGCGGATCTGGCGGGGGAGACGTTTGTCTCCGTTCCCCGCGGTGCGGCCGGCCAGCCGGGAGCCGCTTATTCGGTTTCGGTCGACCGCCCGGCCAGGATTTATCTGCTGGTCCAGAATCGCGGCACCCCCGCCGTTCCGGAGGGGTGGACCAGGCTTCCCGCCACCGTTTGCTGGGGAGACAATTTTACGGATTCCGTCTACCTGAAGCAGCTTGATGCGCCGGGGAAGGTGGAGGTGCCGGCCCATGACGGCAGGCAGGGCGGCAACTTCGGCATTCCCAACGCGCTGGTGATCACCGATTCGGACAGGGACGCGCTCGCTTCCCCGGCGACGGAAAGCCGGATGCTGCCCAAAAACCGGATGCGGGTCGTCGGAGGAAATTTCGTTTTCGGCGAATTCCCGGCTTTTCTGAAGGATCTGCCGCTGATCTCCGTTCCGCGCGGCGCCTCGAACCGGCCCGGCGCGGGCTACTCCTTCGTATTGAAGAAGCCGGCGAAGCTTTATCTTCTGGTTCAGGACCGCGGCACTCCCGCCATTCCGGAGGGGTGGAGAAAAGAGGAGGGAAAGACCGTGTGGAGCGCCGGTTCCGCCAGATTTACGGATTCGATTTATTCGAAGCAGTTTCCGGCGGGAACCGTTGAGATTCCCGCCCATGACGGAAAGCAGGGAAATTCCTTCGGTGTGCCCAATGCGGTGGTGATCCGTTATCAGTAAGCCGGATTGATACGACAGCCGGCCGTTCTCCGGGAGGGGAACGGCCGGTTTTTGCATCGACGGGCAATTCCGCCGCCGGGAGGGGGGATGCCGCTCAGCCGCGCTGCAGCTGGCGCTTGATCTGGGAGATCGCCCGGCGCACGCCTTCATTGGCTTCGCAGAGCTGCGGCACCTTCTTCTCCGCATGGAGCACCGTCGCGTGGTTCCGGCCGAAGGCGGAGCCTACTTCGTTCGACGAGCTTTTGGTCAGCTCGCGGCATAGAAACATGGCGATCATGCGCGGTTCGGCAATGCCGCGATTGCGCTTCTCGCTCAGGATGTCGGTCATCGTGACGCCGAAATGGGAAGCGACCGTACGCTGGATCGACTCGATCGAAATATCGCGGGCCGAGCTCTCCTGGGCGAGCTGGCTCTGCAGCAGCTCTTCGGCCTGGCTGATCTCAAGCTTGCCTTTGCCGCTGAACGATGCGTAGGAGGCGAGGCGGATGAACGCGCCGCGCAGCCGCCGCACATTCGAGGCGATGTTGGCCGCGAGAAACTCCAGCAGCGAATCGTCGAGGATGCTCTGTACGAGCGTCTCGCTGCGCATCATGCGCAGGATCGACAGCCGCGCTTCGTATTCGGGCGGACAGACCTCGGCGGTCATGCCCTGCTCAAAGCGGGTTTCGAGCCGCTTGTCGAGATCGGCGATCTCGCACGGCTGCCGGTCAGAAGTCAGCACGATCTGCTTGTGCTGGTTGTAGAGCATGTTGAAGACGTTGAAGAATTCGACCTGCATCTGCGTCTTTCCGGAGAGCATCTGGACGTCGTCGATCAGTAGCACGTCGACATTGCGCAGATTCGAGCGGAAGGTGTTCAGATTCTTCTTGTCGAGCAGATTGTAGTAGAAATCGTTCAGCAGTTCGTCGCAGGTGGTCGAACGCACGACCATCCTGTCGGAGTTCCGGCGCACCGTCGAGGCGATCGCGTGCAGCAGATGGGTCTTGCCGACTCCGCTGACACCGTAGAGGAACAGCGGGTTGTAGACCTTGCCCGGCGCTTCGGCAACGGCGCGCGCCGCCGCATAGCCGAAACGGTTTTCGGCGCCGACCACGAAATTCTCGAAGGTGTGTTCCTCGAGGCTGATCGGGGCGGATGTGTTTTTATGTTCCGCACTCCGCGGCCGGACCGGTTCGGCCGCGGCCTGCGCCTTTTCGTTTTCTGCGGCCGGGCGGATGTTTTCTTCGAGAACGGGTTCATGGCCGGGTTCGAGTTCATAGCTGTAGCTGACTCCCCCGATTCCGGCGAGCGCCTCAAGAATCAGGTCGTCGTACTGATCTTCGATGATGCTCGCGAAAAAATCGTCTGAAACACCGAGTTTCAGTGTCGCTCCCTCTACGGCGAGGGGGGTGATCTTCCGGAACCACTGACGGTACAGATGCTTGTTCTGCTCCATCAGACGATCCGCGGCGACAGACCAGATTTTCGCCACGCGGCTCTCTTGCGAATCCATAACTCCAATATACCTGTTTTTTTGCTTTAAGCCCATTTCAAAAACATCCGCTTTCAGGGATGCATGCGCGACTGCTTTTAAAATGGACTCAAACTGCCCTGCGGCCGATTGACCTCTTTCCCGTACCATGCCGATTCATTGCAAGGCAGTTGCGAACCGAATCCGCGCCTCCCTCTGCGCCGGGTGGAAAATCCGCCGTTTTTGAGCGGAAATTCCACGATTCAACACCATTGACAACTCATCAACAACTTATTAACAACCCGCCTCTTTCGCTTGAGGCGCAACACTGATCAATTTAGCCGCGGTACGTCAATAATTCAAATCGGAATCGCGATCTTTTCATGAAAAAAAGTTCGAAAAAAGACTTGACAAAATCGGGACAATGCGCCTCAGAAAAGGCGCGGGAAACGGCCGGAAGCCGACAGCTTCCGGCCAATGAACGAGTTACGGGAATCAGGCGGTCGGTTCGATGGAATCGATCATGGATTTCACCTTTTCGGCGCTTTCGGGCCACTCCCGCACCGTCTCGAAGCGGGACGGCGTCAGGCATTCGCCGAGGCGCGCATAAAAGGCGTTCCGCTCCCTGCGGCCGGGCAGCTCGCGTTTGGCCCAGTCGCTCAGGTAGCCGCGGCTGAGCTTCGAAAACAGCGTATGACCGGCGAGAATCCGCGCGCCGGCGATGAAGGTTTCGGCGTGCTTGCGCAGCCCTTCGCAGTTGATGTCGTCGACGAGCTTGAGGCCCGGCGCATTCATTTCCGTGCCGATGACGACCGGCAGGTCGCGTTCGACGCAGGCAGCCACCACGCGGTCGAGCTCGGCGAGGTGGCGGGCGGTACGGGCCGGGTTGTCCGGATAGCAGTTGCGGTCGGGGATGATGTTCAGCATCGCCGCGCCCTTGTCGATATGCAGGTCGAGCAGCCGGTCGACGTCGGCCTCTCCGCCGGAGAGCCCGTTGAGCCACGCGATGGTCGGGATCGCGCCGCATTCGAGAATGAAGCTGTTGAAGGCTTCGAGCGGCGGGAAGGATTGCGGCGTCGGCGCGATGTAGCCGACTCCGCCCTTTTTCATGGTCGCGGAACGGATCTTCGCTTCGAGCTTGACCGGGTTGTCGATGAGCTTGACGGCCTCGGCGGCCGGAATGCCGAGCTTGGCGCTCCAGAATTCGGCCAGCGCCTCCCGGCGGGTGAAAAGCGCTTCGGCTTTTTCGCGGTAGGCCTGACAGAGATGGCGTTCGGTCGCATTTCCGGCCGGGGTCAGTGCGGTGACGTCCTTTTCGAAGTCGAGCCGGACCGGGTCGAGTTTATCGTTCACAAGGCCGATGATTTTTTTGATGCGCGCGGCCGCCTGCGCGCGCATCGTGTGCGCGAACTCGCGGGCGCAGGGCGGAATTTCTCCGGTGTCGAAGCCGAGCCCGAGATGGTAGGCGATGCCGGGTTCTCCGGGGGAGTTGATCGATACGTCGGCCAGCTCCTTGAAAAACACGCGCGTTTCGATTCCGCAGGAGTAGTTGATGTCGAGTTCCTCGGCGCTTTCGCGGAACTCCTCGACGGCGTCGAGCACGTCGAAGTCGATGATCCCGGCCGCCAGCCAGCCGGACTTCTTCGCGAGGTAGGCGATATACGCCGGCGTATAGTTGTAGCCGTTGTAGCTGTAACAGGTGTGACAGTGCATGTTGTGCAGCGTACCGGCCGGTTCGGACGGCAGCTGGCGGTTGCGGCACAGTTCGGCGATTTCGGCAAGTGCGTTTTTCCGGATCGCGCGGTCGGGCGAATTGAGTTCCAGTTCAAGCGGCCTGAGCTCCTCTTTGCTGATCATCGGCATCCTCCTTTTCCATATTCGCTGTGTTGTACAATCGCATGATGAAGCTAATATAGCGGCGGGGCGGCGGGTTTCAACTCGAAAAATCGGGTATTTTTCCAAAAAAATGCTTGCATCGGGACGGGAGCCCGTGTATAGTATGAAAAGAAGGAATGATTATCAAATATTGGCAGGAGGAGAGCGGCCATGAATCGAACAGCCCAGCGGGAGGCGATCCTGAAGGAGTTGCGTTCCGTCAAAACCCATCCGACCGCCGATGAACTGTATGCGGCGCTGCGCGTCAAGCTTCCGACCATCAGCCTCGGGACCGTCTACCGGAATCTGGAGCAGATGTCTCAGGCCGGGATCGTGCGGAAGCTGGAGACTGCCGGCAAGCAGAAGAGATTCGACGGCGATATATCGGAGCATCATCACATGCGCTGCACGGTCTGCGGCGCGGTCAGTGACGTCTCCCCCGCCGTGTTTTCGGGAATCAACCGTGAAATACGGTCCGTTATGGAAGAGCTGGATTGCGACTCGTTCTATCTGGAACTGAGCGGCAAATGCCAGAAATGCAGAAAACAGAAGGCTTGAAGAGGAGGAAGAGAAAATGCAGCTCGAAAAGAAACAGTTTCTGAAGTGCAGGCTCTGCGGAATGGTCATTCAGGTGCTCGACGCCGGCAACGGCGCGCTGCCGCTCCATTGCGGCGCCGAGATGGAAGTGCTCGAGGCCGGTACCGTGGACGCTTCGAAGGAGAAGCACATTCCCGTGATCGAAGAGCAGAATGACGGCATTCTGGTCAAAGTCGGCGAAATTCCGCACCCGATGGAGGAAAAGCACTACATCGAGTGGATCGAGGTCGAAAACGGCAACTACCTGAACCGCTACTACCTGAAGCCCGGCGACAAGCCGCAGGCGTCGTTCTACGTGCCGAACCAGCCGGGCCTTGTCGCCCGCGAATACTGCAACATTCACGGCCTCTGGAAGAAATAATCGGGCTTTTTTCAGGAAATTGCGCCGGAAAGAGCTGGACACGGCTGTTTCCGGCGTTATATTTTATGCAGAAGAAAACAGTTCAATAGCGGGATTGTGAAGCATGGAAGAGTATTTCAAAGCAGTAAAAGTAACTGAGAACGTCTACTGGGTCGGCGCGATCGACTGGAGTATCCGTAATTTTCACGGCTATGAGACGGGGCGCGGGTCGACCTACAACGCGTTTCTCGTGCTCGATGAGAAGATCACGCTGATCGACTCGGTCAAGGGGCCGTTCGTCGGCGAGCTGCTGGCGCGGATTCGCTCCGTGATCGGCGATGTTACGAAAATCGACTATATCGTTTCGAACCACGCCGAGCCGGACCACTCCGGCGGGCTGCCGGCGACGATCGAGGCGATCAAACCCGAGAAGGTGTTCGCTTCCCCCGTCGGGCAGAAGACGCTGACCGCCTACTACGGCGATCTCGGCATTACCCCGGTCAAGACCGGTGAGGCGATCAGCATCGGCAAGGGAAACATCGCGTTCGTCGAAACGAAGATGCTGCACTGGCCGGACAGCATGGTGACCTATCTCGACTCCGAGAAGATTCTGTTCTCGCAGGACGCTTTCGGGATGCACCTGGCCGGCAGCCGGCGTTTTGCGGACGAATACGCGCCGTTCATCCTCGAATACGAGGGACGCAAATATTTTGCGAACATTCTGAACCATTTGGCTCCGAAAGTGATCGAGCTGCTCGACGCGCTGCCGGGGCTGAATCTCGACATTCAGATGATCGCGCCGGACCACGGCCCGATCTGGCGCCGTCCGGAGGATATCAGGTGGATTCTCGACCTCTACCGCGATTGTGCGATGCAGCTGCCGAAGCCGCGCGCGGTGGTCGCTTTTTCGACGATGTGGCATTCGACCGAACGGCTCGCCGAAGCGCTGGCCGACGGCATCCGCTCCGCCGGCGTCGAGGTCAAGGTCATGGACCTGCATGTGAACGACCGCAGCGCGGTCATGACCGAGGTTGCGAACTGCGGGCTCATGGCGTTCGGCGCGCCGACCATGAACAATCAGGTGTTCCCGGACATGGCGGACATCCTCTGTTATGTGAAGGGACTGCGCCCGAAGAACAAGATCGGCTTCGCCTTCGGTTCTTACGGCTGGAGCGGGGAGGGCGGCAAGCAGATCGCCGCCGAGCTGACCGCGATGGGCGCCGAGCAGCCGTGCGAGCTGTTTCAGGTCAAATACATGCCGACTGCCGAGGATATGAAGCGGATGTTCGAAAACGGTGAAAAATTGGGCCGGCTCCTGTTGGAGCGGGTGAAATAAAGAGAAGAAATCCGAGTAAAAGAGGAGGTATGAACATGAAAAAGTATGTGTGCGATGTTTGCGGTTATGTCTATGACCCGGCGGTCGGCGATCCGGACAACGGAGTTCCGGCCGGCACCCCGTTCGACAAACTTCCGGACGAATGGGTCTGCCCGGAGTGCGGTGCGGGCAAGAGTGAATTCTCCCCGATGGACTGACCGCAGAAACGGAGTTTCGCATGGCTGTTTTCCGTAGAACCGTCCTGGTGTGCGCGGCGGCGCTTCTGCTGTCCGGCGCGTTTGCCGGCTGCTCTTCGATGCCTTGGAATGAGGCGGCGCGCAACATCGAGAACTCGAAGCGGCTCCGGGTCGGCATGACCAAGAGCGAAGTGCTCGGCGTGATGGGCGACCCCGTGTCGGACGAGCTGTTTTCCACGCCGGATGTCTGGTACTATTTCATCCAGACGGTCTGGATGGACGGCCTGACGACCGAGGATGAGTGTATGCCGCTTGTTTTCGAGGACGGCAGGCTGGTGGGGTGGGGCAACCCGTTCTACACGCAGTACCGTATCGAAAAGAAGAAGGGCGGGAAAAAGCTGGAGCTGTAAAACTCCGGTATTTCGAAAAAGGGCGGCCGTCCGGCCGCTCTTTTTTTATCGCCGGAGCCGGAGGGGAGTTCATGAAGGTACTGGTTGATGCGGACGCGGTCCCGCGCGCGATCCGGGAGATTCTGATTCAGGTCGCGGAGCGGGAGAAGCTGCCGTGTGTTTTCGTTGCCGCGCGCATGCCGCGCCTGCCGGAATCCGCCTGTGTCCGCGGCATCGGCGCGGGGGATGCGTTCGACGGCGCAGACGACCGGATCGTCGGGGAGCTGGAGCCCGGCGACCTGGTGATTACGGCCGACATTCCGCTGGCGTCGCGCGTGCTGGCAGGCGGGGCGGAGGCGCTGAATCCGCGTGGAGAGCCTTATACTGCGGCGGGAATCGGCAATGCGCTGGCCATGCGCGAACTGCTGGCCGAGCTGCGGATCACGGGTGAGGTCACCGGCGGCGCACCGCCGTTTTCAGCGAAGGAACGCGAACGGTTCACGAATGCGCTGAATCGGATGCTGACCCGGATGCGGAAGCGGTAAAACGCACGGTATCCGGGAAGCTGCCTTCAGGTTCCGGCGTATTTTTCAAAAAAAGCGGCGCACGTTCCCTCTGCGGCTTGTTTTTTTCATTCCGCCGACATATTTTAACCGGGGAACGGAGTTCGGAAACATTACGGAGAAAGCCAGGTCATGAAAAGTTTCAGGGACATGCTCGACATCTGGAAGTGCAACTGTTACCCGGCGGCGGCCGGGCTGACCGTCCTCCTTACCGCAGTCGGAGTCGCCTGGAACTGCGAGCGGGGCCGCCAGGTGAATCTGCTGCTGCCGGCGCTGGCGGTTGCCATGCTTGTCTGCGGCTTGTTTTTCTCTCGCGGGGAAAGGTACGGAAAAACCGGCAGGTTTCTTGCGCTGTTTCTGCCGCTGCTTGTTTTCTCCTGCCTGATCGGAGGTTTCTGTGTCGATTATTCGGAGATGCCCTTTACGGTGAACGTGGAAGGCCGGATACTCCAGTTCGGAACTTCCGGCAGGGTTTATTCGGATAAGGCGCGGATCGTCATCCGGGCGGTCACCCTGAGTGTGTTTTTTGTGGCCGGGCTTTACGGTTGTCTGGCCGGAGTCGCCGGCCGGAGAATCGGTAAAACGACTGCCGTCTCCATTCCGGCCGGGGTGATCCTGTTCTTGTTCACCGGGCCCCTGATGGCCGGTATTTCCGCGGCCCTGTTTCTGATGCTGCCGTCTTCCCGGCTGGATTACATGTACATTCCTTATTGGAGCGGATTCATTCCGGCGATTCCGGCACTTGCGCTCTGGTGTGTCCTGCTCTCCGGATGCGGTGCGAAAAACTCCATACGGCGCGCGTTGATCGATTACGGTGTCATGATTGCGGTTTCTCTGCTGGTCTTCGGCGCTGCATACGGTATGACCGTGGTCCGGGCCTGGAACGCCCTTGCTCTGGCGGAGAAGTCCGGCCGGAAACTTTCATTCGCTCCGCCGCAGGATGAAGAGGGCGCCGCGGCCTGGAGGAAGCTCGGCCGGGCCTCTGCCGATTGGATCAGGCACGACGATCCGGAGCGGCCCCGTCCTGAAATTCCGCTGGAGTCGGTTTATTCCTGGACGAACCCGGACAAAAACGGTATTTCGGAAGAGGACAAGGCGTTCGCCCTGGCCGCAATCCGCACCCCGGAAGCGGCGGAATTCCTCGCCGCCGTTGCGGAGCTCGGAAAATACCCGGCGTTTTACAGCGGGGAGTTCGACAACATTGCGCATCTGTCTGAATTGAACCGGGTCCGCAGTCTCATGCGCAAGCTATGCGGCATTGCCGCCATTCACCACTATTATGGGGAACACGAACAAATCCTGCCGGTTCTGAAGCTGGGGTTGAACATATCGAAGGCGGCGGCGGCCGGCCCCCCCACCACGATCAACGGACTGGTCTGCATTGCCGTCGATTCCATACTGGCGGATTCCATCGTCTCCCTCGGGCCGGACGGGCCGGAGCATGCCGATGATTACCGTGAGTTTCTTGATTACTTCAATACGGATTATTCCGTGCCGGATGATTTGGAACTCACGGCCGATTATCTGAAGAGGGCGTTGGAACGGCCGGAAGAGATGAAATATATGTTTTCGGACCAGAAAGTCCCCCGCCTCCTGCGCATCTTCTATATTTCGGATCTTTCCGGAATGGTGCGGGAGCGGGCGGAGGCCCAGCCGCAGATCGGGCTTCTCCGGAATTCGGCGAAGCTCGAATATGACGGCGGCGGGTATGTCGGGGAGTTCGTGCGTGCGCTCCGGAAGGAGAAACACCGCAACGGCTTGTTCCGGACGGCGGTCGCCCTGAAGCTTTACCGTTCTTTGCACGGGGCGTATCCGGAGCATCTCGACGCGCTTGTTCCCGGAATATTGCCGGTTCTTCCGGCCGACCCCATGACCGGCAGGCCGTATGAATACCGGAAAGACGGCGATGACTTTAAACTCAGTTACCGCGTATCGCCCGCAGGGCTTGAATCCGGCATCGGCAGCAGGGCCGGTTATTGAGGCGCCTGCCGCCTGTTCCGCTCTGCCCGGACCGGCTGCATTGACGGGGCCGCCGGGCCGGAGCGGTTACGATCAGGAGGCTGCGGTGAATAGCGGCGCCGGCCGTCTGCCGGTCTCTGCACGGTCGAGCAGTTCGGCAGCGGAGAGCTTCAGTTCCGCGTCAAGCCTGAGCGCGCGGCAGAACGCCAGCGGATCATCCACGAGTCCCGCTATCGCCTGTACGCCGGAATCGAAGCCGGCAAGCTGTGCCACATCCGGGAGCTCCTGATTGAGTTCCGCCGTCGGAAGGTCCGTTTTGATCGTTGCCTTTCCGTTTTTGGGCTTGCTTTCGTTGCCTTCCGCATCCACGGCAATGAGCTGATACTGGTAAGACCCTTTGGCGATTCCGTCAATCCGGAAGGCCAGTTTATCTGCCGCCAGGAACTCGGAGTGTTCGAGATTGGCGCCGTGTTTCAGAATATAACCGGTCACGCCGACGTTGTCTTTCGGCGTCTTCCAGCTCAGGAGCAGGCTGTTTTCTTCGACCTTCGCCTTGACGGAGACATTTCCCGGTGCGGTCATGTCCCTGACGGTGAAGGTCTGAACTTCGCTCCACTCGCCGACATTCTTGTCCTTGTCGACGGCGCGGACTTTATAGGTGTGTTCACCGACCGAAAGGTTGCTGACGTTCAATGTGGTCTTGCCCGATTTCAGGATTTTTCCGTTGTCGAGCAGGATTTCGTAGTTCGCCACTTTGCCGGAGTTGTCCACGCCGGTGTCCCAGGAGAGCGTCGCCTTGTATTTGCCGTCCACGGCCGGAACGGCAAGGCCGGTCACCCGTTCCGGCGGAGTGGCATCCCTGACCGTGATTTTCACCTTGCCGGTCTTACTTGCATTGCCGGCCGCATCGAAGGCGGTTACCTCCGCATGATATTTGCCGACAGCGAGATGGTCGAACTCCACGGAGGTTCCGGTTGCGGTTTTGACCTGACCGGCGCAGCGCACTTCATAGTATTCGACGCCGACATTGTCGGAGCCGTTCCACGAGATTACGCCGGTGTAGCCGTTGACTGCCGCCGTCACTTTCCCCAGCTTCGGAGCTGTCACGTCGGCCACGGAGACCGTGTACGATTCGCTCCATTCGCCGGCGTTTCCGTCCGGAGCGATCACGCGGACGCTGCCGGAGTACCTGCCGACCGGAACGTTCTTGAAGGTGAACTTGTTCGACTTCGTCACCACGCTTCCCAGGCCGTCGACCAGAAGCTCGTATGTACAATTCCGGATGGACGATTTGTTCCATTTCACGGTGACGGAATACTGTTTGACCTGCGCAGCGAGTCCGTCGATGTTGTCCGGCTCCATCGGAGCCGCCCCGGAATCCGCCGGCAGCCTGATGGAGCTCAGGCGGTCTTCGGCCTGGTCGCGTAGCATGACCGTGGAGTTGTCCTTCCAGAACAATGTCAGGTCGAAACCGCTGATCGCCTGCTCGTGGATCAGCTTCCACATGTCGCCGGAGATTTCGTAGACGGAAAGGCGGTTGCCGCCTTCCCAATCCGAAGCCAGCAGCGCAACCCGGTTCCCCTGCAGGTCGATTTCGGACGCCTGGTAACCGGACGGAAGCGAAAGGGGAACATCCGGCAGGCGGCTGACATTCCCCCGGGAGTTGATCCGGTAAGAGATCATGCTGTCTCCTTCATACCCGTAGGAAACGGCATATTTCCCCGAAATCGTCAGCTCGCCTGCATCGGGGAGGGGGAAATCGAATGTTCCAGCCAGTTCCGGTTCGGTCCCCGCAATCCGCCAGACGCCGGAATCGGTGACGGCAATTTGCGAATTCAGGAAATGGATTTCGGGCCGGCCGCCGGAGCTGGGCAATGTGAACAGTCTGACCGCCCTGCCGCCGGAGTAGCGGTAAACCGTGGTGTTGAGGCTGAATAATCCGGAAGAATCGGCCGACATCCGGGGGGAGATGTTTTCGCTCTGCATCAGGGTGCCGTAAAAATCATACCGGCTGCCGTTTTTCACATAAAGTTCTCCGTCCATCAGCAGCAGGGTGTCATCAAGGGCGAGGTTCGGCCACGGATCGCTGCAGCGAAACGATACGATGGGTCTGGTGTACTTGTCGGGATGCGCCAGGTAGTAGTTCAACGGCGCGGAGTCATTGTGGAAATCCTGAGTCATAACCATGCAGATCAGATTCGGGGAGAGGGCGGAAATTTCGTACCACTCCTTTCCTTCGCCGCCGAACCAGATTTCCGGACTCCGCTCCGAGGCAATGACGTTTCCGGCCGCATCCAGCGCTTCCACCTGCCATGTGCAGAAATCTTGGTTATGAATCGTTTCCGTATGAGTTTCCCCCGTGACGACTCCGGATTTGACAACACTGCCGCGTTCATCGATCAGGCTGAAACGGTAAGAGGCCGCGCCGGCAGCGGCGGTCCATTGGAACGTGAATTTGTCTTTTGAGTTGAAAATCAGTGATCCCAGTTGCATGTGCATGTGTCTCCTCAGTTTGTTTTTTGTCGTTCGGTTCCGGGACATGAAAAGGCACATCCCGAATGATTATCCCGCAAGAGGCACTAGCAAGCCCACACGACGACAAACACGGAATGTGCCTAAAAGGAAGACACACTTCATGCAGTCGGCCGTCGTGATTGAAATTGCTAGTTTCCTTGCGGGGCCGTTCTACGATTTTAATTTTTCAGTTCAGATTCAGTTTGTTTCTACGGTTTCACATCCTTTCCGGCTGGTAAACTTTCATTTTAACATAGTTCCTCGAAACCGAAAAGTCAAACCGGAAACGGCAATCGCGCATGAAGTTGTTTGATCGTCGCAGGGCCTGCCGGTGCCGGTTTCTACGGCTTCGAGGTCCGAGGAGGGAAAAACGCGGAATTGCTTGATTCTGCGATTGCGGGGGAGTATGACGGCAATGGCGTGCCGGATGGACTTTGCCCGCCGTTTTCTTTGCCGGCGGCGGCGGGCTGTCATCCTGTCGCGTTTCACTCGGCGGTCAGTTCCGGCCGGATTTTTTCTCCGGGGTGGTAAAGCCGCACTCCAGGGGGACGCTGCTGCGCTTCCCGAAGGATTCGATCGCGTAAAGCTTTGCGCGGTATTCGGTGTTCGCTTCCAGTTTCTCCCCGGGAATTTCAAAAAGCGGCCGCGCCAGCATCCGGTTGACCCCCTGGGGGAAGTCGGAGAAGAAAAGGATTTCCCCGGCAGGTTCAAAGTTCCCGGAAGGATTCCGCTTTTCTAGAACAAGCGCGTAGGAGTGTACGAAATCCTCGTGCTTCGCCGCGTCGAAGGTCAGCAGCGCCTTGTCAAAGGGCACCGACGGGAAATAGATTCCGCACTCGGAGCCGCCCGGAAATTCAGGCGCGCCGCGCCGGGCGGCGCGCTCCGCCGTATACCGGAAGCTTTTTCTGGCAAGCGGGAGCGGCAATACCCAGCGCGCTTCCGGCTTGACTTCTTCGCCGTTCTTGTCGAAGCGGCGGATTTCCATGCGCTCCGGATACACGTCGACGATCAGGTACCGCCCTTCGTCTCCGCCGTAAGCCGGAACCGTACCGGGCGTTTTCCCGCTTTCGAGTTCGGCATAAGAGAGGCTCTGTGAGGCGACTGCGGTGAAATCCTGCTGAAAGATCGCACGTTCATCTTCGATGGAATAGTGGGTATGGCCGGAAAAATTTACAATCTCGGGATAGTTCCTGAAGAGTTCGACCAGATCGGAATTGCCCCAGTCATCCGCACCGTAAACCGTATTCCTGGGGGGATGATGGGTCACGATGAAAACCGGTTTCCCCGGCTGTTCGCGATGCGCCTTCTCCAGAATCGGGGCAAGGAATTTTCCGGATTTCCCGGCCGTGTAGGTGCCGTGAAGCGAGCCGTCTTCGGGGCTCAGGCCGATAAAGGTGAAGCCTTTGATCTCCTTATGCACATCCGGGGATTCCTGGCCGATGTTCCTGGCGAAATTCTTCCGGGCTTCCCCGGCGGGGAGACCGTTCCAGTAATCGTGGTTGCCCATGATCAGAATCTGCTCCGGCGGAGTGCTGCCGAACTCGTGGCGCATGATTTCCCGATAATCCGCGTAAACATGGGGATTGCCGTTGTCGGAGATGTCGCCGCCGTAAATCAGGACGTCGATCTGCGCCTTATGCAGGTTGGCGAGCGCTTCCTTTAAAAAAAGTTGCCCGTGATTGTTTTCATCCGGATAGCTTTGGGTATCGCTCAGGACCCCGATGCGGATCAATGGCTGACAATCTGTTTCAGTTGTTCCGACTCCGCAGCAGCCTGCGACCAGCGCCAATGCCGCGCCCAGCAGCATGTTTTTCCATTCGTGACCCGCTTTTCTCAATTCTCCGCTCCTTTCTTCTTCCGGCATCTTCAGGGATACCGGGCTTTCTTTCAACCGGATCTGTCAAAAATATCCGGCAGACAGGAATATTATATCTCCCGGACACAGATATGGCAACCGCTGTGTTTCCGATTTCAGGACAATCCGGCAAATTTCCCGGCATTCCGGCCGCCGAACTTGCGTTGAGATGAAAAAACGGCCGGAGGCGTCGCCGCTCCGGCCGTTTCGTTTTCATTCCGGTGGGGAACGCTACTTTTTCGCGGCGAGCTTCTTCATCATCGCCTCGACCTCTTCGCCGCCTTCCTTGTAGAAGTCGAAATCGGTCGGGCTGATCTCCTTGAGCACGCGGAGCAGTTCGCCGACATGCTCGAGCTCTTCGTCGGCGATGTCCTTGAGGACCATCTGGACGAGTTCGTTGTCGGTGGATTCGGCGAGCTGCATGTACATCTGGTTGGCCTCGTATTCGGCCGCGATGTTGAAGCGGACGGCGCGGACGACCTCGGACGGGCTGAGTTTCCGGTCGCAGCGGTTGCCCTGGAACGGATTGCTGAATTCAGGCATGATCTCTTCTCCTTCTTTTGAATATTACTCTTCTGCGGTCTCCCGGCCGCACACCTTAATGTAGACGCTGTCGCGGAGAAGTCAAGCGTTATTCGGAAGAAACTTCGGGAGAGGCATAAATGCGGTATGCTTCACGCCCCCAGTCGCAGAGCGCCCGCAGCAGGAGCAGCGCCAGAAGTCCCGCCAGCAGATAGGCGTGTCCCGCGAGGTAAAGGAGCGGGAAAAGGATGCAGAGCAGCGCTCCCTGCTTCCGGCCGGTCCGCAGGAAATGGAACCCGAGCGGCAGCAGGCCTGCCGGGAACAGGCAGAGGAACGCGCCGAGCTCCTGCAGCGGCAGCATCGGCAGCTTCACGCCGAAGGGCGGCACGAGGAACAGCGTCAGGAGGATGAGTACGCATACTGCGGCGGCTTCGCGGCGGGAGAAGGTGCTCCAGCATTCGATGGCGGCGAATGCGCCGAGCAGGGCCGGAAGCGAGGCAAAGAGAAAGCGGCGCGCGTCGCAGAACGTGTGACTGTATCCGAAGAAGAACCAGATCAGCGGAATCGCCCAGAGCGCGAACAGGGTGCGCAGCTTCGCATTCCGGAGCAGCACGAGCCCGGTGATGCCGAGCGCCCAGAGCGCATGGTTGGCCCCGGCGAGGAAGCGCGTGTGCGTTCCGGCCAGGAACGTGCGCAGCGTGAAGCCGTTGGCGGGACGGAGCCCGTCGGCGACCTCGGGATAATGCAGAATGTAGCCGAAGGTCAGCGGGCTGCCGAACTGATGGAAGTTGATCCAGAGCTGAAAGCCGAAGACGGCGAGGAATCCCGCGGCCGCGAGCGCAGTCAGCGCCAGGAGCGTTTTCCACCGCTTCAGCTCCGGCTCGAAGCGGTGAAATGCGATGTAGGCGAGCGCCGGGGCAAGCAGGATATAGTTGATTCGGAGCAGACAGGCGAAACCGTACAGCAGCCCCAGCAGGAGGACGGACCGCTTCCGGGCCGGCATGTACAGCGCGAACGCGATGCAGCCGAGGATCGCGCAGACTCCCGGCGTGTCGCTCATGGCGTTGAAGCCGGAGTTGATGAGCGCGCTGTAGAAGTTCCACCACTGGCCGGAGATCGCGCGGATCATGAAATAGGACTGGAAAAAGTTCGCATCCCAGTTCTCGATATGGAAATGGACGAACGGCCAGACCGCCCAGCAGGCGATCGGGAGCGCGGCGCGCAGATTCGAAAGGCCGAGACGGCGCAGGATCGCAAAACCAAGCACCAGCGCTCCCGGCGCGAGGACGAAGGCCGAGAAGTACGAGAACGGAATCGCAATGTCGTAGAAGCTTTCCGCACCGGTCGTCAGCAGGAACGGCAGGTAGAGCAGCCCGGTTCCGACCGTGAATCTCCACGGACCGGCGAAACGCCCGTGAAGCATGTCGAATGCGGTTTCGAAGTATCCGGTCTCATCGGCCGCGGCCGCAACGACATTGTTCCATTCTGTCAGCAGATTCAGCAGGAACAGCAGCCGGATGAGCACGATTGCGGCGATGAAAAAGCAAGCTTCCGTCTTTGAATCGAGCGGCGGCGCCTTGGAGCTTTGGCGCTTGACATAGCCGAGCAGCACGAGCGCCAGCGCGATTCCGGTGACCGCGACGAGGGCGATGCGGATATACGGCGGATGCGCTTTCCGGACGATGCTGCGGACGCCTTCCTCATCCGTGCGGTAGACGAGTTCGGGGGAGGCGTATCCTCCGCCCGGCAGCGGATAATAGGCGTGATAAGCTGCGAGCGGATGCCGGACCGTGTAGCCGGTGACCGGTTGAACCGAAGCCGGAATCCGGGCAGCTTCGATGCTGCCGATGATGTCCGAGCTCCGGTCCGGCTTCTCAAAAACGGGGAGGCGTTCCCCGGAAACGGCGCCCCCCGCGCAGAAGGCTGCCAGAAACAGCGTGAGCCAGAGAATGATTCGCATATCCGTCCGTCCTTTCGTAAGCCGATGGAAAAAATACACCGCGAAGGCGGCAATTGCCACTTCCGCGGTGTATTTTTCGAAAGAAAACAACCGGTTACTGTTCGGCTTCGAGCTCCGCCTGATGTCTGGCGATGATCTCGGCCGCCACATTCGGCGGGACCTGCTCGTAACGGACGAAGCTCATCTCGAACGAGCCGCGCCCCTGCGTCATGCTGCGCAGTTCGGTCGCGTATTTGCGCATTTCGGCGTACGGAACTTCCGCGACGACGACCTCCATGCCTTCCTCGACGTTCATGCCGAGAATGCGGCCGCGCTTGTGGTTCAGATCCCCCGTGATGTCGCCCATGTACGCATCGGGAATGTGGACTTCGACATGCATGACCGGCTCGAGCAGAACCGGATTCGCCTGCGTCATCGCCTCCTTGAACGCCATGCGCCCGGCGATCTTGAAGGCCATTTCGTTCGAATCCACCGGGTGGTATTTGCCGTCGTAGACCGATACCCTGACCCGTTCGACCGTGCAGCCGACCAGCGGACCGCTCTCGAGCATCTCCGCCACGCCTTTTTCCACCGCGGGGATGAAGTTCTTCGGAATCGTTCCGCCGACTACGTCGTTGGAGAATTCATAGCCGGCTTCGTTCGGCGCGATGCGGAGAAAGACCTCCGCAAACTGCCCGGCGCCGCCGGTCTGCTTCTTGTGGCGGTAGTGGCCTTCGCCCGGCGCGGTGATCGTTTCGCGGTACGGCACGCGCGGCGTGTCGAGGACGGCCTCGACCTTGAACTGGTCCTTCAGCCGCTTGGCGACGATCGCCAGGTGCTGGTCGCCCATGCCGGAGAGCAGGAATTCGTGGGTGACCTCGTCGCGGCGGAGCCGGACGGTCGGGTCGCATTCGCGGATTTTCGCAAGGCCGGCCGAGATTTTTTCGTCGTCACCGGACTTCGCGGCGGTCACCGCATACGACATGACCGCGTCGGGGAAGACGATGCCCGGCAGCGGGGTTTCGGTCTGAACCGCCGAAATCGTGTCGCCGATATGGGTGTCCTTCAGCTTGGCGACGGCGAAGATCGCGCCGGGACCGGCCTCCTTGGCCGGCGTCTGGCTCTTGCCGTTCATGAAGAGCAGCGTCCCGAAGCGCTCCTTCGCCCCCGAACGCGACAGGTTGAAGACGTCGGTGTCGGATTTGAAGACGCCGGAGACCGTGCGGATGAAGGTCAGCTGCCCGCTGAACGGGTCGTTGAGGCTCTTGAAGACGATGCCGATCGGCGGGCACTCTTCGCCGATCTTGCGTTTGGCCCCGTCGACGGTGACATAGTTGAGGGGGGAGGGGAAAAGCTCGACGATCGCATCCATGAGCTCCGTGATGCCGATATCCTTGACGGAGCTGCCGGCGAACACCGGAATCGTGCGCCCGGTCTTGATCGTTTTCAGCAGCCCGGTGTGGATCTCTTCATCGGTCAGCTCCTCGCCGTCGAGATAGCGCATCATGAGCTCGTCGTCGGTTTCGGCGACGGCGTCGAGCCAGAGGGCGCGGCACTCGGCCACGTCTTCGGCGATTTCGGACGGGATGTCCTTGTCGAAGAGGACGTTCACGACCCGGCTGAAATTCGCCTCCTGCCCGACCGGCCAGTAAAGCGGGATGATGACGTTTTTGCCGTGGTTGCGGCGCATCTGCTCGAGCGTCGCCTTGAAATCGGCGCGTTCGCGGTCGAGCCGGTTCACGATGCCGAACCGGGGAATGCCGCGCTGCTTCGAGAGCTTCCACGCGCGCGCCGTGCCGATCTGGGGGCCGTCGACCGCGTCGACCACGACCAGCGCGGCGTCGGCTTCGCGGACCGCCGCGACATATTCGCCGACGAACTCCCCGTAGCCCGGCGTGTCGATGAAGAAATATTCGTCGCCCTTCCATTTGCAGTTCATGACCGTGGAATAGATGCTCGAGCCTTTTTCCTGTTCATCGGCCATGAAGTCGGAAACCGTATTTTTTGCGTCGACGCTGCCCGGCCGCGGAATGGCTCCGCCCTTGAAGAGCATGAGCTCGCAGAGCGTGGTTTTTCCGCTGCCGGAGTGTCCGGCGACGACGAAGTTTCTGCACTCGGTTGCTTTGGTCATAGATCCCCCTCCTTATTGAAAGTTCGGTTCATGAATCCATAAAAACAAAATGCCTGCGGCTTCCGCCCGGAGCTCCCCGGGCTGCTTTAATACTAGCATATCCGTTTTGAAAATACAACCCGGATTTCAGGTGAAAAAATTCATATTTTCCCGGAGCGCTTTACAAATAACGTAAAACGTGCTATTTTATCCGGATATTCCGCGGAGCCGTTCCGCATCCGCATCTTTCGCGCGTGTGCGCGATTTCGTCATTGTGGAGCGCGGGCGGCCGGCCGCCGTGTTGATACAGAAATGAAGGATCGATCATGAACTTCGCAGAACGGGTGAATCTGCACACCCATACCGCGCGGTGCGGACACGCATCGGGAGCCGTGGAGGAGTACTGCCGCGAGGCGGTGAATCAGGGCGTCGCCGTCCTCGGGTTTTCGGACCATGCGCCGTTTCCGGACGGGCGCTACCCGGAGTCCCGCATGGACTATTCGGAGCTCCCTGCCTATCTGGACGATATTGAACGGATGCGTTCCCGGTTTCCGGAGCTCGTACTGCTGGCCGGGGCGGAAGTCGATTATCTGCAATCGGTCGGCCGGGCGTTCTATGAAGAGACCTATTCCGCCGCGAAAGGCTTCGATTACCGGATTCTGGGGCCGCACTTCATCGAGCCGCAGCTGGATGCGGCGCTCTTTCCGCATGAACGGCTCCGGGCGTACGCCGATGCGACGATCCGGGCGATGGAGACCGGGTTGTTCGACTATGTCGCGCATCCCGATATGTTCATGAGCGGCTGTCCGCGCTGGACGCCGGAGCTGCGGGCGCTTGCCGCCGAAATGGCCGCGGCTTCGAAGGCGCTCGACATTCCGTTCGAAATCAACGCATACGGACTGCGCAAACCGTGGGTCGATACGCCGGAGGGGAGGCGCCCGCAGTATCCGTGGCGCCCGTTCTGGGAGGTCATGGCCGAACACGGCGTCCGGGTCGTGGTCGGAGCCGACGCGCACCGTCCGCAGGATGTCTGGGGCAATGCGGGCGATGCCGTCGCCTTCGGGGCGGAACTCGGCCTTGTTCCAGAGAATGCCGCCGTCGCTGCCGCCATCCGCAAACGCACGGGCCGGTGAAACGATGCTGCTGACCCTGAAAAAACTCATTGCCAGGCTGTTTTTCCCGGTTCCGTTCATTTTCCTGCTGCTGGCGGCGGGGCTGGCGCTGCTGCTCTGGCCGAGGCTCGGCAGCCGCTGCCGCCTGGCGGGAAAAATCCTGCTTTGCGCGGGGACCGCCCTCTTCCTGCTGCTGTCGGTCTTCGGCGGGGGGCTGCTGAAGACGCTGACTTCGCAATATGTTCCGCTCGACCCCGAAACAGTGCCTGCCGAAGCCTGCACCGTGGTGGTGGCCGGCAGCGGTTTCGGCATGGCGGAGTCGGTGCCGCCCGAGCTCTGGTTCAATGACGGAATGCTGCTGCGGCTGCACGAAGCCGGCCGGATCGCCCGGGCGCTCGCCCGCCGCGGCATCGACTGCGCCGTCGCCGTGTCGATGGTCGGCGAGGACGGCACGGAGCCGAAACGCCGGGCGCTCGAGGCGTTTCTGGGTGCTTACGGCGTGCCGCCGGAACGGATTGGCCTGATCGAGGATGCGCTGAATTCCCGGCAGGAGGTCATCGCTTTTTCGAAGCTGCCGGGCAGGAAGATCCTGGTTTCGGAGGCGTTTCACATTCCCCGGCTTATGATGCTTTCGCGGCGTTACGGGCTCGATGCGCTCCCGGCGCCGGCCTCGCAGGGGGGCGGGCGCGGCGGCGGGGCGCTGTTCGTCATCCCCTCCGCCGAACGTTTTATGGAAGGGGAACGCGCCGTCTACGAATATTTCGGCATGCTCGAGTATCTGCTCTTTTAAGCTCGATATTGCTTCCGGGCCGGTTTCAAGACGGTTTGGGAAAGCCGCTCTTCTGATAAAGGCGGTGGAGTGCTTTGTCACCGTACGGGTCCGGCGCTTCCGGCCGCAGCTCCGCGGCCGTGTAGCCGGACGCGATCGCGAGGACGCGGGGCGTCTCCGCCGTTTCGAAGAGGAACCGCCAGGTGCGGAAGGCGAGCATGGCGCGCCGTTCGTCGACCCGGACCAGCCGCTGCCGTTCCGGATCGGGCATGCGCGTGCCGAGCTGTACGCGGGCCGCATTGGCCAGGTCGGGGCCGCCGTGAGCGAGAATCCATTCGGCGGCTCCGGCCGCTTCGGGGGTGAACTGCACCTCGCGGAGCGTCTGGGCGGCCTCTCCGCGCCAGCCGGAGCGGGAGGCCGGAAAGGCGTCCGCTTCCGGGATATACGGCTTGATGTCGAGAATCGGGGTTCCGTCCAGCAGGTCGAAGTTGCGGATATGCACGCTGCGCCCTTCGATCCGGAGCAGTTCCACGGCGGAAAGCCCGACCGGGTTCGGCCGGTGCGGAGAACGCGTTGCGAACACTCCCCGCTTGCGGCTGCTCCCGTCCGGCGGCAGAACCTTCGGTTTCCAGTTCCGGTTGCGGTCGAAGACGAAGACGAGCCAGATGCGTTCGAAGCCGGCGAGATCCTCGAGCGCCTGTTCGAAGTTGCGGCCGGGCAGGAGTTCGATGACGCCTTCATTCGATGCGAAGGCGGCCTGCCGGGGAGCCTCCTGCGGGTAGGTCCCGCCCCCCGACTTTACGAAACCGATCGGTTCGAAACGGAATTCCATCGCCGTTCAATCCTGCTGCAGCGCCGCGGTGACCGCGAGAATCTGCGGCAGAAGCTGTTTCTTGCGGGAGAGGACGCCCGGCAGCGCGAAGAGCTCCGGTCCGGCCGGTTCGTACGGCAGATTCCGCATGATGTCGTCACTGCCGACGGCGAGCAGTTCGGAGTTCTCGCGCACCGCGTCGGTGACAAGCAGCCCGAAGAAGTCGAGCGCTTCGGCCTCGATGCGGCGGCGGATTTCGGCGGCGAGCTCGTCGCGCCGCTGGTGCAGAAGTTCGAGATTCGTCTCCTCCACCTGCGAAAGCGCGAATTTGAATTTCCCGTCGGTGTAGGTTTTGCAGTCGCCGCCGATCACCTCTTCCGCCGGTTTGACCGCGAGCGGGGAGTCGATCTGCATCAGCTCGTTCATGAGCTCCTCGCCGGTCGTTCCGGAGAGCTTTTCGAGCCACTCGCACATGCGGCGGTCGAGCGGCGCGGTGGTCGGCGACTTCAGCAGCAGCGTATCCGAGACGATTCCGCCGAGCAGCAGGCCGGCCAGCTCCGGCGTGAGGCTCTCCCCGCAGCTGCGGTACATCATGGCGATCAGCGTGCAGCTGCTGCCGACCACGTCGCCCGTGAAGCGGATCGGCGTGGCGGTCGGCAGCATGCCGATGCGGTGATGGTCGACGACTTCGACGACCGGCAGCTCTTCGACGCCCGGAATGCTCTGGTCCGGCTCGTTATGGTCGACGAGGATCATGCGGTACGGCGGCGGAGCCGAAAGCTGTTTCTTGAGGACCACTCCGGCCAGATGCCGCCCGGAATCGAGCACCGGCACGATATCGGCGGGGGAGGCGAGAATCCGGCTTCGCTGGTCGCGCAGCCGCTCGTCCGGCGAGAGAGTCAGTTCATCCTGCGGAAAATGGATGAATTCGACCGGGGTGCTGAATTTGAGCCGGCGGATCACGGTCGCCGAATCGAGCCCGGTTTTCAGGATCGAAACCCGGTGCGAGGCTGCTTCCTTCAGGATCAGCGGATCGACCGGGCGGTTGCCGGTCACGATCAGCAGTCTCAGTTCGCGGTGCAGCGCGCGCAGGTGGATTTCGGGCCGGTCGCCGACGATGAGCGCCAGGTTCCGGTTGTCTGCCGGGATATGCTCCTCGAAGCTGTCGAGCCCCATGGCGGCGACGTAGACGTCGAATTCCTGTTCTTCGGCGGTGTCGCCGCCGGTCAGAACTTCGGCTTCGAGCACGCCGCGGATCAGGTCGATCGAGCTGTGGATGCGCCGTCCGGCCAGGTCGCTGCCGTCCGAGCTGCCGATATTCAACAGCTGCGAAAGCAGCGCGAGCGAGCTCAGCATTCCGAGGAATCTGCCGTCGCGCCCGATTACAGGCAGCCGCAGCATGCCGGTTTCGCGCAGCAGGTTTACGGCTTCGAAGAGCGTGGTTCCGGCTTCGATGACCGTGCAGGGCTCGAGAATATCGCGGATGCGCAGATAGATGTCGTTCCTGCTCGCCGGCGGCTTGAGCCGGAAACGGCGGAACAGATAGGCGGCGCGGTCCGGCAGGATGCCCGGGCAGAGCGGTGTGATCGGCGTGCCGCTCTGGCGGCGGCGCAGCTCGGCGAGGGCGTAGGCTCCGGCGATGCTGTCGATATCGGGGTTGCGGTGGCCGGAGACGAAAATGTGTTTCGGTTCGTCGGTATCTGGTTTCATTCCTTCCTTTTCTCCTGTTCTCCTAATATACGGTCGGGCCGGGCGGAATGCAAATGAGAAAATGGTGAGAGTTTTCCGGCGGACGGGGAAATTCCGCGGCGCCGCGCCGCGGGTTGGAATGTTTTTGCCGATTTGTCGATAAGCTTCGGATTCACCGCTTGACATTTGATGAAACCCAAATTATGTTTCAGGAACGGTCCATTAAGAAAGAAGATGGTATATCAATACCACCGAAACATTAACAATGCCTTTCTCAGAGAGCGAGGCCCCCGAAAAGTATCATCCGTCGCGCAAGCGCTGTGGATGACAGGCCAGACTTGTCCTCCGCAGCCTCGGCGAAGGAGGAAGGGTGGCAGCTTTTCGGGGAACATAGGAGCTACGGTCCGATGAAACTGACTTTTCTGGGGACAGCGGCGGCGGAGGGCATGCCGGCGCTGTGGTGTGAGTGTCCGACCTGTGCGGAAGCGAAAAAACTCGGGGGGAAAGAGATTCGCCGCCGGTGCAGTTACCTGCTCGACGGCGATACGCTCATCGATTTCGGCCCGGACGCCTTCTGGCAGAGCATCGAATTCAATATCGACCTCACCGCGATCGACCGGATCGTTTTCACGCACGCGCACAGCGACCACCTGACTCCGGCGGACCTGCACTGGCGGCGCTCCCCGGGGTATTCGCAGTTGAAGAAGCAGTTGACCGTGATCGGCAGCCGCTGGATTTTCGGCACGATCATCGAGCATACGGCGCGGGTCGAGGCTGTGACCCGGCTCGAGGAGCTGAACATCCGTCCGGTTGAAGCGCGGCCGGGGGAGAAGATGACCGACGGTACGCTTGAGCTGCTGCCGCTGCGCGCGAATCATGCGCCGGGACTCGATGCGCTGATCTACGTGTTCCGCCGCGGCGGGAAGAGCATCCTCATCGCCAACGACACCGGCTGGCTCTGCGACGAGTCATGGAAGCTGCTCGAAGGGATGAAACTCGACGCCGCCGTGATCGAATCGACCGGCGGCACCAGATTCGCCGACTGGCGCGAGGGTCACATGGGGGCCGACACGAGCATCGCGTTCCGGCGGCGTCTCGTCGACATGGGCTGCCTGGCGCCGGAGGCCCCGGCGGTCGTGAACCACTTTTCGCACAACTGCGGCGCGCTCCACGGCGACCTGGTCGACTATTTCACTCCGCACGGGATTGCGGTTGCGTATGACGGACTGACGCTGGAGGTCTGAGGATTTCGCGCAGCTGCGCGATTCCGTCGAAGGTGCGCGGGCCGAGCCGGTAGGCGAGGTCCGCATCGAAACCGGTGACGACGCGTCCGTTCTTCACCGCCGGCAGCAGATCCCAGCCGGGAGATTTTTTGAGTTCCCGGAGCAGTTCGGGCGAGAGCCCCGGCGCGAGGATAACCTCCGGCTGCCAGAGCACGATCTGCTCGAACGAGCAGCTGAAATAGTTTTTATCCACCTTGCCCGCGACGTTGCGGCCGCCGGCAAGCTTGATCAGCGGGGTCAGGAAGCTGTTTTTTCCGGCGGTGACCACCGGGGAGACGCCGATGATGACGAGCACCTTCGGGCGCTCCTTCTCCGTCAGCGCCGCATCGTCGGCTTTCCATGCCGCGATGAGCTGCTTTGCGCGCCCGGCTTCCTCCCGTGCCTCCTTCTCTTTGCCGAGGAGCGCGCCGAGCCGGGCCAGATTGCGGAAATAGTCGTCGAGAGTGACGGCCGGAAACGCCTCCAGGCGGACGCCGAGTTCACGGAGGCGCTCCGCATCCGCATCGTTCCGCAGCGTTTCGGCGATCACGAGCGTCGGGCGCGTCGCGAGCAGCGGTTCGAGCGCCGGGACGCCGAACCGGCCGACCACCGGCAGTTTCCGGACCGATTCGGGGTAGTCGCAGGCGCTCGAACGCCCGACCAGCTGATCCTCCGCCCCCAGCCGCACGACCGTCTCGGTCAGGTTCGGGCTCAGCGAAGCGACCCGTTCCGCGGCCGTCGCGGAAACGCAGATTGTCAGGACAATCCAGAATAATGGTTTCATAGTGAATGGGATCCTGTTGAGTGTATGGGAATATACACTTTTTTTACTGGAATTCAATTCCGGCATAAGCGGTTGCGATAAAATTCCGCAATGCTTTCGGGGCGGGGGGAGATTTTGGGAACAAAGCGGAGAAGCACGGTTGCAAAAAACATTTTATGTAGTATAATAATAAGGGTTGAGTTCTCCACATAAAAATGCAGGAGCAGGAAGTTTTTTCGATAATTTTATTGCGGCCGCCCGGAGGGGCGTGTGAGGCCGGGCGTTAACCCCCCCCGGGACTTGCTTCGGGGACAGTCTGACCGGCTGCAAAAACTTTATTCCCAAGTCTGCTGAAATCTGAGCGACTGGTGAATATCTGGCGAAAGATTATGGCATGAATAACCTGTCTGCCCGGCATTTTTTTCAAAAGCTCTTCTCCTTGAAGTGGGAGTGTATCGGCCTCGCGTGTGTCGTTTTTCTGAGCATCATGATTTTCAGAGCGGCCTCCTTAACGGAAGTGTCGGTTGAAATATCTTCGTCCCGGAAGACATCAGTTGAGATTTTTTATCTCGATACGCACATTTCTGCAGATAACTATTCATTGAAAAATTGGATTGCAGAGGTCTGTCATTCTCCGGGCAAATTCGCAGAACTCCATTATCTGTTGCCCGGGGATGCCAAATACCGCCGGCTCCGATTCGATTTCGGTAACAGGGGCGGGGTCGCGTTCGCAATTCGGGAAATTCGTATCAGACGTTATTTTTTTCTGGAGTATCGCATCCCGGCGGAGAGGATTTTTCAGATTTTCACTCAGCAGAAAGAGATGACCAGTCAGAGCTGTGCTGAGAATGCGGCGGAATTTACTTCCGGCGGAACCGATTGCTATTTCGTTTCTGACCCGGGTGCTTTCGCCGAATTGGCTCCGCCCCGTGTTTTGTGGGGACGGCTGGCAATCGTATTGCTGGTCGATGCCTTGGTCGTGTTTCTGCTTTCCGTCTGTATCAGATGCCGGGGAAGGGTGCGGCAGAGTGCGGAGAAAGTTACGGAACATTTTGAGAAGCACACTTTGTTGTGGATTATTGTTTCGGTTGTCGTGGCTTTTGCTTTTCTTTATCGGGAATTTATTTTCGGGTCTGCGTATTATTGTTATCGGGATGTAGGATCGGATACCATCCGGAGCTACTTGCCGTCTTACCGTTTTCTGTGTGAAAATATCAGGGCCGGATCCCTGCAGATGATGCTCCTCCAGCTGGGACTGGGAGTCTCCAGCTATACATTGAGCATGCAGATGCTGGATCCGTTTTTCCTGCTTTTGCTTTTTGTTCCGCTTTCCAGCTTTATGGGGGCGATGATCTGGGTTGCCTTTGCAAAATATCTGGTAATCGCATTTTTTTCCTGGCTTTATTTCAAGCGCTTTACCCATCGTTCCTGGTTGATCTGGATCGGAGTGCTTTTGTGGACATTCTCCAGCTATAATGTTTTATGGGGGCAGCATTATCAATTTCTGTCTGCAATGGTTTTCTTTACAATAAACATGTATTTGCTGGAGCTTCTGCTTGCAGGCAGGCGGGGCAGCTTTATCTTCTGTGTGCTCAATTACGCATTGCTGAGTATGTTCTCAGTCTATTTTTTCAGCATGATCGGAATTTTCTCTGCTGTTTATCTGTTGGGGCGCTCGATCATCAGCGGCTTCCGGTGGAAAAAATGTTTGATGGATGAATTGCAGCTGCTTTTGAACGGACTTCTTGGATTTATGCTCAGCGCATGGATCAGTTTGCCGTGGCTGTTCCTTTTTTGGGGGTCCGGGCGCAGCGATGCCGGTTCCAGGACCCTTGCAAATTTGTTCTCCATCAGTTCTTTTGAGGACATTCTGATTTTTCTGGGACGGATTGTTTCGAATAATTACTTTGGCGTTTTATCTCATTTTGTGCGACATAATTATTATGAAACAACCATTTTGGCAAGCAGCCTTCTGATTTTCTGGGCGGTCTCTTATTATCTTTTCTGCAGGACGAAGTGGCAGTATTGGCTGATTGCCGGGATGATGGCACTGCCGTTGGCAATACCTCTTTTTTGTCAGATTTTTTCCTACAGATGGACTTTTGTTCTGGTTTTTTCTGCCGTTGTCGTTATTGTGAGTTTTCTGGAGCGCTATTTGAAGGAGCCTGTCGCCGACCGGCAGATGAATGTTTTTGCCGTGATGTTTCTGATATTTATTCCGGTGGTTTTATATGCATATTTTTCGGTATTGTCTTCTGTTTTGTTCTCTGTCGCTGTTTTATCTGGAGTTTATCTGCTGTTTTTTTCCCGGCCTTCCGGGAGCCGAATTCGCCGCTTTCTTCCGCTTCTGCTGATGGCGACAGTCGCTGTTGAGCTTTTTCTGATGCACAATTCGACGATTAATCAACGGATACCTTTGCGGGAGCAGGATTTCCTTTTTCAAGTTTTCGAGGGAGATATTTACCGTAAAGTCAAGCCGCTGGCGGGGAAATCGATTACCGATGGCCGGACTCTGTTTTTTCCTTCGGCTGATCCCACTCAGCATTACACTTTGCCGCTGATTTACAATTATCCGGGAGTCAGCGCCTATAACTCACTCTTGCCGGCGACGATTGAAAAGTATTCCCCGGAAACGGTCGATATCCAGAATTCGAACCGGTACTCCTTTTATCCTGAACCTGCAACGGAGCTCTTGCTGGGAGTCACTACGCAGATCTCCATCGATTCCGGGGCCCGGTTATTCGGCTATCAAAAGCCGGAGGAGCGGAACGGGGTATGGAAATTCTTCCGCCGATCAACTCTGCCGTTCGGTTATCTGTATACACAGCGGATTACAGCCGGTGAACTCAAGCATTATCCGAAAGATGAGCTTTCCCGTTTGCGTCTCTCCCATTTCCATTTTATGGATAAGGCGGATGAGTCAATGGCGGAGAGCTGGTTTCCGGGATCCCTTCCGAAACGGGCGAAAGCGGTACAGGAGGCGGTTCCGTTGATGAGAGACGGCAAAGCGGTGTCGGCAAAGGGCGGGGAGAAGATGTTCCGGCTGGTTTCCCGAAAACTCTCTGCCAGCCATAGCGTATCCATCTCAAGCGCGGATCCCCGGTCCGGATTTCATATATTGGAGATTGAAGGGAAATTCAGCCGGAAACAGAAAATCATGTTGAATTGCGACGGACATATGAGGATGTTGCAGGCTTTGCCGGGGCACCGGACATATCGGGTCCCATTGCCGCAGGAAAAGGTTTCTGAGATTTCATTCCGGGTGAATCCGGCAGTGGTGAAGTTGATTTCGCTGTCCCTGCTTCGCAGGCAGGGGGTAGATGAGGAAATCGATGCAGCCGCCGCGGAATTGAAAAGCTCCCCTGTGACGGATATCAGCTACGCGCATTCCACCTGGCGGGGGAGGGTGGACAATCGTTCGGGGAAGATCGGGATGCTCTGCATTCCGATCACCTGGCAGGAAGGATGGCGGGCAACCGTTTCCGGCAGGGCGGAAAAGGTTTATGGGATCAACAACGGCCTCCTGGGCGTCCCGGTCCCGGCTGGAGTTCATGAGGTTACTGTGAATTGGAGTCCTCCATATTATGGCCTTGGCGTTGTTCTTTCGGTTTCCGGGGGAGCATTGACATTGCTGCTGTATTTCTTTATTTATCGGAAGAGTTCGCGGAAGCGGATTGATGAAGGAACGGTATTATGAAATTATCGGTGGTGGTTCCTGTATATATGGGAGAGCGTTTTCTCGAAGAACTTTATACCCGGATCCGGCAGGTGGCGGAGAGTCTGACCGGCGAATGGGAACTGATCCTGGTGAATGATTCGAGCCCGGATGGCAGTTGGCGGGGGATTGCAGAGTTGGCCGGACGTGATGCCAGGGTCATAGGCTTGAATTTGTCCCGGAATTTCGGGCAGCATTATGCGATTACAGCCGGTTTGTCGGCCGCATCAGGAGACTGGGTGGTCGTGATGGATTGCGATCTGCAGGATATGCCGGAAGAAATTCCCGTTCTTTATGCCAAGGCGCAGGAGGGATTCGATTCCGTATTCGCGCAACGGGTGGAGCGGCAGGATGCCTGGATTAAAAAGGAGTGTTCCAAACTGTTTTACCGGGTATTCAGTTTCCTGACCGGGACGAGAATGGATGCTTCGATTGCCAATTTTGGAATTTATCATCGAAAGGTGATCGGCGCGATTCTGAGTCTCGGAGATTCCATCCGTTACTTTCCCGCAATGGCGCAATGGGTGGGATTCCGGCAGGCAGTCTGTCCGGTCCGTCATGCGGCGCGTTCGGAAGGGGAGTCTTCTTATTCCTGGAAAAAGCTCTTCCGTCTGGCTTTGGACAATATGATTGCATTTTCGGATAAACCGCTTCGCATAACTGCGTTGACCGGACTTTGCATTTCGGTTTTGGCCGTTCTCGTTACTTTGTTCTATCTGTGTCTGGCATTGAGTGGATTGATCAAGGTAATGGGGTATGCGAGCCTTATCCTTTCAATTTGGTTCAATACGGGAATCATGCTCATGACAATCGGAATGGTCGGTATTTATGTCGGTAAAACTTTTTCCCAGACCAAGCGGAGGCCGGTATTCATTATTGCCGACAGCTTGAATCTGCCGGAGAATCGAAAATGATTTACAGGGATCTGCCCTGGGATTCTGATTTTTTCCGGGTTTCTGTGGGGGCGTTGACTGTTGAAGCTGGCGATACGGAAGATGATCTCGTATCGGCATTGTCAAAATGGACTCCGGAGGTCTGTTACATATTTATGCCGTACCGCTCCGGGGCCGTCTTTTCCGAATGTTTGAAAGCCATGGGGGCAAAATGCTATGATTGCAAAACTGTTTTCTCAAAGCTGCTGACGGGAACTGTTTCGGTCTGCCGCCCGGTGGAAGTCGTGGAAGTTTTTTCCAAAGATTTCAGGAGTGTGAAGCTGGCTGTTGACAGTGGCTGGCATTCCCGATTTCAGCGGGATGAGCATTTTCGGCCATTTCAGGCCGCATTGTATGAACGCTGGCTGCAAAACTGCTTTGACTCCCCCTCCGGCAGAGTTTGGATCGTCCCCGGAGAAGAAGGAGGGGATGCAGTACTTTGCGCTTCGGTAAAGGACAATCAGGGAAAGATCGAACTGGTGGCGGTCGATGAGAAATGCCGCGGCCGGGGATATGGAAAAGCTTTGATGAGCAGGGCTGAAGAATATTTCAGAATATCGGGAGCTGCATCTGCTCAAGTCGTTACCCAGTTGGACAATGAAAGGGCCTGCCGATTGTATTGCTCTTGCGGGTATGAGATCAGTAACATCACGGAGGTTTGGCATTTATGGAGGAGTTAGTGAAAATTCCGTTTAACAAGCCGTTCGTTGCCGGCAAGGAGCTGTATTACATGGCTCAGGCGGTGCAGAACGGGCATTTGTCCGGAGACGGACCGTTCACCGGACGCTGCAGCCGCTGGCTGGAAGAGCATTTCAACGCGAAGAAAGTTCTGCTGACGCACTCCTGCACGGCGGCTCTGGAGATGGCGGCCATTCTGTGCGATATTCAGCCCGGGGATGAGTTCATCGTTCCTTCCTACACATTTGTCTCCACGGCGAATGCCTTCGTCCTGCGGGGCGGCGTGCCTGTTTTCGTCGATATCAGGCCGGATACCATGAATATCGACGAGAGTTTGATCGAGCAGGCGGTCACTCCCCGGACCCGGGTGATCGTTCCGGTTCATTACGCCGGCGTCGGCTGCGATATGGACGTGATCATGGATATCGCGCGGCGGCATCGGCTGCTGGTCGTCGAAGATGCCGCCCAGGGAGTCTGCGCGACCTACAAAGAACGTTATCTCGGGACGATCGGCCACCTCGGCTGTTACAGCTTCCACGAGACCAAGAACCTTATTTCAGGCGAAGGCGGCGCGCTGGTCATCAATGACGAACGGTTTCTCGAACGGGCGGAGGTCATCCGGGAAAAAGGTACAAACCGTTCCCGGTTCTTCCGCGGAATGGTCGACAAATACACCTGGGTGGATATCGGATCCAGTTACATTCCGAGCGAATTGATTGCCGCTTTTCTTTACGCCCAGCTCGAGCAGGCCGACCGGATCACCGGGAAGCGGCTTGCCATATGGAATCGATATTATAAGGAGCTGCTCCCGCTGCAGCAGGCGGGAGTGATCCGGCTGCCGGTCGAGCTGCCGGAATGCAGGCACAACGCGCATATGTTCCATATTCTCCTGAAGGACCTGGCGACCCGGTCGGCATTGATCGAATTTCTGAAAAAAAGGGATATCCACCCGGTTTTCCACTACGTTCCGCTCCATTCGGCGCCGAAAGGGCTGGAGCTCGGCGGAGGCAGGTTCCGGCTGCCGGTGACGGACGACTGCGCCGGCCGGCTCCTCCGGCTGCCGTGCTATTACGAACTGCAGCCGGAGGAGGTCGATTCGATTTGTGAGCTGATCAGGGCGTTTTTCCGCTGATCCGGTAGATCCTGCCTTCGATCAGGGTTGCGTAGACGCTGCCGTCCGGCCCTTTCGTGAAATCGTTCACGGCCGAGTCGCCGCCCCGGTAGCGCCAGAGCAGTTTGCCGGTGGCGGCATCGACCGCCGCGATGACGCCGTTGCGGCTGCCGGCATAGACGACGCCGTCCGCTTCCAGCACGGGGCATGGGGCGTGATCGTAGCCGAAGCCGAGATCGCAGAGCCATTTCTCCGTATATTCCGGTTTGCCGGTTTCGACTGCGACGAGCTCCCCGTCCATGGTTTTGGCGTAGGCGGTGCCGCCGTCTTCGCTGCCGCCGAGCGCTTCGCGGAACTTGTGCGTGTTGGCGCGCCAGAGCTGCCTGCCGGTTTTGAGGTCGAGCGCGGTCATGTACCGGTCCGGCGCGACGATGACGACCTGGCCGTTGCCGATGACCGGCCGGACGTTGCCGGGGGAGAAGAGCACCTGCGACTTGCCGTTGTTCCACTTCCAGCGCAGTTCGAGCGTCTCCGCATCGAGCGCATAGAGATTCGTATCCCAGGCGCCGAAGACTGCGACGCCGTCTTTCACGGCCGGAGCCCCCTGCATGGTTCCGAAACGGACGGTGTCGTTTTTTTCGTATCTGCCGCCGGAATCGATGCGCCGGAACTCTCCGGCTCCGGCGCCCATGTAGAGCCGTCCGTCCGAGGCGGTTCCGCTGCCGATGACCGGTGCCGGCGCGGGGAGGAAGAGCCCGCCGCGCTTGTCGCCGCTCTTCGGCTCCGAAAGAAGCGCGATGCCGCCGGGAGCCAGGCCGCCGGGCATACCGGTCAGGCCGACGGCGATGACGCCCTCGAACGCGGCCGGGGTCGAGTAGAAGGGGCGTTTGAAGTTCCGCTCCCACGCCGTTTCCCCTTCCGGCGTGAGTGCGACGAAGCGCCCGTCGCTGGTGCCGTAGTAGATGCCGCTTTTCGTCACCGCCGCTCCGGTGAACACCGAGGCGGGATCGGCATGCAGCAGCTCGACCCTGACGTTTTCCGGCAGCGGCTCCTCGGCCGGGAACGGCTGTTCCGCGACCGGCTCCCGGTTTTCGACCGGCAGGATGTCGCCGCCGAGCCGTTTTTCAAAGGCTTCGAGCTTTTCTTTGCCGTCGAAGCGGAGCAGGTTGTAGCCGTGTGTCCCGTCGAAACCGGTCAGCGGACGGCAGACGATGCTGTCGAGCCCGTAGATCGTCCGGCGGAACTGGCTGTGCGTGTGGCCGGAGACGACTCCGACGACGTTGTAGTCCCGCAGAATCCGGGCGATGGCGGCGCCGTTGCCGAGCTCGCCGGCGAGCGGGTAGTGGCAGAAAACGATGACCGGTTCGCCGTTTCCGGCCAGCTTCCGGAGCGACTCTTTCAGGAAGGCGACGTCTTCGCTGCGGACGTAGCCGTCGCCCATCTTCAGATAGGGGCCGGTGGAGAAACCGATGAGCGCGACGCCGTCGCGGACAATGGCGAATTTTTCATCTCCCCACAGGCGGACGAAGGTCTGGCCGGCGCTTTCGGACCAGTTCGTTTCATGGTTGCCGGGAATGGCGTGAAGCTCTTTCCCGATGCCGGAAAGCACGTTATGGATATGCTCCAGTTCGCGGTCAGCGCCGCGGTTCGTAAGGTCTCCGGTCACGACGACGAGGTCGGAATCGTTCGCATTGACCTCTTTGACGACATCGGGCATCAGCTTGTCGTTGGCGTTGCCGGGCGAAACGTGAATGTCCGACAGCACGGTGATTTTCAGTTCTCCCGCCGTCAGCAGCGCGGAGAAGGAGAGCAGGGTGAGGAGCGGCAGGATGCGCATACGGAGGACTCTCTTTCGTTCGGGATTGATTACGGCAGTTCGACCTGAAGATCGAGCTCTTCGACTTTGTCGGCCGGGAACAGCTCTTCGGTGCCGGCCGGCGGAATCCGGTTGATATCCTTCCAGTAGAATGCCTTGCTGCGGTCGACTTCGACGCCGAGGCCGGTCCGGTAACACCATTCGAGATTGCGGCGCGACTGTTCCGTGCCGCGGAATGCCGCCATGCGCAGCAGCCGGACCGCCGCCGCTTCGTCGGCCGCGATGCCGGAACCGTTCATCAGGCAGACCGCCAGATTGTGCAGCGCGGCCGGATGTCCCTGCCGGGCCGCCGCCGCGAACAGGCGGACCGCCTCGGCGTTGTCGACTTCGACCCCCATGCCGAAATAATAATATGTGCCGAGCCGGTTCAGGGCCGGAGCGACACCGGCTTCCGCCGCTTCCTTCACGAGCTTCAGCATCTGGCGGCGTTCCAGCACGGCCTGCCGGGCGGCGGCCGTGTAGTATTTGGCTTCCGGGCTGCCGAGCTGGGCGGCCCGGGCGATCCAGAGGTCGGCGGGGCTCCAATTCTCCGGCCGGATGCCGAACGGGACGCCGTTCGGAAACTCCGGCTTCTCCACGGGCTGCCGGCTGTTTTCGGCGAAGAGCAGTTGGAGCCCGTAGCGGAACGTCCCATCCGGGTCGCCGGACGCGGCGAGTCTGCGCAGCGGTTCGACAGGCTCCGGCCGTGCCGGAGTCTGGGTCATTTTTTCAGCCGGGATCACCCCTTCCGGCAGCGGAATCGAACGGCAGCCGGCGGCCAGCAGCAGCGTCGCGGCGGCGAGAAAAAGAAACATCCGGGTCTTCATGGCTCCTCCATATGGAAAACGCCCGGCGTCGGCCGGGCGTCAGGTTGTGTTTTCCGGTTATGCCTGACCGGCCGGTTCCGTTCCGGTTCCGGTTTCGGCCGTGTCGCGTTTGTCGCTCTTCACCTTGCCGAGATAGCCAGGCAGGTCGAGCCCCGCCATTCCGGCCACGTCGTGCAGCGGCGGCAGGCTCTGCAGCATGCCGGAGAGGAAGTTCGCCGTGGTGGTCTTGCCGTCGGCGGTTTTGCCGCCGCCGTCCCAGACGGTGACCTTGTCGATCTTGATGCCCTTGATCGCTTCGGTCTGCAGCGCGACGATCTCCTGGAGCTTCTCGATGAGCAGCATCTTCGATGCGGCGTTCGAATCGTTTTCGCACGCTTCGATGATGGCGCGGTAGCCTTCGCCTTTCGCCTTCAGGATTTCGTAGTTGCCGCGCGCTTCGGCCTCGAGCTTCGCGTAGATCGCGTCGGCTTCGCCTTTCGCCTCGCGGCGCAGCTTTTCGGCCTCGGCGTCGGCCGCGATTTCGACCTGGCTCTTCTGGATCTCGGCCGGGACGATGACTTCGGCGCGCTGGCGCTCCATCTCCATTTTGGCGCGGGAGACCTGCGCGTCGGCCTCGGCTTCGTATTTCGCCTTTTCGATCTGGGCGGCCGCGACCTGGCGGGCCGCTTCGGCGCGCCGGTAGGCTTCGGCCTCCTGTTCCGAACGCGTCGCGTTCGATTTGGCGATTTCGATCGCCGAGACGTTCTCGCCCTGGGTCGCGGTCGAGTCGGCCTGCTTGACGGCGATACGGCGGTCGCGGTCGGCATCGGCCTCTCCGGCGGCGGCAGCGGCTTCGGCCTGCTTGACGGCGATGCGCTGGGCGCGGTCGGCGTCAGCTTCGCCCGCGATGGCGGCGGCTTCGGCCTGCTTGACGGCGATACGCCGCTCACGGTCGGCGTCTGCCTCGCCCGAGGCGGCTTCGGCTTCGGCCTTGGCGACGGCGACGCGTTCGAGCTTGTTCGCTTCGGCTGCGCCGATGCTGCCCTTGCGCTGTTCCTCGGCCACGTCGACCTTCGCCTTGTTGATGGCGCCGGCGGCGGCGCGCTGCCCGATGGCCGCGATGTAGCCGGATTCGTCGGTGATGTCGGTGATGTTGACGTTCAGGAGCTCAAGGCCGATCTTCTTGAGTTCCTCCGCCACGTTCGCCTCGACCGCGCGCAGGAAGGTTTCGCGGTCGGCGTTGATCTCTTCGATCATCATCGAGGCGATGACGAGGCGCAGCTGGCCGAAGATGATATCCTTCGCCAGCTCGGCGATCGCCTCCGGGCTCTGCCCGAACAGGCGTTCGGCCGCGTTGCCCATGATCTCGGGACTGGTCGAGACGCCGACCGTGAAGACCGACGGCACGTTGATGCGGATGTTCTGTTTGCAGAGCGCGTTGTCGAGATTCACGGCGATCTGGAGAGGGCGCAGCGAGATGTAACCGTAATCCTGCACGACCGGCCAGACGAATTTGGCGCCGCCGTGGATGCATTTCGCCGCCTGGTTCCCGCCGGTCTTGCCGTAGATGATCATGATGCGGTCGGACGGGCACTTGCGGTACCAGGTGACCAGCGAGATGAAGATCATCAGGAGGACGAACCCGGCGAGCGTTGCGATGATGATGACTGGTGACATTCTGTATAACTCCTTATTGGGGTTGAAAATGAATCGGATTTATTGGCGGCTGTCTAAGATTTCAGCTTCCGGCATGCGATGACTCCGATCGTGCAGAACAGCAGCATGACGACTGCTCCGGCGCATGCTCCGAGGACAACGATGACTGGCATTCGGTTGAACTCCCTGCTGTTGAAGGTGATGTTTCGCGTCATCCGGTTTCCGGCGTCAGTATTTTTTCCTTTTCTTCTTCTCCGCGTTTTTCTTTTTCAGGTAACAGGTCAGCAGGAATCCGGCGAAAACGCCTGCCGTGACGCCGATTACGGCCGGAGCGGCGGCAATGATCACTTTGAATACCGTGTTCAGAGGCGTATCGGCAGCCGCGGCGGCGGCAAGGGTGAAGGGGATAACGGTCATTGCGGCTCCACTTCAGCTTTTGACCACGAGGAAGCTGCCGCCGCCGAGGTTTTCGGAGATGACAACCGCCGTGCCGGTTTTGAGTTCGTCGTCGGCCCGGGCGCTGACCTGCCGCGTGCAGCCCGGCAGCGTCACGGTCACCATGCCGCCCGGGGCGCGCCCGGCCGGCACGGTCAGATAGACCGTGCCCCGCTGCCCGACCAGCTCGGCGGGCGTGATGTTGCCGGACTGCTGCATTTTGAGCAGCAGCGAGACCACCAGTGCCGTGAGAAACATCATGATGAGTCCGCAGCCGAACGCAATGGCCAGCCCGGTCCAGCCGAGATGGCCGTAGAAGTAGCCGCCCCAGCCGAAGAAGGTCACGAAAGCCACGATCGCTTTCAGCGAGAAGAAGTTCAGTCCCTGGATGTCGCTGATGTCGTGCGAATCGACGTCGAAACCGGCGCCGTCAAGCTCGACGTCGGAGTGAATCCCGGCGACGGTCATGATGAACTGGAGCGCGAAGATCACGGAACCTGTCACGGCGATGAACAAATAGAGATTGCCCGCGCCGGCCAGAAACTCGCCGATGCCCGTCAGAAAACTGCTGTTTTCCATGATTCACCCTCCTTTCGTGGCTGATATTGTATGTCCGGGATTGTCCCCGTCATAATTCTACCACAATTTCCGCTAAATTCAATCCGATTCCGCTTCGGAAAACCGAAAAAAACATCTTTTTTTCATCCGCGCTTGCATTCGCGGCGAAATCCTGTATTTTCTACTCGTGTGAGACGTTCGGGAATCGTGATTCTTAGCGGGAGAGACGGGATGCCGGCCATAAAATGTCCATTTTGTTCGCGGGAAATTCCGGAGCGGAAGCAAAAAACGCTCACCGGACGGGTCCGGTGTCCCGGCTGCGGCAGCATCGGTCCGCTCAGCGAGCTGGCCGCCCTGGGGGAAGGACGGCTGCCGAAGGGCGTGACGGAGCGCGAGGACGGTTCCGTCCTGCACGTCAGCAGTCTCTCCGCATGGAGTTTGCCGGCGGTCGCGGCGGTTCCGGCCGCCCTGCTGTTTTTTATTGTCGGTTTCCGGAGCGGCGGAATTTCCGACATCGTATTTCTGTTGTTTGCCGTCATGGTGTCCTGGGTCGTCTGGGGGGCGCTCTTCGGCAGCCTCGAGATTCGCCGGATTCCCGGCGCGTTTGTCTTCCGGCGCGGATTGCGGAAAAAGGAGGTGCCGCTCGACCGGCTCCGGCTTTTCAAGCTGGCGCGCGTCCGGTGCCGCAACGGCAGTTTCTATCACATCGGCTGCATGAGGAAGGGCGGCGGAACGCTCTGCATCGGGGCCGGCCTGCCGCTGGTCCGGCTGGCCGCCGCCGTCGAATGGATGGAGCGCCGCCTCTACGATTCCGGGCGGGAAAATGGGAAAAATATGGCCCCGCTCGCTAAGAATGAAGCGGAAATTCTGTCCAAATTGTCGGAAGTCACCAGCTGGAAGGACGAATCGGAATGAGTGCGGTCAGGAGCATTCCTGAATCGTGAAGCGGAAAAAACGCGTGAAAGCACTCGTTTGTGATTTTGCCGGAGAACGGTTTCCCGCCGTTCGGCCGGCTGGCCGTCGTTTGGAAAAGCGGAAGGAGGAATGCGCATGATTTACTGTCCCGATTGCAGAGAAGAGATTCCTGTGGAGGATTTCAACGTCTCTACCGACGTCGCGTTCTGCCGCAGGTGCGGAAAGAATCACCGTTACAGCGAGCTCGCCGATTTCGAAGTCCGGGCCGGATTCCGCCCGGACCGGCCGCCGCGCGGCATGCGGGTTTTGCCGGACGACGGAACGGGGGAAGGGATCGTTTTCCGGTATTACGGCGGCATGCTTGCTTTTTTTTTGTGTCTTTACCGTATTCTGGTGCGGTATTACCGGAGTGTTGACCGTGGCGTTCTGGAATGCGAAGGATGTTCCGTGGTTTGCCGTCCTGTACATGATTCCGTTTCAGTTGATCGGCCTCGGGTTTCTGACCGGAACTCTGATGATGCTTTTCGGCCATGGCGAACTTCGGTTCCGGGATGGGGCGCTGGAGATGTTCTCCGGCATCGGCCGCATCGGCCGGCGGAGGTGCTGGATGGTTGCTGATATCCGCAATGTTTCGGTGGAACAGACCCGTATGCAGGTAAACGGCCGTCAGGTCAGAGGCGTCGCCATCGTGACGGCGGACGGCAGGCGCCGGTTCATCGGCCGCAGCCTCGATGCGGAGAAACAGCAGTTCCTCGTCAACCTGATCCGGCAGAAAATCCGTTTGGACGACAGCCGGAAGTCCGGTTACCGGGCGTGACGGATGAAAACACTCCGGCGTTCCGGCCGGAGCATGGAAGGGAGATGCGTACATGATTTACTGTCCCGACTGCAGAAAGGAGATTCCGGCGGAGGATTTCAACGTCTCTACCGACATCGCGTTCTGCCGCAGGTGCGGAAAGAATCACCGTTACAGCGCGCTCGCCGATTTCGAAGTCCGGGCCGATTTTTGTCCGGATGAGCCGCCGCGCGGCGTACGGATTGCGGTGGATGAACATTTTGAGGAGGTGCTTCTGCTTCGGTATTATCGGGCGAGTTCATGGGTTCTGCTGCTGGTCACCTTATGCTGGTGGGGATTCCTGTGGCTGTTTTTTCCCGGTTTTCAGGCCTTGTTTTCTTCGGACCGGTTTCCGGTTGCGATTCCGGCTTACATGGCGGGCGGCGTTCTGCTGATCGCCTGTGTCATATTGTCGATGTTCGGGCGCGATGAATTCCGGATTGAGGGTAGTCGGCTGGAAGTCCTCTCCGGAGTCGGCGCGGTCAGCATTCGGCGGCATTTTCACTTGAATGATATCCGCCGCGTCTCAATCGAAGAGGAGGCGGTCTCCGAACACGGCAATGAACGACTTTACAGGTTGGCGGTTCTGCTGCGGAAAAATGGAAAGCGAAGAGTCGTCGCCCGCAGCAGCGACCGTCGTGTGCTGGAGTTCGTCGCAGGTTATCTGCACTGGAAAATGAGCCGAAGTTTCAGAAAGGAAGGTAATAACGCATGATTTACTGTCCCGATTGCAGAGAAGAGATTCCTGTGGAGGATTTCAACGTCTCTACCGACGTCGCGTTCTGCCGCAGGTGCGGAAAGAATCACCGTTACAGCGAGCTCGCCGATTTCGAAGTCCGGGCCGGATTCCGCCCGGACCGGCCGCCGCGCGGCATGCGGGTCTTGCCGGACGACGGAACGGGGGAAGGGATCGTTTTCCGCTACTTCAGTCATGCGGTCTGGATTCTCTGCTTCTTTGCCGTGTTCTGGTGCGGCGTCACCGGCACCTTGACTGTAGCGGTGTGGTGTGCCGGAAATTCCCCGTGGTTTGCGAAGCTGTTCATGCTTCCGTTTCAACTGGTCGGAATCGGGTTCCTGTTCGGTATCGCAATGATGCTTTTCGGCCGGAGCGAGCTCCGGTTCCGGGATGGGGCGCTGGAGATGTTCTCCGGCATCGGCCGCATCGGCCGACGGCGGCGCTGGGAATTGGCCGACATCCGGAAGGTCGCGGTGGAGCCGACCGGTATGCAGCAGAACGGCCGTCAGGTCGAAGGCGTCGCCATTGTGACGGCGGACGGCAGGCGCCGGTTCATCGGCCGCAGCCTCGATGCGGAAAAACAGCAGTTCCTCGTCAACCTGATCCGGCAGAAGATCCGTTTGAACGACAGCCGGAAGTCCGGTTACTGGGCGTGACGTTCCGGAGCGGCGGATAAAAAAATCCCGGCCCTGCCGGATGGCGGACCGGGAATTTTTTCCGGGTATCCCGAAGCTTACTTCGCTTCGGAGACCGCAACCGCGACGGCGACGGAGGCGCCGACCATCGGGTTGTTGCCCATGCCGATGAGACCCATCATCTCGACGTGCGCCGGAACGCTGGAGGAGCCCGCGAACTGCGCATCGCCGTGCATGCGGCCCATCGTGTCGGTCATGCCGTACGAAGCCGGGCCCGCGGCCATGTTGTCCGGGTGCAGCGTGCGGCCGGTGCCGCCGCCGGAGGCGACGCTGAAGTATTTACGGCCGTTCTCGATCGCCCACTTCTTGTAGGTGCCGGCGACCGGGTGCTGGAAGCGGGTCGGATTCGTCGAGTTGCCGGTGATGGAGACGTCGACGCCCTCCTTGATCATCACGGCGACGCCTTCGGAGACGTCGTCGGCGCCGTAGCACCTGACCGCCGCCTTCGGGCCGTTCGAGAACGCCTTCTCTTCGACGATCTTGAGTTCACCGGTGTAGTAGTCGTACTCGGTTTCGACGTAGGTGAAGCCGTTGATGCGGCTGATGATGTAGGCCGCGTCCTTGCCGAGGCCGTTCAGGATGACGCGGAGCGGCTCCTTGCGGACCTTGTTGGCGGTCTTGGCGATGCCGATCGCCCCCTCCGCCGCCGCGAACGACTCGTGGCCGGCGAGGAAGCAGAAGCACTTCGTCTCTTCGCGCAGCAGCATCGCGGCGAGGTTGCCGTGGCCGATGCCGACCTGGCGCGAATCCGCCACCGAACCCGGAATGCAGAACGCCTGCAGCCCGAGACCGATGTTTTCGGCCGCTTCGGCCGCGTTCTTCGAACCCTTCTTGAGGGCGATGGCCGCGCCGAGGGTGTAGGCCCAGACCGCGTTTTCGAACGCGATCGGCTGGACGCCGCGGACGATCTTGTCCACATCGACGCCCTTGGAGAGGCAGAGGTCGCGGGCGGCCTCGAGCGATTCGATGCCGTATTCCTTCAACGCCTTTTCGATTTTTGCGATCCGGCGCTCATATCCTTCAAATTTCACGCTCATTGTCATGAACTCCTTATTCTTTGCGCGGGTCGATCTTTTTGACGGCTTCGTCGAAGCGGCCGTAGCTCTTCACGTTGGCCTTGTAGGCCTCGGCGGGCTCGACGCCCTTGCGGATCGCCTCCATCATCTTGCCGAGATGGACGAACTTGTAACCGATGATCTCGCTGTTCTCGTCAAGGCCGAGCTCGAGGACGTAGCCCTCGGCCATTTCGAGGTAACGCGGCCCTTTTTCGAGGGTCGAAAACATCGTGCCGACCTGCGAACGCAGCCCTTTGCCGAGGTCTTCGAGACCGGCGCCGATCGGGAGCCCCCCCTCGCTGAACGCGGTCTGGGTGCGGCCGTAGACGATCTGTTTGAAGAGCTCGCGCATCGCGACGTTGATCGCGTCGCAGACGAGGTCGGAATTCAGCGCTTCGAGAATGGTCTTGCCCGGGAGAATCTCCGAAGCCATCGCTGCGGAGTGGGTCATGCCGGAGCAGCCGAGCGTTTCGACCAGGGCTTCCTGGATCACGCCGTCCTTGACGTTCAGCGTCAGCTTGCAGGCGCCCTGCTGCGGCGCGCACCAGCCCACCCCGTGAGTGAGGCCGGAAACATCGGAGATCTGCTTGGATTTGACCCACTTACCCTCTTCCGGAATCGGGGCCGGGCCGTGTTTGACGCCTTTGGCGACGCGGCACATCTGCTCGACTTCATGCGAGCACTGATACGGACAACTCATGTTGGTTCTCCTTGCGAGGTTGCTTTCTATGAAACGGGAATTTTCGTAATATACACCGCGGATTGCGATTTTTCACCCCCGCTCCGCAGAAATTTTCGATTTTTCGGCAGGCGGGCGCATCGGCGCGCGGGCCGGCGCGAAGGGTTTTTCGGGGCGGCCATTTGGAAAAGCGCTTCCGGCATGCTATGTTAACTGGCGAAACCATATGTGAGGAGAGCGTCATCATGCAGGAACTCAATACCCGGCTGCTGACCCTCGGCGCCTCCGGCATGCGCGGCGTGGTCGGCACCGGGCTGACGCCGGGGGCGGCGAGCGATTTCGCATCCGCTTTTGCCACTTTCGCCGGGGAGGGCGCCGTGCTGGTCGGCAGTGACCCGCGCACTTCGTCCGCCATGCTGAAGAGCGCGGTCTCGGCCGCGCTTGCGGGCGGCGGCTGCGAGGTCGTCGACGGCGGCATCCTGACCGCCGGACTCATGCACCGCCTGATTCCGGCCGGCGGTTATTCCGGCGGCATCCTGATTACGGGAGGCCATCAGGCGGCCGGGATGAACGCCCTTATTCCGCTCGCCGCCGACGGTTCGTATTTCGACCACCTGCGGCAGCGGGAGCTTTTCGATCTTTATCTCGGCAAACGTTTCATCACGGTCCCGGCCGCCCGGGTCCGCCCGGCGCGGATGCTCGACGCCGCGGAGCTCGAGGAATACTGGGCGTTCCTCGAACGGAATCTCGATCTCGCGGCGATCCGCGCGGCGAAGCTCACGCTGCTGGCGGACTTCTGCAACGGCGCGGGAGCCGCTTACGCAAAGCGTTTCGCGTCGCTGCTCGGCGTGAAGCTGATCGCCCTGAACGATACGCCGTGCGGCACGATTCCGCGCGAGCCGGAGCCGAGGCCGCGCAGCGGTTCTCCGATCCGGACCATCGTCGGGCCGCTCGGCGCGGCGGCCGGAGTCGTTTTCAACAGCGACCTGTCGCGCATGGGAATCGTGACCGACGCGGGCGAACCTCTGAGCGAGGAGATGAGTTATCCGCTGGTGGCGGACTACGTGCTCGGCAAACTTCCGAAGGGTGTGCGTGTCGTGACGAACGTCTGCACGACGCGGACCCTCGACGATGTGGCCTCCGGCCACGGCGCGATTCTCGAGAAGTCGCGGGTCGGCCAGGCGTGGGTGGTGGATCTTGCGCGTTCGACCGGCGCGGCGCTGGCGGGGGAGGGGAGCGGCGGCTTCACGACTTCCGCGCTGCGCGGCTTCGACGGCTTCCTGATGGCCGGGCTGCTGCTGGAGGCGATCGCCGTGCGCGGTCCGCTCGGGTGCCAGCTGGAAAAGCTGCCGCGCTACGAGATGGTCAAGCAGACGATCCCGTCGAATTCTCCGCACGCATATACGATGCTGCGGCAGATGATGCATGAATTCGGCGACGAGGCGGCCGTTTCGGAGACGGACGGGCTGCGTTTCGACTGGCCGGACGGTTTTCTGAGTTTGCGCCTTTCGTCGACGGAGCCGATTCTGCGGCTGATCTCGGAGTCGAAATCGCGCGAGCTTGCGTCCGACCGGGCCTGGAAGGCGCGTCTCGCGTGGGAGCGTCTCTGAAATAAGGGGGGAGGTGCAAAGTTCCATGGATAAAGCGAATGCGGCGAATCGGGCGTGGGCCGGCGCGATCCGGGCGGTTCTGGTGCTGACTGCCGTTGCCGGAGGAGTCTGGCTGTACCTGGAACGGGGGCGCATCCGGGAGCATTTCGAGGCGAAGGAGCGGGCTGAGGTGTACGGCATCGTCTGGAACACCAGCCTCAACACGGCGCGGCGTCAGGCCGCTGAAAGCGGCCGGGAAATCCTGCTCGTCCATCTGGATTTGCAGCGGAAGAGCCATCCGCATGCGGCCGGTCTGCTTGCCTTGCGGGTCCTGGACACGGAAGAGTTCCGGTGCGAATCCGGGAATTACGTGCTTCTGCTGGCGGCCCGGACGCCGCGGGAGCCGGCGCGAATCCGCCGGAACCGCGAGGAGATTTCCAGAATTTACAACCTCGGCGAGCGGGACAGCGGCACTTTGCTGCTCATCGACGCCGCCGGGAAGCAGTTGCGGCGCATCCCGTACCGGGGCGAACCGGCCGGGGAGCTGCTGCGCAGACTTTCGGAGCCGGAGGAGGGATCATCCGGCAATACGGTCAATCAGGGAGGGGAAAAGCCATGAGTGTTCAGAATTCCGCCCGGCTTCTTGCGGGGCGTCTGATCAAATTCGCGCTGCTGGTCGTCGTCCTTTACGGGGCGGCGTGGTGTTATTTCAACTGGGAGTATGTCCGGGAACGGTTCGGCGCGAAATATGAGGAGGAGCGTTACGGCATCGTCTGGAATACGAACCTGAATGCGGCCAGACGGATCGCCGCGCGGCACGGCCGGCTGGTCATGGTCGTCTATATCAATTCGGGAGCGAAGCACGATCCTAGCGACTACCTGATCAACCGGATTTTCCCGAGCACGCAGTTTCGGAGCGCGGCAGACACCTACATCCCGGTGCTGGTCGATATCCGGCAGGGCGTTCAGGAGAGCGCACGGCTGAAGAACAACCAGGACGAGATCATCAAGGTGTACGATCTCCACAACCGCTACGGGCTGATTCTTCTGGCGGACGCCGACGGCAGAGAGCTGCGCCGGGTGCAGTATTCGGATGAGCCGGTGGACATTCTGCTCGGCAAGGTCGCGGGCGGGAAGTTTACGCCGCTGCCGCCGATCCCGAAGCCCGACGTCAAAGACCCGGTCGCGGAAAGCGAAAAAAAGGCGAAGTCGCTGACGTCTCCGGTCGTCGGACCGAAGAGTGAACGGCCGAAGGTTGAGGAAAAGTGGGGAATCTCCACCGGATTATGAGAGAGAGGCGGATTTTGAAACGTTTTTTACTGATTCCGGCCGTTGCCGGATTGCTGGCCCTGTCCGGATGCTCTTCGTTCGACCGCATGCGGAGCGCGGCAGAGAACGGGGAGCCGGCCGCCCAGTATGAGCTGGCCGAATATTATCGTTCCGGAGACCCGGCGCTCTCTGTTCTCTGGATGACGCGCGCGGCGGAGAACGGTTATCCGAAGGCGATGGTCGAACTCGGCAAATTCCATCTTGACGGTTTCGGCGTGCAGCGTGACCGCGATGCCGCGCTCGGCTGGTGGGAGAAGGCCGCGCTCGGCAAGGGCGACCTTGAGGCGGCGCAGCTGCTCGGCGAACTTCTGCTGCCCGACCCTCCGCCCGGCCGGGCGGAGCTGGCTGTGGCGGCCTACGGCGTCCTGCTGGCCGATCCGGCCTGCGAAGAGCGCCGGAAATTCGCGGCGAAGCTGCTCGACGAGGGCGGGAAGCTCCGCGCCATGCTGAAGCTGGCCGACCGCCGGGAGGAGCTCGCGGCGGTCGAGAAGCGTTTTACGCGCATTTTCCGGGAGTCGGCCGACTGCTTCGACCTGTCGGACCCGAAGGTGCTCGAGTCGATGGACCGGTTGAGCGATGAGTTCTACCTGCTGCCGCCGCTGGCCGGCAAACCGCCGGCCCCGACCGAAGTTTCCGGACTTCGTCCCGAATTCGCCGCGCTGCTGGGCGCCTGCGACCGGCTCGACGTCGACGAGCTGCCGAAACTGATCGAAACGGCGCGCCGCCTGCCGGATTTCCCGGAGTTCCTTTCGACGGTGCCGGAGCTGATCGTTCCGATGTTCTTCGGCAAGCCGGAGCTCTACGGCGGGATTACGGCCGGCCGGTCGTTTTACGACTTCGCCCTGTTCGGTTCCTCCATGAAGGTCTCGCGCGAGTACGATTCGCTTTCGCGGCCGTTCCCGGTGTTGGCCAGCCGGACCTCGATTCAGGATGGCGAAGGGGTGTTCCTGTTCGGAAAGCCCGGCATGAAGCCGATCCCGGCCGACCGTTTCTGCAAATACGGGAGCTGCGAGCTCTTCGGCGTACGCATTGAATACGGTCCGCTCGGCGAATTTTCCACGTTGCTGGCCGATGTCGAAAAGCTGTACGGCAAGCTGACTCCGGTCGAACACACGTTCGAGCTGATCCGCGAGAGCCGCCCGTATCTCGTGAAGATCACGGTTCCGGCCTACGAGCGGAAGGGCGGCAAGCTGCATGTGCTGCTGACCGACAATGTGAAGCCGCTGAAGGTCGAGCTTCTGGACCTGATTCCGGGAACGCCGGAGTTCAGGCATTGGGAGGAGTATATCGCCATGAACAGCGTGGACGGCGTATTCGTCTGGAAGCACCAGAATGCGGAGCACTACCTGACCGCCGCCGATGCGTATGAGAGATTGAAGCTCAGGAATTATGAGAAGAAAGCATTTGTGGATCGGATCAGAGAGGAATATTTTCCGGGCCGCATGCTTGAAGTCGTCGACGTGCGGCGTACCGGCATTCTGGCCGGAACGATCGTGCAGGATATGAAAAAAATCGCCGAAGGCATTCTGCCGGTGCAGAAGGAGCAGGGAAAATGAGAAGAAACAGAATCGGCCGGATCGCGCTTGCCGTCTTTGCCGCCGGAGTGATTGCCGGATGCCGGAACGGCATGGAGGAGGTCGTCCCGCCGGAAAACGCGCCGTCGCAGGCGAGCATGAGCAGCCGTGAAACGGCGCGCATTGCGGAAGCGCTCCGCGATGATGCGCCGAACCCGCTTCTGGTGGAGCGGAAATTCCGGGAGATGGCGCGTGCCATGCAGGACGGCACGCTCGATTTCAGCCGCGGCGAATTCTTCTCGGGCATGACCGACGAGGCGCTGCAGCGGCAGGCCATGCTGACCTGGAACCTGGCTCCGGTGTTCGGTAAAATGGAGGACGGTTCCCGGGTGGCGGTTGTGGTCGGCGACGGACGGCCAGCCGGACGGGTCGTCCGGCAGGCGCTGGTTTCGCTGCTGGCGGCGAACGCCGAGAAGGTGACGGTCATCGACCGCTATGACGCCGGGCTCGAACAGGCGTTCCGGTCTCTTTATGTGAACGGGCCGGAGGGGGCGAAAAGTGCCGGTGTCGACTATTTTCTGCGCGCCCGCCCGATTTCGCTGGACGTATTCCGCAGCTGGAGCGCGAACCGTTACGGCCTGCCGTACCTGCAGCGGTTCGCGGCGGCGAGTGCGTGGCTCGAACTCTGCGACGTGCGGAACGACCGGCTGCTCTGGGCCGGTCCGGTTGAGAGCTATCGGAATTATGTCGGCAACAACGAGCCGCTGCTCTGGCTCTACGACGCCATGGGGCGCGAAACGAGCGTGATGGCGATTTCGCCCGCCGTGGTCGCACTGATGGATTCCGGCAATCTTTCCGGCTATGCGTTCGGTCCTTCCAACGAGCTTCTGGTCGACCGCGCGTTTCGCCGCGTGAAGCTGGACGGCACCGCGCCCGGCGCGCTGGCCGGAACCGGCAAGACGGTCGTTGTTGAGCTCGATGGCGGCGGGAATGGCGGCGGCAGCGTCGAAAGCATTCAGGCTCTGCTGCTCGACCGGGGAGTCCGTGTCGTTCTTTCTCCGTATTATCAGAATTTCGCCGACCTGCTGGAGCGCCGGGATTTCACCGGCATGAAATATGCGGATTATGCGCTGATCTGCCGGGTCGATTACGCCGGAGCGACCGCGCTGCCGGATGCGCCGGGCAGCGGAACGTTCCGGCGTCAGGGGGCGGTCGTCTTCTGGGCGGAGCTCGTCGAGCTGGCGACCCGGCGGGTGGTCTGGGCCGGCCAGTTGACCGGAAAATCCGAGGTGGTGACCGATCCGCTTCTCTACTATCCGGTCATCTTCCGCGACCGGATCATGCCGGAACTGCGCCGCAGGGAGCCTGTGAAATCCCTGCAGTCGAAGCAGTAGCCGGAATATGGAACCGAAATAGCCGGGGGAGGAAGGCAAATGGATTTTTCTCATGACCGCGATGTCCTGCGCCGCCTGGCCGGAGAGTACGCCGCCTGTGCGGCAGACCCGGTCAACCGGGAGAGGATTCGGCTGTGGAAACGATTGAATTCCCGGAATATGGAGCGTCCGATGGTCGCGATCGACCAGGTCTGCTGGAACGAGTTTTCCGGCTTGGAAGAGATGCGGAATTTGTGCCGGGACCCGGAGCTGCGGGCGTATGAGGAGCGTTTGCGCCGCCGGCTTTATCAATGGAAGCATTTTCCGGCCGACATGGTGCTTGAGCCGTTCATCAGGGTCGATATGGCGGTCGACGGCGCCGGCTTCGACTTCGCCGAGCGGGAGGATTGTCTCAGCACGGATGAGTCCAATCAGGTCAAGTCGCACCGATATGTCAACCAGTTCGTCACCGATGCCGATCTGGACAGGATCACGCTGCCGCGCGTCACGCACGATATTCGGGAAAGCCTCCGCCGCCTCGAAGTGGCCGAACGTATTTTCGACGGCATCCTGCCGGTGAAGCTGAAGGGCTTTGTGCCGTATGTGGGCGTCTGGGACCCGATCAGCATGTGGATGGGGGTCGAGGAGGCGTTGTACGCCCTGATCGACCGCCCGGAATACATTCATGAGATGGTCCGGCGCGTGGTGGCGCATTATCTGTCGCTGCTCGACCAGATGGAGGAGCTTGGGCTGCTGTGCGGGGACGAGCCGCTGATCCACTGCACCGGGGCCTTCACCGACGAGCTGCCGGGGAAGGACGGCGACGGCAGCCGCGTGCTTTGCCGCGACGTCTGGATGTTCGGACTGGCCCAGATGTTCGCGACGGTTTCGCCGGAGATGTTCGATGAATTTGAAATTCAGCCGAATCTGCCGATCTTCGAGCGGTTCGGCCTGGTCTACTACGGCTGCTGTGATCCGCTCGACGGCAAGATGAAGCAGGTCAAAAAGATTCCGCACTTGCGCAAGGTGTCGGTAAGTCCGTGGGCAAAGCAGGACCGCTGCGCCGAAGAGCTCGGCGGAGAGTATGTGTTTTCGCGCAAGCCGAATCCGGCGCTGCTGGCCTTTCCGGAGATGGATGAGGCGCTGATCCGCGAGGAGACGCGCAACACGCTGGCGCTCTGCCGGGAGCACGACTGCCCGGTGGAACTCATTCTGAAGGATATCAGCACGGTCCGGTACCGGCCGGAACGCCTGACGCGGTGGGAGAATATCGTGATGGAGCTGGTCCGGGAAGATTCGTGACGGGGGACCGTTCCGGAAGGTGCTCCGGGGCCGGTTTGAAGCATGGAGAATGTGATGCACTGTTATCATCTTGGGGATTACTGCAAGGAGGAGTTTCCGGTTGCGGCGTGGCAGGTCCGGAAGGCAGGGGTGATTCCGCTTCACCGGCACGACTGCGTTGAGCTGATGCTGGTGACGCGCGGTTCCGGCGTCTGCCGGATCAACGGGTCTCCGTATCCGGTATTGAGCGGCGATCTTTTCGTTCTCTGCAGCGAAGATTTGCACAGCTACGAGATGGAGCCGGAGTGCGTCTTTTACAACATCCTGTTCGACCCGGCGTTTTTTGCGTCCGACCCGGAGCTTGCCGCGCTTTTCGACGGCTGGACGCGGCGCGATTCGCGCAAACTCTATTCGTTCGGGGCGGGGGAGGCGGACGGGCTTGAGGCGCTTGCCGCCGGACTGGTTTGCGAACTGACCGGCGGCGCTCCGGGCGCCCGGCTGCTGGCCCGTTCGCTTCTGACGGATCTTTTCGTCCGCATGCTGCGTCATGACGGGACGGAGCGGGGCGCCGCTCCGTGCCCCGGACGCATGTCGGCGGTCATGGCCTATATCGACCGGCACCTGGCCGAACCGGTTTCAGCCCGGAAACTGGCGGAGACGGCCGGCATGAGTCCGTCGGCGTTCCGCGCCGCCTTCCGGCGCTGGACCGGGGGATCGGCGACCGGCTACATCAGCTGCCTGAGGATTCGCCGGGCGCGTATTCTGCTCGAACAGCGCGATCTCCCGATCGGCGAGATCGCATTGCAACTCGGCTACTTCGACGCCTGCCACTTTTCGCGCGCTTTCCGCGCCCGCACCGGTCTTTCGCCGCGCCAGTACCGCGCGCGGCTCTGAGCCAGGCGGTTACGACGACACTTCACGCAGGAATTGAACTTCTGCCGGAGTCATGCCCGTGCGTAACCGCTCCGGTATCAGTAAAAATTCTTCAGCATCCGGTTGAAGTTCTCGGGAAGCTGCAAATAGCGGTAACTGTAATTCGTCACATGTCCGTCGAGCATCCCGGCGTTCAGCGACTGCGAATGACGGTAAGCAACTCTTCCGTCGCCTGCCATGCTTTCCTCATTGGCCAGATAACCGGGCATGTTGCTGTTATAAAGCATCCAATCGAGCGCGTCTGTCCATGATGCGGAAGAGCTCGGGCGCTTCAGCCGATTCAGCCGATAAACTCTGGTGGTGTCCCAGACCGTAGCATAACTCATTCCATAAGAGCTGGTAACATTGCCGGTTCCATTCTGCAGGTCATGCAAAGCCCCCCGGGAAACCGGGCACAGCAGTGAAACAGGAAAGCGATCCGTGTATTCTGCATCACTGTTGCGTTTGATTCCGAGATAATTGACGAATGCGGGAATTCTGTACCACTGCCTGCCATAACCCGGTTCCCGCACCGGAACCCACCAGCCATCGGAGTCTGCGGCATAAAACTGTCCGGCCGACAGATACTGCTTGAGTGTATTGATGCATTGCGTTTTCTTTGCCGCTTCTCTTGATCTGTTCAATGCCGGCAGCAGCATGGCCGCCAGAATTGCGATGATCGCAATCACAATAAGTAATTCGATAAGAGTGAATTTATTCTGATATTTCATGAATGGTTCTCCTTCCCGGTTATTTGTTGTTTTTTCTGAACGCCTTCAGCAGAACTTCCCTGCGCCTTGTATTCTTCGCCGGGCGAATGTTGTCCGGACCGGTTCCCTCGTGTTCAACGCTCCAGCCATTCCATTCCCGAAACGCATGGTAACTCCACTCCCAGCCGTATTCTTCAAAAATATCAATGCAATCCTGAAGGTAACGGTCTGCGCCCGGAGCCCATGCGACTGCCGAAAACTCACCGACATAGATTCTGGCATTGTGACGCAGCTGGAAATCCCGTACCGGCTGAAGCGTCTCCCGAATCTTTTCTTTGTTCCACATTTCTCCGTCAATCATGCCGGGATAGCCAATTTTGGGCCCCGCCGTCCTGATTCGCTGGTGCGTATAGGTCAACGGCATGTACATGTGGACCTGATAGATGATATTGTCCATCCTCAGTGGTGACAGATATGCAAAGGCTCTCGGACGGGACGCTTCATTGGATTCAATCATGATCGCAGTATCCGGATCGATTTCACGTACAGCCGCTGCCGCCATCCGTTGAAGATTCCAGTAGTCGTACGGAGCCGGCACCGCCTGTACCGGCTCGTTGAGCAGATTATAAGCATAGATGGCCGGATTGCCTTTGAACCTGGCGGCGATTCTGCGCCAGCAGTCAAGGAAAGCATCCGCATATTTTTTTTCACAGAACATTCTCATATGATTGAGGGAGGATTTTCCGCCGGGAGGAGAATGCAGATCGATGATAAGCCGGATGCCGTATTTTTCCGCAAGTCTGGTCGCATTCTCGATTTCATCGAGCCGCTTGTCCAGCCAGCGGTAATACTCATCGAGGTCAAGTTCCGTATTGAGTTTGTTCCAGTTGCGCATGATTTGCATGCGAACCAGATTGACGTTCCACTGTTTCAAGGTACGGAACATTTCTTCTGTCATCGGGCCGGCCGGAGACATCATGCCGCGCAGCCGGGAATGCTTTTCCGTTTTCTGCGGATATTTGACTTTATAGTCCAAATTGATCCGGGCTGCGGGGCTGAATACGGAACCGCTCCTCAATGAATCGAATTCGAATTCGATTCTTCCCGAGACTTCCTGCAAGCCGAGCATGACTTCGGCATCGGCCGCTCCGGGGCGGAAGGTCACTTGCAAAGCTCCATCGCACCACGAGACATTTCCCTCCTGCAGTCCGGCGTCCGGCCATAATTTCTCTCCCGAGGAAGCGTCGCGGTAACAGACCATAAATTTGCTGCCGTAATATTTCTTCGGCGGTGTGGAAACATTTTGCGTCCGATACCGGAATAGAAAAGTAACGTTTTTTCCGCGAAGCGGAGCCGGGTCGAAGGCCGCGCGGAACCAGTGCGATCCCTTTTCCTTTCCCTGCGGAACATCAATCACAAGGAATTTCCTGCCGTTCCGCATCTCAACCCGGCAATATTCGTCCGAGGCTTTCCAGTCAAGCTTTTCGAGATCCGGCGCGCCGGCAATCGGAAATATCTTTCCTTCCTCCGCATGACACAAGCCGGCTATCAGGCAGACCGCCGCTAACAGCATTCCGACTTTCGTACAGGCGTTCAGTCCGTCCGCACCGCATTTGTTTTTCCATTTCATCCGGCCGTACCTCACTTCAAAAACAGTTTTTCGGCACGGCGGGCGAAGAGCCGGTCTTCGTCGTCCTTATACCATTCGCTGTACACGAGGTCCTCCTGGCCGACCGCGCCGCGCAGCTGGAAGGGGACGGTCAGCCAGAGCGGGGATCTCCGGTCCGACAGCCGCAGGCGGACCGGGAGGTAAACCACGGAGTCGCTGAACTCCCCCGGCGTGATTTCGACCGCGAGGAACGCGGTCATCCGCTGCTTGCACTGGAGCGCCTGCGAGGGACCGGGATTCATCGTCCACCCCTCCGGCAGCTGCCAGTTGAAGCAGGCGAGCCGGTTGTCATGCGGGCACTCCGTAATCGAGATCGTGAGGCGCTGCGTTTCGCCCGGCGCCGTGACGGGGCTCGTGCCGTATTCGACGGTCAGGAGTCCCCACGGCAGGTCGAAGCCGAGCGCCCTGCTCGAACGCGCCAGCACCCGTTCCGCCGCTTCACCGGCCTTCCCGAAACGTTCGCGGAAGGCTTCGGAGATCCGGGTCGGACCGGTGGTGAGGCGCGGCAGCGTCGGGTTTTCGCGCTCGACCTGGACTTTCGCGTGAATCACCCGGTCGGTCAGCTCCTCAAGCGTGGCCGGAACATAGAGCTGATAGTTCTGGACCGCGACGGTTCTGATCGCGTTGCCGATCGGGTCGATCCACTTCTGCGGCAGGTTCTTTCTTCCGCTGATGATTCCGAGCACCGCGCCGGCGGTCGCGCCCGTGCAGTCGGTGTCGTCTCCGCAGTTGACGGAGATGCAGATGCTGCGGCCGAAATCGCCTTCGCCGTAGAGCAGCCCGAGCACGACGAAGCCGAGGTTCGCGGGGGCCTGGAACCAGCCGAGGTCCGCGCTCTCTTCGACAATGCGGTTCCGCGCGGTGCGCCAGTCGATTCCGGAGTCATGACATTCGATTGCGAGCTTCACGCTGCGGGCCACGCGGCAATCGGCGGGAATCCGCGCGAGCGCGATGTCGATGAGCTTGCGTACGTCGCTCTCGACGAAGGCGGCGGATTCGAGCACGGCGGTGAAGATCTCCGCGTAAATCCCGTCCCCGCAGTGGTCGACGCAGGAGTCGAGCCAGGCGAAGCGCATGACCTCGTCCGGCGCGCCGGGGAAAAGGCACGCCCAGACTTCCGAACGAATCCACGCGCCGTTGCTGTTCTTCCATTTTTCATTGTTGCAGAAGCCGGAGAGCGGCGGATAGAGTCCGTTGACGATGTTTCCCTTGGCCGTGCCGTACTCGTTCCACGGGCCGGAGATGTAGCGCATCCAGTATTCTCCGAGCATGCGTTCGTTCAGGCGGTAGGCGCCGCGCTGTTCGACCGCGAGCAGCCAGACCAGCTGAAGATCGAGGTCGTCGTTCGGGGCGGGATTTCCGCCGAGCTCCTGTACGTAGAACGACACGTCGGTCATCTCCCGCTTTCCCTCCATCGGGGCGCCGAGGGTGCCTCCGATGTTCTTGCCGGTCCAGCAGCCGAGCACCTTGTCCCGGAACTCTTCGATGTTGATCTTCTCTTCCGACGGGGTTGTCTGTCCGAACATTGTCCTGTTTCCTCCCTGAGAAATGGTTTGCTTTTTCGGTGTATCCTGCGTATATTATGGCATGAAACAAGCGGAAACCCAATGGGACTTTGTTCCGGAAACCTTTAATTTTGTTCAAAAATGGCACAGGTGACACTCGGTCCGAGCCAGGATGCGGATTTCTTCTCCGGCCGGACGCGCGTTATTGAGAACGGCTTCTGCGAATGGCGGAGCCACTGGCTGCACGACTGGAGTCTGATTCTGACTCTCGGCGGGCGCGGGGCGATCGTCCTCGGAGAGCGTCGCTTTGAGTCGGAACCGGGGGAGATGACTCTCATCGCGCCGGAGTATCCGCATCTTTTCCGGTCGGAGCCGGGCTGGGATCTCATCTGGTTCCATTTTCTCATGCGTCCGCATCTGACGGCGGAGTTGCATTGGCCGGAAGAGGCTCCGGGGCTGCGGCACTGCCGGCTGGCGGGAGCGGACTTCCGGCGGGGGAGGGCGGCGCTGCTTGAGGCGTCGCAGCTCGACCACCGCCGGGCGTCCGGCTGGCACGGGCTGGCCTACGCGCTGCTCGAAGAGACGCTTATGCGCGGTTTTGCCGGGCATAAGCAAAGCGGCGGCGACGGGGAGTGGCTCGCCCGCGCCCAGCGTCTGCTGCTGCAGGGGCCGGCGGAAAGCCTGTCCGTGGACCGGGCTGCTGCGCTCTGCGGCATGTCGCGGACGAAATTCTATGCGGCGTTCAAGCGCGCCGCGGGAGTTTCGCCGCGCGCCTGGCGGGAGTTTCAGCTGCTGCGGCGCGCGCAGTTCCTGCTGCAGAGCACGTCGCTGCCGGTTGCGGAGATCGCGCGCCAGCTCGGCATGGGGGACCCGTTCTATTTCTCCACCCGGTTCCGGCGCTTCTGCGGGCAGCCGCCGACGGAATACCGGCGGAACCGCCCGGAGCCGGATAAGCCGGTCCCGGGCTGTCGGGGCGGCGAAACGGTTTGAGCGGCTTTTTCCGCTGCGGTTGGAAATGCCGTGGAATCAGTCGTCCAGCAGGCCGAGGGCGATCAGAACCTGGCGGGCGGCCGGGCGGGATTTCCCTTCGAACGGAAATTCGTGGATCAGCAGCGCCGGATTGAAGTTCGCTTCGATCACCGCATAGGAGGAGCCGGGGCCGAGCGGCTCCGGGATGATGATGTCCACGCCGCAGATCACCGCATCGAACGCCGCGGCGGCCCGTTCCGCGATCCGCTTGAAGCGCTCCGGCATCAGTTCGGTGGCGTCGCAGGCTTCGCCGCCCGCGCTGATATTCGAAATGCGACGCAGCGGAATGTCCTCTCCGGCCGGGATCACGCTCCCGAAATCGAGCGCCTGCAGCGCCAGATGCTGCCGCATCGCCTCGTCCTCCACGATCGTGACGAGCGGACGGTGATGCCCCGGCGCCCGCCACGGGTGACGGTTCGCCCGTTCGATCAGCTCGTGAATCGTCGAAACGCCGTCGCCGACGACGTGGCACGCCCGGCGGAAGGTGACGGCGAAGGTCTTTCCCGCAATGACCAGAAAACGGAATTCGCGGCCGGGGCAGAACTCCTCGACGAGAATATGACGGTCGAAGCCGGCCGCCAGCCGGACCGCTTCCCGCAGCTGTTCTTCTGTCGCCGGATGCTCGAATACGGATATGCCGATCCCGTAATTGGTCGATACGGGCTTGACGACGGCCCGTTTCCCGATGAAGGGCCGGAGGCGGTCGGCAAGATCGTCGTCCGGCCTCAGTTCGATGCCGTCCGGCGTATGGATTCCGTGTTCGCGCAGAAGCATTTTGCTGACGAGCTTGTTGTTCATCAGCAGCGGCGTCACATAGGTGTCGAGCGAGGTCCTGGTCGCCTGGACGACATATTCCCGCCGCGTCCCCTTCCGAAGCCGGAGGATGTTGTCCTCTCTGCTGATCACCTCGAAATGGATGCCCCCCTTGACGGCCTCCCGGATCATGCATTGCGTGGAGAGCTCCAGTTCGTCGAAACCCGGCAGCCGCCACGCCTCCGCCAGCGCGTCGTCCCGGTAGGTTTCGGCGCGCCGGAGCCATTCCGGGGAGAGCGTTCCGGCTTTCCGGATCCGTTCTGCGTAGGAGTGCTCCGGGCAGTGCAGCCGCCCGGCGGCCCCCTCCAGCGCTCCCGGGATTTCGACGTGGAGCAGCCGGGCCGTTTCACCGAGCTGCTTGAGGAGTTCTGCCGCCTTCTCCCGCTGTCCGGGGGTGAAACCGTTCTCCGCGACGGTTTCGAAGTCCTCCGAAAACCGTTCGAGTTCGGATTCCCCGGTCAGCAGGCAGTGGAAAAGCAGCAGCCGGAGAAGTTCGAGGTCTGCCGCGGAGATGCCGCACTTCTCAAACGGGTTCAGGTCGATGAAGCGCAGCTCCAGCCGGTTGATTTCGACCGGTCCTCCGGTCGGTTTTTCGCTGAAGCGCAGCCGGACGGGCGTATACAGCTCGCTCGGGGCGGCGATCAGCCCGGTTTCCAGGCAGCGGTTCACGCTTTCGCAGTAGGCCGCAACCGAGGTGTAGTCCAGTTGTGCGGAGCAGGCGCTTTTGTAGCCGGCGGAGGAGTTGCGGACCGAAATACCGGTCGTTCCGGCCGGAGACGCGCCGAGCAGCCCGACGGCGAACCAGAGCAGCCGCTGCAGGTTGCGGGCGGTCTTCAGATAACCGGCTTCCCGAACCGCTTTCCGGTCCGCGCCGTCCGCAATCCGGCGCAGAAATTCGTCCGTGAATGAGAAATTGCAGTGGATGCCGGAGAGCAGCAGCATTTCGACCGGATACTTCTCCCGCAGCTTCCGGCGCCTCGTGTTTTCGGCAGCCTCTTCAAAGCGGGCGCACGCGATGCGCCCGGCATCCGGAAGCCGGCACGGCGTGGAGAGCGGCCAGAGCAGCTCCTGCCGGGGGGCCAGCTCCCGCAGCACGATGTCGGTCAGCATCTCCAGAAAACGGTGGGCGGCGGCGGGCGATTCGCAGGGCGGCGTGATCAGTTCGATCTGGCTCTCGGCCCAGTCCGTCGTGATGTAGGGATTGTCGTCCTTGCCGCCGAGCGAAGCCGGATGGGCCGCTTCGGAGAGCATGCCGCAGGCCGTGCAGCGCAGGCTTTCGCGTTCGATTCCGATCCGGCAGTTCGGACGGCTCCGCAGCAGGGCGCCCCCCGAACGGAGGATTGATTCCCGGTTTAATTTTTCCGCGATTCCGATGTGGTTCTTCATGATTTTCTCCTCCTGAAGCTGAAAATTTTTCTCCCTGTTATAGAATACAGCGGAAAACGGCGGAGGTCAACCCCGCAGGGCGCATTTTCGGCCGGGAACCGGCGGCCGTTCGCGCGGAGCGTGAAAATTTCCCCGAAGTCGGCCGGGCGGCTTGCAATTCGGGAAGGGAAAAGTTATAATAAATGCGGGGAGAAGTTCAGCCGCCGGGCCGGAAGGCTTCGGTCGCATTCATTTTTGATCGGACAAGGGGGGATTGTGGTTATTCTGAGTATCGCCATTTTCGTTTTGTGCATGGCCGGCCTTTTCATCCTGCAGCGGAAAAAGGTCTCCTTCAATATTCTGGTGCTGGGGGCGCTGGGCGGCGCGATTGCGTTCGGGGCGCTTCTGAACCGGTTCGATGCCGGGGCCGTCGCGCAGAGCATGCGGTGGATCGGTCTCGTCGGGGAGATCTATGTGCGTCTGCTGAAAATGGCGGTCATTCCGCTGATCTTCGTGTCGATCGTCTGCGCGATCATCAACCAGAAGTCGGGCCGGCAGCTGGGGCGGGTTGCGGCCTGGTCCCTGGTCTTTCTGCTCGGGACGGCCGCCGTCGCCGCGACCGTCGGAGGGGCGGCGGCCATTGGTTTCGGCCTTTCCGCGGAGGGCATCGCCATCGGGGAATCCGAAGCGGCCACCGCGCATTCGCTGGAGGAGGCGGCGGGAGGCATGGGGCTGCTGGAGAGGACCATTGTGGAGATCATTCCCTCCAATCCCTTCTACGCCATGACCGGACAGGGGGCGAACGCGACGCTCTCCGTCGTCCTCATCGCCTGTCTGGTCGGGATCGCGGTCATCGGCGTGCGCACTTACGAGCCGGAGCAGGCCGAGCTGTTCACTGAATGGATGAATGCGCTCAACACCCTGGTGGTGGAGATCGTCATGATGATCATCATGCTGACGCCGTACGGCATCTTTTCGCTCATGACCGGCACGGTCGCCGGGAGCGATTTCTCCGGCATTCTGAAACTGCTGAAATTCGTGCTGGCCTCCTATTCGGCGATTCTCGCCATGTTCGCGGTTCACGCGGCCCTTCTCGCGGCGCTCGGGCTGAATCCGCTGACCTATTGCCGGAAGGCGCTGACGGCGCTGACCTTCGCCTTCACCTCCAGGACCAGCGCCGGGACCCTGCCGCTCACGGTCCGCACCCTGACCGAAAAGATGGGTGTCTCCGGCGGGGTCGCGAATCTGACTGCCTCGCTCGGCGTCTCCATCGGGCAGAACGGATGCGCCGCGATCTATCCGGCGATGCTGGTGGTCATGGTGCTGCCGACCGTGGGCCGGACCATGACGCCGGGCTTCTTTCTCGTGATGGTCCTGACCATCACCGTGGTCTCCATCGGCATCGCGGGCGTCGGGGGAGGTGCGACGTTCGCCGGAATCATGGTTCTCTCCGCCCTCGGACTGCCGGTGGGGATCGCGGGGCTGCTGATCGCGATCGAGCCGCTCATCGATATGGGGCGCACGGCGCTCAACGTCAGCGACGGCATGGTCTCGGCGCTCGGGACGGCCCGGATCACCGGCAACCTCAGGAAAGAGGTCTACGACGATCCCCGGGCGGAGTTCGTCGATCAAGCCTCCGGGCATTGAGACGGCATCGGAATATTGCGGAATGGAGATGAACGATGATGACGGATATTGATTCTCTGGAAATCATCCGGTATTTTTACCCGGAGGAGACGCCGCTGCGCCGGCTGCTCCTGAAGCACAGCGCGCAGGTTCGGGACAAGGCGCTGGCGATTCTCGCGCAGGCTGCGCCGGAACTTGACTCCCGGCTGGTCGCCGCCGGCGCGATGCTGCACGACATCGGTATCCTGCATTGTCGCGCGCCGAAAATTCTGTGCGTGGGGACGGAGCCTTACATCGCCCACGGCGTGATCGGCGCGCGGATGCTGCGGGAGTATGCCCGGACGCATGGAGTCGAACTCGAAGCGTATGCCCGGATCTGCGAACGCCACACCGGCAGCGGGCTCACCGCGGAAGAGGTGCGGCGGGAGTCGTTGCCGATTCCGGCGCGGGACTACCTGCCGGAAACGCCGGAGGAGAAGCTGATCTGCCTCGCCGACAAGTTTTTCTCGAAATCCGGCGATCTGCGTGAGAAGCCGCTGGAACGGATTCGGCACTCGATGCTGAAATTCGGCCCGGCCCCTCTCGCCCGGTTCGATGAGATGTGCGCGCTGTTCAATGTGAGCTGACGCCGTATGAGGCCTCCGTCTCGCTTCTTCGAATGAGCGGAGCGGCGGAGAGCCGCCCTTCCAGTTCCTTCCAGAATTCGCCGTGGAGCGTGCAGTGCAGCCGGCCGGTGTCGGCCCGGCGGTTGGCGTACTGGGCGAAATCCATGGCTGCGAGAGAGATATCCCGCCGCAAAGCGTTGCCGGGATGGATTTTCCAGATGCCGGAGAAGTCGAGGAAGGAGCGGATGACGACATTGATCGCCTCCGAGCCGGTGAGTGTGCCGATCCGGTCCTCCGGCGACTGCGCCAGATGGTAGAGGCCGGACAGCTCGACCCGGTCGTTGACGTCCACCCGAGGGCCGGTCCGGCCCGGCAGCAGCCGGCTCCAGGTCGGCAGCCCCTGCGCGTAAATGCCGTCCTCCGCGGCGCTGAGCAGCACCGCGTCGTCCGCCAGCGCGCGCCAGGGGGCGGGGACTCGCCGGGCGCAGGTGCTTTTCCCGCTGCCGGAAGAGCCGCACAGCAGCACGCCGCGGCCGTCGAGCGCCAGGAGCGATCCGTGCAGGACCAGCAGCTTCCGCCTCAGCAGCAGCGGGAGGAAGCCGTACCAGATGATGCGCTGCAGTGTGTAGAGCTCCCGCAGCAGCGTCTCATCCCCGGTTTCGTGCAGGAGTATCTCCACCCGGTCCGCCGCAGTCATCCGGGCCGAGAGCCGGTGTGTCCGGAGAATCGTCCGGGACGGGGCGGTTCCGAATTCCTCCCGTTCCGTGAACGGCCGGCGGCGGACAGACACCTCCGTCGCAACCGGAGAAGCCGGTGCGACGGCGGAGGGCTTGATCAGCCGCCGCAGCGTCTTCAGGCGCGAGACCGGGACATCGCCCTGAAAGCGCCAGACAATGCGGCCGCTGTCCGGCAGCTCTATTTCAAAACGGCGTTCTGTTTCCATTTCATCTCTTCAAAATCGAAATCGGGCGCTTCCTCCTCGTGCAGTTTCAGACAGACGAAGGAGGCGCGGCCGCCGGAGTTCAGGCAGCGGGCGGTGGGGACGCACCAGGGGGCATATCCGCATCCCCGGCAGAGCGGGAACTCCTGAAGCAGCGCTTCCCCGGGGGCGCGCATCTGCCGGAGAATCGGCGCGTTTTCCCACAGATCGGCGAGCCGGTCGCGGCCGGCCTGGCCGATCACGGCATCCGGCAGGTGGTTGCACGGCGTGACGGAGCCGTCGGCGCCGATATAGAGCTTTTCAAGCTGGGCGAGGCAGTTGCTGGCGCAGGGGGAGGGGGCTGCCGGCGGCCGGTTCTCCCGGCGGCAACGGCGCAGATGGCTCCACTGGGCGGCGGCCCGGCCGAACATGGTGCCGCGAAGCGAGAAGCGTTCGGGGTGGTTCCGGGCGGTCGCCAGCGCATCCGACAGCGCCGTGAGAAATTCGCGCCGGGACATGATCCACGGCAGGTCGGATTCATCCTCCTTCCCGGTGAAATGGAAGGCCGGGTTGCAGGTCAGCGCCCGCACGCTGTTCTCTTCGATCATGAGCCGGGCGGTCTCCGGCAGCAGCCGGAAGTTGTGCCTGCCGACGGTCATGCGGACGGTCAGCGGGATGCCGTACCGGAGGACCAGCTTCATGGCGCGGACCGCGCGGGCGTAGGTCCCGCTTCCCCGGGCGAGGTCGTTCGCCGCCTCGGGACCGTCGATGGAGATCTGCACATAGACGCACCGCCCGCTTTCCTTCAGCATCGCGGCGTGGTGCTCCTCGAATGCGAAGCCGTTGCTGAGCAGCAGGAACCGCATGTTGTTCCGGCGGATTCCCGCGATCAGCTCCGGCAGGTCTTCGCGCAGGAGGACCTCGCCGCCGGTGAGGGTCAGCTCCATTACTTTCATTGCGCCGAGCTCATCGAAGATTCCCAGCCACTCCGCGGTATCGAGCTCGCGCTTCTTTTCTCCGGCGCTGCCGAAGAAATGGCAGTACCGGCACCGCAGGTTGCAGCGGGAGGTCAGCGCCGCTTCGGCCCGCAGCGGAGAAGAGTAGGGACGCACTGGTTTTCCTCCGTTCAGAACGGTTGTGTGACCGCTGAGGGACACTGGTATTTGTCCTCGGAGCCGCAGCCGATGGTAGAACCGTCTTCGGTGTCGCAATCCGGAATGGATTGGCCCTGAACGAGGGACTTCCAGGCGGTGAATTCGATCAGTTCGGGTTTCGCATATTCAATCATAACTCATTTCTCCTTTCAGGCGAGTTTGCTGAGAATCAGCTGGTTGTCCGCATTTCTGCTGAGCTCCCAGGCACCGGCGACGCGCCAGACCGACCCGTCCCGGACCGCGGCGGAGCCGCCGATGTTGACCGCGCCGACGCTCTCCCAGCCGGTCAGTGTGGCGCCGCTCCCCGAGAACACGACGCCGCCGGTATAGGCGCCGCCGAACGTCAGATTCAGGGTGTCTCCGCTGAAATCATTGGTTCCGTTCTCCCAGGTCAGCGCCGGACCGGAGCCGGAGAGGTCGAAATTCCACTCGGAGACCTCGGCCAGCGTCTGGGACTTCGTCCAGTTGACGGCGCTGCCGCTGATCGTGATCGTGTCGAAGTAGGCGATCTTCGCGTTGAAGCTGCCGGTGAAGCCGTTGAACACCAGCTCCTTTTCCCCGTAAGTGTTCTGGTTCCGGTTGTTCGAGCCGATCACGTAGCTTGTGAAGTTCAGGTTGTCGCCGAGCCCGGTGAACTCGATCCGGGTTCCGCCGTAGACGGTCGCGCTCCGGTTGCCGCCGCCGCAGACATAGTTGTTGATGGTCAGCACGCTGTCGGCGCTGTTCAGCGTGATGCTCGTGCCGCCGTTGACGATCGAGAGGTCGGCTGCCGCGTCGGCGTAGTATGTGCTGCCGCCGCCGTAGACGTAGCCGAGCGTGCCTCCGTTGACGGTGATGTTCGTGCCGCCGTTGACGATCGAGTAGTTGTCGGTGCGGTTGAACACGTGGCCGCCGCCGTAGAGGAAACCGGCGCTGCCGTTTTCCCCGGCGATGACGGCGCCGTTGATGACGATCCGGGTTCCGCCGTAGACCGTGGTCGTGCCGGGACCTTCGCTGTAGCCGCCGCCGTAGATGTGCCAGAGCCGCACGCCGGCGTCGGCCGTGACGAGGGTTCCGGCGCTGTGGATGTTCTCCGTGCCGTTCTCGTCGGCCCCGACATAGGCGGTGCCGCCCATGGCGTTGCGTCCGCCTGCATAGACCACCATCGGCACTTCCGGCCGGTGCCGGTAGTTGCTCAGGTGGATTTCGACGCCGTCGGTGACGGCCGAAACGCCGGAGCCGATCGCGTATCCGCCGCCGTGGATGTAGTTGGTCGAGGCGGAGGCCGTGATGCTGATGACGGCCTTGCCTCGGATGACGTCGATGCCGCCGTTGGCGTATCCGCCGCCGTGGATCAGGTCGGTCGTGACGTTGTCGGAGTCGATCGTGATCACGCTGTCGCCGCAGATGACGCTCCTGCCGCGGCTGATGCCGTACCCGCCGCCGTGGATGACGTCGACAGTGGTGCTGCCGGTGAGGTTCAGCCGGGCGCCGGCCCGGGTCTGTTCCGTGCCGATGACGGCCTGCGCTCCGCTGCCGGTGGCGATGCCGCCGGCCATGATCGCCGCCTCGGTCGCCTTCGTGTTGTTCAGATTGATCAGCACGCCGCCTTCGGTGACGACCCGGACGCTCTGGCCGGACGCGGTCGCATAGCCGCCGCCGAAGAACAGGTTGTTGATATAGACTTCCCCGAAATTCAGCACGGCCTTGCCGGTGATGACGGAGTCGCCGGCGACGCCGGTCCGCCGGCTGCCGCCGTAGACGCTGCCGGTTTCGGCGGTGCGGTCGGTGACGCCGTTGGCGATGTAGTCGAGGCAGACGTCCCCGTAAATCGTCGAATCTCCGGGCGCGGACGAGTTGGCGCTCGTGCCGAGGAAGAGGTGGTAGGCTTCGCCGTGCTCGTTCGAGTTGACCGTCACCGTGATCCGGGTGCCTTCGCGTCTGCTCTCGACGCCGACGTCTCCGTTGCCGCCTGCATAGATCATGCCGTTCCGGGCGCCGCCTTTGCCGGTGACCGTGAGCGTGATGTCGCCGGTGACTCCGGCGCCGGTTCCGAGTCCGCCGCCGAAGACGATGTAGTCGAATTCGCCCGTGAGCGAGAGATCGATGCTGCCGTCCACGAGCCGGTTCTCGCTGCCGCCGATGATCCAGCCCAGCGCCCGGCCGCCGATGGAAGCGGTGACGTCGCCGGTGATCAGGCCGTTTTTGCTGCCGGCGACGATGTTGCCCGTGAAGGTGCCGCCGGTGACGGTCAGATTGACGTTGCCGGCGATGTCGGCCGAACTCGCATCGTCCAGCCTGCCGCTGCCGCCGTAGACCGTGCCGTATTTGCCGTTCTCTCCGGAGATGGTCAGCGAGACGTTTCCGGCCAGGTCCGCAACGCTGCCGCCGGAGGCGGCGTTGCCGCCGAAGACCACGCTGCCGGAACGGCTGCTCAGGTCGACGTCGTTCAGCGTGCCGTTGATGCCGCCGCCGATTTCCGCCCGGGATCCGTTGACGGCATAGGCTCCGAGCACGAGCGCCGGCTCGTCCGCCGGGCCTGCGCCGAAAACCGCGTTCGAGAGCACGGTTTTCGCCGTTCCGGCGATCCGGCCGCAGCCTTTGTCCTTCACATGCATCGCGCCGGCGAAGCGGTTGCTGTTGAACAGAACGCCGTTCAGCGAGATGTCGGTTCCGCCTTCGATCCTGTACTGGAGATGCCCTTCGTTTTTATTCAGGCCGTCGACTTCGCCGCCGCCGGTCAGGAGGAGCCCGTCTCCGGTAAATTCGAAGTTTTTGAGGTCGGCGATCACGGAGCCCGTGATGGTGTGATGTCCGAGTTCCCCGATGACCGCCTCCTTCCGTTCGATCACGTAGTAGGAGCCGGTTCCTGCCGGATCGAAGGCGTAAGAGCCGTTTCCTTCGCCGACGCGGATGTGGGTGTAGTATTCCCAATAGTCGCCTTTTCCGTAGCCGACATAAGTGAATTCTCCGGTATCGGGATCTTTGGTGTAGCTGCAGTCCGGATTGTCCGGATCATACAAATAGAGATAGCCGTAGTCGTAGTCTCCGCTGCCGTGGCCGACGTATTCATAGCTGCCCTGGCCGGTGATCTCGACCGGTTCGTCGTGTTCGCTGCGCAGAATCTCTTCCGCATGGAGGACTTTGCTGCCTGCCGTGAAGCCGCCGGAGACGATCGTGTTCCGGCCGCCGCCGCCGGTGACCTTCACGTCGCCGTGGAGGACGGGGTTGCCCTGCCTGTAGTCCGTGAACAGGCTGCCGCCGATGAAATTCCTGACGGAAGTTCCGGAGCCGAGCTGCGTTGCGACTACGGTTGTCCCCGCAACATCGCGGCCGACCGTGCCGAGCCCCGCGCCGGCATAGGTGTTGATTGTCACGTCGTTCAGGTTCACCAGAATCCGGCCGGTGATTTCGGTCGGTCTGCCGTAGACGGAGAGGACCCGGTCCGGCGCCGGCGTGCTCCTGGCGGAGAGCTGGGCCGGAATGTTCTCCGGTCCGGTTTCGTTGATTCCGACGCAGTCGCTGCCGCCGTACACCGTGTTGAAGGTGCTGCCGCCGGAGAGCGTGATCGTGACGTTTCCTTCGAGCAGGGCATCCCGGACTCCGGTGGGGTCGTAGATTTCCTGTCCGTCTTCATCGTAGACCGGATAGCCGTTTTCATCGAGGCGCTGCTTCTGGATCTCCGAGGAGCCTCCTCCGCCGCCGACCAGCCGGTCGGTGATGTTGCAGCCGCCGGTCACGGTGAGGTCGACGTCGCCCTTGTGCCAGATGCCGATGCCGGAGCCGTAGATGATTTCGCCGACCGCCTTGTCGTTGCCGGGGGTGTTGTCGAAATGCAGGACGACGTCGCCGATGACTTCGATATTCCGGCCGCCTCCGGACACCGCCGCGAAGGAGGTTCCGTCGAGTTTCAGATCCACTGCCGGCCGCGAGGCGTCGCCGGAGGAAACGGTGACCACCTTGTAAAAGTCCGCTTCCGCTTCGCGCCGCCTGTAACTGTCCACCGGTTTGTTCTCTCCGGTCGAATAGGCGAAGGCGGAGTAGCCGCCGCCGTAGAACAGCTTCAGGCTGCTGCCGGTCACCGTCACGGATACGGTTCCGCGGATCTCGGCTTTCCCGGAGGCGTTTTCATCGACGCCTCCGCCGACGAGCTTGTCGTGCGGGATGACTTCGCCGGGATTCTGAATCGGATATTCCGGGTCCAGATCCTCCAGGCCGAGAAACTGCACGTTGTTCAGCGTGCAGTCGACTCCGTTCTGCACGACGACGCTGCCGTTTTCGATCCGAACGCCGAGAACATGGGTGAGCGAATGGTTGGCCTGATTTTCGAAAACAGTGTTGTTCAGGGTGATCCGAATGCCGTTTTTCACCGTGACCACACCCGCGGGACGCTCTTCGCCGTAGCTTCCGCCGGTGACGATCCCGCCGCCGGTGACCCGGATGCCGTTGTTATTTTTGTCGATGAACGATGCGTTGTCAAGGTCAACGGTCACGGCTCCGTCGATGGTCGTGTCGTAATCGTTGCGCGCCTGAAAGCCGCCGGTGAAATTGTTGTTGAACACGATTTTCGCGGTGACGCCCGTTGCCGCGCCGACCGCGATGTCGCCGTGGATGGTGACATCGAAATATTTCGACGACAACGTGCCGCCGAGGAAGTCGCCGTTGACGGTGAGGTCGCCGGTGAAGAGCGTCCGGATGGCGGCGCCCCCGTCCGTAAGGCCGCCGCCGACGGAGTGCGGGCCGCCCGCCGTGATGTTTGAGAAATTATGGCCGTCGACTTCCAGCACGATCCGGCCCGTCACTTCGGCGGAAACCGGATTGGGGGCCCCTTCGGCCGGAGCTTCGATATATGTGCCGTAGATTCCGCCGTACACATTCAGCCAGCCGTAATAGTCGTCGCCCCGGCTGCCCGAGTCCCGGATGGTGATGCTGATGTTCCCGTTGGCGAATCCGGCATCGCCGGCGTTGGGGAAAAAGTATCCGCCGTGAACGGTGTTGCAGCTGTCGTCGAAGAGCGAGAGGCTGATGTCGCCGTTGACGGTGACCGCCCCGATCGGAAGGTTCAGGTTGTCCCCCGGGCCGATTCCGGTGATTTCCGTGCGGTAAAAATTCCCCCAGTTGTTTTTTCCCTTGCTGGCGTTGTCGGCCGAGATGTCGATGTCTCCGTTGACGGTGCCTCCCGCCGCGGCGCCGGCGATGCAGAAGAAGGAGGTGTTTTCGAGGGCGATCCGGATGGCGTGTTCCTTGCCGGCAGCGCGGCTGACGGTGTTCCCTGAACCGCCGGTATGGCTTTCGGGATGAACGCCGTAACCGAATACGCCCTGGAGCCGGCTGTCGGTGAAGATGAGTTCGATGCCGCCGTCGATGCTGAACCGGCTGCCTTCATTTTTGACCGCGGCGCCCATGATGCAGAAGATGGAGTCATCGTCGATCGGGGCGGCCGCGACATTGCGGAAAGACCCTTTGACTCCGGACCGGACCGCGGCATAACCGCCGTTCTCGACCAGGACGCCGGGGAACAGATGGTTTTTCCCGAGGTCGGTGTCGCTGAGTTTCACCTCGACTCCGCCGGAGATCTCCATGCCGCCGGCGTCTCCGGTTTCCGGGGTGCTGTCGGCGGCGCCTGAGACCCGGCCTCCCATGACGATGGAGCCCGCGGTTCCGGTGAAGGCGGCGTATGAAAGATCGATGACGACGCTGCCGGTGACGGCGTGCAGGTCGTGCGGATAAACGGAACTGCCGTCGTAAACGATTTTGCTGCCGCCGGTGAAATCGCCGGTGATGGAGACCGGAGCGTCTTCCGCGCCGCCGCCGCGGACGATGATGCTTCCTGCGATGGACGGAACCGGTTCGCCCGCATCGGTGTAAAGGACGCCGCCGATGAACGGATCCGCAACCGTTTCTCCCGGCAGGATTTCGGTGATGAGGTCCCCGACGGCGGCCGGAGCGTCGCCTTCGGCCGTCAGGCCGGAATTACCGGCCGGGCGGAGCTGAACCGGGTCCGGCAGCGCATCGCCGCCGGCCTGTGCGCCGGGGAACGTGACGGCTGCGGCGACTGCCGCCGGAAGCGAAGTTTCGTCCCGGTATTCCGTTTCCGTTTCCGCCGCCGGCGGAGTTCCCGGCATTGCCGTCGGCGGCGCCGGTGCCGAACGTCACCGGCGCGCTTTGCTGTGCCTTCGCGGAGTCGCTCCGGGAATTTTCCGGCAATGCCGCGGCCTGCTGCGCGGCAGCCGGTTCTTCATCTGTTTCCGCGGAGAATTGCCCGGCGGACTGCCTGACGAGCGTTTCCTGCAAGCTGGTGTAAGTCGCGGACGGCAGCTCTTCTTCCTGTTTTTTGAATGACAGTGACATGCTTTTCTCCTGAAAATGGATTTTAAAATATTGTTGTAATTTGTTTGTTATAATTTTGTTGTAATTATTCGCACGTGTGTATAATCCCTTTTATTATATTATAACACAGCCTCGGGGCGATTGCAATGGCCCGTGAAATGAAAAGCGTGGAAAAATTCGTTTTTTTTCGGGTCGCCGGTCCGGAGGAACGAAAGAAAACCGGGGAGGCGGCGGCGTTTTTTCGAGAAAACCGGATCCGGAAGTGGATTTTCCCGTGTGCCGGATTTATATTAAATGATTCTGAATATGGTGCAACCAATTATCTGAATGGATCATGAAATTCTATACATCGGCCCGGGAGGCGTTCGAGGCGCTCGGGCTGGCGCTTCCGCCGGAGCTGGAGCCGGTTGAGGCCCGCTTCCCGGTTTACCTGAATGAGTATTACCTGAAACTGATCGATCCGGCCGACTGGAAAAACGACCCGATCGCGCGGCAGGCGCTTCCCGCTCCGGCGGAGCTGGCCGACGAATCGTCGAGCTTCGATCCGCTGGCGGAGGAGGAGCAGATGGCTTCGCCGCGGCTGATTCACCGCTTCGCCGACCGGGTCGTCCTGCTGGCGACCGGACGCTGCGCGATGCGCTGCCGCTTCTGCTTCCGCAAACGCGCCTGGACGACGGGGATGGAGCTCGACGACATTTCCGACGCCGAGCTTGCGGCGGCCGTCGACTACCTGCGGCGGACTCCGGCGGTGCGCGAAGTGCTGATTTCGGGCGGCGACCCGCTGATGCTGCCCTTCGAACGTTTCCGGACCATCGTCGATGCGATCGCCGGGGTGGAGTCGATCGACATCATCCGCATCGCGACGAGGATTCCGGCCGTCTGGCCGCAGCGGATCGATGATGCGCTGTGCGGATATCTGCGCCGGATTCCGGGGCTCTGGGTCGCCACGCACTTCAACCATCCGCGCGAGTTGTCGGCGGAGGCGGAGAAGGCGTGCGTCCGGCTGGTCTCCGCCGGGATTCCGGTCATCAACCAGACCGTGCTCCTGAAGGGGGTCAACGACGATGCGGCGGTGCTTGAACGGCTTTTCCGCAGTCTCGTCGTACTGCGGGTCAAGCCGCACTATCTGTTCCATGTCGATCCGGTGCGCGGCGTGCGCCATTTTGCGACCGGAATCGAAAAGGGGCTTGAGATCCTCCGCGCGTTCCGGCCGCGGCTCTCATCGCTCGCGGTTCCGACCTTCGCGATCGATCTGCCGGAGGGGGGCGGCAAGGTCGCGCTCCAGCCCGATTACACGGCCGGCGACGGCTGTTTTCTGGATATTCACGAAAGAAAACGGATCAAATACGAAACGAGCCTTTGCAAAAACGACGGCACGGAGGTATATTAATATCTTTTGCCGGGAGTTCCGGCGAATGGAACGCCCCGTCACTTAGATTTTCTGCCGACTCGGACGGGGCCGGATGACAACTGATTTGCAAGTGTGCGCGCCACAGGGTGCTTTCCGCCGTATGCATGAAAGTTGTAAATATTTACAGTAGACGGCACGAAAGGCTACCATGAGCGATCTTGACAATTTCCGTATCCTCGGCGTCTCCGAGCAGACCCTCGAAGCGCTGCGTGCGAAGGGGTTCGAAGCCCCGTCGCCGATCCAGGAGCTGACCATTCCGAAACTGATTTCGGGCGAATGCGACCTTGTCGGGCAGGCGCAGACCGGAACCGGCAAAACCGCCGCGTTCGGCATTCCGATCATCGAGCTCGGCGAACCCGGGCTCCGGAAGCCGCAGGCGCTTGTCCTGGCTCCGACCCGCGAACTTTCGATCCAGATCGCCGAGGAACTGAATTCCCTGAAGGGGAAGAGCGAACTGCGCATCGCGCCGTTTTACGGCGGGCAGGCGATCGAAATCCAGCTGCAGCGGCTGCGCGACGGTGTCGACGTCGTGATCGGCACGCCGGGCCGGGTTCTCGACCTCATGCGGCGCGGCAAGCTTGACTTCTCCGCGCTCCGCTTCGCGGTGCTCGACGAGGCGGACGAAATGCTCGACATGGGGTTCATCGAGGAGATCGAGGCGATTTTGTCCGAGACGACGCCCGACAAGCGCATGCTGATGTTCTCCGCCACCATGCCGCCCGAAATCCTGAAGATCGCCGGACAGTTCATGCGCGATTACGAGGTGATCCGCACCGAGAACCGGCAGCTCAGCACCGACCTGACCGAGCAGATCTATTTTGAGGTCCGGCGCGAGGACAAGTTCGAGGCGCTGTCGCGGATTCTCGATATCGAGGAGGATATTTACGCGCTCGTCTTCTGCCGCACCCGCAACGATGTCGACGAACTCGTCGAGAAACTCAAGCTGCGCGGCCACCGTGTCGAGGCGCTGCACGGCGATATCGCGCAGGCGATGCGGACGAAGGTCATCAATCAGTTCAAGACGAAGAAGTTCAAGATTCTGATCGCAACCGACGTCGCGGCGCGCGGCATCGACGTGAACGACCTGACGCACGTCATCAATTACTCGATGCCGCAGGGGACCGAAACCTACGTCCACCGCATCGGCCGCACCGGCCGCGCCGGCAAGACCGGCACGGCGATCACGTTTGTGACTCCCGCCGAATACCGCCGGCTGACCATGATCCAGCGCGAGGCGAAGACGCACATCGAGAAGAAGGAGCTCCCGCAGGGAAGGGATGTGGTCGAACAGAAGAAGCAGCGCTTCTCCGAGCTCGTCTCCGGGGCGCTCGAGGGCGGCATGCACAGCGAATATGTGAATTTCGCCGAAGAGCTTATGACGCTCGGCGGCTCTCCGGCGGAGGTGCTCGCCGCCGTGCTCCAGCTCCGCTTCAAAGGCGAACTCCTGCCGGAGAACTACCGCGATTTCAATCCGCAGCAGCGGCGCGAACGCCGTTCGTGGGAGAGTCTGCCGGACGACCACGGGGCGACCCGGCTCTACATCGGCGTCGGCAAACTCGACGGTTACGGCGCGGTGAAGATGCTCGACCTTCTCTGGGAGAAGGCGCGGCTCAAGAAATACCGGGTCGGCAAGATCGACTGTTTCGACCATTTCAGCTTTGTGAACGTCGATTTCGAGGCGGCGGAACAGGTGATTGACGCGTTCCGCCGCGGCGGCCCGAAGGTGCAGCTTGCCTCCGAGCGTCCCGAGGATGATTCGAAGAGCGCCGAGCGCCCGTCGCGCGGAGCGGACGGGGAAAGGCCGGAGCGTCCGGCCCGTCCGCCCCGCGACCGGGAGGCCGGAAAGCCGGAGCGCCGCGAAAAGGCGCCGGCCGGCCGGACCATGCGGAAGGAGAAAGCCCCGGCCGAAGGCCCCCGCATGCCGAAGACTCCCGCGGCGGAAAAGAAGCGCCGGCTGAAGAACTGGGTCGAAAAGATTTCCGCCGACATCGAGCTCAAAGAGAAGAAGTCGAAGAAGAAAAAATAATTGCATTTTTCCTTTTCCGGCGGTATGGTATTGGCGGAAAGGTGCTGCGATGCGTTCATCATTGAGTAAAGGGCTCTTCTGGGCGGCGGTCAGCGTCTTCGCATGGGGGACGCTGTTTCCGGTCGGGCGGCTGCTGATCGGGGAGGGGAGAATCGACCCCGCCTCGCTCGGCATGTTCCGGTTCGGCATTGCCGGGGCGGTCATGCTGGCCGCCGGCGCCGCTGTGAAGGGCGTCCGGGCGATGCTGCCGCCGGCCCGGCGCGACTGGGTTGAGCTGGCGCTGCTCGGCTTTGTCGGCGCCGGGCTCATGAGCCTCTTCCTGTTCGCCGCCCAGCGCACGATTCCGTCGATCAACGCTTCGATGCTCGACGCGCTCTCTCCGCTGCTGATTTTTCTGCTGACTGTCGCGGCCGGAAAACGCTTCACGCTGCTTCAGTCGGCCGGTTTTCTGGCCGGCTTCGCCGGCTGCCTGCTGGTTCTGAAGGTGCTGGACGGCGGCGGTTTCCATATCGACTCGCTCGCGCCGGGCGACCTGCTGATTCTGTGCGGCGCGCTCTGCTGGGCGCTCTATACGATTTTCGCGCGCGGCGCGGTGGTCCGCCTCGGCGGGTACCGGGTCACGGTCTGGAGCATGCTCTTCGGCGCGCTGCTGCTCGGCGGCATCCGGCTTGGTTTCGCCGGGGCGGTCCTGCCGTCGGAATGGGGCGGCTGGGGGCTGGTCGTCTACACGGCGCTGGTGCCGTCGGCGCTTGCTTTTCTCGGCTGGAACCAGGCGCAGAAATCGATTTCGCTCGGGCTTCTGGCGCTGACCGCCTATGCGATTCCGCTCGCCTCGGCACTGTTTGCGCTGCTGCTGCTCGGCGAGACGCTGACGCTCTGGCAGCTGGCCGGGGCGGTGATCGTGACCGGCGCCGTGCTGACCGACCCGGAAGCGGCCGCCTTCTGCCGCGCCCGGTGCCGGATCGGGAAAACGCAGCAGGTGGAATCATGAACGGCATGGACGACGACAGCCTTTTCGCGGCGAACGTTTCGCGGCCGCTGGCCGACCGCATGCGTCCGCACTCCCTCGACGAGATCGTCGGGCAGGATCATCTGCTCGGGGAGGGCGCCCCGCTGCGGCGCATGATCGACTCGGGGCGGCTGGCCAGCTTCATCCTCTGGGGGCCGCCGGGGTGCGGCAAAACTACGCTGGCCCGGATCATGGCGACGAAGACGCAGCTCCATTTCGTCGCGCTCTCGGCTGTCTTTTCCGGTATCGCGGATCTTCGCAAGGCGTTCGACGAAGCGAAGAAGAGGCGCGTTTACGGGGAGGGCACGCTGCTTTTCATCGACGAGATCCACCGTTTCAACCGCGCCCAGCAGGACGGGTTCCTGCCGTATGTCGAGAACGGCACGGTCGTACTGGTCGGCGCGACGACGGAGAATCCTTCGTTCGAGCTCAACAGCGCGCTTCTGTCGCGCTGCAAGGTATTCATTTTGAATGCGCTCGATGCGGAGGCGCTCGGCAGGATCGTCACGAGGGCGGAGACGCTGCTCGGCCGCCCGCTGCCGGTCACGCCCGAAGCGCGGGCCGGCCTGATCGAGCTCGCCGACGGCGACGGCAGGTACCTGATCAACCTGCTGGAGAGCGTTTACGACCTCACTCCGGCCGGAGTGAGGCTCGACGCGGCTTCGCTGCTGAAGCTGGTCCAGCAGCGCGCCCCGGTCTACGACAAGGACCGCGAGGGGCACTACAACCTGATCAGCGCGGTTCACAAGAGTCTGCGCGGTTCGGATACCGATGCGGCGCTCTACTGGGCGGCGCGGATGCTCGAGGGAGGCGAGGACCCGCTCTACCTGCTGCGGCGGCTGACCCGTTTTGCGATGGAGGACGTGAGCCTGGCCGATCCGCAGGCGCTGCCGATGGCGCTTGCCGCGTGGGACGCCTACGAGCGGCTCGGGTCTCCGGAGGGCGATCTCGCCATTGCGGAGCTGGTCATCTACCTCGGCAGCGCGCCGAAGTCGAACAGCGCCTACGCGGCCTGGGGAAAGGCGCGGGAAGCCGCGAAAGCCCACGGTTCGCTGATGCCGCCGCCGCACATCCTGAATGCGCCGACGAAGCTCATGGAAGAGGCCGGTTACGGAAAAGGGTATGTCTACGACCACGACACCGCGGACGGCTTCTCCGGGCAGAACTATTTCCCGGAGAAAATGGACCGCCGGAAGTTCTACGATCCGCCCGAGCGCGGCTTCGAGCGGGAGATCCGCAAACGCCTCGCCTACTGGGAGCGGCTGCGCCGCGAAAAAGAGAACCATAGCGGAAATCAAACGTGACCCTCGCAGTGCCGCTGCATTTCTGAAGCTGCCGCATGGGGAGGCCGGAATATCCATGAGGCTGGTTTTCTCCGCTTTCGAAATATGGGAAGAGAGAGCGATGTCAGGATCATAACCTGAAGGTCAATGGTTCGATTCCATTCCCCGCTACCATTTTTTCAGCTCAGAAATGCCGAAAAAGCAACTGAAAAAATGGCCAAGTCACAAGTTTGTGTAAAATTTGTGCAAAATAACCTTGAAATGTTATGGCGAATCAAATAAATTACAGGGATGTTGTTTGAGCTCGCTGCGAAGCCGGGAGTCAAGGTTACAATCAAGCTCGACATTGAAGCGTCATCATCTACGCCTTTTGATGACAATACGGTAAGAGCGGTTAAGGAAAACAGTGTCGTGTTGAAATTGGAATCTTCTGATTTCAGTGAGGATTAAATGAATATTTATCATGCGGGGGACCTTTTCGACTTTAAACATCTTTCCGGCAATCTGCTGCTGAGCGACGCCATCCGGAAAGTCTCCCGAGGCTTTTACCGGACGGTTCTGCCGCAGAATGCCGAGGGAAATCAGCTTCGCAACACCAGTATCCGGAACGGCGATCTGGAACTGGTCATGAGCTGCCACCTGGCTCTTTTCAATTTTGACGGGACGGATCTCGATTCCGGAACCGTGGTGGAGTTCATGATCGCCAAAATGCTGGATATTCCATGCGTCCTGTTGCGGACTGATTTCCGAAATGCCGGAGATCAGTCCGTCTGCGGTGATCCGTGGAATTTGATGTGTTCGGATTATCCCCGGTCGCTGACGGTGCGGATCCATGCGATGAATCTTTATCATCAATGCGGGACAGGTTCAGATGGTTTGAACGCTTATCTGGACGAGATAGCCTCTCAAGTCATCTCTGGATTGGATCGCGTGCGTGCCATGCCGTCGTTGTTTCACGGTGATCAGGAGAAAGCCGGAGAGGTCTACTCCTGGGTGGTTCGTGCCTGTGGAAACGAGCTGGACAAGCTGTTGACCCGGGAACGGATTGCGCAGATCGTCAAAGAAAAGGCGGAACTCCATTTGCTCGCCTAGATAGCGGATGACGTCCGAAAAATGTGCGCAATTTTCCGGACGTTATCGTTTCATCAAAGGAAAATTGATGAAAATCCTATGGAGGACGCTGCATTGGATTGGCCTGATAGATTCTCTATATGGAATCCTGAAGGAAAAGTTGTTCTGCATGGGAGAGTGCAGGCTTGGGATATATGGGGGGGCGATTATCCGTATAATGATGCATTTTCCTATGAGTTCTATTTTGAAGAAAATAATACCATTGCATTGCAAAATTATTACATGGATATTTTTATAAAAAAACAAATTTTCATTCATGAAATACTGTGCGGACATTTACATAAAAGACAGATAGAAGAGAATTGGAACTTTCAAAAATTCCGGGCATGGTTGAGCGGAAGAAGAAGGATATTCAAATAAAATGGCGTCATTGATATGATTTCTCTGTTGATTCTCGGTTTGTGAAGTCGGTTTCTGAATTTAATTATAGCAGAAAACAGGGCTTCGGCAATATGAAAACAGGCTGTTTTTCTTCTTTCTTTCTGCAAATCGGTCTGAATTTTAGATTTCGTTCTGAAATTCCGGACTTCGGAATGCCGGTTTCATTCTTCCGGCGGTTGCATAATCGGTTCCGCGCATTTATATTACCGGCATTGCAAATGATCGAAGGAAAGGAATTTGACGATATGAGCTGGATGGGGGCTTTGACCGGCGGCGCGATCGGCGGCATGTTCGGAGGACCGGCCGGCGCTGTGCTCGGCGCGGTGATCGGTCACCTGGTAACGAAGGAAACGGCTGCCGGTGCCGCGGTCAGCGATAGTGACCGGAAGCAGGCGGTCTTCGTCGTGTCGATGTTCTCGTGTCTGGCGAAGTTCGCGAAGGCGGACGGCGTCGTCAGCCCCGAAGAAGACGAGTATATCCGCCGCTTCATCGATACGCATTTCGCGCCGACCGAGCGGGATGCGGTCCGCAGGATTTTCGAGTCGGCGCGGAGCAACTCGGTCTCTTACCGCTACTACGTGGACCGCATGGCCGAGGCCGCGGCGGATCGTTCTTTGCTCCAGCAGTTTCTCGGCGTTCTCTGCGAGCTGGCGATGGCCGACGGGAATCTCGATGCGGCGGAGAAGGAGATGCTGCGCTATGCCGAAACCCGCTTCGGCTTCACCGGCTACACCGAGGCGTTTTTCGGCAGGAGCGGCGCCGCCGCTTCCGGCGGCAGCCTGACCGCCTATTACGAGGTGCTCGGCTGCACCGCTTCGGCAACGGATCAGGAGCTCAAGAGCGCATGGCGGAAAAAGTGTGCGGATTTCCACCCCGACAAGATTCAGGCCAAAGGACTTCCGCCCGAATTCATCGAGTTCGCCAAGAACGAGATGCAGCGGATCAACCGCGCTTATGACGAACTCCGGAAGGCGCGCGGCTTCAAATGACGCCGCACTATGTGGAGCCGCTGTTCCGTCCGCCCGCCGAGGCGGGGAGCCTGATCTTTCAGGTTGCGTATGGCTGCCCGCACAACGGCTGCCGCTTCTGCGGCATGTACAAGGGCGTGCCGTATCGCCTGCGGACGGAAGAGGCACTGGCGGCTGAAATTCGCCGGGCCGGGGTGGCGTATCCCCGCGTCCGCCGGATTTTTCTGGCCGACGGCGATGTCATGGCGATCGGGTTCGACCGTGTTCACCGGATTCTTGCGGAGCTCGGGGCGGCGTTCCCGTTTCTCTCGCGCGTAAGCAGTTATGCGAACGGCAGCTCGATCGCACGTTACCGGGAGTCCGAGCTCGAAGCGCTGCGGGGCCTGAAGCTCCACACCCTTTATGTCGGGCTCGAAACCGGCATGCAGCAGCTGCTTGACCGGGTCGGCAAGACCGAACGGGTAGCGGAGATGGTCGAATCGGTCCGCCGGGTGCAGTCATGCGGACTCCGCGCCTCGGTCATGGTCCTGCTCGGACTCGGCGGGCGGCGGTACGGCGCGGAACATGCGGCACGGACGGCGGAGGCGTTGAACGCCATGCAGCCGCGGCTGCTTTCGGCGTTGCGGTTTGTACCGGTGCTCGGGAGTCCGTATCCGGAATTCGAGCTGCTGTCGGAACGGGAGACGGCGGCCGAACTGCTGGCGATGGTCGAAGGGCTGTCGCTCGAAAGGACGGTGTTCCGGGCGAACCACAATTCGAATCCGCTGCCGCTTGAAGCGCGTTTCCCGGCCGGGCGCGAGGCACTGATCCTCGAATTGAAAAATGCGCTCGCCTCCGGGCGGCTCGATGCTTCCGGACCGGGAATTCTGCCTGCCGAATTGTAGAATTTTTTCGGCACTTTTTTGTTATTTTCGGGATGTTTTCTTAACGCATTCACTTGAAAAACACCTTCTCTGTGCTACGGTAAAAAAGAGAGAAACAGAGAAATTCCGCATGCGTTTCCAGTAATTCAAACAAAAGGAGTGTGGTATGGACGGTAACCCTCAATCGTTTGCAGAGTTCTGGCAGAATATCTGGCAGATGCTGGTGGACATCAATATCCTGCGGCTGGTCTGGGCGCTTCTGGTCCTGATCGTCGGCTGGCTGGTCGCATGGCTGCTGGCGAATCTGGCCGGGAAGGCGCTGCAGCGCTTCGGGCTCGACCGGCGCCTGGAGCAGAGCTTTCCGGGCGGGAAGGCGTCCGCCTCCGCGCTGAAGATCGAAAAGGTCGTGACCCGGATCGTTTTCTACACCATCTTACTGCTGACCGTGCTGGCCTGCCTGACGTCGCTGAATCTCTCGGATGCGGCCGCGCCGGTTCGTGAATTCGTAAACCGCATCGTCGGCTACGGGGCGAACCTGATCGCGGCCGGGCTGCTGGTTTTCATCGCCTGGATTGCGGCCACCGTGCTCGAATATCTCTCGGTCTCCGCCATGACGGCGCTCAGAATCGATGAGAAATTCAAGGCGGCGAAGCCCGCGGAAGCCGAGGCGGAAGCCGCCGCGCCGCAGAAGAAGCCCGCAAAGACGTACAGCGAGCTCGCCGGCAGCGTGATCTACTGGGTCGTGTTTCTCTTCTTCGTCCCGGCCATTTTGCGTGCGCTCAACATCAGCGGAATCACGACGCCGCTTGAGAACATGCTCAACAAACTGCTCGACTTCGTGCCGAACCTGATTGCTGCGGCTGCGATTCTCGTGGTCGGGCTGTTCATCGCCGGAATCATCCGCAAGGCGGTCGCCGGGCTGCTTTTCCTCTCCCGGCTCGACGAGCTCGGCAGAAAGACCGGCGGCAGGAACATCTTCGGCGAAAAGGGCATCTCGTATCTGGCCGGGCTGGTCGCCTATGTGCTGGTGGCGATTCCGGTTGTGATTTCGGCGCTGAACGCGCTGCAGATCGAGGCGCTGACCAATTCGGTCTCCCGCTTTTTCGATATGATCCTGAATGCGACCGGCAATGTGATCGGCGCGGGTGTGCTGATTCTGGCCGCCTTCATCGTCGGCGGCGTGGCGGCCGGGATCGTCGCGCAGCTGTTCGAGGGCTTCGGCTTCGACCGGCTGGTTGCGGCACTCGGTTTCGCGCCGAAGAGCGACAAGGCGGTCAAACCGTCCGCCGTGGTCGGCAAGCTGACGTTTGCGGCGATCATGCTGTTCGCGGCGATGTCGGGTTGTGAACTGCTCGGCTTTACGGAGCTTGCGGCACTGCTCGCGGCCTTCCTGTTTTTCGGCGGGAACATCATCGTCGGCATCGTGGTCATGATGGTCGGCATTTTCCTTGCGAACCTTGCGGCGAATGCGCTGAAGGGGAAGGGGGAGAGCTCCGAATTTCTCGCTACGGCGGTCCGGGTGGCGGTGCTGATCTTCACCGGCGCGATCGCGCTTTCGACCCTGAACCTGAACGGCCGGATCGTTGAAATCGCGTTCGCGCTGCTGCTCGGCGCGATCTGCGTTGCGGCGGCGCTCGCTTTCGGTCTCGGCGGCCGGGAGTTCGCGGCCAAGAAGCTGGAAGAGTGGGATAAGAAGCTCACGAAGAAATAATCCGGTCTGCGGACGGCGGCCTCGGCGGTTGAATAAACCGCCGAGGCCGATTTTATATTCCGGTTACGGCGGAAAGAAAAGGGATGCCTCTTCCATGTTCAAGCCGGAACGGACGATGGAACTGAATGAGGAGATACGTTTGCGGTCTACGACGATGTGTGCAGCCGGTCGGCCGTAGGCATTCATGCTTTTGAGAACTGGATTGCAGCGGGGCATATTGAAGAATTTGTCGCCGCGAAATAATGAGTTATGAAAAGGCAGGGGGATTTCTGGATTCTCTGCGGCCCGGTCCGAAACAGCCGCGAGTCCGGTCGGGCGGCTCTTCGGCCGGGGCCTGCAAGGCTGCAGGTCCGGCCGGATTTCCGGCCGCTCCTCCGGACATGCCGGATTTGCGGCGCTCTGAGGATCAGGCGAGCATGCCTGTTTGTTCCCTCCGGTTCAGCGTCAGGTCGATGTCGTAGTTCGTTCCGCTCTTTTTCGCGCCGCCCTGTGCTTCGACCGAAAAGTAGTAGATGCCGGCGCTCAGGAATTCATCGATTCCGGCGAGGCCGTCGGCGGTCCGCTGCGAGGCGATCCGGACCGGATTTTTCTCGTTCCCGTTTTTGTCGGTTTTCCGGCGGTAGAGGGTGATCTTCGCATCTTTGCCGGTCGCGCCGGAGAGCAGGAGCGAACACTCCGAATCGGCGGCGACCTCGAAGCGGAAATAATCCTTGAGATCGCTGAAACCGACCCATTCCTCGCGCACGGCTTCGCCTTCGGTTACGGCGGTCGCGTGCTGCCAGTCGTTGTCCTCGCGCCGGTTCGCCTGCCCGAAGGCCGTTCCGTCGAGCATGACGGTGTAGTCCGTATTGTGTCCGGACTTCCAGTTCTTCGACTCGAAGGCGATGACATAGCTGCCGCTTTCGAGCAGGACATTGCTTTTGACGGCCGGTTTTTTCGAGCCGGCGTTGACGGTGAACATCTTCTTGAGTTTTCCATCGTCGCGCAGCTTCCAGAGTGTGAATTTTCCGGTTGCTTTTCCCGCCAGCTGCGAGACAGTGAAGTTGTAGCTGCCGGAATCCAGGAGTTCGAGCGCGCGGTAGTCCGCCGTGTCGCCGAAGCCGACCCAGTTGGTGTTGAAAAGCGAGTACGGATTGAGGATCATGAAGGCGCTGTCGTACTTTACGGTCGAAACCGTATAATCCGGGTCCCCCGCCGCCAGCGCCCAGGTGTCGTCGCCGCGTTCGGCGTTCACGAACACTTCGCCTTCGAATGAAACGTCGTAGAAGGTTCCGTTTCTGGAGGAGGATTCGACTGCGACATAGCACTCTCCGGCCTCGAGGTTGAGTCCGAAGAGACCGCGCTTCTCCTCCTTCGTCTTCGCCGTGACGGAGACGCTCTTGACCTTTTTGAGCTTTCCGTTCTTGAGACGGTAGACGGTCAGTTTCAACTTCTCAGAGACCCCGGAAACGGCGAAATCATAACTGCCGGCCTGTTCGAGCCTGAGCTCGCGCAGGTCGATCCGGTCCGCTTTGCCGACCCAGTTGGAGGTTTCGATCGTCTCTTCGCCGCCCGCGGAACTGAGCGGGATCGAGAAGAGATTTCCGGCCGGTACTTCGGGCCGGCCGCCCGGAATCTCCGTCGAGAATGATGCGCTGCCGGCGACCTGCTGCCAGGTGTCGTCCGCATCCGATGTGCCGGCCTGCCGGTGAAGCTCCCCTTCGGCGTTTTCCGTCACTTCGACGCGGTAGGTGTTGAGTTCAAGCGGCAGGGCGGTATTGTCGGCGGTGAATGCATCGCCTTCCACTTTCAGGTAGTAATTCAAATTCGCCGCCGCGATAAAGCTGTAAACCTGCTCGAGCGCGGCCTCCGCCGCCTGCCAGATCAGGTTTTTCGCCGCATCGAACAGGGAGACGGTGATGCCGGAGAGGAACTCCGCCGGGCAGTTCATCGCGACCCGGATGTCGATCTCCCCCGTGAACTGCGTCGAGAAAACGTAATAATCGTCATCCTCCCTGCCGTCGATGTTTCCGGCCCGCACGGTTTGTCCGTCGGAGAACTCGAGCTGCCGGGCGTCGTCGAACGTCTCGTTTTCGCCGAGGAAAATCTTGTCGAACTGCCTGATCGCCGTGAATTCGCCGAGATAGGCGTCCGAAACCTGGTAGTCCTCAAGATAGAAGCGACCGTCTTTCCTGTTGAAGGTGAATTTCGTTTTCGAGAGGCGGTTCGGGGCCTCGCGCCGGTCGAAGCTGCCGTCCCAATAGTCGCTGTCGGAGTCGGAGTAGTAGAGGTAGATGTCGTTTCCGACGACTTCGTAGCCCCAGCCGGTGATTGCATGGGCCATTCCCGCATCCGAATAGATTGACAGCCCGACCCCGTAACCGGCGTTGAAACTCGAGAGCAGCAGGACTGCGAAGTCGCCCCCCGCTTCGTCCGCCGTGACCGTGAACTGGTACTCCCCGGCGTCGAGCGTCGGGAACAGATTTCCTCCTTCAGCCGGAACGATGATGTCTCCGCTGTCGCCGGTGCCGTTCACGAACCAGGAGAAGGCATCCCGGTCATGGCCGCCCTCGTTCTTCCAGTAATCGATGAAGTATTCGAGCGTTTCGTCTTCGTCGGCGAATGCAAGCGGCGAATTTGCCGCCCAGCCGCCCCAGGTCAGCAGATTCGCGGTCGTTCCGGCCCAGCAGTAAAGCTGGTCCTGAAGCTCATTGAGTTTCTCCGCGTCGGCGAAGTAACTGCCGCCGACGTCGTTCGGCTTCGCCGGCTGCGGGGACGTGTAGAGTTCAGGGAGATAATCGTGTCCCCAGAGGGTGGTGGAGAGCACGGGGCCCTCCGGCGCGTCGTCGTCGCTGTCGGGAACGACGAGGAATTTCCGCTCTTCGCTCCACTCGCCGGTTTTCCCGGTCGCGTCGATGGCGCGGACCTGATAGCTGTAGCTGCCCGGAGCGAGATTGTCGAGCAGGCAGTGCGGTTCCGCGGATTTCACGGTTTTCTCCTTCGAGGCGCCTTCGCGGACGTAGCGCAGTTCGTAGCGGGTCACGCCGATGTCGTCGGTGCCGTCCTCCCAGCGGATCATGACGGAGCTGCTGTCGTAAACCATGCTTGAGACAGCGCGCACCGGGTCCGGCGGCGCAGTGTCCTCCGTGCAGCTTCCGACGGTCAGGATCAGTTCGTCGGCCGCGTTGACCGAGAGCGTGAGCGTGAGCCCGGTATTCGAATAGGAATCCCCGACGGAGAGTGTGGTGAAAACATCGGGATAGTTGCTCGAAGTGACTGTGATCGAGCCGGTGAAGCCTGCCGCGTTGCCCGCGAGTTTGTATTCCCCTTCCGGCTGCCGGTCTTCTGCATCCTCATCGAAGGCGACCGCGACGCGCAGGTCGGTATTGCGGAAGAATGTGAGGTCGTTCAGCAGCGGGAGCGGGATGTCATCCGGGGAGATCGTGTCGTTCTCCTCGCCGGACGTCACGAGTCCGAGCACCAGCGTATGGGCATTCACGTCGGCGGCCGCCTCGATGCGCCCGCCTGCCCAGGTGATGCCGCCGAGTACTGCGCCGTCCTCGAGTTTCAGCAGACCGCCCGCATTCACGGTGACGTTGTTGACGATGGAGCCGGAACGCGCGACCATCTCGCCCGCGCGTTTCACGACCGCATAGTTCGACACGGCGCCGGATTCAAGCTCAAGTTGTCCCTCGACCGTGGTGACGTTGGCGCGGGCGCCGCCGCGAACAAGCTGAAGCCCGCCTTCGCGGACGAGCGTATAGCTGGCTTCGCCGCCGTCGGCGATCTCCTGCACGGCGCCGTCCGCCACCTTGCATTGAAAGGCGATGCAGCCGTCGAGAACATCCTGCCGGACGGTGATCTCATAGTTGAACGCGCTCTCCGGCGCGGAAACGATATGCACATTGTTTTCCCCCCGGCCGTCGACTTCGGCGTGGAAATCGTAGCTGACGGAGTCGCTGTCCGCGACGGTGAAGCCTGCCGCGACGCCGCCGGATTCGATGATCAGCTTGCCGCCGCCGGCGACGTCGGAGCGGTATGCCCTTCCGCCGTCCTCGATGATCAGGGTACCGGTCACGAAAGTGTCGTACACGGTACTGCCGCCGGTGACAATCTGGATATCGCCCGTTTCTTTTCCGTCGTTCATGATCGTGTCTCCTGTTCAGAAATATGGATAAGGCATGATTCCCTAAAATAACATACCGAATCCGTCTTGTCAACCGCCGCCGGAGTTTTTCATGAAATCCGTACTCCTCTCCGAAAGAAAGCTTGCAGAAAAGCGGTTTTCGTGTTACATTGGCTGCATGGAATCGAATGTGATCAAATACCAGCGCATCGCCGGGATTCTGCGGGAGAGAATCCGGCGCGGCATCTACCGCCCCGGCGACAAGCTGCCGAGTTATCCGCAGCTGTGCGAGCTCTTCGAGGTCAGCGCCATGACGATCCGGCTGGCGGTCGCGCTGCTGGCCAACGAAGGGCTGCTGAGGCGCGAGCGCGGCCGAGGGAAGGGGGTCTATGTGACGCCTCCGCCCTCCGCTCCGGAGAAGAGTGCGCCGGTGTTGCGGCGGCTCTGCATCCTGCCCGCCGCGCCGACGCTGCGCAGCGACGATCCGGCGATCCAGCAGGGCGTCGTGCAGGCGGTCAACGCGGCCGAAACGAGCCTCGTGCTGATGCCGGCGCTTTCGGGCGCCGCCCGCCGGGAGTATCTGGCCCATCTGCTCGACGGCGCCGGTGTCGACGGCTTTCTGATCAACGGGCAGATTTTCGCATCGGGGGAGGAGGCGTTCGAGGTGATCGACTCCTTCCGCGAACGGCAGGTTCGCTGCCTGCTGCTGTTTTCGGCGGAGGACGCCTGTTCGCGGGATTTCCTCGGGCGGAATCATCCCGGCGTCTACATCGATGAACAGTCCGCCCTGGCGTCGGCGCTGGCCGTCGCGGCGGCGAAGGGAAAGACGCGGCTGCTGTTCGCCGGGGTGGACCGTTATTCGGTCGAGCGTTCGCTCGATGTGGCGCGGCGTTCGGCGGCCGGTTCAACGTTTGCGCTCGAGCCGGTGCTGTTCGACGAACTGGCGGCGAAGTCTCTGTTCCGGGAGTTCGAAAAACGGCTGCTGCCGGAGCTGGACACAGCTACGACGCTCGTGCTTGAAGGGAGCAACCTGCCGCTGTCGTATTTCGACGCGCTGCTGAATGCGAGGGAATTGAAACCGGGCAGGGATATATCGGTGTTCTATTTCGAACACTACTGCAACCTCGATCCTCTCTTCGGGGCGCGGTACAGCTCGGTGACCCGGCCGTACGGGGAACTGGGCCGGGCGGCCGGACTGCTGCTGGAACGGATGGTGCTCGAAGGAACGCCGGGCGAAGTGCTGCGCATCCCGGCCGATTTCAACGACCAGGGGACGATCTGAGGCTGCCCTGTCCGCCGGCGAAACGGAAGGGCGCAAATAATCGCATTTTTTTTGAATTGCAGATTGATTTTGCGGTTTGAGCGTCTATTATAACTGTATACACTTTTGTCCCTGCAACCAAACATGTGAGGTGAAAAATGGTCGAAGTGATGCCGAAGATTGGAATCCGTCCGACGATCGACGGGCGCCGCAAGGGGATCCGGGAGTCGCTCGAAACCCAGACGATGAACATGGCGAAGGCCGCTGCGGAGCTGATCGGTACATTGAAGTACCCGAACGGCAAACCGGTCGAATGCGTGATTGCGGATACGACCATCGGCGGCGTCAACGAAGCTGCCGCCTGCGCAGCGAAGTTTGCGCGCGAGGGCGTCACGGCGACGCTGACCGTCACGCCGTGCTGGTGCTACGGCTCCGAAACGATGGATATGGACCCGCTGACCCAGAAGGCGGTCTGGGGCTTCAACGGTACCGAGCGGCCCGGCGCGGTCTACCTGGCCGCGGTGCTGGCGGCGCATGCGCAGAAAGGACTGCCGGCTTTCGGCATCTACGGGCGCGACGTTCAGGCGGCGACGGATACGACGATTCCGGACGACGTCCGCGGGAAAATTCTCGGGTTTGCGCGCGCCGCGGTCGCGGTCGGCATGATGCGCGGCAAATCGTACCTGTCGATGGGCAGCGTGGCGATGGGCATCGCCGGTTCGATTGTCGATCCCGAATTCTTCGAGGATTATCTGAACATGCGCTGCGAGTCGGTCGACATGTGCGAAATCATCCGCCGCGTCAACGAGAAGATCTATGACGAGGAGGAGTTCGAGCGCGCCCTCGCGTGGACGAAGAAGAACTGCAGACAGTATCAGGACATCTACAACGGCGCGAACGGCAAATCGCAGGCCGATCAGGAGAAGGTCTGGGAGTATGTGGTCAAGATGACCATGATCGGGCGCGACCTCATGGCCGGCAACCCGAAGCTGGCCGAGAAGGGCTTCCGCGAGGAGGCGGAAGGGCACAATGCGATCGCCGGCGGTTTCCAGGGCCAGCGGCAGTGGACCGACCATATGCCGAACGGCGACTTCATGGAGACGGTGCTGAACTCCTCCTTCGACTGGAACGGCATCCGCGAAGCGTTCGTTCTGGCGACCGAGAACGACGCGCTGAACGGGACGGCGATGCTTTTCGGGCATCTGCTCTCCAACAGCGCTTCGGGTTTCAGCGATGTGCGCACCTATTGGAGCAAAGAGGCCGTGAAGCAGGCGACCGGCTACGATCTCGACGTGCCGGGCCTGATCCACCTGATCAACTCCGGCGCCACCACGATGGATGCGACCGGCTGCGAATCGCTGGACGGCAAGCCGGCCATGAAGCCGTTCTGGGAGATCTCCGAAACCGAGGCGCAGGCGTGTCTCGACGCGACCTCGTGGGTTCCGGCGAACCTCGGCTACTTCCGCGGCGGCGGTTTTTCGAGCCGCTTCCTGACGAAGGGCGGCATGCCGATCACGCTTTCGCGCATCAACCGCGTGAAGGGGCTCGGCCCGGTGCTGCAGATTGCGGAAGGCTACACCTACGAGCTGCCGGAGAATATCCACAAGATCATCGACGACCGTACCGATCCGGGCTGGCCGACTACCTGGTTCGTCCCGAACCTGACCGGGGAGGGGGCGTTCAAGGATGTTTACAGCGTCATGGCCAACTGGGGCGCGAACCACGGCGCTTTCAACTACGGCCATATCGGTGCGGACCTGATCACGCTCGCGTCGATGCTGCGGATTCCGGTCTGCATGCACAACGTTCCGGAGGAGAAGATCTTCCGTCCGGCGGTCTGGAATGCGTTCGGCATGGATAAGGAGGGCGCCGACTACCGCGCCTGCGCGGCTCTCGGGCCGCTCTACCGCTGAAGCTGAACCCGGAAACGGAAACCGCGCGAGGTCCGCAGCCCCGCGCGGTTTTTTGTCTCGTGCGGAATCAGTCCAGATTGTCGGCCCGGGCGCCCTCTCCGGCCCGGTAAGCGCCGGGCGTGCAGCCGTGGTGTTCCCGGAAGAGGCGGACGAAGTAGTTCGGGTTCGGGTAGCCGCACTGTTCTCCGACCTCGGTGATGGAAAGACGGCTGCCGAGCAGGAGCCGGCGCGCATAGGCGAGCCGGAGCTTCCGGACATATCCGGCCGGGCTCTGCCCGGTGTGACGGCGGAACAGAGCATTGAAATAACTGGGGCTTAAAGAGCTGCGTTCGGCGATTCCGGCAACGGAGAACGGTTCGGCGAAGTGGCCGGAAAGGTATTCTATCGCCGCTGCAATTGATTCCGGCAGCATCGGCAGTGCGTTCACGGCTGTTTCGAGCCGGTGCAGGTGTCCGAGCAGCAGCGAGAGGAGCGCGCCGCACTCCTCCGGCGCTTTCTGCCGGTAGAGCGCATCGATCTGCCCGATCCAGACCGGGACGAAGGCGTCGCGCGACGCATCGATGACCCGGAAGGAGAGGTCGAACGCCGTATCCGCCGGTTCGAATACGAGATAGACCGTGCCGACCTCCCCGAAATCGATCTGCCGGTGCGGCAGCCCCGGCGGAATGACGAAGACGCCGCCGGGATCGGTCGACAGGGAACCGCCCGGCACGACGTTGCCGCACCGTCCGCCGGTGACCAGAACCAGCTCCGCGCCGTCGTGCCGGTGCAGCGCCGTGTTCCGGCTGCCGGAATACCGGCCGCTGTAAAGAAGTTCCGCTTTCATTGAAATCCTCCGGAAAAAGTTGTTTTGTGCTATAATAACATTGAAGATTGCCATTTGCAAGGCTTGGCGCCGGAGAGATTGACGCTTATACTATGGAGCAGACACAAAATCCAGGGAGGAACGTCATGAATTTCAATGAAAAGAGCTATACCGTGCCGGCCGGCGCCTGTCCCGTGCCGGTGATTCTGGATACCGACACCTATAACGAGATCGACGATCAGTTCGCGCTCGTCTACGCGTTGCTGACGCCGGAGTGCATCAACCTGCGCGGTGTGACGGCGGCTCCGTTTCTGAACAGCCGTTCGACCTCCGCCGCCGACGGGATGGAGAAGAGTTACCGGGAAATTGTCCGGATCATCGACCTCATGGGCTTCGGCGGCCGGGTTCCCGCTTATCGCGGTGCAACGGCGTTTCTGCCTGACCGGATGACGCCGGTTCGTTCCGAGGCGGTCGATTTCATCATCGCCGAGGCGAAGCGGGCCCGGGGACGCGGCGAAAAACTGTTCGTCGTTGCGATCGGCGCGATCACGAACCTCGCATCGGCGCTCCTGATCGCGCCGGACATCGCGGGCGATATTGTCGTTGTCTGGCTCGGCGGCCACGATCATAAGCAGGCTCATAACCGTGAATTCAACCTGTATGAGGATGTTCCGGCCGCGCAGGTCGTGATCGATTCGGCGGCGCCGTTCGTGCGGGTTCCGTGCGATCACGTGGCCAGCGCGCTGACGATGCAGCCCGAAGAACTTGAGCGCGAGCTGGCCGACTGCGGCGAGCCGGGGCGGTATCTCTGCACGATCTTCCGCGATTACGTCGAGGAGCACAAATCCGTGGACAAGGTGATCTGGGACATTTCGGCGGTTTCGTACCTGACCAGCCCGCAGTCGACCGAATGGGAGATCATTCCGCGCGAACGGCTTGAGGACGACAGCTCCTGGAGTTTTCCCGAAACCGCCTGCCGGATGCTGATCGCGCGGAAGATTGACCGTGCCGCGCTGTTCAACGACATCTACACCCGTCTCCGGGCGCACGTGAAAGCGGCGGGCCGCTGACGCGCCGGTTGCGTCAGGCGACCGAGTAGAGGACGATCGCGGCGGCCATCATCAGCGTGGCGACGCCGCGGCGAACCCATACCGAAAGCGCTTTCGGCTGTTCGATATCCCGGACGCCGAGGTGCAGCAGGATCAGCGTCAGCACGATTGCGATCGGTCCGCGGCTTGCCATGACGACGTTGCCGAACACCGGGCCGACCATCGCATAGCAGAGGTACAGAAACAGCTGCTTGACGAGCCAGGTTGCCGCATACGGTGTCGCCGGCAGGAAATTCCGCACACGGATTTTCAGTACGAACAGGAACGGCAGCAGCACGGTCCCGATCAGGAGATTGATGCAGCAGACCGCGATCAGGGCGGAGTGCCAGAGCGACGGAGCGGTGATGCCGTCGATCATGTACTTGATCGACAGGTCCGACAGGCAGTAGAAGGCGAGGGCGGCGAAGACGTTCGGCATTCCCTTGAAATTGAGCCGGCCGTTCTGGTAGTTCATGACGAACGCCGATGCGGCGGCCAGCACGATCCCGCCGCACTGGAGCAGATTGTAGTGTTCGAGTCCGATGGAGGCCGAGACGATGGCGAGCAGCGCGACGCGCAGTCCGAGCAGGGATGACAGCCGCGACGGCGCGATGCTGCGTTCGGCGCGGAAGAACATGAGTTCTCCCCCGGTCGTGCCGATCGCGGTCAGACACATCGGCACGACCCAGTGCCAGTTTCCCCAGAAGCCGTTGCGCCAGAGCAGCAGAAGAAGCGGAATGCTGAACAGGGCGATCAGCAGTTGCGCAATGACCATCAGCTCCAGCGGATCGTTGCGTTTTTTGATGTAGATGCGTGCCAGAATGTACCCGCCGGATTGGAACGTGGCGGCGGCGAACCCCGATAAAATCCCGAATATCATATTGAAGCTCCTCTCCTGTGTTCAATACGCTCTCCTCTGATGGGAAAGAATATACATTGATTTTTCCGACAATGCAATCTTGGAAATTGAAACTTTCTCCGGAAAGCACGGAAGCAGGAAAGGCGCAATTTTCGTCAGCGGGGTTGAAACCGGGCTGAATCATGATATGTTATTGCAGACGGACGAATCCCGCGAATCGGGGTCGCGGCCGGAATACGGAGGGAGTTGATGAAAGAACATTTCAATTGGCGGCGTAATGAATTTCAGCAGATCGGGACCGATTACGGTTCGATCGACGAGGTTGCCGCATACGATGTCCGGATGCGCAAGATGCGCGATGTCGATGCGGAGAATCGGATGATTCTCGATGCGATCAGGCTGAAGAAGGAAAGCGCGGTGCTTGAAATCGGCATGGGGACGGGTGCATTTGCCCGTGCGGCGGCGAAGGTCTGTGCGCATGTGACGGCGCTTGACGTCTCGACGATGATGATCGACTATGCTTCATCGAAAGCGCGTGAGGAAAAGCTGGAAAATATTGATTTTTACCATGCCGGTTTTCTGAGTTTCGATTATCCGCCGCAGGCTTATGATGCTGTGGTGACCGGGATGGCGCTGCACCACCTGCCGGATGTCTGGAAGATGGTGGCGTTGGAGAAAATCTTTTCTTCGTTGAAGGCGGGCGGTTTTTTTTATCTGCTTGACGTGGTGTTCGACTGGGGGAACGGGAGTCCGGAAGAGTACTTTCAGCGCATCATTGAGTCGGAATTTGAAGCGCGTCCGAACCTTTCGCGCCACATTTCGCAGGAGTTCAGTACGACCGGCTGGATTATGACCGGACTTCTGACCCGTGCAGGATTCATCATCGAATCGGATGTGCAGAGCCGTGGTTTCCTCCGCAGCTACTGTTGCCGGAAGCCTGAAAAATCGCGTTTTTGAGGAAAAAAGTCCAAATTTTTTCGATTTTCAATT
>ENA-UERG01000008-UERG01000008.1-human-gut-metagenome-genome-assembly--contig:-NODE-8-length-182008-cov-15.967883_pt1 | contig 182008 bp, 156 predicted proteins | sample MGYA00242954_ERZ507954 | MGnify/ENA primary metagenome ERZ507954 (study PRJEB26167, sample SAMN06115478) | human gut metagenome | host: Homo sapiens | place: China:Sichuan | collected 2015-01-21...
TACGACCCGAAGGCCTTCATCACACACGCGGCATTGCTGGGTCACGCTTTCGCGCATTGCCCAAGATTCTCGACTGCAGCCTCCCGTAGGAGTCTGGGCAGTGTCTCAGTCCCAGTGTGGCTGACCATCCTCTCAGACCAGCTACCCATCGTCGGCTTGGTGGGCCGTTACCTCACCAACTACCTAATGGGACGCGAGCTCATCCCCTAGCGATAAATCTTTAGCCTCCATCCCATGCAGGATTGAAGCCACATTCGGTATTAGCAGTCGTTTCCAACTGTTATTCCCAACTAGGGGGCAGATTACTCACGCGTTCCTCACCCTTCCGCTACTCTCCACCGAAGTGGTTCGTTCAACTTGCATGCCTAATCCATGCCGCCAGCGTTCGTTCTGAGCCAGGATCAAACTCTCCGTAAAATAAATATATTTTATCAGAGATTCTGATAATGACTTGTGATTTTTCTGTAGAAATCTACATGTAATCTCAAAAATAATTACGAGTTACATCGCACTATTCAATTTTCAATCAGCTCGCCCCGAGTGGGACGCGACAGAGTTTTAATATAACTCTTTTCTGAAACTTGTCAAGCCGCATTTCGAAGATTTTTCAATCTTTCTCAAAACTCCGGCTCGCTCCGTTTTCCAGCAACCGCGTCCCTCATCAGGCGCAACAGGGATTTAAAATATACCCTTTCCCGATATTTTCAAGCTCAGATTTCATTATTTTTCAATAATTTTCCAGAAACCCAAACCAGAAATCTCAATCAACATCCCCAACTTCAGGGGCAACGGATTCTTAATATATCATCAATATTTCAGCTTGCAAGCTCAGAATAGACCATTTTTCACGATTTTTGAGCAGTTTTAATGAAAATACCTAAATACGCCTTGCATCTTACCGGAATCGGGAATATACTTTTCCACAATCCGTATCGCTTATCTTGCAACCTTGGAGAATGAATGATGATGTTGAAGAAACTGGTTCCGCTCTCCTGCATCGTTGCAGCCGCGCTCGGCGGCTGCATGACTCCCTCTGCACCGCCGGACTCGCTTTCCGGCGTGGTTTTCGAAGAAACGTTCAAAACGCCGGAAGCGGCGGCACAGGTCTCCGGCGCGGAGTTTATCCCGGGCGGCGGTCCGGACGGACAAAACTCCATCCGGATCAAAGGCGGCGACCGGCCGGCCGAAATGAAGCTCGATGCCTCAAAACTGCGCGGACGGCTCGTAACCGTGGAGGCCATGGTTAAAGGGCAGGATCTCTCCGGGACACTCCAGATCGTTCCCGATTATATCCAGGGACCAGGCGAATATTATCCGTCGCGCGGCGGCGACAAAGGCAGTTACGACTGGCGCAAATTCGCGTATTCGGTCCAGATCCCGGATTATGCCGGCGACCTCAAACTCCGGTTCGGACACGCCGGCAAATCGGGCGTCGCCGAATATGCGGACGTGAAGCTGACGCTGGTTCCGGTTCCCTCCCCCTGCACTTATATCAATGAACAGCCGCTCCAGAAAACCCCGCAGTACCGCGGCGCCATGGTCGGCAGCCTGCGCGGCGACAACGACGCCATCCGCATATTCGGCGAAAAATGGCATGGGAATCTGGTCCGTTACCAGTTCGGAGGCGGCGGAGATGCCAACACGCCGGAAAAGTACCGGAAATGGGGCAAGGCGCGCATGGCGGATCTCGACCGGCTCCTGCCTGAATTCGAAAAGTACGGCATCAAAGTCGTGATCGACCTCCACAGCGGACCGGCCACCATGAATGAAATCCTGCAGAACGTCGGCATCTGGACAACCGAAGCCCAGGATATGATCGTCGACCTCTGGCGCGAAATCGCCAGACATTACAAAGGGAATTCGAACATCTACGGCTACGATATCCTGAACGAGCCGCTGGAACCCTCCTACGTTTACCGGCCGGGCGGCGCACTCGACTGGAACCGGCTGGCGGAACGCATCGGAAAGGCGATCCGCGAAATCGATCCCGATACGCCGATCATCGTGGCCTGTGCCGTCGGCGGCAATCCGGTCGGTTTCGGTTCGCTCCGGCCGATCGATGTGCCGAACACGATCTACACAGTCCACTGCTACCTGCCGCACGGATACACGCATCAGGGGGTGCACGGCGCAAAAATGGTCGGCGCCTATCCCGGCGTGAAACATGACGGCCGCGTGTGGAACAAGGAGATGCTGCGCCGGTCGCTCGAACCGGTCGTGAAATTCCAGCAGCAGTACAAGGTTCCGATCTATGTCGGGGAGTTCGGCGCCGCACGCTGGGCGCCGGGCGCCGAACAGTACCTGGCCGACTATATCGATCTCTTCGAGGAGTACGGCTGGGACTGGACCTATCATGCGTTCCGCGAATGGGACGGCTGGAGCGCCGAGCACTCCACCGACCCGGACGACAAAACACGGTATGAATCAACCCCGCGCATGAAGCTTCTGACCGACTATATGAGCCGCAACCGGAAGTAGCGCTTGACCCGTGCCGGAAAACGCGGTACATTATAGACAAACTTGTATCAGAGGAGAAGCGTCGTTATGAATGGACCCGCGTTTTTCGGCCATGTCGCCGATTATTCGAGTACGACGAGCATCATCGCATTCGTGTTGATCGCCGTCGCCATCCTGTTCATCTACCTGTACAACTCGCTTTCGATGCGCCGCAGCCAGCTGGACCGCCAGCTCGCCCACATCAGGATCATCCTGAAGCGGCGTGCCGAACTCGCGCGGCAGCTGGCGCCGGACCTGCCGGAGTTCCCGCTCTCCGCGCCGATCGCCGAACAGCTCCGCATGGACACCGAAGCCGCCGCCGTCGTGAAGGAGCTGCAGGAACCCGATCCGGAGCCATTGACCGAGTACAACGAACTCGAAAAAACGCTCGACGACACCATCGGGCTCTGCCGGGTCAGTCTCGAACAGTACAACCGGATCGTCGAAAATCCGGATGCGAACTGGGCAATGCGGCTCTTCCGTTTCGAACCGCGGGAACGGTTCTGACCCGGGATCTCCTGCTGCACGCCTGCAAACGTGAAAGACGGCAAAAGTCGCCTTCCCATGTTTGCAGGCATGACGCCTTTCTTTGAATTTTCCGATTTTTTTCTTCATGCTCTTGACAATTCACCTGTTTTGATTCATAATAATAGTATCGCAACAGTGGTACAAAAAACAGGAAATTGCCATGCCCCCGCTGAAATATCTGAAAGTCAAATCCTATCTGGAGGCTGTGGCGGTCAAACCGGAGTCCGCGATGCGGATGCCGACGGTCCGCGAGCTGATGAACCAGTTCAATGTCTCGCTCGCCACCGTGAACCGGGCGCTCTCCGAACTTGAAAACGACGGCGTGATCGTCCGCCGGCAGGGCTCCGGCATCGTCGCCGCCGGCAAGCATAGAACCGTGGCACGGCTGCAGGGGAAAGCCGCCGGAGTCCGCAACCTTCTCTTCGCCTACAATGATTATCCGGATGAAAGCACCTGGAAGATGGTGCACACGATCGCGCACTATTCCCGGCTTCAGGGCTGTAATATGGTCGACTGCAAAATCTATCCGGACACCTCGACCGAATCGCTGATCGAATTCGTCAAGGCGCAATCCGACTGCTCCGGCCTGATCCTGCTGGTCGGCGCCGACCGGATGGATGCCGAACGGCTTGAGGCTCTCGGCAGCCTGCCGATGACGATCGTGGTCGTCGACAGCATGTATTTTTATGCGAACTACCTGCCGGACAACGTTTACATCCTCTCCCCCGACGCCGTCAACTGCGCCGAAAAAACCGTTGAAGTCCTGCTGAGAAAGGGACACCGCCGGATCGGCTTCGTCCGGAACGAACCGCGTAGCGAGTACAACGACCTGTACCGAAAAACCCTGATTGCGGCAATGAAGCGCGAGGGAATCGAATTCGGGCCGGAGCGGATTTTCAGTTCGACAATCCGCTCCTGGGAGAGCTCGCTCGATGCGGCGGTGCAGCTGACGGAAAACAACCTCGACCAGATCAAAAAGCTCGGCCTGACCGCACTGATCTACAAATCGTCGAGCGGTGCCCTGGTCACCCTCAAGACGCTGAAAGAGGCCGGGCTGCCGGTTCCGGACCGGATCAGCGTGATCGGCGAAGGCGAACGCGATCTGTACCGCTATCTGACGCCCGGGCTCACCGTCGTGACCATGGATTACGAAAAGCTCGGCTGCACCGCCGTCGATATCGTGCTCGGCAAACTCAAGCCGAAGAACCACAACCTCTTTTTTCCGCAACATCTGATCGAACGCGAAAGCGTGAAGGATTTGACGAAAAACGGCATGGACGCACCACAGTTTTCCGAATGAAAAAGCTCACCACTACAAAACGGGGGACCATCATGAAAAAGAGAACATTCACCTTGATCGAGCTGCTGGTCGTCATTGCGATCATCGCGATTCTCGCCTCGATGCTGCTGCCGGCGCTGAACCAGGCGCGCGGCGCCGCAAAGGGTTCCAGCTGCAAGAACAACCTGAAGCAGATCACCGGCGCCGTTTCGATGTACTGCAACGATTTCGGCGTGCTGCCGCTGGCGGTTCCGCCGTGGAGCTGGGACGGCCGCGAACAGTGGCACGCCAAGCTCGACAAGCTTTACCTCGGCGGAGCATATTGGGAGAAAAACTCTTTTTCATCTACCACGAATCGCCCGTCGGTTAAGTTGTGGGATTGTCCCGGCCGCACAATGAAACTGGGAGACAACATCAATACGCTGAACAAGGAGAACTACGGCACCGGCGGATATGGAGCGAATACCGGCATCATCCGGCATCACAAGGATGGCGCGGAGGGCTCCCCGTTCCATGTCGTAGTCCGTCCCGGCCGGATCAAGCAGGCGTCGGTCTGCCCGACCATCCTCGAAACGACCCATTATGTCGGTCAGTGGGAATGGCTTCGGAATGTGAATACCTTCGGGCTTTTCCGCTTCGAACACGGCAATTCCGGCAATATGGCCTTTCTCGACGGGCATGTCGCCTCCGTACTGCGCCGCCCCGGCCTCTGGAACGACAACTGGCTGAACGGCCAGTTCCCGGGGAAAGGATATGTCTGGTGGGGGACGAATCTCTGGGACAAGAACAATGCGAACAAGTTCGACTGAGGAGCCGCCGATGAAACACACTCTGCTGCTGTGCGGCCTTCTGGCCGGATTCTCCCTGGCCGCCGCCCCCGAGCTCGTCATGGTCGGCGATGCCGGGAATCCGGGCAAAAAGGTCTATTTTCACGAGGTGCCGAACCCGTATCCGCGCGGAGGCGTCGCCTATCCGTACCGGATCGGCAGATCCGAGGTGTCGAATGCGGAATATGCGGAGTTTCTGAACGCCTGCGCCGCGGAATCCGATCCGCACCGGCTGTTCGACGAACGCATGAAAATCGTGCGCTCCGGCGGCGAAGGCGCCTGGAAGTATGCCCCCGCGCAGGGCCGGGAGGAGGACGGCGTGAACTTCGTGAGCCGGGTCAACGCGGCCCGCTACTGCAACTGGCTGACGACCGGAGATGCCGCGCAGGGCGCCTACACGATCGCGGAGAAGCCGCGCGAAAACGGCAGGACGTTCGAAGCGATCGTCGGCTACCGCGATCTGACCTTCCCGGATGCGGCGCGGGTCTATGTTCTGCCCGACATGCACGAATTCTTCAAGGCCGGCTGGTATGACGGCGATGGGAAATTCCGCGAATTGAACGCGGAAACCCGGAGCAAGCCGTCCCGCTACGGCATCGTGAAACATGCTTCCGGGCTCCGGGAGCACATGGAGAACAAATTTTACGCGGGCGCCCCGTTCGTGCTCGGCGCCGACGACAAGGCAACGGACGCGGCCAGCCTGAACACCGCGCGCCTCTGGCAGCAGCCGGAGTACGAGGGGCGGGAAACGGCCGGCTTCCGCGTCGCCGCCACGGCTCCGCTGCAGATCGGCGACCGCCTGAACCGGCGCAACAACTTCTTTTTCGACGATGCGGAACCGGCGAAGCTGCGGATCCGTTCCGACGCCCCGGCGCACAAATCGGTTTTCCGGCTCGAGCTGCGCGATTTTGCGAACCGGCCGGTCTGGAACAAGCAGGTCGAACCGCAGCTGAAACCCGGAGTGACCGAACTGCCGATCGAACTTCCGGCGGCGGACGGTTACTACGAGCTGCGCGTCACGCCGGAGGACGCTTCATTCAACGGCGGGAGCGTCGTCATTCCGCTCGCCGTCATGCGCGACGCCGCCGACAACGGCGCGGAGGGAAACTTCGGCTTCACCTGCCACATCACACGCCGCGAACGCCGCTACAGCTTCGAGGAGTTCGATTTCGACCTGCTGCGCCGTCTCGGCGTCAGCAACGTCCGCGTCGATGTCGGTTACAATGACATCGGCGGCTCCCAGAGCGTGCTGCGCCGCATCCGGGCGGCCGGGCTGAACCCGCTGGCGATCATCACCGGTTCGGGCGTCAGCGATTATGACGGTCTTGCGAAAAACCGGGCCGGGCATCCTGAACTGGTCCGGAAGTGGGCCGCCCACGGCATTCCGGCCGATTACGCCTGGTATGCAGAGCAGGTCTACAACCTGATCTCGGCCCATAAGGATGTCGTGCGCGACTGGGAGTTCGGCAACGAACCGACTTACTGGAAGGTCCTGCCGGAAGATTACGCCCAGATGCTGAAGGCCGGCTACAAGGCCGCCAAGCTGGCCGATCCGGACTGCAATGTCATGGCCGGGGACCTGAATGCAATCCATGCGCCCGTGTTCCGGACCGGCGGAGCGGCCTTCTGCGATTCGATCGCCAGCCATATCTACGGCTTCTATGTGCCGATGTTCTGGGGCATCGCCGGAAAGATGCGCGAAATGAACGGCTGGAAGAACGCCGCCGGAATCCCGGAGAAACCGGTCTGGCTGACCGAAATCGGCGGCTGCACTTACAGTTCGATGCATATGATTCCGGTGCGGACGCTCGACGAGGTCCGGCGCTACCAGGCGATCCACCAGCCCAAGGTCATGGCCGGCGGCCTTGCGTTCGGTGCGGCAAAGGTGATCCCGTACAACTTCCGCGACGTTCCGGTCGATTCGCTCGAGGAAGAGTTCGGCATGCTCGACCGCTACGGACGGCCGAAACCGGGGGCCGCAAGCTTCCGGGCCACGGCGAAACTGCTCGGCAAAGCGAAATTCAGCGGTTTCGTGAAAGGCCACTCGCTGAAATCCGGCGAAATCGCCGGGCTGGCCTTCCGGGACGCGGAAGGGCGCGACGTCGTCACGCTCTGGCGCAACGACCCCTACGGCTACGATCAGTTCAAAATCCCGTTCTTCGACATGGTCAGGGCTCCGCAGCCGGTCGCATTGCCGGCGGAGGGCGGCTCCGTCGAGCTCTTCAATCTCTCCGGCGGCGCATCGAAGCTGGATGTGAAGAACGGCTCTGTCGAGATTCCGGTCAGTGAATATCCGGTTTTCGTCCGCGGCAGGCTGAAGCCCGAACTCGAACCGGTATCGACGGCGCATGCGGTTCCGCCGCTGAACCTGCCGCGCGCAAAAGTGAAAATCCTGCCGAAGCAGAAAACGCGCGCCTGCGACCTGATGAGCGGTACGGTTCCGGAACTCGCGGCAGGGACGGCGGAAAGCGTGAAGGTCCACGTTTACAACCTGAAAGGTGAACCGCTCTCCGGCAGCCTCCGGCTCGTGCCGAAGAGCAACTGGCGCGAGTGGGCGTGGAAGGTCGAGCCCTCCGTGGTGAAACTCGACCTCCCCGCCGACGGCATGGGCGAGGCGGAATTCAAAATTCCGGTGCCGCGCGGCGCGAAGCCGGGGCAGCTCTTCTATCTGGACGCGTTTTTCGAAACGGAACCGGGCGTGGAGTTTCAGGATACGGTCGTGTTCCGCACCGAAACGAAGAAGCTGAAGCTGGCCGACTGGATCACCTACGCAAAGGGATTCAAACTCGCCTCCGATGCGGACGGCGCCCGAATCCGGATCAGCTGGGAGAAGGACCGCGCTCCGTTTGCCAGTTTCTATCTGCGCACGCCGAAGCTCTTCGCCGAAAATGCGGCGGGGCTCGAGACCGACGTCATATTGCCGGTCCGTCCCGACGGCGCGATGATTCACGCGGTCAACCTTCTTTTCATGGACCGCAGCGGAGAAATTTTCCAGCTCAAGCAGAATATCGCGCCGCCGGAGAAGGAGTGGAGCTTATTGCGCTTCGACGCCTCGGGAATTCTCCGGAAGGGAGTGATCGTCCACAAGGGCGGCGACGGCAAAGTCGATTTTCCGGTCCGGCTGCTCGGATTCAACTTCGAGCTGAAGCCCGGCGCGGCGGCGGACGGTTCGATTCTGGTCCGGGAGTGGGAACGCGCCCGGCCGCTGACCCGCTGGGAACCCGGCGCGTGGACGGTCTACGGCGAAGGCTACACGCTCGGCAAAGGGAAAAATGAGTCCGAGCTTGTCGTGAGCCGGATGCCGGGCGGCCGCGCTTACGCATCGCTCTTCTCCACCCGGCTGCCGGTCGTCGCCCGCGACGCCGCAAGCTGGCCGAAGAATGTCGAAATCAGCTTCCGCCCCGAAAAAGCCGCCGTCCATTCGGTCAGCTTCCTGGTCCAGGATGCGAAGGGAGAAACCTTCCAGCTGAAGGAGAACATCAAACCGGCGGAAGGCGAAACGCGCCTGATGCGTTTCGACCTGACCCGTATTCCGCAGGGCAGGAATCTCATCGTCTACGGCGGAAACAACGACAAAAAGCTCGACTACCCCGTCAAGCTGCTCGGCTTCAACTTCGAATTCGTGAAAGGCGATCAGCCCGGCACGCTCGTCGTGAATCCGCCCGAATTCGACAAGCCGGCCGAAGAGTCCGCCGGTGGCGGCGGCGCGGTCGCCATGGAGTGAACGACAATCCCGCCGCATCCCAAGGGGGAGAGGAACGTCCACAGGCGTTAAACGAAAAAGTGCCGCGTACAGGTTTCTTTCATCGCGGACGGCTCTGCCGTCCGCGATCTTCAGAGCCTCCGGCCCGGCAGCTTTCCAAGGCGCGGAACCTGCGGAACTTTCCCGGAGAACCTCACGCAAGAAACCTGCACGCGGCGGCAGAAGGTTTGTAACAGATTCTGTTGCCGATTCTTTATTCAAACCGGCAGATATTCCGTTCCCCGGAACATAATACGCCCCTCTTCCATTTAAAACTGCAAAAATAAATGAACACCTATGCGGAGGACGTCCTCTCCGGGTCCCGCGACGCATGAAACCGGCAGGATCTGTTTTTTTCGATTTTCTTTTCTTTTCCGCTTGCCTTTCCTGTCCCGATTTGGTATAATTATACTATCTAAATCGCATTAGACAGGATTTCCGCATGCGTCCAACTCTGAAAACCATTGCCGGAATCGCCCGGGTGTCGCCGGCAACCGTGTCGTTGTGCCTGAACCGGCATCCCGTCGCCCGGACGCTCTCCGAAGAGACGCGGAACCGGATCTGGGCGGCGGCGCGGGAGTGCAATTACCGGCCGAACTACATCGCCAAAGCGCTCAGCCGCGGCAGGACCAGCAGCATCGGCCTTGTCGTCGCGGATCTTAAAATCGTCCGGCAGGCCAACTTCGCCTCCGAAATCATGACGCTGGCGGCTGAACGCGGCAACCATCTGCTGATCGCCTCGACCCATTTCTCGAAGACGAAGGAACTCGAAGCGTTCCTGAGCCTCAAGGAGCGGCAGGTGGACGGGATCATCTTCCAGTTCGACTCCCTCTCCCCCGACACGGAGGTCTACCGGCAATGCGTGCGCGAACAGTTTCCGGTCGTCAAACTCTGCCGGGACGAGCGGCTGCCTTTCGTCGTGCCCGACAGCCGCCGGGCGATGGAGCAGGCGGTTCTTCTGCTCCGGAATTCCGGCGCAAGGCGAATCTGCGGAATCATCGCCCCGATCGTTCTGGAAGGACACTGCACCGCTTTCGAGGAGGCGTGCCGGAAGCACGGAGTGGATTTCGAACTGGTCCCGCCCGATGCCGGCAGCCAGTCCGACAGCTACAGCGACGGGCTCCTGGCCCGCGTCGCCGGCCGTGACGACTGCGCCTTCATCAACCTCGGCGCCTATAATCTGTTCCGGCTGCAGAGACTGATCCGAGGCGAGCGGCGGCTGATCACCTTCCTCGACGAATACGACCCGGTCATCGAACTGAACGAGCCGCTGCTGGCCGGCATTATTTTTTCCCATTTCCGGCGGATTCTTTCAACGGCGGTCGAGGTTCTGCTTGAACAGATCGACCGTCCGGAGAACACGCCGGAACAGAGCAACATCATAGAGGAGGAGTTCGTCACCGTACCGGAATTCAAAAGCCGGACCGGCTGCGAGAGGAGATTACGGGAACGTTTTTTTTAGCGGTATTGTCGCCAACTGCAACTGTACAGGGAGAAGAAAATGAGAAGAAGCTTCACTTTGATCGAGCTCCTGGTCGTCATCGCAATCATCGCCATTCTCGCCTCCATGCTGCTTCCGGCGTTGAACCAGGCGCGGGAAAACGCCCGCGGAACTTCCTGTAAAAGCAACCTCAAACAGGTCGGCCTCGCCCTCCAGCTCTATGCGGGGGACTGGGACGATACCTATGTTCCGGCCAGTTACAACGGCAGCAACTTCTTCTGGTCCGGCGTCGTGGTGCGCGGCGGCTACCTGCCCTACAAGGCGATGATCTGTCCGAGCCGGAAACGGATTCCGGGCAACGGCAGCACGTTCTACAACGACTGGTGGACGAAGCCGGCCAGCTGGCAGAACCAGCTGGCGCAAGCGAGCGACGCCGGCTGGCAGCACCCGGACTACGGCATCAATCACCAGTATGTCGGCGGCGTGAAAAGCAGCAAGTTCCCCCGGGCCTCCCGGACGATCATGGCCGCGGAGGGGGCGCGCGAAAACCGTTTTTCCGATCCCGGGCTCGAACCGCTCGGCAACTACCGGATCGCGGCGAATTACCAGACCAGCGACCCGTGCATCTGGCCGGCCCACAAGGGATACACCGAAGTCAACGCCGTATTTGTCGACGGTCACGTCGTCTCGCAGCGGAGCCCCGTGGTCGGAGAGTCCGGCGCATCGTGGCTGATGAATACGCAGGGCAGCGCGGTCGCCGGACCGTGGACCTCGTACAGTTATCCGTCCAAAGCCGCCTGGAACTGCTGGATCCGTCACGACGGCTACTATTATTACCCGTAACCCCGGAGAGATCATTCATGTTCAAGCTTCCGTCTTTGCTCGTTCCCGCCCTGCTTCTGTGGAACCTTTCGGCCGGAGATGCCGGTCTGCCGGCCGCCGCCGAAAGCGTCAACCGGAATCTGTGGAGCCGCTTCATGAGTCCCGATTCGGTGCTCTACGATTACGCCGGTCCGGCGGGCGAAGTCGTGCTGCCGACTCCCGAGGAGTGCCGCAGACACATCCCGAACGGCCTCGGCTGGTGGACGCCCGTCGAGAACGGCGGCTTCTTCACCGGCATGTACCTGATTGCGGCCGCCGACCGCTACCGGCAGAATCCCACGGCGGAGAACCGGGAAAAGGTGAAACGGCTGGCCGGCGGACTTTACAGGCTTCAGGATGTCGGGAAAACCCCGGGCTTCATCGCGCGCGGCATCGGGACGGACGGCGAGTGTCACTACGCGGCCTCCTCCAACGATCAGGTGTTCCCGTGGTTCCTCGGGCTGTGGAGCTACTGGAACACCGACATCCCGACCGATGCCGAACGGGCCGAATGCGCCGGCCGGATGGCCCGTCTCGCCGGGGAACTCGAGAAGATCAACTGGCTCATTCCGGGCGATATGCCGGATTTCACCCGCGGCTGGTGGCTCGGGGAAAATTTCTGCTCGGCGGTCCACCTCTCCTCAGTGACGCGGATCATGTACGAAGTTACGAAGGACGAACACTGGAAAGAACTGCATTACCGCTATTTGAACGAACCCGACCGCAAAGGCGTCCGCCGCCGGGACCGCATCGCAGCCGGGATGGACGACCTCGCCCCCTGGTCGGCCTGGTTCAATTCGAATGCCCAGTACGCGGTGCGCGAGCTGTACCGGCTCGAAACCGACCCGGCGCTCCGGGAACTCTACCGCAAAAGTCTCCGGACCAACGCCGAAAAAGCCGTTCCGCTGCTGTCGCTTCACCGCAAATACGATACGGCGGCAACCTACGCCTTCACGCCGGACTGGCACAGGATGATGCCCCCCTGGCGCGAACAGAAGAACGAGCGCGACGCCCAGACGCTCGCGCTTGAACAGATCGGAGTCTGGGACAGGGCCTGCCCCGCGATCGCCGTCGAAAAGGCGTCGCTGAAGCCCGCCATCTGCGCGGGATACATCATCGTGCTCTCGGAACAGCCGGAACTGATCGAACAGCATTGGCCGCAGATCGAAGAGGTGATTCTGCGCTTCAATTACGACAAACTTCATTATTCGGCCTTCTTCTATGTGGAAAACGTCATTTACGACCGGGCCCGGAATGGAGAAAAAACGAAAAAAACACCGCGTTGACGCAATCCGGGAGGATGACGCATGAGACCATTTCTTGCCGTTCTGTTCTTGACCGCCGCCCTGCTTCCGGCCGGAGAGGTCCGCATCCTTCCCGGCGAAGAGTGGAAGGCCGCCGACCTTTCGGACCTCGTGATCTGCGAAGGCAGCGCGCTCGATTTCTCCGGCCTGGTTCCGCGCGCTCCGGCCGGAAGCTCCGGGCGCGTGATCGCCTCCGCCTCCGGCGGCTTCGCATTCGAGCGGGAGCCGGAGCGGAACGTCCGTTTCCTGAGCTTCAACATCCTGCCCGACATTTCGATGCGCGAAAGCCAGCTGAAAGATAAAAAAGATCTTGCGCTCTATGCCGACGTGATCCGGCGGCACGGCTACAATATGGTCCGGCTGCATTTTCTCGACGGCTACCTGATGGGAATGGGCAAGATCGAACGAAAGCGCGAAGGCACGCTTTTCGACGATCCGGCGACAATCCCGTTCGACGCGGAACGGTTCGACCGGATTCATTACTTCCTCTCCTGCCTCAAGGAGCGCGGCATTTACGTGCTGCTCGATCTCGGCACCCACAACACCGGGTACACCGACTCCTATCCGTGGAATACGGCGTTCCGGCCGTACGAGTTCCCGCTGCGGCTCATGGTCGACCCGGCGTTCCGCGCGAATTACCGGGCCGGAGTGCTGAAGCTGCTGACGACGGAGAATCCGTACACCGGGCTCTCCCTGGCCGGGGACCCGATGGTCGCCTGCCTCGTGCTGTTCAACGAACAGTCGATCAACATCCACGCCTCGCGCCTGTCGGCCGATACGACCGGGCCGGTCAACGAAATCCTCGGCCCCGGCTGGCAGGCGTACCTGGAAAAGCGCTACGGCACGATGCAGAATCTGCGCGCGGCCTGGAAGGATGTCGAACTGCCGGCCGACGCCGGCTTCGGCACGCTGCCTCCGCTGACCGGCCCAAACTTCGTCCGGGGAGAGATGGGGCGCGATATGGCCCGCTTTTTCCTCGAAGTCCAGCAGGAGACCACCGGATTCCTGCAAAGCGTGGTCGCGGAGTCCGGCTACAGGGGACTGACGACGCACTGGGACTGGCAGCAGTACCAGTATATGACGCCGCTGCGCGGCATGATGCCCGTCGTTTCGAATCACTGCTACTGGGCGCATCCGAATCAATGGGTCCGCAGGGGATCGACGATCGAGCAGATCAGCGCGGTCGGGAAGGAGGCGTATTTCATCCGGGCGCTGGCGGTCGCCCGCTTCCTCGACCGTCCCTATCTGGTTTCGGAGTACGGTCACGCCTTCTGGAACCGTTTCCGTCATGAGCAGGGACTGCTGGTTCCGGCTTTTGCGGCGCTTCAGGGGTGGGGCGGCATCTCCCTCGCCCATCAGTCGGTGATTTTCGGGGAGCGGCCGATGGTCTCCTTCAACAACTGCGGCAACGACCCGGTCAGCCGCGCTTCAGAGGTGGTGAGCACGCTCGCTTACCTGCGCGGCGACGTCGCCCCTTCCCGGCACACGGTCGAGCTTCGCGTAACTGAACGGGAGCTGTTCGACCGCGGGCGCGGATATGCGGAGAATTTCAGCCCCGTGCTCGGCAAAATCTTCCCGCTCTGCCGGATCGGGCTGAAATACGAGGGGAGCACGCCGCAGCCCGCCGGGGCGGAATATGTGCCCGATCTCATCATCGGCGCCGAAGAAATCATCCTTCCCGGCGGCAGGCGGATTCCGCGCGACAGCCGGAATCCGGACCGGCAGGCCGTCGCCGTCATGCGCGAAACCGGCATCCTGCCCGCGGAAAACCGGACCGACATGGCCCGGCGCATCTACGAGAGCGACACCGGCGAAATTCTCATGAATTCGGCGGAGAACGGCTTTGTGCTGACCACGCCGCGGCTGGAGGGGGTGCTGGTCCGGGAAACGCTGCCGGTACGGGCGGATAAGCTTGAGGTCCTGAGTTCGTCGGTGCCGGCCATGACGGCGGCGGCGTCTCTCGATGCGGCAAAACCGCTGGGAGAGAGCTCGCACCTCCTCGTCGTCTATTCGACCGATGCGCTCAACAGCAGCATGCGTTTCACGTCGCCGGACCGGACTGTGATCGAAGAGGTCGGCGAACTGCCGGTGCTGATCCGGACCGGCCGGGCGAAGATCGCCGTCCGGAACCGTGCATTGCGCAATCCCGCCGCCTACGTTCTCGGGTTCAACGGGGAGCGCAGGGAGCGGCTTCCCATCCGCCGCACGGAAGATGGGAAACTGCTTCTCGAATTCGACACCGGGAACTTTGCCGGAGGGCCGTCGCCGTTCATTGAGATCACCGGGCAGGAGTAAACGCCGCCGGCAGCGTTCCCGCCGCTGCCGGAGGCATTTATCGCGGAAAATCCCTTTTTCATATTGTATTTTTCTTCGGCAAAGTATATTATACACCAGTTCCAGTCATCACTGCTCTCAAAAAGGGATGGGCATCATGAAAAAAACGGCCGGATTCTTCGCGTTTCTCGGAACGGTTTTCTGGTCAGTCATCAGCGGCTGCGGCGCCCCCGCCGTCGTCGGCAATGGAGTCATCACGGAAAGGGACGTCGATCCCGGCAGCGTTTCGCAGCTGAAGGTCGGCGGAGAGTGGCTGGTCACCATTCTGCCGGATGCGGAACAGGAGCAGTGCGTCGTCGTCATCGACGAAAACCTGCAGTCGGAGATCTCGGCGGAAAACAGCGCCGGCCTTCTGACCGTGCGGGTGAACGCCTCCATCCGTCCGAGCAGGCGGCCGGAGCTTCGGCTGTCGCTCCGGCAGATGCCGGAAAAACTGGCGTTTTCCGGCTCTTCCGCGGTCGAGGTCGGCGGAAAGGTCACAACAGCAACCGAGTGGCGGCTCTCCGGCGGCTCGAAAGTGCGGATTCCGTCGCTCGATGCCGACCGGCTTCAGGTCCGGGCGAGCGGCTCGACCGATTTCACGCTTGACGGCAAACTCGAAACAGCCGATTTCAGGCTTTCCGGCAGTTCGAAACTGGCACTCGGCGGCAGTTGCGGCACGCTCGTTCTGAAGCAGAGCGGCAGCTGCACCGCGATCATCGGGAAATGCCGGACGGCGGAATTGCGCCTGAGCGGCTCAAGTTCGGTGCAGCTTGAGGCGGAGAAACTTCTCGACGTTCAGGCGAGCGGCGCCTCCCGGATTCTCTATTCGGGCGAACCGGAAGTGAAACTGGAGCTCTCCGGCTCCGCCAGGGTCAGCAAGCGGCAGGCCGGAGCATCGCCTGCGACAGTCACTCCGGCAGCAGCAGCCGGAGCAGTTCCCGGCTTTTTTCCGGAGAAAGCTCATCTCCGCCGCTGCCGCCGTTTGCAGCGAACGGCACGGTCAGATCGGAGCAGCCGAGGTCGGTCAGCAGCCGGTAGTAGGCGAGCCGCCACTCCTTCCGCGTGTCGGCCAGCTTCATCTTCAGTTCGACGGCATCCGGAGTGAGCTCGGATTTCCGTTTCGCCTGCTCGAACTCATCCCATGCTTTCCGCAGGCGGTTCAGCGACAGCTCGATTTCGAACGCGATTCCGACCGCCGAACCGAGGGCGGCCAGCTCGCGGCAGTCGCGGTTCGGCGAAGCCAGCTGCACTTCAGCCAGCCGGCGCGGCAGGCGGTAAAGCAATTCGGCCAGCAGCGGAATCTCCGCCCGCTCCGAACCGATTCCGGCACGAACTTTTCCAGGCAGCTCCGCCGGGAATCCCGACAGCGTCGACTCGCTCCGGCTGCGGGCCGCATAACGCTGCAATCCGGCCAGGTCGAAAACCAGAAGCCGCGGCTCCGCAAGGCTGCCGAAGGAGAATTGTTCGAGCGCTTCCGTGTCAAGCCCGGTGGCAATCCGCAGCTCGAGCAGCAGATCCGCCTCCTCCTGGCGCAGCTCCGGCGTGCCGATGCCGCCCGACAACGCGATTTTTTCGCGGACGGCGGCCAGCTTCGACCAGTTCGCCGCTCCGGCGAATGCCAGCAGCTGCGCAACGCGCGGACGACGCTCTTCGACCAGATCACTGCCGGGCGGCGCCGAGAGGATATGGTTGTAGGCGATCGCCCCGTCGAGCAGCTCCGGCAGCCGGTCAGCCGGATAATCCGCCCCGGCGCGAAACTCCTCCGCGATTCCGGGCAGCCGCAGCAGCATCGTGTTGTCGACATGCTCCACGGCGATCAGCCGCAGCGATTCGACCGTTTCAACATCAAGCTGCTGCCGGGCGGAAAGTTCCAGCGCGGCGCCGAGATCGAAAACCGCAGCGGCCGCGGGAGGCGCATCCGCAGCGGACGGCGAAGGTTCCGGCGGCGCGGCGGCGCAGCCGGCCAGAAGCGCCGCCCCGATGCCGCAGGCCAACAGCCGCAGCCGCTGCCGGTTCCGGTCCCGCCTGCTCATTGCGCCTGCGGGATGAATTTCAGCACTTCCGGCATGGGCTTTTCGGTCTCGAACGTCCAGCCCATTCTTTCGGTGAGAAATTCGCCGCCGAAGTGCATCGTGATGATTTTTTCGGGAGTCCTCCAGATGACCTGCGCTTCGCCGGTACGGTCCCCCTGATACTCGATCTTCACCTCCGGGTCGGTCTTCTGGACGAACCGGACCTCCTCTTTGTTCAGCGCTTTGCCGGGTCTGCCGAGCAGGCGGCGCGCCTGGGTCACAAGCTCCTGCTCCTCGCTCTGCGTGAGGATCGTATAGGTCTGCCCGTTGACGGTCATGGTCGGGGCGCAGCCGCAGAAGAGGCTCAGCGCCGCCGCGGCGATTCCAATCAGAATTCCGGTTTTCATTTGCATACACTTTCCGTAATGACAGGTTCGTTGTTCGTTTCGGCCAGATCAAGAAGCGTCTGCTGGACGCTTTTCACATACAGATTGCCGAGGTGTCCGCCGCAGTCGAACCAGACCAGCCGCCCGCCGAACGTCCGGTCCAGGAAACGGCGATCCTCCCCGGAGAGCAGGAAGTCATCCGCGCTGTGCACGACGCGCACCTTCGGATTCGCTGCCAGCGAATCGCCGAAAGCCCGCAGATTCGACTGCGCATAAAGCTCTTCCAGCGTCAGCGGCGCAAGTTCCGGGGAGATGAATTTTTCGGCATACTCTTCGAAGCCGACCCGGTCGATTTCACGGTAGAGCTCGGTGCGCCTGCCCCAGCGGTACTCCGTCGAAAGCGCCGGCAGCCCCTTTTCGCGGTGCGCCGTGAACAGGAGCCCGCGCATGGAAGTCTTGAAATAAAGCGCCGCCAGATAATCCGCCTCCTCCTGCGAGAGCGGGACGCCGTAGTTGAACGGCTCTTCGCCGGGATTCTCCGGATCGTAGGACGGATAACGGTTCTGCATCGCCCCCATCGCCTTGCCGGCGATTTCGATCACCGTCGCAACGGCCTTGTCCGCATCCCAGTCGCGGCCGGTTCCGGCCAGCGCATCAGCCTGCTTCATCGCATAACGCAGATCGACCGGCGGATTGATCGCCACATAACGGTCGATGCAGAGCCGGTTCGACTGCTGTTCCAGCTCCGCCACCTTCAGCGTGTGCATCGCGCCGAACGAGTACCCCATCAAGGTGATCCGGCTCCGGAACGGGTTGAACAGTTTCTCCTGCTTGAGATCGTCGAGCACGAGGGTGATCGCACGGCGCACGTTTTCTCCGTCCTGCGGCAGAAATCCCGGCAGTACGCCGCCGGTGGCGAGGTAGAACTGCCAGGTGAAGGTGCTGTCCAGCACGGCGACCGACCAGCCGCTGCGGTAAAACAGCTCCGCCAGTGCGGTCGAGGTCATGCCGGAGTAATCGCCGCCGATGCCGGGCAGCAGAACCAGCAGCTTCTCCGGCCGGCCGCCGTTTTCGCCGGCGAGCAGGCGCTCCTCCGCCGTTTCGGGTGCGGCGTTCTCCGCGTGCCAGTAGCCGTAACGCAGCGCCGGCAGCTCCTCCCCGAACCGGATCTCCCGCACATCGCATTTCTTCGTGAAGTCTCCGTTGAAGACCGACAGCCGGAAATACCACGGGTCGTCGTCATTCTGCGGCTGGAACATCGCCACGCGCATCGTGTCGAGCACCGGGCTCTGGGGGCGGAAACCCGGAATCGTCCGCCACCCGGCCGACACCCACTCCGGTTTCGGCGCGACAGGCCGGTCCGGCGGCAGCTCCGGCCGGATTCCGGCCTTGCGCGCCTCGGCCGCCGCATTCAGCGCATTGTAGAAATACATCTTCAGCTGCAGCTGGCGGCGCAGGAGCATCATCTCATGATAGGTCTTGTAACGGTCCGCACTGCCGGCGACTGCCTTTTCGTAGGCGCGGTGCGCCACGACCATCCGGTTCAGCGCCGTCGCGTAACCCGCGTACGGGATGTAGGTTTTGATGTCGAACGCCATGTCGAAGATGCTGCCGACGCCGTCACGCACGTTCAGCGACGCCATGAACGGCAGGATGAACGTGCAACCCGGGCCGATTCCCCACGCCGCGAACATCTGCCCGAAATCCGACTCGGTCGAGTAGATGTCGAACCACGCTCCGGCCGGGTCAAACAATCCGGCGATGCCGACGGTCGTGTTGATCAGAAAACGGCAGAGCTCATCCCACGCCCCCCCGAACTCGGCCCGGCCGAGACAGCTGAACGCCCGGGCGGGAAATTCCAGGTTCACGCAGAGATTGTTGAACTTCTCGATCGCCGGGCGCGGCAGGATCGAAGTGTAGACCCGGCCGAGCGGATCGACGACATATTCCATGCCGAAATCCGTCACCGCGAACATCGAACGGTTGAATCCCTCGACCGGGTCGTTGCCGGACAGGGCGAAAGAGAGTTCGCTCGGCGTCCACGGCCCTTCGGCCGGAGCCGGTTCCGGCGTGGAAGCACAGCCGGCAAACAGAATCAAGGCCAGCACTCCGCCGGTCAATCGCAGCCAGGAGTTTTTCAAGATGCCCCTCCTTTTCCTCACGGATGCATAAGCAGCGCAAGCAGATTCCAGTTCAGGAAGCCGGGCCCTGAAATCCCTTCTCCGGTTTCGCCGCTGTAATATTCGTGCAGTACATTGTTCCGGCGGCAATCCTCCGCGAGATTGCCGACCACGTTTTCGGCCAGCTGCGACGCCTCGGCTTCGAAGCCGTAGCGCTTGAGCCCGAGCCAGACCATGTAACAGCTGATGATCCAGACCGGCCCGAGCCAGTTCGACGGATTGCCGCGCGAATCGTCCGGGCGGTACATAACCTCATCCGCCGCGAGGGAACGGATGCCCCACGGCGTCCAGAAACGGGCCGGATTCATGAGGTGCTCGCGCACCATGCGCCCGGCCTCCTCCTGCCGCGCAATACCGCACCAGAGCGGCAGGAACGAGCTCCACGCCCCGATTTTCAGCGGCAGGACCTGCCAGAATGCGTCAAGCGACGCATTCAGCGTGAACATGCTGAATTTCGGATGGGTCGTGACGCACTGCACGTCGACCGTGTAGTAGAGCCCGTCGCGGCGGTCGTAACAGCAGCGTCGGACCGCTTCCCCGAGCGCATCCGCCTCCTGCCGGAAAAAGCGGACGCTTTCGGTATCCCCGATCCGGCCGGCCAGCGTTTCCGCGGCGCGAAAATCGGCGTAGACGAGGCAGTTCAGGTAGATATGCGCGCTCGACTTCGGCGGCCGCCCCCAGGCGGTCGGATCGTCGTCCACGCCGATCGCCGCATCGGTATTCCAGACAAAAAGCCCGGTCGGACAGCTCCGGGAGCGGTTGATCCGGCATTCGGCAAGGCGGCGGAGGCCGCGCAGCAGCATGGCTTTCTCCGCATCGTCGAACGCGCCGCGTTCCTCGAGCAGCAGCGCAAACTGCGCATGGATCGGCTTGCCGATATTCTGCCCGGGATTGCGGGTTTCGAATACATCGACGCCCTCGCCGTCGAGCAGGATCGGCATACTGCCGTCGGGCGCCTGATAGTCGAAGAAGGTCAGCAGCGACCCCTTCGCGTGTTTCAGCACTTCGGCGGAAAACGCGTCATCCTTCACTTCCGCCGCGATGCCGAGCAAAGCGACGGAAGCCCAGTAGGAATCCCAGTCCCACAGGTTCCGGGCATATTGCGCGCCGGGATCAAGGTAGGGACGCTTCAGGCCGCCGCAGGGGGAATTGAACATTTTACGGGTCTGCTTCAGGGCCAGTTCCAGCAGGACCGCTCTGTTTCCGGAGAAGGGAGGCATGTAGAAAACTCTTTCGTTGTCAACGCTTACTGTTCCATATTACCGGATGTAATATAGCGCGCCTTCCGCCAATTGCAACGGCCTGCCGGGACGAAAAAAGAATCCTTTCAGAAATCCTGCCGGACCACGGCGCCGGTCAGCAGCCGGACCGGGCCGAGGAGTCCCGACGCGAGCGGCTTGTCATCTCTCGCCCACCCCTTCCAGGTCGACCAGGTGTAGCGGCCGCTGCCGGAATCGGAGCGGTCGGATAAAACCCACTCCGGAAAGCCGTCGCGTTCCGGGTCCCTGCCGGAGAGCTGTTCGTCGCCGATCATCCGGTTCACAAGCAAATTGGTGACCTCGACCTGAAGCTCGTTCATCCCGGGCTTCAGCCGTTCCGTCACTTCGACCCGGAACGGCGGCTTCCAGAGCAGCCCGAGGTCGGCGCCGTTCAACCTGACCCGGGCCAGGTTCTTCACGGCGCCGAGCTCCAGATAGTGACGCCGGCCCGCGCCGGTCACCCCGGCCGGAAGTTCGAAGCGCTTGTGATAGACCGCCGTTCCCGAAAAATACCGGACGCCGTCGTCGGCGTGGTCGCTCCAGGAAATCAGCTCGGGCAGTTCGATCCGCTCCGGCGCTCCGAGTCCGGGCGGAAACGACAGCGACCACTCCCGGTCGAGCGCCAGCGGCTCCGGAAGAACGCCGGACGCCGCTTTCCAGATTTTCCCGCCGGGAAGGCGATACTCCGCTTCACCGGGCTGCAGGAACAGCACCGCACACTGTCCGTCGCGGTCGATGAACGGCTCCGCGCCGCCGCCGGGAACGAAGAAAGCGGCGGAGAGCGAAACCTTCGCCCACTCCGGATAAACCTTCGTGACGCGTTCCCCCCGATACGCATATTCGAGCAGAAGCTCCTTCGGACGGTCCGGCGCCGGATCCCCGCCGAGCGTCGGATTGTCGACGATGAAGTCGAGCCCGGCGGGAGAGAACAGCTTTTTCACCTCGTCCGTCACGTCTTTGCCGTTTTCCTCGCCGCGCGGCCGGTAGACGGCCCGCACAATCTCAATCGGAAGCGCCGCCGAACGGTCGTACTTCCCGGCGTCGAGCGACACCCGCCCGTACTCCGGCGTCCTGAGTTCGTGAAGCACGCCGTCGCCGCCCCGGAATTTCAGCAGCAGCACCTTGTATCTGCCGGGCGCCGGGTCCGCGATGCCGAACGATTTGGTATTGACCGGAAAGTGGAGGCCGGAATCGTCGATGAGACGCCGCACGGCATCGGTCACCTCCGCGCCGCCCGCCGCTGCATCGCGCTCGCGGTAGAGCGCTTCAACGACTTCGAGCCGGGCCGGAACCGGCGCGGCCGGCGGCAGCAGGTGTTTTTTCGTTCCGGCTTCCGGGGAGAAAACGACAAAAATCGATCCTTTCGGCGGCAGCCGAAGCTGGACAGCGGTACGGCCGCCCTGCGTCTCCCAGACCGGGGCCGGAACCGTCTCCCCGGTGGCGGGGTCCCACAACTCCGGGGCGACTCCGGTCACACGGAAACTGACCGTGCCGCAAAAGCTCCGGTCGGAACCGCTGCTGACCAGATAAATGTCGCGCTCCCCGATCTTCCGGTGCTGGAATCCGAATTCGACCGGGCCTGCGAAATCCGGCGCCAGCTTCAGCGCCCGCACCGCATCGGCCACCTTTCCGGCCGGAATCAGCCGGTCTTCATAACGGCCGCTTTCCCAGAGGTCGGCGACGAGCCTGCGATACTCCGCTTCGCTCCCCCGATCCGCCAGCGTCGGCGAACCGAGCGGCGCGACTCCGGCGACAACAGCCCCCGCTTCGAGCAGCTCCCGGACGCGCCGGAGCACGGCCCGCGACAGATAACGGTCCGTGCCGAGGGAGAACAGCGCGTAGCTGCGGCCGTCCGGGAGAAAGATCCGGCCGTCGCGCACCGTCAGCCGCGAAAGCAGGGTTTCGACGTCGCAGTAATCGAAATCGTATCCGTCGAGACCGTTTTCGGCCGGAAAGCGGTTCGGAACGGATTCGCCCGACAGGACCAGCACATCGGCGACGGCCTGCCCGGACTGCAGCAGGTACTGGCCGCGGCGCACGTAGTCGAGCCACGCGCCGGCCTCGCGGAACCAGGTGTTGTTCCGGTTGAAGTGCGCGCCGTGACGTCCGAGCGTAACGCCGGGACGCACATGGAGCCACGGCTGGTGGACGTAGCTGTGCAGCATGAAAAGATTGATTCCGCGGCACCAGGCGCGGTCCCCGTACTCCTTGAGCTGATACGGGTCCTGCAGCCAGCGCCCCGGCAGCGCATCGGTCGTGAACGCTTCGGCTCCGATCGTCTTTTTGCCGTAAACCCGGCCGATGGAAGCGGCGAGCTTGTCGGGCGGCGCGCCGCCGATCCAGAACTCCCCGGCCGGCAGATCCGCGCTTTTGCCGCTCTGCATCGATTCGAACGGCCCGCCATACGGTTCGAGGCAGCTCAGAAGACCGTTTCTGCGGCAGAGCTCCGTGAAGCGGCCGAAGTAGTTTTCCGCAAAAAGTTCGGCGACCGTCTTCTGGAAATCGTAGAGAAAACGCGCCGACTCTTCCGGTGTGCCGACCGCATAACCGAGCACGGCCGGCAGGTATGGCTTCAACGGGTAGCCGCGGCGCGTTTCGAACTCGCGGTCAAGGCCGTCCGTCCAGTTCTGGCCGCCGACCTCGTAGCTGTCGATGATGCCGTAACGCAGAACATCGAGCCCCTTCGTGTCGGCCAGATATTTTTCCATCATGCCGGGCCAGTGGGCATCGAGCCCGCGGCGCGAAAGCTTGTCGCACTCGAGCCCGGAAAGCGAGGCCGGAGCGTTTCGCTTGCCGGTCGGCGTATGGCCGATGCGGAGCAGCTTCCAGGTTCCGGGCGGGACCTCCCATTCGAGCTGTCCTGCGGCATTGAGTTTTCCGGTCAGGTCGATGATCGACTCCGGCGCGATCCCGGCCGCGGCGGCATATCCGGCCGCCGGAGGACGGAAGCCGAAGCTCGAGCCGGAGGCGTTTTGCAATTCGATCTGCGGAATCATCGCCTGCCCGGTGAACCGCACCGATTCCAGCCGGACGTCGGCCGGGCCGATCCAGACCGGCCGGACCCGGTCGCGGAAACGAATCCGGGCCGAACGCGCCTTGACCGGCCGATCGCCGAACGGGACGTACTTCGGACCGCGCTGGTCGTTGTGAATGCCGAAATCGAATGTTCCGGCCTTCGTGAAATTCACGCCGTCCGGCGAGAGCTCGATTTCACCGCGCACATAGAGGTGGGTCTCCCCGAATTTCAGTTCCGCAAAGCGAAGAGGCGTCAATTCGGAAAAGTCGAAACGCAATTCGGCGGAACTGCCCTTCTCCTTCAGCGGCAAGCTGAGGGGAAATGACGGAAATTTCGTGAATGTGGCGGAAATTTTCGTCACTTCCGGAGACGGCGCGGCCGGGAAGGCCAGCAGCGCGACATCGCGGTAGTAGCCGTTCCGGATCTCCGGCTGCGGCAGCGTGACGGTCCGCTTTCCTCCGCCGGCGACCTCCGCCTCGGAAGAGACGAGGAACTGCATCGCGTCCTCCGGCCGGATCCACGGTCCGCCGCTCGACGACCAGCCGGGACAGTTATGCACGCCGGCCTGCAGTCCCAACCGCCGCGCTTCGGAAGCGAAATGACGGACGTTTTCCCGCCACTTCTCCGTCAGGATCGCCGGACCGGAGGGCATACGGCTCATGGCGGCCGCGAACAGGTGCACCGTGCCGATGCCGGCCTTCTTCATCGCTTCGAGATCGGCGGTGATGCCTTCCGGCGTCACGAAATTGCTCGACCAGTGATACCAGGTGTGGACCCGGTATTCGGGGGGAGGATTCGCGAACCCCTCCCGCAGGGAATCGGCGGCGCAGAGGCGGCCGGCCAGCAGACACAACGCGACAAACGAGAAGAACACGTTTCGCATATCACCCACCCTCCATGTGCATGCAGAACATCACGACAATACGGAATATAACAGCGCATCCGGACCGGTGTCAATCCGGAAACGGGATTTTTCCGGAGAAAATGGCGAGGCGGCTCCATCTGCAATGCGTGCAGCATGAAAGGAATGATTGAACATGCAGTTTACGGACGGCTGCGGGTTCAGAGCGGCCTTACGCCTTGCCGGTGTGGCGGATGAGCACGATGGTCTGGTCGTCGTTCTGTTCGACCTCGTAGTTGATCACCGCCTCCATCACGCGGTCGATCACGGCCTGCGGCGAACCGCCGAGCTCGCACGAATCCTTGAACACCTCCGAAAGCCGGGTGATTCCGAACTCCTCCTGCTCCTTGTTCAAAGCCTCCGTCAGGCCGTCCGAATACATGATCACCGAAGTTCCCGGTTCGATCGCCAGGCAGATCGTGTCGAAATTCGCAAATTCGTCCGGCAGGATCCCGAGCGCCGAGCCGGCCGGCGAAAACGTCCGGATATGGTCGTGAACGTAGCTCACCAGGTCCGTATGCCCGGCCCGGCCGAACTCCAGCAGCGAATTCCGCTTATCCAGCAGACAGCAGCCGAGCGTGATGAACCGGTCCGCATCGGTGTCGCGGAAGAGCTTGTCGTTGATCTGCCGCAGGAACTCCCCGAGCGTCGTGAAGCTTCCGGCGGCGAGACAGCGCGCATAGCTGCGCGTCATGGCTGTCAGCATGCAGGCCGGAATCCCCTTGCCGCACGCATCGCCGATGATGACCAGCAGCCGATCCTCATCGATCTCCACGAAATCGTAGAAATCGCCGTTGACCTCCTTGGCCGAACGCGTATGGGCGTTGACCGAAAACTGGTCCCAGGCCGGGAACGCCTGCGGCAGCAGCGACTGCTGGAGATGGCGCGCGAATTCGAGCTCCTGGTCGATCCGCTCCCGCTTGCTGATTTCGCTGTAAACCTTGACCAGATTCTGCACCATCTGCACCTGGCCCGAAAGCAGCCGCAGCCGCTCGAACTGTGCTTCGGAGAACGGACTGCCGGGGCGCAGACGGTTCGTCGCCGCACAGACGACCCCGACCAGCATCCCCTCCCGCAGGAGCGGAATCGCCATGATGCTGCCGAAATTCGCAAAATCCGGATATTCGACGAAACGCGGGTCCGCCGCCGCATCCGGCACAAGCTCCGCCTGCCGCGTCGTCGCCATGCCGCCGAGGAACCCCTTGCCGATCGGAACCTCCTCGCGGCGCAACGCCTCGAACAGATGATGATGGCGGGAGAAAAGCAGCTGGTTCGAACTGTGGATCAGCGGATACGTCCCGCAGACTCCGGTCACCCGCAGCTCATTGCCGGAAACCTCGTAGATCGCCACCGACTCCGCGTCGGTCTGTTCCGCGACGTGGCGGGCGGCGGCGTGCATCGCGCCCTCCACGCCGTCCTCCTCCTGGAGCCCGGTCGAAAAGCGCGAGAGGAAGTTTGTGATCTCGCGGCGCCGCTCGTTCGCACGGTCCAGCGCCCGGCCGAGTTCGATCGTGCGGCGGAAATAATGCACCGCCGTCAGCGTGACCGGCAGCAGCAGAATCACCAGAAAGATGATAATTCCCGCAGTCATCGATACAAACGTTCCTCTCCCATGCGGCCGGCGGCCTTACCGGCCGGCCTGATATTCCTGCAGCGACTTCAGCGGCGACTCGCCGTGCTTCGCCTCCTTGATGCCCGCGGCGGTCGCCCTCGCGGCCGCAATCGTGGTCATGTACGGAATCTTGTACTGGATCGCCTTCATGCGGATATAGCTGTCGTCGATCTTCGAGAGACGGCCGATCGGCGTGTTGATGATCAGCGTGATCTGCCGGTTCTTGATCAGGTCGGCCACATTCGGCCGCCCTTCGTTGAGCTTGTGCACCTCGGCGGTTTCGATGCCGTTCGCGGTCAGGAACTTCGCGGTTCCCTCCGTCGCGACGAACTTGAAGCCGAGGTCGCGGAGCGTCTCGATGATCGGCAGCAGATACTGCCGTTCACGCTCTGAGACGGAGACCAGCACCGTCCCGTCGAGCGGCAGCTTCGAACCGGCCGCCTGCTGCGACTTGAAGTACGCCATGCCGAAACTCGTCGCCAGCCCCATCACCTCGCCGGTGGCCCGCATTTCGGGACCGAGCACCGGGTCGACTTCCGGGAACATATTGAACGGGAACACCGCCTCCTTGACGCCGAAATAACTCTGCGGGTGCGGCTTGAGCACGTCGGTGAACTCGGCAAGCTTGTGCCCGAGCATGAGGCAGGTCGCGATGCGGGCCAGCGGAACCCCGGTCACCTTCGAAACGATCGGAACCGTGCGCGAGGCGCGCGGATTCGCTTCGATGATCCAGACCTGATCCTCGCAGACCGCGAACTGGACATTCAGGATGCCCTTCACACGGAAATCCTTCGCAATCGCCGCCGCCTGCTGCTCAATCGTGTCGAGGTGCTTCTTCGGCAGCGTCACCGGCGGAATCGAACAGGCCGAGTCGCCCGAGTGGATGCCGGCCAGCTCAATGTGCTCCATGACCGATGCGACATAAGTCGCATCCCCGTCCGAAATCGCATCGACCTCGCACTCGATCGCGTTGTCGAGGAAGCGGTCGATCAGCATCGGGTATTCGGGGCTGACCTGAATCGCCTCGATCGCGTAGCGGGTCAGCGTCTCTTCGTCATAGATGACCGCCATGCCGCGGCCGCCGAGCACAAAGGAGGGACGAACCATGACCGGGTAGCCGATCTCGCGCCCGAGCCGGATCGCCTCTTCGAGCGAACGGGCGATGCCGCTCTGCGGCTGCTTGATGCCGAGCGCGATCATGCGCTCGCGGAAATATTCGCGGTCTTCGGCCAGCCGGATTCCCTCCGGCTGCGTGCCGATGATCTTCACGCCGGCGTCTTTCAGCTCCTGCGCGATGTTGAGCGGCGTCTGGCCGCCGAACTGGACAATGACGCCCTCCGGCTTCTCTTTCGCGTAGATCGCAAGCACGTCCTCGGTGGTCAGCGGTTCGAAATAAAGCTTGTCGCTCGTGTCGTAGTCGGTCGAAACCGTCTCGGGATTGCAGTTGATGAGAACCGATTCATACCCTTCGTCGCGCAGCGTAAAGGCCGCATGCACGCAGGTGTAATCGAATTCGATGCCCTGGCCGATCCGGTTCGGACCGCCGCCGAGCACCATGATCTTGCGGTTCGAGCTGACCGGGACCTCGTCCGGCGCGCCGGAGTAGGTCGAGTAATAGTAGTCCGCATTCTCAACGCCGCTGACCGGAACCAGGCAGAACGTGGCGGCACAGCCGAGCTCAAGACGGCACTCGCGCACCTCTTTTTCCGAAACGCTGAAGAGTTTCGCGAGATATTTGTCCGAGAAGCCGAATTTCTTGGCCTGAACGAGCAGCTCGTCCGGCAGTGCCATCCAGGTGTAGGCCGCCAGCTTCAGCTCGAAGTCGGCCAGCTCCTTGATCTCCTGCAGGAAATAACGGGTGATCCGGGTCAGGGCGCACGCCTCGTCGACCGTAAGCCCCTTCTTGAACGCCTCGTAGAGGTGGAAAAAACGTTCGCTGGAGGGAGAGGCAACCAGAGGCCGGAGCTCTTCGAGCGAAAGTTTCTCGATTTTCTTGACCATGCCGAGCCCGGCCCGGCCGATTTCGAGCGAACGGATCGCTTTCTGGAGCGCCTCCTTGAAATTTTTGCCGATGCTCATGACTTCGCCGACCGCCTTCATCTGCGTGCCGAGCCGGTCCTGGGCCTGCGGGAACTTCTCGAACGCCCAGCGCGCAAACTTCACGACGACGTAATCACCCGACGGCGTGTATTTCTCCAGCGATCCGTCGCGCCAGTACGGCAGCTCGTCGAGCGTGATTCCGGCCGCCAGCTTCGTTGAAACACTGGCGATCGGGAAGCCGGTCGCCTTCGAGGCGAGCGCGCTCGAACGCGAAGTGCGCGGATTGATTTCGATGACGATGATGCGGCCGTCTTCGCGATTGTGCGCGAACTGGACGTTGCAGCCGCCGATGACGCCGACCGCGTCGATGATGCGGTATGCGTAATCCTGCAGCCGCTGCTGGACCTCTTCCGGCACGGTCAGCATCGGCGCCACGCAGAAGCTGTCGCCGGTATGCACGCCCATCGGATCGACGTTCTCGATGAAGCAGACGGTGATCTTGTCGCCTTTCGCGTCACGGACGACTTCGAGCTCAAGCTCTTCCCATCCGAGCGCGCACTCTTCGACCAGCACCTGGTTGATCAGCGAGGCAGCCAGCCCGCGGGCGACCACTTCGCGCAGCTCCTCGACGTTGTAGACGATGCCGCCGCCGGTGCCGCCCATCGTGTAGGCCGGGCGCAGGACCACCGGATAGCCGAGCTCGTTCGCAATCTTTTCGGCCTCTTCGACCGTGTAGCACGGCTCGGACTTCGCCATCGGGACGCCGAGCTGGTTCATGGTCTCCTTGAAGATGATGCGGTCCTCGCCGCGCTTGATCGCATTGAGGTCGACGCCGATGACCTGAACATTGTATTTATCGAGAATGCCGTTGTCCTGCAGCGAAATCGCGAGGTTCAGCGCGGTCTGCCCGCCGAGATTCGGCAGCAGCGCGTCCGGACGCTCCTTCGCGATGATCTTCTCGATGCTGTCGACGGTCAGCGGTTCGATGTAGGTGTGATCCGCCATGCCGGGATCGGTCATGATCGTGGCCGGGTTCGAGTTGGCCAGCACCACCTCGTAGCCGAGCCCGCGCAGCGCCTTACACGCCTGGGTTCCGGAGTAATCGAATTCGCACGCCTGCCCGATGATGATCGGCCCCGAGCCGATGATCAGCACCTTCTTGATGTCTTCCCGCTTTGCCATAAATTCCTTCTTCTCTGATTTGCGCGGTGTTCCGTTCTGTCACGCCGGCCAGACTGGAAATCCCGGTGCCGTATACAAATCAGCGAAAGAAACGCACAACACGTCTCTTTCGCCAGAGAGCCGGCCGCTCAAGATTTTAACTCCGGTTTTACCACTGCTTCGAACACTGCTGTATGTTAATTAAGTCCGTACACAAACCAGAGATGTAATATAGCATCCGAACCGGACCCTGTCAACCCCGGGCCGGGAAAAAGCCGTACGGAACCGCTCCGTGCAGAGCCGGCGGCGCCGGAGCAGGACGGAGCGCAGGCGGCACCCGGCGGCATTCCGGCGTTTCCCCGCTCCGGATGCGGTTTCCGCCGCCCCTTATTTTTCTTCGCCGCGACCGAAAACTTCCTCGATGAAGTAACGCGGGCGCGCGCGGACGTCGTTGTAGATCCGGCCGATGTATTCGCCGATCATCCCGATGCCGATCATCTGGATTCCGGTGAAGATGAACATCACGGCAAACAGCGTGAACACACCGCCCTGGCCCCAGCTGTCGCCGTCGTCCCACAGAAAGCGGCGGACCACGATGTAGACGCTGAGCAGGTAACCGCAGAATGCCGCGAACAGCCCGAAGTAGGTCAGAATGCGCAGCGGCATCGTGGTCATGCAGGTCAGCAGGTTGAACTGCAAATTGATGAGCTTCCAGAGCGAATATTTCGAATCTCCGACCGCCCGCTCGTTGTGCCGCACCGGGATTTCGCAGGTGTTGCGCGCAAAGCTGTTCCCGAGCACCGGGATGAAGGTGCTCCGTTCGTTGCACTGCAGCATCGCGTCGACGATGTGCCGCCGGTAGGCGCGCAGCATGCAGCCGTAATCCCGCATCTTGACCCCGGTCGCCTTCTGAGCCACTTTGTTCACGATCTTCGAGGCGAATCGGCGGAAGAACGTGTCCTTCCGGTTCTGCCGGATGGTGCCGACCACGTCGTTGCCCTCTTCGGCCGCCGCAATCAGGTTCGGAATCTCCTCCGGCGGATTCTGCAGATCGGCGTCGAGCGTGATGACCAGGTCGCCGCGGACCTGCGAAAAACCCGCCATGATCGCGGAGTGCTGCCCGTAATTCCGGTTCAGGATGCAGCTGATGACTTCGCCGGGCCGCTTTCTGCTCGCCTCCTTCATGATTTCGGCGGAGTTGTCGCGGCTCCCGTCGTCGACCATGATGAATTCGAACCGGCGGTTGCAGCCGTCCAGAGCCGCAAGCGTGCGGTCGATCAGCTCCTGCAGGCACCCTTCTTCGTTGTAAACGGGAACAACCACCGAAACGAATTCGATTTTATTTGACTTCTTCATGCTTTTCCTCGAAGGTTTGAGGCAGGCGCGGCGTCCAGACCGAACGCCTGCGGGATTTGCTTTCCATCACGTCGAACCGGCGTTCCGAAAAATCGGGCTTCTCCACATCGATCGGCAGCCCCAGCTCGGCCGCGGCCCGGGCCAGCGGCTTCAGATCCGATTCCCGGTCGAAGGAGAAGATCGCGACCTGATGGCCCGCGTTCCGTTCGAGGAACTGCCGCAGATCGGCCAGATTGCGCTTCTGCTGTTCGGCGCGCCGCTGTTCCGGCGTCATGGCCCGGATCTGTTCCTCGGTGAAGGCGCGGCGCCAGATGAAATCCGGGCTGTCCGTGACCGGGCGCTGCAAATCCAGATAGAACAGCAGCTTCGACGGCGCGTCGTCCCGCCAGATGAAGATCCGTTCCGGCGACAGCCCGAGATCCGCGGCGAGGATTGCGTCGTACAGCTGTTTCTCCGTCCGATACCGGGTCAGCGACGGAATCACGCAGTCGAATACGCAGACGACCAGAATCGCGCAGCCGAGCACCATCGAGCCCATGCGGCGCGGCAGCCCGGTCCACCGTTCGACCGGACTCTCCGGCTGGTTGTCGATCAGAATCGCGCCGAGCGCCAGCAATCCGGCCGCCGGCAATGCGATCACCGCCAGCAGCGGCGGAGAGAACTTGAAGAAATGGTTCCAGAGCGGAATCCCGACCAGGCTCGCGACGCCGAGCGAGGAGCCGATGATGACCAGCAGCCGCATCAGAAGCAGCACCGGCCGGTCCCACTTCTCCACGCTCAGGCCGCGGCAGAGTCCGGCCGCCGCCAGCACCGCGCAGAACGGCATGACCGGCAGGATGTAGTACCAGCGGCGCGATGTCGAGCAGCAGAACAGCACGAACATCGCAAGCGTGCCGATCATGAGCTCGCGGACCGGCGGTGGGAGCTTCTTCCAGTTCCGCACCATGCCGGCGATCGAGACGCCGATCACGAGCACCCACGGCAGCAGCGTGCGCGGCAGGTTGTAGAAGTAGCTGTAAAACGGGTCCTTGTGATCGAACGCGTTGAAGACACGGACGATGTTTTCGCGCCAGACCAGCTCAAGCCCGCTCAATTCGTTCCCCTGGGCGCGCAGCGGCGGCTCCATCGGCAGGATCGACGCGAGGTAGAACGGCAGGAAATAGAGTCCCGCCGCCAGAAAAAACGCCAGGAAGTTCGACACTCTCAAATGCTTCAGCCACCGTTTTTCGGCCAGCAGATGAGGCGCAATGACCACGAACGGCATAACCAGCGCCGGCAGTCCCTTGGCCAGCGCGCCGAGAAAACAGATCAGATAGAAGATCAGATAGCGGTGGAAGGTCGCCTTCTCCTCCACCTGATAGAAGTACGCCACGGCGAGGATGATCGCCGCGAGATTGGCCGTGTCCGCCGCCGCCGTACGCGCCCAGAACAGGAAACCGTAACAGGTCAGCAGCATCCAGCCGGCCAGCAGCGCAGTCCGGCGGTCGAACAGCTTTTTCGACAGCATGAGCGTCCCCCAGAGCCCGGCCAGCCCGGCCAGAGCGCTCGGAATCCGCACGATGAACTCGTCGAACCCGCCGCGCACGATCGCGAACGGCAGAATCAGCCAGTAGGTCAGATGCGGCTTGTCGAAATAGACCTGCCAGTTCAGCGCCGGATGCAGAAGATCCCCGGTGATCAGCATTTCGCGGGCGATTTCGGCCCAGCGGTCCTCCGACGCCCAGAGCGCATTGTGTCCGAGAAAGAGAAACAGCGCGACAATCGAAAAGAGCCAGAAAAACAGCTCGTTCCGGCGGGTCGCCCCCGTCAGTTCCTGGTCCAGATGGTTGTCCATACGCTCTCCTGATTACTTTCCGGCCAGAACCGCTTTGATCGCCTCGACCACGTCGATCACGTCGTCGAAGGTCATGTCCGGGAAAAGCGGCAGCGAACAGATCCGGTCGCTGTTGTATTCGGTAGCCGGCAGCATGCCGGGCCGGAACCCCATGACTTCACGGTAATATTTCTGCAGGTGGGCGCAACGGAAATGCAGCCCGGTGCCGATATTCCGCGCCTTCAGCTCGGTCATGAAGCTGTTGCGGTCGATCTTCGGCGTATCGACCCGCACGACGAACAGATGCCAGGCGTGTTTGAAATCGTAGTCCGGATCGGCCAGCGGCCGGATTTCCGGAACGTTCGCCAACTCCCTGCGGTACAGCATCGCAAGTTCGCGGCGGCGCGTGTTGATATTGACCAGGCGCGACAGCTGCGATACGCCGATCGCAGCGCAGATGTCGGTCAGATTGTACTTGAACCCCGGCTCGATCACCTCGGCCTGCGGCGAACGGCCGCGGTTCTGGCGGTCGAACGCATCCATGCCGATGCCGTGGAACTTCCAGCGGCGCATGAGAGCCGCATCCTCCTCATTGTTGGTGACAAACATGCCGCCTTCGCCGGTCGTCACGTTCTTGATCGCGTGGAACGAGTAGATCGCCGCGCCGGTCGAACCGATGTGGCGCCCCTTGTAATAGGTTCCGAGCGCATGCGCGGCGTCCTCCACCACCGGAATCTCCCCGGCAACGCGGTAGATGCCGTCGAGGTCCAGCGCGGCGCCCGCGAAGTGGACCGGAATGATGAGCTTCGTCCGCGGCGTGATCTTCTCGGCGATGCTCTCCGGCGTCGCCAGCATGGTTTCGCGGTCGATTTCGCAGAAAACCGGCGTCGCGCCGGCCAGCACGATCATGTTCACGATCGAAACCCAGGTCATCGACGGCGTGATGACTTCATCGCCGGGACCGAGCTTCATGATCTTCATCAAAAGGTGCATGGCCGCCGTCGCCGACGAAAGCGCCACGCCGAACCGGTTGCCGGTAATTTCGCAGACGCCGGACTCCAGCGCCGCGTTCTGCGGACCGTTCGTGATCCAGCCGGAACGGAGCACCTCCGTCACGGCCCGGATATCGGCTTCGTTGATCGCCGGCCTGGTAAAAGGCAGAAATTCATTGCGCATCTTCTCTTCTCCTTATGATCGCGGGCTTCAGCGGCCCGTCTCTTTTTCCTTCTGCTTTGCCTCGCGCCAGAGCGCTTCGAGCCGGGCGCCGCCGGCCTGTTCAAGCGGAACGCCCTCCCGGGCCAGCACCCGCTCGATATAACGGAAGCGGGATTCGAACTTCCGGTTGGCCGCCCGCAGCAGCTCCTCGGAGGTCGCCCGCCTGCGGAAACGCGCGAGATTCGAAACCACGAACAGCAGGTCGCCGAGCTCCTCGTCGACGTGCTCCTCGTTCCCCTCCGCCATCGCCTCCTTCAACTCGGCCAGCTCCTCTTCGATCTTTCCGACAATCCCCTGCTGGTCGCTCCAGTCGAAACCGACTTTCGCAACCTTCTTCTGGATTTTCTCAGCCCGGTTCAGGCTGGTCAGATAGTGGCCGACCCCGTCGAGAATCGACGTTTCGCGCGGCTTGCCGGCCGCGGCTTTTTCCTTCTCCTTGATCTTCGCCCAGAGATCGGTGACCTCCTCCGCCGTCCCGGCCTCGGCGTCGCCGAAGATATGGGCGTGGCGGCGGACCATCTTCTCCACGATATGCCCGGCCATGTCGGTGTAGGTGAATTCTCCCTTCTCCTTCGCGATAACGGCCTGAAACAGCACGTTCATGAAGAGGTCGCCGAGTTCGTCGCAGATATCGGCCGGGTCGTCCCGGTCGATCGCATCGAGCAGTTCGGCGCACTCTTCGGCCAGACTGCGGCTCAGGGAGAGGCGCGTCTGTTCGCGGTCCCACGGGCAGCCGCCCGGGGCCCGCAGCCGCTCGAGAATCGCCAGCAGCGACTCGGCGGTCGGTTCAAATTTCAATTCTTCGCTCATCAGTACGAAAATCCCAGGTTGAAGTGGAAGCGCAGTTTGTTCGATTCGTAGTCCTGATTGTTCACGATCGGGTAAGCGAGGTCGAGCTTGATCGGCGCGTTGATTACCGGCAGCCGGATACGCAGTCCGTAACCGACGCCGACATTGATTTCGGAGAGGTCCATCTCGAACGAGTTCTTCCAGGCATTGCCGACGTCGCAGAAGACGGCGCCGCGGATCGGCCCCCAGATCGGGTGGGTCACCTCCGCCGTCAGCTGCAGCATGGTCTGGCCGCCGTAGTTGTTTCCGTGGCCGAAGGTCGGCGAAACGGAGCGGTAGTCGAAGCCGCGCAGCGAATCGCTGCCGCCGAGGAAGTAACGCTCGAAAATCGGAACGTCCTTGTCGCGGTTGACCGTCGCCACCGTGCCGATCTTGCCGCCGACCATCGCAACGATCGCCTTGTCGAAAAAGCTGTAGTAGTAGCTGCCCTTGGCCTCGAGCCGGTAGTAGTTGCTCGACGAACCGAGGAACTGCGGCGTCACCGACCCGAAGAGGCTCGCATTGTAGCCGCTGGTCGGGTCCATCAGGCTGTCGCGGGTGTCGCGTTCGAGGGTCAGCGACGGCTGGCTGACCAGCTGCCCGTCGGTCTGCCTGTTCTCGCGCATGTAGTCCTTGAACCGGTGCGACACTTCATTGATTTTCACGTATTCGAACTTATAGCCGAGCGTGACCGACGTGAAGTCGTCGAAGATCCGGCGCGTCAGCGAAGTGCGGAAGCCGACGCGGTTCTCGCGCCACTCATCGTAATCGACCATGTTCATATAGCCGGAAATCTCGAAGCGCAGCGGCAGGTCGAACAGCCACGGCTCCACGAAATCCACGTTGAAGCCGGCGTTGTCGATGCCGAGCACGCCCTGGATGCGCATGCGCTGGCCGCCGCCGTAGAACCAGTTGCCGGGATTCATGATGTCGAAGTTGTCAGTCGAAATTTCGGCCATGCCGAAAAAGTTGCTGATGTCCGACGCGCCGGCGCCGATCCGGAAGTTGTAGCGGGTCGGCTTCTCCTGAACCTTGAACACGACATCCTTTTCGTCGAGCGCATCCGCGCCGACCGCCGACGCTTCGACATTCTCGAAATATCCCATGCCGAGCAGCCGCTGGCGGCTGACGTCGATGCGGCGCGTGTCGAGCGGATCGCCGTCATGAATCACGAGGTCGCGGCGGATCACCTTATCCTTCGTCTCGGTGTTGCCGGTGATGATGACCTGCCGCACGAAGTATTTGCGCCCTTCGGTGATCTCATAGACGATATCGACGGTCTTGTTCTCGAAATCCTCGTGCCGCACCGGGCGGCAGCTCATGTCGGCATAGCCGAGCGAGCCGTAACGGGCCGAAATCCCGCGCACGCTCTCCTGTTCGGCCGAACTCGAGAAGGTCTCCCCCTCCCTGAGCCGCAGATAGGGCAGCAGCTCCTCTTCGGTGAAGACCGTGTTGCCGACGATGGTCTGTTTGCCGACCTTGTAGGGCTCGCCCTCGGTGATCTTGAAGTCGAGGTCGACATACTCCGGATCGTCCGGAACCGGGGTCAGCACGACATCGTCGATCTTGAAGTCGAGATACCCCTTGTCATGGTACTTTTCGCGCAGCCGCGCCCGGTCGAGATCGAGTTCGTGCCGGTCCAGCAGTCCGTAGTTCAGATATTCGTTCACGAACGGCAGCCAGTTCCAATACGAATACTGGTTGGCGATCGAATGGCGCAGATCCCACTGCGAAAAGAGCTCCGCCCCCTCGAACGTCACGTCGTGAACCCGGAGCTTCAGGTTCTCTTCAATCTGGAAGGTCAGCGTGATGGAACCGTCCTCGTCCGGCATGACGACCGGCGTGACCCTGTTGTCGGTATAGCCTTTGTCGTTATAGAACTTCCTGAGGTTCTGCGCGCTTTCGCGCAGCGCCTTGTCGTTCAGGAGACCGCCTTCGACGACCGTGACCTCCTTGCCGAGCTCGGCGGCGGAATATTTCACGTTCCCCTTGAACTGAATCAGCTTCACTCGCGGCTTCAACCGGAGTTTGAAGGTGATCCGCACCTTGTCGCCGGGCAGGTTTTCGACTTCGGAGACCACGTCGGCGAAATTCCCGGTGTTGTACAGCCGCTTGACGTCCGCGTCGAGCGTTTCGCGCTTGAACTCCGCGCCGGGACGCAGCTGGACGTTGAAGGCGACCTGCTCATCCGGGAGCGTCTGGAGCCCCTGCTGGTCGAATTTGACTTCGGCCACCTGGGCCGCCCAGGCTCCGGCCCCCGAAAGCACGAGGGCCGCCAGCGTCCGGCCGATAACTGTTGCGAATTTCACGATACTTTCCACTCCTGAGGATAATCCGGGACTCCGGGGAACGCCCTACTGCGGGCAGTCCTCCTCCTTGTACGGCGCGGCCGCGATGAACTCCATCTTCGTCGGAAAGAAGAGGAGCTTCAGGATGCCGGTCCGTCCGTTACGGTTCTTTTCGATGATCCATTCGGCGTCGACGCTCTGGTCGGCGCTCGAAACCTCCTTCGCATCGTCGCGGTTCCGGTGCAGGAAGGTCACGATGTCCGCGTCCTGCTCGATGGTGCCGGACTCGCGCAGATGCGCAAGCTTCGGGCGCGCCCCGGCGCCGGCGGTCTTGTCGACCTCGCGGTTCAGCTGCGCCAGCACGAGCACCGGAATCTTCAGATCCTTGGCCAGCGTTTTGATTCCGCTCGAAATCTCGGCCACCTCCTGCTGGCGGCTGTCGGTGCGGCCGTCGGCATGCATGAGCTGCAGGTAGTCGATGACCACACAATCGATATGCTCCTTCATTTTGAGCCGGCGCGCCTTGGCGCGGAGTTCCGCGATGGTCAGCCCGCCGGTGTCGTCGATGAAAAGCTTCGCTTTCTGGAATGCGGAAACCGCATTCGTCATCTTGGTCAGGTCGCTGTCCAGGAAGGACTTGTTCCAGAACACCGACTCCGACAATCCGGCTTCGGTGCACAAAAGGCGGCGCGCGATCTGCGCCGCGGTCATTTCCAGGCTGAAAAAGGCCACCCGCCGCGGATGCGGCGACCGGGTCGGCAGCACGAGGTTCCGGATCAGATTCAGCGCGAGACTGGTCTTGCCGATGGAGGGGCGTGCCGCCAAAACGAACATTTCACCGGCTTTCAGACCGCCGGTGTAGGCGTCGAGCTGCGCGTAACCGGTCGGAATGCCGACTTCGATTTCGCCGTTGTAGATCTTCATGAGCTCGCGGAATTCATCGGCGATGATATCCTGCACTTCGACGTTCGAGCTCTTCTCCTGGTCGTTGCGGACCTTGTAGATATCGGTTTCGATCTGTTCAACCAGCTGCCCGGCGTCGGCGTCCTGGTCGTAGCATTTCAGAAGCGACTCGCTGCAGACATCGATCATTTTCCGGAGAGTCGCGTATTTACGGAGAATCAGGCACCACGACTCGATGTTGACCGTGGTTGAAATCGCACCGTCCAGTTCGGCGAGAAACAGCTCGCCGCCGACGGCATCAAGCTTGCCGAGCGTCTTCAGCCGGTGCGCCACCGATATGATGTCGACCTTGAGCTCGGGATCTGCATAGAGGTCGATGATGACCTGGTAAATCTCGCGGTGTACATGCGAATAGAACACCTCCGGGGTCCGGAAGTGTTCAATTGCAATATCCACACAGGGACTGGGCTCCCGCAGCATCGCCGCGAGGACGGCCCGTTCCACGGATGGGTCGTGCGGCTGCGCCCGGTCGGGAAGAATCCCGGGAACCGGGCGGGCCGCGGCTTTCTCTTCAAACGCCATGCGCGCGTCAGCCCCGGACAACCCAGACCTTCAGCGTGGCGTCCACGTCCTTGTGGAGCTTGACCTCCACATCGAACGTGCCGAGCGTCTTGATCGGGTCCATCTTGACCCGGTTGTGGTCGATGCTGAACCCCTGAACGGCCAGCTGATCGGCGACCATGCGCGCGGTGACCGAACCGAACAGCTGCTCGTCGTCAGTCGCCTGCATCGGAATCGAGAGCTCGATTCCGGCCAGTTTCTCGGCGAGCGCCTTCGCGTCGGCCAGCTCCTGCGCCCGGCGGGCGGCGATCTGGACCTTGCGCGACTCGATCAGCCGCAGCGTACCCGGAGTCGCCTTCGCGGCCAGCTTGCGCGGCAGCAGGAAGTTGCGGGCATAGCCCGGCGCGACATGGACTTCATCCCCGGCCAGCCCGAGGTTCTCGACGTCATCGAGGAGGATCAGTTTCACGTGAGCCATATTATTTTCCCCCTTCAGGAATTAGTACACGAGAGCGATGATGCGGGCGCGCTTCACGGCGGTGGCGAGCATCTTCTGGTGGTCGAGGCAGGTCCCGGTGATCCGGCGCGGCATGATCTTGCCCTTCTCGGTCTGGAACTTGCTCAGCGTTTCGGCGTCCTTGAAGTCAATGTAAGTGACTTTCGCCTCGCAGAAACGGCAAACCTTCGGCTTCGCCGGCGAACGGCGGCGACCTTGTCTTTTCGGCTGCATAATTTGATACCTTTCGTTATAACGTAAATGCGAATCTTTTGTTTTCTCTCATCCGTCGGCGGCCGGAACATCCGGCATCAGAACGGAATATCGTCTTCCATCCCCTCATCGGGATTGAAAGCGTTGTCCGGCATCGGCGGCATCTCCGGCTGCGGCGCACGGGGCATCCCGCCCTGCGGCTGCTGGGGAGCGCGCGGCATTCCGCCCTGCGGCGCCTGGCGCGGCTGGCCGTAGCCGCCGTTGCCGCGGGGCTGCTGGCTGTAACCGCCGCCCTGCTGCCCGCCGTAGCCGCCCTGCCGGCCGCCGCCGTAACTCTGCCCGCCGTCACCGTAGCCGCCCTGCTGCCCGTCGCCGCCGGGACGGCGGCTCAGGAACTGGACCTGTTCGGCGATCACCCGCAGCCGCGAACGCTTGCCGCCGCCGTTGCGGTCTTCCCACTGATCGAGCTGGAGACGGCCTTCGATCATCACCTGGGAGCCCTTTTCAAGGTACTGCTTGCAGCTCTCCGCGCTTCTGCCCCAGACCACGATGTCGACGAAGCACGGCTCCTCGACCTCCTGTCCGTTGGAGGACATGTAGCGGCGGTTCACGGCAATGCCGAACTCACAGACCGCCGAGCCGCTCGGCAAAGCGCGCAGATCGGGGTCCCGGGTAAGATTACCCAACAGAAAAACCTTGTTCAGTGATGCCATTTTCGGCCTCCAGGGTTAAAACTTCCAAAATCAAACTTCCGTCGGAGCGAATGCGCTCTTATTCAAGGTTCAGCTTGATCGGCCCCTCCGCAGCCGTCTCCGGACGGTCGCAGATCAGGATCATGTTGCGCAGGATGCGGTCGTCGAGCTTGTACTTCTCCTTGATGTCGATGACCTTCGCGGTCTCGAGCTCGAAGATGAAGTCGAAGTAGATGCCGGCCTTGCGCTTGTTGATCTCGTAGGTGAACTGGCGGCGGCCCATCGGGGTCGCGGATTCCATTTTCCCGCCGAGGGAGGTGATCAGTTCAGCGAACTCCTTGGTGAACGCCGCGCCCTCGTCATCCGTCTTGCGGATGTCCAGAATGAATACAGCTTCGTATTTCTTCAAAATAAACCTCTTACTGTGATTGGTTTGTTTTTTCCTCGTCTTCCGCCGGAGGCGCCCACGCATTGAACTTGTTCATCGCGCGGCTCATTCCGCCGGCCAACGCCGCGCGGACCGCTTCCGCCGCCGCATCAAGCGACAGCCCGAACCGTTCCGCTTCCGCGCCGTCGAACTTCGACAGCACATAATCAATCGTCCCGCCCGGAGCGGGGCGGCCGACTCCGACCCGGAGCCGCCGGAACGACGCGCTCCCGAGTTCGGCGATCACGGACTTCAGCCCGTTGTGGCCGCCGTCCGAGCCGCCGGTCCGCAGACGCAGCCGCCCGACCGGCAGATCCAGATCGTCGGACACGACCAGAATCTCTTCCGGACGAATCCCCTCTTTCCGGGCGAATCCCGCCACCGCCAGCCCGCTCAAATTCATGAACGTCTGCGGTTTCTGCAGAAACAGCGGCTTTCCCCGGAACATTCCGGCATGGACGAAACTCTGCGCCACATGCCTCGCTTCGAACCGCCCGGCCGGAAATCCGGCCAGCAGGCGATCGATCACCATGAATCCGGCGTTGTGACGGGTGCCTTCGTATTCGGCGCCGGGGTTGCCGAGGCCGACCACCAGCAGAATTCGCTCATTCCCGTCATAGTTGCTCATCACCGGACTCCGTCATCCCGCAAAGCTTACTTCTTCGCTTCGGCTTCGGGTTTCTTCTCCTTGATGGCTTCCGGTTCGGCCGCCGCTTCGGCCGGAGCTTCGGCCTCTTCCTTCGGACGGACGACATGGGCCACAACCGCTTCCGGATCGAGATCGGTGCGGACGCCTTCCGGCATCGCGAGATCCTTCACATGCAGGGAATCGCCGACGTCGAGCGAGGTAACTTCCGCGGCGATGAATTCCGGCAGGTGGTCCGGATGGCAGACCACTTCGATCTCGTGCAGCTCGAACTCGAGGATGCCGCCGCGGCTCACGCCGAGGCAGTCGCCGTGCGCATGGACCGGAACCAGGGCGGTGACGTCCGCATTCAGGTCGACTTCGAGGAAATCGATGTGCTGGACATAGTTCTTGAGGTGGTTGAACTGAACTTCCTTGACCAGCGCGGCGGTCTTGTTCGCGCCGTCGACCAGAGTCACCATCTGGACGTGGTGTCCGGCGAGGACCTTCCAGGCGTCCGCGTCGACCATGATCGCCTTCGCTTCCTTGCCCTTGCTGTAAATGACCGCCGGGATCATTCCGCTTTTGCGGGAGCGTCGGGAAGCGCACTTCCCGAATTCTTTACGATCCTGCACCGCAATTTCATTGTTGACTTTGCTCATGGAACCCCTTTCCTAATTCTTTGGTAATTTTATGAGCCGTAATATCTAGTGATTGATATAGAAGAGCGACGAGACCGACTTCCCGTCGTGGATGCGCCGGATCGCCTCGCCGAGCAGCGGTGCGACCGACACGACCTTGATGCGTCCGCCGAGATCGTCGACGACCGGAACCGCATCGGTGGTGACCAGCTGCTCGATCTCCGGCGTGGCGAGCAGTTTCTCCTTGCCGGATTCGCTCAGCATGCAGTGCGAAACGGCCGCGTAGATCTTCGCGGCGCCGTTGGCCTTCAGGATTTTCGCGGCGGCGCAGAGGGTTCCGGCGGTGCTGGTCAGGTCGTCGGTGATGACGCAGTTCTTGTCCTTCACATCGCCGACGAGGTGGCTCGACGCAACCGTGGTCGCATTGATGCGGCGCTTGGTCACGACCGCAAATCCGGCCTCGAGCATGTCGCCGTAGTTCATCGCCATCTTGGCGGAGCCCGAGTCCGGCGCGACGACGACGCCGTTGCTGCCGACGAGCTTCTTCAGGTACGGAACCAGAACCGGACGCGCATAGAGGTGGTCCATCGGAATGTCGAAGAATCCCTGAATCTGCTGGGAATGGAGGTCCATGGTGATGATGCGGTCGGCGCCGGCCTCGGTGATCAGGTTCGCCACGAGCTTCGCGGTGATCGGAACCCGCGGCTTGTCCTTGCGGTCCTGCCGGGCATAACCGAAATACGGCAGCACGGCGGTGATCCGGGCGGCGCTCGCACGGCGGGCCGCGTCGATCATGATCAGAAGCTCCATCAGATTGTCATTGGGCGGCTTGCAGGTGGGCTGAATCAGAAACGCGTCGGCGCGGCGGACGTTCTCTTCGAACTGCACGAAATACTCGCCGTCAGGGAAATGAGTAAGATGAACCTTGCCCAGACTGATCCCGAGATAATTCGCGATCTGCTGCGACAATTCCGGATGCGCGCTCCCGGAGTACACACAAATGTGCTTTGCCTCTTCCATTTGGACTTTCCATGTTTTTCGCAATTCGGAAACCCGTCCGGGAGGCGGAAAGAGCGCAGCCGCAACGGACTGCGTCATTCGAAAACCCCTCGGTGCGGCGGCCGTCTCCACTGAGGATGCACGACCGCGTTCGATCCGCAGGCACGGATCGAGGTCTCTCAAAATGCCGGTTTAGTTTTACCAACAAACTTTACTATATCACCAACAGGAACACTTTACAAGTAAAATCATTGATTTTTTCCGTTCCGGCGCAGGCCGGAGGCGCCGCCGTCTCAAGACATGTGCGAACCGGCCCTCACTCCCGGAACGTGATCAGGAGCGGATGCTCCTTCAGCGGCAGGTCTTCGATCCGGAGCCGCCCGTCCTTCACCTCGAACGGAATTCCGAAGCTGTCTCCGGTGATGAGGTCGACCGCCGCCGGAAGCCCGGCGAACCTCTCCCATCCTCCGATCTCGAGCGTGACCGCGCGGTTGTTGAACTCGCGTCCGTACGGCTGCATCGACCAGACCGCCAGCATCCGCTCCCGCGGCGCAGCCGGGTCGGAGAATGCATAGGCGCGAACCCCGTTTTCCGCCGCGATGCTCTGCTTGTCCCAGTCGCGGATCAGCTCTCCGCGCTGCGCGCTGCGATGCAGCGGAGCCGCCGTCACCTTCACTTTCGCAGCCGGATCCGGCTGTGCATTGTGCAGCAGCATGTTCATCCGCCGCACCGCGTAAAATGCCGGTTTCCGGGAGTAGTCCGCCCGAAGCAGGCCGAAATTCGACTCCGCGTCATGCTCGCCCGAACCGTAGTCGTCGAGAAAATCATACTGGCAGCTGACCGCCACCGGCAGCGCCAGCCCTTCGATGAAGCGGCGTACGAGATAGACCGCCTGCGCCTCCTCGGTGAAGCCCGCGTAAAGACCGGTTTCGTTCTTCCCGTCGAACCAGAAACCGGTGAAACCGAATTCCGTGATCCAGACCGTGCGCATCTTCCCGGTTTTTCGAAACTGCTCCCGGTAGGAACCGATGAGCCCGGCGAAGGTGTTTTCGGCATCGCCGACCCGGATTCCGTCACGTTCGGCCAGATTCCAGCCGAACGGAACCTTCTCCGGCGGCAGCGAATAGGTGTAGGGGTGATCCACCACGCCGTCAAGCTGCGGGGAGACGCCGAGATTCAGGGCGTGAAAATTGGTCGGCGTATTCGAACCGAGCCCGATGACCGTTTTGTCCGGCGCGATCTTTTTAATCAGGTCGGCTCCGGCGTTCGTATATTCGACATGCTTTCTGACCCATTCCGAAACCGTGCCGTCGGATTCGTAGCCGTTCCAGCTGCCGTCTTTTCCCTTGTGCCTGAAGGTCTGCCGCCACTGACCGAAGTTGTGCGGCTCGTTGCCGAGCTCGTAGACGTTCACGTAACCGCGGCTGCCGCGGACGATCGCCGCAAGCCGTTCGAGGAACCGGTCGAGCGGTTCATCGGCAGACATATCGATGACGGCGATAAGCTCGAGGCCGCGTTCCCGGGCGGCGCGGAGAGTCTCCGCGTCATGCTCCCGGAGTTTCCAGCCGCCCTCCGGCCGCTCTTCGGCCGACAGGCCGTCGCGGATGTATTTGTAGCCGCATGCCGCGATTTCATCGAGCAGCCGCGCCCTCGGGTACCAGCCCGCAAACGGCCCTTCCGGTTTCGGCGCATAGTTGAAGTGGACGCAGGTTCCGGTCCGGGCCGAACGAATGCCGCGGCCGTTCTCCGAAGCATCCGGCCGCGACGCGGCCTCCCGTCCGGCGATGCTCGACGCGAATTCCGCGGCGGAACCGTTCTCGGCTTCGAGCCGGAACCGGATGCGCGTCACGCTCCGCGGATTGACACCGTAAGGGAATGCAGGCTTCCAGCGGAGAACACGCTCTCCATCCTTCGGGTCGAGCCGGAACCGGGTTGCCGCGTCGCGGCCGGCCCGCGGTTCGACGAGGGTCAGCTGTGCCGGGACGGCGTTCTCTCCCGGAACGGCGGCAAGCTTCAATTCCGCGCCTTCATACTGCGGAAGCCACTCCCCCGCGAGACTCCAGCCGATGGCGGATTCCCGGAACGGCTTTCCGGCCAGCGATTTTTCGGGCGGAGTGTCACTCACCCCGGCCAGCGATTTCACGAGCAGCATGCCGCCGAAGGGTGCGGCACCCGGCTTCCCGACGGTCAGCCAGAGTCCGGCGGCCGGCGGAGTGAAGGCGGAGACACCCTCCCTGCCGCCCCAGGCGCCGGACCACGGGCCGGCAGCGGAGACGGTCAGCACGGTATCGCCGCCGGGCCGGACCGTGACCGGCACTCCCTGAAAGGTTCGGCCGTTGGCGTCGGTCAGGCGATAATTGACGGAGCTTTCCCGGTCCGCCGCAACGGTAATGCGGTATTCCGGCAGGTCCGGCAGCGGGAAGGCCGGGCGCATCCCGACATAAGCGCCCCCGCCGGTGAAGTCATATTTGAGGGCGAGTCCGCCGGGCGCCTCGGCGACGCCGCCTCTGGCGCCCCCGAACTCGGCTCCGTCAATGAAGACCCAGTTCCGGGCCGAACGGCAGCTGTCGATCGGATAAACGGCCGCTCCGGCGGCCAGCGCGGCGAAAAGCGATACGATGATTGCTGGTTTCCGGATCATCGGCTACTCTTTCATGTTCGAGAGGGTCCAGCGGTTGTTGTCGCACCACTTGTTGTAGAGCACGCCCTCGTGATAGAGCCCGTCCCAGAGGCGGTTCGGACTGCGGACCGCGGAAGCGTGCCCGTCCAGCCAGAGCACGTTGCCGGCGCCGTTGTGGCGTACCGTCGCACACGGATTGCCCGGATCAGCCCAGCTCAGGGCGCGGATGTATCCGGCCTGCTTTTCCGAGTTCAAATCAGTGTCGGCCTCGATGATGCCGACGGTCGTGCTCGCTTTGACCGCCCGGACGCTTTTGCTGCCGGGAACGTGGAAAAAATTGATTCCGTAGCTGATGCGGCAGTCGGTGAACAGCGTCTCCTTATTTTTTCCGTTCCGGATATTCGGGTCGGAGGTGCACCAGAACATGTCCGCCTTGCGGTTTGAGACGCCTTCGTTCTGACGGCCGAGGAACGGCAGCAGCATCGCGTGCCAGCTCAGGTAATTGTTGTTGGTGCCGTCCGGATTTTTTTCGGACGGGTAGTAGCCGTCGCCGGCGTCGACATAGAGCATCATCGCCGTTCCGAGCTGGCGGACGTTGTTGAGGCAGCTCGACTGCCGCGCCGTTTCGCGCGCCTGGTTCAGCGCGGGCAGCAGCATCGCGGCGAGAATCGCGATGATCGCGATAACGACCAGCAATTCGATCAGGGTGAATCGGTTCGTTTTCATTTTATTCCATTCCTTGTGGGTTCGTTTAAGTCAGCGCACCGGCCGGATGCGGGAGAGTCCGGACAGACCCGCGTTCGACCACGCTGGAATCGATGATTTCATGGATGCAGGGCAGTCCCGGCTCCCGGAGGAGGCGCAGGACCGCGCCGATGACCTTGCCGGCGGAGACCTCCGCATCGGCGTCGATGCAGGTGACCGGCGGCAGGAAATAGGCGGCCTGGTCGACGTTGTCGGCGGCGATCACGCTGATGTCGTCCGGCACCCGGAAACCGCAATCGGCCAGCGCGGAAATCGCCGAAAAGGCGGTCGCGCTGCTCATCATGTAAAGCGCGGTGAATTCCGGGGTCTTCGTGCGCAGCCGTTCCGAAAAGACGAGATGAGTCGTCATGGCGGAGTTTTCCCCCTCGTGAACTTTGCAGTCGATGAGTTCGACGGAACAGCCCGTGGCGCGGGCGAAAGCCAGGAAGCCGTCGCGCCGGCGGTCGCAGATCGCGTTGCGCGGCTCCGAAAGCGCAACGGCGAATTTCCGGTGGCCGCGCCGGAAAAAGTATCCGGCGCCGAGCATGCCGTTCTGGAACGGATCGGTGCTGACAAAATTCAATTCGATGCTGTCGAAGATCCGTCCCATGATCAGAACCGGGATCGGCGCATTCCCGAGGTGGTAAACCTCCTGCGGCGTCAGCCGGTGCAGCAGGATGGCGATAACTGCGCTGAGCCCTTCGGTTTCGAGCTGCCGGAACGAATAGCCCCGCGAGTAATTGATACGTACGACTTCAAGGCCGTGCCGAAGCGCTTCACGGCGGATTTTCTCCTCGTGCTGAAGGTGGACCGGACTCGGCCAGTCCGGCATCCAGATGCCGATGCGTTCCATGGCCGGCTCTCCCTGCGGCCGCACCAGCAGTTCGCCCTTCGGCGTGCGGTGCAGAATCCTGTCCTCCTCAAGCTTGCGGATTGCACCGGTGATGGAGAACTGGCTCGTATGGTAACGCCGCATCAGCGAACGAATGGAACCGAGCCGGGTGCCGGGAGGATTGTGGTCGATCTCCTGCCGGATGCTCTCGTAGATCTGTTCTGCCTTGCTCTTTTTCATAATTTCGCGCTCTTTGTCCTTCGTGTATCTGTATCATATTATGTCAGTATTGATACAGTGGTACAAGATGTATCAATGATTTTTTCACAAAAAAATGATGCGGAGGACGAAAGCCGGCCGGCAGAACGGTACGGCCGGATTTCCGGATGCATCTGCGGAAAAGGCGGCCCGGCAAAAGAGAAAGGCGGCCCGTTGATTCCGGGCCGCCTTTGGCATCGGGTGAGAAAAGAGACTTAAAGCTTATCCGCTGATAAGCTCTTACTCTTCCTCGAGCTGGTCGGCGATTTCGTCGGCGATCTCGTAGTTCGCGGTCACTTCCTGAACGTCGTCGAGGTCTTCCATACGCTCCACGAGGCGCATGACCTGACGCGCGGTGGAGACGTCGGTGATCTCCGTCACCATTTCCGGCTTGCGGACCACCGCGGCTTCTTCGGTCGGAATGCCCTTCTCCTCGAAGAGTTTGACCAGCGCTTCGAAATTCTCGGGATCGGCCCAGATTTCGGCGACGCCGTCCTCGACGGAGAGATCGTTCGCACCGGCGTCAAGCACGATTTCCATGAGCTTGTCCTCGTCGGCCCAGTCGCCGGAAATCGTGAAATGAGCCTGCCGCTTGAACATGCGGGCAACCGCGCCGGAACCGGCCATATTGCCGCCGTTGCGGTCGAAAACCATGCGGACGTCGCTGATCGAACGGTTCCGGTTGTCGGTCAGGCATTCGACGATGACGGCCACGCCGCCGGCGGCATACCCTTCGTAGACGATCTCCTCGTAAACCACGTCGCCGAGCTCGCCTGCGCCCTTCTTGATCGCGCGTTCGATGTTGGCGTTCGGCATGTTGACCGCCTTGGCGGCGACGAGAGCGGAACGAAGCCGGGGATTCGCATCGGGATCGGAGCCGCCCATCTTGGCGGCGACCATGATTTCCTTGGCGATTCGGGAGAAAGCCTTGCCTTTGACCTTATCGGCGGCTTCTTTCTTGTGCTTGATGTTTGCCCATTTACTGTGCCCGGACATTTTTGACTCCAATCAGTTGAGTTTGAACATAATTACGTTAATTTAACCCCGAAAGCCGGAAATTTCAAGCGCACGGCTGCATTTTAAGCGCGGTTTCCGGCCCGGAACCGCTCAGCTTTGCCGCCCTGCACAGGAGTAGAGGGTCATGGCGATCAGCATCAGAACCGCCATGACCGCCCGGCGGGTCCACGCCCGGGCGCCGACCCGCGGCTCAAGCCCGGCAAAACCGAACCGGAGCAGCAGAAGCCCGAGCAGCACCGAGATGAGTCCGCGGCCGGCCTGAATGATGTTCCCGAACAGCACGCCGATCGCTCCGAACGACGTGAAGAGGAACAGCATGGCGAGGTACCATGCCGCGGCGTAGGGGATCGCGTCGATGAAGCAGCTCCGGTTCCATTTCAGCCGGACAAAGGCGAGGCTTGAGACGCAGCCCAGCACAGAGAACGCGACTCCGGTCACGGCAACGGAGTTCAGCAGCAGGCTTTCTCCCGGCATCATGAGGATCATGGCGGTTTCGACGAAGTCGGCTGTCGCATAGGTCAGCAGCGTCAGCAGCAGAAAGAGGCAGCCGCGCGGAGAAAGCGCCCCGCCGGAGAAGTTCATGCCGACCGCCGCGACGGCCGAACAGCCGATCGCAAGATATTGCAGGTCATTCAGCGGCTGGTGCAGGATTGCGACGGTGATGGCCGCCAGCACCACGATTTTGAGCCCGAGCAGCGAACTCAGCCGTGAAGCTTCGATCTCGCGCAGCGCCTGGAAAAAACAGAAATAGCCGGAGCAGCTCGCCGCCACGAAAACCACCAGCAGCATGCAGAATGTTCCGTTGAGCGGCACGCGGACGAACGGCAGCGTCGCGGCCAGCGTCAGCAGCCCGAAGCCGAACATGACCAGCTGCGAATAGACGACCAGCAGCCCCGGATTGCGATGCTTCAGCACAAAGCGGCGTGAAAAAAGATAGGAAGTCGATTGCAGCAGCGCGCTGACGAAACCGGCGGTGACGCCGAACCACATGATGGATTCTCCGAATGCGTGAATGAATTTTTTTATCATTGACGCCGTATGCAAGTTTCCTGACGGGAACTTGCATACGGCACTCGTTATAATATAGCAGCAGATCGGCAGATGTCGCGTCCGCTCCTCCGGAATATGAAAAAAAACGTGCGCGCCGTCAGACGCCGGCACCGTGCTCCCGCCGCGGGGAGCCGGCGCTTTCGCCGCCGCTGCGGTAGCCGCCGGGCGTCGTGCCGTAGTGATGTTTGAACACCTTGCAGAAATAGCTGGTGTCCTCGAAGCCGCACTGCATGGCGATCTCCTTGACCGGAGCGGCGGTGGTCTGCAGCATGCGGACCGCGAGGCGCATCTTCTGGGCGATGATGAATTCGTGCGGCGGAACCCCTTCGATCTCCTGAAACCGGCGCGTGAAATGCCAGCGGCTGCATCCGGCGACCCGGGCCAGCTCGTCCACGGAGATGGGGCGGTCGAGGTTTTTCCGGCAGAAAGCGTGGACGCGGGCCATGAAATCCTCTCCCCTGGCCGGAGCGGAAAGGGCCGGTTCGGCCATCAGCGACATCAGGAACGAATAGGCGCGGGCGCTGGCGTCATACCGTCCGGCAAGCCGTTTTTCCCGGCAGACCGCCAGCAGCTCCCACGCCATGCGAACGGTGGCGGAGTCCGCCGCAAACGGGCGCACGATGCCGTTGCGCCGCCGGTATTCCGTGCCGAGCCGCACAAGCTCGGAACCGTTGACCGTGACATAGAGGAACTCCCACGACGCCGAATCGGGCGGCAGAAAATAGACGTGCGGTTCGGGAACCATGAGGACGAACGCGCTGCCGGGCGGAACCGGATACTCGCGCCCCCCGTGGCTGACCCGCCCCATGCCGTTCAGCGTGTACTGCCAGATCACGAGATTGTGGTTGCCGCGGTTGAGCCCGTCGAAGCGGTACTCCGGGCTGCGGGCCAGTTCGTGGCCGCAGTTCAGCAGCATGGAGTGCAGCCGTTCGGTACGCTCGGTGTAAAACGGCGTATACGATTCGAAACAGACTTTCCCGTAGCGGATCAGATCCGGCATCTTTTCCATCCCCCATTTTTCAGAATTTACCACAGGAATATCGATTTTCAACTGCAATTTCCTGAAATCAGAGCACAAAATTACTGTTAATAGCATATTTTTCTCATTTACTTTTCAGCGGAGCGGGATATTGTATAAGGAAAGGCATCCTCAAGTCAAGGAGCGGGCCGCAGGGCGATTCCGGCGGCCGGAGAAACAGGAAGGAACAGAGAAAGATGGCCAAGATTACATTCATGGGGGCGGGCAGCACGGTGTTCGTCCGCAACGTTCTCGGCGACTGCATGTGCCGCGAGGCGCTGAAGGATTCCCACTTCGCGCTGTACGACATCGACGGACAGCGGCTGAAGGAGTCGGAATTCATCCTGAAGACCCTGAATGCGAACATCAACGACAATCGCGCCACCATCACGTCGCACCTCGGCGTCGAGAACCGCAAGGAGGCGCTGCGCGGCGCCGATTTCGTGGTCAACGCGATTCAGGTCGGCGGCTACGAGCCCTCGACCGTGATCGATTTCGAGATTCCGAAGAAGTTCGGCCTGCGCCAGACCATCGCCGACACGCTCGGCATCGGCGGTATTTTCCGGGCGCTGCGCACGATTCCGGTCATGCTCGATTTCGCCCGCGACATCGAAGAGGTTGCGCCGAACGCCTGGTTCCTGAACTACACGAATCCGATGTCGATGCTGACCGGCGCGATGCTGCGCGGCACCTCGGTCAAGACCGTCGGTCTCTGCCACTCGGTCCAGGTCTGCGCGAAGAGCCTGCTCGAAACGCTCGGCATGGAGTGCAGCGAGGAACGCGCCGCGAACCTCCGCGCCCATATCGCCGGCATCAATCATATGGCATGGCTGCTCTCGATCTCCGAGAACGGCAAAGACCTCTACCCGGAACTCAAGAAGCTGGCCGACGAAAAGATCGCCCAGTGGCGCGCCGCGAAGGACCCGAAGGAGAAGTCCGGCAATATGATCCGCATCGAGATGATGCGCCGCTTCGGCTTCTACGTGACCGAGTCCAGCGAACACAACGCCGAATACCAGCCCTACTGGATCAAGGCGAAATATCCGGAACTCATCGAGGAGTACAACATTCCGCTCGATGAGTATCCGAGAAGATGTATCCGCCAGATCGAGGACTGGAAGAAGCAGTATGCCGAACTGTCGAGCGATCCGCACCTGTCGCACAAGCTGTCGCATGAGTACGGCTCCGGCATCATGGAGGCGGTGGTGACCAACAAGCCGTTCCAGATCGGCGGCAACGTGCTGAACAACGGCTTCATCCCGAACCTTCCGTCGAAGGCGGTGGTCGAAGTTCCGTGCCTCGTGGACGGCAACGGCGTGCAGGGCTGCTACGTCGGCGAGCTGCCGACCCAGTGCGCCGCGCTGAACATGACGAACATCAACGTGCATCTGCTGACCGTCGAAGCCGCGCTGACGAAGAAGCGCGAGCGGATCTACCAGGCCGCGATGCTCGACCCGCACACGAGCTCGGAACTGTCGGTCGACGATATCGTCAAGATGTGCGACGAACTCATCGCCGCGCACGGCGATATGCTGCCGAAGTACAACTGAACTGCGGCATAACAGCTTCCCGAAGCCCCGCTTCTGCAGAAATGCAGCGGCGGGGCTTTTTCAGCCTGCCGGCGGCGGGAAAGAGACGGCTTTCGGAAAACCGGGCGCGCGGTCTCAATATGACAGCCGGGGCAGCACTGCCGGCGGCCCGGTCAATCCCCGTCTCCTGAGACTGACAATGCCCCTTTGATCCCGTCCGCCTCCGCCCGGGCCGCTTCGCTTCCCGGCTTTCGGGGAGGAGCGACCGTCTGGCCCGTGCGCAGAAGCGGGGAGAAGCTTCTCACCACGGGCGCCGCCGCCTTCCGCTCGATCAGGTCGATCAGCATTTCCGTCCCCGCACGCCCCATCTCCGGCAGCACATGGTCGATCACCGTCAGCACCGGATCGACCAGATCGATGAATTCGCAGCAGTCGATGCCGAGCACGCTCAAATCGCGCGGAATTTCCAGCCGCATCCGCCGCGCCTCGTGCAGAACCGACACCCCGACCAGTGAATTGTAGGCGATCACCGCCGTGGGCGGCTCCGGCAGCGCCATCAGGTAGCGCAGCGCCTTTTCCCCCGTAATCTGGCAGTAGTGTTCCTCCACGCTCGGCGGCGGGACGCATCTCGCCCGGTCGAACACCAGCGCCGGGTCAGGATCGACCGTCCCGGCCGCCTGGCAGGCCCGGAACGTCTCCAGCCGGATCTGCGAATCACTCTGGTCCCGGTTCACGCAGTCCGCGATGAACCCGATCCGGCGGTGCCCGCTTTCGCGCAGCGTCCGCACGGCCAGCTCCACCGCGGCCCGGTTGTCGAAAATCACGCGCGAAAGCGTCCTCTGCGGCACCGGCTGGTCGATCGCCACAATATTCGTGCTGACCTCAAGCAGCCGGTCCACCCAGTCCGCGTTCGAATCGGAGTGAATCAGAATCACGCCGTCGATGCGCGATTCGGCGATCTTCTCCGCGCAGATATCCGGCAGATTCCGGCTGCTGATATTCAGGACGAGCAGATCGTAGTTCCGGTCGCGCGCCGCCTGCTCGACCCCGCGGAAGATCGCCATCTCGTAATCGTTGCTGAGGCTGCGCCAGCTCTTCGGCTGAACGTAAATCCCGAGCGTCATCGAGCGGCGCGTCTTGAGGCTCTGACTCGCGAAGTTCGGATGATAACCGAGCTCCGCCGCCAGCTCCAGAATCCGGCGCCGCATCGCGTCGCTGACCTTCGTGTTGCCGCGCGACCCGTTCAGCACGGTCGAAGCAACCGCGATCGAGCACCCCGCCGTCGCGGCAACCGTTTTCAATGTGACATTCGCCGTTTTTTGCATCCCGCCAAACCAATCGTTTAGTTGTCCTGTTTTAAGTATAGCGGGATTTTTGGAAAAGTCAATAGCCCGATCGAAAAACCGGCGATTTTCCGACCGGGCGCGCCGGCGTCAGGCGTCGAGCAGGAACCGGAGCTCTTCGATGGAGAGCGCCCCGGCGGCGGCCTCCGGCGAATCGATGACCGAATCGAAAATCTCCTGCTTTCTGCTTTGCAGCTCGAGAATCTTCTCTTCAATCGAATCCTTGACCACCAGCTTGAGACTGCTGACCGGGCGGGTCTGCCCGATGCGGTGAGTCCGGTCGGCGGCCTGAAGCTCGACAGCCGGATTCCACCACGGGTCGTAGATGATGACCGTGTCCGCGCTGGTCAGATTCAGGCCGGTTCCGCCGGCCTTCAAGCTCAGCAGGAAGAGCGGAATGGACGGATCATTGTTGAAGTGATCGACCCGCTGCTGCCGGTTGCGGGTCCCGCCGTCCAGGTATTCGAACGGGATTCCGCTCTCTTCAAGCTCCGGAATCGCAAGCGACAGGAGGCTCGTGAACTGGCTGAACAGAAGCACCTTGTGATTGCTGTCGAAGTGTTCGTGCAAAAGTTCGAGCAGAAGCTCCATCTTGGCCGACGGCACCCCCTTTCCCTCACCGTCCGGGAGCAGCGCCGGATGGCAGCAGATCTGGCGCAGCCGCAGCAGCGTCGTGAAAATCGCCGCATTGCTGCGGGCGTCGTCCTGCCGGAAGGAACGGAGCGCCCGGCGCCCTTCCTTAAGCACCGCATCGTAAAGACGGCGCTGCTCCGGCTCCATTTCGCAGTAGATGGTCCGCTCATGCTTCGGCGGCAGGTCCGGCGTCACCATCGCCTTCGTGCGCCGCTTGACGAACGGAGCGATCCGGGCCGCAAGGTCGTGCTGCAGCGCGGAGTCGTTCCGGATATCCGCGTAATAGCGGCGGAATGCAGTGAGATTGCCGAGCATGCCGGGCTGCAGGAAGTCGAAGATGCTCCAGAGGTCCTCCGGCGAATTTTCAAGCGGCGTGCCGGTCAGCACAATCCGGTGCGCCGCATCGAGACTCTTGCAGTGGCGCGCATTGGAGGAGCCGGGGTTCTTGATGTGCTGCGCCTCATCGAGCACGACGAAGCTGAAGCTGTAATGCTTGAGCTTGTCGCCCGAAAGCCGGGCCGCGGCGTAGGAGAGGATGACCAGGTCGTACTCCGGCAGGCTCTTCCAGATCGCGCCGCGTTCCGTTCCATCATGCGGAGCGGCGACCTTGAATTCCGGGACGAACTTTGCGGCCTCCCGCGCCCAGTTGTCGGTCAGAGAGGCCGGACAGACGATGAGCGCCGGAGCCATGCCGCGCTTCTTGCGGGAAGCCAGCAGCGCGAGAAGCTGGACGGTTTTGCCGAGCCCCATCTCATCGGCCAGAATCACATTGTAATTCCGGTCGGTCATGTACTGCAGGAAGCGGACGCCCTCCTCCTGATATTTGCGGAGCGTCCCCTCGAAGCGGAAATCGGGCTGGAGATCGTAACCGGACGGGACATCGCCGATTCCGCCGCCGGCAAGCTCCGGGACGACTGCGCCCGGAATATCCCGGACCAGAAACGTGAAATACTCCGCCGCATACGACGGCACCTCGAACGTGCGGCCGATCGGATCGAGCTTGCGGATCGCGCCGGCGGCGGCCGGGAAAAAGCGCATGAGCTCCGGCGACAGCTTGACCATGCCGGCCCCCGGCAATGCGAGGAAGCCGCTGCCGGATTTCGCGGCGTCGAGACAGCTCTTCCAGTCCGCGACGGCCCCGGCCCCGGTCAGGCTGTATTCGACGACCCAGCCGTCGGGCAGCCGCGCGGACATCCGGCAGGAAAATTCAAGCCCGGGCAGCCCGGCATTGCCGCGCAGCTGCCCGGCCAGCCGGCCGGAAAGCACAAGTTCATCGCGGATCGCCAGATATTCCGGAAGCGCCCGGTCGAGGAAAGTGCCGATCCGGTCCGAACCGGTCAGGACATACCCGCCCTCCTCCGGCGCGAAACCGAACATGGCCAGATCGTTCTCGAACGAGCGCTCCCCCTCCTCGTCGCGCCGCCAGAAGTGGTCGCCCTCGCGCACCAGCCGCCCCGATTCGGGGCGCACGCTGACCCGGCGGTCGTCCGAATCGTACAGATAGCGCAACGTCAGCATGAATTGGTCCGGCCCGGTCAGAGCACCGTCGAGCAGCAGCCCGGAACGGCGCGTATCGAGATCGAATCCGTCGGTCCGGATCACAGGAAGCGGAAACTCCGCCAGGAAATGTTCGACGCTCTCCCCCGGCGGCGGCGGCTGGATGCCAGACCGGAAAAAGTTGCGCAGCCAGCTGATCTCGCAGACCGCCGGGACGAAGAAATACTCCCCTTCGCGGCCGATCCAGCAGCCGGAACGGCCGGTGATGACCTTCGCGCCGGCGATCGGCAGCACCGCCCCGTTGACCCGGATACCGGGAGACATCACGCTCTTCGGCCCGCGGCCCGAAACCAGCAGCACAGCCTCGGCGAAACCGCCGCGCACATGGAGCTTGCGCCCCTCGCGCGTGAAGCGCGGAAAATCGACGAGACAGTGGAAGAATTCGGCGGTCATCTCCGAATTCAGCAGAATCTGCGAATTCTCCGCCTCGCCGTTGATGGCGAGAAACCGGATGATCTGCTGCTCATGCAAGGAAAAATGGTCCAGCTTCAGCGTCACTGTCAGGGATTTGTCGAAATAGAGCTGACGCAGGTTGTTCAAATTCCCGATATAATCGCGCCCGGCCCCTTTGAGCTTGACGGCGAGCGCGGCGTTCTCCCACTTGCTCGGCACGTGCGGAAACGCCGAGACCGCATCGATATGAAGCTCGGCCTGCGGCGTTCTGGCCCGTTCGACGAGCTTCGGCAGATTCTCCTGCTTGAGACCGCCGTAATAAGCCGGCGCCTCCTCCTCGGCCGGACGCTTCGCGGCCGGATTGAAACGGCCGGAATAAAGAATCAGCGCGACGGCATGCTCGCAGAGCCTGCCGGGCGCCGCATGTCCGCAGCTGCAGCTGCCGGCCGGATTCTCCCCGGTCCGGACCCGGGTGTCGGCGGAACCCTCCGTCAGATGAAAACGTCCGCAAAGTCTCCCTTCGCGGTCACGCCAGGCGCCGGCAAGACGGCCGCTTTTCAGCAGTCCCTTGGCCGCCTTCAGCTCGGCGGCGCCGGAAATCTCCTGCAATCTCTCTTCAAAACTTTTTTTCATCAGTTCCCCAAATTGCATATACACCGTGCAAAATCCCGACCACTCCTCCGGCAAATCGGAACATGAATTATTTAACATAGCCGCATTCAGGCAGTTTTTCCAGTTTATTCCGCCGCCAAGTTGGAAAAATTTGTATTTACGGTGTATAGTAATGATTACGAAATTAAAAGAGAGACCAGACCGGAGGCTGAACAACCCCCGTCGACAACGCAGAACAGAATTATATTTATGGAAAATTTATATCTCGGGATCGACATCGGGTCGACCACTTTCAAGGCAGTCCTGCTGAATGAACGCGGCCAGGTTCGGCAGGCGCTCTACCGGCGTACGCGCCCGGTCGATACGGGGCGGGTCCGCTGTTCCGGCGTCTGCGCCAAATGCGGAGCCTGCAACTTCGGCCAGCTCCGGCAGACCGTTGATAAATTCCTGATGGATGCCGGCGTGAAGGGACTCGGCGAAATCACCTGCACGGTCGTGACCGGCAGCCAGATCGTCGAGGATACCCACGATTTCCTGCCTTATGACTTCCAGGTCAGCGAAGTGACCGCCCATGTGGCCGGCGCACGCCACTACTACCCGGACTGCAAGGCGATTCTCGACGTCGGCGGCCAGGACAGCAAGGCGATGGTATTCAACGAGCAGATGCACATGTGGAATTACAAGATGAGCGGCATCTGCGCCGCCGGCACCGGCGCCTTCCTCGACAGCGTGGCGATCAAGCTCAACGTTCCGGTCGAAGAGATGGCCGACCGCGCCAACTACGGCAGCGACCTCGAATTCTCGAGCGTCTGCGCCGTGCTCTCCGCCACCAGCATCAACAAATTCAAGAACCGCTTTCCGATGGGCGACATCATCGGCGGAGCCTGCCGGGCGCAGGCGCGGACGATCATGTCCGGCGTCGGCGAACTGTTCCTCGACTACCGCGGCGACATCGTCTTCCAGGGCGGCGTCGCCTACAACCGGGCCGTCGCGCACTATCTGAAGGAGATCACCGGCAACAACATCATCACGCCTGAACTGCACGGCGTGATGGGCGCGCTCGGTTCGGCCTGTCTCGCCCGCCAGTACCACCAGCTCCGCGGCAAGCTCAACGCCGGTTCGGGGCTGCCGCCGATGGAGCGCCATCTCGACTCGATCAACCTGCGCGCCAAAGCGACCCGGAAAGATTTTCTCGGACGCGGCAGAGAGCCGCTGGTCTGGCGCAACCTCTTTTTCCCGACCGAGGTTCTGAACGCACTCGGAACGCGCTCCCTCACGCTCGAGACCTACGCCGCGCTTTTCGCGCGCAGCCAGCATAAGATCAAAAAGGCGTTCGACAAAGCGGCCTGCAAAGGCTTCTCCGGAGAAACCTGCTCCTTCCTGCGCGTGCTGGAGGGAACCGAGCTGCCGCGGCCGGCCTTCGGGGTATCGACCTCACAGCCGTGCCAGCAGGGCGAACGGATTTTCCGCGACCTCGGGCGCAACTACGGGCTTTCGGACCGTTTCTTCTCGCTTCAGACCCCGGCGGTCGGCGCGCACGATACGCTCGCGGTCGAGCATCTGGCCGAGGAGCTCGAGCGCTCGGTCGAACTCATGGAAAAGGCGCTCAATCTGAAGATGGACCCGAAACGGCTCGCCGAAGCGTGCGAGCTCTCCAACGAAGCGCGTCACTATTCGCAGCTGGCGAACGAGCTGCGTTTCAACAGTCCGCCGCTCATCCGCGGCGGGCAGGCGATCTATTTCGCGTCGATCTTCAGCCAGCTCTGGGGGCGGCCGGAACTGGTCGACATTCAGAAGAAGCTGTACGAGGAGCTGCTGCAGATCCGCGAGGAGATCGGCGACTCGGTCAAAATCGAGGACACCCACCGGCTGCTCTGGCTGCATCTGCCGCCTTTCTACGACACCTCGCTGCTCGACTACATCGAGGTCAACCGGAGAGCGCCGATCGTCTTCGAGGAGGTCAACTTCGTCGGCTGGGAGCCGCTCGACCCGGCCGATCCGTACCGTTCGCTGGCGCGGAAGATCCTGACGGTCGGGTTCATGGATCCGGCGCTGCGGGTCAAAACCATTGTCGATCATGCGTCGAAGGTGCATTACAACGGCTGCATCCTCTACAACCACGGCTTCGGCCGCTGTTCGATGGCGGACAGTTCGTTCGTCAAACATCTGCGCGAAGAGCTGAACAAGGCGGCGATTCCGCTGCTCGTGCTCGACGGCGACTGCGTCGACCCGACCATCGATCCGTGCAGCACCGAAACGAAGATTTCCGCCTACATCGAGGCGCTGAACGAACAAAAATACGGGAATATTTTCGGAGCGCTCCAGAAGTGAGTTTTCTGTAAATTCACTTCCGGCCCGTTTGAAAAAACGGTTTCCCGGGTATACGGTAGCCGGCTGGAACACCGGAAATCACAGAGAGTTTCAAGGAGGGATATCATGATCCGTCGGAATGGAGAATACAAGACTGAGTTCCGCGAAGAGATGCGCGGCGGCAAAGGCAGCGTCAAACTTGAAGAATTCTGGGCGCCGAAGACCGAAATGCGCTCGAAAAACCGCATGTTCTCGCGCCTGACGCTGAATCCGGGCTGCTCGATCGGCTTTCATCCGCACGATGCCGAAGACGAGATTTTCGTGGTGGTCAGAGGCCGCGCCGAAGCGGACGACAACGGCGACATCGTCGAGCTCGGCCCCGGCGACACGATCCTGACCGGCAACGGCGACGGACACGCGATCCGCTGCGTCGGCGACGAGCCGCTCGAGCTCATCGCGGTGATCTCGACCTACTGACCCAACCTTCGGAGGGAAACGTGCTGAATTCCGATTTTCTGCTGAAGCTGGCGGCCGAATACGACACGCCGCTTTATGTATATGACGGCGACATGGCCGTCGAACGCTACCGCGATCTGTACCGCTTTATTCCGTACGACCGGCTCAAGGTCTGCTGTGCGATGAAGGCCAACTACAACCCCGGGCTCCTGACCCTGTTGCGGGATGCAGGAGCCGGGCTCGACACGGTCAGCCCGGGCGAAGTCCATATGGCGCTGGCACTCGGCTTTCCGAAGGAGCGGATCATCTACACCGCGAACAACATGACCGATGAGGAGTTCGAGGAGGTGCTGGCCACCGGAGTCCTGATGAACATCGGTTCCCTGTCACGCCTCGAAAAGATCGCGGAGAAGCATCCCGGCATGCGGCTCTGCCTGCGCTTCAATCCGGATGTCTGCGACGGCGACAACGTCAAGACCATGACCGGCGGCGACCTGACCAAATTCGGCATCCTGCTCGAAGCGGTCGAAGAGGTCAAACAGATCGTGCGCCGGGGGAACCTGAAGGTCGTCGGCCTGCATGAGCACACCGGCAGCGGCCTGCAGCGGTGCGAATCGGTCTACCGGTCAATGGAGAATTTGATGGCGATTGCCGTGCCGGAGAATTTCCCGGATCTCGAATTTCTCGATTTCGGCGGCGGCTTCAAGGTGCCGTACAAGCCGGATGAGGCGCGCATCGACTACGTTGCGATGGGCGCCGAAATCGCGCGTCTCTTCGAAGCGTTCACGCGCCGCTACGGGCGCCGGCTCAATATGCTGTTCGAACCGGGCAAATATATTTTCGCCGAGGCCGGCGTGCTGCTGACCGAGGTCAACACGATCAAGCACAACCGGACGCGGGTCATCGCCGGCTGCGACTCCGGTTTTCCGCAGCTGATCCGGCCCGTGCTCTACGACGCCTATCACCAGGTGCGGAACCTCAGCAATCCGGACGGGAAGCCGCAGATTTACGACGTCTGCGGCAATATCTGCGAAACCGGCGACCGCTTTGCCGAGCAGCGCGAGCTGCCGGAGATCCGTGAATACGATATCCTCGCGATCGGCAATGCCGGCGCATATTGTTACTCGATGGGCGGAGTCTACAATCTCCGCGCCATGCCGACCGAAGTGGTTGTCTCCGGCGGAAAGGTCACTTATGTCCGCGAACGGCTGACCTCCGAGCAGCTTTGCGGCCGGATTCTCGGAGAAGGCAGATTTCTATGAGCACGAATTATGCGGCGGCGCTCGACCTTTCGGGGCGGGAGGCCGGTTTCGCCGTCCTCGACGGCGGCAAGGTGGTCCTCTCCCTGGTGCGTCCGATGCGCGGGCGCGATTCCGCGCAGCTGGCGGCATGGGTGAAAGAAGAGCTCCGGAAGGCCGGAATCGCGCTGGAGTCGATCCGGCGCTGGACGGTCGGTTCCGGTCCCGGCAGCTTCACCGGCATGCGCCTCGCCGCCGCGCTCGTCAACGGCTGGACCTACGGCAAGGCAGTGGAAACCCGCTGCGTGCCGACCGCTGCGGCGCTGGCCGCGAATCTTGATGCGGCCGAAGGCGAACGCATCGGCGCTCTCTGCGACGGGCGCAACCGCGAACTGATCTTCTTCGAGCTGGAAATCCGGAACGGCGAAGCGGTTCCGACCGGCGTCGAAAAGGTGCTGAACGCGGAGCAGGCGAAAGCGTTCTTTGCGGACTATGCGGGAAAGCGCCTGACCGCCTTCGAATCCGAACTCCCCGCGCTCGAAAAACTTCTGGAGCCGGAAGTCGCAGCCCGGATCACGGCCTTTCCTTCGATCCGTCCCGAGGCGCTGGCGCTGGCCTCCTGGAAACCGTTCGACAACAATCTGGCCGATCTGGTCTACATCCGTCCGGCGGTATTTACCGCCCCGATCGCCTGACGGGATATTTTTCGCGCAAAGCGGCCACGGCGAAGCACCGCGGCCGCTTGCAACATATCCCGCCTCTTTCTGTTTCACCCTGAATTCCATCGCCGGACGAGTCTCCCTCGCCCGGGCGCCGGTCATCGCGTTTTCCGGAAAAAACCAAGCCGACGGCGCACTCACGCTCCGGCTTCCCGACTTCGGCGGACGTTTCCGGCCGCGGGACGAGAGCCTACCTGCCGAGAAAATGTTCGAACGTGCAATCGGTGACCGCCTCCAGCACCGCGGGCGGCATGGAAAGCCGCGCGGCGGCGCGGGCCAGAACGGATTCGACCGTCTCGGCGGTGTCGTCGGTCTCAAAGCCGATCCGGTCGAGGCCGGTCCGCCTCAGATGTTCGAAAAGCGGCATGCTGCCGAGCACAGCCGGATTGAGCGAAACGTAGAAGCCGTGTCTCCGCAGCTCCTCCAGCAGTTCCGGCTTTCCGCGAAAGCCGTGAAACAGACAGGGCGTTCCCGGATGCCGCTTCACCGCCGCCAGAAGCTCCGGCACGGCCCGGACGCAGTGGAGCACGACCGGCTTCGCTTCCGCCGCCGCCAGTTCGAGCAATGCGTCCAGATACTGCACCTGAACCTCGAACGACGGCCCGCGCAGCCGGTCGAGACCGGCCTCGCCGATGGCCGCGGCCGTGCGGACGGCCGCCCGGAACGCGGCGGAGAACGGCTCGAATCTCTCCGGCAAAAACCATGGATGCAGCTCAAGCGAAGCCAGCGGGTAATACGGCAACTCCTCCGCCCGGCAGGAAACCAGCGTGCGCGCCGCCGATTTCGGCCGGTGGGAGTGAAAGTCGGAGGCCATCAGAGCGGTTTCCCGAGCTTGGCCGCAAGCCCGGGGCGCAGCACGAGCTGGGCGTGGCAGATGGCCAGTGCGATCGCATCGGTCGAGTCAAGCGGAATGCGCTCGATGCCGATGCCGGTCTCGGCCGAGACCATCATGGCGACCTGCTCCTTCGTCGCCTTGCCGCTGCCGAAGGCGGCGCGCTTGGCCGAACTCGGCGCATAAGCGTGAACCGGCACCGCCGCCTCGGCGAGCGCGGCCAGGATCGCGCCGCGCGCCATGCCGAGGATGATTGCGGTCGAAGCGTTCTTGCCGACGAACGGGTCCTCGATCGACGCATAGTCCGGCATGAACGCGCCGACCAGCTCCCGAATGCCGCCGGCAAGACGGCGCAGACACTCCGTATGCGGCAGCCGGGCCGAATTCGCGATGATGCCGCAGTCGAGAATCTCGAAACGCGAAACCGATTCGGTCCGGATCACACCGTAGCCGGTCGTGCGGATCGCGGGGTCTATGCCGAGAATGATCACTTCCGTTCTCCCGCGAGGCCGCAGGCGGCAACGAATCCGGCCACCGCATTTTCGAGCTCCGGCAGCAGCCTGTGCGGCGAACTCCCCGGAATCCAGAGGCAGTGACCGTCCCCGAAACGGTTGTAACGGAAATAGTCGATCCGCGCCCCGGCCTCCCGGCACCGGGCGACGAAACTCTCGGCCGCATCGCAGGAGACCACCGTATCGTACACGGTGTGCGTGCAGAGCACCGGCGGCTGGGAGGCCCGGACCAGTTTGACCGGGTTCGCCGCGTCGGCCTGCGCCGCGGTCGGCTTCCCGCCGAAGAAGCGCAGCCGGAACTCCTCCGCGCCGGGCAGCGGATAGAAATCCATGTCATCCACGCCGGAGAGCGAGACAATGCCGGATACCTTCTCCTCCGGCAGCCGCAAACCGGTCATCAGCGCGAGGTGTCCGCCCGCCGAAGCGCCGATGATGAAAAGCCGCCGCCGGTCGCAGCCGTCCAGTCCCGGAAATGTTCCGTTCAGCACAAAATCGGCGGCCCGGAGGCAGTCGTCGCCGCAGAGCGGCCACGGTCCCCGGTCGAGCAGCCGGTAATTGATGTTGAAAGCCGCGAAACCGAGTCCGCACAGGAACTCCGCCACCCCGGCGAAGCTCGTGCGGTCCATCGACGCCCAGCCGCCGCCGTGAATCGTGAGCGCGACCGGCGTATCCGTCGAAACCCGCTCCGGAAGATAAAGGTCGCCGCAGCCGCGGTCCCCCGCTTCGGAACAATACGAAATGTCCGAAATCATGCGCATAACGACACCTCTCTGTGAATCCGGCAGCCTACATCGCCTCCGGGACCTGAATCGTCAAAGTCGAAAGGCCGTCCACGATGATCTCGCGCACCGCGCCGGAGAGCGCCAGGCGCGCCGCCGCAAGCTCCGGCGTCTCCGCCGCGAGAACCGGGCACTCCCGATAAAAGCTGTTGAACGCCTTGCCGAGATTCAGCAGATACTCCACCAGGCCGGAACAGTCCTTCCGCTCCGCCGCCAGATGCAGCACAGCCGGATAAAACGACGCGGTCACCGCCAGGAGCTTCTCCGACGCATGCCCGAGCAAACTCCAGTCGACCGCCTCCGGGTTGAAGTCGATGCCGCGCTCCGCCGCCTTGCGCCGGATCGAGTTGATCCGCGCCGCCACATACTGCACATACGGGCCGGTATCGCCCTCGAACCTCAGCGACGCCGCCGGATCGAACATGATCGTGGTTTTCGGGTTGAACTTGAGCAGCATGAATTTCAACGCCCCGAGGCCGATAATCTCGCCGCGCCTCTTCAGCTCCTCCGGCGTCAGCTCTTCCGCGCCGCGCTCCCTGCACGCCTCCATGGCGAGCGAAGCCATCTCGTCGAACAGGTCGTCCGCATCGACGACGGTCCCTTCGCGGCTCTTCATCTTGCCGGTCGGCAGATTGACCATGCCGTACGACAGGTGAAAAAGATTCTTCGCCCAGTCGTACCCGAGCCTCTCCATGATCGAAAACAGCATCTGGAAATGGAGGTTCTGCTCGTCGCCGACCACCCAGACCATCGATTCAGGGCGGTAATCCTCATACTTCCGCAGCGTGGTGCCGATATCCTGCGTAATGTAAACGCTGGTGCCGTCGCTGCGGAGCACGACCTTCTTCCCGAGCTTGCCGAGGTCGCAGATCACCGCGCCGTCCTCGCGCTTCGTGAAAACGCCCTTTTCGAGCCCGGCCGCGATGATGTCCTTGCCGAGCAGATAGGTTTCGCTCTCGAGGTAGGTGTGATCGAAATGAATTCCCATGCGCTCATACGTCTCCGCGAATCCGGCGAAGACCCAGTCGTTCATCTTGCGCCAGAGCGCACGCACCTGCGGGTCCCCGGCCTCCCAATCCTGGAGCATCTTCTGGGTCGCCGCGCCAAGCTCGGTTTCGAGGAAGAGTTCCTCGCTCTCCCGCTCCGCCAGCTCCGGCCGCGCGGCCTTCAGCGCTTTGATCTCCTCCGAGAGCGCCTTGTTGTAGTCGACATAAAACTTGCCGACCAGGTGATCCCCCTTCATGCCGGTCGATTCCGGCGTGCAGCCGTTGCCGAACCGTTCATAGGCGATCATCGACTTGCAGATATGAATGCCGCGGTCGTTGACGAGGTTGATCTCAACGACATCGTGGCCGACCCGCTTCAGCAGCGACCCCAGCGACATGCCGAGCGTGTTGTTCCGCACATGGCCGAGATGCTGCGGCTTGTTCGTATTCGGCGCGGAAAATTCGATGAGAATCCGCCGGCGTTCGCTCTCCGGCAGCCTCCCGGCCTCCAGCAGCCTCTGCACATCCGCAACCGAATCGCGGTGCAGCGCCCCCGGTTTCAGTGTGACGTTCACAAATGCCTTGACCGCCTCCGCCTGCTCGACATCGGCATGCTGCTTCAGGAACGCCGCCGTCTCGGCCGCAACCGCCATCGGATTCCCGCAGCTTTTCGCAAAGCGGAAGCAGTTGACGGTCAGATCTCCGGTCATGCCCGGCGGACACGCCTCCGGCACGATGACCGTTCCGGCCGGAAATTTCTCATATTTTCCCCGCAGAAAATTCTCGAGGTCCGCAACAAACTGATATGCCATCTCTCCGGTTCCTTTTTACAGCGTCGTCTTGATTACGGTCGTTTCGCCGGCCTGTTCCGGCACGATGACGTAACTGCCGAAGCAGGCAGGAATCAACGCGGTCTCTCCCGCCGCAAGCCGGGCCGAACGGTCCGGGTTCTCCGCCTTGCCGACCGTCACCGGACCGTTCACGGCGCTGATCATATGGAAGCTGCCGAAGGAGCCGATGTCGTCAGTCCAAAGCTCGGTCAGCCGCAGGTCGGTCACCGTGAAAAACGGGCAGTTGCTGACCACGTCGAATTTGCGGTTATGAGAAACCTGGTCCGTGACGCCGACCACGCGCGGCGAGGTGCGGTTCATGAAGTTGATCGACTGAATCCCCTTCTCGACATGGAGCTCGCGCGGATTGCCGTGCGCATCGACCCGTCCCCAGTCGCTGACCCGGTAGGTCGTGTCGCTGTTCTGCTGAATCTCGAGGATCAGGTTCCCGCCGCCGATCGCATGCAGCGTTCCGGAGGTGATGAAATAAGCGTCGCCGGGCAGCGACGGATAGACCTGCAGCAGGTTCTCGACCTCCGGCGAATCCAGCATGCTGACCAGCTGCTGCCGCGTCGCCCGGCCCTGGAGCCCGGCCAGGATCTGCGCCCCCTTGCGGGCGGCCACGATATACCACATCTCGGTCTTCGGCTCCGCGCCGCCGCCGATGCGCGCGCAGGCCGCCTCATCCGGATGCACCTGCAGACTCAGGCGGTCGCCGGCGTCGATCAGCTTCACCAGCAGCGGAAAGCGGCTGATCGACTTGGCCCGCCGCCCGACCAGCTCGCGGCCGTAATGCCGGAGCAGCTCATTCAGCGTCCGGCCGGCCATCGGCCCGTTGGCGAGGACGCTGTTCACCTCCTCGCGGTCGACCAGCTCCCACGATTCGCCGATCGGGTCCTCCGAAGCCGGAACCTCGCGGTGCAGAACGTCGCTCAACTGGGTGCCGCCCCAGATTCTGGCCTGATAGATCGGCGTGAATTTCAATGGATAAAGTGAATTGGTGGAAAGAAAATCGCTCATTGCTCGCTCTCCGGTTCGAAGAAAAATTGTTTGCAGGATTCTATCAGATCATTCGTCATGCGGCAGACCTTCCGGTCGGCGTTGACGCTGACCAGCGTGACATGGCCGGAAACCAGAAGCTCTCCGCCTCTGCGCACTTCGGACGCGATCACCATGCGGACCCCCTTGATCTCCCTCACGTATGAACGGAAGGTCAGGAGATCGTCGTAACGGGCCGGCGCATGGTATTTGCAGTACGCCTCCGAAACCGGCAGAAACACGCCGCGTTTCTCAAGCTCGCTGTACGGCAGCCCGGCCGAACGCAGCATCTCGGTCCGGCTGCGCTCGAAATATTCCAGATAATTCGCATAATAGACGACCCCCATCTGGTCGGTGTCGGCATACGGAACACGGTACTCGATTTCGTGGAACATCCTCACTTCTCCTCCTGCTGCCGGGTCATCCGCCCGATGATGGTGTCGACCGCTTCGTCGATCGAAAGACCGGTCGTATCGATCACGGCGGCATCCGCCGCCGGTTTCAACGGGGCGACCGAACGCTCCGAATCCTGTTTGTCCCGCGCGGCAATCTCCCGGGCAACCTCGGCCAGCGTGGCGCCGTCCGCCGCTTCGCCGTCCTGGGCAAGCCGACGGCGCGCCCGCTCTTCCGGCGTGGCCGTCACGAAAAACTTGAAGGCCGCATCCGGAAAGATGACGGTTCCGATGTCGCGGCCCTCCATGACGATCATCCGTTCCCCCGCAAAGCCGCGCTGGACATCCAGCAGATAGTCGCGCACGATCGGCCGGGTCGCCACAAGGCTCGCCCCGGCCGCAACCTCCGGCGTCCGGAGCGCCGGACCCGGAAAAGCCCCGTTCAGCTTCAGTTCATAGCCGCCCGCCGCATCCTTCGCATATTCGAGCTGCAGTGTATCGAGAAAACCCCGGTCGATCGAAGCGAGATCACGTCCCGCCCGGAGCGCAGCGAGCGCCACGGCCCGGTAGAGGCTGCCGGTGTTGATATAAGCGATATTCAGTTTTTCCGCGATCCGCTTCGCGATGGTGCTCTTGCCGGACGCGGCCGGTCCGTCGATTGCAATACAGTTGCTCATATGTTTCATCCAAAATGAAAAGGACTGATTCGACCAGCCGCAACCGGTCGGACCAGTCCGACAATATCACTCTGCGCCGTCCGCCGCGGAATCAGTTCCCGCTGCGGCTCCGCAGTCTGCCGCTCTTGAGGAATCCCTCGTAATGCCGCATGGTCAGATGAGACTCCAGCTGGCTCATCGTATCGAGGACCACGCCGACCATGATGAGAAGCGACGTGCCTCCGAAGAACTGGGCGACCATGAACGGAATTTTAAAGCTGCTGTAAAGGAACATCGGGAAAAGCGCCAGCGCCATCAGGAAAACCGCGCCTCCCGCCGTAACCCGCGTCATCGCCGTATCCAGAAAATCCGCGGTCGGCTGCCCGGGGCTGATGCCCGGGATGAACGCGCCCTCTTTCTTGAGGTTGTCCGCGATCTGGATCGGGTTGAACTGGTTCGCCACCCAGAAGAAGCTGAAGGCGAGAATCAGCAGTGCATAGGCGATCATATAGCCGGTCCCGCCGTTCTGGAACGACAGCGCCAGCGAATTCCAGATCGTGCTCGCGTCCGGCTGGCTCGCAAAATAACGGAACATATACTCCGGCAGCATCAGAATCGCGCCGGCGAAAATGATCGGCATGACGTTCGCAAAGTTGACCTTGAGCGGCATGTAGGTCGCGCCGCCGGTCATCTGCTTGCCGACCGTCTTGCGGATCATCTGGATCGGAACCCGGCGATAGCCCTGCGACAGCATGATCGTCGCGGCCGTCACCACGCAGAAGACCACCAGCAACAGCAGCAGCTGCACCGGCTTGAAGCTCGTTCCGTCCGGAGTCTGGCCGTTCCAGGCCATCTGCACGAGTTCGATCACCGACTGCGGCAGGCGCGAAACGATGCCGATCGTGATGATGAGCGACACGCCGTTGCCGATGCCGCGCTCGGTGATCTGCTCACCGAGCCAGGTGAAGACCATCGTGGTCGTGGTCAGCACGAGAATCGTCATCAGAATGAAAACCTGCTCATTGCCGAGAAAGAGCGGCTGGTTCGGCTGGGGCAGGCCGATCTTGGCCGGGTTGATCATCGCCAGCGCGACCATCATGCCCTGAACCACACAGACGATGAGCGTCAGGTAACGCGTATACTGGGAAAGCTTCTGGCGCCCGTTCTCCCCCTCCCGCTGCATCTTCTCCAGCGTGGGAATCACCGGCACCAGAAGTTGGACGATAATGGACGCGGTGATGTACGGCATGATACCGAGCGCTCCAAGCGCGAAGTGCGTCAACGCACCGCCTGAGAAGAGGTCGATAAATGCCAAAACTCCGCCGCCGTCCTTGCTGCTGGCACTCAGTTCAGCCATAAAACTTTCCAGAGCCGCCGGGTCGACCCCGGGACACGGGATGCTGCTCGCAAAACGCACGATCACAATAATAAGTGCCGTGAACATCAGGCGATTACGCAGATCTTTCACTTTCAATGTATTGATAAATGCCTGCAACATAGATTACCGTCTTTCCCGGTTTTTTATTCCACCACTTCGACTTTGCCGCCGGCGGCTTCGATCTTGGCCTGGGCCTGCGCGGAGAACTTCTCCGCCTTGACCGTCAGCGCCTTGGTGATCTCTCCGTTGGCGAGGATCTTGATCATCTGGAGCTTTTTGCCCAGAAGATTCTTCGCCCGGAGCGACTCCTGATCGACCACGTCACCCGCGTTGAAATTCTCTTCGAGGATGTTCAGGTTGACCAGCTGGTACTCGATATGGTCCGGGCTGTTGAAGCCGCGCTTCGGCAGACGGCGGAACAACGGAATCTGGCCGCCTTCGAAGAACGGACGGATCGACGAACCGGTGCGGGACTTCTGACCCTTCTCGCCGCGGCCCGCGGTCTTGCCGAGGCCGGAGCTGTCGCCGCGCCCGACCCGCTTGCGCCGCTTCCTGGAACCGGCGTTGGGGCTGAGTTCATGCAGTTTCATAATCCTAGTATTCCTATTTCAGAATTTAGTTGTTTTCCGCGACCGGCGCGGCGACCTGAGCAGCCTGCGGCATCGGAATGCCGCGGCGCGCATAGACCTCCTCGCGGCTCGAAAGCTGCGAGATCGCCTTGAACGTCGCCTTCGCCACGTTGGCCGCATTGGCCGCGCCGAGCGACTTCGCCAGAACGTCCTTCACTCCGGCCAGCTCAAGGATCGCGCGGACCGCGCCGCCGGCGATGAGGCCGGTGCCCGACGAAGCCGGACGCAGCAGAACCCGCGCGCCGCCGAATTTGACTTCGATCTCATGCGGCAGGGTCTGGCCGTTCATCGGAACGGTCACCAGATTGCGCCGGGCAGCTTCGCCGCCCTTGCGGATCGCGTCGGAGACTTCGTTCGCCTTGCCGTAGCCGTAGCCGACCCGGCCGTTGTGATCGCCGACCACAACGAGAGCGCCGAAGCTGAAGTTCTTGCCGCCCTTGACGACTTTCGCACTGCGGTTGATCGAAATGACGCTCTCGTCAAATTCGCTCTGAGCCGCTTCATTGAAATTATCACGTTTCGCCATGAGAGTTCTCCTAGAACTTGAGTCCGTTTTCGCGGGCAGTCTCGGCGATCGCCTTCATCCGTCCGTGATAGTTGTATCCGGAACGGTCAAAAACGACTTCCGTGACGTTCGCGGCCTTGGCCGCCTCCGCCGCGAGTTTCCCGAGCAGAACCGCGCCGGCCATGTTCGGCTTCGCGTTCTCGGCCTTGAACTTCGGGTCGAGACTCGAAGTACACGCCAGCGTAACGCCCTTCACATCGTCGATGAACTGACAGTAGATGTGGTTGGCGGTGATGCTGACACAGAATCTCGGGCGCTCCGTGGTCCCGGAAACCTTTTTACGAATCCGGAGATGGCGGCGCGCGCGCATCGTATTTCTATTCTTAACAGCCATTTTATCAGCTCCTTAATCCCGGGATCAACCCACGGATTTCCCTTCTTTGAGGATGATCCGCTCGTCGGCGTAACGAATGCCTTTGCCCTTATAGGGTTCGGGCGGCCGGAAACGGCGGATTTCGGCGGCGGCTTCGCCGACAGCCTGCTTGTCCGCGCCCTCGACCGTGATCTTCGCACCGTCAACCGTCACTTTGACGCCTTCCGGGACGTTGAATTCGATCGTGTGCGAGAAACCGAGGTTCAGCACCAGCTTCTTGCCGGTGAGCTGCGCCTTGTAACCAACGCCGACAATCTGCAGCTCCTTCTTGAAGCCGGTCGTCACGCCGATGACCATGTTGTTGATCAAACTGCGGGTCAGCCCCTGCATCGCGCTCGCCTTGCGGTCGTCGGAAGCCATCGAGACATGGACATTGCCGTCCTTGACCTCGACCGCGACCAGCGGCGGGAGCGGCATCGAAAGCTTTGTCTTGCCTTCGACCGTCACTCCGGCAGCGTCAACAGCGACCTTCACGCCGGAAGGGATCGCGATCGCTTTATTGCCAATTCGAGACATATTGTAAATTCCTGTTTCTAAAATTACCAGACGTAGCAGAGAATTTCGCCGCCGACGTTCGCCTTGGCCGCTTCGCGACCCGACAGCACACCTTCGGGCGTGGTCAGGATCACCGTGCCGAGACCGTTGCGGACGCGCGGAATCTCCCGGCTGCCGCAATGAACGCGGCAGGACGGCTTGCTCACGCGCTCGAGCCCTTCGATCACGGACTTGCCGTTCGCGTATTTGAGCTCGATGGAGAGCTGGCGCTTCACACCGTCTTCGCTGACTGCAAAGTCCTTGATGTACCCTTCGCTCTTCAGCACTTTCGCGATCGCCGCCTTCTCTTTCGAGCTCGGCATCTCGACCTTCTTCAGACCGGCGGCACCCGCGTTGCGGAGCCGGGTCAGCATATCAGCAATGGGATCTTGCATGCTCATTATGTAGGTTCCTCCCTTACCAGCTGGCCTTGGTCACGCCCGGAATCTGGCCCTTCGAGGCCAGTTCGCGGAAACAGATACGGCAGAGCTGGAATTTGCCGATATAAGCGCGGGGGCGGCCGCACGCCTTGCAGCGCGTGTAATTCCGCACCGGGAACTTGCTCCCGCGTTCGGCTTTCACCATCAAACTAAGTTTCGCCATGATGCAATCCTTCCTTTATTCCTCGAACGGAACTTCCATCATTTTCAGAAGTTCACGCGCCGCATCGTCGTTTTTCGCAGTCGTGACGAACGTCAGGTTCACACCGAGCGGATATTTCAGCTTGTCGGCATCGACTTCGGTGAAGACCGACACGTCGCTCACACCGAGGTTGTAGTTGCCGACGCCGTCGAAACCGGTCTTCGGAATCCCGCGGAAGTCGCGCACGCGCGGCATCGCGTTGTGAACGAAACGGTCGAGAAACTCGTACATGCGGTTTCCGCGCAGCGTCACCATCACACCGACCGGCATGCCGACGCGCAGCTTGAAGTTCGACACGTTCTTGCGCGCCTTCGTGATCACCGGCTGCTGGCCGGTCATCGCCGCGAGGTGTTTCTTCGCTTCGGTGAAGGCGTCGCGCTCGGCATCCGAACCGATGCCGGTCGAGATCACGATCTTCTCGAGCTTCGGAATCTGCATCACGTTCTTGAGGCCGAGTTTGGCCTGGAGAGCGCTGCGGACTTCCTCGTTGTATTTTTTCTTCATATCAGGCATTTTACACTACTCCGTCTTGTCCGCGGCAACGGGATTGACATTCGAGACGTGCACCGAAACCGAACGCTCGACCATGCCGCCGTTCGGATTGAGCTTGCTCTTCTTGATCGTCTTCTTGCCGATCGCGCGATCCTTGTTGGACGTAAACGAGAGAACAACACGGTCCTTCGCGGTGAGAATCGCGGCAATCGTCGCTTCCTCGCCCTTGAAGTTGCCGGAGTTCACCACAACTTTGTCGCCCTTCTTGACGTGATATTTTTTCATTAAAGCACCTCCGGCGCGAGCGAGATGATCTTCATGAAATCCTTTTCCCGCAATTCACGCGCCACCGGCCCGAAAATACGGGTGCCGACGGGGTTTTTGTCCTTGTCGATGAGCACGGCGGCGTTCTTGTCGAACTTCAGGTACGAACCGTCCGGACGGCGAATCTTCGCCGCAGTGCGGACGACGACCGCCTTCACCACCTGCCCCTTCTTCACCGAACCGTCCGGAAGCGCCTCCTGCACCGCGCCGGTAATGATATCGCCGACTCCGGCGATCGTCCGGGCCTGGCCCAGAACCGACATGGTCAGAATCGACTTCGCGCCGGAATTGTCGGCGACCTCCAGAACTGACTGCATCTGAATCATTGCATGATCTCCTGAAGGTTATTCCTGTTCCGGACGGCTGATGACAGCCGCCAGGCGCCAGCACTTGTTCTTGCTCATCGGGCGGGTCTCGACGATACGCACGGTATCGCCCTTCTTCGCCTCGTTCTTCTCGTCATGGGCCGTGAATTTCTTGCTGACCTTCACGATCTTCTGATACAGCGGATGCGGCGTGCGGCGGTCAACCTTCACGACGATGGTCTTATCCTGAACATCGCTGACGACCACGCCGACGCGCTCTTTCCGGTTGCCCCGGACTTCAACTACAGCTTCACTCATTTTATCCCTCACTGGACTTTCGCCGCACGGGCGGTCTGTTCGGTGTAAATGCGCGCGATGTCGCGGCGGATCTGCCGGACACGGGCGGTCTTCTCCAACTGACCGGTACGGGACTGGATCTTGAGGTTCAACTTCTCCCGCTGCAGGTCGGCGATCTTGCTCACCAGCTCCGCATCCGAAAGCTCACGGATTTCTTTGGTTTTCATCTGTCTGACCTCATTAATCTTCCCGAGCCAGGAACTTGCAGCGCAAGCAGAGCTTGTTCGCCGCACGGCTCATCGCTTCCTTCGCCACGGACTCGCTGCAGCCGGACACTTCGAAAAGCACCCGGCCCGGAAGCACCGGAGCGACCCAGCCTTCGACCGCGCCTTTTCCCTTGCCCATACGGACTTCCAGCGGCTTCTTCGTGAAGGAGCGGAACGGGAACAGACGGATCCACACTTTGCCGCGGCGCTTCAAATGACGGTTGATCGCAACACGCGCGGCTTCAATCTGATTATTGGTAACGTACCCGCGGGTCAGCGCCTGCAGCGCGAAATCGCCGAAGTCCAACTTGTTGTTGGTCGTGGCGAGTCCGGCGTTACTTCCGCGCTGAACCTTTCTGTACTTTACTCTTTTTGGCATTAACGGCATAATCTTGCTCCTCAATCGAGTCTTTGTGACAAATCCAAACCTTGACGCCGATCTTTCCGGCCGTGGTATTCGCTTCGGTGAAACCGTAGTCGATGTTGGCCTTCAGCGTGTGCAGCGGGACACGGCCCTCTTTGTACTGCTCTTCACGCGCCAACTCGGCACCGCCCAGACGGCCGGCGCAGTTGATCTTGATTCCATCGACGCCCATCTCCATCGCAGTCTGGATGGAGCGCTTCATCGCGCGGCGGAAACCGATCCGGCGTTCCAGCTGCTGCGCGATGCTTTCAGCGACCAGCTGCGCGTTCGTTTCCGCGCGGCGGATTTCGACGATCTCGGTGAAGACTTCCTTGCCCGCAACGAGCTTGGAGATCTCCGCACGGAGCGCGTCGAGCTCGGCGCCCTTCTTGCCGATCAGAAGCCCCGGACGCGCCGAGGAGATAATGACCCGCACCCGGTTCGCGAACCGCTCGATCTGGATTCTCGCAATCGCCGCGGCGGCGAACTTCTCCTTGATGAACTTGCGGATCGCAAGGTCCTCATGGAGCCACTCGCCAAACAGATTCTTGCCGCCGAACGCCTTGCTCGGAAACCAACGGGATTCCCAATTTTTGGTGAGGGCTGTTCTCAATCCGATAGGATTAACTTTTTGTCCCACGATTCAATCCCCTATACTCTAGTTATCCGTCAAAATAATTTCCAGATGGCTGGTCCGCTTGCGGATCCGGCCCGCCGAGCCGCGCGCCTTCGCACGGAAACGCTTGATGATCGGACCGGGGGAGACCAGCGCCGCCTTGACGGTCAGCTCCTTCCGGTTCACATCCAGGTTGTTCTCAGCATTGGCCACGGCGGAGCGCAGGGTGTCGCCGAGCAGACCGGCCGCTTTGCGCGGGCTCAGTTCGACGATCGCGAGCGCCTCAACTGCGGACTTTCCCTGGATCAGGCGGGACACGTGCCGCGCCTTTTCCGGACTGATCCGCACATTCCTTGTCAAAGCTCTTACTTCCATAATCTGGTTCTCGAGTTTTCCGGAACGGACGGCTTGCGCCGCTTCGTCCCTTATTGTCATTAGTTTTCTGCGAGCGGCCGGAACTCACCTTCCCGATTCGTCCGGCCCTCTCTCTTCTCCCGCCGCAGCCTCCATGCCCGGAGACAGGTTTTCGATACTGCCCCGCACAAGAACAGCCGCCGCGACGGATGGTCGTACACTGACCAGTTTCAACTGCTCCTGCCGGTCTTTGCCGACATGGTAGATCATTCCGGCGAATGCGCCTTTGATCGACCCTACGGACAGTATCGCGACGCGCAGCTCCCGGTCCACAGCGAGGATTCGACACGTTCGCAGCGCCTCGACCCCTTTCGCCGGATCAGCGGAAATCTCCGCCATCGCAATCAACCGGCGCGACTTCCGCACGAGATCATCCAGCTGAAGCTGGACTTCCGCCTGCCGAACCTTCCCGATCGGCAGTTCCCGCAGCAGAAGCTGCACCTGGTTGCAGAAAGCAACGGTGTCGAGGGCGAGCCCGACTCCGTTTTCCGAAAGCTTCCCGATCGCCTGCAGCATCTGCTCTTCCCGCTCACCGTCTTTTCGCACTGTCCCCTCTGCCCGGACACCGGCGAGCCACAGCTGCTGCTGGCGAAACCTTTCGCTTTCTGTCTGAAATTTTGTTTTCTGTTCAATCAGCTCGGCCTCGAGCCGGCCGGCCGTCCGTTTCGACGTCTCCAGCTCCAGCTCCAGCCTCTTAATCCTCTCCGCGTCCCGCAGCGCCTGTTCACGCAGCCGGTTCAGCTCCCCCAGCCGTTCAGCATCGTTCGACCGGATCGTAACCACCGCGCCGGCAGCGCCGCCGCCGGAGACCGTCCCGTCCGCGCAGGCATTCTCAGCACTACACACCACGAGAATGCTTAAAATAAACCCGAAAGTGCATTTTCGCAAGCGTAAATCGTTAAAAAAGCGATATTTTCTCATTTTTTTCACTTTTTACCACCTCTTTTTGTGCGATAATGGCCGTTTATCATGCCGAATCTCCGATTTTTGCGCCGTTTTTTCCGGTAGGATTCACGGTAAACGGCATCCAACGCAGTTTCCGCATCGTTTTCGGGGCTCTCTTCCGCCACCGCCGCAGCCGTTCTCTCCGGCACGGCAGAGCGGGCAGGCGGCGGTTCTTCCGGCGGCGGATTCCGCGGACTGCACCGGGCGGCGACGAGCAGCGCCGCCTCGAACAGCAGCCAGGTCGGCACACCGAGCAGAAGCTGGCTTACGACGTCCGGCGGCGTCAGGAGGGCTGCAAGAATAAAAATGACGGTGACCGCCAGCGGCCGGCTTCTTTTGAGCGTGCCGACTTCAACCACGCCGCACCGGACCAGCAGAACCATGACGACCGGCAGCTGAAACATGACGCCGAAACTCAGGGCGAGCAGTCCGACCAGATTCACGAAGCTGCCGATTCCGATCACGGGAGCCAGCGACTCCGAAGCGTAGGCCGCGGAGAATTTCATCATCAGAGGCACCACAAGGAACAATCCGACCGCAGCGCCGGCGAGAAACAGCAAGGTCGCCGCAGCGACCGCCCTTCCGGCCGCGCGGCGCTCGTGCTCGTACAGCGCAGGCGCCACAAAGCGGGCCGCCTGCCGGAGGATCACCGGCATCGCCGCGACGACCGCCAGAAACAGTCCGAGCTTGAGCTGCACGATCAGCGGCTCCATCGGGGTGAAATAGTTGAGCTTGAAATCCGGCGGACAGGTGAACCTGACGAGAAAGCCGAGCACCTCCGGCGCCGCGAAGAAGCCCGGAACCAGGAGCACGCCGACCGCCGCGACGCTCCGCCAGAGCACCTGCCGGAGCGCCTCGAGATGGGTCAGGAAGCCTGCATCGGAAGCGTTCATTTTTCTTTCTGACCGGAGTCCGGCAACTGCCGCTCCGAAACGGTCCGTCCGTCCTGTTTCTCCGGCTCGGCGATGCTCTCTTTCACTTCATCCACGACCGAATCGCGCGCGTTCTTGAACTCGCGTGAAGCCCTGCCGAGCGCACGTGCAACTTCCGGAATCCGTTTCGAGCCGAAAAAGAGCAGCACCACGCAGAAAATCACAATCAGTTCCGTCCAGCCCATGCTCATGTCCAGTCTCCTTTACCGTATATAGCTTCTGAAACACTTCCACAAATCGAACTCGAACTTCCCTTCCGGGCGAATTTCCGGATCGAACGATTCGAGCAGCCGGGCGATCCCGGCAACCTCCATTTCATATTCGTGCGGAATCACGGCCGGATTTTCCGGTGCCGGTTCCACGGCGAGCCGGAACAACGCCTCGGCCAGGGTATCGACGGCAATCAGCTTCACGCTGCCCGCGCCCGGATGCACCTCAAGCGGACGCCCCTCGGCCCGCAGCTTGCAGAAGGTCGAGACCACAGAATTGTAAAAGGGGCGGCCGCCGGGCCCGAACGCATTCGGCATCAGAACCCCGACCGACTCGATGCCGAGCTCCGCGGCGAGCGCGTCGAACCGCGCCCGCCCTTCCCGCTTCGATGCATGATACGGACTCTCCTTCGCCTCATGCGTGGTGGAGCCGAAGAGCACGCGCCGGATTCCGGGCGTTTTCCGAACAGCCGCCGCGACCTGCTCCGTCAGGGCCAGGTTGGTCCGGAACAACGCCTCCGGATCGGTGCTCCGGCTCTCTCCCGCCAGGTGGACGACCGCTTCGCAGCCGGCCAGCTTTTCCGGCAGGAGACCGCGGCTGAAATCGTCGCGGACGATCCGCACCGCACCAAATCCGGCTTCACGGTCGATCCGCAGCGCCAGCGCACCGCCGATGAAACCGCCTGCGCCGGTGACTGCTATGCGGCGCATCATTTTTTCCCCGGCTCCTTCTTCTCCCGCACCGGGATGAACTCGATGAAATCGACTTCCGCCCGGCTGTTCGAGCCGGAATACTGGCTGTTGGCGCCGACGCTGATGATGAAATACGAATCCGGCATCTTGCCGTACGCCTTGCGGTAATCCTCAACCACGTTGCGCTCTTCGACCACCCACTCGCCCGCGGGGGTCGTCCCGTTGCGGACCGTCCGGTGGCTGACGGTCATCATGCCGGCGGCATATTTCCGAAGTCCGCTGGACTCAAGCGGCGTATCGACTTCCCAGCGGTAACCGACGCAGCGCTGTTTCAGCAGCGTGCCGTCGCCGAAGTAAAGGACGACCGCCTGGTCGTCCGGCTCGGTCTCCCCGGGCTTGATCACGATCGGCTTCAGGACTCGCCAGCGCCAGCGCATGACCGGGGTTTTCTCAAGGTCCACCTTCGATGGAGCCGCCAGCATGACGCCGGTCGACTTGTTCGCCTCCACCACCATGACCTTGCCCTGCGACGCGGTCGGCTCGGAGCCGATATAAAATTTGGTCCGCGGCACCAGAAAACGGCTGCCGTCGAACTTCCAATCCCTCTTCAGGGTGACCGGATCGTCAAAGTCGTTGCGCCACGACGCATCCGGCGACGGCTTCTGCTCTTCCGCAACAGCTTTGATTCCGGCGCCGGCGGCCGGAGCCGTCTCCGCCGCGGGCAGCACTGCCGCGGCTGCGGCCAGCACGAACCCGAAAACAACGCGTTTCATCTCTCTTTCCTCCTTGAAAAGCCGCGCGGCAGACGTTCCGTCTACTGCTGCCGGCGCTCCTCTTCCAGATAGTTCCGGTAACGTTCCATGATCTTCGTCACATAACGCTTCGTGCTCGCAATCCGAATCCGGTCGATCACGTCGCCGTCGAACTTCGCCGGCTTCCATTTATCCGCCCGGCTCTCCCCGGCGTTATAACGGGCCAGCGCCAGCTCGGCGCCCTGCCGGTACTTCGCGTACCGCCGCATTCCGCGGGCCAGGTACCAGCAGCCGATCTTCAGGTTCGTCTCCGGATTCAGAAGTTCCGTGACGTCCGGCGCCGGTTTCCCGTTGACCCGGGCCCATTCGGCCGCGGCCCCGGAGGGCAGCACCTGCATAAGCCCCACCTCTCCGGCCCGGCCCCGCGCAAACGGATCGAAGCGGCTCTCCTGAAAAATCACCGAGCGGACCAGAAGCGGGTCGAGCCCGTTCCGCCGCGCCGCCGCCGCGATCTCCGGCGCAAACCGCGTATCGTCGACGACGCAATCCCGCAGCTCCTCGCGGAACCAGAACGCCGCCAGCACCAAAGCCAGCAGCACGATACCGGTCCAGCGGAGAAGCAGAATCGTTCCGCGCCGCTTCAAGCGCATCACTTCCCGCCCGGCCCGACTGCCGGCCCGACACCCGGCGGAACCGGGTCCGGCGGAGCGATCCGCTTTTTCGCCTGGGACTCCAGAAAACCGCCGAGACGGTCCGCCAGAGATTTCGGGACATTCAATTCGAGAATCACCCGGTCATTGTCCGGAATGATTTTCACCTGCTGCAGAAATTCACGCCCGAGCGCCGGATCGTCCGCAAAAAGCAGCCCCGCGCCAAGCTGCAGGTAAGTGGGCAGGAGCATCGCAATCTGCTGGGCGCTCGCGGCGTTCGCGCAGAGCGCACTGCCGTCCAGCCGCCACCCTGAGCCGTCGCCGGCGACATTCAGTTCGAGATAAGCGGTCCGCATCCCTTTGAGAAACATCAAGGACAGATCGTTCTTTTTCTTCTTTCCTCCCGTCAGCGCCTCGACACGGAGGAAGCTCCAGGCCAGCGGTCTCCCTTTCGGCGCCGTGACCAGCGCGCGCCGCGCCTCCGCCGGGGCGGCGAGGCCGGTGAAAAACGGGGCGATATACTCCCGTTCCGTGGCAAGCACGACCTGCGGCTCAAGATAGGTCAGCGCGATCGTGATCCGGCTGGAGACGATCGAATCGGCGGAGAGCAGACAGTAAAGCTTCCGCCCCCCCTCGCCGGAGATCAAGAAACGGTCCCCGAACTTCCGCAGACGGCTTGCGAGGGCCTGCTCCGAAAGCCGCGTTTCGGCCAGCATGCCGCGCAGGCGCCTGCCGCCGCCGACAAAAAGCAGCTCCGAACAGTCCTCGAGCCGGATGTTGTAATCCCGCTCGAAATCCTCCAGAAACGTCTTCGCGTCGGAATTCGTGCTGAGCTCCTTGAAAAACGACAGCTTCCGCAGCGCATCCGCATCGACGGAAACCGCATATTCGGTTCCGGCCGGAATGTATTTCAGCAGCGCGTCTCCCGCCGCCGCGGTTACTGCCGCAAATGCGAGAAGAAGCAATCCGAACCGGAATCGAACTGTATGCATCGGTCACCCCTGCGGCGTTTCTCCGGCGGCCTTTTCCTGCCGCTTCGGAAGTTTGACTTCGATATGGAGCTCGCGGAGCTGCTTGACCGACACTTCGGCCGGAGCATTCATCATGAGGTCCTGCGCCTGCTGGTTGAACGGGAACGCAATGACCTCGCGGATGTTCGGCGAACCGGTCAGCAGCATGACCATGCGGTCCACGCCCGGGGCGATGCCGCCGTGCGGGGGCGCTCCGAGCTTGAAGGCGTTGATCATGCCGCCGAATTTCTCATCGACCACGCTACGGTCGTAGCCGGCGATCTCGAACGCCTTGTACATGATGTCCGGACGGTGGTTCCGGATCGCGCCGGACGACAGCTCGATGCCGTTGCAGACGATGTCGTACTGGTAGGCGAGGATATCGAGCGGATTCCTGTTCAACAGCGCATCCATGCCGCCCTGCGGCATCGAGAACGGGTTGTGCGAGAAGATGATCTGCCCGGTCTCCTCGTCCTCCTCGAACATCGGGAAGTCGACGATCCAGCAGAATTTGAACACATTCGGATCGATGAGCCCGAGCTGCCGCCCGAGCTCCGGGATGACCGCCCCGCCGATCTTCTGCACCGTCTTCTTCGTATCGGCCAGGAAGAAGAGCGCGTCGCCGGGCTCGACCTTGCCGGCCTGCTTCAGCGCCGCAACGATCTCCGGCGTCAGGAACTTCACGATCGGGCTCTTCTCGCCCTCCTCGGTCCAGATGATGTAGGCCATGCCCTTTGCGCCGTTCTCCTGCGCGAACTTGATGAGATCGTCGAAGAACTTGCGCGGCTTGCCGGCCACCTTCGGGGCCTTGATCGCGCGGACCACGCCGCCCTTTTCGACGGTTCCGGCGAACGCCTGGAAGCCGCAGCCGCGGAAGTGTTCGGTCACGTCGATCATCTCGAGCGGGTTGCGCAGATCCGGCTTGTCCGAACCGAACCGGTCCATCGCCTCGCGGTACGGCAGACGCACGAACGGCGGCTTCGAGAACTCGTTCGCGCTGAACTTGCCGAACACATCGTCAAGCAGCCCCTCGATTACGGCGAAGATGTCGTCCTGCTCGACAAAGCTCATTTCGACGTCGAGCTGGTAGAACTCCCCGGGGCTGCGGTCGGCACGGGCGTCCTCGTCGCGGAAACACGGCGCGATCTGGAAGTAACGGTCGAACCCGGCCACCATCAGCAGCTGCTTGAACTGCTGCGGCGCCTGCGGCAGCGCGTAGAACTTGCCGGGATGCAGCCGCGACGGCACCAGATAGTCGCGCGCGCCCTCCGGACTGCTCGCGGTCAGGATCGGAGTCTGGAACTCGTTGAAGCCGTGCTCGGTCATATAGCGGCGAATCTCGGCGATGACCTGACTGCGCAGGATGATGTTTTTATGCAGGTCGTCGCGGCGGAGGTCGAGGAAACGGTATTTGAGCCGCATCGCCTCCGGCGCCTGGTCGTCCTTGGCGACCTGGAACGGAATCACGTCGGCTTCGCCGAGAATCTCCATATCGGTCGCCCGGACCTCGATTTCACCGGTGGCCAGTTTCGGATTGACCGTCTCGGCCGAGCGGGCGACGACCCTGCCGTCGAAACGGACGACGGTTTCGACCCGCCAGCGGTCCAGAGCCTGATAGAACGCGCACTCCGGATCGATGACGACCTGCGTGATGCCGTAGTGGTCGCGCAGGTCGATGAAAATGACGCCGCCGTGGTCGCGGACGCTGTGAATCCACCCCGAGATCCGGACCTCTTTGCCGACCTCGGTCTTGCGAAGCTCCCCGCAGGTGTGGGTGCGATAGATGCTCATCTCTTTTCAGTTCCTTGAATCGTTTGAATTTTGGTGTATACTCTCTGATGAAGACTAATATAGCACGGTTTTATCAATTTAAAAGCGGGGTTTCCGATCATGCGCCGGAATCGTGTCGTAAAAATCATCTCGACTCTCATCATGCTGTTTTTCCTGGCAAACGCGGTTTACGCCCTGCTGCTATGGGGCCGTTCGACCGGTGTTGCCGGAGCGATTTTCAATCTGCTGACGGTCGTCTCCTGCGGCGCGATCGCCTGCTGCATGTTCGCGTGGCTCTATCTGCCCGGCCTCATCGACAGCCTGTTCCTCATGCGCCCGACACGGAGCAGGCCCGCTCCGCTGCTCTCTCCGGTCGAGGTGCTGATCAGGCAGACGCGCTACGGCGAGGCGCTGGAGCGTCTCAACCTGCTGATCGAGGCCGGCCCGGAATTTCCCACCGCGTGGATCATGCGTTTCGACCTGCTGCGCGGCCCGCTCGGGCAGCAGGAGGAGGCCCTGAAAAGCGTGGAAAAGTATTTCATCCGCCCGAAACGGCTCCGCTCCGAAGGGAATGCGAAGCTCGCGCTGCGTTATGCGGAGCTGGCCGGAGAGCTCGGCAGGCAGGATGAAGCAATCCGGCTCCTCACCGCTGAACTGCACCGGCTCGGCACCGGATACTCGAAGACCGAGCGCCGGTACCTCGGCAGCATGCTCGCCCACCTGCGCGACGAAAGCAGAACAGGGCGGCCGGAAACGCGCGGAGGAGCCGATGTGGCTTGACCGCCTGAAACAATATCTCGGACTCGGCTGCCTGGTTTTCCTCGCCGTCATGACATTCCGCTCCTTCGGGATGACGGCGGCCGCCATGCAGCGCAACGACCGGCTCGGGGCCGTCCTCGCCCTGCTGGCCGCGCTGCTCTGGGCCGCCGCGGCCGGCGTGACGTTCGTTCTGCTCTATCTGCGCGGCATCGCGGAGGATATGATCGATACGCTGCTGGCCCCGCGCCGGTTCCGGGAACGGCCCGCGCCCCTGATCACGCCGGTCGAAGTCATGATTCGTGAAGAACGGTTCGAGGCCGCGCGGGAACGGCTCGAAGCCATGCTCGAAGCAGACCCGGACGTGCCTCTTCTGTGGCTCATGCGTTTCGATCTGCTGCGCGGCCCGCTCCACTCTCCGGAGGAAGCGATGCGGACGGCGGAACGCTATTTCGTCCGCCCCGACCGGCTCCGTTCCGACGACAATGCGAAGCTCGCGCTGCGCTACGCGGAGCTGGCCCGCGAACTCGGGCGGCAGAACGAAGCGATCCGGTTTCTCACGGCCGAGCTGCGCCGCCGCGGCACCCGCTACTCCCGGGCAGAACGCGCCCTGCTGGCCAACATGCTCGAGGCGCTGAAAAAAAACGATTTACGCCGCATGCATCTTGAGTGAAGTTCAATGGAGAAGCCCCGCCTCCAGCGCGCGCGGGCGGCTTCCCGCCCGGGGAGCTTCAAGATCGCGGAGGGCAAACCGCCCGTTATGGCGGCACAGCACGGATTTTCCAATCCCGCCGAACTGCCGCCATTGATCCGTCAGGTCTCCTGCCGGAGCAGGGCCTCGGCCACTTTCAGGCCGTCAACCGCGGCGGACATGATGCCGCCGGCGCAGCCGACTCCCTCGCCGCACGGATACAGTCCGGACAGATTCGACATCAAAGAGTCCGGTTCCCGGTGGAAGCGCAGCGGACTCGACACGCAGGTCTCAAGCCCCACGAATTTGCCGTAACGGATAAACCCCGGATTTCCCCGGTCGAAGTGCCGCAGCGCGGCCCGCAGCGCCGTCGCCAGCTCCGGCGGGATCAGCCGGTCGAGCCGCCCCGGCACGATGCCGGTCGCACAGCCGGTCCGGGCCAGGGAAAGCCCGTTCCGCCCGGACAGAAAGGCGGCGGCATCCTGCGCAGGAAACGCGTAATCGCCCCCGCCCGATTCAAAGATGCGGCGCTCGAATCCGGCCAGGAATTCGTACGCCTCCGCCGAACTGCCGAATTTCTCCGCCGGCAGCGTGGCAATCAGGCAGCCGTTCGCAAATTCGCCGTTCCGCGCATAATCGCTCATGCCGTTCGACACGGAGTGGCCGCGCCACGCCGTCGCATTCAGGATCTCCCCGCCCGGACACATGCAGAACGAGCTGACGCCCGGCACTCCGTTCCCGGGACGGGAAACCAGATGGTATTCGGCCGCGCCGAGCGCCGCCGGGCGGCTGTCGAGATGATACATCGCACGGTCGATGAAGCTCTGCGGATGCTCGATGCGGCAGCCGATCTGGAACGGTTTCAGGAGCGCGCCCGCTCCCTGCCGGGCCATGCGCTGCACGAGTTCCCGCCCCCCGAGACCCGGCGCCATGATTACCGCCGGAGCTTCGATCCGGTCACCGGCGGCGGTTTCGACGCCGATGCAGCGGCCGTTTTTCAGCAGGAGGCCGGTGACCTCGGTCCCGAACCGGAATTCGCCGCCGAGCCCGATGATGCGCTTCCGCAGGTTCGCGGCAACGGCGCGCAGCTTGTCCGAACCGATGTGCGGACGCTTCAGATAGCGGATTTCCGGCGGCGCACCCGCCCGGGCCAGCGTATCCAGCACGAAAGCGGCGCGGATGTCGCGGGTGCCGGTATAGAGCTTGCCGTCCGAAAATGTACCGGCCCCGCCTTCCCCGAGCAGCAGGTTGCTCGATTCGTCGAGTTCGCGGCTTTCGAGAAAGCGCCGGTAGTCGGCATAACGCTCCTCGACCCGGCGCCCGCGGTCGAGGATCAGCGGCTTCGCCCCGGCCAGCGCCAGCGCCAGCGCGGCGAAAATACCGGCGGGGCCGGTGCCGACCACGACCGGATGCAGAAGCGCCGTCCGTTCCGGCAGGTCGAGGCGGAGCGGCAGATGGAACTCAGCCGGAGAATCCTGTTCGTCCACATCGAGCTCAAGGTTGTAGAGCAGCACCGGAACACCGCGCCGGGCGTCGATGCTCTTGCCGGTGATGCGGAAATCCCGCAGCTGCACGACAGGAATGCCTTCCGCCCGCGCAGCCATGCCGCCGATCCGGTCGTCGATGTCGGCCGGAGCCTTCGTCGAATCGACCCGGAAACCCGTGATTTTCCGGATCACTTGTTCATTTCCTGATCCCGCTGCTCCTTCTGCTCCTTCACATTCTGGAGCATGCCGGGCTTCTCCTCCGCAGGGGGAGGCGGGGGCAGCGGTTCGCCGTTCTTCATCGCCTCGTACTGCGCGCGCTTCGCCTTCAGCTCCACAGCCGCCGCGTCGGCGGAGGCGAGCAGCTCCCCGAGCCGTTCCCGGCAGGCCGTATTGCGGCCGGACTGCCCCGAGAAGAAATTGACGCCGCGGGTCACCGCCATGACGCCCCGGACCGAAGCGGCCTCGACCGATTCGGTCCTGAGCCCGAACGGCAGCTCCGTCTTGAGCGGAGTAAGGCAGGCGGCGATGCCGAGAAAGCTGACCACGGCGACACCGGTCAGGAAGCCGAACAGCGCACCGCCCGCGCGGTCGACCGCCGGCGGAAACGCATAGTGGTTATTCTGCGGATTCAGGGAGTTGAACACGATCAGCAGCACAACCCAGACCACAATCGCCACCGCATAGATCGCGACCACCGACTGCATCGACTCCGCGCCGGAGGGCAGGAAGCCGAAAATCGGCGATACGAGCTTTTCGCTCCACATGCCGAGATAAACAGCGAAGGTGAAACAGATGAATTTCGTGAACATGCGGTAAAACATCCGCTGAAAGCCGATGAGCGCGCAAATGACCGGGATTCCCCAGAAAATCAGCAGTTCCATTTCTATTCTCCCTTTCTCGCAATCGTCTTCACCACCCGCGCGGCCTCATCCCGTGTAATCGTGCCGTCGTTGACGAGGATATCGAGTTCCTCCATCAGCCCGGTGCCGTCGCCGCCCTTGCCGATGGCCTGACGGACCATGTCGATGGTCACGCCTTTGGTTTCGAGCGCGCTGTCGAGCGCGCTGCGGTCAGGCAGGTCGAACACGGCCGCATAACCGCCCCCCGTCTTCCGGGCCAGCGCCTGGCTCAGAAGACACAGCGGCATGCCGCCGAGCATGCGCGGCGTGATCTCCCATTTCTCGAACCGGGCGAACGCCTCCAGCGGCGTCGCGCAGTCGAGCACGGCGACGGACAACTTGCCGTTCCGGGCGAAATTCACGGTGAGCCGCGCACTCTCCGCATCGTTCAGATTCCCGACCGCCAGCGTATCGGCGCCGTCGTTGATCGCATTGCCGAGCAGTTTCAGCAGCGTATTGCCGCGATGCGGATCGACTTCGTTCTGCATGACATTGTCGAGCTTGAATTCGACCGGGCTTTCAAAAGAGGCGATCCGGCGCTCCGCCAGCTCCGGCGACTGCAGGATTGAATACATCGTCGTCGTGAGGCCGCTGCCGGGACGGCCGAGCAGCAGAACCAGCCCGCTGCCGCCGCCGAGCAGCTCACGCAACTCGGCCAGGCCGCCGGCCGGAATGCCGAGCCCCTCCAGCGGCGGAACCGCTTCGATCGTTCCGAGCCGGACCACGATCTGCTCGCCGCCGCCGGAGCGCGAACTCTGGGCCGGGCAGTTGAGCGGCGCCTTGCCGGTCTGCAGGAAGAAGCCGCCGGACTGGCTGCTGCGCCGCTCGCTCGTCGACATTCCGGCCGCGTGCTTGAAGGCGGAGACCAGACTGCCGCCCTGCAACGCACCGAGAGAGGAGATGTTCTCCTCCGCGCCGTCGATCCGGAACCGGACATGATATTCCCCTTCCAGGTCGGGCTGCACGATGACCCGGGTGGCTTTGCGTTCGACCGCCTCCTGCATAAGTTGATAGACCGTCTCCATCGCCTCGACGGCGGGCGGGCGGTTGTCGAGCGGCGTCACCGGATTCCCGGCGCGGTCGGTCAGCAGCGCGACCGGAGCGCCGCGCTTCCCCTTGCCGCGCACGACGACCGGAACGGACGCCCCCTCCTCGCCGCTCTCCTCCTTCCTGAAAGCGGATGACGCCCAGACGCCGAGCAGGACGAACGGCCCGAAGAAGACAGCGGCCAGATTCAGCCACTTCCTTCCCCGGGCATTCTCGCCGATCTTCCCGCTGATAGAATCGAGGGCGTAAACGCCGGAAAAAATCCAGCCCAGCAGAATCAACACCGCAAACAGATTGTAAAGCACGACGCATTCCTTTCCGGCGCGTTTCGTCTTTCCGGCCGCGCCTGGCCTGTTTTCTAGAAAAATACCGCGTTGCGCTCTTTTTTTCAACCGCGCGGGACCAAATTTCCCGTGAATAACCCGTAATCTGCCGCCGCGGACCCGGTATTTCCGTAAAAAAACGGCAAAAACAGCAAAAAAATCGCATTTTTTTCGTTTCGGAGTGAGCAATTTTTCAAAAGCGGGTTAAATTACAGTGATTATGTACAGGAAACGTACAAACTCAAACAAATGAGAGAGAATCATGGGCAACCTGAAAAAGAAACGGCGTAAGAAGATCGCCAAGCACAAGCGGAAGAAGCAGCTGAAACTGCTGCGGCACAAGAAGAAATAATCTCTTCGGTATGCCAGCTGCGCCCGATTCCGGTTGTCTTCGTCCTGCGATCGACTGGAGTTGGGCGTGTGTTTTTTTCCGGGAACAGAGTTTTTCACTCCCCGTCCGGGGGTCAATCCGAAAGCATAGACACGCCATGAAAATTTCAGCCAAGCTTACGCTTCTTTGCGCCCTGGTCGGGAGCATCTCCCTTTCAGGCGCCGAAATCACCGCAGACAACCTCGCGGAAACGCCGGCCGCGCCGGCCGCGGCACCGAAGTTTTCCGCCGCCGCCGAAGCACGGGTCCGCGCGCTCGAGAATTTCATGACGGCGACCAAGAGCCGCAACCGTGACGAGCGGTTCTCGCTCTTCCTCGAAGTGCTGCGCGACGATCCGGCGGCAATCCCGCCGCGCAACTACATCCGCGGCATGGTCGACACCCGGGCCGACGCCCGCAAAATCGCCCGGCCCCTGCTCGAAATCTCGCGCGCCAATCCGAACGTGCCCGGGCTGGCGGCGCTGGCCGGCCAGATGTGTTACGCGGCCAATCTGCCGCCGGCGGAATATCTGGACGATATCCGCGGCATCCTCGACGGCGTCTCCGAACCGGACAAGCTTCCGGATGATGAGAAAAACGAGTATTACAACATCATCGGCGCCTACTCCTCGGCTTTGAAGCAGGTCCGCGATTACCGGACCGGCACGCATTATTTCGAATCGGAACTCGACCGCGAGGCTTCGGCGTACCGTTCGATGCTGCTCCGTTTCGCCGTGGATTTCGAGCACTTCTTTTCCCGTTACGGCAAGCGCGACTCCCGCTGGTTCGGCCTTGCCGACAGCGACCGCCGGGCGGCGGAAAAACGGTTCGAACAACTGTTCACCGAGCTGGAATCGCTTGAAAAGGACGCTTCCCCGGAGGAGCTTGAGCGCAACATCGATTTCTATTTGTCGGTCGGCAAGCCCGAAGCGGCGCTCCGGGCGGCGGAACGGCTCGTGAAAGCGTCGCAGCAGCCTTCGAACGAAACCCGCTACGCTTACGTCGCCATCGAAGCGAAACAGTTCGACAAAATTCCGCCGATCGTCGAAAAGCTCAGCAAGATCGACGGTTGGAAGGGCGTGTCGCAGCTGATCAGCATCAACAGCCTGATCGCGCAGGGCAAATACGACGAAGCGCAGAAGGAGATCGGACAGCTCAAAGTGCCGATCGCACGGGACGAGTTCACGCTGAAAGTCCTCGAAGCGAAGAAGGACTACAAGGCGATGCGGGACGAGCTCAATGCGATGGAGAAGCGTCTCTCCCCCGGAGTCGACGTCGATCTTGCGAATGCGCTCCGCCAGCTGATCGTCGCCGAAAAGCTCCGGGACGTCGAACTCCTGAACCGGGTCTGGAAGCTGCTGGCCGACACGAAGCAGATCGAATCTCCCGACGCGGCAAATTCGGTCGGTTATGTGGCGGCTGAACTCAATGTGCGCCTCGACGAAGCCGCGAAGCTGATCGAAGAGGCAGTCAAGGGCGAGCCGGACAACTACGCCTACCTCGACAGCATGGCGTGGGTCCTTTACCGCCAGGGCAGATACGACGAGGCTCAGAAGTACATTGATCTCGCCCTGCGCGCCTCCGAGCAGGAGCTGGCCCGCGGCGTCATTTACGAACATCTCGGCGACATCCTGCTGGCCCGCGGCAAGAAGGCCGAAGCGCTCGCCGCTTACCGCGAAGCGCTCGACTATGCGGCGGACGACGATTTCGATCCGGCCCGGGTCGAAGCGAAATGCAAAAAACTGGAGTAGCCCTTTGAGTGTCGAAGTTCCGAAGAAGCCGTTTCTGGCCGGTTCGCTGCGCGAAGAGCTTGCCGCCTGGTGCGTGAAGGAGTGCATGGCGAAATTCCGGGCCAACCAGATCGCGGAGTGGCTCTACAAACACGGCGTAATCGACCCGGCGGAAATGAAAAACCTGCCGCTGCCGCTGCGCGGAATGCTCGATTCCCGGTTTTACGCGCCAGGCAGCCGCGTCGCCGAGACGGCCGGAACGCCGGGAGGCACAGAGAAGCTTCTCCTGGAGCTGTTCGATGGGGAAACCATCGAGATGGTGCTGATTCCGGGGCGCGAGGAGCGGCTGACCTTCTGCCTCTCGACGCAGGTCGGCTGCCCGGTGCAGTGCCTGTTCTGTGCAAGCGGCCGGGGCGGACTGGTCCGCAATCTCTCTGCGGGAGAGATGGTCGAAGAGTTTCTGCTCGGCTCCCGCCGGGCCGGCCGGCGGCCCGACAATATCGTGTTCATGGGGATCGGCGAAGGACTGTTGAATTTCGACGAGCTCCAGAAGACGCTTCATATCCTGAGCGCGCCGGAGTATTTCGGCATGTCGCCGCGGCGGATCACCGTCTCGACCAGCGGCTACGTTCCCGGGATGCTGAAATTCGCGGAGCTCGGGAAGGAGTATACGCTTGCAATTTCGCTGCACGCTCCGGATGACGAAACACGCGCGAAAATCATTCCGGGAAAGGTGCGCTACCCGATCTCCGAAATCATGGCGGCGGCGGACCGCTACCTCGAAAAAGCCGGCCGCATGGTGACGCTCGAATACACGCTCCTCGACGGCATCAACGATTCGCCCGCAGCGGCGCAGAAGATGGCCCGGCTGGCGCGCGAACACCATGCGAAGATCAATCTGATTCCGTATAATGCAACCGACTCGAAATTCCGGCGTCCTTCGCCGAAAGCGATCGCGGAATTCGAAAAGATGATTTCCGATGCGGGCGCGCATGTAACGGTGCGGACGGAGCGGGGCAGCGAGAATGCCGCGGCCTGCGGCCAGCTGCGGGCGCGGCACGGCAAACACCGTGCGGAGAAAAATTGATCACTTTGCACAGAGCGGCAACGGAGGAGCCGCCCTCAAGGCTGACTCGCGCACTCGCGCCGAAAGCGGAGTTTTCCCAATAAATCCCGCCGGGGATACTTGTACGCGGCGTCAAAAGTTCAAGCAGGTCAATGAAGCACAATGCAGCCCTTGCGGAATTCAGGGACCGTCCCTTCAGGAGGAGCGGGAGGCCGGCGCCCGTTTTACGGCTGCCGGCGCGGTTCGAGTTCGCGCCTGTTCGCGTCTGATTGCCCCGAACCGATCCGGAACAATTCATCCGCAAGCGGCGGATTCCATTCGACCTTCTCGACTTTGAACGGCTCACCGTCGATCAGAAGTCCTTCTGGAATATTGCGCCCTTCCGAAACGAAAAAGCCGGTCGGCGAAATCCGCCGGGTAGAACCGTCATGCAAAACCGATAGCGACTCCCAAAGTCCCGTCTTCCGGTTTACCGCGATCAGCGCCGTGGTCAGGTAACGATCGCGCCGCCCGAGCAGCGTACAGGTGTCTCCATCCGGCTCCGGGAACAGTTTCAAATTTCCGAACAGCTCCGGAACCGGGCGTAGCGCAAACAGGAACTGAAAAATCCAAGTCGCGTCGTTGCCGCCGATCGTGCCGTTGCTCCAGCAGCGGCGGCCGTCGTAAAGAATCGTAACTTTGCCGTCCTCACGCAGCAGACTCCGGTTTCCCTTGCGCAGATATTCGATCTTCAGTTTCCCCGACAGCACAATGCGGACCGATTCAACCGGCTTCGCCTCCCGACGGTGTGTGGCGGCATAGAGCTTCGCGAGAATTTCATTCCGCGTCGGCGGCGTTTTGGCGGCACCCCATAAAAACGGCGGAAGCATCAGGAGAATAAAGATGATCCGCCAGTTTTTCATGATACAGCAACTTATTGTATGACAGTGAAATCCGCACCGATATTCTGAAAATCACGGATAAAGTCCGGATAAGTGACGGACGCGGCCTCCGCCCCGTCAATCACGGTTTCTCCGTCGGCCGCCAGCCCGGCGACCGCCAGTGCCATCGCGATGCGATGGTCGGCAAAGCTCGACACCTCAGCGCCATGAAGCCGGCCGCCCCGGATGATCATACCGTCCGGCAGCTCCTCGATATCGGCCCCCATTTTTCCGAGCTCCGAGGCCATGACTGCGATCCGGTCGGTCTCCTTGACCCGCGCCTGCGGCACATTCAGCAGCCGGGTTTCCCCTTCGGCCAGCGCCGCCGCAACCGCCATGGCCGGGAGCGCATCCGGCGTTTCGTTCATGTCGATCGAGCATCCCCGGAGCCGGCCGCCGGTCGGACCGACCGTCAGTTCCGCGCCGTGCCCGATCTTCGCGCCCATCTGCTCGAAATAGGAGAATACCTTTTTATCCCCCTGGGCATCCGTGAAGTCGAGATTGCGGATCACGACGCCGTCGCCCGCCAGCGCCGCCGCGAGAAGCGGAAACGCCGCCGTCGAAAAATCGGCAGGAATGACCTTGCGGAACGCCGGAATCGACTGCCCGCCCGGAATCCGCCAGTGCAGCATGTCGTCACTCTTCTCATAGCGGATGCCGAACGAATCGAGCCACGCGAGCGTAATGCCGATATACGGCTTTTCATTCAGGAAATCGAGGTCAACCGTCGAATCCTCCGCCAGCGTCGGCAGCAGAAAAAGCAGCGAAGTCAGAAACTGCGACGTCGTGCCGTCCACCCGGGTCGCCCCGCCGGAGAGCGGCCCTTCGACCGTGAACGGACATTTGCCGTCGGCCGATTCAATCCGGCATCCGAGCGGAGCGAGCGCATCGAAAAGTCCGGCCATCAGCCGGGTCCGCAAGCTCTCGTCGCCATCGAAGCGGATCGGAAAGCTCTGCTTCGCGCAAAGCCCGGTCAGCATCCGCATGCCGGTGCCGGAGTTGCCGAGGTCGAGCGTCCGCCCCGGATCGGTAAAGACGCCGCCGGTTCCGGTGATCTCCCAGACATCGTCGTGTTCGCGGACCTTCGCGCCAAGCAGCCTGGCGGCCTCGAGGGTCGAGCGCGTGTCGGCCGACTCGAGCGGCGCGACGAGCACGCTTGTGCCGTTCGCGGCCAGCGCCGCCGCAATGCCGCGGATCGTGTGGGACTTAGAGCCGGTCACCGCGATTTCGCCGCGGAGGAGAGAGGGCCTGACCAGAAGCTTCATCTTCCCCTCACTCCATGATGATCGAAGTGTAATCGCCGCCCGGCGGAATCATCGGCAGCACGTGTTCGTCATAGCCGGTGTAGACGTCCAGCAGGAACGGGCCGTCGCAGGCCAGCATCTCTTCGATGGCCGGCTCGAGCTCCTCGCGGGTGAACACCCGCCGCCCCGGAATCCCGTACCCCGACGCGATCGTAACGAAGTCCGGGTACGGGAGGCCGGTGCAGATCGTGCCGTCACAGCCGTCGCAATGCTTGCCCGCTCCCTTGCCGTTGGCCCCCTTGCAGCGGCCGAGCACGGTGTTGCCGCGATTGTAGTTGTAGAACCGGTCCTCCCACTGAGCAACCATGCCTAAATGCTGGTTGTTGAGGATGATCATCTTGACATCGATCTCCTCGACGAAGAGCGTGCCGAGCTCCTGGATGTTCATCTGGAAGCTGCCGTCGCCGTCGATGTTGATGACGGTTTTATCGGGACAGGCGACCTTAGCCCCCATCGCCGCCGGGAGCCCGAACCCCATCGCGCCGAGTCCGCCCGAAGTCAGCAGCTGGCGCGGGAAACTGTAATCGTAGTACTGCGCCGCCCACATCTGATGCTGCCCGACGCCCGGCACGATGACCGCGTTGCCGCCGGTCAGGCGCGACAGCGTCTGTATGACGAACTGCGGCTGCACGTGGTTCAGCTTGGTCTTGTAACTGTTGTACGGATATTTCGCTTTCCACTCCGCAATGCGGGCGAACCAGTCGGCGTACTCCCGGCGCATCGGCTTCTCATTGAGAGCGGTCAGCACATCCTTGATATTCGCGACAATGCCGAGGTCGGCCGGTTTGTTCTTGTTGATTTCGGAATCGTCGACATCGACATGAACGATCTTCGCCCGGGTCGCGAATTTCTGCGGATTGCCTGTCACCCGGTCGTCAAACCGGGCGCCGAAGGCGAGCAGGAGGTCGCATTCGTTCGCAGCGTAATTGCCGTAGACCGAACCGTGCATGCCGAGCCAGCGCAGCGAAAGCGGATGTTTCTCCGGAATCGCGCCGATTCCCATCAGCGTGGTCACGACCGGAATATTGTAGCTTTCGGCGAACTTCACCAGTTCGGCGGAAGCTCCGGCCGAAATGATGCCGCCGCCCGCATAGATGCAGGGACGCTTCGAAGCCGCGATCATAGCGCGAATGCGGTCCGCGTCCGCCGGATCGAACACCGGGTCCGGGTGATAATAATTCAGCGACATCGGCACGTCGAAGTTGAATTCGACGCGCTGCTGCTGGATATTCTTCGGGATATCGACCACGACCGGACCGGGCCGGCCGGAGGCCGCGAGGTAGAACGCCTCTTTCATGACCTGCGGAATATCTTTCGCGTCGAGCACGAGAAAACTGTGCTTGACGATCGGCCGGGTCACGCCGATGATGTCGGTCTCCTGAAAGACGTTTTTACCGATCATCGAGCTCGGCACCTGCCCGGTGATGAAAACGGTCGGAATCGAATCCATATATGCGTCGGCGATGCCGGAGACGAGGTTCGTCGCGCCGGGTCCGCTGGTCGCCATGCAGACTCCGACCTTCCCGGAAATCCGGGCATAGCCGCCTGCCGCGAACGCGCCGCCCTGCTCATGCCGCGGCAGAACCACGCGCATTTTCGACTTCGAGAGCGCCTGATGCAGCTCAATCGCCTGCCCGCCCGGATACGCAAATACGACTTCAACCCCAAGGAGCTCCAAGCATTTGATGGTGATTTCGCTGCCTTTCATGAGGTTGGTCGTCTGTGTATCCATGGTTTTTATTTCCTTAAACTGTAAAGATTTTCCCGGTTTTCTGCGAATGAGGAAGCGCAGGCCGGGGTCATTTTCAATTCCGGTCCGGATTCAGTCAAGCGATAAATATACCGCTCTTTCCGGTAAAAATCAAATTATCTCATTGAAAAACAGGGATGTTGCACTATATTAATTCCTGTTTCGCTGTCATGTTAATCAACCGGAAGGGTGAAAATCAGGTATGGCCAGGATCGATTACGAATTCGATCATGCAGGGGAGGGAAAGAGCCGGACAGGTATTTACGTTCGTCTCATCGTCATCTTCCTCGTGGTCGCCGGACTGACCGCCGGGCTGATCTATTACCTGATTCCGAAATCGGATGACGGCTCTGCCGTCTCCGACCCGGCGGCGCACGAAACGCAACTCCCCTCCGCCGGGGGGGAAACGGAACCGCCGAGTGAAGCCGGGGAAACGCCGGCGCCCGGCAATCGGCCGCCGGACGGGAGCGGAGAAACGCAGCTGCCCGGCGAAGCAGAGGCCGAAACTCCGATCGAAAACACCGGCACGGCGGAGGAGGAGCCGAAAGTGGAGGAGCCGCTGCCGGTTCCCGCCGATGCCACGCAGACCCCGGAAAAGGGAAAGCCGTGGGTCGGAGACCCGATCATCGACCGCCCGGATGTGCCGCAGACCGAAATTCCGGCTGACGTGAGACCGTCGCTGGACGCTGATTTCAACCGTGCCGAAAAGAGCCTTGCGGAGAAGAATTACCCCGATGCCGCCGCCGCTGCCGGAAACATCCTCTCCAGCCCTTCCGTGATTCCGTTCTCCACGGAATGGCGGCAGGCGGCCGCGCTGCTCACCGAAGCGAATCTGGCCTCGTTCGACGCCCGTGAGAACATTGAAAAATACATGCTGGTCCATCCGGTGAAACCGGGCGAAAGTTACAGCGCCCTCGCCGCAAAGTACGGGACGACCATCGAAGCGATCAAACGCCTGAACGGGATTCCCGCCGACAATAACGTGCTGCGGCTCGGCCGGCGGCTGCTGATTTATCCGGGGCCGTGGAGAATCGTGGTCCGCAAAGGACCGCGGCTGCTCGAACTTTACAACTGCAGCCGGCAGGCCGGACAGAGTTCCGACCGGCTCTACGCCGTTTTCGACGTCGGCCTCGGGCGGCTCGGCAAAACGCCGGCCGCGAGTTTCGTCATTTCGAGCAAACTCCGGAATCCGGACTGGTACTCGCCGGAGGGCGGCGTAATCAAGTACGGAGACCCGGAGAATCCGCTCGGCAACTATTTCCTGAAACTCGCCCCCACCGGCTCGCCGGACCGGCCGCTGCTCGGTTACGGAATCCACGGCACGCAGGATGATTCGGATATCACGCGCTCCCTCAGCAACGGATGCATCCGCATGCGCAACGCCGATGTGGAGACGCTTTACACCATCGTACCGGGCAGAACTCCGGTCGAAATCGTCGAATAGGCATTACCACTTCAAGGGAGTTAACAATTATGCCGGAAACCCATCTGGAATTCGAGAAACCGATCGTAGAGCTGCGCAAAAAGCTGCAGGAATTGCAGGAGCTCTCCGAAAACAACCAGCTCGACCTTTCCAACGAGATCAATTCGCTGACCGAGCGCATGAATCAGACCATGAAGGAGATTTACAGCAAGCTGACGCCGTGGCAGCGGGTTCAGCTCGCCCGCCACCCGGAACGCCCGTACACGCTCGACTACATCGACCATCTCTTCACGAATTTCATCGAGCTCTCCGGCGACCGCCGTTTCCGCGACGACAAAGCGATCGTCGGCGGTTTCGCGAAGTTCCAGGGCAAACCGGTCATGGTCATCGGCACCCAGAAGGGGCGCGACATGAAATCGAACGTCTACCGCAACTTCGGCTGGCCGAGCCCCGAGGGCTACCGCAAGGCGATGCGCCTGATGCAGCTGGCCGACAAGGCCGATGTGCCGATCATCACGCTGATCGACACTCCGGGAGCCTTCCCGGGCATCTCCAGCGAGGAGCGGCACATCGCCGAAGCGATCGCGGTCAATCTGCGCGACATGTTCGCGCTGCGGGTGCCGGTCATTTCGGTCATCATCGGCGAGGGCGGTTCCGGCGGCGCAATCGGCATCGGCGTCGGCAATCGGGTCCTCATCATGGAGAACGCCTATTATTCGGTCATCACGCCGGAAGGATGCGCGGCGATTCTCTGGAAGGACCGCAAATTTGCGCCGCAGGCAGCCGATGCGCTGCAGCTGACCGCCGAGAAGCTTCTTGAGCTCGGCATTGCGGACGCCATCATCCCGGAGCCGTTCGGGGGAGCCCAGCGCGACCATGAACAGGCGGCGAAGCTGCTCGGCGAGGTTCTCGCGAAGCAGCTTTCGGAGCTGCGCAAGCTTTCGGGCAGCAAACTGCGCGAACAACGATACGAGAAATTCCGGTTCATGGGCAGATTCATCGAAGGAGCGCTTCCGGCTCCGGGAGAGCAGGAATCCCCGGAAGCGGCTGCGCCGGAAGGAGACGCCGCGAAAGAGGCGGTCGAGTGAAAAACCTTCTGACGGTCCGTGAAGCGACGGAAGCCGATGTAAAAAAGATCCATGAACTGCTGGTCATCTATTCGAAAAAAGCGATTGTGCTGGCCCGCAGCGAGGAGGATATCCGTTTCTACCTCGGCAACTTTCTGGTGGCAGAGGTCGGCGGAACGGTTCGCGGCTGCGCGGCAGCGCGCGATTTCGGGAACGGCCTGCTCGAAGTGCGTTCGATGGTGGTTGAACCGGAGTTTCAGGGCAAGGGAATCGGCCGGGCGATGATCGAGGCGCTGATCGCGGGTCTCCGCGTGAAACGCAAGCAATTCCGGTTGTTTGCCCTGACCTATCAGGTCGAATTCTTCAAGGCGCTGGGTTTTCAGGTGGTGGACCGCAGCTTGTTTCCGGAAAAGATCTGGAGCGACTGCGCAAAATGCCCGAAGAACGATTGCTGCGACGAGACCGCCATGCTGATCGAATTTTCCGCGGAATAGTGCGAAAAAACGCTGCCGGGAGATAATGAAATCAAAGTCAAGGCGGCGGAGCCGCCGTCGGCACCGGTACCCTGCCGGTCTGGGGTTCGGGGGCGAAGCGCCCCGGCCGCCGGAGGCGGCCTGCGGGCGGAACGATGCAGAAGCTGACCGTAAAGATAATGAAGTAAAAGTCAAGGCGGCGGAGCCGCCGTCGGCGCCGGCACCCTGCCGGTCTGGGGTCCGGGGGCGAAGCGCCCCGGCCGCCGGAGGCAGCCTGCGGGCGGAACGACCAGCTCACAAACCGAATCAAAGATTCGGACGGGGAGCCCGCACGGTCTGTTGCGCGAATGCGCATAAAGACCGCGCCCCGGAAGGGGCGCGCTCCCCCCTGTCTGCAACATTGACGGCTCGCATTTTAACAATGTTCGCGGCTCCGGTCAATCCTTGTTAGCCGGGATTGCAACGCGATAGACCCTTTGACCGCTCCGCGGCGTTCGCCGCGTCGCTCACACCGGGCGAAGCACCGCAACTTTGTTGCGGATTTTTGCGCAGGGGCTTCGCCCGGGTCAACCTGAGGCGCCGCCTCGGACTCCGCCAAGGGGCTCCGTGCCCCTTGGAACCTCGCCAGGGCCGAATGGCCCTGAACCCGGTCGCTTCGCTCCCTGCCGGGTGCGTTGTGGCATCAGAAGTGCGCATTTTAACATTGTGAGCGGTCCCCTGAACACAGTTTCCCGGTTCCGGGTCTTTGGGCTCGTCGCCCGAAAGCTTCGGGTGCTTTTCGGGAACTGTACTGACATATCCCGCGCTTTTATGTTACAGCGGCACATGCCGCGCTTTTTGCCGCTTTGTCGGAGATTCGCGGGAAAAAACGGTTATTTCCGCTATTTTCGGAACTCCTTATTTGAAAAAAGATTGTTTCGGAACTACATTACCAAGCGAATATTTGCGACAAAAACAACTGTATTTATAAGCGGGGGCAACCAAGATGGCGGAAAAACTCCAGAGTCTGCTCGATAAAATCAATGAAAAAGGCGTGAAGGAGGCGGAAGCAACTGCCGCCGGGATTATCGCCGAAGCGAAAAAAGAGGCCGAAGCGATCCGGGCGAAGGCGAAGGCCGACGCCGAGGCGGCGGTCAGGCAGGCCGAAGAACAGGCCGAAGGCATCGAAAAACGGGCCGAGGCGGCAGTCCGCCAGGCCGCGCGCGACATCATCCTCGAGCTCCGGCAGGAGCTTGAAAAACGTATGACCCGCGCCGTCTCCGCCGCCGCCGACCAGGCGCTGACTCCCGAATTCATGGCTTCCCTCATCAAGGAGTTCGCCGCGAAATTCGCAACCGATCCGAACGGCCGGATCACCGTTCTTACCGCCGTCAAGGACGTTCCGGCACTCGACAAGGCCATGAAAGCCTCTCTGGCCGCCGGATTCCGGAATGCGCCGCAGGTGTTCGGCGACTCCGGGATCAAGGGCGGTTTCGAGGTCAGTTTCAAGGACGGCGAAGTTTATTTCGATTTCACCAGCGAAGCGGTGACCGAGCTTGTCGCGGACTACATCGGCCCCCGGCTGGCGTCGATCCTGAAGGGCGAATAACAGTTCAAGCGAAACGGGACGGCGAACCATGTACTACTTTCTTTCCGCTTCTCTGCCGGGCCTGGCCCTGGGCAGGGACCCCGGCATGAGCGTTGCCGATTTCGACGAGCTCTGCGCCGGTCAGATGACCCCCGGGGCGCTGGCCCGGTTGAAGCAGGGCTCGCTCCGGGTCGGCAGGGAGCCCGGCTCCGCCGCCGGACTTCCGCCCGTCTATGCCGCCTATGCCCGGTTCGAACAGTATCTGCGGACCCGCATCGCCGAGCGCCGCGCCGGCAGGGATGAAGAGCGGGCCGTCCATCTCCCGGACCCCGAACTCTATTTCGGCGAAGTTGATGCCGCCATGGGGGCGCTGGCCGCGGTTTCCGACCCGGTCGAGCGGGAAAAGGCCGTCGACCGCATCCGCTGGCGCATGCTCGACGACCTCGAAGCTGGGCATGAATTCGATTTTGACGGGCTTTGCGTCTACCGGCTCCGGCTCGAGATTCTGAACCGGTACCGCGGCCGCAGCGTGGAAAAGGGACGGTCGAACTTCAACGCGGCAGTCGACCGCATCGCAGGCGGAGCCGCCTCCGGCAACGAGTAATAACATCCATTTGAGTCAGGAGTTTCAATAAATGGCAGAGGGTAAGAAGAACACTGAAAAGGTGGTCGCGGTCAATGGGAATATGATCACCATTGAATTCACCGACCGCGTCATGCAGAATGAAGTGGCGTTCGCCCGCGTCGGCGACGACGCCGACACCAAGCTTAAAAGCGAAGTCATCCGCGTCCGCGGCAACCGCGCCGACCTGCAGGTATTCGAGAGCACGAACGGCCTCAAGGTCGGTGACGAAGTCGAATTCACCGGCGAACTGCTTTCGGTCGAGCTCGGTCCCGGCCTTCTGACCCAGGTTTATGACGGGCTGCAGAATCCGCTGCCGCTGCTGGCGGAGAAGTCCGGCTTCTTCCTGCAGCGCGGCGTCTATCTGCGCGCGCTCGACCGTACGGTGAAGTGGGCGTATACGCCGGTCGCCGCTGCCGGCGACAAGGTCCGTCCGGGCGACCGCGTCGGTTTCGTGCCGGAAGGCATCATCAGGCATTATATCATGGTTCCGCTCGCCTGGAAGGGCGAATGGACGCTCGAATCAGTCACGCCCGCCGGTGAATACACGATCGACGACGTAATGGCCGTCGCCGTAAATGAACAGGGCGAGAAGCGGAATATCACGATGACCCAGCAGTGGCCGGTCAAGATTCCGATTTCCGACTATGCGGAAAAGCTGCTGCCGGAGAAGACGCTCGTGACCCAGCAGCGGACCATCGACACCTTTTTTCCGGTTGCGGTCGGCGGAACCTTCTGTACGCCGGGGCCGTTCGGCGCCGGGAAGACGGTTCTGCAGCACGCGATCAGCCGCTATGCCGAAGCCGACGTGGTCATCATCGCGGCATGCGGCGAGCGGGCGGGCGAAGTCGTCGAGATCCTGCGCGAGTTCCCGGAGCTCGAGGACCCGCGCACCGGCCAGCCGCTCATCAACCGTTCGATCATCATCTGCAACACGAGCTCAATGCCGGTGGCCGCGCGTGAAGCGTCGGTTTATACGGCGGTGACGCTCGCCGAATATTACCGCCAGATGGGGCTCAATACCCTTCTGCTGGCTGACTCGACCTCGCGCTGGGCGCAGGCGCTCCGCGAAATGTCCGGCCGCCTTGAGGAGATTCCGGGCGAGGAGGCGTTTCCGGCCTATCTCGAGTCGCTGATCGCCGGTTTCTACGAACGTGCCGGGCTTGTGAAGCTGCGGACCGGTGAACTCGGGTCGGTCACCATCGGCGGCGCGGTTTCTCCGGCCGGCGGCAACTTCGAAGAGCCGGTGACGCAGGCGACGCTGAAGGTGGTCGGCGCATTCCTCGGGCTTTCGCGCGAGCGTTCCGACGCGCGCCGCTACCCGGCGATCCACCCGCTCGACAGCTGGAGCAAATACAAAAGCGTGGTCGACCAGAAGGAGGTTGAATTCGCGCGCGGCATTCTGCGGCAGGGCGCCGAGGTCAACCAGATGATGAAGGTCATCGGTGAGGAGGGAACGAGCCTGAACGACTTCGTCGTCTATCTGAAGAGCGAATTCCTCGACTACGTCTATCTGCAGCAGAACACCTTCGACGACGTCGACGGCGCCACCAGCGCGGAACGCCAGCGATACATGTTCGACCGGATCTACAAGGTTCTCTCCGGCGCTTTCTCGCTGCCGGACAAAGATACCGCCCGCAGCTATTTCCTGAACCTGCGCCAGATGTTCATGGACCTCAACTATCTCGCCATGGACACGCAGGAGTTCAAGGATCAGGAAGCTGCCATCGAAGCCAAAATCGCGGAACGGAGCACGGTAAATGCGTAAAGTCTATCACAAAATCATCCATATCGCCGGCAACGTGATCACCGTCGAAGCCGACGACGTCAGCTACAACGAGCTCGCCGAAGTCACCAGCGCGCGCGGCGTCTCCCTCGCGCAGGTCATCCGCCTCGCGGACGGCAAGGTTTCTCTGCAGGTGTTCGCGGGCAGCCGCGGCATCAGCACGGGCGACCAGGTGCGTTTCCTCGGGCGGCAGATGCAGGTTTCGAGTTCGGATGCGCTGCTCGGGCGCGTGTTCACCGGCCGCGGCGCGCCGCGCGACGGCAAGCCGGACGTCACCTCCGACATGGTCGACATCGGCGGACCGTCGGTGAATCCGGCCAAGCGCATCATTCCGCGCAACATGATCCGCACGAACATTCCGATGATCGACGTGTTCAACACGCTGGTCGAGTCGCAGAAGCTGCCGATCTTCTCGATTGCGGGCGAACCGTACAACGAGCTGCTTGCGCGCATTGCGCTGCAGGCGGAGGTCGACGTGATCGTGCTCGGCGGCATGGGGCTCAAGTATGATGACTATCTGAAGTTCAAGAATACGCTCGATGAGCACGGCGCGCTCTCCCGCACGGTCATGTTTGTCCACACCGCGTCGGACCCGATCGTGGAGTGCCTGATGGTGCCGGACATGGCGCTCGCCGTGGCCGAGCAGTACGCGCTCGAGGGCAAGCGGGTCCTCGCGCTGCTGACCGACATGACGAACTTTGCGGATGCGCTGAAGGAAATCGCGATTACGATGGAGCAGATTCCGGCGACCCGCGGTTATCCGGGCGACCTCTACAGCCAGCTGGCGAGCCGCTACGAGAAGGCGGTCGACTTCGATTCGGCCGGTTCGATCACGATTCTCGCCGTAACCACCATGCCGGGCGACGACGTGACCCATCCGGTGCCGGACAACACCGGCTACATCACCGAGGGACAGTTCTATCTGCGTAACGGCCGCATCGAACCGTTCGGTTCGCTGTCACGCCTGAAGCAGCAGGTCAACGGCAAGACCCGGCCGGACCACCGCGCGATCATGGATTCGATGATCCGGCTCTATTCGGACTACAAGAGCACGCTCGAAAAGCAGTCGATGGGTTTCCAGATGTCGGCGTGGGACAAGAAACTCCTGAAGTACGGCAGGCTGTTCGAGAAGAATATGATGGATCTGACGGTCAATATTTCGCTCGAAGACGCGCTCGATCTCGGCTGGAAGATTCTGGCCGACTGTTTCGACCGGAACGAAGTCGGCATCAAGACCGACCTCGTCGACCAGTACTGGCCCGAGGCGAAGAAATAAGCCCGGAGGGCAAGCGATGGCCAAGATCAAATTCACGAAAACCGAGCTCAAGAGCCAGCAGGACGCGCTGAAGCAGTTCGTCCGTTTCCTGCCGACGCTGCAGCTGAAGAAGCAGCAGCTCCAGATGGAGGTGCGGCTCAGTACCGAGGAGCTCGAACGGAATCTCGCGGAGCAGAAGGAGCTGGTCGACCGCATGAGCAGCTTCCTCGAGCTTTTCAGCAGTGATGCGGAAGTCGCTTTCTTCGAGGGCCTGGTCCGGGTGCGCCGTGTGCTCACCGGCGAGGAGAATATCGCGGGCATTGCGATTCCGACCTTCGACCGGGTCGAGTTCGAGCCGGCCGACTGGGATCTGTTCGATACGGAGTGGTATGTCGATGACGCGGTGCAGGCGCTGAAGGATGCGGTTTCGCTGCGCGAGGCGTACAAGGTGCTCGAAGAGCAGCACCGGCTGCTGTCGGCGGAGCTGCGCAGCACGTCGCAGCGCGTGAACCTCTTCGAGAAGGTCAAGATTCCGGAGTGCAAAGAGAATATCCGCCGGATCCGGATCATGCTCGGCGACCTCGACACGAGTGCCGTGGCGCGGTCGAAAATCGCCAAGAAGAAATCTCAGGAAGCGGCGGAACAGGCCGCTTCCTGATTCCGGGAACGGTTTCCCGTTCCTGCGGCAATGCGCTCTTTCAAATCGGCGGATCCGTTTGAAAGAGCGCTGTTGCGTTGAATAGCCCGGAGGGAATCCTTCCGGAACAGCCGCCGGTGCGGCTTGCAATACGCCGGAAAGACAGTATATTATTTCTTTCATGTGAGGCATGATGGAAGAATTGACACGAGTGCCTCAGGGAACTGTATCATGAAGAGCAGCAACAATATCAATATCGCAAGCCGCAGCGTGCTTTCGAGTCCGGGCGCAATCCGCTCCGAACTGCCGCTGTCGCTGGACGCGGTGATGAAGGTCATGGATTCGCGGCAGGAGATCTGCGATATCCTGGACGGAAAATCGAAGCGTCTCATGATGATCGTCGGGCCGTGCTCGATCCACAATCCGGATTCCGCGATCGAATATGCCGAGCGGCTCCGCGCGCTCAGCGAAGAGGTGAAGGAACGGATACTGATCGTCATGCGGGTCTATTTCGAGAAGCCGCGGACGACGCTCGGCTGGAAGGGGCTGATCTACGATCCCGATCTGAATGCGAGCTACAACATCGAGAAGGGTATTTTCATCGCGCGCCGTCTCATGCTGAAGATCGTCGATCTCGGGCTGCCGGTCGCGACCGAGATGCTGGACCCGATCATCGCGCAGTACATCGCCGACGCGGTCTCCTGGGCCGCGATCGGCGCGCGCACGACCGAGGCGCAGACCCACCGCCAGCTCGGCAGCGGCCTCTCGATGCCGGTCGGTTTCAAGAATGCGACGGACGGTTCGTTCCAGATTGCGATCGACGCGATTTCGACGGCGCGCAGCGAGCACAGCTTCATCGGTGTGCTGGAGGACGGCCACGTCGGAGTTTTCCGCACGCGCGGGAACCCGTACGCGCATATCGTGCTGCGCGGCGGCGGCGGCCCGAACTACGGGGCTGAGCATATCGCGTTTCTGAAGGTCGCGATGAAAAAGGCGAAAATTCCGCCCGCGATCATCGTGGACTGCAGCCATGCGAATTCGGGCAAGGATTACCGCAAGCAGGGGATCGTCCTCAGGGACGTGCTCAGCCAGATCGCCGACGGCGAAACCGCGCTGGCCGGCGTCATGCTCGAGAGCAATCTCCAGCCCGGGGCACAGAAGATCAAGCCGGGCGAAAAGCCGGACCCGTGCATCTCGATCACCGACGGCTGTGTCGGCTGGGAAGAAACCGAGGAGCTGATCCGCATGAGCTACGACCGGCTCGGGGAGATTTACGGCAGGGACGCCTTCAAAACAAATACCGAAGAATAGGAGAGGAACTTGATGAGCAGCTTTCTGGCATTTGATCTGGGGGCCTCGAGCGGGCGGGCGATGATCGGCAGACTGGAGAACGGCAGGCTTTCTCTGACCGAGGTGCATCGCTTCGCAAACGGCCCGACGGAGAAGGACGGCGCGATTTACTGGGATTATCCGCAGCTTTGCCTGGAGCTTAAAAACGGGTTGCGCAAGGCGCTTGCGGTCGAGCCGGAGCTCGACGGCATCGGCATCGACACCTGGGGCGTCGACTATGTCTTTTTCGATAAGGCGACCGGAAAGATGCGGCGCTGGCCGTATCACTATCGCGATGTGCGCACGGATTCGCCGGAGACCGACGTCTGGAACAAGATTTCGAAACAGGAGCTTTATGAGCGGACCGGCATCCAGTGCATGCTTCTGAACACGGTCTACCAGCTTGCGGCGCATCACCGGATGCATCCGGAGGATTTCAAAGACAGCTTCTTCCTGACCATGCCGGATGCGCTGGCCTACTATCTCGGCGGCGAACGCACGAGCGAGTACACCGAATGCTCGACGACGAATCTGCTCGATCCGGTCGGGAAAGAGTGGGACTGGGAGATCATCGACCGGCTCGGCCTGCCGCGCGATGTGTTTCCGGAGATCGTCAAGCCGTGCACCTTCTCCGGCACGTTGTCGGAGGAGCTGCAGAAGGAGCTCGGCTGCGGACCGGTTCCGATCATCAAGGTCGGTTCGCACGACACGGCCAGCGCGGTGGCGGCGGTCCCGGCGCCCGAAAGCGGCAGCTGGGCCTACATCAGCGCAGGAACCTGGGCGCTGCTCGGCGCTGAAATTGAAAAACCGTTCCGCAACGCGGATTCCGAGAAGAACAGTTTCACGAACGAAGGCGGGCTTGACGGCAAGATCCGCTTCCTGTCGAATATCATGGGCAGCTGGCTCTTCCAGGAGACGCGCCGGGTCTGGAACGAAACGAAGCCGACGCCGGTTTCCTTCGCCGAGATGGAACAGATGGCGCTCAGCTCCGAGCCCTGCAGATTCCTGATCAACCCGAACGACGCTTCGTTCGTCACGCCGGGCGACATGCCGCAGCGCATTATCGATTTCTGCGAGCGGACCGGGCAGGGGAAGATCACGAACGACGGCGAAGTCGTGCGGGCGATTTACGATTCGCTGGCGCTCTATTTCCGCACGAAGCTCAATGTGCTGGCACAGCTGCTTGGAACCCGGTATCAGTGCCTGAACGTGGTCGGCGGCGGCACGAAGGACGGGCTGCTGATGCAGCTGACCGCCGATGCGCTGAATTTCCCGGTCGTGGCGGGGCCGGTCGAGGCGACTGCGATCGGGAATTTGCTTGCGCAGGCGATGGCGGCCGGCAAAGTCGGTTCGCTGGCCGAAGCGCGCCGGGTCGTGAACAGCTCGTTCGAGGTCAAGACCTACGTGCCGGATGCAGCGCGTCATGCGTTTTACAACAGCCAGATCGAGCGGTTCGAAAAGCTCGCGAAGTAAGTGGGCAGCAGGACTACCAGCATCGGAAGAGCGCTCCGCCTGACGGCGGCGGCGCTCTTTTTGCTGTGTTCGGCGGCAGCCGGCGGCGAAACGCCGCTGAGGACGCTCTATTCCTCCGGCGGCAGCCGGGTCAAGACACTCGACCCGGCGCAGGCGGACGATCTGTCGAGCCGGAATATGGTCGCCGGCATTTACGACACGCTGCTCGAATACGATTATGCGGCACGCCCGTACAAACTCGTCCCCTCCATGCTGGCCGGGATGCCGAAGGCGAATGCGGCGCTCGACGTCTACTCGTTCCGGCTGCGGGACGACCTGCGGTTTGCGGCGGACCGCTGTTTTGACGGTTTGCCGGGGGAGGCGCGGCGGATCACCGCCAGGGATGTGCTTTATTCGATTCTGCGCATCGCCGACCGCCGGAACCACAGCCCGGTTTACTGGCTTTTTCGCGGCAAAATCCGGGGGCTCGATGCGTTTCATGAAGCGGATGCGCCCGATTACGATGCCGGAATCGAAGGCTTCCGCATTCTCGACGACCTGAATTTCGAGATTCACCTGACCAAGCCCGACCCGCGTTTTCTGTATATGCTGGCAATTCCGAATGCGGCGGTCGTGTCGCGGCGGGCGGCGGAATTCTACGGGGAGTCGCTCGCGCGCCATCCGGTCGGCTCCGGTCCGTTCGTGCTGACCAGCTGGATCAACGATTACAAGCTCCAGCTCGACCGGAATCCGGACTACCGGGTTCAGTACTATCCGGAAGCCGAGAATCCGGCTGACCGGAGCCGTCCGCTGCCGCTGGCCGACCGGGTGGTCTTCTACCTGGTCAAGCAGCCGATGTCCTCTTATTTGCTGTTTCTGCAGGGACGGCTCGATCTGAATGCGCTCGACAAGGACAACCTCGACCTTGTTGCAGGTGGGGGGAAAACGCTTTCCCCGGCGCTGGCGGCGCGCGGGATCAGGCTGCTGCGGACTCCGGAATTCGAGGTGCGCTATGTCGGATTCAACTTTTCGGACCCGCTGCTCGGGAAGAACCTCGAGCTCCGGCGCGCAATCAGCCTCGCCTACAATGTTCAGCGGCGCGTCGAGCATACGAATTACCAGTTGATTCCGGCGCAGGGACCGATTCCGCCCGGCGTGGCCGGATTCGACGAGGCGTTCCGGAATCCGTGGTGTGCGGATGACCCGGAGCTTGCGAAGCTGCATCTGGAAAAGGCCGGGTTCAAGGACGGGATCGACCCCGCCACCGGAAAACCGCTCCGTTTCAGCTTCGACCAGACCGGCAACAGTTCGGCCTACCGGCAGCTCGGCGAGCTGACGGCGGCGGATCTCGGCGCGATCGGCATCGAGGTCGAACCGGTGCTGAACAACAATCCTCGTTTCTACGAAAAGCTGCGTCAGGGGAAGCTCCAGCTGTTTCGGCTGTCGTGGGTCGGGGATTATCCGGATGCGGAGAACTTTCTGCAGCTCTTTTACAGCAAGAACATCGGCGGCTGCAACCGGGTCGGCTTCAGCGACCCGGAGTTCGACCGGATGTTCGAAGAGATTCTGCCGATGCCGGATTCTCCGGAGCGGACCAGGCGTTACAAGCAGATGGTCCGTTATCTGGCCGACCGGGTGCCGTGGGTTTTCGAGGGGTTCCCGATCGCGTATCAGCTGAATCATGCGTGGCTGGAGAATTATCGCCCGCACGATTTCGTCTTTTTCAAATGGAAATATCTGTCGGTCGACCCGGCGAAACGGGACCGTCTCCGGAGTACATTCAAACCGCTCAGTTTCGCGGAGCTGAACATGCAATAGAAAGAGGTGGCATGTTATGCCGTCGAAACAGGAACAGTGCCTTTCTCGACAAGCACGGCATGGAGTGTCGGGCCTGTTTTTTTCAGAGAACCGGGCTCCCGAAAAGTACCCGAAACTTCTGGGCGGCGAGCCCGGAAGATCTGAGACCGGTGGTCGAAGATGAAGCAACTTTTTGAGGAATATAAGAGGTGTCAGATGTATGGTTTTCTGAAGAAAAAATGGTTGTGGCTGCTGTTTGCAGTCGTGTTCGCCCTCGGCGGGGTGTCGCTCTGGTATCTGGGTCAAGACAGTGACGAGGCGCAGGTTCGCCGGACACTGCGGCAGCTCTGCCGGATTTCGTCCAGGTACGAGAACGAGAAGGCGGCGGTCGGAGTGATGAAGATCAACGGTACGGACAAGGTGTTTGCGCCGGAGTGCCGGATCGATTTCCGGCACGAGATGTTCGGCGGCATTTACACGCCGGCCGAAATCACTTCGACGATGGCGCGGGTGCGCTCGATGTTCCGCAGCTGCGTCGTGGATATGCGCGATGTCGCGATCACGGTCGAACCGCCGGACAGGGCGTCGGCGGTATTCACGGGCACGCTGGACGGGCGGCTGAACGACGGCAAGACGGTCAACGAGGTGCGCGATCTCTACTGTACGCTCGAGAAGCGGGAGGACCGCTGGCTGATCACGAGCATATCGGTCCGGGATGTGCTGGAAAAATAAGGCTGTATCCGGGAGAATCCGTTGAATCTTCTGCTGCTGGAACCCTCCGACTTCATTTCCGGCTCCGTCGTGCGTATTTCGGGACGGCGTCTGCGCCAGCTTGCCGACGTGATCCGCGCCGAGCCCGGCAAGCGCTGCAAGGCCGGCCTGCTGAACGGTCTGACCGGCACGGCGGAGCTTTTGTCGATCACGCCGGAAACGGCGGAGCTCTCCGTCGCCTGGAACGGGGAGCCGCCGCCGAAGCTGGCCGTCACTCTGATCGCGGCGCTGCCGCGCCCCAAGACATTTCTGAAAGTCCTGCACACGGCGACGGTCATGGGGACGGAACGGATGATTTTCATCGAGAGCTGGAAGGTCGATAAGAGTTACTGGTCGACGCCGCTGATCGGGCCGGAAAGCGTCCGGGAAAATCTGCTGCTGGCGCTGGAACAGGCCGGGGATACGGTATTGCCGGCGGTTGAATTCCGGCGCCGGTTCAAGCCGTTCGTCGAGGACGAGCTGCCCGGCATTGCGGCCGGGACGACGGCGATAGCGGGGCACCCGGCAGCCGAGGCGTCACTTCCCCGTCACTTATCCGGCAAAATCACGCTTGTCGTTGGTCCTGAGGGAGGATTCACGGAGTATGAGATCGGTTTGCTGGCCGCGAACGGAGTGACGCCGATGAGTTTCGGCCGCCGGATCATGCGGACGGAATTCGCCGTCACGGCGCTGCTGGCCCGCATCGCGCCCTGAACCGGAGAATGCAGGCGGCACATCCGGCATTGTCCGGTTCTGCTCCGGACCCGGTTGGGATTTTGCCGTGCAACGGGATTTTTGAGGGCGTATCGGCATCTCCTCCGCAGCCGGCAATTTGCGGGGACGCCGCATTCCGCCGGCCGGAACTCCCGGGATTTTCCGGGCGGCGCCTTGCTTTTTTCCGGCCGGGGCGCTATCTTATACCAATTCATTCACCATCATGAATCTGCGATGGTTCTTCCGGAATCGAAGGAAAAAATGAGGATGCTGCGTTCATGAGATTTTTATGGGGACTTCCGGCTTTTTTTGCCGTTTTCGCCCTGTTTGCCGGGGAGCCGTGTTTCCGGGTGGAGTTTTTCTCCGAATCCGACGGGGCGCCGCCGCTCCTTTCCGGCAGCTGTCCCGTTTTGCAGCCGGTGGTCCCGGCGGGGCGGCCGTGGCGCTTTTTCGCGTCGGAAACGGCGGAGCGGCCGCTGGTGCGGAGCAGGGTTGTCCCGACCGATGCGGAGAGCGGTCGTTACGCAGTCCTGCGTTATCCGGTCGGCTGTGTCCGGCTGCATTACTGGGACGGCGACGTGTACGGCGAAGTCGGCCAACTGGTGTTCCTGCTGCCGGAAAGTGAAAAATCCGAAGAGCCGCTGCCGTCGTCGCCTTACCGGCTTGACGGACCGTTTATCCGCTCAGCTTTCGGTCAGCTGGTCAATTTTTTTCCGGAGGAGCCGCCGGTTCTGCCGGAGAATTTCAAGTCGGAGTATACGGCGCGGGTGACCGACTCTCCGCTGCGGCGCGGCTGTTCGATGCCGGAGGAGTTCGGCGTGGACGAAGCCCGTGCCGCCGCCGCTGCCGGCGCCAACCTGCTCCGCTTCCGCGCCGGGACGCGGCCGGAGCGGCAGCTGGATGCCGCGCGGGAGGCCGGGCTGAAAGCCGTGGTCGACTGCGCCGCGCTCTCTCCCGCTTCTCTGGCGGAGCTGGCCCGGAATGTGAAGGAGCATCCGGCGCTGGCCGGGCTCGATCTCGGCGGCGGTCCGGCCGGATACGAACGCGCTCTGGCTGTGCGGCAGGCTGGCGGGACGGTGCCGCTTCTGGTTTCGGCGGATGTGTTCGGCTCCCCCGAAGCATTCGACGGTTTTTCCGCGCTGCCGCTGCCGGATATCGTCTATGCGGTCGATATTCGCGGGAGCGGCGGAAGGCCGCCGGAGGAACGGCTCGCGTCGCTCATCGGCTTCCAGCGGCGCAACGGCGCCCGGATTTTCGTCCGGACCTTCGAGAGTGACGTCCCGGGCCGTTTCATCGATGCGGCTGAAAAGCGCGGCTGGGACTGGTGCACGCCGTACCCCGCCGAACTTCCGTACACCAACTATTTTCGCCGCAACCGTCCCTGAGCATCGCCGCTTTTTCGCCGTCCGGATCGGTATCCCGCTTGTATTTTGAGGCGGAAGGGTGTATGTTAAAAGGCTATTATGAGAGCGAATGCATGCTTTTTCAGTTTCTGCGCCCTCCTGCTCGTTTTGTGCGTGTCGGGCTGGTGCGCGGCGTTTCAGCCGCCCGTTTTCTGCCTGGAGCAGGGCGGCCCGGTGTTCTCCGCCCTCACCGGCAGCCATGATACGGATCTGCCGCCTGCCGTGATTTCGTTCAAGGCGGAGCAGTTGTTCGTTCCGGCTCCGCCGCTGCTTCTGCAGGAGCAGCCGTTTTTTTTCCGGCAGAACTTCCATTTGCCGGAATCGTCCTTCGAGTCAGTTCCGGTCCGGATTCATTCCGGCATCATTCCCCATCTGCGCTGCTGATTTTATCGGCCGTTCCGGTTTTCTGCTTGAAAATCAACGGCTCCGGTGTTAATTTATTTCAGGAGTGAGGAATTTGAAAATTTCAGGACAGTCGAACTTTATTGCGATTGTCCGCTTCCCGCACCGTCGGGAGGATGAAGGGAAACGCCTCCGTGCGGAACGGATCCGCGCGGATGAATGAGGAGATGATGCCATGAATGACGCTCCGTTCAATGTTGCCTGGAACGTGGTGAGCCGCATGTCGGCCGCGGACCCGGCCGAACTGTTCCGGAAGCTGGCCTCGCACGCAGCCAAGCTCGAACCGCTGCGCAAGCTCGACCTGACTTCCAGCGCGATCCTCGATATGATCTGGGAACGCGAAAACCAGAGTCCCACCACGCTCGGCTGCGGCCTGATCCTGCCGCATGCCCGGGTGGGCAAACTCGAATCTCTGTGCGCGGTCTGCACCACGCTGGAGCATCCGCTCGATTGCGAGACGCCGGACGATGTGCCGGTTGTCTTCGGCTGTATGCTGCTGATTCCGGAGGAACGGCCGATGGAGGGGCTGCGCTTCATGGCCGACCTCGCCGCCGTCATGCACAATCCGGTCTGGCGGGACCGGCTGCGCTCCTGCGAGTCCAGCGACGAGATGGTCCGGCTGTTCCGGGAGATCCGCAAGCAGCGGCCGCCGGCGGTCATCGCTTCCGACATCATGGGACCGCCCCGGCTCGCGCTCTCCCCCGAGATGCCGCTGCAGGAGGCGACCCGGCTGATGGCGGATCACCGCGCCGCGGCGGTTCCGGTGCTCGACGGCGACAAACTGGTCGGCGAGATCGTCGCCGACGACCTGTTCAAGCTCGGCATTCCGGATTTCTTTTCGCAGCTGAAGAGCGTCGGTTTCATCCGCTACTTCGACCCGTTCGAAGAGTATTTCGCCGTCGAGATCGCCTCGAAGGTGTCGGATGTCATGAATACGGAATTCAAGGCGTTTCCCGAGACCGCCACGCTGATCGAAATCGTCTTTGCGATATCGGTGCAGAAGTGTCCGCTGATCTACATCGTCGGCGAACGCAACAAGCTGCTGGGCGTGATCGACCGCACGCTGCTTTTGAAACGAATCATCAATCTCTGAGGAGCAGTTCATCATGTTTGCATCCAATTTATTCTTCGGTGCGGCGGAGGCTGCCTCCGGACTTGCCGGAAGCGCCGCAGGCAGCACCCATATGTGGATCGGGGTGGCCATTTTCGCAGCCGCCTACCTTTTCATCGCGTCCGAGAAAGTCGACAAGACGATCGCGGCCATGCTCGGCGCCGGGCTGATGATCGCTCTCGGCGTAGCCGGTTTCAACGACATGCTCGGGAAGATCGATTTGAATGTGCTCGGGCTGCTGATCGGCATGATGGTCATCGTCAACATCATGGCGACGACCGGCGTTTTCGAATACCTGGCGGTGAAGATCGCCCGGCAGACCAAGGGCAACGGCGTGCTGGTCGTCATGGAGTTCCTGCTGGCGACCGCTTTCATTTCGGCCTTCATGGACAATGTGACGACCGTCATCCTGATGGCGCCGGTGACGATTCTCATTACGCAGCTTCTGCGGCTGCCCACCGTGCCGATCCTGATCATGGAGGCGATCTTCTCGAACATCGGCGGCACGGCGACGCTGATCGGCGACCCGCCGAACATCCTGATCGGCGCGAGCTGCAACCTTTCGTTCAACGATTTCCTGATCAACCTGACCCCGGTCGTCCTGATCGTGATGGCCGTGACGCTCGGCGTGGTGCTGCTTCAGATGCGCAAGAACCTGAGGACGGCGCCGAGCGCCGTGGCGCAGGTCCGCCTGACCGAGCCGAAGCTTGCGATTCTCGAACCGGCCCGGCTCTCCCGCTCGATGTGGGTGTTCGCCTTCGTCCTGCTCGGCTTTTTCACCAGCCGCCTGACCGGACTTGAACCCGGCATCATCGCGATCTGCGGCGCCTTCGTCATGGCGCTGGTCTGCAAAATCGAACTTTCGCACATGCTCGAAAAGGTCGAGTGGAACACGATCCTCTTTTTCAGCGGACTCTTCATGATGGTCGGCGCGCTCGAGATCGACGGCGTATTCAACAGTCTCGGCCAGTGGATGATCCATATGACCGACGGCAATTTCGCCCTGACCATGATGATCATTCTCTGGGGGAGCGCGATCCTGTCGGCGGTTATCGACAACATCCCGCTGGTGATTTCGATGATTCCGCTGATTCAGTCGATCGTCCCGATATTCGCCGGGCAGATGGGCATTGCCGGTTCGGAGGAGCTGATTACCGCGCAGATCCGGGAGCCGCTGTTCTGGGCGCTTGCGCTCGGCGCCTGCCTCGGCGGCAACGGAACGCTGATCGGCGCCTCGGCCAACGTCGTGGTCTGTCAGATCGCGCGCAAGAACCGTTATCCGGTCACCTTCTGGCAATTCACCCGTTACGGGTTCCCGCTGATGATTCTTTCGGTGGCGATCTGCTCGGTCTATCTGTATTTCAGATATATTTTCTGACCGTTCACGACGGGAGAGTCTTGCTTTTTTCTCCTTCCGGCTGTAAAGTAATCGGCCGGAAGGTTTTTTGTTGGCCATGCATACATTTTTTACAGAACTGTCGGGAAATCCGGGGGAGGCCGTCGCGTTGAATCCGCGGGAACGCGACCACCTTTTCAAGACGCTGCGGGCGCGTCCCGGCGACGAGGTCGAGCTGTTCGACGGCCGGGGCTGCCGCATGACGGGTATCGTCCGTGAGGAGAGATGCATCGAACTTCTGGAAACGGAGCGCTGTCCGGAGCCGGAGAAGAAGCTTCATTTGTTCTGCGCGGTTCCGCGCAAGGCGAAGTTCGATGTGCTGCTGAAACAGGCGGCGGAGCTCGGCGTCTGGTCGGTCCGCCTCATTGAATGCGCCCGGTCGGTGGCGAAGCCGGAGGGCAGCGACCGCTGGCAGCTTCTGCTGCAGGAGGGGTGCAAGCAGTCGAAGAACCCGTTTCTGCCCCGCATCGTGCCTCCGGTTCCGCTGGCGGCCGCACTGGAGGAGGTCCGGCGCGGCGGGGTGAGCGCTTTCTTCGGCGCCGTCCGTTCCGCGGAGCGGGCGGTCGCGGCGGACGGCGACTTCGCCTGGTTCGTCGGCCCCGAAGGCGGTTTTACGGAAGAAGAGGAATCGGCGATGCGGGAGGCCGGCGTGCGCGGGCTGAATCTCGGCCCCTATGTGCTGCGGCTCGAAACCGCCGCGGTCTGCGGCCTCGCCGTGCTGAGACAATGGATGAGGTGAACATGAAAACGACGGTCCTGCCGCTCCTGCTGCCGCTTCTGATCTTCGCCGGACTGTTTCCGGCGGGCTGCAGCCCCTCCGAACCGGAGAAGCATCCGCTTTATCTGAAGGCGGCTCAACTGCGTTCCGAGGGGAATCCGGTGGAGGCGGAGGGATATCTCCGGCGTTATCTCGAGCGGGTTCCGGACTCCGCGCCGGGTCATCTGGCGCTGGCCAGCCTTTACGACGAAACGCTCGGCAACCCGACCTCCGCGCTTTACCACTACGAAGAGTATCTGCGCCTGGTGCCGGAGGATGCGGCGGACCGGGCCACGGTCGAGCATTACCGGCAGCTGGTTCGCGCCAAACTGCTGAAAGAGCTCTCCGGCGAGCCGCTGCCGGTGGTGCCGGCCGCAGTGCTTGCGGCGGAGAACCGTCAGCTGCGCCGGACGAACGACCAGCTGAAGCGTTACATCCAGAACCAGAACCGGAAGATTGCGGAGCTGCTGAACGGCGCTCCGGCCTCCGTGCCGTCGCCGTCCGTATCCTCCGGCCCCCGCACCTACACCGTGCGTCAGGGGGATACGCCGGGCAAAATCGCGCAGCGGTTTTACGGAACCGCCTCGAAATACCCGAAGATCATGGAAGCGAACCACCTGACCGGCAGCGGAAATCTGCGCGTCGGCCAGCAGTTGATCATCCCGGAATAACGGTTCGGAATCTCATGCCGCACACCCATGCGCCGCGCGACTCGGAGGAGGCGCTTCGCCTTGCCATCGAGTTCCGCGGCCTGTTATTCCTGAAAAACGAGAAACGGATTTCCTTCCGGATCGGTTCCCCGGCGGTACTCGATGATGCCGATGCGGATCGGGTCTTTTTCGAGCGGATAACCGCAGTCGTCGAGCCGGCAGGCGAACGCTTCGAGGTCGGGGACGGCGAAGGAGAGGGTCGAAGCGGCCGAGGCGTGTTCGAGATAACCGGCCGCGCTTTTTTCGAGGGTCAGGGCCAATTCCTCCGTCAGATGGAAGACCACGGCGAACGTGCTGTCGAGGACCGGTTCGCCGAGCTGGAGAAGGTCGCGGTAGAAGATTCGGCACGCATCAAGATCGTTTACCTTGAGGATCAGGCCGAAACGAGTTGCATTCATAGATAATTTACCATTTCTTTCCTTGCCAAAACGGCATTTGTGACTTAAATTATAATAAGCTTTGTTTCGAGTGAAGTCAACTCCGATTTTATAAATAAGCGTGATTTTCAGTTTGAAGCCGCATGGTGAAGGGAGAAGTGTTCGTGAATCACAATGTCTATTCCAGTCCGCTGACCGACCGTTACGCCGGTGCAGAAATGAGCTACATCTGGTCGCCGCAGTTCAAGCATTCAACCTGGCGGCGGCTCTGGCTCGAGCTTGCGAAGTGCGAGCAGAAGCTCGGACTGGCCATTACGGACGGGCAGATCAAACAGATGTCCGAACACCTTGAGGATATCGATTTCGACCGCGTCGCGGCGAAGGAGAAGGAACTGCGGCACGACGTCATGAGCCATATCCATGTGTTCGGCGAATCCTGCCCCGATGCGATGCCGATCATCCATCTCGGGGCGACGAGCTGCTTCGTGACCGACAACACCGAGCTCATCCAGATGCGCGAGGGGATGAAGGTCCTGCGCGGCAAGCTCCTGAAGCTCATGGATCAGCTGGCCGCCTTCTGCGAGCGCAACAAGGCGCTGCCGACGCTCGGCTTCACGCACTACCAGCCGGCGCAGCTGACCACGGTCGGCAAGCGTTTCAGCCTCTACCTTCAGGATTTCATGCTCGACTTCGAGCGGCTGGAGCGCGAGATTGAGGAGCTGCCGTTCCGCAGCGTGAAAGGCACGACCGGGACGCAGGCGAGCTTCCTCGAGCTCTTCGACGGCGACCATGCGAAGTGCCGGGAGCTTGAGAAGTCGGTCGCGGCCGCAATGGGGTTCGACCGGGTGATCGCGGTCTCCGGGCAGACCTACACGCGCAAGATCGACTATTTCGTCATGTCGATCCTCTCCGGCATTGCTCAGTCGGCGGCCAAGATGGCGACCGACATCCGGCTGCTCGCGAACCTGAAAGAAGTCGAGGAACCGTTTGAAAAGAAGCAGATCGGTTCCTCCGCCATGGCTTACAAGCGCAATCCGATGCGCAGCGAGCGGGTCTGTTCTCTGGCGCGTTATGTCATGAACCTGCCCGGTAATGCCGCGATGACCGAATCAACCCAGTGGTTCGAGCGGACGCTGGACGACTCCGCGAACCGCCGCATCATTCTCGGCGAAGGGTTCCTGACGGTCGACATCATCCTGTCGCTGCTCATCAACATCACCGACGGCCTCCAGCTCTGGCCGAACGTGATCAGAAAGCACATCCAGGCCGAACTGCCGTTCATGGCGACCGAAAATCTGCTGATGGCCGCCGTGAAGAAGGGAGGCAACCGGCAGGAGCTGCACGAGGTGATCCGGACCCATTCGATGGCGGCGGCGCGCCGGGTCAAGGAGGAGGGGGCCGACAACGACCTGCTCGAACGGCTGAAAAGCGATCCGGCGTTCAACTGCATCCGGGACGAGTTCGATTCGCTGCTCGACCCGGCGACCTTCGTCGGCCGCGCGCCGCAGCAGGTGCAGGAGTTCCTCGCGGAGGAGATCCGGCCGATTCTGGAGCGGTACGGGAAAGAGCTTTCCGCCGCCGCCGCCGACTCGGTCAATGTGTGATTTTCATTCTGTGGCAGAATCGTGAATAAATAAGGAGATGGAGAATCATGGCTTTTCTGGATGCCGATTACCTGATTTCGAATGAGACCGGCAAGCGCATTTTTGCATCGATCAAGGATCTTCCGGTCGTCGACCCGCACAACCACGCGAATCTGAAGGAGATTGCGGAAAACGACAACTACCGGGACGCCTGGCAGCTGTTCGCCGCAACCGACCATTACGTCTGGGAGATGCTCCGCAAGCGCGGCGTGCCCGAAGACCTGATCACCGGCTGCGCCGAACCGAAGGCGAAATTCCTGGCCATGGCCGCGGTTTTTCCGGAGCTGGCGGGGAATCCGGTCTATGAGTGGGTCCATCTCGACCTGAAGAACTACTTCGGCATCGCCGAACAGCTTTCCGAAGCGACCGGCGAGAAGATCTGGAACGAGGTCAATGCGAAGCTGGCCACCGACGCCTTCCGGCCGCAGGCGCTGCTGACCGGGCCGCTGAATGTCGAAGTCATGAGCTCGACCGACGACCTGATCGATACGCTCGAGTATCACAAGCAGGTCAACGAGGCGGTCGGCCGGGTGCTGGTGCGCCCGACCTGGCGTCCGGACAAGGCGATGAAAATCTTCGCACCCGGCTGGCGCGACTACATCCGTCAGGTCGAAGCGCGGTTCGGCATGAAGGTCGAGAGCTTCGACGATATGCTTGCGGCGATGAAGCTGTCGCACGCGCACTTTGCCGCGAACGGCTGCCGGGCGAGCGATCACGGGCTCGAGTATCCGGTTTACGCCGACTGCACGTTCGGCAATGTGGACGAGACGTTCCGGAAGGCGCTGGCCGGCAAGGAGCTGACCCAGGCCGAGATCGACTGCTACATGGGGACCTTCATGGCCGAAGCCGCCGCACTGAATGCGGAGACCGGCTGGGTGACCCAGCTTCATATCGGCGCGGTGCGCGATGTCCGTTACTCGCTTTACGAAAAGCTCGGCCCCGACGTCGGCGGCGATGTGTCGAGCCATTTCATCGACTACACGCCGTCGCTGGTCCGCTTCCTGAACCGTTTCGACGGGCGGCTGAAGGTCGTGCTCTACTGCATGGACGCGATCCATCAGATGACGCTTGCCACGCTGACCCGCGCTTTCGGAGCGACGGTTTCGCTCGGTGCGGCCTGGTGGCTGAACGACACGCCGATCGGCATGCGCCGGCAGCTCGAATATGTCGGTTCGATCGACGTGCTGGCGAATTACGCCGGCATGGTTTCGGATTCGCGCAAGCTGCTGAGCTACGGTTCGCGCTTCGAAATGTTCCGCCGCGTACTCGCGGATGTTCTCGGCGGCATGGTCGAGCGCGGCCAGATGCCGGAAGAGATCGCCATGTCTCTCGCGGAGCGGATCTCCTATTCCGGCGTCAAGCGCTTCTGGAACTTGTAATCGGGCCGTTTGGCATGTATATTCCCGAAATGTAAAAAAGGGATTTTTACAATACGTTTTTTTCAATACTTCCGAGGAAATTCATATGAGCGAAAAGGTGAAGAGCGATTTATACAAGGCTGCCGGCGTGGATATCGACCTGGCGACGTCACTGCTGGACCAGGTCAAGAAGAAGTTCGCCGAAGCGCGGCGGCCCGAGATGCTCGCTCCGGTCGGCGGTTTCGGCGGTCTCTTCCAGCTCGATCTCTCGAAGTACAAAGAGCCGGTTCTGGTCGCCAGCATCGACGGTGTCGGTACGAAGCTCATGATCGCCATGATGATGGAGAAGTACGACACGGTCGGCCACGATATCGTGAACCACTGCATCAACGACATTTCCGTGCAGGGCGCCGAACCGCTCTATTTCCTCGACTATATCGGGATCGGCAAGCTCCGCAGCCCGCTCTACGAGCATGTGCTGACCGGAATCGCCGATGCCTGCAAGGCGGCGAACTGCGCGGTCCTCGGCGGCGAAACCGCCGAAATGCCCGGCATGTACGGCAATGATTTCGACCTGGTCGGCGTCATCACCGGCGTGGTCGAGAAGTCGAAGATGATCACCGGCGAGAAGATTCGTCCGGGCTACGTTGCGATCGGTTTCGGTTCGAACGGACTGCACACCAACGGCTTCAGCCTGGCTCGCAACATCTTTTTCTCGCAGTGCGGTTATACGGTCAAGACCTATCTGGAAGAGCTTGGCGAGACGGTCGGCGAAGCGCTGCTGAAGCCGCACATCTGCTACTACCCGGCGATCCGGGCGGCGCAGGATGCGGATCTGCCGCTCCACGGCATCGCGCACATCACCGGCGGCGGACTCTACGACAACGTTCCGCGCATTCTGCCGGACGATGTGTCGGTGGTGTTCCGCACCGATGTTCTGCCGATTCCGCCGGTATTCAAGGTGCTGGTCGAGAAGGGGCATGTCGACCCGGTCGAAGCGTACCGCGTGTTCAACATGGGCGTCGGCATGGTCTGGTTCGTTCCGCCGAAGGCGGTGGACCAGGCGCTTGAGATCGCGCGCGGCAAGGGTTTTACCGCCGGGGTGATCGGGGAAGTCGTTCCCGGCCACCGCGACGTGCGGATTCATTGATGGCCTGCGGCCGGCGGCGCCGGTTTCGCATCCACCGCGGAGAGCGGAAAGATGGTTGATTTCTCGAAAATTCCGGGGTCGTTGAAGTTCGGCGTTCGCGTGGAGCGTTCGCTGCGCCGGAATTTTGCCCGTGCCGTCGCCTTTTTCGGCGGCGAGGGCGCCGATGAGGTCAGCCGCGAGGAGCTCGCCTGCCGCCGCATGGTGCTTTCGCTGGTTCGCACGGTCATGGAGAGCGACGGGCCGATGACGGAGCGGAAGGCCGATGCGTTCCGGCGGCTGCTGGCGGATGAGTTTTCCCCGGTCAAGATCGAACGGGTGATCGCCGAAATGCGACAGAGCCCGCTTGTCACGGCCGATGAGGCCGCGCCGCTGTTCCGGGAGTATTCCGAAGAGGAACGCGAGCGGCTGATCCGGTCGCTTCTGATTCTGGCCGCGAGCAACGACAGCCTGCCGGAGAGCGCCGGACTGATTGAGGAATTGGGCCGGAAGCTTGGCTTCTCCGGGAAGGAGATGGCGGAGATGCGCGGGGAAGTCGTCGAGTCGCAGCTGCGCCGGGCGCGGATTCTGCGTTCCGGCGCAGGCGTACTGGTGGCGCTGATCGTGATCGCCGTTTTTATCCTGACCGCGACGCTGCTCCGGTCCGTGATTTTCGGATTGATCGCCGCCTATGTCATGCTGCCGCTCGAGAAATACTTCGAGCGGCGGCTGCGGCAGCGCAAGGGAGTCGGCTACCTGCTGTTCCGGGCGGGCGATTTTCTGTTTTCGCCGCTTCAGCGGCTTGCCGAGGGGATTCAGCGCCGCCGCCGGACCGGTCCGCCTTCGCCCGGGGAGGAGGACAAACGGCGGGAGCACAAGCTCATCACGCAGGCGGTTGCGCTGACCTGCGGCGTCATGCTGATTTTCGCGATTCTGCTGCTGAGCGGGATTTCTGCCCTTACCAATCATTATTTTCAGAATCTGAAGGGGTGGACGCGTACTCATATCGTCGAGAGCGCCGAAACCGCGTTCGCCGACGTTCCCGCCGTCCGCGAGCCTCTGCCGGAACCGGCCGTTCCCGGCCCGGAGCCGGCGCTTCCGGCGGCCTCCGGCAACGGCATCTGGGATACCGGGGCCGGGAAGCTGATTGCGCAGGGGCAGGTCTACCTCGAACGGCTGCGCGAGCGTTTCGAGAATCTTCCGCTCGTCAAATGGGGGCTCGACCAGATCAGCCGGATTCTGCACGACGAATCGGCGCAGCGCGAGCTGGCCGGCTATCTGCTGCAGCGGACCGGCGGCCTTTTTTCCTTCACCGCCGGGGTGATCGGTACGATCGGCGTGATTCTGGCAGATCTGCTGCTGGCGATCTTCTTCTTCCTGCTGTTCCTGATGAAGCTGGCGGAGTTCTGCGGTCCCGGCGACGATCCGAGCCGGAAGCGGCAGAGCGAGTATCTGGTGCGGACCGTGTTCAACGGCAACTGGCTGCCGGGGGCGAGTCCGGAGACGATCGCCGAAGCGCAGCGCATCATCGGTGAAGTCATCAACAAGCTCCGGGTCTGGGTGCGCGGTTATCTGACTCTGATGGTGGTCGATGCGACGGTCTACACGACCTGCTTCTTTTTTCTCGGCGTTCCATACTTTCCGGTTCTCGGGCTGCTGGCCGGCTGCGGCATTCTGCTGCCGTATATCGGGCCGATCCTGTCCGCGCTGGTGACGGTGCTGATTACGCTGGCGGTCGGCGGCTCTTCGGTGAGCGGCGTGCAGCTGGCCGGGATCATCGCCGCCTACCTGATTTACAACGGGGTCATCGAGCAGTTCATCCTGTATCCGGCGGTGATCGGGGAATCGCTCGGGCTCACCACGCTTGAAACGATTATCGTCGTGCTGCTCGGCGCGATTTTCGCCGGGATTCCCGGCATGATTCTGGCGCTCCCGGCGGCGTCGGTGATCAAATACCTGGTCCCCCAGATCTACCACGCCTGGGGCGGCGCATCCGGAAGCCGGAAGGAGGTGGAGGAATGAACGTACGGAACCGGCTGCGTCCGGCGGCGCTCGCCGCCGCCGTCCTGCTGCTGGCCGGCTGTGCCGGCGAAATCGGCGTGACCCGGGTCGGCGCCGCGGGGCGGGCGGAATACGGCGCCCCGGTCACCGCCAAGGGGATCACGCAGGATACCTACAACCTGCTCGGCAACTTCCTGCTGGAAGAGACCTACGACGAGCGGCCGCTGGAGCTGATCGGGGAGCTCGAAAAGCTGTTCCGCTCGGAGCCGCGGCCCGAGTATCTGGCCGCATTGGCGGACTGTGCGCTGAATCTCGGGCTGCGTGAGAGAAGCGATCCCGACCTGGCGGTGCGTTTCCATCTTTCGGCCGCGCTTTACAGTTACGGCTATCTGTCGGTGCTGGATCAGCCTGACTTGAAACCGTACAATGCCGAGCGATTGCTGATGATGCGGATCTACAATATCGCCATCGCGGAGATCTTCGATTATCTTCAGGAGCGCGGACTTCAGCTGAAGTCGTCGTTTTCGCTGAACACGGCCGGCGGCCAGCGCGTCACGTTCCTGCCGCCGCGTTACGAATTGCCGCTTGAACCGAAGAGTTTTTCGGAATTTCTGCTCTGCGCCGATTTCCGCACGAAAAATCTGACCCATGTGAGCCGGAGCTTCGGGATCGGCGCGCCCCTGATCTGTCAGGTCTCCGAAGAGGCGATCGACGCGGTGGAGGAAGACCGGACCCGGTTCGCCCAGCAGCAGACGCTGCCCGGCACGCTGATGATCAACTTCGACAACGAAGGCGGCGGCCAGCTGACGGCGCGGCTGTCGTTCCTCGACTCCCGGAACCGGGAGACGGTCAGGATCGGCAAATATTCGCTTCCGCTCGAACTTGATTTCTCGACTCCGCTGGCCTATATGGTGCGCAATCCGCTGCCGTTCGATTATCTGACTTATATGCTCAAGCCGGAGGAGACGCGGCAGATGCAGGGGCTTTATATGCTCGAACCGTTCCGTGACGACCGGATTCCGGTGGTGCTGGTGCACGGTCTCATGTCGAACATCCGCACCTGGATGCAGATGATCAACACCCTGCAGAGCGACCCGGTGCTGCGGAAGTATTATCAGTTCTGGGGGTTCACTTATTCGAGCGGGAATCCGGTGCTGTTTTCGGCCAGGATGCTCCGCGAGGACCTGCAGCTCGAAGCGGAACGGCTGAGCGCCTCGGGGCGGCCGACCACGATGTTTTCGCGCATGGTGCTGGTCGGCCATTCGATGGGTGGGCTGGTTGCCAAGACGATGGTCATGAATTCAGGCGAAGATCTGGTCGGGCGGTTGTTCGGGGAGCAGGCCGATGAAATTCTCCGGAACCTGAAACCGGAGCAGCGGGAGTTTCTGGATGAGATGTTCTCCTTCGAGGCGCTGCCGTTTGTGAAGCGCGTGGTTTTTCTCGCCGTGCCGCACCGCGGTTCGGATTATGCGCACAGCTGGATCGGCCGGATCGGTTCGCAGATGGTGGAGCTGCCGGTTTCGCTCGTGACGCGCGGGGACGGCATCATCAAGACCCTGATGAATCAGGGGGTTTTCATGCCGCACGACGCGAAGTTCGCGACCGGCATCGATAATCTCGACCCGAACAACGGGACCTTGAAGCTGCTGAGCAGCCTGCCGTTTGCGCCGGGCGTCGTTTACCATTCGATCATCGGCAATCGGGAAGAGGACGGCGTGCCGGGCGGCAGCGACGGAGTCGTGCCGTATCTTTCCAGCCATCTGGACGGCGCCGCGAGCGAGCTGGTGGTCAAATCCGGTCACAGCGTACAGGTCAACCCCCTGGCGATTCAGGAGCTGCGGCGGATTCTGATCGAACATCTGCGGCAGTTTCCGGAGCTGAAGGTCGAATTGCCGAAATTTCCGGGAAAAGTGGGGAATGAAGATGAAGAACTGTCCCGGAAGTAGGCCGGCTCCGGAAAGCGGAGCCCCGGTCTCCCGGTGGAAGCGGATTCGGGCGCTGTTCGGGAGATCGCGGCTCCACGCATTTCTGGTCTGGGGGCCGCTGTATCTTCTTCTGCTGGGGGCGTGGCTCTGGTGCGTCGGTGCGGTGTATTATGCGTTCCACTGGTCCGGTGCTTCCGTGGCTGTTTTCGCCGGGACGCTTCTGGCCTTCTGGCTGATCTCCGTGCGCCGGCGCCGTTTCCTGGCGGTGGTCGGGGCGGTCGAGCTGGCGGTGATCGGCGCTTTTCTGGCCATGACGCCGGAACGGATGTTTGCCGATGTGGTCTGGCAGAAGCCGTGGGGCCGCGCGCCGACCGTCGAGTTTGTCGGCAGCCGGGTGATGCTGCACAATGTCAGGGATTTTCATTACCGCAGCGTGGACGATTACGATATCCGTTACACCGATTTCTGCATCGATCCGTCCACCGTGCGGACGGTGGATGTCGCAGTGTCTCACTGGGACGGGCTGCAGGCGATTGCGCACACCATGCTCTCGTTCGGTTTTGCCGACGGGCGCTATCTGGCCGTTTCGATGGAGACGCGCCTGCCGGAAGGGGTGGAGCAGGGATTCCTTCCCGGCCTCTATCATCAGTATGAGATTCTGATGATTCTGGCGACGGAGGAGGATCTGTTCAAGCTGCGGACCGATTACCGCCATGAAGAGCTCTATCTCTACCGCACCAACGCGACTCCGGCGCAGGCGCGGGAGCTGCTGGACTATGTGATTCTGCGGGCCGACTCGCTCTCCCGGCATCCGGAGTTCTACAACAGCATCACGCGCAACTGCACGACGAGCCTGGGGCCGCTGCTGCGGGTGATCGACCCGACCTTCGAGGGGGATCTGCGTCTTCTCCTGAACGGCTATTCGGATGAACTGCTGTTCGAGCTCGGTTATTTGAAGCACCAGGAGGAGGAGACGTTTCCGGAACTGAAGAAGCGGCGGCTGGCGGACCTTTACGCCGCACTCCCGTCGGAGCTCGGTTATTCCGAACTGATCCGGACCAATTTATGAAGAAATGTAACGGAAACGGTTTCATGCTTCGACCGGTGAAAACCGGGAATTTTCCGGTTGGACGAAAGAAATGCGAGTTTGGGCGGTTAATTTTCGATTTCTTACCGTGGAACGCTGTTTTTCAGGAAAAAAATGAAAAAAAAACTGAAACACTCTTGCATATTTCACAATTCTTTGCTAAAATATATGTAACGAGCGAGAACTCGTCTTTCTAATTATTGGCGTTTCAAGGACGGGTTCGAGATCTGAAATAACATCTAAAGGAGATAAAAGGAAATGAAGAAAAGTCGTGGGTTTACCCTGATCGAACTCCTCGTCGTGATCGCGATCATCGCGATTCTGGCGGGCATGCTGCTGCCGGCTCTGAACCAGGCGCGCGAACGCGCCCGCCGTATTGCCTGCACCAGCAATCTGAAGCAGATCGGTCTGGCCCTTGCGCAGTATGCGGGCGATTTCGACAGCCGTCTTCCCGAGAAGGGAAATCCTGCGGGGAATACTGGGGATAATGGTTTTGAAGAGCTGCGCGCGTCCGGCGTTCTGACCGATTATGCCGTGTTCCTCTGCCCGTCTTCGACCACCAGCGCCCAGACCGGCACTGCCAAGCTCAACAGCGATACGATTGACTACGCCTACAGCCCGAACATGATGCTCGGCGACTCGGCCAAGTTCGGCCGTTCCGACTCCGGCGTCGCGGCCGACATGGCTGATAACGGCAGCGGCAGCACCAAGCGTAACGGCAATTCGCCGAACCACTCCGATTACGGCAACATCCTGTTCCTCGGCGGCAACGTCAATGGTTTCAGCACTGTCAAGTGGTATTCCAAGGCCAATCGCGGTTATACGCTCACCATCGAGCCGAACGGCGACTGGGATGGCGGTACCAAGTAATTTTGTGATTCGCTCGTAATGAAAAGGGCGGGGTGTGCAACCCTGCCCTTTTTTGTGATTTCTGAGTGGTGGCGGAAGAATGACCCGATTGAAAGCTGAATCTCTGCCGGGCTGGAGCGCGGTGTTGCTGCTGTCGGCGCTGCTGTTGCAGTTTCCGCTTGCCTGGTGGAAGACGGCGGCGGTGACGGTGCCGCTCTTCGGCGAGGTTGCCGGAGTGGATTTTTCTGTCCTTGCATTGCTGGGGCTCGGGCCGGTACTCTGTTTTCTGTCGACCCTGTTGCGCATGGGCGGCAGGAATCTCCTGTGCCGGATTTTCCTGCTTCTGGCCGGACTCGGTATGGTGGTGCTCCTGCTCCAGCAGGTTTCTTTCGGCTGGAATTCCGGCCATTTTCTGAACGGTCTTTTTTATTTTGTCTTTCCGCTGGCGGGTCTGGTGCTGGCGCGGGAGATCCGGCGGCGGCTTCCCTGTTTTCTGCTGGTTCTGTTTCTGGCCTCCGCAGCGATCTCCCTGCGCGAACTGGCCGCCGGTTTACCGGCAACCGGTCTTGCGGGCAACTGGAACTGGAACTGGACTCTTCTGGTGATCTCCATCCCGTCGCTCGCGTTTTTTCTGCCGGCGCGTTTTCGCCTGGCCGTTGGTTTTCTGCTGGCTTTCGGACTTGCGGCGGGACAGTTCCTGCTGATTCCGCACTACGCTTCCCGCGGGACGCTGTTCAGCACGTTTTGCGCCGCGGTTCTGCTCGGCGGGGCGGCTCTGCTTCACCGGCATCGGCAATGGCGGATGCCGGTTGCCGTCGCGACGGTTCTCACGGCGGCGGTTCTGGGCTGTACGGTTTATCTCAGCTTGCGTTCGGGGTATCCGGCCGACCGGCTGCCGCAGGAAAACCGGCTGATGGTCTGGCAGGGAGCGATCGCTCTTGGCGAAGAACGTCTGCTGCTGGGAGTGGGACCTTCCCGGTTCGAGGGGGAGATCGCCCCTTATTTGCCGGTTTCCTATTTCGATTCGGATTTCGCGGCGGACCGGCATCCGCATCCGCATAACGAACTGCTTTTTTACTGGTGCGGCTTCGGGCTGTTCGGGATTGTCTGGGGCATTCTGACCCTTGCCGCCGGTTTCCGGGGAATGATCCGCCGCCGCCGGGGAGACGAACTGATTCTGCCGGTCGCCTGGTGCTGGGCTGTGCTGCTGCTGCACGGGCAGCTTGATGTGCTGCTGGCCACACCGCTGGCCGGCGGTCTTTTTGCACTGCTGACCGGGGTGTTGCTGGCGGTTGGCGTCAGGCGGGTCCGGGCCGTGCCTCCAGCCTGGAGCCGCTTTGCTCCGGCCGCGCTTCTGTGGGGAGGGGCGCTGGTTCTGTTCGGGGTGAATTTTGCCGGCGGATGGTATTGCCGCAGCGGAAAGCTCGCTCTGCTGGACGGGGACCCGGCGACGGCCCGGCGCGATCTGGAGCGCAGCGTGGAGATCCGGCCGACTGCGGAAAATCTGTATACGCTGGCAGGCGTGGAGCTTTTCGATTTTCAGGACCCGCGCCCGGCGGCGGCGACGCTTGCCGGAATTCCGGCGGAGTGCCGGCTCTCCTCCTATTCGCACAGCTTCGGGAGAATGGCGCGGGCATTGGCGGCCTCCGGGCAGCCGGAAGCCGCTCTGCCGTATTTCGAAGCGGAGCAGAAAAATTTTCCGCGCAGCGCGGTGAATCTCCGGCTCTGGCAGAGCGTGCTTGAACATCTGGGGCGCCGGGAAGAGGCCGGGCGCCTCGAAGAGCGCTGGCTTGAGCTGATGACCCGGAAAGGGCTGCGTCCGGAGGAGTTTCCGTATCTGCTCCGGAACCAGATATTGGATGACAGCCCGCTTGAACTGCGGACGTTTCTGGAGGAATTGCGGAAATGACTCTGAACGAATTGATTGCAGCCATGCAGGGCGCATGGTATGAGCCGGCGGCGGCGTTTCTGATTCTGCTGCTTGCCGCTTACGGGATCGGCTGCCTGCTGCTGGAGAAGCTCGGATGCCGGAAGGATGCGCATCCCGGGAGCGGGCTTCTTGCACTGGTCGCCGGACTCGATCTGCTGGCGGTCGTTTTCCGGCTGGGGGATTATGCCGTCATTCATCTTCCGGCCGGAGTTCTGTACGGGGCTGCGGCTGTTCCGGCCGTTTACGGCGCCTGCCGCCTGGCGCGGAGAGCGGCTGGCTTCGGCCGGGATGAGTGGGTCCTCTGGGGAGGCGTGCTGATTCTGGCCGGGATCACCGCCGCTCCGGCCTTCGTCCCGCCGTTTTCGTGGGATGAGCAGTCCTATCAGGTCGCATTGATGTACCGGTATCTGGAGCAGGGGTCCACGGCGGTGGTTGCGGACAACCCTTATTCGGCGTTGTCGTCGATGCCGCACTTCCTGATGCTCTGGGGCGTCCGGCTCGGCGGAGTGAATTTTCCGCGGCTGCTGGTGCTGGGCTGCTGCCTGATTGCGGTTCCGTGGATTTATCTGCTTTTGCTCCGCTTCGGCCGGAAGACGGCGCTGGTCCTCACCGCCGCGTTTCTGCTCTCCCCGCTGACCGGCGGCATGTGGCGCGAGGTTTACCTGGAGCCGTTCATCCTGCTGAATCTGCTGGCCGGGGCGCAGGCGGTCCGCGTGTTTCGCGGCCGGCTGCTGCCGCTGGCGCTGCTGACCGGTTTCTTTGCCGGCATGGCGGCGGCGGTGAAGCTGACCGGAGGCGCGGCCTCTCTCGCGCTGCTCTGCCTCTTCTTCTGCGTTCTGGCGTTCGACCGGGTGCCGCGCAGGCGGGCCGGTTTCGCCTTTGCCTGGTTTGCGGCGGCGGGATTGGCGGCGGCGGTTCCGTTTTACCTGCGGCCGCTGCTGGCGACCGGGAATCCGTTCTATCCGTTCGGGGCGGCATATATTGACCCGGCCGCTCCGGCCGCCGCCGTGGAGGTCTACCATTCTCTGCTGGGAACCAGCCGGTTCGGGCTGGCCGGCATCGGGAGTTTCTTTTCCTCGTGGATTATTGTCGCCTACCGGAGGGAGATTTATGACGGTTATGTGCTCGGCTGGCAATTCCCGGTGATGCTGGCAATCGGTGCGTTCGCCTGGTATTGGGCGGCGCGGCGTTTCCGCCGGAAGGGACTGGCGTTTCTCTGGGCGGCGGCCGGGGGCGTTCTCTTTTACCTGTACTGGTGCGTGAGTTCGCAGCAGGCGCGTTTTATCCTGCCGCTTTTCTTTCCGGTCCTGTTTCTGGCTGCCTCCGGTCTGGCCTGGCTGCCGGTGCGGTGGCGCAATGCGGCCCTAGCCGTCATTGCGGCGGCGACGCTTCTGTCGTTTCAGCCCGAGGTCTGGAAAAATTTCTATTACGCCTGGCGCTCCATGCCGGTCGCCCGGCAGGCGCCCGCCGACTTTCTGCGTTTTGCGGACCGGGAAAAGGAGTATGCGAATCTGCTCGACTATATCGGCCGCACGCTTCCGGAGGAGGCGAAGGTCATGCTGGTGTTCGACCGCCGGGGACTTTACATGCCGCGCCGCTGCGTGCTGGGCACCCCGTTCTTCCAGGAGGCGTTTTTCACGCCGGTTCCGGGATCGCCGGAAGAGGCGTACGGCGAGCTTGTGCGGGGCAGAGTCAATTACATCGTGATTCTGGTCGGCGGCGAATCTCCGCGCAACCCGGACCCGATTTCGGATTTCGATCGGGAGAACGAGCAGTTGACGCTGCATTTTCTCGAGCTCCTGAAAAGAGAAAAGCTTCTTTTCGTGCCGGTTCCGGGGAGCGGCCGCTACCGGCTGTTGAAAGTCGTGCGTTGAAGGTGTATATTACCCGCGATTTATCAACGATTTCAATCTGGAACAATCATGGATGAGAACAATCTTGCGGTGCGGCGGGAGCTCCTGAAGAGCGCCCGTCAGGTGGTGGTCAAGGCCGGAACGCGGCTGTTGACGAGTCAGGAGGCGATTGCCGAGCTGGTTTCCGGCATCGACGTTCTGCGGCGGGCGGGCAAACGGGTTCTGCTCGTGACCTCCGGCGCGGTCGGCATGGGGATGCGGGCCCTTGAGCTCAAGAGGCGTCCGAAGGAGCTGGCGCAGGTACAGGCGCTGGCGGCCATCGGCCAGAGCCGACTGATGGCGATCTATGACGCGGAGTGCCGCAAGCGAGGCTTCAAAACCGCGCAGCTGCTGCTGACGGCCGCCGATCTGCGGAACCGCGAGCGTTATTTGAATGTGATGAACTGCGTGAATGCGATCTGGGATGCCGGCGTATTGCCGATCGTGAATGAAAACGACTCGGTGTCGGTCAGCGAGCTGAAGTTCGGCGACAACGACACGCTGGCCGGCATGCTCGCCTCGATTACCGATTCCCGGCTGACGGTGATCCTGACCACCGAGCAGGGGTTGCGCGAACGCAATGAGGACGGCACGCTCGGGAAGCGGATTTCGGTGGTGAAGGAGCTTTCCGAATCGGTCCGTGCGATGGCCGGAGGCACCGACAATTCGGAGTTTTCGATCGGCGGGATGAGTTCGAAGCTGCACGCCGCCGAGATTGTGACCGCCGCGGGCGAGTATCTCTGGATCGCGGACGGCCGCGAGAAGGGGGCGCTCGAAAAGGTTCTGGCCGGGGAGGACATCGGCACGGTATTTCTGCCGCGGGCCCGCCGGATTCCGGGCCGCAAGCGCTGGATCAGTTTTTTCAGCCGGGTTTCCGGCTCTCTGCTGGTCGATGAGGGGGCGGCGAAGGCGGTCCGGGAGCAGGGGCGCAGTCTGCTGCCTTCGGGGGTGAAGTTTGTGTCGGGTGCGTTCAAGCGCGGGGACACGGTCGAGATTTCCGGTCCGGACGGCGTTCCGTTCGCGCGCGGGCTGGTCAACTTCGATGCGGCCGACTGCCTGCAGATCTGCGGCCGGGGGTCGGCGCAGGTCCACACGATTCTGGGGCCGAATGTGGATGAGGAAGTGATTCACCGCGACAACCTGACCTTGAATATCCCATGAAAATCCATATCAAAACTTACGGCTGCCAGATGAACGAGCGCGACTCCGAAGCGCTGGCCGGAATGCTGACCGAAGCCGGTCACGTGATGGTCGATTCGGAGGAGGCGGCGGATGTGCTGCTCTTCAACACCTGCAGCGTCCGCGAGCAGGCCGAACGCAAGGCGAAGGGCAAAATCGGTTATATGCGGAAGCTCAAGGCGCGAAAACCGGAGCTGGTGATCGGCGCGCTCGGCTGCATGGCGCAGCGGCTCGGGAACGAACTGCTGAACGAGCTGCCGCACCTTGATTTCGTGCTCGGCACCGGGCAGCTTCACACGCTTGTGCCGCTGATCGAGTCGATCCGTGCCGACCGGCGGCAGGTTGCGTCGATCACGGAATCGGCGGATGTGCTGACCGGGATGGGCAGTCATTACCGGCCGGAAGGGGACGGGATGAATTTCAAGGCTCAGATTGCGATCACGCGCGGCTGCAACCGCTTCTGCAGTTACTGCATTGTGCCGTATGTGCGGGGCCGGGAGATCAGCCGGGAGCCGGCGGATGTGGTTGCCGAGGCGCGCGAACTGGTTGCGGGCGGCGCGAAGGAGATCATGCTGCTCGGGCAGAATGTGGCGGCTTACGGGTGGGGCGGGAACGTGAATCCTCCGCCGGCGGGAGTTTCGCCGTTCGCGGAGCTGCTGGAAGAGCTCGACCGGATTCCGGGCCTGCTGAGGATTCGCTTCACTTCGCCGTATCCGACCTATTTCAACGACCGGCTGATTGCGGCGATTGCGCAAAGCCGGACGGTCTGTCACAATATTCACCTGCCGCTGCAATCCGGTTCGGACCGCATTCTGGCGGCGATGAACCGGCAGTATACGGCGGACGGCTACCGGGCGGTGGCCGCCGCGCTGCGGACGGCCATGCCGGATGTGACGTTTTCGACCGATGTGATCGTCGGTTTCCCGGGGGAGAGCGATGAGGATTTCCGCCTGACCCGGGAGCTGATGAATGAGATCGGGTTCGACAACAGCTTCATCTTCAAGTATTCGCCGCGTCCCGGGGCGAAGTCGGCGGCGCAGGAGGATTCGGTGCCGCAGGAGGTGAAGGAGGAGCGCAATGCGCTGCTGCTCGCCGATTTGAAGACGCGGGTCGAAGCGGCGTTGCGGCGGCAGGTCGGTTCGGTGCAGGAGGTGCTGGTGGAAGGGACGAGCCCGCGCAATCCGGAGCGTTGGAGCGGACGCACCGGGACGAATCGGGTGATCCATTTTCTGCCGGAGCCGGATTTGGAGGCGGGGACGCTGCGAAGGGTGAAAATCACGCGTGCCGGAAGCGTTTCGCTCTTCGGCGAGCTGGTGCAGGAGTAAGAGCTTATCCCTGAATAAGCTCTAAGGCGGCGAAGTTCACAAACCGAATCGGCGATTCGGATGGAATTCCCGGCCGGCCTGTTGCATGAACGTGCATAAGGATCGTGTTTTCGGAAGGGAACGCGCCATGCGGCGGATCTTCCCGGGGCTGTTGCGCTTTTCCGGGCAGACTCCGCGGAAGGCTTTCGCCCCTCTGGAATTCCTTCCGAAGCTCCAGGAAACCGGTCATGCAGGCGTTTCCTTTGCGGCAGTCGGCGTTGATGATATGCAATGTTTTTTGCAAAACACTTGCATCAATCGAGAAGAGAGATAAGATTGACCGCGGAGTCACGTCATTATCTGCAAATACCTGAACATCGTCTGCCCAGGAGATTTGATGATGAACGATAACAATACCGGTCCCGGAATCGCCGGAGAACCCGAACCGGCTGTACCGCCCGAGGCAGAACAGACGTCCGTTTCCCTGCCGTCGTTCATCGCGCCGTTTCCGCCGGTTCGCCCGCCCGCGGCTTTCGCGCATTACCGCCTTCCCGAAGGAAAAGACTCCGGCGCCTCTTTCGGGAAAATCTGGAAGCTGCTGCCTTCGGGCAATCCGTTCCGCCTTTTTCTTGCCTGGCTGCGCGACCTGCCGCGGCGCGGTGCGGCAGTGATTTTCCGGCGCCTGCTTTTCTTCGCCGTCGCTTTTCTGATCAGTCTCGGAAAAGCCGGGATTCTGCAGAGGCAGGTGCGGCGCAGGGGGGGACCGTTCGTCCGGTTCTTCCGCCTGCCGGAGGAGAAACGGCCTTGAAAGAGCGGGAACTTCAGAAGTATTTGCGCAAGTGCCGGTTGCTGCCGGTCGAACCCGGTCCGGTCGTTGCCGGATTCCGTTGCGCCGCGGTGATTCCGGCCTGCGACGAGCTGGAGGAGATCGGCAACACGCTGGCGTCGCTCGCGCCCGGCGCGGATGATATGGTGCTTCTTGTCGTGAATCATCCGGCCGACGCGCCGTCGCGGGTCAAGGCGGCATCGGGAGAACTGCTCCGGCTGCTGGCGTCCGGCGCGTTTTCCTGCCGCAACCTCTTCTGGATCGACGCCCCGGATCTGACCGGCGGCGTCGGCGAAGCGCGCAAGCTCGGCATGGACGCCGTCATCGCTTCGTGCCATGCGGAACAGGCGGAGCGCGTGATTCTGGCCTCTCTCGATGCGGATACGGTTGCGGAACCGGACTACTTTGATGCTGTCCGGGGCTGCTTTGAACGGAATCCTGCGGCATCGGCGCTGTCGATTCCGTTTTCGCACCGTCCCGGCGCGACGCCGGAGGAGGAACGGGCGATCCGCAGCTATGAGGCGTATCTGGAACGCTATGTCGACCGCCTGCGCCGGGCCGGTTCGCCGTATGCGTTCCAGACGGTCGGTTCGGCGTTTGCAGTGCGGGCGGCAGCCTATGTGCGCGCCGGCGGCATGCGGGTCCGCAAGGGGGGCGAGGATTTCTATTTCCTGCAGGCCGCCGCCAAAACCGGCCGGGTCGTCACAGGGGACCGGGTGCTGGTTCACCCGTCGCCGCGCCCGTCGGACCGGGTCCCGTTCGGAACCGGTCCGGCGGTGCGGAAGCTGATGGCCGGGGAGGCGCCCGCAGAAATTTCCGACGCCGCGTTTGCTTTTCTCGGCCGGCTGCTGGCCCGCGCTGCCGGTCCCGGCGGGCTTGAAGAGGCGGAACTCTTTCTGGACCAGATTGATTCATGTTCCGCCGACTTCCTGCGTCAGGAGGGTTTCCTGCTCATCTGGCCGAAGGTGCTGGCCAATACGCCGGATCGCCGTGACGCCCGTCTGGCCGCGTTTCACGGCTGGTTCGACGGGCTCAAGACGCTGCGCTATCTGCACCGGATCGACCGATTTTGCGGAAACGGAATTCCATCCGTTGCCGGAAAGAAGCGTATTTGAGGAGGGCCCCCGGCTTTGATGGGGAAAAATCTTCCGGGCGGCTGGTAATTTGCGGTAAACTCCTGTATATTTTAGGGAAGAGTTTTTTGCAATTCCACCAGTTACGGAGGAGTCATGTTTCATACCAGGGACATCGTCACCGCGATCGAAATCGGCACATCGAAGATCAATGTGCTGGTCGGTGAAGCCGGGCCGGACGGGCGCGTAAATGTGGTCGGGCGCGGTTCCGCCCCTTCCGCCGGTTCGGTGGTCAAGGGCGAGATTGAGGATATGGACCTCGCCTTCGAGCAGCTCGGCAACGCCATCGCGGATGCCGAGAGCGCTTCGGACGGGCTGCTGAACAGCACGAAGGTCGTGGTTGTCGCGGTGACCGGCTGCCGGATGGAGGCGTTTCAGGGCATCGGCTCGGTGGTGGTCAGGAATGACGAACACAAGGTGACCAACAAGGAGCGGATCGAGGCGCATGAAAACGCGCGGGTGCTCCACCTCGCCACCGGGCGCGAGATCATCAACAGCTCCGAATCCTATTTTACGATCGATGAGCGCCGGATTCGCAATCCGCTGAACCACACCGCGAGCAAGCTCGAGGCGTATGTCCATGTGGTGCATGCCGATGCGGCCCGGCTTGAGAATTTCCGCTCGATCGTTCGCGACTCCGGATTCGAGGAGGCGGCGATCGAAGTTGCTTTTTCGCCGCTGGCCGACGATTTCGGCATCCTCTCCGACGAGGAGCGGGAGCACGGCGTGCTGCTCGTCGACCTCGGCGCCGGAACTACCGAATTCGTGGTCGAATACAACTCCGGCGTGCAGGCTTCCGGCGTGCTTCAGATCGGTTTCGATCATGTCTGCAATGACCTTTCGCTCGGACTCGATTTGCACATCGACGTCTGCCGCAAGCTGATCGAGGAGAAGACGCTGCAGCGCGCCATGCAGGAGCGCCGCGAATATATGGAGTTTCCGAGTTCGACCGGCCGGGGGCGGAAGATTCCGCTGCCGTCGTTCGAAGTCATCATCGATGCTCGGCTGCGCGAGATTTTCGAGATCATCCGGTCGATGGCGGCGGCGCAGGGAGCGCTCGGCAGCCTCGACGCGGGCGGCGTCCTGACCGGGGGCGGCGCATTGTTCGAACGGACGGCGCCGATTTTCCGCGAGGTGTTCGACATGTCGTGCCGGATCGGGCAGCCGTTCGAGGCGGGCGGTGCTCTGACCGGGCTTGATACGCCGCGCTGCAGCACGATCTGGGGCGCGCTGAAAATCGCAGGGTATTACAACGAACTGAACGCGGGACAGAGCGGCCGCGGCATGGTCGGCAGCCTGATCGATGTGGTGGACGGCGTGCTGAACAAGACCCGGATGGGGTGGCAGAATTTCAAAGGCGCATTGCGGGGCTGAAACTATGGAACAGAAGAAAATCACCGTACTCGGAATCGGCGGAACCGGCTGCCGGATCGTCGGCATCCTGCGGGAGAATCCGCTTTCGGCTCCTTTGCGCCTCCTCGCCATAGACAGCGATTCCGCCGGTCTCGAGCGGTCGGGACTGCCGGAGGAGGCGCGGCTGCTGGCCGGAGCGCGCTGGCGTGCCGGCCGCGGCTGCGGCGGCAGCGTGCTCGACGGTCAGCGTGTCGTTGCGCATGAACGCAGCCGGATCGAAAAGCTGCTTGAGGGCGTGCCGTTTCTTCTGGTCATCGGCGGACTCGGCGGCGGAACCGCTTCCGGCGGAATGCCGGTCGTGCTCTCCGTCGCGCGCAAACTGGAGATCCCGACGCTGTTTTTCGTCTCGCTGCCGTTTACGCTTGAGGGACACTGCAAGCGGAAGATCGCCGAAGATACGGTGAAGGAGGAGCTGCTCGGCCTGGCCGACGCGGTGATCTGTCTGCCGAATGATCTGCTGTTTTCGGTGCTGGAGTCGACAACGCCGCTGTCGAATGCGTTCAAGCTGGCCGATCAGGAGTTGTCTCGGACGGTGCTGGCGCTGACCATGGTGCTGCTGCACGGAAATCTGCTGGCGGCCGATTTTGGCAATTTCATCACGCTCCTGCGCCGGAAAAAGAGCTTCTGCAGCATCGGTGTCGGCGTGGCGTCGAGCGAGATCGACGGAGAAAGCCGCGGCGAGGCTGCGATGGAACGGCTGCTGCACTCTCCGCTGCTCGGCGGGGCGGATAAGCTCGGCGAAGCGGATGCGGTCATCTTCACGCTGCTCGGCGGCCCGGAGCTGTCGCTTGGCGAGACGAAGCAGCTGCTGGAGCTCGCCGGACGTCAGGTGAAGCCGGAGACGCGGCTGATCGTCGGCGCCGCGACCGGCGAGGAGTGGGCGGGCAAGCTCATGCTCTCCGCCGTGACGGTCAGGTTCGATGCGGAGAGCGAGGCGAGCGAGCTCCTGCGCAGCAGCTCCGAGCGGGCGCCGAAGCGCACCCGGAGCGCCGCCGCGCATGCGGCCGATGCGGATCAGTTGATCCTGCCGCTGGAACCGATCTCCAAAGGCGTGATGGAGCGCGGGCCGCAGGTGAAATGGGGGAATGACGATCTCGATGTCCCGACCTTCAAGAGGCGCAACATCACGATCGATAACGGAAAACGCGGGGTGGAACAGTGAGTGATCTGAAGCGTGCTCTTTCGAGGGCGAATCTGGGGCAGGCGGCGCTTCTGGCAGTTCCGTGGATCGTGCTTCAGCTGGGCGGATTCTGGGCGTTGTCCGATCCGCGTGCCGGCGCCGCCGGCGCCGCCGGAGTCGGCGCGATTGCAATGTTTGCGTTTCTGGCGCTGGCGGTCTGGTTCCGCTGGAGCCATGTGCAGCTGGCGAACATCGTGCAGAATCTGACGGATGCCGATGCCGAATACTACGGATTCTTTTCGTTTTTTCGGCTCTGGGGGGATCAGCTCGAGTTCATCCGGAGGCGGAACCCGGGCTATCTGAATGCGCTGCGGCTGAATTACATCGCATTGCCGCTGGCCTTCCTGGCCTGCGTGATGAATTTCTGGACCGCCGCGCTGCTGATGGTTCTGATCTGGCTGCTGACCGGGATGCTGGTCCGTTCGGCCGTGGTCCGCGTGGTGTCTCCGCAGGACTCCCTGGTTCCGTGGGCGATCCGCTGCAAAGTGATTCTGCTGCTGGTGCTTGCGATCGCCGCCTGGGGGGTCGTGCGATATGAAGCTTCACGTGCGGAGCGGATGTGCGATGCGAAGCTGGCGCAGTTGGAGACCGCGTCCGAGCCGGTGTCTGCGGCGGATTTGGCGAAGCGCTACCGGCTGACCGGGCAGAACGGAGCGGAACTGGTCGCTGCATGGAAGATGATTCCGGCGATCCCCGACGCTTTGGCGAGGCTGGCGGCCCCTGTGTGGATTGTGAACGTGCCGCCCGACGCCTATGTCGAAATGGAGAAATTCGTATTCAACCAGGACGCTCCCATGCGGAAGCTCACGGAGCTTGAACGCATTCCGACGGCCCGGCTCGGCTGTGATCTGGCAAAAGGGTTCGAAGGAGTCGGCGACACGCAGGAGCTGATCATGCGTTACCGGCAGCTTGAATGGCTGGAGCTGCTGCGGCTCCTCTCCGCCGCGAGTATCGGCAACGACCGGCAGGTCGGGGAAAGCTGGACCGGCTGGGGAAATCTCCGCCGTCAGCTGAGCGCGGAGCCCGCATTGATTTACAGCATGGTCGTCATGGGGATGGAGTCCCGCCGTCTTGATGCGCTTGAGCGGGTGGTCAATGAGTTCGGCATTCATTCGGATCGCGAGATGCGGCTGCTTGACGCCGACCTGGCTGCCTCGGAGAAAGAGCTGGCGGCGAATCTCGAGCAGGGGTTGCGCGGGGAGGTGGCGCTCTCCCTGATTTCAGGGCTCGACCCGATGGTCGAGTGGAGCCGTGCATCCGGCCGGTTCTCCGGGTTGAGCCGGTTGTTTCCGGCGTTCCAGTGGGCGCGGTTCCGCTGCAAGTTCTGGTATCTGGAGGGGATGGAGCGGTTCCGGAACGCGGTTTCGGAGCCGCAGCGGCTGGAGGCTGCTGCGGCGTGGCTCCGGGTGTTGCCGTTCGGCGCGGAGCCGGTCGTCAGCGTCCTTTCGGAGGTGAATGGCGAAATGGACAGGTATGTGGCCCTGCTGAGGAAGGTGCGCTCGGCGCGGGTCGCGCTTGCGCTGGACCGCAGCCGGAAAGCGCGGGGCGGCTTCCCGGAGACGCTCGCGGATGTGTCCGGCCTCTCCGCCGAGCTGCTGGCGGACCCTGCCGGCGGTCCGCTGGCGTACTCTGCGGACGGGTTTGAAGTGGAAGCCGTCGATTCCGCCGCCGGAAGCAGCCGGATGCAGAAGTTCGACGGAGCCGAAATCGGCGGCCGGAACGGATTCCGGCTCCGGAAATGAGGCTGATAGACGGTCTGAAATCAATCGAATGACGGATTTTTTCAAAAAAAATGTTTTTTCGATTTGCAAATGCAGTCAAATGGAATATATTAGGAAATGTGATTGGCACAGCTAAGATGAATGTGCCGATTGCAGCAGTTGATTGTGCTCGGGTGGCGGAATTGGCAGACGCGTATGGTTGAGGTCCATATGGAGCAATCCTTGGGGGTTCAAGTCCCCCCTCGAGTACCATTTTTCAACAGGTTCTGAACGGATCCGGATGCAGAGATATGAGCCGGCGTGGGGAAAGACATGCCGGTCTCTTTGTCGGAAGCGGGCAGATTTGGAATAGGGTAGTGCCCACATAGCTCAGTCGGTAGAGCACATCCTTGGTAAGGATGAGGTCAGCGGTTCAAGTCCGCTTGTGGGCTCCATTTTGTATCCAGCAGTTGTAGAAAAAGATTTTTCAGTGGAAAAACTCTAAACCTTTTCAGGAGGGAAAAATGGCTAAGGAAAAATTCGAAAGAACCAAGCCTCACGTCAACATCGGCACGATCGGCCACGTCGACCACGGCAAGACCACTCTGACCGCCGCGATCACCATGGTGCTGAACAAGAAGTTCGGCGGTGAAGTCCGTAAATATGACGAGATCGACAACGCTCCGGAAGAAAAAGAGCGCGGCATCACGATCAATACCTCCCATGTCGAGTATCAGACCGAGAAGCGTCACTACGCTCACGTTGACTGCCCGGGTCACGCTGACTATGTCAAGAACATGATCACCGGCGCGGCTCAGATGGACGGTGCGATTCTCGTGATCGCGGCGACCGACGGCCCGATGGCGCAGACCCGCGAGCACGTGCTGCTCGCCCGTCAGGTCGGTGTGCCGGCGATCGTCGTCTTCATGAACAAGGTCGACCAGCTTGACGACCCGGAACTGCTCGAACTTGTCGAGATGGAAATCCGCGAGTTGCTCTCGAGCTACGACTTCCCGGGCGACGACACCCCGATCATCAAGGGTTCCGCTCTGAAGGCCGTTGAGGCCGAAGGCGATCTGAACAATCCGGCCTGCAACTGCATTCTCGAGCTCATGGATGCTGTCGACAGCTTCATTCCGGAGCCGCAGCGTGATGTTGACCAGCCGTTCCTGATGCCGATCGAAGACGTGTTCTCGATCGAAGGTCGCGGCACTGTGGTTACCGGCCGTATCGAGCGCGGCATCATCAAGCTCAACGACGAAGTCGAAATCATCGGCATCAAGCCGACCGTCAAGACCACCGTCACCGGTATCGAAATGTTCCGCAAGCTGCTCGACCAGGGTCAGGCCGGCGACAATGTCGGCTGCCTGCTCCGCGGCACCAAGAAGGAAGATGTCGAGCGCGGTCAGGTTCTGGCCAAGCCGGGCAGCGTGACCCCGCACACGAAGTTCAAGGGCGAGATCTACGTGCTGTCCAAGGAAGAAGGCGGCCGTCATACTCCGTTCTTCAACAACTACCGTCCGCAGTTCTACTTCCGTACGACCGACGTGACCGGTACGATCACCCTGAACGAAGGCACCGAAATGGTCATGCCGGGTGACAATACCTCCATCACGGTTGAGCTGATCGCTCCGATCGCCATGGAAAAGGGTCTGCGTTTCGCGATCCGTGAAGGCGGCCGCACGGTTGCCTCCGGCCGGGTTTCCGAAATCATCGAGTAATTTCGGCATCCGATATCTGCCCGGGCCGTCGGTTAACGGCGGCTCGGGAGTTTCATGTAACACGTAGGTAAAGTTATGCGTGAATTGGTTATTCTGGAATGCACGGAGTGCAAGCGTCGCAACTACACGACGAAGAAAGAGAAGCGCAATACGCCCGAGCGCCTGGAGAAGAAAAAATACTGCAAATTCGAGCGTAAGCATACGGTCCACAAAGAGACCCGCTAAGCAGGGATGGCTTTTACAGTCAGGAGAGTAGCTCAGTTGGCTAGAGCGGCGGTCTCCAAAACCGCAGGTCGTGAGTTCGAGCCTCACCTCTCCTGCCATTTTTTGTGAAACAGTCGAGAACCAGGGAAGTGAAGATGGAAAACGGTAAGAAGCGCACCGGTGCAGCCGCCGGGTTCGATATGGTTACAGGCAAAATCCGGCGCTTTATTTCGGAAACGATGGCCGAACTGGGCCGTTGCACCTGGCCGAACCGTCAACAGCTTTTTGAATCAACCGTGCTGGTCGTGGTGAATATTGCGATTCTGGCGTGCTTTGTGGCTGCGGTTGACTGGGTGGCTGCATGGGTGATCCGCGTGATCACGGTCGGAAAGTTTTAGGAAGAGAGCAAGATGAACGATTCAGTTGATACCGAACGCGACAATCGGGGCCAGTGGTTTGTGATTCATACCCTGTCCGGGCATGAGAACAAGGTTCGCGATACGATTTTGCGCCAGCTTCAGAACGGCGATCAGGTTCCGGTCTACGAAGCGTTCATTCCGACGGAAAAGGTTACGGAAGTTCGTCAGGGGAAGAAGACGACGATGACGCGCAAGCTCTTCCCCGGTTATATCTGGGTCCGGATGGATCTTTATGACGATCTGGGCATGGTTGATGAAAAGGCGTGGTATTTTGTGCGCAGCGTGCAGGGGGTTCTGGGTTTTCTCGGCGGCGCGAACAAGCCGACTCCGCTTTCGGATGCGGAAGTCGAGGATCTGCTGCGCCCGGTCCAGACCGGCGAGACTCTGGCCGCCCGGCCGAAGGTCGAATTTGAAATTGGTGAAATGGTTCGCATCAAAGACGGTGCGTTTGAGAATTTCGAGGGTGCGATTCAGGAAATCGACAACGAACGCGGCAAGCTGAAGCTGATGGTTTCGATTTTCGGTCGTTCCACTCCGGTCGAATTGGAGTTCTGGCAGGTCGAGCGCACCGTTTGACGGTGACTCGAACTTTTGTAACATGTCGTATGATTCACTGGTGGCGGGATACCTGCCGGTCCGGACCACCTTTTGAATCGGAAAAGGAAAAGTAATCATGGCAAAGAAGATTACAGGCTTGATCCGGTTGCAGATTCCGGCAGGCGCCGCTACGCCGGCGCCGCCGATCGGCCCCGCCCTCGGGCAGGCCGGCTGTAACATCATGGACTTCTGTAAGCAGTTCAATGCCGCCACTCAAGCTCAGAGCGGAATGGTTATTCCTGTCGTGATCACGGTCTATCAGGACCGGTCGTTCACGTTCATCTGCAAGTCGCCCCCGGCGGCCGTCCTCGTGAAGAAGGCGGCGGGAGTGGCTTCCGCGGCGAAGAAGCCGGGCTTTGAAAAGGCCGGCAAGATCACGCGTGCGCAGATCCGTGAAATCGTTCAGATCAAGAAGAATGACATCAACGCCCGTAGCGAGGAAGCGGCAATGCGCATCATCGAAGGAACCGCGCGCAGCATGGGAATTGAGGTGGTCGATGCGTAGAAGTAAGCTTTACAAGAAGCAGGTTGAGGTCGAAGGTTTCGATCCCCAGCAGCGCTATGGTGTGGCTGAGGCGATTGCGCTTCTGAAGAAGTTCCCGGGCGTCAAGTTTGATCAGACCGCTGAAGTCGCGTTCAAGCTCGGCGTCGATCCCCGGAAGTCCGATCAGACGGTCCGCGGTGCGGTTGCGCTCCCGGCCGGTACCGGCAAGAGTGTCCGCGTTGCCGTCGTCGCCGACGGCGCCGCAGCGGCGGAAGCCAAAGAGGCCGGTGCGGATTTTGTCGGGTTTGAGGACGTGGTTGAGAAGATCAAGGGCGGCTGGCAGGATTTCGATATCCTCATTGCGACGCCGGATGCGATGCGTCTCGTGCGTCCCCTCGGCCGTCAGCTTGGTCCGCGCGGCCTGATGCCGAACCCGAAGACCGGTACGGTTACCGATCAGGTCGGCAATGCGGTCCGCGAGGCGAAAGCCGGTCGTGCGGAATTCCGTGCCGACCGTGGCGCCTGTGTCCATGTTCCGTTCGGCAAATTGTCTTTCGACGAAAATGCGCTCAAGAGCAACTTTGACGTGATCGTCGATGCGCTCGTGAAGGCCAAGCCGCAGACCGCCAAGGGTGCCTATATCCTCTCCTGCACGATCACGGCGACGATGTCGCCCGGCGTCAAGATCAATACGAAAGAGTTGGGGAGAGGTAAGGAATGAGAAACGAAAAGCAGTTTCTGGTCAAGGAGATCAGTGAAAAGATCGGTTCCGCCGATTATGTCTACTTCGTCTCGTTCGCCGGCCTCAAGGTCAAAGAGCTGGAAGATCTGCGCAAGCAGCTGGCCGCTCAGTCCGCCTGCTGCCACGTGTTGAAGAACACGCTGATCAAGAAGGCTTGCGAGCTCTTGAACATCAACGGCGCGGATTCCATCGATTTCACCCAGGGCACCGCGATGGTGTTCGGCAAGGGTGACTGCAGCGCGGTGGCCAAGCTGTTGCTCGAATTCGGCAAGAAGAACGACAAGCTGGCGGCCAAAGGCGGCTATATGGAGGGTGAAGTCCTTTCCAGCGCCCAGGTCGGCAGTCTGGCCGAGCTGCCCTCGAAGCCTGTGCTTCAGGCGATGCTGCTCGGTGTGCTGCAGGCTCCGTCCCGGAACCTGGTCAGCGTTCTCAATGCCAAAGCGGCGAGCATCCTGAATGTGCTCAACGCCTACAAAGACAAAGTTGAAAATAAGTAAGCCAACGAACAATAATGGAGGCATTTAACATGTCGGAAGAAAACAAGATGGAAGAGTTCGTCTCGTATGTCGAGAATATGACCGTTCTGGAGCTTTCCAAGCTGGTCAAGACTCTGGAAGAGCGTCTCGGCGTGAGCGCTGCGGCTCCGGTCGCGGTTGCCGCCGCGGCTCCGGCTGCCGCTGCCGCTGCCGCCGAAGAAGAGAAGACCGAGTTTGACGTGATCCTCGCCGGTTTCGATGCCGCGAAGAAGATCGGCGTCATCAAGGTCGTCCGCGAACTCACCGGTCTCGGTCTCAAGGAGGCCAAGGATCTTGTCGAAGCCGCTCCGAAGCCGCTCAAGGAAGCGATTGCCAAGGACGAGGCCGAGAAGATCAAGAAGCAGCTCGAAGAAGCTGGCGCCAAGGTCGAAGTCAAGTAACTTTGCCTGGTTTTTCACGGCGGGGACGGATTTTTCGTCTCCTGCCGTTTTTCCGTCTCCGGACCGCAGGGTCCGCTTTCCGGTGGGACATGGTTTGATGTGGTCTTTTGTTGAAGCGGTTCCGCCACTGATTCGAGCCGGTGGATTTTTCGGCTCGCATCTTCTTTGAATTTCTGAAAAAAATCGAATATTTCCGAACTGCCGGTATGGTTTTTTCCCGGCAGGTCGGATTCTTTGTGTTTTGGCTATGGCGTTTTTCAGCAGGTTTGTGCTCAGACGGCCGGAACCGGCGGGCACCGGTTCCGAAAATCTTCTGAATTTTACAGATATTTTTTATTTTCACCTATAAAACAACAGGCAGGGTATGGCAAAAAGAATTAATTTTGGGAAACTCCGGGATGTTCTGGATGTGCCGGATCTGATCGGTCTCCAGGTGGATTCCTACCGCGACTTTCTGCAGCGGGACGTTCCGCCGGCCGAGCGGAAGAATCAGGGGCTCCAGGAGGTTTTTAACGAAATTTTCCCGATCGAGAGCTTCGACAAGCAGATGTCGCTCGAATTCGTCTCCTACGAGATCGGCAATGCCAGCGAGCTCAAGGGCGATGTCGTGGACTGCATCAAGGACGGCAAGATCTACGATGCTCCGCTCTATGTCGATTTTCTGCTGAAGGTCAACGGCGCCGAGATTCCCGAACGCGTCTATATGGGCGATATTCCGATCATGACCGAGCAGGGCACGTTCATCATCAACGGAGCCGAGCGCGTGATCATCAGCCAGCTGCACCGTTCCCCGGGCATCTGCTTCGAAAAGACCCGGCATACGTCGGGGCGGACGCTTTATTCGTACCGGATCATTCCGGACCGCGGCTCGTGGATGGATGTGCAGTTCGACATCAACGACTTCATTTTCATCTACCTCGACCGTCGCCGCCGCCGCAGGAAGTTCTACATCACGACCTTCCTGCGCGCGATCGGCTATCCGACCAACCGCGATATCCTGTCGGAGTGCTACGAGGTCAGGAAGTACACGGTTTCGCAGCTGCTGAAGCAGAAGGATCTCTCCGGCTTCTACACGATCGACGACATCACCAGCGATGACGACATCGTGGTGATCGATGAGCTCGTACAGCTGACTGAAAACCACCTGAAGCAGCTGATCGATGCCGGGATCAAGGAGGTCGAGCTCGCTTATGTCGCCGACGGCGACAACTACCTGATCGGCTGCATGCGCAAGGACCAGGTCCGCAACGAGGAGGACGCGCTGAAGGAGATCTACCGCCGCATGCGTCCGGGCGACCCGACCAACATCAACAATGCGAAGCTGCTGATCAAGCGGCTCTTCTTCGACAACCGCCGTTACGACCTCGGCGCGGTCGGCCGTTACAAACTGAACGAGCGGCTCAAGCAGGATATTCCGCTGACCCAGCGCGTGCTCGACCCGAAGGACCTGATGGCGGCGACGAAGATGCTGATCAAGCTGCGTCACTCCGGCGGCCAGGTCGATGATATCGACCACCTCGGCGCCCGTCGTGTCCGCACGGTCGGCGAACTGCTTCAGAACCAGTGCCGGGCCGGCCTGCTGCGTACCGAGCGCCTGATCCGCGAGCGCATGACGTTTGACGAGCAGAATGTGACGCCGTCGAAGCTGATCAACCCGAAGGCGTTCGCCGGCGTGATCCGCGACTTCTTCGCGCGCAGCCAGCTCTCTCAGTTCATGGATCAGACCAACCCGCTGTCGGAGCTGACCAACAAGCGCCGTCTCTCCGCACTGGGGCCGGGCGGTCTTTCGCGCGACCGCGCCGGTTTCGAAGTCCGCGACGTGCATCCGAGCCATTACGGCCGCATCTGCCCGATCGAGACGCCGGAAGGCCCGAACATCGGTCTGATCTCCTCGATGTCGCTTTATGCGGTCATCGACGAATACGGCTTCCTCGAAACCCCGTACCGCAAGGTGGTGGACGGGCAGGTCACCGACCAGATCGACTACCTGACCGCCGACAAGGAGGAGCAGTACGTCATCGCGCAGGCCAACGCCCCGCTCGATGAGAACGGCCGTTTTGTCCGTCCGACGGTCATGAGCCGCTACAAGAGCGAAAACGAGGAGCATCCGCGCGAAGAGGTTCAGTATATGGACGTTTCGCCGAAACAGCTCGTCAGCGCCGCGGCCGGCATCATCCCGTTCCTTGAGCACGATGACGCGAACCGCGCGCTGATGGGGTCGAACATGCAGCGCCAGGCGGTTCCGCTGCTGATGCCGGATTCACCGCTGGTCGGGACCGGCCTAGAGGCGCGCATTGCCCGCGACTCCCGCGCGGTGGTGGCGGCGAAGGCCGACGGCATCGTCGCCGAGGTGGTCAGCGATCACATCGTCGTGACGCCGGACGGCAATCTGCCGGCCGCCGATGCGCCGAAGGATTCGTACCAGTATTACCGGCTTTACAAATATCTGCGCAGCAACGCAGGCACCTGCGTGAACCAGCGGCCGATCTGCTTCCGCGGACAGGCCGTCAAGAAGGGCGACATCCTCGCCGACGGTGCGGCCACGCAGGACGGGGAGCTCGCGCTCGGCCGGAACGTGCTGGTCGCCTACATGCCGTGGTGCGGTTACAACTTCGAGGACGCGATCATCGTTTCGGAACGTCTCGTCAAGGAGGACGTCTACACCAGCGTCCATGTCGACGAGTTCGAGATCACCAGCCGGGAGACCAAGCTCGGCCCGGAAGAGATCACCCGCGACATTCCGAACGTCAGCGAGGATGCGCTGCGCAACCTCGACAGCCGCGGCGTCGTTTACGAGGGTGCCGAAGTGGTACCGGGCGATATCCTGGTCGGCAAGATCACGCCGAAAAGCGAAACCGAGCTGGCGCCGGAAGAGCGTCTGCTCCGGGCGATTTTCGGAGAGAAGGCGGCCGACGTGAAGGATTCGAGCCTGACCGTGTCGAGCGGCAAGGGCGGCATCGTCATGGACATCCGCACCGAGTACGCCAAGGACCCGGCCCGCTCTTCGATGACCCGGACCGAGGCGAAGCGTCAGGAGAAGATGATCAAGAACGATTACCGCGACATCTACAACGGCCTGATCGACGACCTGACCGCCCGGCTTTCGGACGTGATGCTCGGCGTGAAGCTGCCGTATCCGATCTTCGATATGTCGCCGGCCCGCGAAAATGCGGTGCTGATCAGCTCGAACCGGAAGGTCACCAAGAGTTCGATCCAGAAGCTTGCCGCGCATTACGACTGCTGGGGCATGGAGGACTGCGAGCTCAAGAAGACGCTGACCGGAATCATCGACACGTTTATTCCGCAGTTCGAGGAGAACGAGGAAAAACGCCGCCGGCTCGGCGACAATATGGAGTATGCGGACGCCGAGTCCGGCGTCATCAAGCGCGTCAAGGTCTACGTCGGCTGCAAGCGCAAGCTGCAGGTCGGCGACAAGATGGCCGGTCGTCACGGCAACAAGGGTATCGTGTCGCGGATCGTTCCGGTCGAGGACATGCCGTTCCTCGAGGACGGCACGCCGGTCGACATCATCCTGAACCCGCTCGGTGTGCCGAGCCGCATGAACATCGGCCAGGTGCTCGAGACGCACCTCGGCTGGGCGGCCAAGATGCTCGGCATCAAGGTGGCGACGCCGGTCTTCGACGGTATTCCGGAAGAGAAGATCGTAGAGCTCATGAAGGAGGGCAACGACGCCTTCACCGCGAAGGAGGGGCAGGATTATCACTGGGGCTTCCGCAAGGACGAAGCCGGCAAGTGGGTCTACGACGGCAAGGCCGATGTCTATGACGGCCGTACCGGCGACAAGTTCGATCAGCGTGTGACCGTCGGGCATGTGTACATGCTGAAACTCGACCACCTGGTTGCGAATAAGATCCACGCCCGTGCGGTCGGTCCGTATTCGCTGGTCACGCAGCAGCCGCTCGGCGGCAAGGCGCAGCACGGCGGCCAGCGGTTCGGGGAAATGGAAGTGTGGGCGCTCGAAGCTTACGGCGCGGCCCACAACCTGCAGGAGATGCTGACGGTGAAGTCGGATGACGTCGCCGGACGCGCCCGGATCTACGAGTCGATCGTGAAGGGCCAGAACGTTCTGGAGGCCGGCCGGCCGGAGTCCTTCAACGTGCTGCTGAAGGAGATGCAGAGCCTCGGGCTCGACATCCGTACCGTGAAGAAGACGGGCGAACATTAATTCGAGGAGGAATTTACCTTGATTGACAATACTTATGCTTACCGGGAGCTGCTGGGCAAGAGCTCGGCGTCTTCATTCGGTGCGGTTTCGATCAACGTTGCGTCGCCGGAAGTGATCCGTTCGTGGTCATTCGGCGAGGTCAAGAACCCCGAGACCATCAATTACCGCAGTTTCAAGCCGGAAAAGGGCGGTCTCTTCTGCGAACGCATTTTCGGACCCACCCGCGACTGGGAGTGCAACTGCGGCAAATACAAGCGTGTGAAACACAAGGGGATCGTCTGCGACCGCTGCGGCGTGGAAGTGACCCAGGCCAAGGTGCGCCGCGAGCGCATGGGCCATATCGAGCTGGCCGTGCCGGTTTCGCACATCTGGTTCTTCAAGTGCATGCCGAGCCGCATCGGCCTGGTGCTCGACATGACCGCGAAGTCGCTCGAGCACGTGATCTACTATGAAGAGTACGTCGTGACCGATCCGGGCGATACGCCGCTCAAGGTCGGCCAGACCATGAACGAGATCGAATACCGCCAGGCGGTGGACGATTACGGCGACGCTTTCATGGCCGACATGGGCGCCCCGGCGATCAAGACGCTGCTGGAGCGCGTCGACCTGCCGATGCTGAAGGCCGAACTCGAGGTCAGCCTCGAGGGAACCCGCAACAAGGCGATTCGCAAGAAGCTGGCCAAGCGGCTGCGTCTCGTGGAAGGATTCATGAGCAGCAATTCGCGTCCGGAGTGGATGATTCTGACCGTTCTGCCGGTCATTCCGCCGGATCTGCGTCCGCTGGTTCCGCTCGAAGGCGGCCGGTTTGCGACGAGCGACCTGAACGACCTCTACCGTCGCGTCATCAACCGCAACAACCGCCTGAAGAATCTGCTTCAGCTGCGCACGCCGGAGGTCATCATCCGGAACGAGAAGCGCATGCTGCAGGAGGCGGTCGATTCGCTGATGGACAACGGCCGCCACGGCCGCGCGGTCACCGGCGCCGGCAACCGCGCCCTCAAGAGTCTTTCGGACATGCTCAAGGGCAAGCAGGGCCGGTTCCGCCAGAACCTGCTCGGCAAGCGCGTCGACTACTCGGGCCGTTCGGTCATCGTCGTCGGTCCCGAGCTGAAGATTCATCAGTGCGGTCTGCCGAAGAAGATGGCGATGATTCTGTTCGAGCCGTTCATCATCCGCCACCTGAAGGGGCGCGGCTTCGCGCACACCGTCCGCGGCGCCAAGAAGATGATCGAGCGCGGCGAACCGGAGGTGTGGGACATCCTCGAAGAGGTGACTCTCGGCCACCCGGTCATGCTGAACCGCGCGCCGACACTGCACCGTCTGTCGATTCAGGCGTTCGACCCGGTCCTGATCGAAGGATCGGCGATCCGTCTGCATCCGCTGGTCTGCACCGCATACAACGCGGACTTCGACGGCGACCAGATGGCCGTGCACGTGCCGCTGTCGAACGAGGCGCAGATGGAGACGAAGCTTCTGATGCTTGCGCCGAACAACATCTTCTCGCCCGCGAACGGCAAGCCGATCGTCTCTCCGACGCAGGACATCACGCTCGGCAGCTACTACCTGACCTGCGAGCCGCGCAACAAGGAGAAAGCGAAGCTCTATCGCGACTTCTTCGAGGTGCTGTACGCGATGCAGTGCGGCTTCATCAAGATTCATGACGCGGTGCGCATCCCGAACCCGGACTACGGCAAGGATACGATCTACGGCGACAAGGAGAGTAAATTCCTCCTGACCACGCCGGGCCGCTGCCTGTTCCATGAAATCTGGGATACGCGTCTCGGGTTCTTCAACCAGATTGCCAAGAAGAAGGACCTCGGCCGCCTGATCAGCGATTCGTACAACATCGCCGGGCATGAGGCGACCATCAAGCTGCTGGATGATCTGAAGGACCTCGGCTACCGCCATGCGACGCTGGCCGGCCTCTCGATCTCGATTGCGGACTTGCAGGTTCCGGACAAGAAAGAGGAGATCATCGAAGGCGCCCGCACACAGATCGACAGCGTGCTCGACCAGTACAACAACGGTCTGCTGACCGAGGGCGAGCGTCATAACAAGGTCATCGACATCTGGACGCAGGCGTCGAACGCGGTGGCGAACGAGTTGTTCGCGCGGCTCGAAGCGGCCTCGCGGCGCGGCGAGATCAACCCGGTTTACGCGATGCTCGACTCCGGCGCGCGCGGCAGCAAGGACCAGATCCGCCAGCTGGCCGGTATGCGCGGTCTGATGGCGAAGCCGTCGGGCGACATCATCGAACGGCCGATCACCTCGAACTTCCGCGAAGGTCTGTCGGTGCTCGAATACTTCATTTCGACCCACGGCGCCCGCAAGGGTCTGGCCGACACCGCGCTCAAAACCGCGGACTCGGGTTACATGACCCGCCGTCTCGTTGACGTTGCGCAGGATATCATCTGCCGCGAGCAGGACTGCGGAACCACAAAGGGCGTCTGGACCAGCGCGATCATCGAAGGCGACGAGGTGATCCTGCCGCTGAAGGACCGCATCCTCGGCCGGTTCAGCGCGCAGGACATCCGCGATCCCGCTTATGCCGACGGCCGCCTGATCATTTCGGCCGGAGAAGAGTTCACGCCCGAGATCGTCGAGCTCATCGACAAGCGCGGCATCCAGCGCGTGCTGATCCGCTCGACCCTGACCTGCGAGACGCTGCGCGGCGTCTGCGTGAAGTGCTACGGCCGGAACCTGGCCAGCGACCGGCAGGCAAAGGAAGGCGACGCGCTCGGCATCATCGCCGCCCAGTCGATCGGCGAGCCGGGCACGCAGCTGACCATGCGTACGTTCCACATCGGCGGCACCGCTTCGAGCGCGTACAAGCAGCCGGTGATCGCGTCGCGTCATGACGGCGTCATCAAGCTGTTCAATGTGCGCACGATCAAGAACCAGAAGGGCAAGACGGTCGTCGTCAACAAGAACGGCTATGTGATCGTCTACGATCCGAATGTGGCGAAGGAGGCCGAGAAGACGGCCCGCGAACGGGCCCAGATCGAGGCGGAAGCGCTCGGTACGGTCTACAACAAGGATTACGACTTCTGGGGAGATGCGCTGAAGGAGGCCGAGCTCGACCGCTATGAGCTCGAAGCCGGTTCGGTGATCGACAAAAACGACGGCGACAGCGTGAAGGCCAACGAGGTGTTCGTGCAGTGGGAGGCGAACCACGTGCCGATCATCATCGAAGAGGCCGGTGTGGTTGAGCTGCATGACCTCGTGGAGGGCGTGACGCTGCAGAAGCAGAAGCGCGGCGGTTCCGATCAGGCCACGGTCATGGAACACCGCGAGGACCTGCACCCGCAGATCGTCATCAATTCGCCGGACGGGCAGTTCCTCGCGAACTATCCGCTGCCGGCCGGCGCAGTGCTGATGACCAAGCCGGGCGCGAAGGTCACCCCGGGCATGGTCGTGGCGCGCGTTCCGCGGCAGTCGGCCAAGAACAAGGACATCACCGGCGGTCTGCCGCGCATCGCGGAGCTGTTCGAAGCGCGTGTGCCGAAGGACGTGGCGGAGATTGCCCGCATCGACGGTTATATCGAGGTCGACAAGATGACCCGCGGCAAGCGCCAGCTGCTGATTCGCGATCCGGAGTCCGGCATGACCGAGGAGCACAACAACATTCCGCCGCACAAGCATCTGACCGTGAGCAAGGGCGACTTCGTCCGCAAGGGTCAGAAGCTGACGGAAGGTTCGATCGTTCCGCACACGCTGCTCGAAGTCTGCGGCATCCATGAGCTCCAGCGGCACCTGGTCGATGCGATTCAGCTCGTCTACCGTGCGCAGGGCGTCGAAATCAACGACAAGCACGTTGAAATCATCATCCGGCAGATGATGCAGAAGGTCCGGATCACCGAATCCGGGTCGACCGACTATCTGCCGGGCGAGCAGCTCGACCGCACTGAATTCGACCGGGTCAACCGTGAGATGATCGAGAAGGGCGGCAAGCCGGCGGAAGCCGAGCCGATCCTGCTCGGCATCACGAAAGCGGCCCTCGAAACCGAAAGCTTCATCTCGGCGGCGTCGTTCCAGGATACCACCCGTATTCTGACTGAGGCGGCGACGGTCGGCAAGGTGGACAACCTGAACGGCTTCAAGGAAAATGTGATCACGGGCCATCTGATTCCGGCCGGTACCGGCACGGAGATCATGCAGTCGATCCGGCTCAAATATCTCGGCACCGAGATCGAGCCGGAGCTGCCGGTGCGCGAGAGCGAGCGTTCGGTCGAGGAGATCGCGGCGGCCTGGCGGGAATCCGAGAACAAGAGCGATGCCGCCATCTTCGGAGACGAGGAGGAGGATTCGCTGCCGGACGAGGCGAAGGAGATGGTCGCCGAATTCGACGACGACGCATTTGCCGATCTGGATGACGCCGGGCTCGACGATGCCGGGTTTGACGACGAAAACGAGTAAGCGCAGAGCGGTTCGCCGCCCGGATCCGGCAGATCCGGAGCGGCGGCCGGAATCCGGGTGCCGGAAGAAATTTGGCAAAAAAATCGGTAAGTGATTTGCAAAACCCGGTTTGCGGTATTATTTTATAAGTCTTTGATGTATGTTAAGTCTTTTATAATTCGATTGAAAATATAAGAAAGCAGGAATTTGTTATGCCGACAATCAACCAGCTGGTGCGTTTCGGACGCGAAGAGAAGGCGAAGAAAAGCAAATCGAAGGCGTTGAGCGCCTGCCCGCAGCGCCGCGGCGTCTGTCTGCAGGTGACGACCCGTACCCCGAAGAAGCCGAACTCGGCGTTGCGCAAGATCGCGCGTGTCCGTCTGACCAACGGGCAGGAAGTCACCGCCTACGTCGGCGGCGAAGGCCACAACCTTCAGGAACACTCGGTGGTTCTCGTGAAGGGCGGACGTGTCCGCGACCTCCCGGGCGTGCGTTACCACATCGTCCGCGGCGCGCTCGACAGCCTCGGCGTCGACAAGCGCCGTCAGGGCCGTTCGAAGTACGGCGCGAAGCGTCCGAAGCCGGGCCAGGAAGAGGCCAAGGGCAAGAAGAAGTAATCGATAGAGAACTCAATATCATAGATAGGGTGCGAAAGAGATGAGAAGACGCAGAGTTGTGAAGCGGGAGCTGATTCCCGACGTCAAGTACAATAGCGAGCTGGTGGCCCGTCTGATCAATACGATCATGAACCGCGGCAAGAAGTCCACCGCGCAGCAGATCGTCTACGGTGCGTTCGACGTGATTCAGGCGAAGAAGCCGGAGATGCAGCCGCTCGATGTGTTCCTGCAGGCGCTCGAGAACGTGAAGCCGAAGCTTGAAGTCAAGAGCCGCCGTGTCGGCGGTGCGACCTATCAGGTTCCGATCGAAGTCGATCCGGAGCGTCAGGTCGCTCTGGCGATGCGCTGGATCACGAGCTATTCCCGCGGCCGCAAGGGCAAGTCGATGACCGATTCGCTCGCCGGCGAACTGTTGGATGCTTTCGAGAACACCGGTTCCTCGATCAAGAAGAAAGAAGACACCTTTAAAATGGCGCAGGCGAACAAGGCGTTCGCTCATTACCGCTGGTAATCGCCGGGAACGAACACTATGAGTACCGACCAAGACAAAACCCAATATCATGAGTCCCCGAACCGCAAGCATGCGCTCAAGGACTATCGCAACATCGGCATCATGGCCCACATCGACGCGGGCAAAACCACTCTGACCGAGCGTATCCTTTTCTATTGCGGCGTGAACTACAAGATCGGCGATACCCACGAGGGTACCGCCACCATGGACTGGATGGCACAGGAGCGCGAGCGCGGCATCACGATCACCAGCGCCGCCACCACCTGCTATTGGAAGAATCACCGGATCAATATCATCGACACTCCCGGACACGTCGACTTCACGGCGGAGGTGGAGCGTTCGCTGCGTGTGCTCGACGGTGCCGTTGCGGTGTTCTGTTCGGTCGGTAAGGTCCAGCCCCAGAGCGAGACGGTCTGGCGGCAGGCCCAGAAGTATCACGTTCCGATCGTCGCGCTGGTCAACAAGATGGACCGTACCGGCGCCGATTTCGACGGCGTGGTGACCGAGATTCATACGAAACTCGGCGCGACGCCGGTTCCGCTCATGCTGCCGATCGGCCGCGAGGCGGATTTCAAGGGCGTGATCGACGTGCTCGAAAACAAGTGCGTCTATTTCGATGACAAGGACAACGGCGTGACGATGACCGAAGAGGAGCCGACCGGCGATCTCAAGGCGCGTCAGGAAGCCGCTTACAAGCACATGGTCGAATGCTTGGCCGAAGTCGATGACGAGATCATGGAGATCTTTCTCGCCGACGAGATGCCGAGCCACGACCAGATCAAGGCCGCTCTGCGCCGCGCGACGCTGGCCGCGAAGATCGTTCCGGTCGCCTGCTGCACCGCGTTCAAGAACAAGGGTGTTCAGAAGCTGCTCGACGTTGTGGTCGATTACCTGCCGAGCCCGGTCGATATCTGGGACATCAAGGGAACCAACCCCGACAACGGCGAAGCGATCACCCGTCATGTCGGCGACCTGCAGCCGTTTGCGGCACTGGTCTTCAAGATCATGACCGACCCGTTCGTCGGCAAGCTCTATTACTTCCGTGTCTACTCCGGTGTCGCGTCGCAGGGCATGAGCGTCTACAATCCGCGCACGAACAAGCGCGAGCGCCTCGGCCGGCTGCTTCAGATGCACGCGAACCAGCGGGTCGAGCAGCAGGAGATTTTCTCCGGCGACATCGCGGCCGCGGTCGGCCTGAAGAACGTCACCACCGGCGACACGATCTGCCTCGAAGAGAAACCGATCGTGCTTGAGTCGATGGCGTTCCCCGAACCGGTCATCTCGATTGCGGTCGAGCCGAAATCGTCCGGCGACCGCGACAAGCTGTCGAAGGGCCTCGTCGCTCTGGCGGAAGAGGACCCGACCTTCCAGGTCCGTTCCGATGAGGAGACCGGCCAGACCATCATCTCCGGCATGGGCGAGCTGCATCTCGAGATCATTCTCGACCGCCTGGTCCGCGAATTCAAGGTCGAGGCGAATACCGGCGCTCCGCAGGTTGCGTACCGTGAGGCGCTGTGCGGCGCTTCCGATTCGAATATGAAGTTCGTCCGCCAGTCCGGCGGCCGCGGCCAGTACGGCCATTGTATCATCAACCTGATTCCGGGTGAGCGCGGTTCCGGCATTGTGATCGAGAACAAGGTTGTCGGCGGCAATATTCCGAAGGAATACATCAAGCCGATCGAGCAGGGCATCCGCGAAGCGGCCGCTTCGGGCGTGCTGGCGGGCTACTCGCTGATCGACTTCAAGGTCGAGATCATCGACGGTTCGTACCACCCGGTCGACTCTTCGGAAATGGCGTTCAAAGTCGCCGGTTCGATGGCGCTCAAGGATGCGGCGAAGAAGGCCGGCATCATGTTGCTCGAGCCGATCATGAAGGTCGAGCTGACCACTCCGGACGAAAACATGGGCGACCTGATCGGCGACATCACGAGCCGCCGCGGCACGATCGTCGAGATCAATGCCGGCGAAAACAGCTTCACCCGGGTTCATGCGAATGTTCCGCTGTCGGAGCTTTTCGGTTATGCGACGGCGATTCGTTCTCTCTCCCGCGGCCGCGCCTCTTATTCGATGGAGCCGGCGCACTTTGAAAGAGTTCCGAAACAAGTCCAAGACAAAATTGTGGAGAAGAAATAAGCTATGGCTACGGGAAAAACCCAGCGTATCCGCATCCGGCTGCAGGCTTACGAGCACCGGATTCTGGATCAGTCAGTCAACGAGATTCTTGAAACTGCGAAACGTACCGGTTCTCTCGTGGCCGGCCCGGTTCCGCTTCCGACCCGCATCGAGCGCTGGACGGTCAACCGTTCTCCGCACGTCGACAAGAAGTCGATGGAGCAGTTTGAAATTCGTACGCACAAGCGTATGATGGACATTGTCAACCCGACGGCGAAGACGGTTGATGAGCTCAAGAAGCTTAATCTGCCCGCCGGCGTGGATATCGCGATCAAGATTGGAGTCTAGTCGGTTCTGACTCCATAGATACCAAGGCCCCCGACCGATTGGGGGCACGTATCGAATGTTTCTCACGAAAGGAGAAAGTATGAAAGGGTTAATCGGTAAAAAGGTCGGTATGACGCAGGTCTACGACGAGAACGGCGTGTTGATCCCGGTGACGGTGATCGAAGCCGGTCCGTGCGTGGTGACCGATGTCAAGACCAGTGAGCGCGACGGCTACACGGCGATTCAGCTGGGTTACGGTCAGCGCAAGGCGAAGAATGTCACGAAGGCCCGTGCCGGGCATCTCGCGAAGGCGGGGCTGACCGGCGACAAGCTGCCGTCGGTGCTGCGCGAAGTGCGCATCTCCGAAAAGGACGAGGTCCCGGCGCTCGGCACTGAGCTGAAGGCGGATATCTTCGAAGCGAACGAGTACCTGGATGTGGTCGGCACGACGAAGGGCCGCGGCTTTCAGGGTGTTGTCCGCCGGTATCGTTTCGGCGGCGGCCGCGCCAGCCACGGCGGCGCCTGGACCCGGCGCACCGGTTCCATCGGCTGCTGCGAATGGCCGGGCAACGTGATCAAGGGCAAGCGCATGCCGGGTCACATGGGCAACGTTCCGCGTACGGTGCAGAATCTGAAGATCGTGCGTGTGATGGCGGAAGACAACGTCCTCCTGCTCAAGGGTGCGGTCCCGGGGGCGAACGGCGGCGTGTTGTTGATCCGGAGTGCAATCAAGAAGCAGCCGGGCGCGCAGAAGTAAGAGGGTGTGTAAAATGTCGAATACTTTAGATATCCTTGATTGCAAAGGTGCCCGGGTTGGCGAGTACGTCATTCCGGAAGGTGTGATCGAGTTGGAGAAGGGCGAACAGGCGGTTCATGATGCCGTCGTCGCGTATCTCGCGGGGCTGCGCGCCGGTACGGCCTGCACCAAGACCCGCGGTGAAGTTTCCGGCGGCGGCGCGAAGCCGTTCCGCCAGAAGGGCACGGGCCGCGCCCGTTCCGGTTCGAGCCGGAGCCCGGTCTGGGTCGGTGGCGGCACGATTTTCGGGCCGCGTCCGCGTTCGTTCGCCAAGAAGGTCAATAAGAAGGTTCTGCAGCTCGCGCTGAAGCGCGCGCTCTCGGAACGGATTGTCGAAGGCGATGTGGTGGTGGTTGACGCCGTCGCCCTGCCGGACCACAAGACGAAGAACGTCGTCGCCATTCTGAAGAACCTGAACCTTGCGGACAGCACGGTCATGATGTCGCTGCCGAGCCTGGAAGATCAGGCCGCGGTGGTGTGCGCGACGGGCAATCTGTCGAATCTGGTGCTTCGCAAGGCGGAAAATGTCAACGTTTATGAACTGCTTCGATTCGGCAAGCTCCTTTTCACGAAGGATGCCCTCGATGCGTTCATTCAGCGTCTGGCGTAAGGAGGTTTCCCATGAGAAGTGCTTTTGATATCATCATCGCACCGGTGGTCACCGAGAAGTGCAACGCGCAGGCGCAGGCCTCGAAGTATGTCTTCAAGGTGAAGACGGATGCCGAAAAGATCGAGATCGGCCGGGCAATCGAAGAGTTGTTCAAGGTCAAGGTCAAATCGGTGAATGTAATGAACTGCATGGGCAAGGCCCGTCGTGCCGGCCGCACCAATAAAATGGGGCGCCGCGCTGACTGGAAGAAGGCGATCGTCACCTTGTCCGAAGGCAGCATCGAGATTATCTAAACAGAGGGAGAATTAAAAAATGGCGGTTAAAAGTTTTAATCCCGTGACTCCCTCCCGGCGTCATATGGCGACGTTGGACTATGCGTCCACGATCACCTCGACCAAGCCGGAGAAGAGTCTGCTGAAAGGCAAGAAGGCGTCCGGCGGCCGCAATAACGCCGGCCGGATCACGACCCGTTTCCGCGGGGGCGGCAACAAGCGCCGTTACCGCATGGTCGATTTCATCCGCGCCAAGGAAAACGTTCCGGCCAAGGTCGTCTCGATCGAGTACGATCCGAACCGTTCGGCGAATATCGCCCTGATCTGCTATGCGGACGGTGAGAAGTCTTACATCCTTGCTCCGGTCGGCCTGAAGGTCGGCGACAAGGTCATGAACGGTGCGAAGGCCGAGCTGAAGCCGGGCAACTGGCTGGCGATCAAGGATATTCCGGTCGGCGTCAATATCTGCTGCATCGAGATGCAGCCCGGCCGCGGTGCGAAAATCGCCCGTTCGGCCGGCCAGGTTGCGACCCTGCGCGGCAAGGAAGAGACCTATGCGCAGATCAAGCTGCCGTCGGGTGAAGTCCGCATGATCCATGTGAACTGTCACGCGATGGTCGGTCAGATCGGCAACCTCGACCGCATGAACGTCAAGATGGGCAAGGCCGGCAAGAAGCGCTACCTCGGCTTCCGTCCGCATGTCCGCGGCGTTGCGATGAACCCGGTCGATCACCCGATGGGCGGCGGTGAAGGCCGCACCTCCGGCGGCGGCCATCCGGTTTCGCCGTGGGGTCAGCTGGCCAAGGGCAAGCGCACCCGCAATCCGAAGAAGACTTCGAAGAACTTCATTGTTGAGCGGAGGAAGAAGTAATGGCCAGATCGATTAAGAAGGGCCCGTTCGTCGACCAGTACCTGATCGACAAGGTTGAGAAGATGGGCAATCAGAAAGTGGCGATCAAGACCTGGTCGCGCCGCTCGATGATCATCCCGGACTTCGTTGGACACACGTTCAACGTGCATAACGGCAAGAGCTTCATTCCGGTGTTCGTGACTGAGAATATGGTCGGTCACAAGCTCGGCGAGTTCGCGCTGACCCGTACCTTCAAGGATCACGGTGTGGTTTCCGGCAAGTAATTATCGGAAGTCTGCATGAAGAAACCCCGCAACGGCAGAGGCCGAATGCGGGGTTTCTTTTTTTATCCGTTGTTTCCGGCTTGAACGCCGCGAAAAATGTGCTATCTTGTCTGTATGTTTCCGTAGACAAAACATCAGGGAGTGAGGAACCGTGGAAAAGTTTGATGTGTGTGTGATCGGCGCCGGTCCCGGCGGGTATGTCGCAGCGATTCGTGCCGGACAGTGCGGATTCAAAACGGCTCTGGTCGAGAAGGCGTTTTTCGGCGGTACATGCCTGAATGTCGGCTGCATTCCGACCAAAACGCTGATTGCGGGGGCGGAGGTCTATGCCTCCGCGAAACATGCCGCCGATTTCGGAGTTGAGATTTCCGGCGAGGTCAGGGCGGATTGGAAGAAGATGCTCGCGCGCAAGGACGAAGTCATCGGCAAACTCCGCAACGGGATCGCTTCTCTGCTCAAATCGGCCGGAGTCACGGTGTTCGGCGGCCGCGGCGAGTTTCTGTCGCGCCGTCAGCTGATGGTGGCTGCCGGGGAGGCGACCGGCACGGTTATTGAGGCGGACAAGTTCATCATTGCGACCGGTTCTGATCCGCTGGTGCCGGGATTCATCCCGAAAGGCGACCGTATTCTGACCTCCACGGAGCTGCTGAGTCTGCCGAAACTGCCGAAGAGCCTGCTGATTCTCGGCGGCGGGGTCATCGGTTGTGAGTTCGCCTGTCTCTTCGCCGAGCTCGGCGTTGAGGTGACGGTCGTTGAAATGCTGCCGCAGATCCTGCCGCAGACCGACGGCGAATGCGCGAAGCTGCTGGCGAAACTGATGGCCGGGAAGGGCATCCGGATTCTGAACGGAACCCCGCTCACGGATATCAGATGCACGGCCCGCGGCGTCTCCGGCAAGGTCGGAGATGAGACGCTGAAGGCCGACTATCTGCTCGTTTCGATCGGACGCAAGCCGGTGACGGCGGATCTGAATCTTCCCGCCGCCGGGGTCAAAACCGATCAGCGCGGTTTTATCGAGGTCGATGACAGCTTCCGGACCAGCGCTCCGAACATTTATGCGATCGGCGATGCGGTCGGCAGAATCATGCTCGCACACTGGGCAAGCGCGGCGGCCGGAAATGTGGTCAATACGCTGCGCGGCAAGCCGGAGGAGTTCACCGGCGCGCTGACCCCCGGCTGCATTTTCACCTCTCCCGAAATCGGTACGATCGGCAAGAGCGAGGAACAGCTCAGGAGCGAGGGAGTCGCCTACAGCGTCGGCAAATTCCCGTTTGCGGCACTCGGCAAGGCGATGGCGATGAACCAGACCGAAGGATTCGTGAAGATTCTCGCGGATGCGGAGAGCGATCAGGTACTCGGCATCCATATCATCGGGCCGCATGCGACCGACCTCATCGCAGAGGCTGGTCCGGCCATGCTGATGGAGATCACCGCGAAGGAGCTCGGCCGCGCGATCCATGCGCATCCGACGCTCGGCGAGGCGATGATGGAGGCCGCGCATGCGGTTCACGGCGAATGCGCGCATATGCCGACCCGGAAGAAGCGCTGAGCTTTGTGCGGATTGTTGTATGGATGATCTGGCCGTTGTGATTGTGGCGGGCGGCTCGGCCCGTCGTTTCGGCGGCAACAAGCTGCTGCTGGAGCTGGACGGCCTGCCGCTGTTTCTCCACTGCGTGAGGCGTTTTCTCCCGGCGGCGGCGCCGGGCTGCCTGGTGGTGGTGCATCCGCGTGGCGGCGGGGATGAATTCCGCCTGGCGGCGGAGCGCTTTTTGCCCGATGCCCCGATCGTCTGGACGGCGGGCGGCGCATTTCGCTGCGCTTCCGTTCAGGCCGGTCTGGCGGCGATTCCGCTGCGCGAGGGGATTGTTGCCATTCACGACGCGGCGCGGCCGCTGGCGTCGGTTTCGCTGCTGGAGACGCTGGCGGAGGAGGCGCGGCGGAGCGGCGGCGCGATTCCGGGCAAGCCTGTGACCGATACGCTCAAGCGCAGCGACGGAGGCGGGATGATCGCCGGAACCGTCAGCCGGGAAGGGCTGTGGCGGGTGGAAACCCCGCAGGTCTTCGATCTGTCCCGGCTGCGTGCCGCTTATGCGGCCAATCCGGAGGTCGATTTTACCGATGATGCCGGTGTCATGGAGGCGGCTGGTTTCCCATGCCGGGTGGTGCATAATCCGGAGGAGAACATCAAGGTCACCTATCCGGGCGATATGGCGTTGCTGAACCGGCATTTCCCCGGGAGGCGGCAGTGAAGCTTGCCCGCGCGGCCCACCTGGTGCTCGGCCGCCGCGGCGAGGAGGCGGCGGTGCGCCTGCTGCTGGCAAAGGGTTACACGATTCTGGCCCGCAACTGGCGGATCCGTTCCGGCGAACTGGACATCGTCGCCCGTGACGGCAGGACTCTCGTCTTTGTCGAAGTCAAGACGCGCCGCCGTTCGGGATTCTATCGGCCGGGCGACAATCTTTCTCTCCGGCAGATGCGCCGGAATTTCCGCGCCGCTCTGTTTTACTGCCGGGTGATCGGGAAGCCGCTGCTGCCCGGCCGTTTCGACCTGATCGAGGTCATCGCCTCTCCGCGTTTGATCCGGAGCATCGTGCATCGCTGCAACTATCTTCCGCCGCTGGAACCGGGAGGAAAGCGTGGACGTGCGTGAATTGCTGAAACAGGTCTCCGCCGGGCTCAATCTGTTTCCCTGCCCGGTCTGCCGTCGCGGCGACGGCGGCGGGGAAAACCGGTTCTGCCCGGAGTGCGAGAAGGAGATGCACCGGATCGAAGGGACCCGTTGTCGAGGTTGCGGCGGCGAACTCGACACGGCGCTTGCGCTCTGTTCGGTCTGCATTGCCGCCGAACCGCGTCCGTGGGTCGGAGCGGCGGCGGTTTATGAGTATCGCGATCTGACGCGGCAGGTCATTCACCGCTTCAAATTTTTCAACCATCCGGAACTGGCGCGCCCGTTCGGGATCCTGGCGGCGGAACGCATGCGGCGGGAGGAAAGTTTCCGGGCCGATCTCGTGGTTCCGGTTCCGCTGCATATCACGCGCCATTTCCGGCGCTCCTTCAATCAGGCGGCTCTGTTTGGCGGCGTTGTCGCGCGGGAGCTCGGGATTCCGCTCTGCAATGCGCTGATCCGGATCAAGCGGACCAGACATCAGGCGAGGTTGAGCAAAGAGGCGCGGCGGAAGAATCCGCACGGCGTTTTCGCCGTCGGCAAGCCGGAGGCGGTTCGCGGGAAATGCATTCTGCTGGTCGATGATGTGTTCACCACCGGCGCCACGCTGGCGGCGGCCGCCGCGGTTCTGCTCAAGGCCGGTTCCGGGCCGATTTTCGTTCTGACCGCCGCTCGGACGCCGCGTTACTGATTTTTTTCCGGGTCAGCTTGCGCGGCGGCGGAATGTGTGATATATTGTCAAACCGGGCAATTAGCTCAGTTGGTTAGAGCGTCACGTTTACACCGTGAATGTCGGCGGTTCGAGTCCGTCATTGCCCACCATCCTTCGCTCGACGAAGTCGAGCTACGGATGGCAAGCCATCCTTTTCCGCGAGCGAAGCGAGTGAAAAGGATGAGCGCAGACAGGAGTACCCGCAGGGGAAGGATGTCCTCCATAGTGTGCAGCGCGTCGGAGGACCGGCAGGCCGTCCTTTCCCGTGAGCAATCTTACACTTGCATACTTCGCTCTCTATCCCATCCCGTTGAACGCTATATCGCCGTCCTTTCCCGCGAGCGAAGGTAGTCATCATGTTTTACCCTCGTCGCGGAACCGTTTTTCGTCCGGACTGCGGACGGCTGCGTGGCTGGCTGTACAGCTGGTTTTTTCGATTCCGCAATTCGGGAAAGCAGGAGACCTCAGGCGGCGGCATCTTTTCCGGCGGGCCGCTTGTAAAGCCGGCGGAATGGCGTTATTGTAACTTCCGTCGCCTTACGATGATGGAAAGGAGGACCAGATGAATGTCGGTTTTTGTGTTTCCATGACTCCGCGCCGGCTGCTGTGTTTCGCAGGCAAGTTCAATCTCCAGAAAATCGTCTCCCGCATGGAGGCCCTGGCCGCGCAGCGCGGCTGCGGCATCGAGCGGCGCGAGGAGGACATCGCCGTTCATTTCTGTCCGGAGGGCGATCTGGTTTTCCATCCGGACGAGGAGGCGCAGATGCTGAAGGGAAGTGCCGACAGCTCGATCGCCGGGCCCGGCTTCCATGCGGCGGCGGCCGACTTCTGCAATGCACTGGCCGGCGAGGCCCGCCTGGCTGCGGTTTATGAGCCCGGCGACCCTTACTGCGAGAGAGGCGATTTCGAAGCTCTCCGGCGCGCGGTGTTCCTGCCCTTTCTGGAGGAACTCCTGACGACCATTGAGATCGAAGGCGGCCGGCGGAGCGAGGCGATCTGCTTCGCGTGGCCTGACGATTGGTACATGCTCGCCAATGCGCCGGAGAATCACTGGTATTGTCCGACCGGTTTGTTTCCCTGTTCCGTCAAGGCCCTGTTCGACCGGGAGCCGATGGCGTTTCTGCAGGATTTCTTCATCTGGCCGAACCGGGAGAAGGACACGGTTTATCTGCGCAACCTGGCTATGAGCGACGCCTGGACCCGGTGTGCTTTCCATGCCGGCGATCCGCTCTGCAAAGAGATTTGCCGGAGTCTGGAAAAGGTGGCGAAAGAGGACCCGCTGCTGCCGTTTCCCCGGAAGCTTTACCTCGAACTGTGCGGAATCGTCGGGCGCACGCCTGTTGTGCCGGAGGAAATTCCGGAGGACACCCGGTTCGAATCGGTCGGTTTCCGCAAATTTCCGCTGCTGGCCCCGATCGGCAACTGGGAGATTCTGATTCCGGGTGGTTTCCGGCGCGAGGAGCAGAAGGACGGCGCGATCCGGCTGGTCGAACCGGATCGCTGCATTGTGGCGAGCAGCGCCGTCTGTCAGGTTTCGCCGGACGAAGAGGAGGAGTTCCGGACGCGGATGCTCGGCAGGCGCATGAGCCAGCACCCCGACAAGGTGTTCATGGAGAACGTCCTGCTCGGGCCGGACTGCCGGGCCGAACTGTTCCGGGTGAACGACTGGGAGCATCCGTTCCTGCTTGAGTGCCGCAAAATCGAACCGGGCGGGAACCTGCTTTCGATCATGTTCAACTTCAAGACGCGCAGCGAATACGAATGGGGGCTCGACATCCTGAAAACCGCTCACTGCCGCGATGCGGTGGAAGAGGTGTGATGTCCGGTCCGGTGCCGGGGATCGCGAGAGGTGGCGGAGCCGTTCAGGGCCGGTACTGCCGCCGGTAGAGGCCGGGAGAGAGTCCGCTCTGTTTCCTGAAGAAACGTGAAAAGACGAATTCGCTGCTGAATTCGAGCTCGGCGGCGACTTCGCGTGCTGTGGTATGCGGACGGCGCAGCAGCTCCGAGGCGCGGCGCAGCAGTTGCCGGTCGAGAAAACGTTTCGGCGTGATTCCGGTGTCGGCGGTGAATCTTCGCGTGAAGGTTTCGCGCGGCATCCGGGCGATTTTCGCCAGCTCCGCGACGCGCATTCCGGCCGTGCAGCGGGCCGCGATATGGTCGAGTACGGCTGCGTACGGCGCAAAGCGGGCCGCGAGGTCGGGCGGTGTCTCCGCACTTCCGTCGAGCATGTCATATACGAATGCGAACACATGCTTGCGCAGTTCGACTGCAAGCAGCAGCTGCCGGTCGGAGTCGAAAATTTCGACCAGCCGGGCGACCAGCTCCGGCCGGTATTCGCTGCGGATGTGCTTGTACATCGAAAACAGTTCCACGCCGGAATGGAGTTCGAGGCTGAACTGGATCGAGACGAAGAGCGTCCGGTCGTCGAGCCGGACCTGCGCGGGCAGGTAGGCCGGAATGAAGCAGACGGTTCCCGGAATCAGCGGAAGCTTGTCGTCCCCGCAGCGGATGAAGTTCTCCGCTCCGTTCGGGTTCTCAAAAATGCCAAGCATCCGGTTGACGGAAAGCGCCTGCGGCGTCGCCGAAAAGACCGGGTATGCCCCTTTGGCGAAATGGGTCAGCGTCAGGCTGATTCGGTTGCTCAGCCCGTAAATTTCATCCCGGTTCCTCAACTCCGCCATCACATGCCTCCCGCTTTGGATAAAATAGCATGAAAATCACAAAATGCAAAACTTATTCCGTTTTCCGCCATTCTGTTTCCGGTGCGGCGCGTGTATAATAAATAAAAAAGGAGAATGCTGCCATGACATATCGCACCTTCGAACAGGATCTGCCGTATCTGCTCGGCAAATTCCGGAATCCGTCTTTCGATCCGGCGACCGGTCTCGACAATGAGACGATCAGAAGAGACATCGGACTGCTCGCGCGGGAGCTGGCCGGGGAACCGCGTCCGGTTGTGAAAGCGCGGGCCTTCGAGTATGTGACCCGGAACGTCCGGATCGATGTGAACCCGCACGACTGGTTCGTCGGCTTCGGCTGCTGGGACCGGGACGACCGGCCGCTGACCGCGCTGATTTATGGCTGGAGCGAAGAGGCGGACCGGGCTTCGCCTGAGCTGACGGAGCTGCGGAAGCTCTGCGAACGTACCGGCGCTACGGCGATCTGGAAGGACTTCGACCACTCCGTGCCGGATTGGGAGGCCGTCTATGAGCTCGGCTTTCCGGGGCTGCTCGACCGGGTGCGGCGATATCGCCGGCGCCACGCGGAGCGCGGCACGCTGACGCCCGAGGCGGCCGCCCGTTTCGACGGCATGGAAATCGCCTGCCGCGCGGTTCTCGAGATGCTCGGCCGGTTCCGGAAGTATGCGCTTGAGCACGCGGACGGCAGTGAACGGGTCGCTGCCGTGGCGGAGTGCCTCGGCGCGCTGATTTCCGGCGCACCGCGCAACACGTTCGAGGTTCTGTCGCTGATCTATCTCTTTTTCATGTTCGGCGAACATATCGACCGGTATCAGGTCCGGTCGCTCGGCAACCTCGACCGCATGCTCCTGCCGTATTTCCGGCGGGACCTGGCGGAAAAGCGGTTCACCGAAGCGCAGATCCGCGAATTCATCGGCTACTTCCTGATGCAGTGGGCGTCGATCGACAACTACTGGGGCCACCCGTTCTATCTCGGCGGAACGAAGGCCGACGGCTCCACGGAGATCAGCGAACTTTCGCACCTGATTCTCGAGGAGTACGACCGGCTCGGACTGCATACGCCGAAAATCCAGATCAAAACCGCGCCGAATACGCCGCCGGAGTTTCTGGACCGTGCGTTCGACATGATTCGGCGCGGGCACAACAGCATCGTGTTCGTCTGCGAACCCGGCATCGCCCGCGCGATGGCGGCCTGCGGCTTCAGCGCGGAGGAGGCGCGGACCTGCGACATCCGCGGCTGCTACGAGTTCGTGCCGCGCGCACTCGGCAATACGACCGGCGTCGGGCACCTGAATATGCTGAAACCGATTGAACTGGTACTGAACGACGGCATCGACCCGCTGACCGGAATCGCATTCGGGGAGAAGACCGGCCCGCTCGACCGGCTCCGGACCTTCGACGATTTTCTGGCCGCCTACTTCCGGCAGCTCGACCGGATCATCGAATTCAACATCCGGTGCGTGGATGATTTCGAGCGGACGCTGCACGAGATCAACCCGGCGCTGCTGTTCTCCGCGACAATCCGGCACAGTCTCGAGACGGCGCGCGACGCATTCTCGGACGGGTCGGTCTACAATATTTCGTCGATTCTCGAAGCCGGGTTCGCCTCCGCGGTCGATGCGCTGACGGTGATCCGCAGCTATGTCTACGAGCGCCGGGAGCTGACGCCTGCCGAACTCCGCGACATCCTGAAGGCCGACTGGAACGGCCATGAAAAGCTGCGGCTGCGGATTCTGCGCGACGGGAACAAGTACGGCAACGGCATCGAGGCGGCGGACCGCCTTGCGGCGGAGCTCGCGCGCCACGTATCGGAAAGGATCAACCGGCGTCCGAACGCGCGCGGCGGCTTCTACCAGGCGTCGGGCCACTCCGCCCGGCAGTTCATCTGCCTCGGGGAGAAGACCGGCGCAACGCCGGACGGACGCCGTTCCGGAGACGAAATGTCGAAGAATCTTTCTCCCGTGCAGGGGGCGGATACGAACGGCGTGACCGCACTGGTGAAATCGCTTTCGCGTATCGATCCGGCCTGGTATCCGGGCGATTATCCGCTCGACGTGATGATGCATCCGGCCACGGTTCGCGGCGAGGGCGGGCTCGCCGCGATGCGTGCGCTGCTCCTGACCTATATGCGGTTGAACGGCGTGGCGATTCACTTCAACATCTTCGATGCGGAGACGCTGGCCGCCGCTCAGGAGCACCCGGAGAACTATCGCGGACTGCAGGTCCGGGTCTGCGGCTGGAACGTGCTGTTCACCGATCTTTGCAGAAAAGAGCAGGACGCATACATCGAGCGGGCCCGCTGCATCAGCGAGTAGGGAGGGGGAGATGCGGGAAGGAATCATCTGCGACCTGAAACGCTTTGCGGTTCACGACGGTCCGGGCGTGCGGAGCACCGTGTTCCTGAAAGGGTGTCCGCTCCGGTGCGTCTGGTGCCACAATCCGGAGAGCATCCGGCGCGCGCCGGAGCTCGGAATGCGGTTCCACAAATGCACATTGTGCGGCGAATGCGCCCGGGTTTGCGCCTGCCACCGGATTGCGGACGGGAAACACCGCTTCGGCCGCGAGAGCTGCACCGCGTGCGGAAGGTGCGTCGGGGCTTGCCTGTTCGATGCGCTTGTGCTGTACGGAAAGCGCGTGACGCCGGAGGAGACGGCGGCGGCCGTGCTCGAGGACCGGGCGTTTTACGAAACCTCCGGCGGCGGCGTGACCGTTTCGGGCGGCGAACCGCTGCTTCAGGCCGCCTTCTGCGCGGAGCTCTTCAGGCTGCTGAAACGGGAGTGCATCCATACGGCGGTGGATACCTGCGGGGAGGTTCCGTGGAGCGCGTTCGAAACCGTGCTGCCGGTGGCCGACCTGTTCCTGTTCGACTTCAAGCATCCCGATTCGGAGGCGCACCGGCGGCTGACCGGCAGCGGCAACGGGCGGATCAAAGCGAATCTGCTGCGGCTCGGCCGGAACGGCTGTCCGGTCGAAATCCGCATTCCGCTCATACCGGGCCTGAATATGGAGGATGAGACTTTGAAGCGCAGCGCGGAGTTCCTGGCCGGGATCGGCACGGTCACGGCGGTCCGGCTGCTGGCTTATCATTCGCTTGCGCGTTCGAAATACGAAGCGGTCGGGCGCGCCGACACGATGCCGCGGGCCGGGAGCCCCGGCGATGACGCGATGCGTCACGCAGCGGAGCTGATCGGCGGTTTCGGGCTGCGGGCAATGGTATGAGGCCGGCCGCTCAGCGGCGGAAAAAGGCCAGCAGATTGCGCATGTCGAGCTTTTCGATATAGAACCAGTTGACCGAGCGGATGTGGCAGAAGGTGTAGACCGTTTCGTTTCCGTCGGGCTCCTGGATGGTGACGACTCCGAATTTCCGCTTTTTCATATCGTCGAGAACGGCGCGGTTTTTGAGCTGCTTGAAGACGACCTCATCGTCCGGGCTCCGGTAATTCGACCGGGCGATGTCGGCGAAGTCCCTGGTGGTGGAGACGATGATTCTGCCGTCGTCGTCCATGATCGCCTTCTCGAGCACGTGCGGGCCCGCGTTGCCGGAGGAGTGCAGTTCCTCGATCAGTTCGTCCAGAGAGATATCCACCGCGCAGACCCCGTTGCCGCGCCCGTCCGGCATGCGCAGCGGAACCGAACAGGAGATGACCAGTCCGATCTGCGGAACGCTGTCGATATAGGGGCGCGACCAGACGGCCCGTTTCTCCTTCCAGGCATCGGCCGGAGGAAACCAGATGCGGCGGCGCGGATCGTAGCGTTCCGGGAAGCCGTTCCCGGCCGGATAAGCCGCGTACAGCCCGTCCGGGAAGCCGAAGAGAACCCGGATGATCGGCGTGCCGTCCCGGAAGGCGGCGGTTTTGAGTTCCTCCAGATTCGAATCCGTCACGCGGGCGTTGACCGGGCTTTCGAGAATCGTCTGCAGCAGCCGGGGAATGTAACGCGAGATCGGCTCGAGGCGGCGTTCGACGCTTTCCGGGTTCGTATCCGGAGTCACATTGTAGGCGATGCTTTCCGGGTCGATCCGGCCGTGGTGAAAGACGGAGTCGATCAGTCCCGGCGCACCGGGACGGCGCAGCTCGGAAACCGCGCGGAACGCATGTTCTTCCCCCTTTTCATGATGCGGATCGTACTTCAGCAGGTACCGGATATCGGCGGCGAGCGAAGCGGTCATCAGCTCGAGTTTCGAAAACTGTTCGTCGAGCAGATGTCCGGCATGGGTGCTGCGGGAGTAGGCCGCGCCGAGGGCGTAGTCGCGCGAACGGAGCTCTTCGGAGAAACGGAACTCCCGGTAGAGCGTGAAGGCGAGGGCGCCGACTCCGGCCAGCAGCGCGCAGAGCATCAGGACCAGCGTCAGCCGGCGGTGCAGGTAGCACCAGCGGACCAGCTTCATGGCCGGATTGTCCGGCCTGGCCGACACCGACAGCCCCATCAGATAGCGCCGCAGATCGCCGGAAAACTCCCTGATCTCCTGATAACGCTGCTTCGGGTCCGGGGCGAGCGCTTTGCGGATGATCGCCTTCAGGTCCGCGTCGATCGGCGCATGGAAACGGTGTTCGAGCGGCTCCATCCGGCCGTCGGCGATGTTCGCCAGAACCTCCGATACGGAGTTGCCGGTGAAAGCGGTTTTCAAAGTGGCGGCTTCGAACAGGATTGCGCCCATTGCGAACAGGTCCGCCCGCTGGTCGCGCAGCTCGTGCCGGATGACCTCCGGCGCAAGGTATTGCGGTGTTCCGCAGAAATCGTCCTCCTGCGGAGGTGTTTCGGCCGCATTCTCCGTATGCCGGATGCGCCGGGCGATGCCCCAGTCCATGATGTAGGTTTCGCGGAATTCGCCGATCATGATGTTCGACGGCTTCAGGTCGCAGTGCATGACGTTGCGGCTGTGCGCATATTCGAGCGCATCGCAGACTTTGAGCAGGATGTCGAGGCGGGTGCGCAGGGCTTTCTTTTCGTCGAACGAGTTTACGCCGTCGAGCCGGTAGTGCGTGCAGATCTGTTCGAGGTAGGCCTTGAAGGTCTGCCCCTTGACCAGCTTCATCGCGAGGTGCAGCCCCGCTTTCCGGTCGGAATTCAGCGTGTAGATCGGCACGATCGCCGGATGGTCGAGCTGGGCGGTGACCCGCGCTTCGGAGAGGAAGAACCGTCGCAGCCGCTGGTTTCCGGAAAGTTCGCCGCGCAGCGACTTCAGGGCGACCAGCCGGTTCAGCCGGCGGTCGAAACCGTGAAACAATTCGCCCTGGCCGCCCTCCGCGAATTTTTTTCCGACGTCGTAGCTCTCCTCGAGCAGTTCGAGGCTCTCCTCGTCGCCGGAGAAATCGACCTCCCCTTCGGCCGGGTGATCCTGAAGCTCCTCCATGACGGAGTTGACGTCGCGCCGTTTTTTCAGCTGGAAGAAACGGGTCTTCGGCAAAGCGGGGAGGGCGGCGGGTTTTGCGGGGGGAGGCGTTGCGCCGGGTTCCCCCGTTTCCGTCCGGGGAAGGAGAATGGTACGCTCTTCCGGCTCGGAAACGGGCGTCCGGGTCTCCTGCTGCTCCGTCCGTTCCGGCGGCTGGTTGTCCGTATGAGTCATGGCTTTTCACCCGGAGGTTGTTGATCGATCAAAGCAATATAATCCGCTGTCTTCGAAAAATCAATGAAACTCCCTTGATTTTACCGAAAAGCCGCGTATATTGTTAGTGAATGATAACAAACCGTAATAAAAGGAGGGCCATGCGAATGAAACGGAAAATCATAGAAATCGACGAAAAGCTCTGCAACGGCTGCGGAAACTGCATCCCGAACTGCCCGGAGGGGGCGATCCGGATGATCGACGGCAAGGCGCGGCTGGTCAGCGATCTGTTCTGCGACGGTCTCGGCGCATGTCTCGGGGAGTGTCCGCAAGGCGCGATCACGATGACTGAACGCGAAGCCGCTCCCTATGACGAACGGCTGGTCATGGAGCGGATTGCCGCGCAGGGAGCCAATACGGTCAGGGCGCATCTGCACCACCTGAGATCGCACGGCGAACAGGAGCTTCACCGGATCGCGGTCGAATATCTGCGGGAAAAGGGCATACCGGTTCCGGAAGAGGCGGCGGAAGAGACGCTCGGGCGCGGCTGCCCCGGCACTCTGGCGAAGGCGCTGACGCCGCGGAAGCCGGCCGCCGCCGTTCCGCCGGAGGAGACGCCGTCGGCTCTGCGGCAGTGGCCGGTACAGCTCCGGCTGCTGAATCCGGAGGCTCCGTATTTCGACGGAGCCGATCTGCTGGTGTCGGCGGATTGCGTGCCCTGCGCGATGGGCGGCTTCCACCGCGAGCTGCTGGATGGAAAGATTCTGGTCATCTTCTGTCCGAAGCTCGATGAGGATACGGAGGAGTACGTGTCGAAGCTTGCGGAGATCTTCAGGCGCCACGACATCCGCTCGGTTACGGTTGCCCGCATGACGGTGCCCTGCTGCGGCGGAACCGTCGCGATCGTCGAAAAAGCGCTCGAATCGGCCGGCAGGCGGATTCCGCTCGATGTCCGGATCATCGACCTGAACGGAGAGCCGGTCCGGGAAGCGCGCCGGACGCCGGGGCAGCCGTAAAGCCGGAACGCCGGCTTTTTGTGCGTACCGGCATACAGCGGTTTATTTTTCTCTCACGATGCGTTGCGGATTTTTCGGCACGTATCCGTGGGTCGACCCCTGCACCCAGGTGATTTTTTTCGGACTTTCGATGCTGTTGTAGAGGATTGCCACGCCGGATGGCGCGCAGGTGTAGTCGCCCAGGCCTGCCCGGGTGATCTCCACCGGACACCTGATCCGCTTTGCGTGGTTGACCGCATCGTAGTAATCGAGCGGACGCCGGTATTCCGGGTGCCAGCCGTTCAGCCGCCCGAGTTTCGCCGCCCCCGCCAGATCGCAGCACCACGGAATATCCGCCTTGCAGCCGGTGACGTCCGGATCGAGCCCCGCTCCCCAGATCGCCTGGAGCCCTCCCTGGCTGCCGCCGGCGACTTCCAGCCGGACGCCGTCCCACTCCGGCAGCGCTTTCAGGAATTCAAGCGAACGCAATACTCGCAGCGCCATGCCGTTGAAGTAGGCGCGTTCCGGATCGGCGTTCTGCTTTGGGTCGAAGGCGTAAGAGAATCCGTTGGATTCGATCGCCCGCGCGAATCCGGCATAATAATCGGCGTCGCGGTTCAATTCGAAGCCGTGCGCGTTCACGTGAAACACGATGCAATCCTCCGGCCCCTGCTGCGGCGGATTCTGTTTTTCGACACCGTATCCGGCAAAGACCGCGCGGACGGGCAGCGACCGCTTCCGCGCCCCGGCGGGTACGGTCAGGTAACCGGTGACCGGGCGCGGCCCGGCGCAGTCGACGGTTGCCGCGTAGACGGTCACGTTTTTCAGGGGACTCGTCTGCTGTTCGAGCCGGTACTTCAGCGGAACGGCGGCGAGGCGCGCTTTCTGCCTCCTCCAGAATGCGTCGAAATCGGCAATCTCCGGCAGCCCGGCGAGCTTGTCCGGTTCGACTCCCGCGCCGCCCTCGAAGCCGCAGTTCATCGGCTGCCCCCAGTTGTTGCGGGTCGGCAGCGGCTTGCCGCCGGCGTCCAGCAGCGTCGCCGTGATGCGGACGAATCCGGGCCGGTCCAGCGAGGTGCGGAGCACCAGAGGACGGGCGGAGACCCGCTCCCGGCCGCGCTCGGTCCTGCCGTCGTCGCCGGAGCGTTCCCAGGCCAGGAAGTAGTCGCCTTCCGCCTTCTGCCCGCCGTAATCGGTTCGGATTTCAAAGATGATCGTTTCTCCCGCCCGGTAACTCAGCGGGTCCCGGTCGGTGACGCCGGTCACCTCCACCCGGGCCGGATCGAGCGCGGCTCCGGCGCCCGCGAAAACTGCGGCGGACAATAGAGCGGCGGCAGCCGCCGTGACGGAATATTTCATGCGTGCCTCCTGAAGTTGACGGGAATATAGGTCCGGAATTCCGGCTTTCAACCGCTTTCTTTCACATTCCGCAAAAATGGGACCGGATTGTACCGGGCCGGGCGGTTGCGGACGGTGGAAAACAGCGTTTTCGGCGGTATAGTAAAAGCAAAAACGAATGGAGGAGGTACCATCATGAAAACCGTTTCGGAACGAATGCTCGAATATGTCCGGTTCAACACGCAGTCGAACGATTCCACCGGGCGGCATCCCTCCACGCCGGGGCAGTTTGAGTTCGCCCGGCATCTTGCGAAGGAGCTTCGGGAGCTCGGCGTCGAGCGGGTCCGCGTCTCCGAATTCGCCTATGTATTCGGCGAAATTCCGCCTTCGGCGGGCTGCGGGGAGGCTCCGGCCCTCGGGCTTGTGGCGCATATGGACACCTCGGCCGATGCTCCCGGCGACAACGTCCGTCCGCAGCTGGTCGAGTACCGGGGCGGCGTCATTCCGCTCGGTGACAGCGGCCGCACGCTTGATCCGGCCGTTTTTCCGGAACTGAACCGCCTGACCGGGCATACGCTGATCACCACGGACGGCACCACGCTTCTCGGCGCCGACGACAAGGCCGGCATCGCGGAGATTCTGACCGCCGTCGAACGGGTTGCCGCCGGAGATCTCCCGCACGGAAAGCTCTGCATCGGCTTTACGCCGGACGAGGAGATCGGCGAGGGGCCGCTCCATTTCGACGTTGCGGATTTCGGCGCCGATTACGCCTATACCCTCGACGGCGGCGGCGCCGGGGAGATCGAGTTCCAGAACTTCAACGCGGCGACGGCGACCTTCGAACTCCGGGGGCGGTCCGTCCATCCCGGTTCGGCCAAAGACGTGATGATCAACGCCCAGAAGGTCGCGTTCGAGCTTGATTCCCTGCTGCCGCAGGATGAGGTTCCGGAGAAGACGGAGCGCTTTCAGGGGTTCTATCACCTGGTTCACACCTCCGGCAGCGTCGGGAATGCCCGGCTGGTCTATCTGCTGCGCGACCACGACGCCGCTTCGTTCGAGGCGCGCAAACGGCGTATGCGGGAGGCGGCCGAGACGCTGAACGCGAAATACGGCGCCGGAACCGTCGTGCTGACCATCAAGGACCAGTACCGCAATATGGAGGAGATCATCCGGCAGCATCCGTTTCTGATTGAAATCGCGGAAGACGCCGTCCGTTCCGCCGGGATCGAGCCGGTCATCGTGCCGATCCGCGGCGGCACCGACGGCGCGACGCTCTCCTTCAAAGGGCTGCCCTGCCCGAATCTCGGGACCGGCGGTTACAACTTCCACGGCGAATGCGAGTTCGCATCGGTACAGGAGATGGAGAGTTCGGTCCAGGTCATCCTGAACATCATCAAGGCGTTTGCAGGCAAAAAGTAACGCCGCTGTTCCGCTGGGGACGGTGCGGCGGTCCGGCTCCGCGTATTTCAATGAGAACCGCCGGGCGGGATAAGATGGCGCAGGCCGGTAAATAATCGGATTTTTTCGCGGAATGCTCTTGACAATTCCCGCTGTCTGAGGTATAATTATAGTGTCAGTATACGATACGTAATCAACTTCTATTCGTGTCGCCCGGGAAAGGAGACGGCCATGAATCGACGCTTCAGGTCAACGGCATCTCCGGGAAACCGCGTCGGCGGGAATGTCCACCGGTCAACGATGATTCTGTATAATACCGGGTATGTGAAATGAAACAGCAATGCCGCCCGGCAAAAAAGCGCGGTATGCGCCGCGCAACGGATGTGAACGCAGCGGAGCGAAGGCTCACCGCCGCGGGCGGCAAGGGTGCAGCCCACGGGAAATGAAAGCCCGGCACAGAGTAAGAAATGGGGGGCGGGGGAAATGTATTCCCCCCGCGAATCCCACGACAATGAAGACGGACGAGACCAGGAAGAGCAGACGGAACATTTCTGCCGCCAGAGGACGAATAAATTCATTTAACCAAAAGGAGTTACATCATGACAGACCGCGCACGGAAACATCATATACCCCCTATTATGCGCAAACCGTTCACCTTGATTGAGCTGCTGGTCGTTATTGCGATTATCGCGGTTCTTGCCGCCATGCTGCTGCCCGCCTTGAACCAGGCGCGCAGTGCGGCCAAGACGACCAAGTGCGTCAACATCCTGAAGCAGTTCGGCTCGGCGGGGGCGATGTACGCCGCCAACTGCGACGACTGGTGGATGCCGAGTCTGGTCGGCGATTTCCAGTTTCCGCACGGCTCCTACTTCGGCAATGATATGTTCCGCTCGCTGCTCGGCATTCCGGGCATCTACCAGATGGACCCGATCAGCGATGCTTTTCCGACCGGCCTGATGTGTCCCGACTCCTTCGGAGCGCAGGAGGCGAAAAACGGCTGGGGATTGATCTACAGCTCTTACGGCTACACCTATTTCGACGTCTATGGAAATTCCGGGGCCTACAAGGTTTCGCGTATCAGACGCCCCTCCGCTTCTGCCGCCTGGTCGGATGCGTTGGAATACCTGATCTGGAATCCGAAGCTGCTCGATTACCTGAGCAACGGCGAACGGTCCGGCTCCGGGCAGATCGCCTACCGCCACCGCAGCCGGAGCAACTTCTGCTTCTTCGACGGCCATGTCGCGCCGCTGGGCGGCCCCGAAGTCGAAGCCGTCTGGGGGGCGGACCCGAATACCGCTCCCGACAACTGCATCAATATGAATTTCTACCGCTGAAAGACCATCAGGAGAAAAGAGACGATGACGCATAAAATCGCCGGCTTCGCCGGCCTCGCCTGTTTCGCCTGTTTCGCTGCGCTGCTGACCGCCGCCGCGGAGCTGCCGCCCTATCTGCCCGCCCCGCATCAGTACAGACGGGCCGAAACCGTTCCGGCGGCCGAACTTGTCCTGCCGGACGGTAAAAAACGGCTCGGCGATTTCATCCGGAAACGCTCGCTGAACGGCGTCTGGAAGTGCTCCGGTCTTGAGACTTCGGACCAGCCGATTCCGGCGGATGCCGGGCAGGATCGCCGGTACGCCGCGCCGGAGTTCGACGACTCCGGCTGGGACGACATCGCGGTGCCGCTGAACTGGTATCTGAAATATCCGGAAAAGCAGACCACCGTCACCCCTTACGTGCGCGGCTACTACCGCACGAGTTTCGACCTGACGCCGGAGGAATTGCAGAACCGGCGCGTGCTGCTGAATTTCGACGTGGTCGGCTACGACGCCGACGTTTTCCTGAACGGCGTCAGGATCGGCGGCCACCACGGCGACTTCACCCCGTTTCGGCTCGACGCGACCGAAGCGGCGAAAGCGGGAAAAAACGTGCTCGCCGTGCGCGTTTTTTCCGACAACGGCCCGACTTTCGGCGTGCAGCACAAGGTCGCTCACACCTACGGCTCGCAGTGGGCGATCAACAATATCAAAGGCGGCATCTGGCAGGATGTGACGCTTTCGCTCGAACCGCAGCTTCGGGCGGAACGGCTCACCGTGACTCCCGACCTTGCCTCGTCGTCGGTCTCGGTCGACTGCCGGGTCGTGAATCCCGGTTCGCGGCCGGTCACGGTTTCCGCCGCAGGCCGGGCGGTTTCGGCGATGAAGCGGGAGGCGGGAGCCGTTGCGGGCGAAACCTCTCTTGCCGGACTGACGCTGAAGCCGGGCGTCAATGACTTCACGCTGACGGTGCCGCTGAAAAATCCGCGGCGCTGGGGCGTGGCTTCTCCGTATCTGTATGACTTCCTCCTGACGCTTGCGGGCGAGGACGGCGAAATCATATCCGCCGCCGCCGCCCGGTTCGGTTTCCGGGAGTTCCGCATTGCGGACGGCCGGTTCCTGCTGAACGGCGAGCCGATCTATCTCTTCGGGGAAAATATCCCCGCGGTGGATTACGGCGGCACCGGCGCATCCGCCGCTGAAATGGAGCGGAAACTCGAAGCGTTCCTGCTCGGCTACCTGAATCACGGCTATGTCATGGTGCGCAACGCCCATATGCCGATCGTGCCGAAGGCGCTGGAAATTGCCGACGAGTGCGGCATCATGATCTACAACGAATGGAGCTGGTGTTTCACCAACTCCATCGAGCCCGACGCATTCGCCCGGGTCAATTCGCAGGAACTGGAGGAGTTTTTCCACGCGACCGGCAACCACCCGTCGGTCACAATGTGGTCGCTCGGCAACGAGGTGATCCACCGCAACCTGCCGCAGGTGGTCCGCGAGATGGACCGGCAGGTCGCGCTGATCCGCGCGCTGGATAAGCAGAATCGTCCGGTCGGCTCCTTTTCCGCCTCCGGGAGCTGGCCCTCCTACGGCGAGGAGCGGCTCGACACCGATTTTCTCGACATCCACACCTACACCGCGCTGTCGCAGCCGTGGACCCGGCTGCCGGAGGAGTTGGAAACGCTTCGGCAGGGAATGCTCCGCATCTACGGCGAAAAGGAGCGGCTCTCGCGGCCGCTGGTCTCGTGGGAGAACGTCGGTTTCTCGTGGGGTATCTATCCCGATCCGAAGTTCCGGGCCGGTTTTCTCCAGGACTATCTGGAGTATGCGTCCCGCCCGACCAACTGGGCCAATCCGAACGGCATCGGCTTCACCGGCTGCGTTCCGCTCTTCAAGGCGGTCGGTTCCGATTTCTGGCTTTGGGCGCAGGCCCGGTATGGACGACGGATCTTCGAACTTTATCGGCTCAATCCGCATTTCACCGGCTTCGCGCCGTGGTTCAGCAATCCGGGGCTGGCGGCGGCGACGCTCTGGAATCAGCAGCTGCTTCCGTCGCTGCATACGGACAACCTGCTGTTTCCGGGCAACCTGTTTTCCGGCCGCGCCACGCCGTGGACTCTCACCGTGCATAACGCCGGAAACCGGGCCTGCCGCAATCTGACCTGCGATGTGGAAATGGTTGCCGAAAAGGACGGGAAAATCACGCCGGCCGCCTCCTTTGAAATGGACGGCCCCGCCGCACAGCAGCGGAGTTCCGCCGATGTCGTCCTGACGCTCCCCGCGCTGGAACCGGGCCACTACCAGATGCGCCTGACCTTGCGGGAAAACGGCCGGACCGTCGGCCGGAATTATTACGATACGTTTGTACAGGACCCGGCGGTGCTGACCCGCTCCGTCCGGGCGAAGCAGCCGGTTTTCCTGCTCGATACCGGTGCCCCCGGCAACGTGGCGGCGATGGCGCGGATTCTCGATGCGCACCGGATCACATTCCGCAAAGTCGCTTCCATCGCGGAACTTCAGGAGCCCGGCCTGCTGATTGTGCCGCCGGAGGTTGTCGAAGAGCAGCAGCTCAAACTCGCGGATTCCCCGGAGTTGAACCGTTTTCTCTCCGAACTCGGCGGAACGCTGCTGGTGATGGAGCAGAAAAATATCAAAAGCACGTTTCCCGGCGGGCTGGCGCTCTCCACCGCCGCCAACACCTTCGTCGACCTGGTGCTGCCGCAGCATCCGGTGTTCCGGGGGCTGGACTACCGTAACTTCGACACGTGGAACAACGCAGCGAACGGCGATACGGTGAACAACTCCCTGCTGCCTTTCACCCGGAACGCGGTTGCGGCCAAAGGTCCGATGCTCGGGAAACTGGACGTCGGCATGGCGCTCGCGGAGGCCGCCGAAGGCAAGGGGCTGCTGCTGTTGTCGCAATTGAACGCGGTCGCCAGCCGCGATTCGGACAGCGCTGCCGCGACTTATCTCGCCAACCTGCTCGACTACGCCTCCGGAGCCGTTCCCCGTCGCGACGACGTGCAGTTGCTTGCGGAGGCCGTTTCCAACCGCTATCACGCAGTTCCGGAGAATCTGGTGTTTCTCGACCTCTCCACCAAAGCGAATGCCGGTTTCCGCGACGAAACCGCCAATGACGGCAAAGGAGGCTGGACCGATCAGGGCAGCCAGGATTTCCGTACCATGCCGACCGGTATTCAGGAGGCTGGCGGCATCCGGTTCCATATTCTCGATCCCGAGCGCAACGGCGGCAGAAGCTGTCTGGTGCTGCGCGGCTCCGAACGCCCGCGTTTTCCCGCCGCGATCCGGGAGATCCCGGTGGGGCAAAAATTCTCACGGCTCTTCTTTCTGCACACCGCCGCATGGGGCGGACAGGGCAAGGCGGGTGCTTACCGCATCCGTTACGCCGACGGAACCAGCATCGATTATCCGCTTGAAGGCGGCGTGAACATCGGCGACTGGTGGAATCCCCGCCGCCTGCCGGAGGCGAAAACCGGCATCGTCCGCCCCAATGGCGGCGGCCACGAGGTCGCGACCTGGGTTGCCGAGTGGGAGAATCCGAAAACCGACGTTGAAATCCGTTCCATCGACTTTCTCTCCGCCGCCGAGGCGCGCGGCAGTGAGATCGACTGGCTGCCGACGGGCACTCCGGTTCCGGTACTGGTGGCGGTGACCGGCGAGAAATCCGGCGAACGGCTGCTGAATATCACTGCGCCGGAGCGGCTGCGCCATGCCGGCGGCACGATGGAGGTCGGCAGCACGGTTCCGGGGAAAGTCACGGCCGCCGACTTCGGCAAGGACAACACGCTGACGGTGGAATTCGCCGATTCGCCTGCCGGCGAGGTTCCGGCGGCGCTGCTGGTCTACGACAAGGCCGGTGCTGCGGGGCCGTACCGCTATCTGACTTTCCTCGCGAAATCCGCGACGGACGAAACCGTGCAGTTCCTGTTCCCCCGCGACGACTGGCAGGCGAACCTCTGCGGCGAAGTCGCGCTGAAGGGGGACGGCCGCTGGCACAAGTACCGGCTGGATATCGAAACCCGGATGAAGAACACCGGCGGCTTCACGTTCGACCGGCAGCGCGGCGAGCTTTTCCTCTACTACCGCTCCATGCGCCTGCCGGATATTCACCGGCCCGCGATGAAATTCGAATTGAAGGAGGTCATACTGGAGTAAGTCGTCGTTTCATGTGCGGTTTCGGCGGAAAACTTGACAAATTCCGTCGGGGCCGCTATTTTACCAGTCAGCACCGTGCGCAGGTTTTTATCACGGCGGACGGCTTGCCCCGTCATTTTCAGGACCGTCCGGCCCGGGCGGGTTCCGGCGGCGCGAAGTTTCCGGCCGTCGGAGACGCCCGGCGGCGAAGCAGTTCGCTCAGCAGTGAAATCGATGATTCTGCACGGAGCGCCCGAGGCGGAGCTTTCCCGGGGGGAGTTTCACTCATGAAACTTGTACGCGATGCCGGTTGTGAAAGATATGTTAATTATGGAAAGATCATAAAGCGAATGGAAGCCGAAACGGCCAAAATCAACATCAACACCATCGCCAGACTGGCGAAGGTCTCCACTTCGACGGTGTCGAGCTTCATCAACGGGACCGAGGTGTTTCCGTTCTCGCCGGAGACGCGGCTCCGCGTGAAGGAGGCGATGCGAGAGCTGAATTACCGGCCCCATATCGGCGGCATCCTGATGCGCCGGAGCGCCCAGCGGCGCGGCAAGGTCGGTTTCGTAATGGGGGAGGACTGCTGCCAGCCGGTGCTGCGCACGGCGGCGAATCCGCTGGTGCAGCGCTTCCTGTGCGATCTGGAGGATGCGATCAATACCCGGCTGAATATGTCTCTGGAAATTCTGCGGATCGACGGCGAGGATTCCCGCAGCGTCTGGAACACACAGTTGCTCGAACTGGATTGCCTGATCAATTTCGGGCAGCTGAACAATCTGATGTGCGATACGCTGTTCCGGCGCAACCTGCCGATGATCGAGGTTTACTCCACCGGGGAGGTCCGCCGTCACGGCGATTTTTCCGGCATCGATGCCGAGTTCGATTTTCTGTTCTGGCGCAACGACTGCCAGATCGAGCGGCTGTTTGAACATTTTCATGCGATGGGAAAGCGCCGTTTCCTGTTCATTTCAAGCTGCAACATCAAGGCGCTGCGTCCGGATTTCTACGGCTACGATGCCGAAATGAAGCTGGAGGGTTTCAAACGGGCGCTGGTTTCGCACCCGGACTGTTCCGGGCGGATTCTCTCCGCGAAAAACGTGAACGACTTCAATATGTTCCGGGAGTTCGAGCTCACCCGCGAGTTGCTGCGGGAGAACCGCGACGCGCTCGAAGCGGCGGAAGCGGTGATCTGCCACAACGATATCGTCGCGCAGGGAGCGGCCTCCATCGCGATGGAATTCGGACTGCAGCCGGGCCGCGACCTGGAACTCTCCGGCGAGGGGGATTTCCGGGAATTCCAGTACTGGCATCCGAAAATCACTACCAGCAGCGTCGACTACGCCCGGCTGACCGACCGGATCTGCGAACTGATTGAGCTGCGCCGGTCCGACCGGAAGAGTCCGCCGCGGAAGATTGAAATCCCCACGCTGCTGATCACCCCCGGTCGGGCCTGAACTCCGGTTGACGATGTACGGTGTTACCGCCTGAATTCCAGCGCGGTCATCGAGGCCGCCGGGAATTCGTGGACGAAGCTGCCGGAGACAGGCGTTACGGTGACCGGGCGCGGTCTGGTGTCCGCGGCGGTTTCGGGAGACTCCCCGGTCAGGACGACGCCGGAACCGGAAAACGCATCGAAGTTCTTGAGTTTCAGTTCCGCCTTCAGGGCGTTCTCCGGGTCTTTGTTGAACACCACGAGATAGAGGGTTTCGCCGTCGGCGCTGCGGCTGGCAAGCGCGGTCAGCGTCCGGTAGGCGGGGAACACCGGCTGGGTTTCCACCGCGAATTTCAAATTGCGGATCTCGGCCGTTCCGGCGAGCGGTGCGGAGACGCCTTCCACGCGCAGCAGCACTTTCGACCCCGGTGTGTCCGGCAGCACCTGGTACTTGCCTGTAAAGTGTTTCCACTCCGTTGCAGTCTGAATGCCGGAGACCGACACCGCCGAAGCGGTCTTCTCCCAGCCGCGGCTGTCGACCATGCCGAGGCCGACCGCGCCGGACGGGCGTTCGCCCGGACGATCCGGCGTGTATTTCGCGTCGAAGGAGATGAGATAGCTGAATGCATCCCCCTGCGGGATATGTTCCGGACGCGGCAGTTCGGCGAATTCCGGGTAGGCGCTCCTGCCGTCGAAGTTGTCGAAACGGATCTTGATCTCTCCGGCACCGTTCGCCGTGATGGAAATACCTTCCGGGAACCCTTTGCCGGAGACGGCTCCCGGTTCCGCTTCCCCGGCGGCTTCCGGAGATTGCATGCGCTCCCCGCGCGAAATGGCGAGTCCGGGCACTGCCGCCGCCTCCCGGCGCGGAATGTTCTCCAGGCCGGTTTCGACGAGTTCGCTGCCGGTGTATTTCCCCCAGGTTTCGATGAAGGAGACCGGCGCGCGGCGCAGGGTGATCTCTCCCTTGTCGTTGCTGACGAAGCTGCCCCAGTAACCGTTGATGACCTGCCAGTAGTTTGCGCACAGCATTCCGTTCTCCGGCCGCAGCCAGATGCGCTGCAGGTCGGCGTTCATCAATCCGGCCAGATAGCTGAAACGCCACGGATACGGTTTGTTCCCGGTCGAACCGATGTTGAACTCCGTCATCGCCAGCGGCAGCTCGCGGCCGGTCAGGGTGCGGGCGAGGTCGCGGTAGTTCTTCAGCCGCAGTTCGACCTGATCACCGTAGGCGAGAACGGCGGCCAGCGCCTCCTGCGGCGTCTGATCCGCGATGCGCGGCGCGTAGAAGTGAACCACGATGAAATCGGCGGACCTGCCGGCTTTTTCGAGCACGGTGCGGTTCCACGGCGAATCGTGCAGCTCTCCGGTTCCGGGTTCCATGACGATTCCGAGCTGCACGGCCGGATCGATTTTGCGCATGGCCGCGGCGCAGGAACGGAAGTAGGCCGCGTATTCCTCCGGCGTATAATGGCGGCGCGGAACGAGGTTGTGGCTGCCGTGATTGCTCTCGTTGCCGAGCTCGAAGTAGCGGACGCGGTATGGTTCCGGATTCCCCCATGCCGCCCGTTTCATCGCCCACGGATGCTCCGGAACCGCCGGGGCGTTCAGATACTCGACGAGTTCCGCCATATGCTTCGGCAGCTCCTCCGCGGGCAGCGCGTAGTCGGTCATCGTGATGATCGGTTCGGCGTCTAGCTCCCGGCAGAGCCGGATGTATTCGTCGATGCCGAATTTCCAGTCTTTGCGTTCGGACAGCGGGCCGACCGCCTGCTTCCAGTTGTAGTTGTGAGCGAGGCAGCCGCCGGGGTAGCGCAGCATGCCGATGCGCATCTCCCGCAATTTGCGGACGATGCCGGGGTGCGGCCGGTTCGCCGCCGGGTCCCAGGTCCCCTCTCCCTGCGCCACGCCGTGCGGATTGATCGGTGCGGAAAACGGGCGGTCGAAGATGCCGCGGTCGTCGGCTGCTTCGATATTCGCGCCGAATGCCAGCGGATTGACCGGTCCGACCGGTTTTGCGGCATCGACCGTGATTCGGGGCATTGCGGCTCCGAGGGAGAGTGCGGCGGCGCAGAGCGCCGGCAGAATCAACTGTGCTGCATTCATAAAGCGGTTCTTTCTCCTTGATCAGAGGGTTGACAGGTCTTTCGCGTTCCAGTGGCGGGTCCTGAGCACCTTTGAGCCGCCGAGATTCAGGTCGTCATCGATCCGGAACGCGATGTTGTCGACGTTGCCGCCCAGAAAGAGATAGGTGCCGAACGTTCCGTGCGTCCACTGCCCGTCGGTGTCGCCGGCGGCGATCGAGAAGCCGAATTCGATGGATTTGCTGTTCCGGAAACACTGCAGCTGCGCATCCGGCTGGCAGGCGAGCGAAATCAGCTTCGACGGCGTGTTGCGGACCTGACTGACCGCTCCGCGCAGGCAGGAGGCGGCCGCGTCGGACCAGAGATAGCCGTTGCAGCGATAGCTTTTCGGCGAAAACTCCTTTGCGGTCCGGACGATCGTGTCCTTCGGGCAGCGCAGCAGCTTCACATTGTCGGCCTCCTGGACATAGCCGCCTTTCAGCAGCCAGTGTTCCCACGACCGGCTCGCCTGCGTTGTTTCGGGCAGGCGGTTGCCGTTGTCGTCGGCGTACATCTGGATCGTGGTTCCGATCTGCTTCAGATTCGACTTGCAGCTGATCGCCTTTGCCCGGTCGCGGGCCTGGTTCAGCGCAGGCAGCAGCATCGAGGCCAGAATCGCGATGATCGCTATAGTAATGATGATGCAATAAACAAATTTTACATCATATCTTCTTTATCATCAACATATATCCTC